>Ga0116227_10000035_pt1 | contig 228304 bp, 213 predicted proteins | sample S1TSphgellanicum_FD_89693 | JGI IMG/M metagenome (GOLD analysis project Ga0116227, IMG submission 89693) | Host-associated microbial communities from peat moss isolated from Minnesota, USA - S1T2_Fb - Sphagnum magellanicum MG | ecosystem: Host-associated > Plants > Peat moss > Unclassified...
CACCGCCTTCATCAGGCCGATGTTGCCTTCCTGGATCAGGTCCAGGAACTGCAGGCCGCGGTTGGTGTACTTCTTGGCGATGGAGATCACGAGGCGCAGGTTGGCCTCGATCATTTCCTTCTTCGCGTCACGAGAGGCCTTCTCGCCCTCGTTCATCTTCTTGTTGATGTCCTTCAGGTCGTCCAGCGGCACGACGGCCTTGGCCTGGATGTCCGTCAGCTTCTGCTGCAGCTCCTGCACCGGCGGCAGGTTGCGTGCCAGGATGGTGCTGTAGGGCTTGCCCGCCGCCACTTCCTTCTCGGCCCACTTGAGATTGAGGATGTTGGGCGGGAAGGTCTTGATGAAGTGTTCCTGCGGCATGCCGCACTTGTCGACCACGATCTTGCGCAGTTCGCGCTCGTAGCGGCGCACGTCGTCGACCTGGCTGCGCAGGATGTCGCACAGCTTCTCGATGGTCTTGACCGTGAAGCGGATGGTCATCAGCTCGGCGCTGATGGCCTGCTGGGCCTTGTTGTAAGAGGCCGACTTGTAGCCTTCCTTCTCGAAGGCCTTGCGCATCTTGTCGAAGGCCGTCGACATGGAGTCCAGCTTGACCAGCGCGGCGTTCTTCAGCTCTTCGAGCTTCTTGGTCAGCGCCTTGGAGCCGCCGTTGCCATCGTCGTCGTCTTCCTCGTCGAACTCGTCGAAGTCTTCTTCGGCCACGTAGTCGTCGGCCTCGTCGGCGGCGACGAAGCCGTCCACCACCTCGGAGATCTGCATCTCCCCGGCGCGGATCTTGGTCGCGAATTCGAGGATGTGGGCGATGGTCGTCGGCGAGGCCGAGATCGCCAGCATCATGGCCTGCAGGCCGCCTTCGATGCGCTTGGCGATCTCGATTTCGCCTTCACGGGTCAACAGCTCGACCGTGCCCATCTCGCGCATGTACATGCGCACCGGGTCGGTCGTGCGGCCGAACTCGGAGTCCACCGTCGACAGCGCGGCTTCGGCGGCTTCTTCGGCTTCCTCTTCGGTCGAGGTGGCCGTCGTGTTGCCCTGGATCAGCAGCGTGGCGGCGTCGGGCGCCTGCTCGTAGACAGCGATGCCCATGTCGTTGAGCATGGACACGATGGCTTCGAGGATTTCCTCGCTGACCAGCTTCTCGGGCAAGTGGTCGTTGATTTCCTGGTGCGTCAGGAAACCGCGCGTCTTGCCCATCTTGATGAGGGTCTTCAGCTCGCTGCGGCGCTTGAGGGCTTCCTCTTCGGTCAGCGCGGTCTCTTCCAGGCCGAACTCGCGCATCAGCGCACGCTCCTTGGCGCGGCTGACCTTCATGCGCAAAGGCTTGGCCTTGGGCGTGTCTTCCGCGACGATGGCGGTCGCCTCTTCGACTTCAGGCTCTTCGCCCTCCAGCTCGGCATCGACGTCGGACAGGTCCACGTCTTCCTCGACGACCTTCTTGCCGCCGGCCTTCTTGGACTCGGTTTCCGCCTTGGGCTTGCGACCGCGCTTGGGCTTGTCCTCTTCCGTCGCGGCAGTCTTGGCCGCCTTCGCGGCCGGCTTGACTGCTGCAGCCGCCTTGGCGGTCTTGGCGGGCGCCTCGGCGGCAGCCTTCACCGCCGTCTTCTTCTTGGGCTCTTCGGCGGGGGTGGGGCTGGCCTTGGGCGCGGTCTTCTTGGCGGTCATGCAGGTCCTTCGGGTTTGCGCGGTCAAATCAAAAATGCAGCAGCCACCGCTGCCTGCCCGGGCACGGACTGAAACCGGCGGGGCAGGGGGCGGTGGCTTTCGTCGCCAGGTATCACCCGATGATCGGGCGAGGGACCCAGGCGTGGCGCGAACAAGCTGGCGTGATCGTTTGGTATGCAGAGCTGGCGGATGTGTTGGCCATCAAAACCCTCAATGGGTTGCCCAGTGTCGCTGGGTGGCCGGGTCCGGCAAGTCTCTACCGTCACTCTTGTTGACGCGCGCGGAAAACGTCAGATTATCTGCGAAATTCATCGACAGGTCAAAAAGGGCGGCCTCAGCTGCGCGTCACCCCGTGATGGGCACGCAAGGTGGCCATCAGTTCGAGCGCGCGGCGCCGGTCCTCGTCCGTGGCGCTGCCGCCCGCCGTCGCGGCCAAGGCTTGCTGGCGTTGCCGGCGCAGCTGCCCGATGGCAATCTCCAGGTCGCCCGCCGGGTTCTGCTCCTCCACGCCCAGCTCGCGGCTGGGGCGCGACAGCCTGGCCGCGGCGGCCGACAGCCCATCGGCCAGCAGCCCGGCTTCGATGACGGCCCACGGGCTGGCGCCGTGGTGGGTGAGGTGCCGCTCCAGCCACTGGATCAGCTCGCCGTGGATGCCCGGCAGATCGTGCATCAGCGCGCGGTCCTCGTCGGCCAGCGCATCCCACAGTTCGCTGTGCAGCAGCAGCAGGCGCGTCGCGCTGTCGGCGTGCGTGGCGGGGGCCGCGCGCGGGCCGGCAGGGCGGATTTCTTCGCCGCGCTGCCGGTTCTTCCAGTCGCCCTTGGGCTTCCACTCGCCCTTGGGCTGCCAGCGCGGGCGCTCGGCAGGGCCCGCCGGCGCTGCCGCGGCGGCGGCAGGGGCCACCGCTTCGCCCAGCCACAGCGCTTGCAGTTCGCGCTCCGGCATCTGGCCCTGGCGGGCGATCTCGCCCAGCAACTGGCGGCGCAGCAGGCCGTCCGGCAGCAGGTTCCACAGCGGCCTGGCCTGGTTGAGCATGCGGGCCCGGCCTTCGGGCGTGCCCAGGTCGCAGCCGTCGCCGGCCACGGTGATGAGCTGGCGCGACAGCGGCACCGCGCCTTGCACGCAGCGCTCGAACGCCTCGGCACCCAGTTCGCGGACGTAGGAGTCGGGGTCGTGCTCGGTGGGCAGGAACAGGAACTTGACGGTGTGCGTCTCGGTCGCGTGGGGCAGGGCGGCCTCCAGCGCCCGCACGGCGGCACGGCGGCCGGCGGCGTCGCCATCGAAGCTGAAGACCACCATGTCCGTGTGGCGGAAGAGCTTGTGCACGTGCTCGGCCGTGCAGGCCGTGCCCAGCGTCGCGACGGCATTGCCGATGCCGTACTGGGCGAGTGCGACGACGTCCATGTAGCCTTCCACGACCAGCGCATAGCCGCGCTGGCGCATCGCCTGGCGGCCCTCGAACAAGCCGTAAAGCTCCTTGCCCTTGCTGAAGACCGGTGTTTCCGGCGAATTCAGGTACTTGGGCTCGCCTTTGTCCAGCACGCGGCCGCCGAAGCCGATGACCTCGCCCTGCACGTTGCGGATGGGGAACATGATGCGGTCGCGGAAGCGGTCGTAGCGCTTCGCGTCCTCGCCCGGCTCGACCTCGGGCGAGATGACCAGCCCGGACTCGACGAGCTGCGGGTCGTCATACGACGGGAATCCGCTGGCCAGCGCGCGCCAGCCCTCGGGGGCGTAGCCCAGTTCGAAGCGCTTGGCGATCTGCCCGGTCAGTCCGCGCCCCTTCAGGTAGGCCACGGCGCGGGGCGACTTGCGCAGCTGGGCCTGGTAGTGGCCTGACGCGCGGGCCAGCACGTCGGTGAGGCTGTGCTGCCGGGCTTTCTCGGCCTTGGCGCGCTCGATCTGCTCCGGGCTGCGGTCCTCCTGCGGCACCACCATGCCGACCTGCTGGGCCAGGTCCTCCACCGCTTCCACGAAGGTGGCGGCGGTGTGCTCCATCAGAAAGCCGATGGCGTTGCCGTGCACGCCGCAGCCGAAGCAGTGGTAGGTCTGGCGGCTGGGGCTGACGATGAAGCTGGGGCTTTTCTCGCCGTGGAAGGGGCACAGGCCCTTGTGGTTGATGCCGGTTTTCTTCAGATCGACGTGGCGGCCCACGACCTCGACGATGTCGACGCGGGACAGCAGGTCCTGGATGAAGCCTTGGGGAATCACCCCCGCAGTTTAAGGAGGCGCCTGGGACGAGGCCGTGGGCGTGCGCAATTGCCCGGCCCAGTCGCTGTTGCTGAACGCCTCCATCCAGCCCGGCAGTGCCATGGGGTGCATGGCGGCGGCGATGCCGTTGCCCTGGCCCAGGCGGCAGCCCAGGCGCAGCAGCTCGCGGGCGTGGGCGCGGCTCTCCACGCCCTTGGCCAGCACGGCGCAGCCGATGTTGCGGGCCAGGCCGATGACGCTTTCCACCAGCGACAAGTCCTGCGCGTCGCCCAGCATGCCCTGCACGAAGCTGCGGTCGAGCTTGAGCGTGTCCACCGGCAGGCGTTTCAGTGACGACAGGCGCGAGTAGCCCGCGCCGAAGTCGTCCAGCGCGATGCCCACGCCCAGGCCCAGGCAGCGCTGGATCAGCGCCTGTGTGGCGGCCGTCTCGGCCAGCGCGTCGGCCTCCAGCACGTCCAGGTGCAGCAGTGCGGCCGCCTCGGGGGGCTGGCGCTGCACGAGTTCCTGCAGCCGCTGCGGGAAGTCGTGGCGGCGCAGTTGCCTGGCGCCGACGTTCACGCTGACCGGCAGCCCCTTGCCGCCGTTGACGCCGGCACGCGCCCAGGCGCCGGTCTGCGCCAGCGCCTGCTCGATGACCCAGTCGTCGATCTGCACGGCCAGGCCGGTGGCCTCCACCAGCGGCAGGAAATGTGCCGGTGCCAGCAGCCCGCGCTCGGGGTGCTGCCAGCGCAGCAGCGCCTCCACGCCCATGACCTGGCCGGTGCGCAGGTCGATCTGCGGCTGGTAGTGCAGCAGCAGTTCGTTGGCGTCCAGCGCGCGCTGCAGGCGGGCGACGGCCAGCAGACCGGCCTCGTCGCGCTGGTCCAGCGTCGGGTCGTGGAACTGGATGCCGCCGCGGCCGGCGCGCTTGGCGCGGTACAGCGCATGGCCGGCGTGGCGCAGCAGCGTCTCCGGGTCGGCATCGTCCAGCGGGTAGAGCGTGGCGCCCATGCTGGCGCCGATTTCGAGCGCCAGGCCGTTGCCGACATGGCTTTCGCGGATGGCGACGGGCAGCGACAGCACACCCAGCAGCCGCTCCATCGCGCGCTGCGCCTCCTCGGGCGTCTGGATGCGGATCAGCAGCGCGAATTCGTCGCCATGCAGGCGGGCCAGCTGGTCGGCCGTGTCCGCTGCGGCGGCACCGCGCGTGCCGCGCAGCGTCGCCTTCAGCCTTGCGCTGAGCTGCAGCAGCACGGCGTCGGCGACGAGCTGGCCGTGCTCGGCGTTGACGCGGGCGAAGTCGTCCAGGTCGATGATGCAGACGACCAGCTTGAAGCCGTCCCGCAGCGCCGTGGCCATGGATGGCTGCAGCAGCCGCACGAATTCGTCCCGGTTGGGCAGGCCGGTGGCGATGTCGAAGCGCCGGCTGCGGCGCAGCAACTCCTGCTGGTGCAGGCGCTCACCCAGGTCGGTCAGGCTCAGCAGCCGCCAGCGCGGGCCGACGCCCTCGGGCTCCGGCACAGGACTGAGCCTGGCGGCGAAGGTGTAGTGGCCACCGTCGTCCAGCGTGGCGCGCAGTTGGCCGCTCCAGGTGCGGCCGGCATTCAGCTCGGCCTGCAGCGCGCCCGGGTCGTGGCCGCTGCGCTGCAGGTTGGCCACGCTCAGCGGCGCGGCCAGGCGGCCGATCAGCGCCTCGCGCCGTGCATGCAGGATGTCGCAGTAAGCCGGGTTGACCTCGACGATGCGCCACTGCGTGTCGATGATGGCCAGGCCCTCGCCGGCTTGCTGGAAGAGCGTGGCGGACAGGCGCTCGCGTTCCTCGGCCGTGTGACGCCAGCTCATGTCGGCCAGCGTGACGATGAGGCTGCGCGCATGGCCGCGGCGGTCGCGCTGCGCGACGTGGGCCTGCAACTCGTGCCAGCGCCAGTCGCCGCCGTCGGCCGCCAGGCGCAGCGACAGGCTGAGCCGTGCGCTGTCCGCCAGCTTGAGCAGGTCGCGCAGCATGCGGCGCACGCGCTCGCGGTCATGGGGGTGGGCCAGCCGCACCCAGTCCAGCGGGCCGCTGGCGGTGGGGGCGTCGCCAGCGGTCGTCAGCGCCAGCCAGCGGGCGGACGCATGGCGGCGGCCTTGCGGCAGCCGCCATTCGGCCAGCGCCAGGCCTTGCGCGTCCAGCGCGCTGCGCCAGCCGTCGTCGTCGCGGCGCTGGTGCTGACCCAGCGCAATCAGGGTCAGTGGCAACACGGCCAGCGCGGCGCCGAGCGCGAACGCCGTGGGCGTGGCCGGCGCGCACAGTGCCCACAGCGCCAGCAGGCCGGCACCGAGCAGCGCATTGGCCCTTGGCGAGGCCTGCAGGGCATGCAGGCACAGCAGCAGATGGGGCAGCAGCCAGGCAGCGCCGGCTTCGGGCATCCAGGCCAGGCCGAGCTGCGCGGCGACGGCTGCCGCCGCCAGCACGCGGCCCGGCCAGCGCCCGCCCGGGCGTGGCCGTTGCGTGCTGGCCTGCAGCACCGTGCCCATGCTCAGCAGCGCGAGCATCCAGGCGCCGGTCAACGCCAGCGCGTCGGCAAGCGCCCCGCTGCCGGCGATGCCGTCCGCCAGCAACGCGCCGAACGCGAAGGCGCCCGCCAGCAACGGTGCCGCCACGCCCGCCAGTGTGCCGAAGAGGCCGACATCGCGCCAGCCGTTCAGCCTCCCGCCCAGTCGCAGCCGGCGCAGCAGCGTGCGATTCAGCGCAACGGCCAGCAGCGGCAGGGCCAGTGCGCTGAGCACGGGCGCGCTGACCAGCAGGTCCAGTGCGCCCAGCCGGCTGCCGGCCGGGGGGGTGAACAACAGCGGCAGGCCGCCGCCCAGCAGCATGCCCGCCATCACCAGCGGCAGCACCCAGACGCTGAGGCGCCAAAGCGCCAGCAGACCGAGCGCCGCCAGCAGCATCGGCACGAACCCGTCGTGGGCGGGCATTGCACCCGCAGGCTGGGGCAGCCGCAAGAACGCCGGAAGCACGTCACCCGCAAGGCTCCACGCGGTGACGAGCCCGCCGCCCAGGCCGGCCAGCGCGGCCCAGCCGACACGGCGCAACCTGCGCCAGCCGCGCCGGTCATGGATGCGGCGCGGGCCGGCCGGCGATGCCGTGGGGGGCGGTTGGCCGGCACCCAGGCCTGGCGCGCCTGCGCCGGGTTCGGTGATGCCGGCACGCAGGTCCATCACTCAAGCCGCCGCCATGCCCGGGGCCTGCAGGCCGCAGGCGTCAAAAAGGCATTTGTTTGGGTGAGGGTGGGCAAACATGGGCTGAATCTCGCTGGGTCAGATCCTGCGTGATCTCAGGCAAAACCCTGATGATTGCCGGGGGCATCATGACGAAAGGCACCTGCGTCAGTTTAGAGGCGCACGTACCGGCAATGAAAAGGGCCATCCCGAGGATGGCCCTGATTCACGGGGGTGCCCGTCTTGAAGCTGAGCGGGAGGTTTCGTCAAACCATGGCGAACCGCGCCCCAATCATGATTGGCAGACCGTCAAAACGCCATCAAAGGGCGTTCCCAAGGCCTGCAAACCCTGCTTAGACCGAGAAATCGGTCAGCTTGGCGCCGCCGGCGACTGCCGCTTTCAGCCATTTGGGCTGCAGGCCGCGGCCGCTCCAGGTTTCGCCGGTCGCCTGGTTGCGATACTTGGCCGCCACCTTGGAGACCTTGGCCGGCTTGGGCACGCGCATGCTCAGATCTGCGACCGACAGGCCATATTCGCTCATCAGGGACTTGACCTTGGCCACCGCCTCGCTGCGCTCGCGATCCTTGGTTTGGCTGATCTGGGCGTCGAGCGCTTCGCGCTGGGCCAGGAGTTCTTTCAGAGTGGACATGCTGCTATTCCTCGTGCGATTTCAGCGTGGAGACTCTCGACATCGGTGCCGAGGCCTCGGAGGTGCCGGGCCAGGTGTCAATCCGTGGCCGTAGCGATTATCTCCGCGTCGGAATTAAATCGCGTGTCGGGAATTCAGGCAAGGGGTTTTGTCGGCTGGTGGCGACGGGTTTGGATTCCACGGTTCGAATTCGACCCGCCCCGGGAGTTTGAATGCGCGCCGCTGAATGCCGCCGGCATGCGGGCCGCGTGTGTGCATGGGCCGGCATCCGTGATATTGCCACCGCGTTGCAAATGGTGATGGCGGTTGCCTGGATTTTCTGTCGCCCGGCGCCGAGTCATCGCGGGACGCGTCGCCAGCCGCGCGTTTGCAGGCTCTTGCTCAGTTTGTCGGCGGCACGTAGCCGGCCACCGTTTCGGCGCCTGCGCCAAAGAAAAACTGCTCGGCCTGGCGCATCAGGTATTGACGCGCACGCAGGTCGGCGAGGTTCAGGCGGTTTTCGTTGACCAGCATGGTCTGGTGCTTCATCCAGGCCGCCCAGGCTTCCTTGCTGATGTTTTCCCAGACCCGCTTGCCGAGTTCCGTGTGGGCGGGATAGGGCGGGAAGTCCAGCCCTTCGGCTTCCTTCTTCAGATACGCGCATTGAACGGTGCGGGGCATGGCAGCTCTCCTGGGATAACAAAAAACGAAAACGGCCGGCACTTTAGCGCGCCGGCCATTTGAGGCGGGGAGCGGGGCTTAGCTGAACCTCTTGACCAGCACCAGCGAGCGGCGGTCCCAGTTGTATTTGCGCTTGCGTTCCTCGGGCAGCCATTCGGGGTCGACCTGCTGGAAGCCGCGCTTGATGAACCAATGCATGGTGCGCGTCGTCAGCACGAAGATGCTGTCCAGCCCCATGGCCTTGGCGCGCTGCTCGATGCGCTTGAGCAGCCGGTCGCCGTCGCCCTGGCCCTGCACCTCGCCGGAGACGGTCAGTGCCGCCATTTCGGCCGTGTGGGCTTCGACGTAGGGGTACAGCGCCGCGCAGCCGAAGATGACGCCATCGTGCTCGATGACGGTGTAGGCCTCGATGTCGCGTTCGATCTCGGTGCGGCTGCGCTTGACCAGCGTGCCGTCGCGCTCGAAGGGCTCGATGAGCTGGATGATGCCGGCCACGTCGTCGGACGTCGCCTCGCGCAGGCTTTCCAGCTTTTCATCGACGACCATGGTGCCGATGCCGTCGTGGGTGTAGACCTCCTGCAGCAGCGCGCCATCCACGGCGAACGGGATGATGTGCGAGCGCTCCACGCCGGCACGGCAGGCGGCGGCGCAATGGCGCAGGTAGAAGGCGGCGTCCGTCGGTGCCGGATAGGGCGCGACCTTGGACAGCATGCGCTCGGCGTCGGCCAGGGCCAGTTCGGTGTCGATGGGGCTGTCGGGATCGGCCGGGTTCTCCGGCACGCCGGCCGATTCGCAGACGAACAGCAGCTTGTCGGCCTGCAGCGCGATGGCGGTGGACGTCGCGACGTCCTCCATGCTCAGGTTGAATGCCTCACCCGTGGGCGAGAAGCCGAAGGGCGACAGCAGCACGATGGCGCCGATGTCGATGGCGCGCTGGATGGCCGCAGCGTCCACCTTGCGCACCAGGCCCGAGTGCTGGAAGTCCACGCCGTCCACGATGCCGACGGGGCGTGCGGTCAGGAAATTGCCGGAGAAGACGCGCACGGTCGCGTTGGCCATCGGCGTGTTGGGCAGGCCCTGGCTGAAGGCGGCCTCGATCTCGAAGCGCAACTGCCCGGCCGCCTCCTGGGCGCAGTCCAGCGCCACGGCGTCGGTGATACGCATGCCGTGGCTGAAGCGCGGCGACTGGCCCTTGGCGATCAACTGCTCGTTGACCTGGGGCCTGAAGCCGTGCACCAGCACGATCTTGATGCCCATCGCATGCAGGATCGCCAGGTCCTGCACGAAGGCATTGAGCTTGCCGGCGGCGATCAGCTCGCCGGGCATGCCGACAACGAAGGTCTCGCCACGGTAGGCGTGGATGTAGGGTGCCACGGCACGGAACCAGGGCACGAAGGTGTGGGGAAAGACAAGACCGGTCATGCCGCGAATTGTGGCCCGGACGCGGCGCGCGGGCGGGTCGCTTCCTGCACTTGACGCCGTCATGTTCGCCACTGAGGATGACCGCTCCACCCACCCGGAGACCGCGATGAAGGACTACAACGACGTCTACACGACCCCTGGCGCCTTCAGCTGGACCGAGCTGTCCAGCAGCGACGCCAAGGCCGCCTGCGATTTCTACGGCAGCCTGTTCGGCTGGACCTACGACACGATGAACCTGGGCGAGGGCGACTATCACGTCATCAAGGCCGGCGAGGTCGCCATCGGCGGCATCATGAAGCAGCAGCAGCCCGGCCCAGCCGTCTGGGGCTCGTACGTGACGGTCGAGTCCTGCGACGCCACCGTCGAGAAGGCCCGGGGCCTGGGCGCCCACGTGCTGGCCGGCCCCTTCGACATCCCCACCATCGGCCGCATGGCCGTGCTGCAGGACCCGCAGGGCGCCGTCATCCAGGTCATCAGCTACGCCCCGATGCCGACTTGAGCGGGTGCGGGACAATCCCGCCGCAATGAATCCTGAACGATCCGAGAGCCGGTTGCCTCAACCGGCTCTTTCCATTTCCTTCCCTGAATCGCTGCCCGTCTCGGCCCGCCGAGACGAAATCGCGCAGGCGCTTGATCAGCACCAGGTCGTCATCGTCTGCGGCGAGACCGGCTCGGGCAAGACGACCCAGCTCCCGAAAATCGCGCTGGCGATGGGCCGTGGGCGGCTCAACGGCGGCGGGCTGATCGGCCACACGCAGCCGCGGCGCATCGCCGCCAGCAGCGTGGCCAAGCGCATTGCCGAGGAGCTGAAGACGCCGCTGGGCGATGTGGTGGGCTACAAGGTCCGCTTCCAGGACCGGCTGGCCAAGACCGCGTCGGTCAAGCTGATGACGGACGGCATCCTGCTGGCCGAGACGCAGAGCGACCCGCTCTTGCGGGCCTACGACACCCTCATCATCGACGAGGCCCACGAGCGCAGCCTCAACATCGATTTCCTGCTGGGCTATCTGCGCGAGCTGCTGCCGCGCCGGCCAGACCTGAAGATCGTCGTCACGTCCGCCACCATCGACGCCGACCGGTTCGCCAACCACTTCGCGTCCAGCAAAGGCCCGGCGCCGGTGCTGACCGTGTCGGGGCGCCTCTTCCCGGTCGAGCAGCGTTACCGGCCGTTCGAGGAAAGCCGCGAATACGACCTGAACAACGCCATCACCGACGCCGTGGACGAGCTGTGGCGCGAGGGCGGCGGCGACGTGCTCGTCTTCCTGCCCGGCGAGCGCGAGATCCGCGAGGCGGCCGAGGCGCTGAGGAAGCACCACCCGCCCGGCGTGGAGATCCTGCCGCTGTTCGCCCGGCTGTCGCAGGCCGAGCAGGACAAGGTGTTCGAACCGCATGGCCAGCGCCGCATCGTGCTGGCGACCAACGTGGCCGAGACGTCGCTGACGGTGCCCGGCATCCGCTACGTCATCGACCCGGGTCTCGCGCGCGTGAAGCGCTACAGCTACCGCAACAAGGTGGAGCAACTGCTGATCGAGCCGGTCAGCCAGGCCGCAAGCAACCAGCGCGCGGGCCGCTGCGGGCGCGTGGCCAACGGCATCTGCATTCGCCTGTACAGCGAGAAGGAATTCAACGAGCGGCCCAAGTTCACCGACCCGGAAATCCTGCGGTCGTCACTGGCGGGCGTCATCCTGCGCATGAAGGCGCTGCACCTGGGCGAGGTGGAGCGCTTCCCGTTCCTGGAGCCGCCGCGGCCCAAGGCGATTGCGGACGGCTACCAGTTGCTGGCGGAACTCGGCGCGACGGACGACAACAACGAGCTGACGCCGCTCGGCAAAGAGCTCTCGCGCCTGCCGCTGGACCCGCGCGTGGGACGCATGATCCTGGAGGCCCGCACGCGCGACGCGCTGACCGAGGTGCTGGTGATCGCCTCGGCGCTGAGCGGCCAGGACGTGCGAGACCGGCCGATGGAAGCGGCCCAGGCCGCCGACGAGAAGCACAAGAAATTCGACGACGAGAAGTCGGAGTTCATGGGCTACCTGAAGCTGTGGAAGTGGCTGGGTGAAAGCCGAGGTGGCGACGGCGAACACAAGCTGTCCGCCCGCAAGCACGAGCAGCTGTTGCGCGAGAACTTCGTCAGCCCACGCCGCGTGCGCGAGTGGCGCGATGTGCATTCGCAGTTGCACACGGTCGTCGCCGAGCTCGGCTGGCGGCTGAACCAGAGCGACGCGACGTACGAGCAGGTGCACTTGTCGATGCTGGCCGGGTTGCTGGGCAACATCGGCCAGAAGAGCGACGACGAGGACTGGTACCTCGGCGCGCGCGGCATCAAGTTCTACCGCCACCCGGGCGCGCACCTCTCGAAGAAGCCGGGCCGCTGGATCGTGGCGGCCGAGCTGGTGGACACGTCGCGCCTGTACGGTCGCGGCATCGCCAACATCGAGCCGCAGTGGCTGCCGCCCATCGCCGGCCACCTGATCAAGACGCAGCTGCTGGAGCCGCACTGGGAGAAGAAGGCCGCCGAGGTCGTGGCGCTCGAACGCGCGACGCTGTACGGCATCGTGCTGTACAGCAACAAGCGCGTGAACTTCGGCCGCGTGGACCCGAAGGCGGCGCGCGAGATCTTCATCCGCGAGGGCCTGGTCAACGACGACCTGCCGGATGAGCTGGTGCGGCAGTTGCCCTTCCTCGGCCACAACCGCCGCCAGATCGCCAAGGTCGAGGCGCTGGAGCACAAGTCGCGCCGCCAGGACGTGCTGGTGGACGACGAGCTGATCTACGCCTTCTACGACGACAAGCTGCCGGCGCACGTGTTCTCCGGCGCGACGCTGTTGAAGTGGTGGCGCGAGGCCAGCAAGAGCAACGACAAGCTCTTGCAGCTCAGCCAGGACGAGCTGATGCGCCACGAGGCTGCGGGCGTCACCAGCGAGGCCTTCCCCAAGGTCATCCGCCTGGGCGGCGTGGACTGCGCGGCGACCTACCTGCACGAGCCCGGCGACGCGCGCGATGGCCTGACGGTCACCGTGCCCATCTTTGCGCTGAACCAGGTCAGCGAGGAGCGCGCCGAATGGCTGGTGCCCGGCATGCTGGCGCAGAAGGTGACGGCGCTGCTGAAGAGCCTGCACCAGAAGCCGCGGGCGCGGCTCACGCCGCTGCCGGACTTCGTGGCCGAGTTCATCGCGCTGAATGGCTTCGGCCACGGCGGCCTGCTGGACGTGCTGTTGAAGGCGGTGAAAGAGCGCACCCAGCTCGCTGTGCAGCGCAACGACTTCAAGCTGGAGCAACTGCCCGCTCACCTGTTCATGAACTTCCGTGTCGTGGACGAGCATGGCCGCCAGCTGGGCCAGGGCCGCCAGCTCGCCGCGCTGAAGGCGGAGCTGGGCGGGCAGGCGAGGTCGGCCTTCCAGGCGCTGGCAGCGCTGAAACTGCCCGCAGCCGCCGAGGCGCCCAAGCCGGCGCCAGCGCCGGTGACGGGCAAGGGCATCCGTGCCGAGATCGTCACGAAGAAGCCCGAGGCGGCGCGCGACGTCAGCCAGGCCTACACGGACTGGACCTTCGGCGAGCTGCCCGAGCTGCTGGAGGTCCGCAAGGGCGGCCAGACGCTGATCGGCTTCCCGGCGCTGATCGACAAGGGCGCGCACGTCGAGATCGAGGTCTTCGACGAGCCCGAGGTCGCCGCCGCCAAGCACCGCGCCGGCCTGCGCCGGCTCGTCGCGCTGCAGCTCAAGGAGCCGCTTCGTTTTTTGGAGAAGAACATCCCCGACCTCCAGCGCATGTCCGTGCTCTACATGGGCCTGGGCACGGCCGAGGACTTGCGCGACCAGGTCATCGGCGTGGCGCTGGACCGCGCCTTCCTGGCCGACCCGCTGCCCGCCGATCAACTCGCCTTCAGGAAGCGTATCGACGAAGGCCGCAGCCGCCTGAACCTGATCGCGCAGGAGGTGGCCCGCGCCGTGCATGCCGTGCTGCAGGAACTGGCCAACGCGACCCGCAAGCTCAAGGACTCGCGGCCGGCGAAGGACGTGGCCGACGACATCACTGCGCAGCTGCAGCGCCTGGTGCCCAAGCGCTTCGCGCTGGACACGCCCTGGGCGCAGCTGCAGCATTTGCCGCGCTACCTGAAGGCCATCACCGCCCGGCTGGACAAGCTGCGCGCCGATGCCGCCCGCGACGCCAAGCTGATGAGCGAGGTCAGGCCGCTGGAGCAGCGCTACACGCGCCGGCTGGCGGAGCTCAAGGGTGTGCGCGATGCCCGGCTCGACGACTTCCGCTGGCAGCTGGAGGAGCTGCGCGTCAGCCTGTTTGCCCAGGAACTCAGGACACCCCAGCCCGTCAGCGTGAAGCGGCTGGACAAGGTTTGGGCGCAGCTGTGCGGTTGAGCGTGCACCGGGTCCGGTGGTTGGGCCGATGATCGGGGCGTGAGCTGCTGCACGCAGGCCTGGGATTGCCGCTGAAAACCGGGGCATTTCGACGCCTGCTTGCAAGCTAGCCCGCACCGGCCTGGAGTCCAATGCGCCCTATCTCCGTGACAGCTTCGCTGCCTTCTTCCTCATCGTGCCCGAAACCAGTCCCGCCGCACCGCCGCTGAAAAGCCTTGGCCGCTTCGAGCTGCGCGCGCTGCTGTCCAAGAGCGCGCGCAGCATGGTCTGGCTGGTGCACGACCCGCGCCATGGCCAGGAGCTGATGCTGTGCATGCCGCGTGAGCAACCCAACAGCCCGGCCGCCATGGAGCACTGGCTGCGCATGGCCCAGGGCGGCGGGCGCGTGCAGCATCCCAACGTGGCGCCGGTGTTCGAGGTCGGCCAGGTCGAGAACCGGCCCTATGTGGCCTATGAGCGCTCGCTCGGCGAGACGCTGGAGGAGCGCCTCGCGCGCCAGCCCGCGCCGCTGCCGCTGGACGCGGCCGGCTGGGTGGCGCAGTTGCTCGAAGGCCTGGCCTTCGCGCACGAGTCCGGCCATGCGCACCGCGACATCCAGACGGCCAGCCTGGTCATCGATGCGAACGACAAGGTGCGCCTGATCGGCCTGGAAGTGGCTCAGGAGGTGTTCCCCGCCCACGTCGACTTCAACACCGTCACCCGCCGCGCCGTGCGCGAGTCTGCCGAGGAAGACGTGCTGTGCGTGGGCCTGCTGCTGCACCGCACGCTCAGCGGCAAGCCGGTGCTGGATCAGCGCGACCTGCAGGCCGTCGTGCAGCAGATGCAGCCGTCTTCCGGCTATCCGGGCCGCGAGATCGTGCGCCTGGGCTGGGAGACGCCGCACCCCATTCCCGACCCGCTGCGCGCCATCTGCAACCGTGCGACGGACCGCCAGGCCCGCCAGCGCTACCACCTGGCGCGCAGCTTCTGGCGCGCGCTGGACGGCTGGCGCCAGTCCGCCGCCCACGATGACGGCGGCCCCATCGTGCTGCTGCTGGACAAGCTGCAGCGCATCGGCCACCTGCCGACGACGACCACCGGCGTGCACCGCTTCACGGCCGGCTCGGGCCTGGAGGCCCAGCATGCCAGCGCGCTGTCGGAACTCGTGCTCAAGGACATGGCGCTGACGCTGGAACTGGTGCGTCGCGTCAACCATGCGCTGAGGCAGGGTGGCCACCAGGGCGAGGCCATCCTGAACATGCAGCGCGCGATCCAGATGATCGGCCTGGACGGCCTGCAGGTCGCCGCCAACGCGCTCAAGCCCTGGCCGGGGCCGCTGCAGCCGGTCGCGGCCGAGATGCTGCGCCAGGTCATGGCCCGCGTCGTCAAGGCCGGTGAGGTCGCGCAGGCACTGCGCCCGGCGGGCTACGACGAGGAGGTGGTCTACCTCATCACCGTCATGCAGAACCTTGGCCGGCTGCTGCTTCAGTACCACTTCCCGGACGACGCGCAGCAGATCCGCCAGCTCATGCAGCCGCCCGAGCCGACCGAGGAACTGCCCAACCCGCCGAGCTTGAGCGAGCAGGCCGCCGCCTATGCCGTGCTCGGCTGCGACCTGGACGTGCTCGGCATCGCCGTCGCCCGCCATTGGGGCCTGGGCGACGAGCTGTTGCAGATGGTCCGCCGCCAGCCGCTGGATGCGCCGGTGCATGCCGCGCGCAGCGATGCCGACACCATCCGCCTGACCTGCAGCTTCGCCAACGAGCTGGTCGATGCGTTGGGCCAGCCCGAGCACAAGCGCCGCGCGGCGGTCGAAGCGGCGACACGCCGCTATGCGAAGCCACTGGGTATCGGCCTGCGCGAGGTCATGGCGGCGCTGAATCCCGGCGCGCAGCAGCCGTCGGCGCGTGCCGCCACCAGCGCGGCGCCGGTGCAGCAAGCGCCGGCAGCGTCGTCGCTGCGAGACCGCCTCACCCAACGCGGCGGCTCGTGACCGGCCCGCACCGTGGCTGAAGACCTGCCCCAGCTTGGCCGCTTCCGGCTGCTGCAGCGCCTGGGCGAGGGCGGGCAGGCCACGGTCTGGCTGGCGCATGACCCGCTGCTGGACCGCGAGGTCGCCGTCAAGCTGCTCAAGCCGGCTGCGGAACCCGGCAGCGTGGACGAATGGCTGCACGAGGCCCGCGCCGTCAGCCGGCTCACCCACCCCAGCATCGTGCCGGTCTTCGAGGCCGACACGCAGGGCGGCCAGTCCTACCTCGTCTTCGAGTACGTGGCGGGCGGCACGCTGAGCCAGCGCTTGCGTGCCGGCCCCAGGCCCGGCGCGGCCGAGGCGGTGACGATGATGCTGGCCGTGCTGGACGGCCTCGTGGCGGCGCACGCCGCCGGCCTCGTGCACCGCGACCTCAAGCCCAGCAACATCCTGCTCGACGCGCGCGGCCGGCCGCGGGTGATGGACTTCGGCATCGCGGCGCGCGTGTCCACCGACACGCGGCTGCAGGCCCGCATCGTCGGCACGCCGGGCTACATCTCGCCGGAGGCCGCGCGCGGCGCGCCGCCGCACCCGCAGATGGACGTGTTCGCCGCCGCCGTCATGCTGGCCGAGATGCTGAGCGGCCAGCGCCTGAACCAGGACGCCGACCCCTGGCGCGCCATCCAGCGCGTGCAGACGGCCGACCTGCACCTGCCCTCGGGCCTGGCCAGCGACGTGGACGACGCGCTGCGCGCCATCGTGCAGCGTGGCCTGGCGCGTGAACCGTCGGCGCGCTGGCCCAGCGCCGTGCTGCTGCGCGACGCGCTGGCGGCCTGGCTGCGCCCGGTGGCGCCACCCGATGCCGACACGCACGAGGCGCCGGTGCTGGACTTCCTGCTGCGCCGCATGCGGCACAAGAGCGACTTCCCCGCACTGTCCGACGCCATCAGCCGCATCCAGCGGCTCACGCAGTCCGAGAACGAGAGCCTGGCCAGCCTGTCCAACGAGATCCTGAAGGACGTGGCCTTGACGCAGAAGCTGCTGCGCCTGGTCAACACGGCACAGTACCAGCACGCGGGCGGCGGCGGCATCAGCACGGTGTCACGCGCGGTGGCGCTGATCGGCTTCGCTGGCATCCGCAACCTGGCGCTGTCGCTGGTGCTGCTGGAGCGCATGGAGAACAAGGGCCATGCGCAGCGCCTGCGCGAGGACTTCCTGCGCTCGCTGATGGCCGCGTCGCTCGCCCGCGAGCTGTGCGCCAACCCGCGCGAGGCCGAGGAGGCTTTCCTCGGTGCCATGCTGCACCACCTGGGCCGCACGCTGACGGAGTTCTATTTCCCGGAAGAGGCCGACGCCGTGCGCCGCCTCGTCGGCGCAGCAGAAGAGGGCCGGCCGCCGCTCAGCGAGGCCGCGGCCTCGACGCAGGTGCTGGGCATGAGCTACGAGGGACTGGGCCTGGGCGTGGCGCGGCAATGGGGGCTGCCCGCGAGCCTGCAACGCTCGATGCGCCGCCCCGGCGGCGACGCGCCGGCCAAGCTCATCGAGGACAGCGCCGAGCGCCAGCGCTGGCTGGCCCGCGCCAGCAACGACATGGCGGACCTCATCCTCAACACGCCGCCCGAGCAGGCGCATGCCAAGGTGCGCGCGCTGGCGCAGCGCCATGCGCGGGCATTGGGCGTGAGCGCCGAAGCCTTCGAGCAGGCGGCGGACACGGCGCGCCAGCATCTCGCGCAGATGACCGAGGCGCTGGAGTTGCGGCTGCCGCGCGAGTCCCATGCGCAGCGCCTGCTCGCGCCGCTGGCGCCATCGCCGCATGACTCGCTGACGGCGCACGAACTGGCGCCCACGCTGGTGCTGGAGCGCACGGCTGTTGGCGCACCGGCAGACGCCGCCCACGCGAGCGAACTGCTGGCCGCCGGCATCCAGGAGATCACCGACGCCATGGTCGACAGCGCGCAGCTCAATGCGGTGCTGCGCATGATCATGGAGACCATGTACCGCGCGCTGGGCCTGCGCCGCGTCATCTTCTGCCTGCGCGATGGCCGTGGCCAGACGCTGACCGGGCGCCTGGGCGTGGGTGCCGACATCGAACGCCTGGCGCCGCTGCTGCGCGTGGACCTCACCGCGCAGCCGCCGGACCTGCTGGGCGCGATCTGCCTGAAGGGCGTCGACACACTGATCCAGGACGCGCGTGCCGCCAACATCGCGTCGCGCCTGCCCGCGTGGTTCAACAGCGAGTTTGGCGCGCAGAGCTTCCTGCTGCTGCCGCTGGTGCTCAAGGGCGCCCCGCTGGGCCTGATCTATGCCGACCATGCGCGGGCCGGCGCCGTGCAGGTCAGCGACAAGGAACTGTCGCTGCTGCGCACGCTGCGCAACCAGGCCGTGATGGCTTTCCGGCAGGCGGCCGGCTGACGGCTGCATCCGCACCGGGGCTGTAAGGCCAGTCCCACAAATCTTGGCGCGACCCGCTGACGGTTGGCGCGCCGCTCCTGGCGAATACTGAATTGGCAATGTCGGCACCCCGCTGACACCGGCCACCGAGATGCCTTGGCGGCCGGCGCGATCAAAACCGCAGGAGTCCGCAATGAAATTCAATTCGACGCACGGCCAAGGTGTCCTCGCCCTGGCTCTCGCCCTGGCGCTGGCCGCCTGTGCCTCGGCGCCGCCGCCCAAGGAGCAACTGGCCGTCGCCAATGCCGCGGTGGACCAGGCCTCCAGCAATTCCGCCGATGCGCCGGCAGAGCTTGCCTCGGCGCGCGACAAGTTGACCCGCGCCAACGCCGCGATGGCGGCCAAGGACTATGTGGCCGCGCGCCAGCTGGCCGAGCAGGCGTCCGCCGACGCCGCACTGGCCCAGGCCAAGGCCCGTTCCGCACGCTCCGACCGCGCGCTGATCGAACTGCGCGAAAGCATCCAGCAGCTGCAGGCTCAGATCAACCGCTCGTGATCCGCACCAACGAACAACAAGGAACCCACACCATGAAGCCATTTGCCACCGCCCTGACCGCACTGGCCGCCGCGGCCCTCTTCGCCGGCTGCGCGAGCGCACCGACCGTCACGCCCCAGCTGGAGCAGGCCCGCACGACGGTGTCGCGTGCTTCGGCCGATCCGGCCGTGTCCAAGTACGCCGCGCTGGAGCTGAAGAAGGCCACCGATTCGCTGCGCCGCGCCGATGAACTCAGCGCCAAGCGCGAGGCGCCCGCCGACATCGATTCCGCCGCTTACGTCGCCATGCAGCAGGCCCGCACGGCGATGACGCAGGCCAAGGCTGCGTCCGATGAAGACGCGATCAAGTCCGCGGAGGCCGACCGCGAGCGCGTGCGTGCCGATGCGAATGGCGCTGCTGCCCAGCGTGCGCGTGCCCAGGCCGCTGACGCCAATGCCCAGGCGGCCAATGCCAATGCGCAGGCCGCGATGGCCAGCGCCGATGCCAACAGCGCACGCGCCCAGGCGGCGGCCGCCCAGGCCAGTGCCGCGCAGGCCCAGCAGCAGGCTGCCGCGCTGCAGCAGGAACTGAACGACCTGCAGGCCAAGCAGACCGACCGCGGCATGCTGGTGACGCTGGGCGACGTGCTGTTCGAGTTCGGCCGCGCCGAAATCAAGCCGGGCGCGCAAGGGGCCATCACCAAGCTGGCCACGTTCCTGAGCCAGCATCCCGAGCGCCGCATCCTGATCGAAGGCTTCACCGACAGCGTGGGCAGCGACGAGGCCAATCAAGTGCTGTCGGAGCGCCGCTCGCGTGCCGTGGCCGATGCGCTGCAACGCGCCGGCGTCGACGCCAGCCGCATCGACACCCGCGGCTACGGCGAGCGCTACCCGGTGGCCAGCAACAGCAGCAACACCGACCGTGCGATGAACCGCCGCGTCGAGGTCTACATCTCGGACAACGACCGCCCGGTCCGCGCCCGCGGCTGAGTCATCGACATTCCTTTGCTCTTCACATCGACGGAGGTCGCATGAAGCACCCGATCCGAACCCTCGGCCTGGCACCCCTGACCGCCGTGCTCTCGCTGGCCCTGATGGGCGGCGCGGCGCAGGCCGCGCCCAAGGCGCCGTCGAATGTCGACAGCGCACAACTGAAGTACGAGCGCGAGAAGGCCGACTGCACGATGGGCCGCAGCAGCCAGCCCCGCAGCGTCTGCCTGAAGGAAGCCGGTGCGGCCTACGCCGAGGCCCGCCGTGGCCGGCTGACGTCGCCCGGCGATGACGCGTCGATTTACGCCGCCAACGCCGCCAAACGCTGCGAGGTGCAGAAGGGCGACATGCGCGACCTGTGCCTGCGCCGGGTGGCGGGCGAGGGTACCGTCAGCGGCTCCGTGGCCAAGGGCGGCAAGCTGGAGGAACTGAGCGTCATCACGACGGAACCGCCGGCTGCCGGGCCGGCCAAGCAGCCGCCCAAATGACCGCAAAGGTCGGCACTGCTGAAAGGCGGGTGGGTCACTCCACCCGCTTTTTTCATGGGCGGCTGCCGCGGGGGGCAGCAAGGGGAGGGTGACGAGCCTGACCCCGGCACTGGTTGCAACGCTTAGGGCTGCTTGGTTCCCCACCTGACCCGGTTGGGCGCGCTTCCATGCGGGGAGGCCCGTCACTTCGCATTCTACCGGTCCCGGGCGACGTCCACGCTCAACCCGGCAGGAATTGCCGGTTGATGGACAAGTCCATCGCCAGCGCGAGCAGCGCGAGGGCGGTCAGGTAGCCCAGCAGGTGCAGGCGGGCTTGGCTCATCGCCCAGTGGCCGCAGATCAGGTAGCCCACCAGCGCGATCAGCTTCAAGCCCAGCCACCAGTGGCGCATCGGGTTGTAGCCGATGCTGCCCCACAGGCTCAGGCCCGTGACGACGAGGCAGGCGTTGACACCGAACACCAGCACCAGCAGCCGGGCGTCCTTGGCGATGGCCTGCAGCTTCGGCGTGCCGAACTGGAACAGCAGGCCGCGCAGGAAGAACAGGCCGGCGCTGCACCAGGCGAGCAGCACATGCCACTGCACCATTTGCGAGTAGAACCACGGCACGAGCGGTCTGGCGCGGTTCAGCGCAGGTGCAGGTCGTCTTCGCTGAAGCGGATGCCCAGCGGCTCGATCAGCAATTGCTTCTCGCCCGCCTCGACCCTGCCGGCCACCCAGGCCTCGATGCCGCAATCGCGTGCGACCTGCGCGGTGCGCTCGGCATCCTCGGCAGCCACGAAGATCGCGAAGCCCGCGCCCATGTTCAGCGTGGAATAGGCCTCACGGTCGTCCTGGCCGGCTTCCTTCTGGATGAAGGCCAGTACGGCCGTCTTGGGCGGCACGGTGTGGATGCGGTAGGTCAGCGGGCTCGGGTGGCGCAGCAGCTTGCGCCAGCCGTGGCCGGTGATGTTGGCGCAGTAGTGCGGCGCGATGCCGGCCTTCCACAGCGCCTCGGTGACGGGCGAGTACAGCGCGGTGGGCGCCAGCAGCGCTTCGCCGTAGGTCAGGCCTGGCTCGATCTCGGTCAGGTAGCCGTCGGGCAGCCGCTCCGCCAGCTTGCGCGCCAGGCTCAGGCCGTTGGCATGGATGCCGCTGGAGGCCAGCAGCACGATGGCGTCGCCCGCGCCCAGCTTGTCGCCGACGGACAGGCGTTCCTTGGGGTTGATGAGGCCGGTGCACGACGCAGCCAGGTCGATGCGGCCGTCCTCGACGATGCCGGCCAGCGCCGGCGTCTCGCCGCCGCCCCAGGCGACCTGGCAGGTGTCGCAGGCCGCCTTCCAGCCGGCCACCAGCGCCTGGGCGCGCTGGGCGTCGCCGAACCAGTCGCTGCCGCCGGCGGCCCAGTAGGCCTGCACGACCAGCGGCGTGGCGCCGACGGTGATGAGGTCGTTGACGGCCATCGCGATCGTGTCCTGCGCAATCCCGGCGAAGAAGCTCTTGCCCGTCAGCTTCGCCATCTCGTCGGCCACCAGCGTCTTGGTGCCCAGGCATTCGACGATGGAGGCCATGTAGAACGGCCCCACGTCCACGACGTAGGCGGACTCGCCGCGCGACGCCTTCACCTCGCTGAAGCCGTGGCCGGCGAGGTGGGTGGCGGTGGCCGCGGCGGCGCGCTGCGCGGTGATCTTGAGCGGGTCGATCAGGTCGTAGTTGACACCGGCCTGGTCGTAGGTGAGGGGGGCTTGCGAGGTCATGGGGCAGGATTATCCGCGGTGCTTCGATCGGGGAGGGCGCGCCTGGCGCCTCCTAGAATCCGGCCCCATGAGTTACCAGGTCCTGGCCCGCAAATACCGTCCGCAGAGTTTCGAGCAGCTCGTCGGGCAGGAGCATGTCGTGCAGGCGCTGGCCAATGCGCTGACGCAGGGCCGGCTGCACCATGCCTACCTGTTCACCGGCACGCGCGGCGTCGGCAAGACGACGGTGTCGCGCATCCTCGCCAAGAGCCTGAACTGCACCGGGCCGGACGGCACCGGCGGCATCACGGCCCAGCCTTGCGGCGTGTGTGCCGCCTGCCGGGACATCGACGCCGGTCGCTTCGTGGACTACGTGGAGCTGGACGCCGCCTCCAACCGTGGCGTGGAGGAAATCTCGCAGCTGCTGGACCAGGCCGTCTACAAGCCGGTGGTCGGGCGCTTCAAGGTCTACATGATCGACGAAGTGCACATGCTGTCGAACACCGCGTTCAACGCGATGCTGAAGACGCTGGAGGAGCCGCCGGACTACCTGAAGTTCGTGCTCGCCACGACCGACCCGCAGAAGGTGCCGGTCACCGTGCTGTCGCGCTGCCTGCAGTTCAACCTGCGGCCCATGGCGGCGGCGGACGTGCAGATGCACCTCACCAACGTGCTGGGCGCCGAGAGCGTGCCGGCCGAGCCCGGCGCGCTGCGGCTGCTGTCGCGCGCGGCGCGCGGCTCCATGCGCGACGCGCTGTCGCTGACCGACCAGGCGATTGCCTTCGGCGCCGGGGCCTTGAGCGAGGACGGCGTGCGCCAGATGCTGGGCAGCGTGGACCGCGGGCACATCGTGGCCATCGTCGACGCGCTGGCCGCGGCGAGCGGCGAGGCCGTCGTGGCGCAGGCGGACGCGCTGCGTGCCGCCGGCTTGTCGGCCGCCGGCACGCTGGAGGACCTGGCCACGCTGTTCCAGCAGATGGCGCTGGCCCAGGCTGCACCGACGGCGCTGGACGACACGGACAACGAGACGGCGGAAATCCGGCGCCTCGCGGCGGCGCTGCCGGCCGACGAGATCCAGCTGATGTACAGCATGGCCCTGCACGGCCGCGCGGAACTGCACCTGGCGCCCGACGAGTACGCCGGCCTGCTGATGGTGCTGCTGCGCATGCTGGCCTTCCGGCCGGCGGGCACGCAGCCCCGGCCGGTCAAGGCTGCGGCGCTGGTGCGCCCTGCGGCCGTGGCCAAGGCCGTCGTGGCCGTGCCGCTGCCCAGGGCGGTGCCGCCTGTTGCGCCAGCTGTGCCAATGGCTATTCCTGTGCCTGCTGCCCCTGTGTCTGCCGCTGTGACGGCGCCCGTTGCCGCGCCCCTGGCCCTCGCACCGGCGGCTGCCGTCGCGCCTGCCAAGGTGGCCGAGCCTGCAGCGCCCAGCTTCAGCGACCGGCTGCGGCCCAAGCCCGTCGAACGCGAGGCCGTTGCCGAAGAGGTCATGGACTTCGACGGCCCGCCGCCCGACGACGCGCCGCCGCCGTGGATGGACGCGGACGACCTGCCGGCCATCGCCATCGCCGCCCCGCGCGGCGAACCCGAGGCGCCGCGCCGCGCCGTGCTGCGCGAGACGCCCGAAGGCGCCCGCTGGGCCGAACGCATCGCGGCGCTGAGCCTGCCGGGCATGACCGGCGAACTCGCCCGCCAGGCCCAGGCGCTGGCCTGCCGCACCGTGGACGGCCGCGAGGTCTGGACGCTGCGCCTGGAGCGGGAGTCGCTGCGCCAGCCCGCGCTGGTCGCCAAGCTGGAAGCGGCGCTGGACGCCAGGCTCGACATCGAAGCCGGCGTGGCCGAAGACTCCATCGCGCTGCGCACCATCGCGCGCGCCGAAGCGCAGCAGCGCGCGGCCGAAGATCTGGCCGCCGATCACCCGATGACGCGCACACTGCTGTCCCAATTCCCTTCAGCGCGCATCCTGCCGGGCTCCGTGCAGCCGCTGACCCCCACCCCCACCCCCTGACCAGGAAAAGACCATGATGAAAGGCCAACTCGCCGGCTTGATGAAGCAAGCCCAGGCGATGCAGGACAACCTGAAGAAGGCGCAGGACGAACTCGCCCACATCGAGGTCGAAGGCCAGAGCGGCGCCGGCCTCGTGAAGGTCCTCATGACCTGCAAGAACGAGGTCCGCCGCGTGACCATCGACCCCAGCCTGCTGGCCGACGACAAGGACATGCTGGAAGACCTCGTGGCCGCCGCCTTCAACGACGCGGTGCGCCGCGCCGAGGCCACCAGCGCCGAGAAGATGGGCAAGCTGACCGCCGGCATGCCTCTCCCGCCCGGGATGAAATTCCCGTTTTGACCGCCCTTGATGCGCTCGTCGAGGCGCTCAAGCGCCTGCCCGGCGTGGGCCAGAAGTCGGCGCAGCGCATGGCCTACCACCTGCTGCAGCACGACCGGCTGGCGATGCCGCGCCTGGCCGACGCGTTGACCGCGGCGGGCGAGCACATCAAGCACTGCGAGCGCTGCCACACGTTCAGCGAGACGCCCATCTGCAGCGTCTGCGCGGACGCGCAGCGCGATGCGGCGCTGCTGTGCGTCGTCGAGACGCCGGCCGACCAGGCCGCGCTGGAGCGCACCGGGTCCTATCGCGGCTACTACTTCGTGCTGCTGGGGCGGCTGAGCCCGCTGGACGGCGTCGGCACGCGCCAGATCGGCGCCGCCGAGCTGCTGGCCCGCGCGAGCGAAGCCGGCGTGGCGGAGGTCATTCTCGCCACGAGTTTCACCGCCGAGGGCGAAGCCACGGCCCATGTGCTGGCCGAGGCGCTGCGCGTGCGCGGCATCACCTCCACGCGTCTGGCGCGCGGCGTGCCGGTGGGCAGCGAGCTCGAATACGTGGACCTGGGCACCATCGCCCATGCGCTGACCGACAGAAGATGAGCCCACCCCCTACTGGCTTCGCCGGCCCCCTCAAGGGGGCGCTGCCAGTGGCCTGGCCAAGCCAGTTCCACGGCAGCCGATTGGGCATACACCACGCCATTCAGGAGCCTTCATGACTGTTGCCCAACTCTGCCTGCTCGTCGCTTGCGTGCTGCCCATCGTCTGCGCGGGGCTGGCCAAGTCCAAGGGCTTCGGCAAGCGGCGTCGCGACGGTGGCTTCGACAACCACCAGCCGCGCGCGTGGCTGGCCCGGCTCGACGGCTGGCAGGCGCGTGCGAACGCGGCGCAGGCCAACAGCTGGGAGGCGCTGCCGGTGTTCATCGCCGGCCTGTTCGTCGCCTCGCAGCACCAGGCCGCGCAGGGCACGGTGGACCTGCTGGCCCTGGGCTTCGTGGTGTCGCGCCTGCTCTTCATCGCGCTCTACCTGGCCGACCAGGCCTCGTTGCGCTCGCTGCTCTGGATGGCTGGCCTGGGGGCCTGCGTGGCGCTGTTCTTCGTGCGCTGAACGCCGAAGGCGACCGTCAGGGCGCCGCGGCCGCCATCACGTTGCGGCCGTTGCCGGCCGCCTTGACCGTCTTTGCGGCCTTGGCAGCAGGCGGCTTGGCTGCCACCCGCACGACCTTGGCAGGGGCCGCCTTGGCCATCGAGGCCTTCGCCACCGGCCGGGTCTTGGTGGCAGGTTCGCTCCTTTTGGCCGGCGTGTTCGCGGTGTAGACGACGATGGACTGGCCCGGCTTGAAGCGCGCGCCATTGCCCACCTTGTTCCACTGCGCGACCTGCTCGGCCTTGACCTTGTAGCGGGCTGCCACGGCGGCGACGGTGTCGGCCTTGCCGGCCTTGAGCGTGAGGCGGCGCAGCGGCGGCGCGTCGGGCGCGAGGTTCAGCGCCGCGGTGTCGGCCAGCCGCTCGGAGACGTCCGCGTGCACATGCTCGCCGCGCGGCACCAGCAGCGTGGAGCCGGCCTTGACCAGCATCTTGGGCGGGATCTTGTTGATCTCGCGCAGCAGCACTTCGCTCGTGCCGTTGCGCTTGGCGGCCTCGCCCGGGCTCATGGTCTTGGGCACGACCCAGGCCGTCCAGCTCGCCATCGGGCCGGTGTGGCGGGCCAGGCTCTCGGCGAATGCGCTGGCCTGGTCGTAGGGCAGCAGCACCTGCTGCGTGGCGGCGGCCAGGATGACCGGCTTGTTCATCTGCGGGTTGAACTGCTGGAAGGTTTCCAGCGAGATGCCGGCGAACTGCGCGGCCAGCGACACGTCGATGTCGCGCTCGATCTTCACGCTCAGGAAGTAGGGGTGGTTGGCCACCGGCGGCAGCGTCAGCGCGTAGCGGTCAGGCGCGAAGACGATGTTCTTCACGGCCTGCAGCTTGGGCACGTAGTAGCGCGTCTCGTCGGGGATCTTCAGGCTGGCGTAGTCGGTGGGCAGGCCCAGGCGCTGGTTGCGGGCCACGGCCTTCTGCACGTTGCCCGGGCCCCAGTTGTAGGCGGCCAGGGCGAGGTGCCAGTCGCCGAACATCTTGTAGAGGCGGCCCAGGTAGTCGAGTGCGGCGCGTGTGGAGGCGAGCACGTCGCGGCGGTCGTCGCGGAAGATGTTCTGCTTCAGGTCGAAATCGCGGCCCGTGGCGGGCATGAACTGCCACATGCCGGTCGCCTTGGCCGTGGACACGGCATGCGTGACGAAGGCGCTCTCGATGAAGGGCAGCAGCGCCAGCTCGCTGGGCATGCCGCGCTTCTCGACCTCCTCCAGGATGTGGAACAGGTAGCGGCTGCCGCGCGTGGTCATGCGCTCGACGTAGTCGGGCCGGGCGCTGTACCAGGCCTCGGCCTTGCGCACCCAGTCGTCGTCCAGGTCGGGCAGCTGGAAGCCGCCGCGCACGCGCACCCACAGGTCGGCGCTGGCGTCGGGCGCGTCCAGGTCGATCTTCTCGCCGGGGCGCAGGTTGTCTTCCAGCAGGCCGGCCACGACGTCGCGCGTGGGCGGCGGTGCCACCACGGGCGGCGGTGCCAGTGCCGCCTGCACGACGGCGGCGGTCTGTTCGGGGGTGGGGGCGGGGTTGGCGGCCTCGTTGACCGGGGCGGTGGTGGCCGCGCAGGCGGCCAGCAGCGTGGCCAGGGCGAGCGGTGTGAGGCGGTGGATCAGGTTCATCGGAATCCGTTCTTCCATTCGCGCAGCGTCGCGAACACATCGACCGGGCTGGGCGCGGCCGGCAGTTTGACAGGGGCATGGCGCCGCGCGGCGTCACGCAGCGCGGGTTCGGTGCAGCGAAGGAATGGGTTGATCTGGGTCTCGGTGCCCAGGCGCGCCGGCAGCGTGGGCCGGCCGGCGGCGCGTTGGGCCTCGCACCAGACGGCGTAGGCCGCGAGGGCGGTGTTGGCGGGGTCCACCTCGCGCGCGAAGCGCAGGTTGGACAGCGTGTATTCATGCGCGCAGCAGACGCGTGTTTCAACGGGCAGCGCGGCCAGCGACTGCAGCGACGCGTGCATCTGCGCCGCCGTGCCTTCGAACAGCCGGCCGCAGCCGGCGCTGAACAAGGTGTCGCCACAGAAGAGCAGCGGATCGCTGCCGGGCACGTCGGCCGCGAAATAGGCGATGTGGCCGGCCGTGTGGCCCGGCACGGCCATGACGGCGAAGCGCAGGCCCAGCAGCTCGACGGCGTCGCCACCGTGCACACGTTCGACGGGCTCGGGCATCTTCTCGCCGGCCGGTGCGTAGACGGGCCCTTGCAGCCGCGGTCGCAGCGCGTTGACGCCGCCGACGTGATCGCCGTGGTGATGCGTCAATAGAATGCCTGTCAGCGTCAGCCCCCGGGCGTCCAGCGCCGCGGCAACCGGTGCGGCATCACCCGGATCGACGACGATGGCCTCGCGGCCGTCATCCAGCAGCCAGAGATAGTTGTCGTCGAAGGCGGGGAGGGGCGTCAGTGTCAGCGCCGAGGACGCAGACTGCGAGCTGATGATGGGTTGCCCCTGTTTCATGCCGCCAAATCACCCATGACAGATAAAAGTCCGAGTATAGATTTGGCAGCCTGGCTGCAAACCCCTCCGGGGCGCTATCTGCTGGCCTGGGAGCAGGCACAGGTGGACGCGGCGGTCATCGACCTGTTCGGTTACCACGCGTTGCAATTGGGCCTGCCCGAACTGGACGGTCTGCAGACCAACCGCATGCCCCACCGCTGGCTCGTCGGGCGCGACCTTCACTGTGAGTTCGATGCGCTGCCCTTCGAGAGCGCCAGCCTGGACCTGGTGTTGCTGCCCCATTCCCTGGAGCTGGCCTGCGACGCCCACGCCGTGCTGCGCGAGGTGGACCGTGTGCTGCGGCCCGAGGGCCGGCTCATCGTCTTCGGGCTGAACCCGGCGAGCCTGTGGGGCCTGCGCCAGAACCTGGGCCGGCTCAAGCGCCGCGGCGAGCCCTACCTGCCTCGCGATGGCGACTTCATCGGCTACTGGCGCCTGCGCGACTGGCTCAAGCTGCTGAGCTTCGACGTCGAGGCGGCACGCTTCGGCGGCTATCGCCCGCCGCTGCGCAGCCAGGCCTGGCTGGACCGCTGGCAGTGGGTGGAAGGCGTGGGCTCGCGCTGGTGGCCGGTGCTGGGCGCGGTGTATTTCATCCAGGCGGTCAAGCGTGTGCACGGCATGCGCATGATCGGCCTGGCCAAGAACGGGCGCGCGGCTGCAAAGAAGGCACCGGCCGTTGCGCTGAACAACCATCAGAACAAACAATGACCGAATCCACGCCACCTGTCCTGGCCATCAAGCGCCCGCAGGTCACGATCTACACCGACGGCGCCTGCAAGGGCAACCCGGGCCCTGGCGGCTGGGGCGCCTGGCTGTCCAGCGGCGGCCACGACAAGGAACTCTTCGGCGGCGAACCCGGCACGACCAACAACCGCATGGAGCTGACGGCGCCCATCGAGGCGCTGGCGTCGCTCAAGCGCAGCTGCGACGTGGTCGTGTATCTGGACAGCGAGTACGTGCGCAAGGGCATCACCGAATGGATCGTCAACTGGCAGCGCCGCGGCTGGAAGACGGCCGACGGCAAGCCGGTGAAGAACGCGGACCTGTGGCAGCGGCTGGACGCACTGCGCAAGCTGCACAGCGTGGAATGGCGCTGGGTCAAGGGCCATGCCGGCGACCCGGGCAACGAGCGCGCCGACATGCTGGCCAACAAGGGCGTCGCGTCTCTCGGCCGGGCCCGCCCGTAAAGTCCGCGCGAACCCAGGTTCACGGAGATCCGTCGAATGAAGCTGCTGTCACTCCTGCTTGCCACGGCGCTGGCCGCTGCCACGGCCCATGCTGAGGTCCAGACCTACACGGTGCTGTGCATGAAGACGGCCTGCGGCCAGCTGAAGCTGGTCGAGTCGCCTGGCCGCATGGTGGTGGACTACAGCTACCGCAACAACGGCCGCGGGCCCGACCAGAAGGAGGTGCTGGAGTTCGCACCCGACGGCACCTGGACGGCCTACCGCAACGAAGGCGTGGCCACCTACGGCGCGCGCATCGATGAGCGCTTCGAACGCCAGGCCGACGGCCGCGTCGTGTGGCGCTCGCCGGTGGACCAGGGCGACAAGCCGGGCGTCGCGCGCGAGGCGGTGTTCCTGCCGGTGGAGTCCAGCCCGGCGTGGGCCGCGCGGCTGGCGCAGGCGCTGCTGGCGCGGCCCGACCAGCGCGCGCCGGGCCTGCCGGTGGGGCAGGTCGCCATCGCGCGCGTGCAGGCGCTGAAGGCCGGCGGCGTGGACGTCGGGCTCTACGCGATCACGGGCCTGGACCTCGCGCCCAGCTACCTGTGGCTGCGCGAGGACAACCGCGCGCTGTTCGCTCGCGTATCCCCGGGCTGGGGCGCGACGGTGCTGCAGGGCTTCGAGGGCGAGGTGGACCAACTCGCCAGCGCGCAAAAGGCTGCCGAACTGGTGCGACTGCAGCGCGTGGCGCGCGAGCTGCCCCAGCCGTTGCCGGGCCTGACCGTCATCGAAGGCGTGCGCTGGTTCGACGCGCAGGCCGCGGTGCTGCGCGGCCCGTCGGACGTCTATCTGTTCGAAGGCCGCATCGCCGCCATCGCCAGGCCCGGCAGCTTCACGAGCGCCGCGCCGGCCCAGCGCATCAGCGGCAAGGGCCGCACGCTGCTGCCCGGCTTCATCGACATGCATGCCCACGTGGACGAGAGCGACCTGCTGCTGGATCTGGCCGCCGGCGTGACGGCCGTGCGCGACGTGGGCAACAGCAACGCCGACCTGGCGCTGCTGCGTGGCCGCGTGATGCGTGGCGAGCTGCTGGGGCCACGCATCACGGCCAACGGCTTCATCGAGGGCAAGAGCCCGTTCTCGTCGCAGGCCGACTTCGTGCCGGACAACCTCCCCGACGCGCTCGCCGCCATCGACTGGTATGCCGCGCGCGGCTACCGCCAGCTCAAGCTCTACAACTCCATCCGCCCCGAGTGGGTGAAGCCCATGGTGGCGCACGCGCGGTCGCTGGGGCTGCGCACCGGCGGCCACGTGCCGGCCTTCATGACGGCGCGCCAGGCGGTCGAGGCGGGGTTCGACGAGCTGCACCACATCAACCAGGTGACGCTGAACTTCCTCGTCGGCAAGGGCGACGACACGCGCACGCTGCTGCGCTTCAACCTGGTGGGCGACAAGGCGGCGGACCTCAAGCTCAACGACGCGCGCACCCGCGACTTCATCGCGCTGCTGAAGAAGCGCGGCACGGTGGTGGACCCGACGATGACCGCCTTCGAGGCGCAGTTCACGCAGCGCCAGGGCCAGCCCAACCCCAGCTATGCGATGGTGGCGGCCAACCTGCCGGCGGTGGTGCAGCGCAGCTTCCTGTCGGCCGAGGTGGACATGGACGACGCCAAGGCCCGACGCTGGGGCGCGAGCTGGCAGGTCATGACCGACCTGCTGCGCCGCCTGCATGCGGCCGGCATACCGCTCGTGGCGGGCACCGATGCGACGGCCGGCTTCGCGCTGCAGCGCGAGCTGGAGCTGTATGTGCAGGCCGGCATCCCCGCCGCGCAGGCCCTGAAGATCGCGACCTGGAACGGCGCCAAGTACAGCGACCGCCTGAACGACATCGGCAGCATCGAGCGCGGCAAGCAGGCCGACCTCGTGCTGGTGGATGGCGACCCGGTGGCCGACATCCGCGCCATCCGCCGCGTGGCCCTCGTGTTGCAAGGCCTGAACGGCGAGACGCGCGCGCTGTCGCCGTCGGCCCTCTATCAATCGATGGGCATCCTGCCCTTCGTGCCCACCGCCGAGATCCTGAAGTGATGCGACTTGCCGCCACCCTGCTGCTGGCACTGCCCCTGTGGGCCGCTGCGGACACCACGCTGCGCTTCTGCGCCGCCGGCAGCCCCAAGACCTTCGACCCGGCGATGACCGACAGCGGCATCGACCACGTCGCCCACATGCCCATCTTCGGCACGCTCGTCGAGGTCAGGCGCGGCGCGGACGAGCTCATCCCGGGCCTGGCCGCGAGCTGGCGCGTCAGCCCCGACGGCCTGGCCTACACCTTCGAGCTGCGCCGCGGCGTGGCCTGGCACACGACCGACGAGTTCAAGCCCACGCGCGAGTTCAACGCCGACGACGTGCTGTTCACGTTCGGCCGCGTGCTCAGCCGTGACAGTGCCTTCGCCAAGGCCTTCCCCAACGTGTCGCCCTATGTGGTGTCCATGGGCTGGGAGAAGCTGATCCGCCAGGTCGAGAAGACCGGCGAGCACCAGGTGCGCATCACGCTGGCCGAGCGCGACGCCTCCTTCCTGGCGGCGCTGACGTTCGCTTTCGCGGGCATGCAGTCCGCCGAATTCGGCGCGCAGCTGCTGAAGGCCGGCACGCCGCAGCGCATCGCGCAGTGGCCGGTGGGCACGGGGCCTTTCCAGCTGAAGAGCTTCCGCAAGGATGCCGTCATCCGCTACACCAGGCACCCCGGCTGGTGGCGCCGTGACGAGAAGCCGCGCGCCGACCAGCTCGTCTACGCGATCACGCCCGACGCGACCGTGCGCTCGCAGCGCCTGAAGCGCGACGAGTGCGACATCGCCGCGCCGGTCGGCCCGGCCGAGCTGGCCGAGCTGAAGAAGGACCCCGCCATCCGCATCGCCACCGCGCCTGGGCTCAACGTCGGCATCCTGGCGTACAACACCCGCAAGCCCGCGCTCGCGAAGCTGGCGGTGCGCCAGGCGCTGGACATGGCCATCGACAAGGCGGCGATCCTGCGCACGGTCTACGGCGACGCCGGCACGGCCGCCACCACCGTCATCCCGGCCGCCAACTGGGCGCACGATGCCAGCCTCAAGGCCGCGCCCTACGACCCCGCGAAGGCCAAGGCGCTGCTGCAGAAGGCCGGCGTGCTGCCGCTGGACCTGCAGCTCTGGGCCATGCCCGTGGTGCGCGCCTACAACCCCAACGGCCAGTTGATGGCGCAGATGATCCAGGCCGACTGGGCCAAGGTGGGCGTCAATGCGCGCATCGTCACCTACGAGTGGGGCGAGTACCTGCGCCGCATCGACGCCGGCGAGCACGACGTGGCGCTGAGCGGCTGGAACGGCGACACCGAGCCGGCCAGCACGGCGGCGCAACTGGCCTGCGGGTCCAACAGCGGCACGTTCTGGTGCGACCCGGCCTACGACAAGCTGCTCGCCGAAGCGCGCCAGGCGCTGAAGCAGGAGGACCGCAAGCTGCTCTATGGCAAGACGCAGAAGATCGCGCTGGAGCAGCTGCCGTGGACGCCCATGGGCTACGGCAAGCTCGCGGTGCCGCAGCGCGCGGCGGTCAAGGGCTTCATCCTGGACCTGGACGGCAGCATCTACTTCGACGGCGTCCTGCCGCGTTGAATTGCCGCGCTGAATTGCCGCGTTATGGCGGGCCGAGCGCCGGGCCGCTCCCAAGCCGGCCCGCGCTGGCGATGCTTGCGGCTCGATGCCGCAAGCATCGCCGTCCCCTCGGGGGACCGATCAGATGCGCCCGCGTTCAGCGCGGCGTGGCTGAGCGAGGGGTGCTTCAGATCTTGATTTCCCAGCGCAGCTGCCACTGCGTGTAGCTCGGACCGCCGCTGCGCGCCGTGATGACGGCCTTGTCGGTGGTGATGACGCTGCCGGTGAAGTAATCCAGCGGCGCCAGGTTGGCGGCCGACAGGCGCACGGCCAGCGAGGGGCTGAAGGTCCACAGCGCGAAGGCGTCGGCGACGCGCTTCTTGTCCAGGTTGGTCAGCTGCAGCTCGGTCTGCTGGATCTCGTAGGCCGGCGTGTAGTTGACGTTGGCGCCCAGCGTCAGCGGCAGGCTGCGCAGGCGGTAGTCGAAGCCGAGGTTGGCGGTGCCGCGGGGCTGCTGGTCCAGCGTGTTGTGCGGCCCGGGGATCTGTTCGACGCGTGAGCGGAACAGGCTCAGGTTGGAGCGGATGTTGACGGGCCACGCGTCCGTGAGGAACTGGTCCAGGCGGAACTTGGCTTCCAGTTCGACGCCGTAGGTCGTCGCGTCGCCGATGTTGCGCGGCCGTGCCACCCAGCGCGGCACGCTGGCCCAGGACACGGTCTCCAGCTCGGGCTCGACGCGGATCAGGTCCTGGATGCGGCGGTAGAACGCGTTGACGCTGACGATGCCGCCCAGGCTCAGGTAGTTCTCGTAGGCCAGCTCCAGCCCGCGTGCCACCTCGGGCTTCAGGTCGGGGTTGCCCATGCGGTCGGGGTAGTTGATGACGTTGGCGCCGCACAGCGCGTTGTCGGGGCAGGCGTACTGCGAGTTGATGCTGGGCCGCGCGATCAGGTCCGACAGGTTGGGGCTGCGGTAGGAGCGGGTCAGGCTGGCGCGCACCTGGTCGCGGCTGTTCTCGCCGACTTTCCAGACGGCATGCAGCAGCGGTGTCCAGACCGAGGAGCGGTTGCTGACGGGGTTGCCGGCGCTGCTGCTGCCGGTGGTGATGGTCTCGCCGCGCAGGCCGGCGTAGAAGCTCCATTGCTTGCCCACGCTCCACTCGTCCTGCGCGTAGTACGCGAAGCGCTTGGTGGACGCCGAGAGGTTGTCGCCGAAGTCCTGCAGCGCCGGCAGCGGCAGGCCGTTCTGCAGCGTCACGCGCGTCTGGTCCAGGTTCTGCCCCTCGGCCTCCAGGCCGCCCACCAGGCTGTGCTCGCTGGCCATCTGGTGCGACAGCTTGGCCGTCATGCTCCAGGAGCCGTGGCGGCTGTCGGTGGTGTCGTCCTGCGTGCGGAACAGCGCGCCGCCGCGGCGCTCCTCGCGGTCGCTCGTGCCGTGGGCGGTCATGCTGCCGAAGGCGCCGCGCACCTCCAGCCGCGTGTCGTCGCCCAGCTTGTGCTGCCACTGGCCGTGCAGGCGGCCCATCGTCGAGCGGTTGCGGCTCTCGGTGTCGGCGTGGTCGTAGTTCAGGCAGCGGATCTGGCTGGTCGGGTCGGCGCTGCACAGGCTCTGCGTCTGGTCGAAGGCGTTGCTGCCCGAGCTGCGGTTGACGACGATGAAGGGCTGCAGCGCGAACGTGTCGCCGTTGGCCTCGCGCCACTGCACGCGGCCGTTGACATTGAGCGATTCGTTGCCCGAGTTGCTGCGGCCGCGGTTGACGATGGTGCTGTCCTGGCCGCTGCCCAGCAGGTGCGTCGTGCTGGTGCTGTTGTAGTCGTCGATGCGCTCGTTGCGCGTCGCGTTCAACGTGATGTTGTAGGCACCCGTCTGGCCGAACTTGTCGTTGCGCGTCCAGCCGAGGTTCGGCCGCAGCTTGCCGCGCTCCTCGGACAGCTGCAGGCGCAGGTCGTTGACGCGCTTTTGCAGCGCCTCGCGCAGCACGATGTTGATGGTGCCGGCGATGGCGCGCGCACCGTACTCGGCGGTGGGCGCACGCAGCACCTCGATGCGCTCGATCTGGTCGGGCGGCAGCTGGTCCACCGAGAAGCCGGGCGGCATGCGCTCGCCGTTGACGAGGATCTGCGTGTAGCCGCCGCCCATGCCACGCATGCGGATGTCGCCGCCGCGGCCCGGGCGCCCGCCCGTGGTCACGCCCGGCAGGCGCTTGATGACCTCGCCGATGGTCGAATCGCCGTAGCGCTCGATCTCTTCGCGCGTGATGACGATCTTGCTGGCCGTGGATGCGCGGCGCACGGACTCGTCGCTGGCCCGGCCTTCGACCTCGACACGGTCCAGCTGCGCCTTGCCCTGGTCGTCGGCCGGCCTTGTCGCGGGGCGTGTCGCGGGCCGGCGTGGCTGGGCTGGCGCGGAGGCAGCGCCGTCAGGAGGGGTGGGTTGGGTCTGCGCTTCGGCAGCGCCCAGGCCGCAGCAGGCGGCCAGCGCGACAGCCGCGGGAACACGGTGGAGTTGCATGGGGCGCGAGCTTGCCACGCGGCCGATGCGAGCCTGTGGCGCGCCGGTGAAGGAAAGACTTCTTTACCCAGCCTGCGCAAGCGCGTCAGTACGCCACTTGCGCCGACAGGTAGCCGCCGGTCTGGCGCCTGGGCTGCACGGCCGGCGCGATGCGGCCGAGGTCCACCCACGCGGCCGTCAGCGAGAAGTGCTTGCTGGGCGCCCAGGCGACGAACACGTCCTTCCAGTCGTCTTCCTTCAGTGCACCGGCGCCGAGCACGGACTGGTTCAGGTTGTCGGGCTTGGCGCGGAACTCCACGCCCACGGCCAGGTCCTTGGCGAGCAGCTTGGCCAGCGACAGCTCGGGCTGCAGCCGGTAGCCGCTGCCCTGCGCGCCGCCGAAGCCCAGCAGCCCGTTCTGGTTGGCCTGGGTGGCGCGCAGCGTCAGGTTGACGAGCACGCCGGGGGCGAGGAACAGCTTGGTGGCGCTGACGTAGACGTCGGTGCCCGAGGCCTTGGCGCCCAGCGGGCCGAAGAGCGTGGGGCCGAGCGCGCCGACGTGGGCCTTCTTGTGCTCCAGGCCGAGGGCGACCTGCGGCATCGGCGTGTCGCTGTCCAGCACGGCGTCGCCGGCCACGCGCAGCTTCACGCCGAAGATGTCCTGCTTCAGGTGCAGCCCGTCCAGGCCCAGCGGCGCGAGGTTGCTCTGGGTGTCGAAATCCTGCCTGGCCAGCGAGATCTCGACGCGGTCCCTGATGCCGAGCGCGGCGCCATAGGTCCACAGGCCGTAGTTGCCGGTCTTGGCGCGGGTGACGAAGGCGGTGGCGCCCACCTCGCTGGTGGACGCATAGCTGCCGGTGATCGCCCACGGCGTCAGCCCGCCACCGGCTGCGCCGTCGATGCTGGAGACGCCGCCGGTGAGCAGCAGCTTGCCGGCGGCCTGGGCGAGGGCAGGGGCACTGACGAGGGCGGCGGCCAGCCCGATGGCGGGCGCAAAGGCGGTGCGGCGCATGAAGAAATCTCCGGTTTCCTTGCAGACCCGGGCACTCTACGCACAAACCCTGTTGGCCGGACGCCAAAGAGCCGGCAGCTAGACTGCGCAGCCCGTTTCAGTGAACTCTTCCCGCCCATGAACGCGATTTCCGAAGCCCAGCTTCAACCCCTGCTGCAAGCGGTGGTCGACCCCGGCAGCAGCCGCACGCTGGGCGACGCCAGGGCGCTGAAGTCCGTCAAGGTCGATGGTGGCGATGTGGTCATCGACGTCGAGCTGGGCTACCCCGCGGCCAGCCAGCATGCGGCGCTGCGCACCGCCTTGGTGGCGGCGGCCAGGCAACTGCCGGGTGTCGGCAACATCAGCGTCAGCATCACCACCCGCATCGTGGCCCACGCCGTGCAGCGTGGCGTTCAGCTGCTGCCGGGTGTGAAGAACATCATCGCCGTGGCCTCCGGCAAGGGCGGCGTGGGCAAGAGCACCACCGCCGCCAATCTGGCACTGGCGCTGGCCGCCGAAGGTGCCCGCGTGGGCATGCTGGACGCCGACATCTACGGGCCCAGCCAGCCGCTGATGCTGGGCGCCAGCGGCCGGCCGGAGACGCTGGACGGCCAGACCATGGAGCCGCACATCGCGCACGGCCTGCAGGTCAACTCCATCGGCTTCCTCGTCGACGACGACCAGGCCATGATCTGGCGCGGCCCCATGGCCACCCAGGCGCTGGAGCAACTGCTGCGCCAGACGCGCTGGCAAGAGCTGGACTACCTCATCGTCGACATGCCGCCGGGCACCGGCGACATCCAGCTCACGTTGTCGCAGCGCGTGCCGGTCACGGGCGCCGTCATCGTGACGACGCCGCAGGATATCGCGCTGATCGACGCCAAGAAGGGCCTGAAGATGTTCGAGAAGGTGGGCGTGCCCATCCTCGGCATCGTCGAGAACATGGCCCTGCATGTCTGCGCCAACTGCGGCCATGTGGAGCACATCTTCGGCGCCGAGGGCGGCGCGAAGATGGCTGCGCAGTACGGCACGGAACTGCTCGGCTCGCTGCCGCTGGCGATGAGCATCCGCGCCCAGGCCGACTCGGGCACGCCCACCGTCGCCGCCGAGCCGGACGGCGAAGTGGCCGGCATCTACAAGGCGCTGGCCCGCAAGGTGTCCGCCAAGATCGCCGCGCAGGGCAAGGACTACTCGGCCAAGTTCCCGAGCATTTCGATCTCCAAGACCACATGAGCCCGTGGCTGACCCGGTGCTGACACGGGCGGATATCCGAGCGTCTTGGTCGCCCTGGAATGCACCGTCTGGACAAGGGCGCGCCTTTGTGACGCAATCACCCGGTCGGTTGCCGCGTGCGGACCCGCTTTCTGTTCGCAATGAAGCGGGCGTGCGGCCCGCAGGAGACAAGCCGTGATGGACATGGACCGGAGGCAATTCTTCCGGGTGAGCGGTGCCGGGCTGGCAGCATCCAGCCTCGTGGCCTTGGGGTTCTCGCCGACGGCGGCCCTGGCCGAGGCGCGCAATTTCAAGCTCACCCGCGCAACCGAGACCCGCAACACCTGCCCCTACTGCTCGGTGGGCTGCGGCGTCATCATGTATTCCTTGGGCGACAAGGCGAAGAACGTCACGTCGTCCATCATCCACATCGAAGGCGACCCGGACCACCCGGTCAACCGCGGCACGCTGTGCCCCAAGGGCGCCGGCCTGCTGGACTTCGTGCACAGCCCCAACCGGCTGAAGTTCCCCGAGATCCGCGAGCCCGGCAGCACCGAGTGGAAGCGCGTCAGCTGGGATGACGCGATGACGCGCCTGGTCAAGCTGATGAAGGCGGACCGCGACGCCAACTTCCAGGCGACCAACGCCGACGGCAAGACGGTGAACCGCTGGCTGACCACCGGCATGCTGTGTGCCTCCGCATCCTCCAACGAATCGGGCTACATCACCCACAAGGCGATGCGCTCGATGGGGATGCTGGTCTTCGACAACCAGGCGCGCGTTTGACACGCCCCGACGGTGGCCAGTCTGGCCCCGACGTTTGGGCGCGGTGCGATGACCAACCACTGGGTGGACATCAAGAACGCCGACCTCGTGCTCATCATGGGCGGCAATGCCGCCGAGGCCCACCCGTGCGGCTTCAAGTGGGTCATCGAGGCCAAGCACCACAACAAGGCCAAGCTCATCGTCGTGGACCCGCGCTTCACGCGTTCGGCCGCCATGAGCGACTACTACGCGCCCATCCGGGCGGGGGCTGACATCGCCTTCCTGGGCGGCGTCATCAACTACCTGCTGAGCAACAACAAGATCCAGCACGACTACGTCAAGGCCTACACCAACGCCAGTTTCATCGTCGGTGAGGACTACCAGTTCAACGACGGCATCTTCAGCGGCTACGACGAAGCCAAGCGCCGCTACGACCCCAAGAGCTGGGGCTACGAGCTGGACGACAAGGGCTTCGCCAAGGTCGACCCGACGCTGGAGCACCCGCGCTGCGTGCTGAACGTGATGAAGGCGCATTACTCGCGCTACACGCCCGAGCAGGTCAGCAAGATCACCGGCACACCCAAGGACAAGTTCCTGAAGGTCTGCGAAATGATCGCGGAGACGTCCAGGCCCGACAAGGTCATGACCATCATGTACGCCTTGGGCTGGACGCAGCACAGCCAGGGCTCGCAGATGATCCGCACCGGCGCCATCATGCAGCTGCTGCTGGGCAACATCGGCCTGCCCGGCGGCGGCATGAACGCGCTGCGCGGCCACTCCAACATCCAGGGCCTGACGGACCTGGGCCTGCTGTCCACGTCGCTGACCGGCTACATGAGCCTGGCCCGCGACAGCGAGCAGGACCTGGAGACCTACTACAAGACCCGCGCCCTCAAGCCGCTGCGCCCCGGCCAGATGAGCTTCTGGCAGAACTACCCCAAGTTCTTCGTCAGCCAGCAAAAGGCCTGGTGGGGCAAGGCCGCGACCGCCGAGAACGAGTGGGCCTTCCACTATCTGCCCAAGTACGACAAGGCCTACGACGTGCTGCAGGCCTTCGAGCTGATGGGCCAGGGCAAGCTCAACGGCTACATCTGCCAGGGCTTCAACCCGGTGGGCTCCTTCCCCAACAAGAAGAAGATCATCGGCGGGCTGTCCAAGCTGAAGTTCCTCGTCATCATCGATCCGCTCAACACCGAGACCGCCGAGTTCTGGAAGAACCATGGCGAGCACAACGACGTGAAGAGCGAGGAAATCCAGACGACGGTGTTCCGCTTCCCGAGCACCTGCTTCGCTGAGGAAGACGGCTCGCTCACCAACTCCGGCCGCTGGCTGCAGTGGCACTGGAAGGGCGCCGAGCCTCCCGGCGAGGCGCGTGGCGACCCGGAAATCGTCGCCGAGATCTTCACGCGCATGAAGGCGGCGTACGCGAAGGAAGGCGGCGCCTACGCCGACCCCATCCTGAACCTGACCTGGCCCTACCTGCAGCCCACCAAGCCGTCGTCGGAGGAGCTGGCCAAGGAGTACAACGGCAAGGCGCTGGCCGACCTGCCCGACCCCAAGGACCCGACCAAGATGCTGGCCAAGGCCGGCGAGCAGCTCAGCGGCTTCGGCCTGCTGCGCGACGACGGCAGCACGTCGTCCGGCTGCTGGATCTATGCCGGCGCGTGGACGCAGGCGGGCAACCAGATGGCCCGGCGCGACAACAGCGACCCCTACGGCATCGGCCAGACGCTGAACTGGGCCTGGGCCTGGCCGGCCAACCGGCGCGTGCTCTACAACGCGGCGTCCTGCGACCCGACCGGCAAGCCGTGGAACGCCAGGCGCAAGCTGGTGGCCTGGGCCGGCGACAAGTGGTCCGGTTCGGACGTCCCGGACATCCGCCCCGACGCCAACCCGACGGACGAGGATGCCGTGCGGCCCTTCATCATGACCGCCGAGGGCGTGGCGCGCCTGTTCGCGCCCACCGGCATGGTGGACGGCCCGCTGCCCGAGCACTACGAACCCTTCGAGACGCCGCTGGCCGCCAACCCCATGCACCCGGGCAACGCCAAGGCCAAGTCCAACCCGGCGGCGCGCGTGTTCAAGGGCGACATGGAGGCCTTCGGCACGCCCAAGGACTTCCCGTACGTGGCGACGAGCTACCGGCTGACCGAGCACTTCCACTACTGGACCAAGAACGTGCAGACCTCGGCCGTCATCCAGCCGCAGCAGTTCGTCGAGATCGGCGAGGAGCTGGCCAAGGAGAAGGGGGTGGCCAACGGCGACTGGGTCAAGGTGAGCAGCAACCGCGGCTTCATCAAGGCGGTGGCCGTGGTCACCAAGCGCATCGCCTCGCTGGACGTGGACGGCAAGCGCGTGCACACGGTGGGCCTGCCCAACCATTGGGGCTTCGTCGGCGTGGCCAAACCCGGCTATCTGGTGAACACGCTGACCCCCTTCGTGGGCGACGCGAACACGCAGACGCCGGAGTTCAAGAGCTTCACCGTCAATCTTGAGAAGGCATAAGGAGCGCACATGTCTTCACTCCAATCCCTTGACATCGCCAAGCGCTCCGCGACGACGACGCCCTCCACGCAGGCCCGTACCCACGTCGCCGAAGTCGCCAAGCTCATCGACGTGTCCTCCTGCATCGGCTGCAAAGCCTGCCAGGTGGCCTGCATGCAGTGGAACGACCTGCGCGACGACGTCGGCGACAACATCGGCACCTACGACAACCCGCGCGACCTGACGCCGCAGAGCTGGACGGTCATGCGCTTCTCCGAAGTGGAGGTCGAAAAAGACAAGCTGGAATGGCTGATCCGCAAGGACGGCTGCATGCACTGCGAGGACCCGGGCTGCCTGAAGAGCTGCCCGGCGCCCGGCGCCATCGTGAAGTACACGAACGGCATCGTCGACTTCATCTCCGAGCACTGCATCGGCTGCGGCAACTGCGTGACCGGCTGCCCGTTCGACGTGCCGCGCATCAGCAAGGTCGACAGCAAGGCCTACAAGTGCTCGCTGTGCTCCGACCGCGTCGGCGTGGGCCTGGAGCCGGCCTGCGCCAAGGCCTGCCCGACCGGCGCCATCCGCTTCGGCACCAAGGAAGACATGCTGGACTACGGCGCCGAGCGCATCGTCGACCTGAAGGAGCGCGGCTACGCCAACGCGGGCGTGTACGACCCGCCGGGCGTGGGTGGCACGCACGTCGTCTACGTGCTGCAGCACGCCGACAAGCCGGAGCTGTACCACGGCCTGCCCAAGGACCCGAAGATCAGCCCGCTGGTGTCGCTGTGGAAGGGCGCCGCCAAGCCGCTGGCCGTGGCGGCCATGATCGGCGCGGCGATCGCCGGCTTTTTCCACTACACGCGCGTCGGGCCCATCGAGGACCCGGACGACCCCGAGGCGGACCGCAACCTCGCCCGCAGCCCCGACCCGGATGGCATCGACCGCCATCCGCACGTCTGAAGGAGCGCACCATGGCCACCCGCTTTCTGCAGCGCTACAGCGCCGGTGATCGCACCAACCACTGGTTGATCGTGCTGTTGTTCTTCTGCGCCGGGCTGTCGGGCCTGGCGTTCTTCCACCCCAGCCTGTTCTTCCTGTCCGCGCTGTTCGGCGGCGGCACCTGGGCGCGCATTCTGCATCCATTCATGGGGCTGCTGATGGCGTTGTGCTTCGTCTTCATGTTCGTGCGGCTGTGGCGTCACAACGTCTGGCAGGACGTGGACACGCAGTGGGTGAAGCACAGCGGCGACATGCTGCGCGGCGACAAGAGCCACATGCCGCCCGTGGGCCGCTACAACGCAGGCCAGAAGGCGGTGTTCTGGCTGATGGCCGTCTGCCTGGTCGTGCTGGTCGTCACCGGTTTCATGTTCTGGCAGCCCTGGTTCGCCAACAGCTTCCCCATCACGCTGCGGCGCATCGCCGTCGTGCTGCATGCGCTGTCGGCCACGGGCCTGATCCTGACTGTCATCGTGCACATCTACGCGGCCATCTGGGTCAAGGGCACCGTCCGCGCGATGACCCGCGGCAGCGTCACCGAGGGCTGGGCGCGTCAGAATCACCCGCTGTGGCATCGCGAGATGACAGGCAAGCAATGATCCTGAACACGGCCGTTGGCCGCATGCCCGCCGGTCTGGCTCTGCGTGCCGCTGGCGGCGTTGCTCCTCCTTGCGGGCATGCGCCCGCGGCGTCGTCGCGCCTTGCCAGCGACCCGCTTCGCCAGCCCTCAGTGCATGGCCAACTGCCGTCTCCAGGATGACCTCCAGCGCCCACCAGAAGATCCTCAGCCCGGAAGAGATCGCCGTCCGGGCCGGCGAGCAGCAGACCTTCCTGCACCTGCCCGAGCCCGGCGTGTTCGCCGAGCGCGCACTGCGCCTGCGTGCGCTGGCCGAGGGGCATGCGATGCGCGACTTCCTGGGCTTCGTCGCCGAGCTGGCCGACGCCCAGCACCGCGCGCTGTCTAAAAACGTGGCCGTGCCGCTGCCCACGCCCGAGCAGATCGACACCGCCGCCCGCAGCGGCCGGCCGCTGCTGCCGGCGCCGACCTGGCAGCGCGCGCCGGTGTGGCGCGAGTCGCTGCGCGCGCTGCTGCTCGACCTCGCCCGCCACCTGCCCGCAGGCCCGGCCAAGGCCACCGCGCTGCACCTGGCCGAGGCGCCCGACGAGCACCTGGAGACGCAGGTCGGCCGGCTGCTGTCCGGCGTCATGCTGGGGCTGGACCTGGCCGCCGCGCCACTGGTCGCCGCGGCGCTGCAGCTGCACTTCGTGCGCCTCGTGCAACAGACGGCCGCCGCCCACGCGGGCGCCGCGCTGCCGCCGTTCGGCCGCATCGACGACCCCACGCTGTGCCCCTGCTGCGGCTCGCGCCCGGTGGCGTCCGTCGAGCGCCTGGGCGCCGAGGGCGCGCGCTACCTGGCCTGCGGCCTGTGCGCCACGCAGTGGCACTACGTGCGCATCAAGTGCACGCATTGCCAGAGCACCAAGGGCATCTCGCTGCAGAGCCTGGTGGCGGCCGACGACGCCGGCGCGACGACCACCGGCGCGGTCGTGCAGGCCGAGTGCTGCAGCGAGTGCGGCCACTACCTGAAGCTGATGCACCCGGCGCGCGACAACGGCGTCGAGCCGCTGGCCGACGACCTCGCCACGCTGACGCTGGACCTGCTCGTCAGCGGTGAAGGCGACGGCGGCGGCCTGGAGCGCCACGGCGTGAACCTGCTGCTGCTGTTCGGCGAGCCCGAAGAAGCGCCACCACCCGGCCGGGGCCACTGATGGCCGCGCCCGACGAATCCGTGGTTCACGGTTCCAAGGCCCAGCCCCAGGACCTGCCGGCGCTGGACAAGCTGTTGCGCGACTGCGCGCCGCTCGTCGCCGAGCACGGCCACACGCTGGTGGCCAAGGAGGCGAGGGCGCTGCTGGACGGCCTGCGCGCCCGCGCCGTCGCTGGCGACCTGCCCCGCGCGGAACTCGACGCGCTGCCGCAGGCGCTGACCGCTCGCGTGAACGACCGCCTGCAGCCCAAGCTGCGCGCGGTGCTCAACCTCACCGGCACGGTCATCCACACCAACCTCGGCCGCTCGCTGCTGGCCGACGCCGCGCTGCAGCAGGTGCTGGCGCTGATGGGCTCGCCCAACAACCTGGAGTTCGACCTGCAGGCCGGCGGGCGTGGCGACCGTGACGACCTCATCGAGGGCCTGCTCTGCGAGCTGACCGGCGCCGAAGCCGCCACCGTCGTCAACAACAACGCCGCCGCCGTGCTGCTGGGCATCGCGGCGCTGGCCGGCGGCAAGGAGGCCATCGTGTCGCGCGGCGAGCTGGTCGAGATCGGCGGCGCCTTCCGCATGCCCGACGTGATGGCCGCGGCCGGTGCCACGCTGGTGGAGGTGGGCACCACCAACCGCACCCACCCGCGCGACTACGAAGGCGCCATCACGCCCCGCACCGGCCTCATCGTCAAGGTGCACACCAGCAACTACCAGGTGCAGGGCTTCACGGCGGCGGTGGACGAAGCCACGCTCGCGCCCATCGCCCACGCGGCGAACCTGCCGCTGATGACGGACCTCGGCAGCGGTGCGCTGGTGGACCTGTCCCAGTGGGGCCTGCCGGCCGAGCCGCTGCCGCAGGCCATGCTGGCCGCCGGCTGCGACGTCGTCACCTTCAGCGGCGACAAGCTGCTGGGCGGCCCGCAGGCCGGCCTCATCGTCGGCAGCAAGGCCGCCGTCGGCCGCATCCGCAAGTTTCCGATGAAGCGCGCGCTGCGCCTGTCCAAGCTGCCCTTCGCCGCGCTGGAGGCCACGCTGCGGCTGTACCTGCGCCCCGAGCGGCTGGTGCAGGACCTGCCGACGCTCAGGCACCTGACGCGCAGCCAGGCGCACATCGCCGAGCTGGCGCAGCGCCTGTTGCCCGTCGTGGCCGCCGCCGTCGCGCCACGCTTCACCGTCGCGGCGGTGGCGCTGCAAAGCCAGATCGGCTCGGGCTCGCTGCCCGTGGAGCGACTGCCTTCGGCGGGCCTCGCCATCAGCGCCGCCGACGGTCGCGGCCGCACGCTGGAGGCGCTGGCCGTGGCGCTGCGCGGGCTGTCGCGCCCGGTCATCGGCCGCGTCAACGACGACCGCCTGCTGCTGGACCTGCGCTGCCTGGACGAGCCCGCGCTGCTGACCGGCCAGTTGGCCGCCTTGACGGAGGCACTGGCTTGATCGTCGGAACCGCCGGCCACATCGACCACGGCAAGACCACGCTGGTGCGCGCACTGACCGGCGTGGACACCGACCGCCTGCCCGAGGAGAAGGCGCGCGGCATCAGCATCGAGCTGGGCTATGCCTATCTGGATGTTCCAGGCCACGCCGAACGCATTGGCTTCATCGACGTGCCCGGCCACGAGAAGCTGGTGCACACCATGCTGGCCGGCGCCAGTGGCATCGACTTCGCGCTGCTGCTCGTGGCGGCCGACGACGGCGTGATGCCGCAGACGCGCGAGCACCTGGCCGTGCTCAGCCTGCTCGGCCTGACGCGCGGCGCCGTGGCGATCACCAAGGTGGACCGTGCCGAGCCGGGCCGCGTCGAGGCGCTGCGCGCCGAGGTGGCGGCGCTGCTGGCCGACACCGGCCTGCGCGATGCGCCCCTCGTCGCCGTCTCCGCGCACACGGGCGAGGGCGTGGCCGCCTTGCGCGAGCTGCTGTTCGACGCCGCCCGCCACACGCCGCCGCGCGCGACGCAAGACCTGGCCCCGCGCCTGGCCGTGGATCGCGCCTTCAGCCTCGACGGCGTCGGCACCGTCGTCACCGGCACGCTGCATGCGGGCGAGATCGCCGTGGGGGACGAACTCGTCATCCAGGGCCGGCATGCCCGCGTGCGCAGCTTGCACGCGCAGAACCGCGCCGTCGAGCGCGCGCAGGCCGGCCAGCGCTGCGCCGTCGCACTCGCCGGCCTGGCCAAGGAACAGGCGCCGCGCGGCCAGTGGCTCACGGCGCCTGCGGTGGCGCTGGCCACCGACCGCTTCGACGCCCGCCTGACGCTGTGGCCTGGCGAGGCCCGGCCGCTGCGCTCCGGCACGCGCGTGCACCTGCACCTGGGCGCGCAGTCGGTGACGGCCAGCATCGCCGTGCTGGATGGGGATGCCATCGACCCTGGCGCATCGGCCCGTGTGCAGCTCGTCTGCCACGCCCCCGTGGGCGCCTGGCGCGGCGACCGGCTCGTGCTGCGCGATGCCGGCGCCGCGCGCACCCTTGCCGGCGGTGTCGTGCTGGACCCGTTCGCGCCGACGCGCTACCGCCGCACGCCCGAGCGCCTCGCCGAGCTGGCGGCCTGCGAGCTGCCCACCGTCGAGCAGCGCCGCGAGCGGCTGCTGGCGCTGTCGGCGCTGGGCCTGGACCTGGCGCGTTTTGCGCAGACCGAGGGCCTGGCCGAGCCGCTGGCCGGCTGGGCGCTGGGCGACGAGGCCCGCGCCGCGCTGACCGCCAAGCTGCTTGCCGCGCTCGCCGGCTTCCACGCCGCCTCGCCCGACGAGCTGGGGCCCGACGCCGCGCGGCTGCGCCGCCTGGTGGCGCCGCGCATCGCCGAGCCGCTGTGGCGCCAGTTGCTGGCCGAGCTGCGCGTGGCCGGCCGCGTGGCGCTGCGCGGCGCCTTCGTGCACCTGCCCGAGCACGGCGTGCAGCTCTCGGCCGCCGAGCAGCGCATCGCGCAGAAGGCCGCGCCTCGCCTGGCCGCCGCCGGTGCCGAAGGCGCCTGGGCGCGCGACCTCGCCAAGGACTGCGCCGAGCCCGAGCCGCTGATGCGCGCCACGCTGGCGCGCCTGGCACAGCAGGGCGAGCTGCACCAGGTGGTGAAAGACCTCTACTGCGACACCGCGACGATGGCCAGACTCGCGGCCATCGCGCGGGCGCTGGGTGCCGAGCACGGTAACGTCACGGCCGCCGCGTTTCGCGACGCGACGGGCCTGGGCCGCAAGCGTGCCATCCAGCATCTGGAGCACTTCGACCGCGTCGGGCTGCTGCGCCGCGTGGGCGACGAACACCGCCTGCGCACGGACAGCGCGCTGTTTTCGCAGGCGACGAACTGATCATGGAAAGAGAACGACACCGGTGTGTCGGCCGGGCTTCAAACCCGGTGGGTGGCGCCACGCGCCGCTGGGTGGGTTCGACTCCCTCCTCTTTCCGCCGTTGGGCATTCATTCGGCTGCTGCGCGGCCCGATCTTGCGCCTGCGATGCTCGCCGTACCTGAGTACGGCTGCGCTTCTCGACGCAACCTCGGGCCGCTCGCGACGCCGACTGAACGCCCAACACGGCGTTGGGACTGTTTTGGGAACCCACGCGGATGACTGAGATGGCCATGCCCCCGGGCTTGTGGCTCTGGGCCGAGGACCAGACCTGGGCCGAGCCGCTGCCGGGCGGCAACGTGCGCGTGGGCATCACGGCGCTGGGCTTGCGGGCGTCGGGCGAGGTCTACATGTGCCGGCCCAAGGCGGCGGGCAGCGTCGTCGAGCAGGGGCGCTCCATCGGCGTCGTGGAGCTGGCCAAGTCCATCGTGTCGGTGAAGTCGCCGTTGTCCGGCACGGTCGTGCGCGTCAATGGCGCGCTGGAGGACCGGCCGGAGCGGGTGCACCAATCGCCCTATGGCGACGGCTGGCTGGTGGAGCTGGCGCCGTCGGCGCTGGACGACGAGAAAGCTCGGCTTGTCATCGGCGAGCGCGCGGTCCGCGACGCCCTGCAGCACTGGGCCTGGCTCAACAGGATCGACACGCCATGAAGACCGGCCTGGCCATCCTGCTGTGGGCCGCGGACCCCGACGCGCCCGGGCGGCTGGCCACGCCGTTCGCGCACGCCTCGGCCGCGGCGGCCATGGAGATGCCGGTGGAGGTGTACTTCTCGGCGCGCGCCGTACTGCTGCTCAAGCCGGGCGTGGCCGAGGGGCTGCGCGCGTCGGCGTACTTCGACAAGACGATCGCGGCCTGGATGCAGGATGCGCTGGGCCACGGTGCGCGCTTCTTCGCCTGCTCGGACGCGCTGGCCGCGCAAGGGCTGACGATGGCCGAGCTGATGCCCGCCGCGCGGCACCACGGCGGTGCCGTGCAGTTCGTGGCCCGCGCCGCCGACCCGGCCTGGGCCACGCTGGTGTTCTGACGCCGCGCGCTTGCCGCACACTGCGCGCATGACGACGCAACACGCCGCACTGCAGGCCCTGCTGGGCCGCTACTCGGTCGGCCCCAAGCACCTGGTCGAGCCGGGTCCCAGCGACGAACAACTGGCGTGGATGACCCAGGCCGCGCTGCGCGCACCCGACCATGCCGAGTTGGTGCCTTATCGCTTCAAGCTGGTGCGCGGCGCCGCGAAGGAGGGCATGGCCGCCCTGTTTGCCGACGCGGCACGGGCAGCCGGCAAGGGCGAGGCCGGCGCGGCGCTGGACGCCGAACGCGCACTGCGCCCGCCGATGACGGTGGCCGTCGTCGCGCGCATCGACCTGGGCCACCCGCAGGTGCCGGCGCACGAGCAGTGGGCGGCGGTGGGCGGCGCCATCGCCAACTTCCTGGCGGCGGCCCACCTGCTGGGCATCGGCGGCAAGATGCTCAGCGGCGCGAAGGTGCGCAACCCGGCCATCGCGGCGGCGTTCTGCGAGGCGGGCGAGACGCTGCTGGGCTGGATTGCGCTGGGCACGCCGGCTCGCCAACCCGCCGGCCCGGCCCGCAAACCCGCACCTGCCGAGGTGTTGCAGGATTGGCATCCGCCTTGCAAGCCTTGACACCATGCAACTCAAGCCCCCAGTCCGGCCCGCGCCTCGCGGCCGCCCGGGCTGACCCAAAAGAATCGAGCCCAGCGCGATGGAACTGACGCCCAGAGAGAAGGACAAGCTGCTGCTCTTCACCGCCGCGCTGCTGGCCGAGCGCCGCCGTGCGCGAGGCCTGAAGCTCAACTACCCCGAGGCCGTGGCCTTCATCAGCGCGGCCATCCTCGAAGGCGCACGTGACGGCAAGACGGTCGCGCAGCTGATGAGCGAAGGCCGCGAGATCCTGACCCGCGCGGACGTCATGGACGGCATCGCCGAGATGATCCCGGAGATCCAGGTCGAAGCCACCTTCCCCGACGGCACCAAGCTCGTCACCGTCCACCAACCCATTCCCTGAGACCGCCATGCGCAAGATGCTTCTGCTGATGCCCCTGATCGGGGCTTTCTGTGTGTCGGCCCTGGCGCACGAGGGCCACGGCGCGCCGGCCGCCCACCTGCACGGCTGGGACGGCGCCGGCACGATGGCGCTGGTGGCCGCGGCCGGCGTGGCCGTCTGGTGGCTGGTCAAAGGGCGCAAGTGATGATCCCCGGCGAGCTGATCACCGCCGACGGCGAGCATGAGCTGAACCCCGGCCGGCGCACGCTGACGCTGAAGGTGTCCAACACCGGCGAGCGGCCCATCCAGGTCGGCTCGCACTACCACTTCGCCGAGACCAACGCGGCGCTGGGCTTCGACCGCGATGCCGCGCGTGGCATGCGGCTGAATATCTGCAGCGGCACGGCGGTGCGCTTCGAGCCCGGTCAGTCGCGCACCGTCGAGCTGGTGGACCTGGCCGGCGACCGGCAGGTCTGGGGCTTCCGCGGCCTCGTGCAAGGCAAGCTATGAAGATCAGTCGACGCGCCTACGCCGAGATGCTCGGCCCCACCGTCGGCGACCGGCTGCGCCTGGCCGACACCGCCCTCGTCATCGAGATTGAGCAAGACCTGACGCTGCGTGCCGGCGGCTACGGCGAGGAGGTCAAGTTCGGCGGCGGCAAGACCGTGCGCGACGGCATGGGCCAGTCCCAGCGCGTCAACGGCCCCGGCCCGGCCGACGCGGTGGACACCGTCATCACCAACGTCGTCATCCTGGACCACTGGGGCATCGTCAAGGCCGACATCGGCCTGCGCGGCTGCCGCATCGCGGCCATCGGCAAGGCCGGCAACCCCGACGTGCAACCGGGCGTGGACATCGTCATCGGCCCCGGCACCGAGATCATCGCGGGCGAGGGCTTCATCGTCACGCCCGGCGCCATCGACACCCACATCCACTTCATCTGCCCGCAGCAGATCGACGAGGCGCTGATGAGCGGCGTGACCACCATGATCGGCGGCGGCACCGGCCCTGCCACCGGCACGCTGGCCACCACCTGCACGCCCGGGCCGCACCACATCGCGACCATGCTGAAGGCGGCCGAGGCCTTCCCGATGAACCTCGGCTTCCTGGGCAAGGGCAACGCCAGCCGCCCCGAGGCGCTGATGCAGCAGATCGACGCCGGCGCCATCGGCCTGAAGCTGCACGAGGACTGGGGCACCACGCCCGCGGCCATCGACAACTGCTTGAACGTGGCCGAGCTGACCGACACGCAGGTCGCCATCCACACCGACACGCTCAACGAAAGCGGCTTCGTCGAAGACACCATCGCCGCCTTCAAGGGCCGCACCATCCACAGCTTCCACACCGAAGGCGCGGGCGGCGGCCATGCGCCGGACATCATGCGCGTGGTGGGCGAGGCCAACGTGCTGCCCAGCTCCACCAACCCGACGCGGCCGTTCACCGTCAACACGCTGGACGAGCACCTGGACATGCTGATGGTGTGCCACCACCTGGACGCGGGCATTGCCGAAGACCTGGCCTTTGCCGAAAGCCGCATCCGCCGCGAGACCATCGCCGCCGAAGACATCCTGCACGACCTGGGCGCCATCAGCATGTTCTCGTCCGACTCGCAGGCCATGGGCCGCGTGGGCGAGGTCTCCCTGCGCTGCTGGCAGACCGCGCACAAGATGAAGGTGCAGCGGGGTTCGCTGCCGGGCGACGGCGCCGGCAACGACAACGCCCGCGTGAAGCGCTACCTCGCCAAGCTCGCCATCAACCCCGCGCTGGCGCACGGGATCAGCCACGAGGTGGGTTCGATTGAAGTGGGCAAGTGGGCCGACCTGGTGTTGTGGAAGCCCGCCTTCTTCGGCGTGAAGCCGTCGCTGATCCTGAAGGGCGGCTTCATCGCCGCCGCCGCGATGGGCGACGCGAATGCCTCCATCCCCACGCCGCAGCCGGTGCACTACCGGCCGATGTTCGGCTCGTTCGGCGGTGCCTTGTCGCAAGGCTCGCTGACGTTTGTGAGCCAGGCGGGACAGGCCAACGTCGAGAAGCTGGGCCTGGCCAAGACGCTGGTGCCGGTGCACGGCTGCCGCTCGGTCAAGAAGGCCGACATGGTGCTGAACCACTACCTGCCGGTCATGGAGATCGACGCGCAGACCTACGAGGTGAGGGCAGACGGCGTGCTGCTGACCTGCGAGCCGGCGAAGGAATTGCCGATGGCGCAGAGGTATTTCTTGTTTTGAGCGTCGGGCGCGCCGAACAGCATGTCGGTAGGTTGGGGTGAGCATCGCGAACCCCAACGTTTGCGCCGTCGGGTCTTGTTGGGGTTCTCTGCGTTCACCCCAACCTACGGGCTATTGACAGTACGTTCCCCGCATCGATAGCGCCCCCTCATTCGCGCCGTTCGAGCGCATGTTGCCATGGCGTCTTTGGGTTCGCTTCTTGGTGGGCCAGAATCGGCTCACAACGGGAGGAGACCATGGGCGGGATGCAACGTGTAATTCTTGTGCTTGGTGCGGCTGCGATTGCAAGCGAGCTGGCATCGTGTAGCAAGACGGAGAATGGCGCGCCTCAGGCCGCTGTTGCCAGCGACCCTGTCGCTGCACTCAAGGCGGTCATGGCGAAGGCCAAGGCATCCGTTGACGCCGAGTCTGATTGGACCGTGCCCCCGGGTGGCTTCCAAACCAAGTGGTCTCGCTCGAAGGCTACGCTGGCTGAAACCTATGCGATGGATGTGCAGAAGACGCAGTCGCTGGTCTCCCCTTACGTCGGCTCTGTGGAATTCTCATGTAACGAGCGCTTGAACGAGGCTGAGTCGGAAGGCGACGCGAAGTCGCAGCCTCTGACAATCGAGAACAGCTACGCCTGCCGCGCGGCGCTCGCGCATCAAGACGGCAAGTGGGTGTTCAAGGAAATGAAGTGCGCGGGCGGAACTCCCGCTGCCGACTGGATATTCATCCCGTCAGGTGATGGCGGTGCGCATGGGCGATGCCGCAGGGCTATCGAGTCTGCGACCCAACTCGTTAGGTTGGGATAAGCACAGCTCACCCCAACCTACGAGCTTTACGTACCGTTGTTGTCGCGTCGCGATTGGTTCGTTTTGGCCAACTAAGCCGCCCCAGTACTTCGCAAAAAAGGAGGCAAAGATGGGTTTTGAGGTTAAGGACCTTGCCGGATTGGCTCAGCCTTTGACCAAATTGATCGAAGTCGTGTCGGATGCAATTGGTAGTGCATATCGCCCCAAAGCGGTCGAACGAGAGGCTGACGCGAAAGCCTACGAATTCAAGGCGCTCGCGCGCGCAAAGGCTGAAGCAGAGGCGGAAGCTAAGTACATAGCCCTCTCTTCAAACATTAAGCGTATAGATGCTTTGGTTCAGGCGCGTCCTGAACTTGCTGAGCGGGCACGGCAGCGTTTACTTGTTCGTGAAATTGAAGGTCAGCTCAACATCGAAGCAATTGCTGACGAGGCTTCTAAGGCGTTGCCGCAGAACGTATCCGATGAGCCGATAAGTGCAGACTGGAGAAGGAAGTTCTTTCTGGAGGCGGAAAACGTTTGCGAGGCTGATCTACAAGTCCTGTGGGGAAAAGTGCTTGCAGGAGAGTTGTCCTCTCCCGGCGCATTTGGACTGAGAACGCTTGACACCTTGAGGCAACTCTCTCGCGACGAAGCAGAACTGTTTAGAAGAGCCTGTTCTTTGGCAATGGTAGATGGTTGGATCGCAGTCCCGGGGCATGACTTGAATGTCGCCTTGAAGGAATTTGGTCTGGAATATGGCGATCTAATGACTCTGCGAGACGCCGGCCTTCTGATGGATGGTGATCACATCAGCAAGGATTTTCGTGCGACAGACATACCGGTAGACCCTGTTAAATACAGCAGGGTCCTTTTTAATAACAATATCTTGATTCGGGTTTCCGGACCTGCGGCGATCAATATGCAGGTTCATTCATTGATATTCACGCGGTCCGGGCGAGAGTTGCAGCAACTCATCGAGCGCAACGAAAACCGCCCTTACCTCGCGAAGCTAGGTATGCATCTTCGAGCGCGTGGCCTCGTCGTAAAGCGAGGATCTCCAACTCCACAAAGCGATGGCACATCCATCCTCGACTTTGAAACAGACCTCTGAGCTGCTTCTCTATCTACAGCCCGTAGGTTGGGGTAAGCCTGCGCACCCCAAAATCTGGGTCGCTGGGATTCGCCACGCTCACTCCACCGCGCTAGCTTCGCGACGGGCGCGCCGGTCCGGGCCGCATCAGACCAGCTTCCGTACCGCGTCAAGCGTCTTGGCCTTCATCGCTTTGGGCAGCTTGTGGAAGACCAGCAGGAACTCTGCAGTGTTGTCGTCGGCCTCGTAGAAATAAGAGGCCGGCACGCCCAGCACGGCGCCAACGCGCTCCATCAGTTCCAACGACGGCGCCCGGGCGCCCGTTTCGTAGCGGTTCATTCGGGTGCTGGCCGACTCCGCCTCCAACCCGGCGTCGAGCCCCAACTTTTCCTGCGAGAGGCCTGCGCGCAGCCTGGCCTCCTTCAATCGCTTCCCGATCACTGACATGCGCGCCCGTGCAGCAAAAGCGCGAATCCTGTCTGTGCCGCTTGCGCAAAATACTACCTTATTGGTAGTATGTTGCCAAAACGGTAGTCGCAGTTCGACTCGCTTAGGTCGGAGGTTGCGATCAATCTGGCCAGTGCAGCGCGAAGGCGCGGTTCTCATCTGTTCGCATGCTCTTCAGCAAGACGGCATCGAACGCTTGTCAGGAGCTTGACGTGAACGACACCAGCATCCCATCAACGCCCAGTGCTTCCACGGGTATGTCCGCCGGCCTAGTGACTGCGGATGACACCGACCCTGGCGTCGAGCCCGTGGCGGTCAGTTCGTCCAACGCGGGCGACAGCGGCTCCCCGCCTGACACATCTCATTCCGCCTGGGCGGTGCTCGATGACGCCTGGCTGGTGCTGAAGCGCGCCGAGTCCGTTGTGTTGCTGATGGGGCAGGGGCCGGACCTGCCGGAGCAGCACATCTATGCCGCCGAGGTGGCTTGCGAGCTGCTTGAGAGGTTGAAGGACCAGTTGCGCACGGCTCAGGAATTGGTGCGGCCAGTTCGTAGGTTGGGGTGAGCCCGCGAACCCCAACGTTTGACGTCCGAGTTTGTTGGGGTTCACTGCGTTCACCCCAACCTACCGAACCAAACGCGGGACCGGGGTTCAGCTCGTAGGTGGGGTGAGTTCGCCAACCCCAACGTTTGACCATCCGAACGCGTTGGGGTTCACTGCGTTCACCCCAACCTACGCAAGACGCCATGCGCTACCGCCGCGCTGACACGCCGGGCGCCACTTACTTCTTCACGTTGAATGCGGCGGACCGCAGCGGTCGTCTGCTGACGGATCACATCGATGCATTGCGGGCCAGCTTCCACGCCGTTCGTCGATCACGCCCTTTCGTCTTGGACGCGGTCTGCGTGCTGCCCGACCACCTGCACCTGCTGATGACGCTGCCGCGTGAGGACTCGGACTTCGCCACGCGCATCATGCTCATCAAGCAGGGCTTTTCGCGGCGGGTGCCACAAGGTGAGCGGATCAGCGCGAGCCGGGCCGCCAAGGGCGAGCGAGGGCTTTGGCAGCGGCGCTATTGGGAGCACCTGATTCGCGACGATGCCGACTTCGAACGGCATGTGAACTACATCCACTTCAACCCGGTGAAGCATGGCTGGGTGGCTCGGGCGGTCGATTGGCCGCATTCCAGCATTCACCGGTTCATCCGCGAGGGTGCGATTGACGCCTCGTGGGCGGGTGTTCGGGGTGAGGCCATGGAGGCGGGGGAGTGAGGCGTTGGGGAGCGATGCCGGGAGTGAGGCGTTGGGGTTCGCAGGCTCACCCCAACCTACGGCGGTGATCACGGCTGCGAACGCATCAAGAAAAAGGGCCTGCATCGCAGGCCCTTCGTCGTTCAGCAGCGCCCGAGCGCCGCCGCATTCATCACCAGATGACCACCCGCTTGTCGTCGGGCCGCACCATCGCGTCACCCGCCTTGCAGCTGTAGGCCTTGGCGAAGGCCGGCATGTTGGATGGGGCCGCGTTGGTGCGAAAGCCCGCCGGGGCGTGGGTGTCGGTGTTCAGGCGCACCAGTTGCGCCTCGGGGCGGATGTTGCCGGCCCAGACCTTGGCCCAGTTCATGAAGAAGCGCTGGTCGCGGCTCAGGCCGTCGAGCTTGGGGTCGGGCTGGCCGGCCGTGGCTTTGACCATCGCGTCATAGGCCATGTTCAGGCCGCCGAGGTCGCCGATGTTTTCGCCCAGCGTCAGGCGGCCGTTGGCGTGCTTGTCGGGGTACTGCGGCAAGGGCACGTAGGCGTCGGCCTGGGCCACGAGCTTGTTGGCGCGGGCCTCGAAGCGTTGGCGGTCCTCGGCCGTCCACCAGTTGGCGTTGTTGCCTTCGCCGTCGAACTGGCTGCCCTGGTCGTCGAAGCCGTGGCCGGCCTCGTGGCCGATGACGGCGCCGATGCCGCCGTAGTTGATGGCGTCGTCACCGGTGGCGTAGAAGAAGGGCGGCTGCAGGATGGCGGCGGGGAAGTTGATGGTGTTGGTGGAGGGGCTGTAGTAGGCGTTGACGGTCTGCGGCGTCATGCTCCACTCGTAGCGGTCGGTGGCCTTGCCGATCTTGGCCAGGTTGTAGCGCTGGTTGAACTGGCGGGCGGCGCGCAGGTTGGCGTAGTGGCTGTCGGGCTTGACGGTGAGGCCGCTCCAGTCGCGCCACGTGTCCGGGTAGCCGATCTTGGGCAGGAAGGTCTGCCACTTGGCGATGGCCTTGGCCTTGGTCTCGGGGCTCATCCAGTCGAGGTTCTCGATGCGCGCCTTCAGGGCGTTGCGCACGTTGTCCACCAGTTGCTGCGCGCGCACCTTGGCGTCGGGCGTGAAGTACTCCTTCACGTAGAGCTGGCCCAGCGCCTGGCCCATGCTGGCGTTGACGGCGCCGAGCGCCCGCTTCCAGCGCAGCTCCTGCTCGGGCGTGCCGTTGAGGGTCTTGCCGTAGAACGCGAAGTTCTCCTCCTGGAAGGCCTTGGACAGCGCGGGTGAAGCACCGTCGAGGGTGTGGAAGGCGAAGTAGGCCTGCCATTGCGACACCGGGGCCTCGGCCAGCAGCTGGTCGAGGGCGGTGAAGAACCTGGGCTGCGACAGCGAGAAGCCACCGGCGGCGTTGACGCCGGCGTCGACCTGCATGACCTTGAAGTACTGGCCCCAGTCCCAGTGCGGGGTGACCTTGTTGGCCTGCTCGACGGTGACGAAGTTGTACTGGTTCTCGGGCTTGCGCAGTTCCACGCGCTGCAGCGACGCGGCGGCCAGCTGGGTCTCCAGCGCCATCACGAGGGCGGCGCGCGACTGCGCCTCTTCGGCCGGGCTGCCGGTCAGCTCGAACAGCCTGGCGATGTGGGCCACATAGGCGGCGCGCAGCTTGGCGTATTCGTCCTTGCTGTAGTACTCGGGGCCGGGCAGGCCCAGGCCGCCCTGGCCGGCAAAGGCGATCTGGCGCTTGGCGTTCTTGTAGTCGGCACTGACGCCGAAGCCGAAGGCGCGCCCCTCGGCGCGGGCATGGGCCTGCTGCAGCCAGGTGACGACATCGGCGCGGGTCTTCAGCGCATCGATGGCCGCAAGCGCCGGCTGGACGGGCGTGAAGCCGGCGCGCTCGATGGCGGCCTCGTCCATCGCGGCGCGGTAGAGGAAGCCGATCTTCTGCTCGATGGAGCCGGCGGCGGCGCGGTCAGCGTTCTTGGCCGCGTTCTCGACGATGCCGCGCTGCGCGTTCAGGCTCTTGTCGGCCAGCGCATCGAAGCTGCCCCAGCGGCTCTTGTCCGACGGGATGGGGTTGGCCTGGATCCAGCGGTTGTTGGCCCAGGCATTGAAGTCGGTGCAGGCCGACTGGGTGTCGTCCACATCGGGCACGAAATCGGGGACGGCGGCGGCGTGGGCAAGGCCGGCGCAGCACAGGGCGGCAGCCAGGGAGATAGCGCGAAAGGTCAAGAGAGAACTCCGTACGGGGCACAAAACGCAAAGCGTGCACCATAGCCGCGCGCGCACCGTGCGGGCCATACCGGAAGTCATCGAGCCGTTTGAAAAGTGCGCGGGCCCAGGCTGCGCCGCCCGGGCTGGCCCACCGGTCGGCAGGCGCCAGAAAGCGAAATGCCCGCCGAGGCGGGCATTGCTCAGGCCGGCGCCGGCATCAGCCTCGGCGGCGTGCCCGCCACAAGCCCAGCCCGGCCAGCCCGGCCAAGGCCAGGACCGCGCTCGCGGGTTCCGGCACCGCCGTCACGGCACCGACGCCGATGCCGGCGCCCGTGTTGTCGTAGGCGTAGCCGATGATGGCGCGGGCCGGGTCATTGAAGGCCGTGCCGATGGACAGGCGCATCCAGCCATAGTTCGTCGCGCCGGTGGCCTCGTTGAGGAACGAGAAGCCGATGTAGTTGTTCGTGCTGTTCAGCAGGAACGCGGTGGCGCCCGTCTCCGTCTGCAGGCCGCCGGGAGAGAGCGACGTGCCCAGGCTGGCATTGACCAGCGTGCCCAGCGCCAGGTTGTCGGCCGCCGAGGTCGAGGCGCCCAGGCCGGTCACCACGCCACCGCCCGTGTTGCCCCAGGCGAACAGGCTGCCGCTGCCCCACAGGTTGAGGTCCCACCCCGGCGTGGCGCTCGACGAGGTGCCGGTGGCACCCGTGACCACGTTCAGGTAGATGCCTGCCGTGGAGACGGGGATGGCGATGCTGGTGGTGCCGCTGTACACCACGTCGGCGCGCGCCTGCATCGACGCGACCGATCCGGCGACCAGGGCAAGGGCGGCTGCCACGCCCTTGAGCGTTGAGGGATGGATGACGGGACGGGTCATGGTGAAGGGTTCTCCTGGCAAATGGGTGCGCTGAGTGTGCGAGATGCGGCCGCAGCCGGATGTCCCCCGCATGGATGACATTCCGAGCAAGTTTGATGAGAGGGTTTTCACCTGCACCGGCATCGGCATTCAGCCGCAGGAGGGTGGTGGGTCGGGGTGAACGTAGCGAGCCCCAACGCCCCTTTTCCCGTGTCGGCCGCCATGCCACTGACGTCTGCCAACACGGCGGTGATGTTGGGGTTCGCAGGCTCACCCCAACCCACGGGGCCCATCGACCCCGGACTTTCCCGGTGTCACTTCGGATACGGCTGGCGCCGTTCGCGACACTCTGGGGCCCGGTCCTTCCATCCCTGCCGCCATGAAACGTCTGCCCCTTCCCCGCGCCCTCGTGCTCTGCCTTGGCCTTGCCCTCGGCGGCCACGCCGCCCACGCCCAGCCGCTGCCTACCGTCTGGAACCTCGCCCCCCTCTACGCCAGCGACAGCGACTGGGAATCCGCCCGCAAGGCCTTGCTGGCCGACCTGCCCAAGCTGGCGGCGCTGAAGGGCACGCTGGGCAAGAGCGCGCAGAGCCTGCGCGCCGGGCTGGACGCCATCAGCGCGGCCAACCTGCGTGTGGACCGCCTGCGGGTGTACGCCAGCATGAAGCAGTCCACCGACAACCGTGACACCCAGAACCAGGAGCGCAGCAACCTGGCGGCGCAGCTGGGCGGCGAGTACAGCAGCACCATCGCGTGGCTGGAGCCCGAGATCCAGTCGCTGGGCGAGGCCAAGGTCGCGGCCTTCGTGAAGGCCGAGCCGGGACTGAAGAAGCATGCGGAGCACCTGCGCAACAGCCTGCGCCAGGCCAGGCACACGCTGAGCGCCGAGAGCGAAGCCGTGATCGCGGCGCTGGGCCCCGTGCGTGAAGCCACGGGCGAGGTGCGCACGCTGCTGTTCAACGCCAACACCCAGTGGCCCGTACTCACGGTGAACGGCAAGCCCGAGCGGGTGGACGACACCAAGTACGGCCTGCTGCGCCAGAACCCCGACCGCGCGGTGCGCAAGCAGGTGTTCGACGCCTTCTTCGGCACCATCGCCCAGTACGAGGACACCTACGGTGTGACGCTGGGCAACGTGGTGCAGGACGACACCATCATGGCCAAGCTGCGCCGCTACCCCAGCGCCGTGGCCATGAGCCTGGGCGCCGAGGAAATCCCCGAGGCCGTGTACCGCACGCTGGTGGCCGAGGTGCACAAGGGCCTGCCCACGCTGCACCGCTACTTCAAGCTGCGCCAGAAGATGCTGGGACTGCCGGACCTGCACTACTACGACATCTACCCGGCCCTGGTCACGCAGAACAAGCAATACAGCCTGGACGATGCCGCCGCGCTGACGCTGGCCGCCACCCAGCCGCTGGGCGACGACTACCAGGCCCTGCTGAAGACGGCCTTCAAGGGCAACACCATGCACGCCATGCCGGCGCCCGGCAAACGCGGCGGGGCTTACCAAGACGGCGTGTACGGCGCGTCGCCCTTCGTGTTCCTGAACCACCAGGGCGAGTTCGAGTCGGTCAGCACGTTCGCGCACGAGTGGGGCCACGCCATGCACACGGCCATGGCCAACCGCGCGCAGCCGTACGAGACGGCGAACTATTCGCTATTCATCGCCGAGATCGCCTCCACCGCCAACGAGGTGCTGCTGAGCCACTACATGCGCGGCCAGGCCACCAGCAAGGAAGAAAAGCTCTACCAGCTGGGCTACGCGCTGGAGCGCCTGCGCGGCACGTTCTTCCGCCAGGCCATGTTCGGCGAGTTCGAGCTGAACACGCACGACGCCGCCGCCAGGGGCGAGGCGCTGAACGGCAAGCGCATGACGGAGATCTACTGCAAGCTGTTGAAGGACTACCACGGCGACGCCGCCGGGGTGATGAAGATCGACCCGGCGTACTGCCAGGAGTGGGCCTTCATCCCGCACTTCTACCGGCCGTTCTACGTGTACCAGTACGCCACGTCGATCACCGCGGCGCTGCACTTCGCCGAAGACATCCTGGCCGCCAAGCCCGGCGCCCGCGACAATTACCTGAGGCTGCTGGCCGGCGGTGGCTCGGTGGCGCCCTATCAGGCGCTGAAGAATGCCGGCCTCGACATGGCGACCCCAGCGCCCTACCAGGCCGTCATCAAGCGCATGGACAGCATCATGGACGAGATGGAGGCGCTGCTGGCGGCCCAGTGACGAGCCAGTGCGACCCGGTGCCAGCCCGCATCACTGGTCGTACCGCACCGCCTTGACCTGAAGCTGCGGCGCCTGCCAGGCGTAGCTCGGGCTGAGGACATCCAGCTCGGACGCCTGGCCTTGCCACTGCAGGCCCATCAACGACGCCAGTGTCCAGCCGGCCCAGTCGGCTCGGAACGGCCGACTCGTGATGGCCGCGTCGAACGGTGCGGCGCTGCGCCAAAGAAGCGCGGGGATGCGATAGCCCGCTGCGGTGGAAGGGCTGTGCCCTGCGAAGACCCGTTCATGGCCGACTTCCTGGCCGTGATCTGACAGAAACATCCAGGAAGCGTGCCCGCCGCCTGGCGTGTGATGGCGGGACAGCCGCAAGGTCTCGGCGACGACGGAGTCGTGGTAGCGGATGGCCGTGTCATACGAGCGCCGCGCCGCGCGCAGCCAGGCCGGCTTGCCGCGGCGCACCATCTCGCGCTCGACGCCGTCCGTCTCTTCTGCGAAGGGCGTGAAGTCCGCGGGTGCGCGAAGACGGTAGTGCGGGTGCGCGCCCAGCAGGTGAACGATGATCAGTTTGCGGGGGGCGGGATCGATCAACGCTTCTTCCAGGCAGTCCAGCAACTCACCGTCGAGCATGGCGGTGGAACGGCCGGGCTCCCGGTTGATCATCTCGAAGCTGTCGGCGAGCCGCGCATGCTGCTGCTCGATCGCGACATCGTCGTGGTTGCTCATCCACCAGACCCGATAGCCCGCCGCGCGCGCCAGCGCCAGCAGGTGATGGGTCTTGTTGACGGGGTCGTCTTCGTCCCGCGCGCCGAAGCTGAACAGGCCGCTCAACGAGGCCAGCGTGCTGGGCTGCACGGACCAGGCATGCTGCAGTTTCAGGAACTGCCCCCGTTCTGCAGCGGCGAGCTGGGCCAGGTGCGGCGTGGTGTCGCGCGAGTAGCCGTACAGACCCATGTTGTCGCGGTTGATGCTGTCGGTCAGCACGAGGACAACGGTCGAAGGCCCCGTCATCGACGTTCGGGCACCTGCCGCAAGGGCATTCGCGAGCAGCTTGGCACGCTCGTTCTCCTGATTCGACCAGGCCGAACGCAGCTCGCCCACGGACGCCACCCAGTTCGGCCAGAACAACACCGGGTGATGGCGGCGCCAGGGTTTGCTCAGCAGCCCGGCAAGACACAGCGCCATCAGCAGGGCGAACACCCATCGAGAACGCAAGCGGAGGGGCTCGCTGCGGCGATTGGCCGCGCCGACGAGCGCTGCCACCAGCCACAGCGAAGCGATCAATGCCGCCCCGCCGCCCGCCAGCGTGAGTGCTTGCGAGGACGCGTATTCGAGCGCCTCGCGAGGCGTCGTGTTGGCCACGGCTGCCAGCACCAGCGAGCTTTCCGGAGAAGCCTGGTAGTGCATGCGCATGAAGGCGCGGACGGCACCGTCGATGAGGAACAGGCCGATCAGCAGGCCAGCCACCGCGAACCGCAACGAGCGGCACCGGGTGGACTTGAGGGGCCACAGCAGCCACAGCACGGCCGGCAGCGCGAGCACGACGACCTGGGCCACCCGGCGCCCTTCGTAGCCGGCGACCGCGGCGAGCGTGACGAGCGCGAGCAGCGACAGCGAAGCCACCGGCACTGACAACCGCTTGGGAAGAAGGAAACCGAACATGCTTCAGGAATCAGGGGCAGTGGGCGAGAGGTTCGTGCCAGGCAAGTGACAGGGGACTCAGCGTGTCGTGATCATGCGCACGCCCAGGCCGATGAACACCGTCCCCGCCAGCCGATTCAGCAATTTTCCCAGGCTGGGCCGGCGGTTCAGCCAGGCGCCGATGCCACCGGAGAAGTAGCCCAGCAGCCCGAAGAGCACCGCCGCCTGCGCGGTGAACAGCACGCCCAGCAGCCCCAGTTGCCACGCCACCTGGCCCTGCTGCGCGACGACGAACTGCGGCAGGAAGGACAGGAAGAACAGCACCACCTTGGGGTTGATCGCGTTGGCAACCAGCCCCTTCACGAACAGCTGGCGCAGCGGCGTCTCCGCCAGTGCCTCCCCGCCCACGCGCACGGCGCCGGCATGCCGCCAGGCCTGCACGCCCATCCACAGCAGGTAGGCGCCGCCGGCCACCTTCAACGCCGTGAACGCGATGGGCGATGCCGCCACCAGCGCGCTGACGCCCACCACGGCGAGCAGCGTGTGGCTGAGGCAACCCAGAGCGCAGCCCAGGCCGAAGGCCATGCCCGCCCGCCGGCCGCGCGACATGCCCATGCTGAGCACCATCAGGTTGTCCGGCCCGGGCGTCGCGGTGAGCATGATGGCGGTGGCGAGGAAGGCGAGGGCTTGGGCGGCGGTCAGCATGGGCGGATGCTAAGCGGGCCCAACCGGTGGGCCATGTGCTCCTGCGCAGGGCACAGAATGCCGGCATGCAGGTCCGCCACCGAAGACTCCTCATCCTCACGCGCCGCCACCCCTCGGCCATCCTGCTGGTCGTGCAGCTCGCCGGCCTGCTGCTCTACCCGCTGCTGGAAACGACGCGCGCCGGCCCCTTGGCGCTGAGCGCCTTCGGCATCGCGGTGCTGATCTTCACCACCGGCATGGTGCGACGCACGCCGGGTCTCACGTGGCTGAGCGTGTGCCTGGCGCTGCCGGCCATCGTCCTGCTGGTGCTCCAGGGGGTGTGGCAGATGCACTGGCTGCTGCCCTGGTCCGCCGCGCTGGAGGCGCTGTTCTATTTCTACGCGGCCGGCAGCCTCGTCGCCTACATGCTGGGCGACATGCGCGCGACGACGGACGAGCTGTTCGCGGCCGGCGCCACCTTCACGCTGCTGGCCTGGGGCTTTGCCTACAGCTTCGAGGTGCTGCAGGCCGTGCAGCCGGGCAGCTTCATGGCGGCGGTCAACGCCGAGCAGCCGCGCACCTGGTCGGAGCTGATGTTCCTGAGCTTCGCGCTGCTGTCCAGCACGGGCATCGGCGACGTCATCCCGGTGCGGCCGCTGGCGCGTGCAGTGGCGAGCCTGGAGATGTTCGTCGGCGTGATGTACCTGGCCGCGGTGGTGTCGCGGCTGATCGGGCTGACGCTGCTGCGACGCTGATCGGCGCCAGCCCGGCATCCACGTCGCCACGCAACGCCCCCCGGCTTGACACCCGCTGCCGCGCCAGGACACTCGCATCTGCCCGCCCGCCGCCCGCCCATGTCGCCCACGCTCACCCTGCGCCACTACGGCCCGTCTCGCGGCAGCCATGCGCACGACCACGCCCAGGTGCTGTGGACGCTGGACGGTGCGCTGGAACTGGAAATGGACGGCCGCGGCCAGCGGCTGGCGGCGGGGCAGGGCCTGCTGATCCCACCCGGTGCGCTGCACGACTTCGAGGCGCCGCAGGGCAGCCAGTGCCTGGTGCTGGACACGGCCGACCCCGCCTGGGCCGCCCGCGCGCCCGCGCCTGAGCACGCGCAGCCGGTGGACCACTTGGTGCGCTTCCTGGCCGCGTCGCTGCAGCAGGGGCTGCCGGTATCGCAGGCGCTGGCCGTGCAGTTGCTGGCCCAGGCCTGGGGGCCGGGCGAGGTGCGCGCGGTGCTGCGCAGCGGCCGGGCCATCGACTGGGCCGGCCTGCGGCGCTGGCTGCAGACGCGCCTGGCCGCGCCGCTGACCGTGGCCGACCTGGCCGCCCGGGCGGGCCTGGCCGAGAGCCAGTTCCGCGCCCGTTGCCTGGCGGCCACCGGGCTCACGCCCATGCAGTGGCTGCGCGCGCAGCGGCTGGCGCGGGCCCGCGAGCTGCGCGCCGCCGGCCTGCCCGTGGCGCTGGTGGCGCAGCGCGTGGGCTACGACTCGCCCTCGGCGCTGACGGCGGCGCTGCGGCGCAGCGCCGGCCCCGCCGCCTGACGGCGACCGCTGGCGCGCGACGACCGCCCGGCGTTGCGCGACGACGCGGCGCCGAGACTGGCCGGCATGCTGAACAAAGCCGACCGAGCTGATCTCCTGGCCCTCGCGGCCATCCTGATGTGGGCCTCGCTCGCCGCGCTGGGCGTGTCGCTCGCGCATGTGCCGCCCTTCCTGCTGACGGGCCTGGGGCTGCTGGTGGGCAGCGCGCTGGCGCTGCCGCTGTCACGCTGGCGGTGGCAAGCCTGGGTGCTGCCGTGGCGCACGCTGGCGCTGGGGGTCTACGGCCTGTTCGGCTTTCACCTGCTGTTGTTCATGGCGCTGCGCACCGCGCCGGCGCTGCAGGCCAACCTCATCAACTACCTGTGGCCGCTGGGCATGGTGGTGCTGGCACCCGTGCTGCTGCCGGGCCTGCGCTGGCGCGCGGCGCAGGTGGGCGCGGCGCTGCTGGGCTTTGCGGGTGCGGCGGTGGTCATCCTCGGCCGGGCCGGGGGCCAAGCGAGCGGCGGCTGGCACGCGGGCTATGCGCTGGCGCTGGGCTCGGCGTTGGTGTGGAGCAGCTACTCGCTGCTGACGCGCCGCGTGCCGGCCTTCCCGACCAGCGCGGTGGGCAGCTTCGCGGCGGTGTCGGGCCTGCTGTCGCTGGCCTGCCATGTGCTGTGGGAGCCGGCGGTGGACCTGAGCGCGCGCGATGCCCTGCTGATCGTCGCGCTGGGCCTGGGGCCGCTGGGCGGTGCCTTCTTCCTGTGGGACGCGGCGCTGAAGGCCGGCGACCCGCGCCGCATCGGGCTGCTGGCCTTCCTGACGCCGCTGCTGTCCACGGCGGTGGTGCTGGTCGCCACGGGCCAGGCGCTGACGGCGTCGCTGGCGCTGGGCGGGGCGATGATCGTCGGCGCCGCCGTGTGGGGCAGCCGCGAGGCGGGCTGAGCCTCAGTCGCGGAACGATGGCGCGGCGCCCTTGCCGGCCATCATGGCCTGGGTCAGGTCCTCGCTCATCAGCATCGCGGCGTTCCAGGTGGCGATGTAGTTGAGGCCGTCGGGCACCGAGTGGTCGCGGGCGTAGTTCAGCATCTCCTTGGTGCCGCGGATGGACAGCGGCGACTTGGCGGCGATGGTGGCGGCGATCTCGCGCACGCCGGCCTGCAGCGCCTCGCGGCTGTCGAACACGCGGTTGACGAGGCCCGCGCCCAGCGCCTCGGCGGCGTCCATGCGCCGGCCGGTGTAGGCCAGCTCGCGCACCAGGCCCTGCGAGCCGACGATCTTGGGCAGGCGCTGCAGCGTGCCCACGTCGGCCACCATGCCGATGTCGATCTCCTTGATGGAGAAGTAGGCGTCTGCCGAGCAGTAGCGCATGTCGGCGCAGGTGATGAGGTCGATGCCGCCGCCCACGCAGGCGCCGTGGATGGCCGCGAGCACGGGCTTGCGGCAGCGCTCCAGGCTGGTCAGCGTGTCCTGCATGTCCAGGATGACGCGGCGCAGGCCTTCGCGGGTGCGGCCGTCGCAGGGGTCCTGGATCTGCGGCGCGATGCCCATCATCATCTGCAGGTCGATGCCGGCGGTGAAGTGTTTGCCTTCGCCTTCCAGCACCGCCACGCGGGCCTCGGGCTGGCCGTCGATCCAGTCGAACGCGCGGCGGATGTCCTGCCACATGACGGCGTTCATCGCGTTGGCCTTGTCGGGCCGGTTCAGGCGGACGGTGGCGATGTGGTCGTGAATGGAGACGATGAGGGTGTCGAGTTGCATGGTGATCGGGTCAGCGTGGGGCGGTGTGCTCGCGCAGCCATTGCGCCAGCGCGGCTTCGTCGGTGTCGCCGGCGGCGACGGAGAGCATGGTCAACGTGGCGTCAGCCTGCGAAGCGGTCAGCCACCAGCCATTGAGGAACAGGAACAGGCCGATGGACAGGAAGGCCGCGCGCTTGTTGCCGTCAACGAAGGGGTGGTTCTTCGCGAGGCCCACGCCGTAGCTGGCTGCGAGGTCGAAGACGTCCGGCGAGCCGTAGTGAGCGAGGTTGGGCGGCCGCGCGAAGGCAGATTCCAGGAGGCCTTCGTCACGTAACCCGGCCGTGCCGCCGTGCTCGCGCAGGCTCTCGCCGTGCAGCAGTTCCAGCGCGCGGCGATCAATCCAGATCCAGCTCATTTAGCGAGCTGGTGAAAGGTGTCCTTGAACTCTCGCATGAACTCGCGGCCCGCTTCGATCTGGGCTTCGATGCCCGGGTCGTAGGGCGTCAGCGTGACGCCGTTGGCCGCCTCGGTCAGATACAAGGTGTCTCCCTTCTCCACCTTCAACCTTGCCAGCACCTCCTTGGGCAGGATGACGCCGACCGAGTTGCCGATTTGCGTGAGCTTGAGTGCACTCATGGATTGACTCCGTTATAACGTTTGTAATACTAGCCGGCGTTTCTGCCCATCACAAGCCCGAAGCCCCGCCATGAAACGCCGCAACTTCCTCAGCGCCGCGCCGGCGCTGTCAGCCGCGACGGCCGCCACCGCCGCCGGACCCGCCGCCATGACCGCTTCCGCCGCCGCGCCCCCCGATTTCCGCTGGGCCGAGCTGACCGCCGCCGAGGCGAGTCGGCAGATGGCCGATGGCAGGCTCACGTCACTGGCGCTGACGCAGGCCTACCTCGCGCGCATCGCCGCCGTGGACCGCGCCGGGCCGAAGCTGAACAGCGTCATCGAGCTGAACCCGGACGCTGAAAGCCTGGCCGCCGCGCTGGACGCCGAGCGCGCCGCCGGCAAGTCGCGCGGCCCGCTGCACGGGCTGCCGGTGCTGCTCAAGGACAACATCGCCACACACGATCGCATGTCCAACACCGGGGGCTCCATCGCGCTGGCCGGCGTGGCCGTGCCCAGGGACGCGACGCTGGTGGCGCGGCTGCGCGAGGCCGGCGCGGTCATCCTGGGCAAGACGAATCTCTCCGAGTGGGCCAACTTCCGCGGCAAGGCCTCGGTCAGTGGCTGGAGCAGCCGCGGCGGCCAGACCGTCAACCCCTATGCGCTGGACCGCTCGCCCAGCGGCTCGTCGTCCGGCACCGGCGCCGCGCTGGCCGCCAACCTGGCGCTGCTGGGCGTGGGCACGGAGACGGACGGCTCGGTCACGTCGCCGTGCTCGCTGCAGGCGCTGGTGGGCGTGAAGCCCACGGTGGGCCTGGTGTCGCGGCACGGTGTGATCCCCATCGCGTTCTCGCAGGACACGGCCGGCCCGATGTGCCGCAGCGTGGCCGACGCCGCGCTGCTGCTGTGGGCCATGGCCGGTGTGGACCCGGCCGACCCGGTGACGAAGACCCAGCAGGGCCGCTTCGACCGCGACGCGCTGCTGCAGCTGCCGCCCGGGGCGCTCAAGGGCAAGCGCCTGGGCGTGGCGGTCAACCTGGCGGAAGGCCATGGCCGCGCGACGGTGGCGCTGTTCGAGGCCGCGCTGCAGGCACTGGAGGCGGCCGGCGCGACGCTGGTGCGCGAGCCGCTGCCGCAGCTCCCGGCCATGGGCGCGGGCGAGCTGGACGTGCTGGTGTACGAGATGGCGCCCGCGATGGCCGACTACCTGCGCGAGTTCGCGCCGGGCGGCCCGTTCAAGACCATCGCCGACCTCGTGGCCTTCAACCAGGCCCACCCCGAAACGCTGGCACTGTTCGGCCAGGAGTGGTTCGAGGCCTCGGCAGCATCTGCCATGGCCGGTGGCATCAAAGCGCCCAAGTACCTGAAGTCGCTCGCCACCGGCCAGCGCGCGGCGCGGGCGCAGGGCATCGACGCGATGCTGAAGAAGCACAGGCTCGACGCCATCGTCGCGCCCACGTCCGGCCCGGCCTGGCTGATCGACCCGGTCAAGGGCGACCAGGACGGCACGCCCTCCGCAACCACGCCTGCCGCCGTCGCTGGCTATCCCCACGTGACTGTGCCCATGGGCCAGGTCAGCGGCCTGCCAGTGGGGCTGTCCTTCTTCGGCACGGCCTGGACGGATGCGAAGCTGCTGGCGCTGGCCGCCGACTACGAGCAGCGCACCCAGTTGCGCCGCGAACCCCTGTTCAAGCCCACGGCATCCGCCTGAAGGCACACTGGCGACCATGATCCACGCTTCCAAACGCATCGCCGGCGGCAACGGCCTCGCCCCCGTGCTCGTCAAGCGCGCTGCCACGCTCGAACTCGACTGGGACACGCGCAGCAAGAGCCGCTTTTCCGCCACCGACTCCACGGGCCGCGAGATCGGCGTCGTGCTGCCGCGCGGCACCACGCTGCGTGGCGGCGACGTGCTGGTGGCCGAGGACGGCACGCTGGTGCGCGTCATCGCCGCTGCCCAGCCGGTGCTGCAGGTGCGCCATTGCAGCGAGCACGGCAGCCCGTTCGACCTGCTGCGCGCCGCCTACCACCTGGGCAACCGCCATGTGCCTCTCGAACTGCAACCCACCCTGCTGCAGTTCGAACCCGACGCCGTGCTGGCCGACATGCTGCGCCGCCAGCACCTCATCGTCACCGAAGCGCAGGCCGCGTTCGAGCCCGAGGGCGGGGCGTATGGCGAGGGCGCCGGGCATGGCCACCATCACCACGGCCATGACCATCACGACCAAGGTCACGATCACGGGCATGCCCACGCGCACGGCCACGAGGCGGCACTCGCCGCCCGCAAGCCGCTGCCCATCCCGGTCCACGTGCATGGCCCCGGCTGCAACCATGGCCACGATCATGATCATGCGCATGGCCACGGCGAAGCCGGCCATGTACACGGCCCCGGCTGCGGGCACGACCACGATCACTGAGCCTGCGTTCCTATTCACATCGGCAGGCGCGGTCCTGCCGGGTGATTGCGTCGCAACCTGCCGTTAGCATGCCGCGCGCGGCGCCGAGCTTCCCGACCGAGGAAGTGACGCTGCGCCTTCACATGACAACGATCAGGAGTGATCTTGAAACTCGTTCGCACCGTTCTCGCTGGCTTCGTCATCAGCCTGCCCGGCATCACCTGGGCCCAGTCGGCTCCCGGCGATTTCCTGTCAAACTACCTGAGCGTGGGCGTCGGCACCGGCAAGGTGGACATCGACTGCGCTGGCGCCACCACCTGCAGCCGCGTCGACTCCAGCGGCACGGTGCGCTTCGGTCACCGTTTCGATCCGTCCTGGGCGGTGGAGCTGACCTTCGCCCACATCGACGCGGACTGGGGCGTGCTCTTCGCGAGCCGCTCGGCGGCGCTGACGGGCTACGGCATCGGGGCGGCCTACACGCTGCCGCTGTCGGACAGCCTGTCGCTGCGTCTGCGCGCCGGCGTGCTGTCCAACCAACTCAAGTACCAGCCGGGATTCGGTTCTGCCAGCGGCGAGATCTCGACGCGGGCGGTGAAGCCGCACCTGGGCGTGGCCGGCTCCTGGCAGTTCGCCCGCCGCTGGAGCCTGAATGCGGGCGCCGACTGGACCCGCGGCGACCTGCGCGCCACCCCCGCGAGCGCCAAGCAGGCCGTGTCGATCCGCATGCTCGAAGCCGGCGTCTCGTTCTACTTCTGACGGTCCGCGCCGCCGGACGCGTTCAGCCCAGGTCGTCGGCCGGCGGTGCGATGCAGCGCAGGGCTTGCGTCATGTGGTGCGCTGACGCGTCCGCCTCCAGCAGTGCCCGCCCGCGGGCCACCACCTGGTCTGCCTCGGCCTGGCGGCGGTCCTTGCAGAGGACATAGGCCACACGTGCCAGTTGCAGGTCCACGTGGCGCTGTTGCCAGCGCTTGACATCCGCGAGCTGGTCGGCAGGCAACTCCAGTTTGGCCTCCTTGAGGTGCGTGTAGAAGCGCTCCTGGCGGCTCATCACCTCACCCACGCTCAGATGCTGGCTGGCGAGCGCGATGTCGTTCAGCTCGATCAGCGCGGGCAGCACCTCCAGCACCGACTGGTCGGCGATGACCGGGTCGCGCGCCACCAGGCGGTTGAAGGCATCGCGCGTGGACTCCGGCGCGTGCAGGTAGCGGTTGATGCCGATCACTTCGCTCAGCGCCTGCCGGGCGGCCATGCCGCCGGCGTCGACCTGCGCCACCGTGGCGTCGCGCACCGCGATCAGCTGCGTCATCGCCGCCGGATAGCGGCGCGCCAGCGCCACCCAGTCGTGCATCGCGAACGACAGGCGCACACCCGCCATCGACGGCTCGCGCTCCAGCACGTGTTCGTGGAACCAGAGGTGCTTCTCCGCCGCTTCAACCAGCCGGCCGGCCGCGGCGTCCTGCTGGGCCTCGCGCAGCACCTGACGGGCGGTCGCGTCGGGCGCCGGCTCCCAGGCCATGGTGGCCGCCGACGCGGCGAGCGCCGCGATCACCACGGCGCAGGCCCGGGCCTTGCTAGAGATATTGCATGGGCTCATGTCTGTTCTCCCCCTGTCGAATGCCCGGGCGATGGCTCATGGCATCTGCGACTCAGTTTAGGCTTCACCTTTCACGCGCCGCCCTCCGCTGCGGGTGGGAATCTGCACCTGCCCAGCATCCATGACTTCATCCGAATCCGCCGAACTGCTGCACCTGCTCTGGCTCGCCTCGCCCGCGCTGCCGGTGGGCGGCTTCAGCTATTCGGAGGGCCTGGAGGCTGCGGTGGACGCCGGTGTCGTGCATGACGAAGCCAGTGCCGGCGACTGGCTGCTGAGCCAGTTGGAGCTGGTGCAGGCCCGTGCCGAACTGCCTGTTGCGGCGGCGTCGCACACGGCCGCCGTCGCGCTCGACGCTGTGCGGCTCGCCGAGTTGAACGCCTGGGTGCTGCAGACGCGCGAGACCAGCGAGAGCCTGCAGCAGGCCCAGCAGATGGGCCGCAGCCTGCTGGTGTGGATGCAAGGCCTGGTGGCCGATGCGCCCGTGCTGCCGCTGCTGCAGCAGCTCAGGCCGGCGCCCACGTGGCCCGTCGTCATGGGCGCAGTGGCTGCGTCGCGGGGTGCGGCACTGGAGCCTGCGCTGACGGCCATCGCCTTCGGCTGGGCCGAGAACCTGATGCAGGCCGCCGTGCGCTGCGTGCCGCTGGGCCAGACGTCGGGCCAGCGCCTGCTGGCACGTCTCGTGCAAGCCATTCCCCAAGCCGTGGCGACCGCACGGGCTGCTCCCGAGCCGATGGCGTTCGCGCCGCTGCTGGGCGTTCACGGCGCCCGCCACGAAACCCAGTATTCACGCCTGTTCCGCTCATGACATCTGCACCTCTGCACGCCATCCCGAATCGCACCAAGAAGCTGCCACCGCTGCGCGTCGGCGTCGGCGGCCCCGTCGGCTCCGGCAAGACCACCCTCGTCGAGATGCTGTGCAAGACCATGCGCGACCGCTGGGACCTGGTCGTCGTCACCAACGACATCTACACCAAGGAAGACCAGCGCCTGCTGACGGTGGCCGGTGCGCTGACGCCCGAACGCATCATGGGCGTGGAGACCGGCGGCTGCCCGCACACCGCCATCCGCGAGGACTGCTCCATCAACCTCGAAGCCGTGGACCGCATGCTGGAGAAGTTCCCCGACGCGGACATCGTCTTCGTCGAGAGCGGCGGCGACAACCTCGCGGCCACGTTCAGCCCCGAACTGAGCGACCTGACCATCTACGTCATCGACGTGGCCGCTGGCGAGAAGATCCCGCGCAAGGGCGGCCCCGGCATCACGAAGAGCGACCTCTTCGTCATCAACAAGACCGACCTGGCGCCGCACGTGGGCGCGGACCTGGACGTCATGCGCAGCGACACCGCCCGCATGAGGCCGGTGAAGCCCTGGGTCATGACCAACCTCAAGACGCGCGACGGTCTGGCCGAGGTTGTGGCCTTCATCGAGAAGAAGGGCCTCCTTGTCGGCTGACGTGGTTCGCTGGCCGGCGACATTGGCGCTGAGCGCGACGCAGGACGGCGCTGCCACGCGCGTCCACGCGCGCCACGACGGCCCGCTGCGGCTGCTGAAGACGCTGTACCCCGAAGGCCAGCTCATCGCCCACGCGGTGCTGGTGCATCCGCCTGGCGGCCTGGTGGGCGGCGACCGGCTCGACATCGACATCGACGTGCAGCCTGGCGCACACCTGCTGGTCACGACGCCGGCGGCGACGCGCTTCTACCGCTCCATTGCGGGCGAAGCTGTACAGGCCGTGACGGCCCGTGTGGCCGCCGGCGCGCGGCTGGAATGGCTGCCGCAGGAAACCATCGCCTACAGCGGCTGCGAGGGCCGCAACGAGGTGCGGCTGCAGCTCGACGAAGGCGCCAGCCTCATCGCTGGCGAGGTGCTGGTGCTGGGCCTGCCCGCCGCCGGCCTGGCCTTCGAGCGCGGCCGCATGCTGCAGCACCTGGAGGTGCCGTGCCGCTGGCTGGACCGCGGCTGGCTGTGTGCCGACGACGCGGCGCTGCTGGACGGCCCCTGCGGCCTGGCCGGCCACCGCGTGCTGGGCACGCTGGCGTTTGCGCAGACCGCGCCGCTGGCTGACGTCGAGACCTTGCTGACCGACAGCCGCGCCTGCCTGGACGGCGTGCCGCTGACCGGCGTCACGCATCTGGCCGGACCGCAGGGCCCGCTGCTGCTGGCTCGCGTCGTCGGCGACGAGGTGGAGTCGGTGACGCTGGCGCTGCGGCGGGTGAGGGCGTTGTGGCGCGAGCGGCTGTGGGCGCTGTCCGGCGGCGATCCGCGCATCTGGGCGACCTGACGCCGCGTCAGCGCGGGCCGGCTTGCCAGGCGCGCAGCAGCCGGTAGAGCTCGGCCGGCTTCGTCTTGAGGCCGCGCAGCACCAGCGGCGGCACGTCGGGCGCCAGGTGGAGGGCGACGACGGTGCCCGCCAGCGGCTGCTGCGGGTCGTCCTCGACGCTGATGTCCCGCACGCTGGCGCGCGTGATCGAAATCTGCCGGAACGGCCAGACGACTTCCAGGCTCTCTGGCCGCAGTCGCAGCATCGAGGGCGTCGTCGCGAAGTCCCACGCGCCAAGTACGACGAAGAAGGCCGCGCCGCCGTAGGCCGTCCATGGCTTGTCGTCCTGCAGCCACAGGCACAGTGCCGCCATGCCGGCCGCGCCGGCCAGCCTCAGCGCGCGTGACGACCAGGGCTGGCGAACCACGCCGTCGGGCGGCATGGCGACGGGCGGCAGCGCCGCCCGCTCCAGCACGCGCATGCGCAGCCGCGAGAAGTCAGTCAGCACGCATTCCAGCGACGCACGGACGTGGCCGGCGGCGTCCAGCAGTTCCAGCCGCTTCAGCAGCGGCCGGTCGCGCAGCGCTGTGATGTGGGTCCATGGCACCAGGCCTGCTGCCTTGCCGTCGCGCGTGGCCCACAGCCCGTCGCCGTCCACCGACGTCGCGGTTCGGCCGACGCGACGCGCCGGGCCCAGCAGTGCCAGCGTCAGCAGCCCGAACGCGCCGCCGCCGAGCACCGCCACCCAGGCCAGCAGCGCGCTGTTGTCGTGGCAGGACTGCGGGTCGTCGGCCGCGGTGAACGGCAGCATGGCCAGGAAGACCGCTGTGCCGGCCGTCATCCACGGCGCAAGCCAGTACAGCCAGCGCATCACGCGCGGCATCTCGAAATGCTCGGCAGCGACGGGCCACGGCGGCATTGAACTCACGGTTCAGTCGGCCACGACCCGCGCCAGGTCGTGCACCGCGGTGGGGATGTGATCGAGCCGCACCAGCGGCTGGGCCGTAGCCGGCAGGCAGCAAACGCCAGGGCAATGAGCCAGCATGTCACGACGTCCTCCATGTGGGGGCGCGGCGGCGGTTCAGCCGCGCGCCGGTGGCAGGGTCATGCGCGGTGGCGCCAGGCGGTCGGCATGGCGGCTGCATGGCCGCCGATCTTCGCCGATCGGCGCGGTCTCATGCCTCGTCGCCGCCCGGCATCTGCTGGCGCAGCTTGACCTTGGTCGCCGAGTTCTTGCGCATCTTGATGTTCATCATCTCGACACCCAGCGAGAACGCCATCGCGAAGTAGATGTAGCCCTTGGGCACGTGGTGGCCGAAGCCTTCCGCCACCAGCACCACGCCCACGACGACGAGGAAACTCAGCGCCAGCATCTTGATCGTCGGGTGGTTGGACACGAAGCGGCCGATGGGGCCGGCGAACAGCATCATCATCGCGACCGAGCAGACCACGGCGGCGATCATGATGCGCACGTCGTCCACCATGCCGACGGCCGTGATGATGGAGTCCAGCGAGAACACCAGGTCGATCAGCATGATCTGCACGATGACCGCGCCGAACGCGGCCTTGGCCTTGCCGGCCGTCGTGCCGTGGGCGTCGTCCTCGCCTTCCAGCGAGCCGTGGATTTCGCCGGTGCTCTTCCAGATCAGGAACAGGCCGCCGGCAATGAGGATGAGGTCGCGGCCGGAGATGCCCTTGTCGAGGACGGGCAGCGTGAACAGCGGCTCCACCATGCCGACGATCCACGCCAGCATCATCAGCAGGCCGATGCGCATGAACATGGCCATGAACAGGCCCAGGCGGCGCGCGAATTCCTGGCGCGCCTTGGGCAGCTTGTCCACCAGGATGCTGATGAAGATGATGTTGTCGATGCCCAGCACCAGTTCCAGCGCGGTCAGCGTGGCGAGGGCGATCCAGGTCTGCGGGTTGGACAGCAGTTCGAGCATGGGCAGGGATGGTATGGCGAGCCCGTGATTTTCGTCAGCCGCCGCCCGGGCCGCACGCAGTGGCGGGCTGACGGACAGTTCGGTTTTCCGGGGGTTATGGGCGCCGCGGGACTTCGGCTACGCCTGCTGCGCCGGGCGCCGGGCGCCCGAGGGCGAACCCGGCCAGCCGGCGGCCGCCCAGGCGCGACGCAACTGCAGCTCGGAGCTGAAGCCGGCCGCATCGCTGGCCGCTGCCACGCTGGCGCCGGCCGCCAGTGCCCGTTTCGCGACGGCCAGCCGCACGCCGCGCAGGTAGGCCTGCGGGCTGGTGCCGGCGTGCTGCGCGAACAGCCGGCTCAGTGTGCGCGGCGTCGTGGCGGCCAGGCCGGCCATGCGCGCCAGCGGCCAGTCCTCGCCCGGCGCCCGGCTCAGTGCATCCTGCACGCGGTGCAGCCGTGCGTTCAGGTGCTGGCGGTGCGCCAGCAGCGGCGACAGCTCCGGGTCGCCCGGGCCGCGGCGCAGCGCCACGGCCATCTGCTCGGCCACACGGGCGGCCACCAGTTCGCCGGCATGCTCGGCAATCAGGTGCAGCGCGAGGTCGATGCCGGCCGTCACGCCAGCGCTGGTGAACAGCTCGCCGTCGCGCACGAAGACGCGGTCCTGCAGCACGGTGCAGCGCGGCGCGAGGCGGGCGAGGTCGTCCAGGTGATGGTGGTGCGTCGTGGCGCGACGGCCGTCCAGCAGGCCGGCCTGGGCGGCGAGCAGCGCGCCGGAGCAGACCGTCACGAGGCGCAGGCCCGCGCGGCCCGGTGCGAGGTGGGCCAGCCACGCGAGCAGCTCGCGCCTGGCGGCGGGCGCGCGCGCCTCGGCGGCGGAGGTGCGGCCGACCAGCACCACCCAGCTCCCGTCGGGCAACGTGTCCGGCAGCGGCTCCAGCGCCTGCAGCCGTATGCCCACCGAGCCGGTGGCCTCGGCCCGCGGGCCGGCGAAGCGCAAGTCGAGTGCCGGCACGTCCAGCTTCAGCGCGGTGACCTCCAGGCTGGCCAGGCGCAAGGCCTCGGCCGGGCCGGCCCAGTCGAGCACGAGGCTGTCGTCCTGCAGCACGAACAGGACCTGCTTGGGCTCAGGCAACGGCGGCTTCCCGGGCAGTGACCGCCTGCAGCGCGGCCTCGGTGTCCAGCACGCGGGCGAAGCGGCCGTCCAGCACGGCGGCCGTGCGGGCGCGGAGCTGCGCGGGCGTCAGCGGGCTGCCGTCGGGGTGCTGCATCGTGAACGTGAGCGTCGCTTCGGGCACGTAGATGACATCCCAGCCCAGGTCGCTGGCGTGCCGCGTGGTTGTCTCGCAGCATTGCTCGGTGCGGATGCCGCTGATGACGAGCTGGCGGATGCCGTGCCGCGTCAGCCACACGTCCAGGCCGCTGCCGACCAGCGCGCTGTGGCGGGCCTTGTGCACGGTGAGGTCGGCCGTGAAGTCGCGCAAGCCGTCCAGCGGCCGCACGTGGCCGCTCAGCAGGCTGAAGGGGTCGGTGCCGCTTGCATCGGGCTGCACGTGGAACACGCGGACGATGGGCAGGCCTGCGGCCTGGAAGCCTTCGATGAGGCGGTTCTGCGCGGCAAGGTAGGCGGGCAGGCCCTCGGTTTCGAACGTGGGGCGCTGGGTGAAGGAGTGCTGGGCGTCGATGACGATCAGGGCGGTGGTCATGGCGGGCCTCGGGGCGTGGATGGAGGCGGCCAGTGTTCCTCTGCCGGGCAGGCGCCGCCACGCACGGCCAGACGGAGATCGATCAATTCAGGACAAACCGAGTGCGCGCAGCAGCTCGGCCGGTGCGTAGGGCTGGCGGCGCCGGGGCCAGGCCGTCACGAGGTCGCGCATGCGGGCGTTCAGCGGCGCGCTGCGGCCCAGGCTGCGCGCCAGGCGCACCACCTCGCCGCACAGCGCGTCGATCTCCGTGACGCGGTCGTGCGCCAGGTCGTCGGCCATGCTGGAGCGCGCCTGGGCGTCGATGCGCAGCATGCGCGCCGCCGCCAGCCGGAACACGAACGTGGGCATGCGCAGCAGCACCAGCAGCCGGCGCGGCGGCAGCGGCGTGAGCTGCGCGACCGGGCAGCGGGCGGCGTCCAGCAGGTCCAGGGCCTCTTGCTGCAGCGCGGCGAACGCGCGCCGGTAGCCGCGCTGCAGCAGCTCGTCGCGCAGCGGCCGGCCTGACAAGGCATTGACCGGGTTGTTCAGGTTCAGCAGCAGCTTGCCCCACTGCACCGGCGCGAGGTCGGCATGCAGGTCCAGCCGCATGCCCACGCGGGCCAGCGCGGTCTGCCAGGCGCCCAGCGCCACGTCGGCCGGGCCGCCCTCGGCGGCCAGCGCGCCGCCCGTGCCGCGGTGGTAGTGCCCGGGACCGATCTCGGCGATGTTGTACGGCACCATGCCCGCGTGCCAATGCAGTTGCGGCGCGGCCTGGCGCGCCGCATCGGCGTTGGCTATGCCGTTCTGCAGGCTGACGACCGGTGTGCCCAGCGGCAGCGTCAGGCCCAGCGCCGTGGCGGCCTCCACCGTGGCGCCGGACTTCACGCACAGCAGCACGAGGTCGGGCTTCAGGCCGGCGGGCGGCTCCTCGTGCAGGCGCAGTTGCAGCGCCGGGATGTGGCGGTCCAGGCCGTCCTGGTCGGTCAGCCGCAGGCCGTGCTTTCGCAGCGCCGCCAGCACGCGTGGGCGGCCCACGAAGTGCACCGGCACGCCGGCCAACTGGGTCAGGCCGCCGACGAAGCAGCCGACGGAGCCGGCGCCCATGACGAGAACGCCGGTCACCGGGTCAGCGAACCGCGAGGAGGTTTTTCGGGCCGAATGCCGGGCCGCTCCCGAGCCGGCCCGCGCCAGCGATGCGCGAGCGGCTCAATGCCGTGAGCATCGCCGTCCCGTCGGGGGACCGGCCAAGGTAAGCCTTGGACGAGGGGCGTCAAGGATGGGCCAGGTCGCGCAGGTGCGTCGGGCCGACGCGGCGTTCGATCTCGGCCAGCAGCGGGCGCCCCCAGCCGAGCATGAACATCGCCTCGCCGACGACGAACATCGGGCCGACGAGCAGGCCCACGAGGTCGTCGACGAACGCCGGCTTCTTGCCCTCGTAGTAATGGCCGATGAACTGGAACACCCAGCCGACGACGAAGCTGCCGACGCCCACGGTCAGCCAGCCGGCCGTCGAGCCCTGGGCCATGGGCATGGCCAGCGCGGTCAGCACGCCGTTGACGATGGCCGTCGCGGCGCCCAGCACGAGGTTGCCGCGTGTCAGGTACCAGAGCGCCGTCACGGCCCACAGCACGATGGCGGCGTTCATGGGCGCATCGGTCACGGTGAACTCGGCGCGCGACAGCAGCACGCTGATGGCGAAGACGATGAGGGGGATGCCGATGAAGTGCGTCGCGATGTTGCGGCGGTCGCGGTGGTAGGCGGCGTACTGCGTCATCAGGTCGAGAGCGGGGCGGAACAGGCTGGCCATCGTTGCGGCTCCATGCAGGAGGATGGGGGCTATGCTAGTCCAGCCTGGCGCGGGCGTGCCCTGCCGGGCCTGACAAATCCCCAGCAAAGTGCCCGACTTGAGCTTGCAAACGACATTCACGCGGCGACTCTCGCTGGCTGTGGCGCTGGCTGCGCTGGCGGGCTGCGCCGTTGCGCCGCCGGGCTCGGCGCCTGCGGTCGCGGCCTTCGAAGGCAACGACTTGCGGGTGCTGGTGTTCCGTGGTGGCGCGGCGGCTCGCCTGGGCCACAACCACGTGCTGCGGGCGGGCGACCTGCGCGTGGACTGGCCGGCCGCGGGCCCGGTGCTGCGCCTGCGGCTGGATGCGCTGGAGGTCGACCCGCCCGCGCTGCGCGCGACCCTGGGCCCGGCCTTTGCCAGCGCGATGGACGACACGGACCGCGCCGGCACGCGCACCAACCTGTTGAAGGCGTTGGACGGGGCAGCCCATCCGGAGGTCGTCGTGCGCACGCTGCGGCTGGTGGGGGAGGGCGGCCGGCGCGCCGTGGAGGCGGAGATCACGCTGCACGGCGCCACGCACCGTCAGTGGTTCGTCGCCCACGTGGACGGCCGGCGGGCGCGGGGCGAGGTCGTCATCCGGCAGAGCGACTTCGGCATCCAGCCGTTCACGGTGATGGGCGGGCTGCTGGCCGTGAAGGACGAACTGGTGATCCAGTTCGAGCTAGTCCAGCCTTAGGCGCATCAGGTCCTTGCCCAGGCTGCGGCCATCGGGCAGGCGTATCGCATCCGACAGCGTGCCGTAGCGCTCGAAGCCCAGGGTTTCGTACAGGCCGATGGCGGCGCGGTTGGTCGCCGTCACGCTCAGCGTGACCTGGGCCAGACCGGGCGTGGCGCGCAGCTTGTCGAGAGCGACGGCCAGCAGCGCCCGGCCGATGCCGCGGCCGCGGTGGGTGTGGGCCACCATCATGCCGATCAGGTGGGCGATGTGCTGCACCTTGCGCCGGGGTTCGCGCTCGCAGGTCAGCGCGCCGACGAGGCGGGTGCCTTCCAGCGCGATGAGCGTGAACAGTGTGGCGCCGTTCGCGCCGCCGGTGAGCCGGCTGCGGTAGCTGGCCAGGTCGCGCCGGCTTTCGGTCTCGGCGTCCGACGTGAAGGCGTCCGGGTGGCGGGTCAGCATCGCGTCGCGCAGCGCCTTGTAGGCCGGCAGGTCCGGCTCCAGCATCGCCCGGATGTTGACGGTGTCAGTCACGCTGCGCCTCCAGTTCGGCCGCCGTGTTGAGGTTGGCGAAGGCCGCTTCGTCGTCGAACTGCGCGACGCCGTGCGGCTGAGCGGTCATCCAGCGCAGCACGGCCCGGCCGCCGCCGTCCAGGTAGGCGGCCAGCGGCGCGCGCAGGCGGGCGTGCAGCAACGCGTGCGTCGGGTGGTCGCGGGCCGCGTGCGCGAATGCCAGGCCGTGCGGCTCGGCGGCGGCCCGCAGGCGGGCGGCCAGGTCGTGCGGCAGGCGAGGGCCGTCGCAGGGCGCGGTCAGCAGCCAGGCGTCGTCGGGGATCGCGCGCAGGCCGGCCAGCATGCCGGCCAGCGGCCCGGCGAATTCGAGGCCGGGCGGGTCTGCCAGCACGCCGTGGCCAAGCGCGGCGTAGCGGTCGGCGTTGCGGTTGGCGCTGATGAGCACGCGGCAGGCCTGTGCCGTCAGGCGGGCGACGACGTGGGCGGCGAGCGGCCGGCCGTCCAGCAGTTGCAAGCCCTTGTCCACGCCCCCCATGCGGCTGCCTCGGCCGCCAGCGAGGACGAGGGCGTGGATGTCAGCCACCGATGTAGTGCATCTCGACGCGGCGCTCGCCCGCGGCGGGCATGGCGCCGCCCTGGCCGCGCAGCTGCGAGTAGCGGTCGGCGCGACCCGACCACACGCTGGCCACGGCGGCGGCGATCTGCTCGTCTTCCACCGGCTCGATGCCGCGCAGCAGGCCGCGCAAGTCGTGCCCGCGGGTGGCGAACAGGCAGGTGTAGAGCCGCCCTTCGGTGGACAGCCGCGCGCGGTTGCAGTCGCCGCAGAAGGCCTGCGTGACCGACGAGATGAAGCCGATCTCGCCGCCGCCATCGGCGTAGGCCCAACGCTCGGCCGTCTCGCCCGGCGCGCTGTGCGACAGCGGCGTCAGCGCGAACTCGGCGGCGATGCGGCGCTGCACCTCCGCGCTGGGCAGCACCTGCTCCATGCGCCAGCCGTTGGTGGCGCCGACGTCCATGTACTCGATGAAGCGCAGCACGACGCCGCTGTGCCTGAAATGGCGCGCCATCGCCAGGATCTGGTCGTCGTTGACGCCGCGCTGCACGACCATGTTGACCTTGATCGGCCCCAGGCCCGCGGCCTGCGCGGCGCGGATGCCGTCCAGCACGTCGGACACGGGGAAACCCACGTCGTTCATGCGCTGGAAGACAGCGTCGTCCAGCCCGTCCAGGCTGACGGTGAGGCGCTTCAGTCCGGCGGCCTTCAGCGCCGCGGCCTTGCGCGTGAGCAGCGAGCCGTTGGTGGTCAGCGTCAGGTCCAGCTCGCGGCCATCGGGCGTGCGCAGTTGCGCGAGCTGGCCAATGAGCGTCTCCAGGTGGCGGCGCAGCAGCGGCTCGCCACCGGTGATGCGCAGCTTCTCGACGCCCAGGCCGGCGAAGACGCGGGCCAGCCGCGTGATCTCCTCGAAGCTGAGGAGATCGGCGTGGGGCAGGAACTGGTGGTGTTTGTCGAACACCTGCTTGGGCATGCAGTAGCTGCAGCGGAAGTTGCAGCGGTCCGTCACCGAGATGCGCAGGTCGTGCAGCGGGCGGCCCAGCGTGTCGGCCAGCGGCACACCAGGCGACATGGGTTGCAGCGGCGGCGGCGTGAGGCTCACCGGGCGGGCGTCGTGCAGGGGGATCACGCGGGCGGGCATGCAGCGATTGTGTCAGCGCGGCGATATCCGAGGGGCTTGCGGTGGCTGGCGCTAAGGGGTCGAATCGCCGCAGATGGTTCACATTCTGCATTCCGACCTGCCGCATTTCATTGCTTTCGGCGAGGCGTTGACCGACCTGATCCGCATCGGCCCGGACCGCTGGCGCAGCACCTGCGGCGGCTCGCCCTGGAACGTGGCCGTGGCGATGTCGGCGCTGGGCCGCTTGAGCGCCTTCGCGGGCGCCATCAGCCAGGACCCGTTCGGCGAAGAGATCTGGCGCTGCAGCCAGGAGGCGCACCTGGACATGCGCTTCATCCAGCAACTGGCGCGGCCGCCGCTGCTGGCCATCGTGCACGAGGTGGACCCGCCGCGCTACTTCTTCATCGGCCAGGACAGCGCGGACCTGCACTTCCGCCCCGAGGGCCTGCCCATGGGCTGGACGCGCTCGCTGCGCTGGGCGCATTTCGGCAGCCTGGGCCTGGTGCGCGAGCCGCTGGCGGGCCGGCTGCTGGCGCTGGCCGAGGCCCTCAAGTCCGAAGGCCGGCTCATCAGCTACGACCCCAACTTCCGCGCGCCGCCGATGGACGCCAGCTACGACGACACGCTGGAACAGATGTGCCGGCTGGCCGACGTCATCAAGGTGTCCGACGAGGACTTGCGGGGCCTGTTCCGCGTGAAGGACCACCGCACCGGGCTGGCGCAGATCGCCGCCTGGAACCCCCGTGCCTGGCTGCTGCTGACACGCGGCGCAGAGGGTGCGACGCTGTACCACGGCGTGCAGGAGTGCACGGCGCTGCCGCCGCGGGTCGATGTGGTCGATACCGTCGGCGCTGGCGATTCGGCGCTCGCCGGCCTGCTGGACAGCCTGCTGCGCGATGCCGGCGCACCGGTCGAGCAGCACCTGCGCTGGGCGCTGGCGGCCGGCGCGGCCGCCTGCACGGCGCCCGGTTTCGCGCCGCCGCAGCCCGGCCAGGTCGCAGCACTGGCAGAGGCGGTCGAGATCATCGAAAACTAGGGTTTTCTCCGGTCCCACTTGATCCAACGCCTACGGCGCCCTACGATTAACCGACCGGTCGGTAGAGAAATCCCATGTCCGAACAATTGATCCAGATCGAACAGCACGGCGGCGTGTGCCTGCTGCGCCTGAATCGCCCCGAGGCGCTGAATGCGTTCACGTCGGCCCTGCTGGTCCAGCTCCGCCAGGCGCTGGAAACCGCCGCGAACGACGCGCAGACGCGCTGCGTGCTGCTCACCGGCGCCGGCCGCGCCTTCAGCGCCGGCCAGGACCTGGCCGACCCGCATGTGGCGCCCAGCCGCGACCCGGGCGCGGCTCCCAAGGACATCGGCCACATGCTGGACCAGTACTACATCCCGCTGGCGCTGCGGCTGCGCAGCATGCCGGTGCCGGTGGTGGCCGCCGTCAACGGCGTGGCCGCGGGCGCGGGCGCCAACCTGGCGCTGGGCTGCGACATCGTGCTGGCGGCGGAGGGCGCCAGTTTCATCCAGGCGTTTTCCCGGATCGGGCTGCTGCCCGACTGCGGCGGCACCTGGCTGCTGCCGCGCCTCGTGGGCCGCGCCAAGGCGCTGGAGCTGGCGCTGCTGGGCGACAAGCTCAAGGCCGTGGACGCCCAGGCGCTCGGTCTGATCGCGCGTGTCGTGCCCGACGCCGAACTGCAGGACGCCGCGATGGCGCTGGCGCAGAAGCTGGCCGGCATGCCCACCCGCGCGCTCGTCGAGACGCGCCGCGCGATGGACGAGGCTTTGAAGCTCGACTACGAGCCCGCGCTGAAGCGCGAGGCCGCGCTGCAGAGCCAGTTGGGCTTTGCGCACGACTACCTGGAAGGGGTGGCCGCTTTCATGGACAAGCGCCAGCCCGAGTTCAAGGACCGTTGATGGACGCGCAAGCCATTGCCGAGAAGGTCCGCGACGTGATGCTCGCGGACGACGCCGCCAGCCGGATGCTGGGCCTGCAGATCGTGGACGTGGCCCCCGGCCGCGCGGTCGCGACGATGACGGTGCGTGCCGACATGTTGAACGGCTTCGCGATCTGCCATGGCGGCTTGATCGCCACGCTGGCGGACTCGGCCTTTGCGTTCGCCTGCAACAGCCGCAACGCGCTGACCGTGGCGTCGGGCTTCGGCATCGACATCCTGAAGAGCGCCCAATTGAATGACGTGTTGACGGCGACGGCGGAGGAGACATCCCTGGCCGGCCGCACGGGGCTGTACGACATCACGGTGAAGAACCAGAACGGCGACCTGATCGCCATGTTCCGCGGCCGGTCCCACCGCCTCGGCGAACGGAAAGTATTCGAAGCATGACCGTCAAGACACCCGCCCCCGGCGACCTCGAGCCCATCGAAACCGCCAGCCGCGACGAACTGCAGGCGCTGCAGCTGCAGCGCCTGCGCTGGAGCCTGCAGCACGCCTACGACCATGTGCCGCACTACAAGGCGAAGTTCGACGAGCAGGGCGTGCACCCGTCGGACCTGAAGACGCTGGCCGATCTCGCCAAGTTCCCGTTCACGACCAAGCACGACCTGCGCGCGAACTACCCGTTCGGCATGTTCGCGATGCCGCGCGAGAAGATGGCGCGCATCCACGCGTCGTCCGGCACGACGGGCAAGCCCACGGTGGTCGGCTACACGCTCAAGGACATCGACCACTGGGCCAACCTCGTGGCGCGTTCCATCCGCGCCGCGGGCGGCCGGGCGGGCGACTTGGTGCACGTGGCCTACGGCTACGGCCTGTTCACCGGCGGCCTGGGCGCGCACTACGGCGCCGAGCGGCTGGGCTGCACCGTCATCCCGATGAGCGGCGGCCAGACCGAGAAGCAGGTGCAGCTCATCACCGACTTCAAGCCCGACATCATCATGGTGACGCCCAGCTACATGCAGGTGCTGGTGGAGGAGTTCGCGCGCCAGGGCATGGATGCGCGGGAGTCGTCGCTGAAGGTGGGCATCTTCGGCGCCGAGCCGTGGACGGAGGCGATGCGCCGCGACATCGAGGCCAGCGCCGGCATCGACGCGGTGGACATCTACGGCCTGTCCGAGGTGATGGGCCCCGGCGTGGCCAGCGAGTGCATCGAAAGCAAGGACGGCCCGGTCATCTGGGAAGACCATTTCTACCCCGAGATCATCGACCCCGAGACCGGCGAGGTGCTGCCGGACGGGTCCGAAGGCGAACTGGTGTTCACGTCGCTGACCAAGGAAGCGATGCCCGTCATCCGCTACCGCACCCGTGACCTGACACGCCTGCTGCCGCCCACGTCCCGGGCCATGCGCCGCATGGGCAAGATCGTCGGCCGCAGCGACGACATGCTCATCATCCGCGGCGTCAACCTGTTCCCGACGCAGGTGGAGGAGCTGGTGCTGCAGGAGAAGGGCCTGGGCGGCCAGTACCAGTTGGTGGTCAGCCGCGACGACCACATGGACGAGCTGGTCATCCGCTGCGAGCTGGCGCTGGGCGCGACCGACGACGGCATCGCGCGGCGGCTGTCCGAGCGCATCAAGAACCTGATCGGTGTGACCGCCACCGTGCGCGTCGAGCCCAACGAATCCATCGAGCGCACGCTGGTCGGCAAGGCCCGCCGCGTCGTGGATCAACGCAAAAAATGAGACCACCCCCTACGCGCTTCGCGCGCCCCCTTCGAGGGGGCACCACCAGCAGCCCGGCAAAGCCGGTTCTGCGGTGGTCGCTCGGTCAATGCATTTAGGAGCCTGCACATGTATACGCAAGCAATGGATTTGATGGCCCGCGAGGCCAAGCCCAAAGTCGTGAAGTCCGCCGAAGACCTGCAGCGCGAAGAGGCCTTCGAAGCCCGCATAGCCGCCGGCGAGTTCATCGAGGCCAAGGACTGGATGCCCGAGCACTACCGCAAGACGCTGGTGCGCCAGATCAGCCAGCATGCGCACAGCGAGATCGTCGGCATGCTGCCCGAGGGCAACTGGATCACGCGCGCGCCCACACTCAAGCGCAAGGCCATCCTGCTCGCCAAGGTGCAGGACGAGGGCGGCCACGGCCTGTACCTCTACGCCGCCGCCGAGACGCTGGGCACCAGCCGCGACGAGATGACCGAGGCGCTGCTGTCCGGCAAGGCCAAGTACAGCTCCATCTTCAACTACCCGACGCTGACCTGGGCCGACATCGGCGTCATCGGCTGGCTGGTGGACGGCGCGGCCATCATGAACCAGGTGCCGCTGTGCCGCTGCTCGTATGCGCCCTATGCGCGGGCCATGATCCGTGTGTGCCGCGAAGAGAGCTTCCACCAGCGCCAGGGCTACGAGAGCCTGCTGACGATGATGACCCACGGCACCGCCGCGCAGAAGGCCATGGTGCAGGACGCCGTGAACCGCTGGTGGTGGCCGTCGCTGATGATGTTCGGCCCGGCGGACAAGGATTCGCCCAACTCCGAGCAGAGCATGCGTTGGGGCATCAAGCGCGTGACCAACGACCAGCTGCGCCAGAAGTTCGTCGACGCGACCATCCCGCAGGCCGACATCCTCGGCGTGACGGTGCCCGACCCGGCGCTGAAGTGGAACGCAGAGCGCGATGCGTACGACTTCGGCGAGATCGACTGGCGCGAGTTCTGGGCCGTGGTGGGCGGCGAGGGCCCCTGCAACCGCGAGCGCCTGGCCGCCCGCAACAAGGCCTGGGACGATGGCGCCTGGGTGCGCGATGCCGCGCTGGCTCATGCCCGCAAGCAAGCGACGAAGGCCGAAGCGGCCTGAGGAAGAGAAGAGATGAGCAATCCGAAGAACGAATGGCCGCTGTGGGAAGTGTTCGTCCGCAGCAAGGCGGGGCTGGACCACAAGCACTGCGGCAGCCTGCACGCGGCCGATTCGGCCATGGCCATCCAGATGGCGCGCGACGTCTACACGCGCCGCCAGGAAGGCACCAGCATCTGGGTCGTGCGCTCCGAGCAGATCGTCGCCAGCGACCCGGCCGAAAAGGGCAGCCTGTTCGAGCCTGCCGACGACAAGGTGTATCGCCATCCGACGTTCTATGAACTGCCGGACGAACTGAACCACATGTAAGGACGGACCACCCCCTACTCGCTTTGCGAGCCCCCTCAAGGGGGCGACTCCAACAGCCCGGCAAAGCCGGTTCTGTGGAGTCCGCTGAGTCAGACACCACTTGCCGCGAGTTGAACTGCTAACCCCATATGGCCGATCCCAAATTTGTTTATGTCTTGCGTCTGGCGGACACCTGCCTCACCCACAGCCAGCGGCTGTCCGAATGGGCCGGCCACGCGCCGGTGCTGGAGGAAGACCTGGCGCTGTCCAACATCGCGCTGGACCTGCTGGGCCAGGCGCGGGCGCTGCTGACCCACGCCGGCCAGCTCGAAGGCGCCGGCCGTGATGAAGACCAGCTCGCCTTCCTGCGTGAGGAGCGGGACTACCGCAATGTCGTGCTCGTGGAGCTGCCCAACGCGGCGGGCAGCCCAAGCGACGGCGGCGGTGGACGCGACTTCGCGCTGACGACGCTGCGCAACGCGGCTGTGGCGAGCTGGCTGGAGCTGCTGTACGAGCGCCTGCAGGCCAGCACCGACACCGAGCTGGCCGGTATCGCCGCCAAGTCGCTGAAGGAGGTGCGCTACCACCGCCAGCACAGCAGCGACTGGGTCGTGCGGCTGGGCGACGGCACGCCGACCTCGCAGGCCCGCATGCAGGCGGCGCTGAATGTGCTGTGGCCCTACTTCAACGAGCTGTTCGCGGCCGATGGCGTGGATGGCGTCGGCCCGGCCTGGCGCGAGCTGGAGCCCGAATGGCGCGCCCGCTGGGCTGCGCTGACGCAGGAAGCCACGCTGACCCTGCCGCGCGACAGCGCCATGCAGCCGCGCGGCATCGACGGCATCCACAGCGAGCACATGGGCCACATGCTGGGCACCATGCAGCACCTGCAGCGCACCTATCCCGCAGGCGTGTGGTGAATCTGGACAGCGCCCGAGCCAAGCTCGCCACCGTGCCCGACCCCGAGATCCCGGCGGTCAGCCTGGTGGAGCTGGGCATCGTGCGCGAGCTGCGCGAGACGGCCTCGGGCGTCGAGGTGGTGCTGACGCCGACCTACAGCGGCTGCCCCGCCACCGAACTGATCGCCGACGACGTGCGCGCCGCGCTGGCCGAATTCGGCGATGTGACCGTGACGATGCAGCGCGCGCCCGCGTGGAGCACCGACTGGATCACGCCCGAGGGCCGCGAAAAGCTGCAGCAGTACGGCATCGTGCCGCCGCAATGCAGCGGCGAGCAGGCCATCCGCATCGTGCCGCGCCTGCGCTGCCCGCGTTGCGACAGCAGCAGCACGCAGCAGCTATCCCGCTTTGGTTCCACCGCCTGCAAGTCCACGTGGCGCTGCATCGAGTGCCTCGAACCTTTTGAATACTTCAAACCCATCTAGAACATGAAGCCCCCACGTTCACTTCGTTCACTGCCCCCCGAGGGGGCGCCAGTGCCCTTCGGGCGGCCGGGCGGGCACTGATGGCCATTCAATTCCACCCATTGCGCGTCACATCCGTCGAGCGCGACACCGACGACGCCATGGTCGTCGGCTTCGAGCCGCCCGCCGAAGGCTTCACCTTCGAGCCCGGGCAGTACCTGACGCTGCGCGCCAATGTCGGCGGCCAGGAGCTGCGCCGCAGCTATTCGATCTGCTCTGACCGCCGCCTGCAAGTCGGTATCCGCCGCGTCGATGGCGGCGCGTTCTCCAGCTGGGTGCATGGCGAGCTGAAGGTCGGCGACATCATCGAGTCGTACCCGCCGCAGGGCCGCTTCGTCATGCCGGCCGCGCAGGCCGACGGCCGCCATGTGCTGTTCATCGCCGGTGGCTCGGGCATCACGCCCATCATCGCCATCCTGACAGCGCTGCTGGCGCGCGAGCCGACGGCGCGCGCGACGCTGATCTACGCCAACCGCCGCACCGCGTCGACGATGTTCAAGGAAGAACTCGAAGACCTGAAGAACCGCTTCATGACGCGGCTGTCGCTGCACCTCATCTTCAGCCGCGAAGTCGTGGACGCGCCGCTGTACGGCGGCCGGCTGGACGCCGGCAAGCTCAGCGCCTTCCTGGCCGGCCCGGTGCCGGCGGCCAGCGTGGACGAGGTGTTCGTCTGCGGCCCGTTCGAGATGAACGACCAGGCCGAGGCCGCGCTGCTGGGGGCCGGCATCCCGGCCGGGCGCATCCACATCGAGCGCTTCGGCACGCCCGAGACGATGGCGGGCAAGCCCGTGCCGCACGAGGTCAAGGCCGGTGACGCGCCCGAGGCGCGCGTGACGGTCATCCGCGACGGGCTGTCGCGCGAGATCGAATTCCTGTCCACCGACCCCAGCCTGCTCGACGCCGCGGCGCGTGAAGGCATGGACGTGCCGTTCTCCTGCAAAAGCGGCGTGTGCTCCACCTGCCGCTGCAAGCTGGTGGAGGGCCGGGTGCGCATGGACAAGAACTTCGCGCTCGACAAGGACGAGGTGGCCGCCGGCTTCATCCTCAGCTGCCAGGCGCATCCGCTGACCGAGCGGGTCGTCATCTCTTTCGACGAACGCTGAGAATGAAGCCCCTCGTCCAAGGATTACCTTGGCCGGTCCCCCGAGGGGACGGCGATGTTTGCGGCATTGAGCCGCAAACACATCGCCGGCGCGTGCCGGCTCGGGAGCGGCCCGGCGCTCGGCACGCAAAAGATCACCACTGACATGGCCAGAAAACGCGCGCCCGGTTTCGAAGCCCAACGCGAGGACATCCTCGCCGCCGCCGCACGGCTGTTCGCCGAGCAGGGCTTCAGTGCCACGTCCATGAACCAGGTCGCCGAGGCCTGCGGCGTGGCCAAGCCCACGCTGTACCACTACGTCCAGGACAAGCAGGCGCTGCTGGCGCAGATCTGCGACGGCCACGTGCATGCGCTGCTGACGCTGGTGGAGGAGACGAAGGCGCTGCAGCTCGCGCCCGACGAGCAACTGCGCACGCTGATCGAGCGCTTCACGCGCGCCTATGCCGATGCGCAGGACCAGCACCGCGTGCTGACCAGCGAGATCAAGTTCCTCGACACGGCCGAGCGTGAGCGGCTGCTGGACGTGGAGCGCCGCGTGGTGGCCGAGTTCGCCGCGGCGCTGTGCCTCGTGCGGCCCGAGCTGCGCGACGCCGGGCTTCACAAGCCGCTGACCATGCTGCTGTTTGGCATGATCAACTGGACCTTCACCTGGCTGCGGCCGGGGGGCGAGCTGTCCCACGATGCCCTCGCAGCCCTGGTCAGCGATCTGTTCTTTGGCGGTCTGGGTGCGGTGCAGTTGCGCCAGCCCGCCCTCGTTCCATAACCCCAACGGAGACCACCACGATGAAACTGTTCAAGCACCTCGCCCTTGCCGCCGCCGCCAGCCTGGCCCTGGGCGCCCAGGCCGACATCAACGTCGGCGTGACCGTCTCTGCCACCGGCCCGGCCGCGTCGCTTGGCATCCCGGAAAAGAACACCATCGCGTTGATGCCGACGACCATTGGCGGCCAGAAGGTCAACTACATCGTGCTGGACGACGCCTCCGACACGACGACAGCCGTCGCCAACACGCGCAAGTTCATCACCGAGAACAAGGTCGACGTCGTCATCGGCTCGACCGTCACGCCCAACTCGCTGGCCATGATCGACGCCGTGTCCGAGAGCGGCACGCCGATGATCTCGATGGCCGCCTCGGCGCGCATCGTCGAGCCCATGGATGCGAAGAAGAAGTGGGTCTTCAAGACGCCGCAGAACGACATCATGATGACGCTGGCCATCATGACCCACATGGCCGACAACGGCGTCAAGACCGTGGGCTTCATCGGCTTTGCCGATGCCTACGGTGAAGGCTGGTGGGGCGAGTTCCAGAAGATCGCCGCGACCAAGAAGCTCAACGTCGTCGCCAACGAGCGCTACAACCGCACGGACACGTCCGTCACCGGCCAGGTGCTCAAGCTCGTGGCCGCCAAGCCCGACGCCATCCTCATCGCCGGCTCCGGCACGCCCGCCGCGCTGCCGCAGAAGGCGCTGAAGGAGCGCGGCTACACCGGCAAGATCTACCAGACGCATGGCGTCGCCAACAACGACTTCCTGCGCGTTGGCGGCAAGGACGTGGAAGGCACGCTGCTGCCTTCGGGCCCGGTGCTGGTGGCCGCCCAGCTGCCGGCCGACCACCCGGTGAAGAAGAGCGCGCTGGACTACATCGCCAAGTACGAAGCCGCGAACGGCAAGGGCAGCGTGTCCACCTTCGGCGGCCATGCCTGGGACGCCGGCCTGCTGCTGGCCGCCGCCGCGCCCGAAGCGCTGAAGAAGGCCCAGCCCGGCACGCCGGCCTTCCGCGCGGCGCTGCGTGATGCGCTGGAGAACGTGAAGAACGTGGCCGGCGCGCACGGCGTGTTCAACATGTCGCCGCAGGACCACCTGGGCCTGGATCAGCGCGCCCGCGTGATGGTCACCATCAAGGACGGCGCCTGGGTGTTGATCAAGTAAGCGCTGGGCCGCGGCGCCCGCCGCGGCCCCCAGCCGCCCCGTGCCGGGGCGGCTTGTCGAACGGCCGGCCTGGTGCGCGGCCCTGAGGATTTCAGATGGCAGTTTCCACACTCCAGAGCTACATCGCCGGCCGCTGGGTCGGTGAGCGCGCGGCCAAGCCGCTGGCCAGCGCAATCAACGGCCGCGTCGTCGCCTACACGCACGAGGAGGGCCTGGACTTCGCCGAGGCCATGAGCTTCGCGCGCGGCACCGCGCTGCCCAGCCTGCTGCGCACGCACTTCCAGGACCGCGCCCGCGTGCTGAAGGCGCTGGCCACCTACCTGATGGAGCGCAAGGAGCAGCTCTACGCGATCAGCGCCCACACCGGCTCCACGCGCAGCGACTCGTGGATCGACATCGAAGGCGGCATCGGCACCTTGTTCGCGTACGCCTCCATCGGCGGCAAGGACCTGCCCAGCAGCAACGTGCTGCATGAGGGCCCGACCATGCGGCTGGGCGCCAACAACCACTTCATCGGCAGCCATGTGATGGTGCCCAAGCGCGGCGTCGCGCTGCACATCAACGCCTTCAACTTCCCCATGTGGGGCATGCTGGAGAAGTTCGCGCCCAGCTTCCTGGCCGGCATGCCTTGCCTGGTCAAGCCCGCCACGGCGACGAGTTATGTGGCCGAGGCTTGCGTGCGGCTCATCGTCGAGTCCGGCTTGGTGCCGGTCGGCGCGCTGCAGCTCATCGTCGGCGGCACGGGCGACCTGTTTGAGCGGCTGGATGAATCCGATGTCGTCACCTTCACCGGCAGTGCCGACACCGCGCTGATGCTGAAGGCTCACCCCAACCTGCTCAAGAAGAGCATCCCCTTCAACGCGGAAGCGGACAGCCTGAACTGCGCCATCCTCGCGCCCGACGTGACGCCGGACGATCCGGAATTCGACCTCTTCGTCAAGGAAGTGGCCCGCGAGATGACGGCCAAGGCCGGCCAGAAATGCACGGCCATCCGCCGCACCATCGTGCCGGCCAACCTCGTCGATGCCGTCGCCACGGCGCTGAAGGCGCGACTGTCCAAGACGGTGGTGGGCGACCCCGCCGTGGAGGGCGTGCGCATGGGCGCGCTGGCCAGCAAGGCGCAGCAGGCCGATGTGGCCGAGCGCGTCGCGCAACTGGCACAGAACTGCGAGCTGCTGTTCAGCGAGCGTGATGGCTTCGCGCCCAAGGGCGAGGGCGTCGGCGACGGCGCCTTCTTTTCGCCCACGCTGCTGCTGGCGCGCGACTCCGCCACCAGCGACGCCCATCACCTGGAAGCCTTCGGCCCGGTGACGACGCTGCTGCCCTACGGTGATTTCGACGAGGCGCTGCACCTGGCGACGCTCGGCCGCGGCAGCCTGGTCGGCACCATTTGCACGAAGACCCCGGCGCTGGCCGCGCAGGCCGTGCCGACCTTCGCGGCCTGGCATGGCCGCATGCTGGTGCTGGACCGCGAGGCGGCGCTGGAGAACACCGGCCACGGCTCGCCTCTCCCGAAGCTCAAGCATGGCGGCCCCGGCCGCGCGGGCGGCGGCGAAGAACTGGGCGGCCTGCGTGCCGTCAAGCACTACCTGCAGCGCTGCGCGGTGCAGGGCTCGCCGACGATGATCTCGGCCATCACCGGCGAGTACCAGCGCGGCGGCGTCGTCACCGAGAGCGACATCCACCCGTTCCGCCGCTACTTCGAGGACGTCGAGGTCGGCATGAGCCTGCTGACGCACCGCCGCACGGTGGGCGAGGCCGACATCGTCGCGTTCGGCGGCCTGTCGGGCGACTACTTCTACATGCACTTCGACGACGTGGCGGCCAAGGCCTCGCCCTTCGGCCAGCGCATCGCCCACGGCTACTTCGTGCTGTCGGCCGCCGCTGGCCTGTTCGTCAGCCCGGCGCCGGGCCCGGTGCTCGCGAACTACGGCCTGGAGAACCTGCGCTTCGTGACACCCGTAGCCATCGGCGACACCATCCAGGCGCGCCTGACTGCCAAACGCAAGATCGACCGCCCGCCGCGCGACGACCAACCCGCGCAAGGCGTCATCGGCTGGGACGTGGCCGTGACCAACCAGCGCGGCGAGCTGTGCGCGAGCTACGAGATCCTGACGCTGGTGGCCAAGCGGGTGGCGGGCTGATGGATGCCGGCAAGGCCCGCGAACTCGCGCTGGCCTTGCCCGGTGCGGTCGAGACACCGCACCACGACCTGACCTCGTTCCGACTGCCTGGCGCAAAAGCTGGAACGACGGGCCGCATCTTCGCCACGATGACGCCGGACGGTGCGGAACTGCGCGTTTTCATTCAAGGCGACGACGCACGCGACGCGTGGATCGCGCGCGAAGCGGGCGTTGTCGAGCCGTTGTTCTGGGGCGCCAGGCGCTGCGGCGTCAAGCTGCTGCTGGCAAATGCGAAACCGGCGTGCGTGAAAGCGTTGCTGGCCGAGGCCTGGCGCGACCTGCGCGGCCGTTGAGGCTCAGCGCGCCAGCGTGCCCTCGCCGCCGGCCGTGGCCTCGGCCTTCAGGTCTGCGCGGCGGGCGCCGGTGAAGCGCTTGGACCAGTAGGAGTCGCGCATGTCCTCCACGCGCACGGCGCTGCCGGTGCGGGGGGCGTGGATGAACTTGCCTTCGCCGACGTAGATGCCCACGTGGCTGAAGGTGGCGCGCATGGTGTTGAAGAACACCAGGTCGCCGGGCTTGAGCTCGTCCTTGCGGATGGGCAGCAGCGTGCTGGACTTGGCCTGTTCATCGGCGCGGCGCGGCAGCACCAGGCCCACGCTCATCTCGAAGATGTGGCGCGTGAAGCCGCTGCAGTCGAAGCCGTTCTCCACCGAGTTGCCGCCGCGCGTGTAGCGCACGCCCAGGAAGTTCATCGCCGACAGCACGAGGTCGGACGCCGTGTCTCGCACGCTGCTCAGCAGCCGCGACGGGCCGCTGGGCTCGGCGGCGTTCAACAGGCCGCGCTCGCTCAGGAAACGGCTGACGGCATCCTGCGTCGGCGCCTGCTGGACCGGCGCGGGCTGGGCCGTCGTCTTTGCGGAGGCCTTTGCTTCGGCGCTGGCCTGCTGCTGCAGGCTCTGGCCATAGGCGCCCATCATCGTGCCGGGCGGCGGGTTCACGGCAGCCTGGGCCACGCCCTGCGCATGCGCGGCGCAACCGGCGGCCAGTAGGCACACGGCGGCGATGCGATTCAGCAGGGCGACGGGGGAAACCAGGTGCATTCGGGAGAACGGAGACCGGGACCAGGAGCGAGCCGCAAGCGGTCGCGATAGCGGAGGTGGGACAGCGGCACGCAGGGTATTTGGGGGACCTGGCACCGTCAATCGAAGCGGGCGTAAAGCATGTAATTATCAGGGCAAACCCCGGCATGACCGACGAAGAAGTCCGCGTAAACCCTGAATTGCATCACGTCGCCCAGGTCAGATCGCAGTCAGTGCCCCTGCTCACACTTCCCTCATGACGCAGACCTACGCCGATTTCCACCGCCGCTCCTTGACCGACCGCGACGCCTTCTGGGCCGAGCAGGCCGCACGCATCGACTGGCAGACGCCGCCGCAACAGATCTGCGATGCGAGCCGGCCGCCGTTCGCGCGCTGGTTCGTGGGCGGCACCACCAACCTGTGCCACAACGCCGTGGACCGGCACGCCGCCGCGCGGCCCGAGGACCGTGCGCTGGTGTGGGTCTCCACCGAGGTGGGCCAGGAGCGGGTGTACAGCTTCGCCGAGTTGCTGGCCGAGGTCGAGGCCTTTGCCGCCATCCTCGCCGCGCAGGGGGTGGGGCAGGGCGACCGCGTGCTGATTTACATGCCCATGATCCCAGAGGCGGCGTTTGCCATGCTGGCCTGCGCGCGCATCGGCGCCATCCATTCGGTCGTGTTCGGCGGCTTCGCGTCGGTGAGCCTGGCCAGCCGCATCGACGATGCCACCCCGAAGCTGATCGTCAGCGCCGATGCCGGCAGCCGCGGCGGCAAGCGCATCGCCTACAAGCCACTGCTCGACGAGGCCATCGCGCTGTCCACGCACCAGCCCGCCGCCGTGCTGATGGTGGACCGCGGCCTCGTGCCGTTCGAGCGCATGGCCGGGCGCGACCTGGACTATGCCGACCTGCGCCGCCAGCACTGGGGCCAGCGCGTGGCTTGCGCCTGGCTGGAGTCCAACACGCCCAGCTACACGCTCTACACCAGCGGCACGACCGGCAAGCCCAAGGGCGTGCAGCGCGACGTGGGCGGGTACGCGGTGGCGCTGGCCACGAGCATGGACTGGATCTTCGGCGGCAAGCCCGGCGAGACCTATTTCTCCACCAGCGACATCGGCTGGGTCGTGGGGCACAGCTACATCGTCTACGGCCCGCTCATCCACGGCATGGCGACGCTGATGTTCGAGGGCACGCCGGTCAACCCTGACGCCGCGGTGCTGTGGCGCCTGGTCGAGAAGTACCGGGTCACGGTGATGTTCAGCGCGCCCACCGCGGTGCGCGTGCTGAAGAAGCACGACGCGGCGCTGCTCAAGCGCCACGACCTGTCTTCCTTGCGCGCGCTGTTCCTGGCCGGCGAGCCGCTGGACGAGCCCACCGGGCGCTGGATCGCCGAGGCCTTGGGCGTGCCCATCATCGACAACTACTGGCAGACCGAGACCGGCTGGCCGCTGCTGACGGTGGCGCATCACATCCCCGGCGTGCAGGCCGTGCCCACGCGCTTCGGCTCGCCCGGCGTGCCCATGTATGGCTACGACGTGAAGCTGCTGGACGAGATCAGCGGCGCCGAGCTGACAGAGCCCGACCAGAAGGGCGTGCTGGTCATCGAGCATCCGCTGCCGCCGGGCGCGCTGCAGACGGTGTGGCGCGACGACGCACGCTTCGTCGACACCTACTGGAAGAGCGTGCCGGGGCGTGATCAGGCCCCGGTCTACTCCACCTTCGACTGGGCCACGCGCGACGCGGACGGCTACACCTTCATCCTCGGCCGCACGGATGACGTCATCAACGTGGCCGGCCACCGCCTGGGCACGCGCGAGATCGAGGAAAGCATCTCCAGCCACTCGGCCGTGGCCGAGGTCGCCGTGGTGGGCGTGGCCGACGCCCTCAAGGGCCAGGTTGCCATCGCCTTCGCCGTGCTGCGAGACCCCGGCCAGGCCAGCCTCGCGCTGGAGGGCGAGGTGATGAAGCATGTCGACGCGCAACTGGGCGCCGTGGCGCGGCCGGCGCGGGTGCACTTCGTGACGCTGTTGCCCAAGACCCGCTCCGGCAAGCTGCTGCGCCGCGCGCTGCAGGCCGTGGCCGAGGGCCGCGACCCCGGCGACCTGACGACGCTGGACGACCCGACCGCGCTGGCGCAGGTCAAGGCGCTGCTGGGCATGGCGAACGGCTGAGCGGCATTCGCACGCCAGAATCGCGCCCTTCCCACAAGGAGACGCGATGAAACCCGTCCTGACCCCGTTGGCCGTGCTGGCCCTGACCTTCGCTGCCGCGACCGCACAGGCGCAGCCCAAGCTGCCCGCTCCCAACTTCCCGACCTTCGGCGCCGTGGCCGATGTCGACACCGCCTGCGATACCGGGCTGAAAGGTGCGAAACAGCGCGTGCAGGCGCTGGAGAAGCGCCGCGTCGACGCCGGCTGGCTGGCCGCCTACGACGACCTGACGGTCTACCTCGAAGACCACCAGGGCCCGACCGACTTCGTCCTCAACGTGCATCCGGACAAGGCCGTGCGCGACGCCGCGCAGGCCTGCTCGCTGCGCTGGGCCGACTTCGCTTCCAGCCTGGGCCAGAACGAGAAGCTCTACCGCGCGCTGCAGAAGGCACCGAAGAAGGACGGCATCGACGCCGAATTCGTGCGCCTGGCCTCGGGCCAGTTCGAGGACAGCGGCGTGGCGCTGCCTGCGCCTAAGCGTGCGCGCGCCAAGCAGATCCTGGACAAGCTGACCGAACTGGACCAGCAGTTCAACAAGAACATCCGCGACGCCGGCACGCGCGTTGCCTTCACCGAGGCCGAACTCAAGGGCGTGCCCGCCGGCGTCTGGGAAACCGCCAAGCGCGACGACCAGGGCCGCATCCTGCTGGGCGTGGACTACCCGAGCTACGTGCCCGTCATGCGCAGCGCCGAGAGCGGCGAGGCGCGCCAGCGCATGTGGCTGGCCAAGACCAACGAGGGCGGCCAGCCCAACCTCGACCTGCTGGCGCAGATCGCGACGCTGCGCGGCGAGTACGCCAGGCTGTTCGGCTACGACAACTACGTGGACTTCAACCTGCGCCGCCAGATGGCCAGGGATGGTGCGACGGCGACCCGCTTCCTCGACTCCGTGACCGGCGCCGTGAATGCCCGCGAGAAGGCCGAACTGCGGGAGCTGCGCGCCGCCAAGGCCCAGCATCTCGGCACGCAGCTGGAGCTGACCAAGGTGGAGCGCTGGGACGCCACGTTCTACAGCGAGCGCGTGAAGCTGCAGAAGTTCAGCGTCGACCAGAACGCCTTCCGTCCCTACTTCCCGCCGCAGGCCAGCCTGCAGTTCGCGATGCACATCATCGAGAAGCTGATGGGCGTGAAGTACGAGCGCATCGCCAACCCGCTCTGGCACGACGAAGCCCAGACCTATGTCGTCAGCGACGTGGCCACGGGCAAGGCCATCGCGCAGATGTACGTGGACCTGTACCCGCGCGACGGCAAGTACAACCACGCGGCGGTCTGGCCGCTGCGCGGCAGCGCCACGCGCATCGCCCGCACGCCGGTGGCGGCGCTGGTCGTCAACTTCGACCGCGACGGGCTGACGCTGGACGAGGTGGAGACGCTGCTGCACGAGCTGGGCCATGCGGTGCACGTGAACCTGTCCAAGACCCGCTACGCGGCCACGTCGGGCACGACCGTCATGCACGACTTCGTGGAGGCGCCGTCGCAGATGCTGGAGGACTGGGTCTACGACAAGAACGTGCTCAAGCTGATGCAGGAGGTCTGCCCCACCTGCAAGCCCGTGCCCGACGCGATGGTGGACCAGGCGCTGGCGGCCAAGCACTACGGCAAGGGCGGCCAGTTCGGCCGCCAGCACCTGTACGCCAGCTATGACATCGCGCTGCACCAGCAAGCCAAGCCCGAGCCGCTGCCGCTGTGGGCACGCATGGAAGGCACCACGCCGCTGGGTTATGTGCCGGGCACGATGTTCCCCGCCGGCTTCGCCCACATCGCCGGCGGCTATGGCGCGGGCTATTACGGCTACCTGTGGAGCCTGGTGGTCGCCATGGACCTGCGCACGGCCTTCGCGGCCGACAAGCTGGATGCTGGCGTCGGCAAGCGCTACCGCGACAGCGTGCTGGGGCAGGGCGCGCAGAAGCCGGCGCCGTTGCTGGTCAAGGACTTCCTGGGTCGTGAATCGAACTCGCAGGCGTTCTTTGACTATCTGAAGAAGTAATTTGTTGGGTGGGGTGGGGCGCAGGAGGTCGGGTGGGCCTGATGCTCCATGTCCCCCGGCCGCTGCGCGGCCTCCTCCTTTACTTGCGCATCAGGCCCACCCGCCCTCCTGCTTGCGCGGCGTCCGGTTTCTAGGACGAGGCCGTCCGGTAGATGGCCGGGTTGCGGGGGTGTGCAATTGCGCAGGTCAAGGAGGAGGGCCGGCTTGCCGGCCCGGGGGACACGGAGCAATTGCACACCGCCGCGGGCCGGCCCAGCCGAATCGTGGCGTCAGCTTGCGCAGCTACCCGACCCGCAACTTTGGCTGGCGCCCTCGGCCGCTACCTCGCGGCACTCGCCGGTCGCCGGGTCGAAACCGCGCTGCGCCATCGTGAACACCAGCGCCGCGTCCATCATCTCGGCATGCTGCGGAAACCACCCGGCCAGCTCCGTGCGCAGGATGTTCAGCGGCTCGCGGTCGCTCAGCTCGTTGGCATAGCGCAGCGCCTCGCGCATCACGTTCAGCACCATCGCGTGCTGGCTGGCGTGGCAGTTCTGCGGCTCGAAACCGCAGCGGGCCATCCAGTCCTCCTCCATCGCGAAGTGCGCCGCGGTGTGGGCCAGCAGCGCCTGGTAGGCGGGCAGGGCGTCGCCGCCGCCATCCAGCGCGGCGCCGAAGGCGTTCAGCAGGTCGACGAACTCGTGGTGGGTGGTGTCCAGCGTGGGCTGGTTCAACGTGAGGGAATCGGTCCAGGCGAGCGTGGTCATGGCGCAATGCTAGGCAGGCGGTGATGCGGGTGTCTTGACAGGGCTCAAGCCAGGCGAGCGCGGTGGCGCTCGACTTGGGCTCGCACCTGCGCCGGCGCGGTGCCGCCCAGCACATTGCGGGCGTTCAGTGAACCTTCGAGTGACAGCACGTCGAACACATCCGCCTCGACGCGCGCGTCGAACGCCTTCAGTTCGTCCAGCGACAACGCCGCCAGGTCCACGCCCTTGGCCGTCGCCGTCTTCACCGCATGCGCAACGACCTCATGCGCGTCGCGGAAGGCGACACCCTTCTTGACGAGGTAGTCGGCCAGGTCGGTCGCCGTCGCGTGCCCCTTCAGCGCGGCGGCGCGCATGGCGTCAGGCTTCACGGTCAGGCCGGCCAGCATGTCGGCAAAGATGCGCAGCGTGTCCTTCAGGGTGTCGACCGTGTCGAACAAGGGTTCCTTGTCTTCCTGGTTGTCCTTGTTGTAGGCCAGCGGCTGGCCCTTCATCAAGGTCACCAGGCCCATCAGGTGGCCCACCACGCGGCCGGTCTTGCCGCGCGCCAGCTCGGGCACGTCCGGGTTCTTTTTCTGCGGCATGATGCTTGATCCGGTGCAGAAGGCATCGGGCAGCGCGATGAAGCCGAAGTTCTGGCTCATCCACAGGATCAGTTCCTCCGACAGCCGCGAGATGTGCAGCATGACCAGCGTGGCGGCTGCACTGAACTCGATGGCGAAGTCCCGGTCGCTGACCGCGTCCAGGCTGTTCTGGCACACGCCCTCCATGCCCAGCGTCCTGGCGACGCGCTCGCGGTCCAGCGGGTAGCTGGTGCCGGCCAGTGCGGCCGCGCCCAGCGGCAGGCGGTTGACGCGCTTGCGGGTGTCGGCCATGCGCTCGGCATCGCGGGCGAACATCTCCACATAGGCCAGCAGGTGGTGGCCGAAGCTGACCGGCTGCGCCACCTGCAGATGCGTGAAGCCGGGGAGGATCACGTCCGCATGCTCGCTGGCCTTCTCGACCATGACGCGTTGCAGCGCCTTGAGCAGCCCGCCGATCTCGTCGATCTCGCCGCGCAGCCACAGCCGCACGTCGGTGGCCACCTGGTCGTTGCGGCTGCGGCCGGTGTGCAGGCGCTTGCCGGCGATGCCCACGCGCTCGGTCAGCCGTGCCTCGATGTTCAGGTGCACGTCCTCCAGGTCCAGCTTCCACTCGAACTGGCCGGCCTCGATCTCGGCGGCGATCTCGTTCAGGCCGCGCTGGATGGCGGCATGGTCCTCGGCGCTGAGGATGCCCTGCGCGGCCAGCATCTCCGCGTGGGCCAGGCTGCCGGCGATGTCGGCCCGCCACAGGCGCTGGTCGAAGTCGACGCTGGCCGTGTAGCGCTTGACCAGATCGCTCATCGGCTCGGAAAACAGCGCGGACCAGGCTTGGGATTTGTTGGCGAGTTGGTTGTCGGACATGGGAAGAATCACGGCAGGAGGCGCGCAAAATGCGGCGCAGCCCCCGATTATCGGACGCGACCCAGCCCCATGCCCTTCTTCAAGCGCCGCGCCGAGCCCCGACACAGCGTCTGGCAAGACTCCATCCAGGTCAGCCAGTGGCTGGGCTTCGCGCCGACCGAACTGCCCGCGCTGCCGGCGCTGAGCACCGTGCCGCTGCTGGACCCGACCCGCGCCTTCGACGTCTGCCACGTGGGCCTGGTGCTGCGCGCCGTGCTGGGCGTGCAGATGCTGCTGGCGCTGGGCGCGGCGCTGATCGCGCGCGACGCCGGGCAGTGGGTCACGCTGACCGCCAACGGCACGGTCGTGACGATGTTCGCCGTGCTGTCCTGGCTGCTGGTCGTCTGCGCGGCCAAGCGGCTGTGGCCGCGGCTGCCCGAGCCCGCGCAATGGCTGGCGCTGCCGGGGCTGGGGGCGGTCGCCGCGCTGCTGGGTTTCGGGCTGTTGAGCCTGACGAGCGACGAGCCGCCCGGCGCCTGGCGGCTGTTCAGCATCGCCGCGGCCGGCGCCAGCGGTGCGGCCATGCTGCTGGCCTGGCTGAAGCTGCGCGAACACACGCAGCGCCCGGCCGACGCGTTGGCCCAGCTCGTGGAACTGCAGTCGCGCATCCGGCCGCATTTCCTGTTCAACACGCTGAACAGCGCCATCGCGCTGGTGCAGATCGACCCGGCGCGCGCCGAGGGCGTGCTGGAGGACCTGGCCGAGCTGTTCCGCGTCGCGCTGGCCGACGCGGCCGAGTCCGTCACGCTGGCCGAGGAGGTGGAGCTGGCCAAGCGCTACCTCGCCATCGAGCAGATCCGCTTCGGCAGGCGGCTGCGTGTCGTCTGGCACCTGGACCCCGAGGCCGATGGCGCGCGCGTGCCGCCGCTGCTGCTGCAGCCGCTGGTGGAGAACGCCGTGCGCCACGGCGTGGAGCCCAATGACGAGGGGGGCGAACTGGAGGTGACCACCGTGCGGCGCGGGGCCGAGGTCGAGATCCGCATCATCAACACCGTCGGTGCGCCGGCACGCACCACCGGCCATGGCCTGGCACTGCGCAACGTGCGCCAGCGGCTGAAGCTGATGCACGACGTCGCGGCGCGTTTTGACATCGACGCCAGTGACAGCCGCTTTTTCTTGCGCATACTCGTGCCGTTATGACCTCGCTGCGCGTTTTCATCGTCGACGACGAACCTCTGGCCAGGCTGCGGCTGCGCGGCCTCATCGACGCCATCCAGGAGCCGCGCTGCGAGGTCGTCGCCGAGGCCGCCACCGGCTCCCAGGCTGCCACCTGGCTGCGCGAGCATGGCTGCGACGTCGTGCTGCTGGACGTGCAGATGCCTGGCGCCGACGGCCTGCAGTTCGCCGACGGCCTGGCCCAGCGCCCGCCGGGCGTGCCGGCGCCGCTGATCATCTTCGTGACGGCGCATGCCATGTATGCGGTGCGCGCCTTCGAGCTGGAGGCGCTGGACTACCTCACCAAGCCCGTGCGCCGCGAGCGCCTGCAAGCCGCGCTGGCGCGCGCGGCGCAGCGCCTGGCCGAGCGCGCCGCGGCCCAGGCGCAGCAGCCGGCCGACCAGCCGGTGGCCTCGGACGCCGCCGCGGACTTCATCGCGCTGAGCGACCGCGGCCGCGTGCTGCGCGTGCCGCTGGCCGAGGTGCTGTACTTCAAGGCCGAGCTGAAGTACCTGACGCTGCGCACGGCGGGCGAGACGCATGTGATGGACGGCGCGCTGTCGGACCTGGAGCAGCGCTTCGGCGAGCGCTTCCTGCGCGTGCACCGCAATGCGCTGGTGGCCCGCTGGGCCGTGCGCGAGCTGCAGCGGCATGCGCCGACGAACTTCGGCGAGCTGGACGGCGCCGATGGCGAGGCGGCCGACAGCTGGGCCGTGCGCGTCGTGCACGTCGACGAATGGCTGGCCGTGTCCCGGCGCCAGGTGGCTGCGGTGCGGGAAGCGTTGGCGGGGCAGGGGCGATGAAGGGAATCAGGCGCGCCGTGTCAGTGAGGGCGATGTGAAGCCGCGTTGGCGATGGGCGGCGTCGGGCTTGCTGGTAGTGGCTGCCGGCGCGGTGCTGGTGGTCAATCTGCCATCGAAAAGAGCTGCGCTTGCCTTGCCCGCAGCGCCGGCTGCGTCGTCCTCGGCAGCCGTGTCTTCAAACGCGGCTCCGGTGCCGGAACACACGGTCATCGCAGCATCAGTGTCCATCGCGGGCAACGCTTCCGCGCCGCTTTCCTCCCAGGCGCCGGGCGAGTTCGTGGAGGTCTGCGGTGTAGGCAGGTTCCGCCGCAGTGATCTGGTCGAGAACGAGCCGCCGCCCGCCTGGGTGGAGGCGATGAACAAGCAACATCAGCAAGCCCGTGAAGCCCTGCTGGCCCGTCTCGCCGGGGGCACCGCAAGCCAGCGCGTCACGGCAGCCATGCTGGGTGACGACATCCAGTCCGCGGCGCAACTGGCAGCGGGCTCAGGCGATGTGGCGGCCTATCGCATGGCCCTTCGCGCCTGCCGCCAGAACGTCGCGGTCAGGGTGTCGAATGCGAGCCGGCGCGCCTGGCTGGCGGCGTCCGCAGCCACCGATGCGTTATCGCCACCTGCGCGCCTTGCTTTGGCTGAGGAGCCGACGGCCTGCGCCATGCTCAGCATCGAACAACTGGAGGTGCTCGATCCCACCGATGCCACGCCTGTGCTGTTGCGTCTGCAAGACGCCGTGAGCCGGGCTGATCGCACGGGTGTGTCGCAAGCGCTCTTCCAGATCGTTCAAGGGGCGCGCTTGCAAGCCAATCCAAGGGCGTTCGGCGCCGCGGTGCTCGAAGTCGTGGGTGCCGAGCCCACGCCTTCGGAGTCGATGATCGTTTCAGAAGCCATGGGCAAGGATTTGATGCTCGGGATGGATGGGTCGGTGGCCAACATCGCCAAGGCCTGCAGCGTGGAGGCGCTGCGCGATGCCAACCTTCGCCAGGTTTGCGAACAGGCAGTCCGCCGCATGCCCGATCTGGCGAGCAGCTTGATGGACGCCCGCATGATGTACAGCCTGGAAGAACGGTTGGCGTTGCCCCATAGCCCGAAATCCTTGTCGAAGGAGGACTTGAGCCAGGCGATTGAAGCGATGAATGGCGAGAGCTTCCGTTGGATCCAGGAACCGAATTGCGCCAATCTGTCTCTGTTCAGTCGGCACATTGCATCGGTCGCCCGCGACGGCGAGCTGGCACGTGTGCAGCGCCTGATGAAGCAACGGCCGCCGGTGGCGGCGTCGGCGCCCGTTGATGGCGTCCCACGAACGCGCGCAGGTCTGTAGGCCCGCGCCTACCCCCACGCCTCCCTGGAACCGATAGCTGCCGTGACACGCCCGGCCTAGGCTGTGCGCCATCCCTATAACGGAGTGCGCCATGAAGCCCTCGATGCATCTTTCCGCCACCCTCATGGCCTGCCTGCTGGCGGCCGTGCCGCCGTTCCTGGCTGACGCCGCGTCGGCCCAGGGCAGCCGCCAGACGGCCCCCGCGCCGCTGCGCGTGACGGGCTTCGACGTCGAGCAGGTGGACCGGCTGGAGCCGGGCGTGGACCTGAACTTCACCGTCTGGGGCACGGCGGGTGCGACGGTGCTGGTGCAGATCGACGGCGGCCGCCGTACGGTGCAGCTGGCCGAGACGACGCCGGGCCGCTACCAGGGCAGCTACACGGTGAGCCGCCAGGACCGCATCGGGCCGGAGTCGCGCGTGCACGCCAACCTGCGGCGCGACAACCGCGTCGCCACGGCCGTGCTGGGCGAGGCCTTGCAGGCGGGATGGCCCAGCCAGGCGGCGGCCGCGCAGGCGCCGGCCATCCAGTCGGTCGCCGTCTCGCGCGAGCCGGGCCGTGTGGAGGCGTTGCGCTACACGGTGCGTGGCACGCCGGGCGGCCAGGCGTCGGTGCAACTGCAGGGCAGCCAGTCGCGCAACATCGTGCTGGACGAGGTGCGCCCGGGCGAGTACTCGGGCACCTATGTGCTGCCGCAGGGCGCCTGGGTTGACACCGAGCAGCCGCTCGTCGCGCAGCTGCGCGTGGGCAACAACACCGTGCGCTCGACGATGTCGAACGCCTATGAGCGCGTGAACGTCAGTTCCCGCCGCGGCCCGCCGCCGTGCCCGGACTGCGCTGTCGTGCAGTCGGTCAATGCGGTGACGGTGGACGGTGACGGCCGCGTGCTGGGCACGGTGGCCGGTGGCGTGCTGGGCGCCGTGGTGGGCAGCCAGTTCGGCAAGGGCGATGGCCGCACGGCCGCCGGCGTGGCCGGCGCGGTGGGCGGTGCGCTGCTGGGCCGAGAGATCCAGAAGCGCAACAGCCAGCGCACGCAGTACGAGGTGCTGGTGCGCATGAACGACGGCACGCAGCGCACCGTGGTGTATGCGGATCCGCCGCCGTTGCGCAACGGCGATGCCGTGCGGGTGGTCGGCGACGCGTTGGAGCGTCGCTGAACTGTTAGCCCCTCGTCCAACGGGTACGTTGGTCGGTCCCCCGAGGGGACGGCGATGCTTGCCGGTTCGACCGGCAAGCACATCGCCAGCGCGGGCCGGCTAGGGAGCGGCCCGTCGCTCGGCCCGCCAATCAATGTCCGGTCAGCCTGTATTGCGCAGGCCCGCCGCAATGCCGTTGATCGACAGGTGGATGCCGCGCTGCACGCGCTCCATCGCCGGGTCGTCGTTGGCGATGCGGCGGTAGCGGCGCATCAGCTCCACCTGCAGGTGGTTCAGCGGGTCGATGTACGGGAAGCGGTGCTCGATGGATCGCGCCAGTGACGGGTTGGCGGCCAGGCGGGTGTCTTCGCCGGTGATGAGGCTGAGCGCGGCCTGCGTGCGGTCGAACTCGGCGCGGATGGCCGCGAAGATGCGCTTGCCCAGCTTCTTGTCTTCCACCAGCTCCACGTAGCGCTCGGCCAGCGTCAGGTCCGTCTTGGCCAGCACCATGTCGAGGTTGGACAGCACCGCGCGGAAGAACGGCCAGTCCTTGAGCATGCGCTTGAGCAGCTTCAGGTGCTTGGCGCGCTGCGCGGGATCGTCGCCGAGGAAGGTCTCGATGCCCGAGCCGAAGCCGCACCAGCCGGGCAGCGCCACGCGCGCCTGGCCCCAGGAGAAGCCCCAGGGGATCGCGCGCAGGTCTTCGATGGCGCGCGTGGCCTTGCGTGACGCGGGCCGCGAGCCGATGTTGAGTTCCGCGATCTCGCGGATGGGTGTGCTGGCGAAGAAGTAGTCGGCAAAGCCCGGCGTGTCGTAGACGAGGCCGCGGTAGGCCGCGAAGCTCGCGTCCGACAGCGCCTGCGCGGCCTGCAGGAAGCTCTTGGGCGCGCTCTGCGTCGGGTGCAGCAGCGTGGCCTCCAGCGTGGCGGCCACCAGCGTCTCCAGGTTGCGCCGGCCGATCTCCGGGTGGGCGTATTTGGAGGCGATGACCTCGCCCTGCTCGGTCAGGCGGATCTGGCCGTTCACGGTGCCCGGGGGCTGGGCCAGGATGGCCTGGTAGCTGGGGCCGCCGCCGCGGCCCACGGTGCCGCCGCGGCCATGGAACAGGCGCAATGTCAGCGGCCCCTGTTCGCGCAGCCTGTCGAACAGCTCGACCAGCGCGATCTCGGCGCGGTACAGCTCCCAGGACGACGTGAACATGCCGCCGTCCTTGTTGCTGTCGGAGTAGCCCAGCATGATGTCCTGCTCGGCGCCGCTGCGGTCGATGAGTGCGCGGATGCCTGGCAGCGCATAGAACTCGCCCATGATGTCCGGCGCAATGCGCAGGTCGCCGATGGTCTCGAACAGCGGCACGATGATGAGGTCGCTGACGGCTTGTTCGGAGAGCACCCCGCGCAGCAGGCCGGTCTCTTTGAGCAGCAGCGCCACCTCCAGCAGGTCCGACACCGACTCGGTGTGGCTGATGATGTAGTGCCGCAGCGCCTGGCGGCCGAAGCGGGCCAGCGCCTCGCGGGCGGCCTCGAACGTGGCCAGCTCGAACTGGGCCTTGTCGCTGTAGGCGGCGCCGATGACGCGCAGCGGCCGCGCGTCGTTCAGCAGCTTCAGCAGCAGCGTGCGCTTGGCCGCCTCGTCGAGCGCCGAGTAGTCGGCGTCGATGCGCGCCGTGGCCAGCAGCTCGGCGATGACCGCCTCGTGCTGGTCGCTGCTCTGGCGCAGGTCCAGCGTCGCGAGGTGGAAGCCGAACACCTGCACCGCGCGGATCAGCGGCCCCAGGCGCGGCGCGACCAGCGCCTCGGCGTGGTGGCCCTTCAGCGAGGCCTCGATGGTGCGCAGGTCCGTCAGCAGTTCGCCCGAATCGCGGTAGGGGTCCTGCGGTGCGACGGCATGGCGCAGCGCCTCGGTGCCGGTCAGCTCGTGCAGCGTGGCGGCCAGGCGGGCGTACATGCCGGTCAGCGCGCGGCGGTAGGGCTCGTCCAGGCGGTGGACGTTCTGGTCGGGGCTGCGCTCGGCCAGGCTCTGCATGTCGGGCGACACACCGGTCAGCCGCTGCGAGATGGACAGGTCCGCACCCAGCTCGTGCAACTCGGTCAGGTAGTGGCGCAGCGCCACCTCGGACTGGCGCTTCATCGCCTGGCGCAGCGTCGCGGCGCCGACGTTGGGGTTGCCGTCGCGGTCGCCGCCTATCCAGTTGCCCATGCGCAGGAAGGCCGGCAGCGTCGCGCCGGGCAGGTGCTCTTCCAGCTCGGCGTAGAGCTTGGGGATCTGGCGCAGGAAGGTGGACTGGTAGTACGACAGCGCGTTCTCGATCTCGTCGGCCACCGTCAGCTTGGAGTAGCGCAGCATGCGCGTCTGCCACAGCTGCGTGATGCGGGCGCGCAGCAGCGCTTCGGTGTCGCGCAGCTCGCGCTCCGTGCCGGCGCGGTCGCGCGATTCCAGCAGGCCGGCAATGGCGCGCTCGGCGTCCAGGATGCTCTTGCGCTGCACCTCGGTCGGGTGGGCCGTCAGCACCGGCGAGATGAAGCCGCGCTGCAGCACCTCGGCGATCTCGGCCGGGCGGATGCCGGCGTCGTGCAGGTGGTCCAGGCAGTAGGCCAGGGAGCCGGGCTGCACGCTGCCGGCGCGCTCGTGCACCTCGCGGCGGCGGACGTGGTGGCGGTCCTCGGCGATGTTGGCCAGGTGCGAGAAATAGCTGAACGCACGGATGACGCTGACGGCCTGCTCGCCGGACAGGCCCTTGAGCAGCTTGTCGAAGCGCTTGCCGGCCTCTTTGTCGTGCTTGTGCCGGTAGGCCACCGACAGCTGGCGGATGCGCTCGACCAGCTCGTAGGCCTCGCGCCCCTCCTGTTCGCGGATCACCTCGCCGAGGATGCGGCCGAGCAGCCGGATGTCGGCCAGCAGCGGTTCGTTCTTGTCGACTTTCGCTTCGACGGCTGGGCGGCGGGCAGGGGCGGCTCGTGAGGGCATGGCGGGTCGTCCAAGGAGGGGATTTGCGGCGGGTTAGGTAACTGAGTTACCAGAATCTGACTCTAGCAGTTTCTTCCTCCGGGCTCACTTCCGGCAACCTCTTGCAACACGGTTCATGAACGGCGCTGCACTCGGCGGCGGCAACGTGCTTCGACCGCCGCGAAGCGCACGTTGCGAAAGTACGGCGCCGTGCGTTCGCCTGCAGCAACTGTGGAGGCGGCCTCCACAGTTGGGCGGCAAGATGCGCGCATGCGCTTCGTCCACCAGCTCTCGCTGCTCCTCATCGCCACCGCGCTGGCGTCCGTCGCGGCCGTGGCCGGGCTGGTCGGCTGGAATCTGCGTGAGGGCTTCTCGGACTACCTGCAGGCCCAGGACGGCGAGCGCCTGGTGCGGCTGGCCGAGGCTGCCGAGCGCGACCTGTCGCGGCGCGACGCCCCGCCGCAGGACTGGCGGCCGGTGTTGCGTGAATGGCTGGAGGCCTCGCGCATGTCGGCGCGCGGCGTGTCGCTGGACGAGCCGCCACCGCCCGAACTGCACCGCGAGGGGCCACCGCCACCGCGGCGCGACCCGGCCAACTTCGGTGCGCGCGTGATGGTGCTGTCCGCGGACGGGGCGGCGCTGCTGGCGGGACGGCGCGACATGCTGGGCCGTGCCAGCCAGGCGCGCGACGTCAAGGTCGACGGCCGGACGGTGGCGGTGCTGCGCGTGGCCGAGCGCGCGGGGCCGGCGGAGGGCGTGGACGCGAACTTCCTGCGCCGGCAATACCTGGGCCTGGCCGTGGTGGCGGGCGGCGTGCTCGTCGTGGCGCTGGTGGTGGCGCGGCTGCTGGCGGTGCGCTGGTCGCGGCCGCTGGCCCAGGCGCAGGCCGCGGCCCGGCGCATCGCGGCCGGCGAGCTGGACGTGCGCCTGCCGCGCCCGCGCGACGGCGGCGGCGCCAGCGAGATCGTCGGGCTGCAGGCGGACATCAACGTGATGGCCGAGTCGCTGCAGCGGCTGGAGACCAGCCGGCGGCGCTGGATCGCCGAGCTGTCGCACGAGCTGCGCACGCCGCTGGCCGTGCTGCGCGGCGAGGTGGAGGCGATGGTGGACGGCATCCGGCCGCTGGACGGCGCGGCGCTGGCGTCGCTGCAGGAGGAGATCAAGCGGCTGTCGCGGCTGGTGGAGGACTTCCACCAGCTTGCCACGTCGGAGCTGCGCGCGCTGCCCCATGACTTCGACCCGGTCGCGCCGGCGGCCTTGCTGCAGGCGGCCATCGAGCGCGTCGCGCCGCGCGCCAGGGCCGCGGGCCTGGTCATCACCGTCGACGTGCCGCCGTCGCTGCCCACCGCCTGCTGGGACGCCACGCGCATCTCGCAACTGCTCGCCAACCTGCTGGAGAACAGCCTGCGCTACACCGCGGTGCCGGGCCGCATGCAGGTGGCGGCGCGCTCGCTGGGCGAGGCCATCGAGGTCCGCCTGGACGACACGCCACCCGGCGTGCCCGAGGCCGACCTGGACCGGCTGTTCGACCCGCTGTACCGCGCCGACCCGTCGCGCAGCCGGGCCTTCGGCGGCTCGGGCCTGGGCCTGGCGATCGCGCGGGCCATCGCGCAGGCGCATGGCGGGCGGTTGCAGGCCGAGGCGTCGCCGCTGGGCGGCGTGGCCATGGTGCTCACACTGCCGCTGCAACAGGAAGGACACCGCTGATGGGCGACCTCATCCTCATCGTCGAAGACGAGCCGAAGCTCGCCGCGCTGGTGCGCGACTACCTGCAGGCCGGCGGCTACCGCACCGAGTGGCTGGCGGACGGCCGCGAGGCGCTGCACCGGCTCAAGGCCGACCCCATGCCGTCCGCCGTGCTGCTGGACGTGATGCTGCCGGGCATGGACGGCCTGGAGGTCTGCCGCGCGGTGCGCGCGTTCAGCGACGTGCCCATCGTCATCTGCAGCGCCCGCGTTGAAGAACTGGACCGGCTGCTGGGGCTGGAGCTGGGCGCGGACGACTATGTCTGCAAGCCCTTCAGCCCGCGTGAGCTGGTGGCGCGCGTGAAGTCGCTGCTGCGCCGCGCGCAGGGCCGGCTGGCGCCCGCGACGCTGTTGCCGGCGGCCGGCGGCTTCGCCATCGACGAGGCGGGGCAGCGCATCGTCTGGCAGGACCAGGTGCTGTCGCTGACGCCGGTGGAGTTCCGCCTGCTGCGCCACCTGCTGCAGCACCCGGGCCGCGTATTCGAGCGCGCGCAGCTGCTGGACCTGATCCACGAGGATTTCCGCGACGTGTCCGACCGCGTCGTCGACAGCCACGTGAAGAACATCCGCCGCAAGCTCGCCGCGCTGGACCCGCCGCAGGAATGCATCACGGCGGTCTACGGCGTGGGGTACCGGCTGGACGCATGAGCGCTGCGTCCCGGCGGCGCATCGTGCGGCGGGCCTAATAATCGGGGGCATGACCACCCCCATCACCATTGCCACGCGCGAAAGCCGCCTCGCCCTGTGGCAGGCCGAGCATGTGCAGGCCCGGCTGCGCGACGAACTCGGGCTGCGGGCCGAACTGCTCGGCATGACGACGCGTGGCGACCAGATCCTTGACCGGGCGCTGTCCAAGGTCGGCGGCAAGGGCTTGTTCGTGAAGGAGCTCGAAGCGGCACTCGCCGAAGGCCGGGCCCAGCTCGCCGTGCATTCGCTGAAGGACGTGCCGATGGAGCTGCCCGAGGGCTTCGTGCTCGCGGCGGTGCTGGAGCGCGAGGATCCGCGCGATGCCTTCGTGTCCGGCGACTACGCGTCCGTCGCCGAGCTGCCCGAAGGTGCGGTGGTCGGCAGCTCCAGCCTGCGCCGCGTGACGCAGCTGCTGAGCCTGCGCCCGGATCTTCGAGTGGAGCCGTTGCGCGGCAACCTCGACACGCGGCTGCGCAAGCTCGACGAGGGCGGTTACCACGCCATCGTGCTCGCGGCGGCCGGCCTGAAACGCCTGGGCATGGCGGGCCGCGTGCGCAGCCTGTTCGCCGTGGACCAGATGCTGCCCTGCGCCGGCCAGGGCGCGCTGGGCATCGAGATCCGTGCCGACGACGAGGCGCTCGCCGCCTCGCTGGCGCGCCTCACGCACCTGCCCACGCTGCTGGCCTGCGAGGCCGAGCGCGCCGTGTCCCGCGCGTTGGGCGGCAGCTGCAGCCTGCCGCTGGCGGCGCATGCGCACTGGCAGGGCGCGACGCTGTGCCTGGATGCCGCGCTGGGCCATGCCGAGATCCACACGTCGCCGCTGCTGCGCGCCAGCGTGGCGGCCGACCTGCCTGTCAAGGCGGGGGGCGTGGCCGCGGCCCGGGCGCTGGGGCAGCAGGCCGCCGAGCGGCTGCGCGAGCTGGGCGCGGGCTCGTACCTGCCCGGATGACCGCCGCTCGGCCGCCCGAAGGGGCTCGTCGGACCTTGCTGGTCACGCGCCCGCGGCCGCAGTGCGCGGCCTGGCTGGTGCGGCTGGCGGCGCTGGGCGTGCCTGCCGCCGCGTTGCCACTCATCCAGATCCTGCCGGCCCGCGACCGCGGTGCCGTGGCCGCGGCCTGGGCGGCGCTGCCCGCGGCTGACCTGGCGGTCTTCGTCAGTCCGAACGCGGTGGAGCAGTTCTTTGCGCAGGCCGGCGCCGCGCCGTGGCCCGCCGACACGCTGGCGGCCTGCGTCGGCCCGGGCAGCGCGCAGGCGCTCGTGGCGCACGGCGTGCCGCTGGCGCAGGTCGTGCAGCCGGCCGCCGATGCGGCCAGCCTGGATTCCGAGCACCTGTGGTCGCAGCTGGCGCCCCGGCGCGACTGGACGGGCGCGCGCGTGCTGCTGCTGCGCGGCGACGGCGGGCGCGAATGGCTGGCCGAACGGCTGGCGGACGCGGGCGCGAATGTCGATGCGGTGACGGTCTATCACCGCGCCGGCCCGTGCTTCGAGCCTGCCGAGACGGACTTGCTGGCCGATGTGCTCGCCGCGCCGTCCCGCTATGCCTGGCTGTTCAGCAGCGCGGAGGCCATCGGCCACCTGCATGGACTGGCCCTGGCCGGCCAGTGCGGCATCGCCACGCACCCCCGCATTGCCGAGGCCGCGCGGTCTGCGGGTTTCGATCCTGTGGTTTTGGCGCGACCGGACCCCGAAGCGGTGGCTCGGGCGCTGAAAGCCCTCTGACAGAATCAAGCGCTGTGAGTGAGCCGCTATCCCCCGTCCCGGCGCCGGCCCCAGCGGCCGAACCTGTCGCCACCCCGCCGTCCCCATCCGCTGCCGCCGCCTTGCCGGCCTGGTTGCCCTGGCTGCTTGCGCTGCTGGGCGCCGCCGTGCTGCTGGGCGTGGTCCTGGCCTGGCAGAGCCTGTCGCGCCAGCAGTCGCTGGAGCAGGAGCTGGTGCGTCGCCAGGAGGCCAGCCAGGCCCAGTCCACCGAGGCGCGCCTCGCGGCCAAGCAGTCGGGCGACCTCGTGCGCGACACCGCCGCCAAGGTGTCGCTGCTGGAAGCGCGCCTGGCCGAGGTCGCGCTGCAACGCGGCCAGCTGGAAGACCTGATCCAGTCCATGTCCCGCTCGCGCGACGAGAACGTCGTGGGCGACATCGAGGCGGCGCTGCGCGTGGCGCTGCAGCAGACGCAGATCACCGGCAGCGCCGAACCGCTGGTGGCCGCGCTGAAGCAGGCCGACGAGCGCCTGCAGCGTTACAAGCAGCCGCGCATGGAAGGCGTGCGCCGCGCCGTCGTGCGCGACCTGGACCGCGTCCGCGCGGTGGCCGTGGTGGATGTGTCCACGCTGACCATCAAGCTCGACGAGGTCGTGCGCATGGCCGACGAGCTGCCGCTGGTATCGGGCAGCGAAGCCGCACCCAAGCCGCGCGACGAGCGCAACGGCGATGCCGCCAAGGAGCGCGAGCGCGCGCTGAAACTGCAGCGCGAGCAGGCAGCCGCGGCGGGCGACGGCAAGCTGTCGCTGTGGTGGTGGCAGGCCTCGCAGCAGTTGTCGGCGTGGACCGGCATCATCTGGGGCGAGGCCAAGACGCTGCTGCGTGTGACGCGCATCGACCACCCGGAAGCCGCGCTGATCTCGCCCGACCAGAGCTTCTTCCTGCGCGAGAACCTGAAGCTGCGCCTGCTGAACGCCCGCCTGGCGCTGCTGAGCCGCCAGTTCGACACGGCCCAGTCCGACCTGCGCGACAGCCAGGAGATGCTGAACCGCTACTTCGACACGCGCTCGCGCAAGGTGACCGGTGCGGCGGAGCTGCTGCGCCAGGTGGCCGGCCAGGCCCGCCAGGTCAGCGTGCCGCGGCCGGATGACACGCTGGCGGCGCTGACGGCTGCCGCAGCCGGTCGATGAGAGGGCGCTGAACATGCGTCTCGTCATCTGGCTGGTGCTGTTGTTCGTCGTCGCCGTCGTGGCGGCGCTCACGCTGGGCAACAACGACGGTCTGGTCAGCTTCTACTGGGCCGGTTGGCGGCTGGACGTGTCGCTCAACCTCTTCCTGCTGCTGCTCGTCGCGAGCTGCTTCGCGCTCGTCACCGCCATCCAGGCGGTGGAGGCGCTGACGACGCTGCCCAGGCGCGCCCGCGAATGGCGGCTGGCCCAGCGCGAGCGCAGCGCCCAGCTGGCGCTGCGCGAGGCGCTGGTCGAGCTGTTCGGCGCCCGCTTCAGCCGGGCGCAGAAGGCGGCGCAGAAGGCGCTCGCCATCCAGTCGGCCACGCCCGAACTGGCGGCCGACCAGTCCTTCATGGCGCTGGCCCATCTGCTGGCGGCCGCCAGCGCGCACCGGCTGCAGGACCGCCGCCACCGCGACGAGCAACTGGCCCGCGCGCTCGACCTGGCCCGCCGCACCGGTGGCGCACGTGCCCAGGAAGACGGCGCGCGGCTGCTGGCCGCCGAATGGGCGCTGGACGACCGGGATGCGACGCGCGCGCTGAGCCTGCTGAGCGAACTGGCCCCCGGCGTCGCCCGCCGCACCCAGGCGTTGCGGCTGCGCCTGCAGGCCTCGCGACTGGCCCAGCAGCCGCTGGACGCGCTGCGCACGGCCCGCCTGCTGGCCAAGCACCAGGCCTTCTCCAAGGTGGCGGCCCAGGGCCTGCTGCGCTCACTCGCCTTCGAGGCACTGGACGGCGCACGCGACGTGGACCAGCTCCGGTCGGCCTGGCAGCAGCTCGACCCCGCCGACCGCCGCGACGCGATGGTGGCGGCGCGCGCCGCGCAATGCGCCGGGCAGCTCGGTGCGCCGGACGACGGCCGCGGCTGGCTGCGGCCCTTCTTCGACGACCTCGCCGAACTGCAGTCCGACGACCGCGCTGCGCTGGCCACCGCACTGGTGCCGGTGCTGGCCGGCTGCGGCCCTGACTGGCTGCAGCGTCTGGAGTCGGCGCAGGCCCGCTTCCCGCGTGAACGCGCACTGGCCTACGCGCTGGGCCACGCGCTGGCCGAGCGGCAGTTGTGGGGCAAGGCGCGGCTGATGCTGGAGGCCGCGGCCGACGACGCGGCCATGCCCAGTCCGATGCGCCGCCGCAGTTGGCTGGCCCTGGCCGCGCTGGCGGAACAGGAGGGCGACGATGTCCGCCGCGCACGCTGTTTCGAAGCCGCTGCCCGCGTGCCGTGAAGCCTGTTCACGCATCGCCGCAAGTATTTTCAAAAAAAGCAGGCAACTCTTGATGCGGCCGTGAAAATCTGGCTATACTGTGAGGCTTCAGCGGCTGTAGCTCAGTTGGATAGAGTACTTGGCTACGAACCAAGGGGTCGTGGGTTCGAATCCTGCCAGCCGCACCAAAAATAAGAAGAGAATCAACGGGTTAGCACCGTAAGGCGCTAACCCGTTTTCCTTTGTGCGGTGATTTTCAGCAGGCCGTGGGAATTGCGTCCACGCACCGCGCAGCACAGGTTGAAGGCCGACGTCTTCCTCACGCTTGAACCACGGCCGCCAGCGCTGCGAACAATGCGCCCGGCACCCACCGCAGGTTGCCGCTGTGGCCGGCTGCTGTCGGCATCCAGTCGCGCCAGCAGCACCAGCCCGGCGCTCGACCTCATCGGCGTGCTGGCGGCAAGCCGGCGCGTCACTGCCCCGGCCTGTCACTCCTGCAGAAACGCCCGCAAGGCCGCCAGGCCGCGACCCGGCTGCTCTTCCTGCGGCAGGTGGCCGATGCCGGGCAGGGCGACCAGCCGCACGTGGGGGAGGGCAGCGACGTAGTCGGCCGCGTTGCTGAACGGGATCATGGCGTCCTGTTCGCCCCAGAGCAGCAGCGTTGGCGCCGTGATCCGGCGCAGTTGCGGGCGCGGGTCGGTCAGCACGGTCTGCCGCATGCGTTCGAGCAGCGCCGTGCGGGCGCCGGGCGCGCGGATCAGGTCGAAGTAACGCTGCGCCAGCCGGTCGTTGAGCGCGTCGGGGTCGGCATAGGCCGGCGCCAGGCTCATGCGCAGCAGCGGCTTGGGCAGCACGTGGGTCATGAGCCTGAAGCTGGCCGGCACCTCGGGCGCCTTGCCGTACTCGAAGCCGGGGCTGGCGAAGCCGTCGGGCGCGATCAGCACCAGCCGCGCGACGCGCTCGGGGTGGTCGGCCGCGAAACGCCAGGCGATGCGACCGCCGATGGAGTGGCCGATCAGCGTCACCCGGCTCAACTGCAACTGGTCCAGCAGCGCCAGCAGCAGTTGTTCGGTGCGGTCGTCGGTGTAGACCCCGCTGGGGTCGGGCGGGCTCAGGCCGCTGCCGGGCAGGTCGAGGCGGATCACGCGGCGCTGCTCGGCCAGCGCCTCGGCCCAGGGTTCCCAGGTGTGCAGGCTGGCGCCGAAGCCGTGCAGCATCAACAGCGGCGGTGCGGCGCCGTTGTCATGGGGAGCGCCGCTGTCGCGCACATGCAGCTGCACGCCGGGCAGCGCGCGCAGCTCGATGCGGTCGCTGGCCTGGCGCAGGTATCTCGCGTCCAGCTCGGCCTGCGGCAGGTCGGGCGTCCAGGCCCAGGCGGCCAGGCCGAGCAGTGCCGCCACGATGATGATCATGGCCCCACCGAATTTCCGGCGCACGGGTTCAGGCGTGGGGCGCGCGCGAGCGCATGCCCCAGTCCCAGAGCTTCTCGCTGGGCAGCGGCAGCACCATGAACCAGTGCTCCAGCAGCGCGAGGCTGAGCAGCATGGCGACGAAGCTGCAGGCGGTGACCTCGAAGGCCGCGAAGCTCATCGACACCGCGCTGTGCCAGGCCGCCGCCGCCAGCGCCGTGACGGCGATGACGCTGACCGGGAACAGCGCGTTGCTGGGCCTTTGCCGGAAGTAGCTGTGCATGTAGCGCAGGTGCTCGGGCAGGAACTGCTCGTTGAGGTTGCGCACACCCAGGAAGACGTTCAGCTTGGCCGACAGGCGCATCAGCCACAGCACGCCGAAGGTCCAAGCGCTGAGCTGGTTGGGCTGCTGCCAGGTCAGCAGCAGGATGGCCGCACCCAGCACGATCAGCGCGAGCTCGTGGTACAGGATGGCCATGATGGCGTGACCGACGCGCCGCCAGCCGCGCGCGCCCGGCGGGCAGGCCCGGCGGCGGGGGCCGGTCACGTAGCCGAGCAGGAAGCCGATCTCCTGCCAGGCCCAGACCATCAGCGCAGCGGTGAAGGCCAGATACGCCCCGGTGACGCGCGTGTCGGATGCCGACACCGCCACGCCCAGCAGCGACACGCCCAGCAGCACGGTGGCCGCGGCCATCGTCCATTTGTGCGTGGCCCGGGGCAGGCCGTTGAGGTACAGGATCACGCCCGTGCTGAACCACCACAGCAGCAGCGTGTAGAGGGCGGGCCAGCCGTGTTGCATCGCCAAGGCTCCGTGGGTGGTCGTCTTACCAGCTCGGTGCCACACGCATGTCGCGCGGCAGTTCGTGGGACTTGGTGGGCAGCAGGTACAGCCGCCCGAAGCACAGCGCGGCGCGCGCGGCACACAGGCCCTGCTGCAGGCGCCCGACCAGGCCCCCGCGCGCCTTGGCGCGTTCGGCGGCGGCCGAGATGTCGCACAGCCGGTCCATGCCGGCACGGAACACCGGGTGGTCGGTGTCAAGGCTCAGCGGGAAGACCTGCCGGGTGATCTCGGTGGTGATGTCGAACACGCGGTAGTCGTAGTCGGTCGGGTCCATGCCGAGGGCTTCGCTGAGCCAGGGCCGCGTGTGGTCGCGCACGTACATGGTGGCGTAGACGGCCAGCAGGAAGAAGCGGATCCACAGCTTGTTGGCGCCCTGCAGCAGCCCGGGCTGGGCGCGCATGATGAGCGCGAAGGACTCGCCATGGCGGAACTCGTCGTTGCACCAGCGCTCGAACCAGCGAAAGATCGGGTGAAAGCGCTTCTCGGGGTGGCGCTCCAGCTGGCGGTAGATGCTGATGTAGCGGGCGTAGCCGATCTTCTCGGACAGGTAGGTCGCGTAGAAGATGTACTTGGGCTTGAAGTAGGTGTAGGCCTTGCTCTGCTTGAGGTTGACGAGGTCCACGCCCAGGCCGAAGTCCTTCAGCGACTGGTTCAGGAAGTTGGCATGGCGCGACTCGTCGCGCGTCATGTAGCGCATCAGCTGCTTGATGTCGGGGTTGCTGACGTGCTTCTGGATCTCGTTGTAGAGCACGCAGCCGGAGTACTCGCTGGTCAGCGAGCTCACGAGGAACTCCTGGAAGTCGCGCCTGAGCTGCGGCGACCATTGCGCGGACAGCTCGGCCACCTCGGCGGCGAACTCGGGGCCGCGCTGGAAGTGGTCGTGGTTGTTGTCGCCCTCGTACTCCGCCAGCATCGCGTCCCACTCGGCGCGGATGGGGCTCATGTCGAGCCGGTCCATGGCGGCGTAGTCGGTCTTGTAGAAGCGCGGGGTCAGCACCGTCTCGGCCTTGGCCAGGCGGGCGGCGTCCTCGGGGCTGTGCAGTTCAGCGCTGTGCGACATGATCGGCTCCGGAAGCGGCGGGCAGCAGTTGGGCGAACACGGCCGAGTTGGTGGCCCCGAAGGATTCGAGGTCGATGCGCCGGTGGGTGCCCGGGTCGACCAGCGTGAGCCGGCCGTCCGCGCGGCCCAGCAGCTCGAACGGCATCTCGGGCCCCAGGCCCTGGCGCTTGCGCTCGCGCACCAGGCCGCGCATGGTGCTGCGCAGGAAGCCGTTGGTGCCGGGCGCGGCGGTGGCCAGCAGCGCGCCGCTGCCGGCGTCGAGCACGGCGATGCTGCCGTCGTCGCGGTCTTCGAAGCGCAGCTGGCGCGTGGAGAGCGTGGCCGCGTCGGCCTGCTGCACCGCACTCAGTCCGGACAGGCGCACGGCGCTGACGCCGACGAGGCAGCTCAGCACCAGGGCCGCCATGGCCGCCAGCGGCACGATGGGCAGCTTGGCTTGCAGGCTTGCATTCATGAGGATTCCTTACGCTGCGTGAGCGAGCGGCTTGGCGACCAGGGCGGGCACGCCGCTGCGCATGTCGACGGCGCCCACGGCGCGCTGGGGCAGCGCGTGGCGGGCCGCCTCGGCCTGCTGCAGCGCGGTGGCCAGCGTCTGCGCGACGGCCTTCGCGTTGCTCAAGCCGCGCAGCATGGGCTGGGTGCGCTTGAGCTGCCAGGGCCGCGCATGCGGCCACAGGTGCAGGTAGGCGATGCGGTCGGTGCCGGCCAGGTCGAGCACGATGTCGCCACCGTCCCCGCGACGCCCGCGCCAGCCGGCGGAGGCGATCTGCGCGAAGGGCAGGTTGAACGTGATGCTCAGCACCACGCCCACGCGCATGACGACGCGCTTGTTGGTGATGGTGTAGACCGTCGTGCGTGCCATCAGCCAGGCGATGCCGCCCAGCAGGCCCAGGGCCAGCACGATCAGCGGCAGCATGCCGGCCATGGCCATCAGTGTCTGGCCCAAGGTCGCGCCGTCGTAGGCGCTGCCGACGCCGCGCCAGGCGAGCAGGGCGCCGAAATAGACCAGCAGCACGTCCACATGCAGCGCCTGGCGGGCCAGCAGCCACGCGTCGGGGCTGCCCTGCCACAGCTGCACCTCGTTGGCCGGCAGGGCCTCGGGCAGGCCGTGGGCGGCCTCGAACTCGTGCTCGTGCGCGGGGGCCAGCAGGTCGACCAGGGAGGCGACGGCCTTCACAGCAGCGGCTCCTGGCGGCCGGGTGTCGCGTAGAGCGTGCCGGCGCCGTAGTAGGCCATGATCTTTTCTTCTTCCAGCAGCGTCACCTGGTCGGGCAGGCGCGTCTTGGGCACGCGGGCGAACTGGTGGCTGAGGATGGACTTGACGCGGATGCGGCGCTGCTCGACGCGGGCGAAGTTCATCGGCAGCAGCACCCGGCCGCCGCCGTCCACCTCCACCTCCAGGTAGCGGAACAGCATCTCCGAGCGGTCCACCCACAGGTCCACGACCCGGCCGCCTTCGACACCGTCGTCACCGAGCACCGGCAGGCCGCGCGGGTCGACGTCCTGGTGGGCGATGCCGAAGCCCGCCGCCACGCGCAGCGGCACGATCTTGACGAGGCCTTCATAGGTCACGTCGGCCACGTCGGCGCGGTTGCTCCAGCTGCCGGGGCCCACGCCGGCCAGCAGCAGGTCGCCCGTGGGCTGCAACGGCGAGCCGCGGTACGCGCCTTCGTGCACCGGCGGCTGGTTATCCAGTCGCTGGTTGGGCGCCTGGAACGTGTCGCCGTTGGCCAGCCGGTAGGTGCGGGGCTCGGGGATGGCGGGCCAGCCCTGCACGGTGATGGCGGCGGAGCGGTCCGACTCCAGCGGATAGCCTTCGCGCTTGTTCTCGCGGTGCAGGTAGTAGATCAGTCCTGCGAAGAAGATCCAGAACGCGTAGAGCACGAGCTGGGCGACGTCGATATAGCCTGTGATGGCACCGGTTTGCATGGAGGCCTCCTAGCCTGGGAACTCGGCCAGCCCGAAGCGCTGGCGTGACGAACGGGGTGCGCCGGCGGGGCGCACCAGGGGACCGATGGCGATCAGCGTGCCGAACAGCAGCGCGATCTCCAGGTGATAGACAACGCTGTAGGCCACCTGCGGCTCGGACATGGCCGCACCCAGCCAGCCGTGTGAGGCCAGCGCCTCGAAGCCGTCGCGCAGCGTGCCGCCCAGCGCCACGGCCAGGCCGCCGGCACTGGCCTGCATGGCGCCCCAGGCCCCCAGCGCGAGGCCGGCGCAGCCGCGGGTCTCCAGCCCCATCGCCACGACCAGCGTGCTGACTGCGAACAGCCCGCCGCCCAGGCCGATGAGGAAGTTGCCGAAGCGAAACAACAGGCCCGAGTCCAATGGCGCCGCGAAGATGACGGCCGAGAACGCGCAGATGCCGATCAGCAGGCCGATGGACGCCAGCCGGTAGGCGTCGAAGCCGCGCTGCAGCAGCCGCGCGGCGATGGCGAAAGCGACGAAGGAGCCCATCGCCATGCCGGCCGTCAGCAAGCTGGTGGAGGCTACCGACAGCTTCAGGATCGCGCCGCCGTAGGGCTCCAGCACGATGTCCTGCATGTTGAACGCGGCCGTGCCCATGGCGACGGCGACGAGGAAGCGGCGCGTGTTGCGCTGCGCGGCGAAGCGGCGCCACACCTGGCGGAAGGGTTCCTGCGGCGCCGCATCGGGCTCGCGCCTGACGCTGCCGCGCGCCTCCTGCTTCCACAGCGCCACGGTGTTGAGCAGCATGGTCATGATGGCCGCCCCCTGCACCACGCCCACCAGCCGCGTCGGCGAGAAGCTTTGCAGCACGACGCTGAACACCACGCTGGCCAGCACCATGCCCAGCAGCAGCATCACGTACATCAACGCCACCACGCGCGGGCGGGTGTCGGGGCGGGCCTGGTCGGTGGCCAGGGCCAGGCCGGCGGTCTGCGTCGTCTGCATGCCGGCGCCCACCATGACGAAGGCCAGCGCCGCGGCCAGATGGCCGAGCACCACGCCGCCCGGCTGCGCCTCGGCGCCCGCGCCCGGCTGCAGCAGGATCAGCGCGAACGGCATGATGGACAGCCCGCCGAACTGCAGCAGTGAGCCGAACCACAGGTAGGGCACGCGCCGCCAGCCCAGGGCCGACAGGTGGGTGTCCGAGCGGTAGCCCACCATGGCGCGAAAGGGCGCGGCCAGCAGTGGCAGCGCCACCATCAGCGACACCAGCCAGGCCGAAACGCCCAGCTCGACGATCATGACCCGGTTCAGCGTGCCGACCAGCAGCGCGTAGGCCATGCCCACGGACACCTGGAACAGCGCCAGCCGCAGCAGCCGGGACAGTGGCAGCTCCGTGGTGGCCACGTCGGCGAACGGCAGGAACTCCACGCTCAGCTTGGACCACTTGCCAGCCAGCCGCTGGTTGAGCTGCAGGACCGATTTCATGGCTTCACCAGCTCCATGGCCTGCGAGGTGTAGAAGCCGCTGGCGATGCGCTGGCTGCGGCCGATGTCCCAGGCCAGCAGGCGCGGGTGCGCGTCCAGCCTGCGGTGCAGCGCGCGCTCGGCCACCGGCACGATGGACGGCGAGCGGTTGCCGCGCGGGAACAGCTTGCCGGCTGCCTTGAACAACTCCAGCGCGGGGCTGCTGGGCGCGAAGGTGAACAGCAGCGAGTGGCGCGTGCGCTGGGCCAGACCGGCGATCACCTCGACCGCGTCGGCAGGTTCGTAGTGGATCAGCGAGTCCATGCCCACCACGTGGTCGAACTCGCCCAGCGCCGGGTCCAGCATGTCGCCGCAGCGGAAGTCGATGCGGCCGCCGCTGCTGAACACGGGCTGGCGGTCCCGGGCCAGGTCCACCAGCGTGGGTGACAGGTCGATGGCCAGCACCTCGGCGCCGCGCCGTGCGGCTTCCACGGCGAGTGCCCCGGTGCCGCAGCCGGCATCCAGCAGCCGGCGGCCGCGCAGGTCCTCGGGCAGCCAGGACAGCAGCGTGGCGCGCATGCGGTCACGGCCGGCGCGCACGGTGGCGCGCACGCGGCCCACGGGGGCGTCGGAGGTCAGCCTGGCCCACGCGTCGACCGCGGTGCGGTCGAAGTAGGTCTCGATCTCGCCGCGGCGTTCGGTGTAGTTGGAGGTGTTCATCAGTCGAATCCGAGCAGGTCGAAGATGTCGCGGTCCTTCATCGGCACGCAGCTGTAGGGCTCGCCGCCCAGCCACAGCGCGGCGGCCAGGCGCAGGTACTCGGCCTGCACCTTCTCCAGCTCGGGCGAGGGCTCCATCTCGAACAGTGTCGATTTCTTCAGCCGGCTGCGGCGGATGACGTCCAGGTCCGGGAAGTGCGCCGCGAGCTTCAGGCCGATCTTGTCGTTGTACTTGTCGATCTGGTCGGTGGCGGCACTGCGGTTGGCGATGACACCGCCCAGCCGCACCTTGTAGTTCTTGGCCTTGGCGCCGATGGCCTGCACGATGCGGTTCATCGCGAAGATGGAATCGAAGTCGTTGGCCGTGACGATCAGCGCGCGGTCGGCGTGCTGCAGGGGAGCGGCAAACCCACCACAGACGACATCCCCCAGCACGTCGAAGATCACCACGTCGGTGTCTTCCAGCAGGTGGTGCTCCTTCAGCAGCTTGACCGTCTGGCCGACCACGTAGCCGCCGCAGCCGGTGCCCGCCGGCGGGCCGCCAGCCTCCACGCACATCACGCCGTTGTAGCCCTCGAAGACGAAGTCCTCGACGCGCAGTTCCTCGGCGTGGAAGTTGACCGTCTCCAGCACGTCGATGACGGTGGGCAGCATCTTCTTGGTCAGCGTGAACGTGGAGTCATGCTTGGGGTCGCAGCCGATCTGCAGCACGCGTTTTCCCAGCTTGGAGAACGCGGCGGAGAGGTTGCTGGAGGTGGTGCTCTTGCCGATGCCGCCCTTGCCGTAGATCGCAAAGCACTTGGCGGTGCCGATCTGCACGGTGGGGTCCATCTGCACCTGCACGCTGCCGGCGCCATCGGGTTGGCGTCGGTTGCCGATCTCTTGGATCGGGACTTCGGTGACCATGTTCATGCGGCTGCCTTTTCTTTCGCGGAATTCGCTGTGGAAGTGACGCCTTCCAGGCGGTCTTCCAATTCGTCGCCGGCCTGGCGCAGGGCTTCAAGGGTGTCGGCATCGGGCTGCCAGTAGTCGCGCTCGTACGCTTCCAGCAGCCGGTTGGCGACCCGCGCTGAGGCGGTGGGGTTCAGCTGGGCCAGGCGCTCACGCATGGCCGGGTCGAGCATGAAGGTGGCGCTGAGCTGCTCGTAGACCCATGGCGCCACCTGGCCGGTCGTGGCCGACCAGCCCATGGTGTTGGTCACATGCACCTCGATCTGGCGCACGCCCTCGTAGCCATGCTTGAGCATGCCCTCGTACCATTTGGGGTTGAGCATGCGCGTGCGGGTCTCCAGCGCGACCTGCTCGCTGAGCGTGCGCACGGTGCCGCCGCCCAGGCTGTCGCGCGTCTGGTCGCCGATGTAGACCGGGGCCATCTGCGCGCCGTCACCGTCCTTGCGGACCTTGGCGCGCTTGATCGCGCGGCTGACGCCGCCGAGCGTGTCGAAGTAGGTGTCCACCGTGGTGACACCCAGCTCCACCGAGTCGAGGTTCTGGTAGGCCAGTTGCACGTCGGCCAGCACGCTTTGCAGCAGGGCCGCCTGCTGCACCGGGCGGCCCGCGCGGCCGTAGGCAAAGCCCTTGCGGCGGCTGTAGGTCTCGGCCAGCTCGTCGCCGTCTTCCCAGCGGCTGTTGTCGATCAGGCTGTTGATGTTGGCGCCGTAAGCCCCCTCGGCATTGCCGAAGACACGCAGCGAGGCGGTCTCCAGGTCGCCGCCGTGCTGGGCCTGGAAGGCCAGCGCGTGCTGGCGGATGAAGTTCTGTTCCAGCGGCTCGTCGGCCTGCGCGGCCAGGAAGGCCGCCTCGGCCAGCAGCTTGATCTGCAGCGGCAGCAGGTCGCGGAAGATGCCCGACAGCGTGATGACCACATCGATGCGCGGCCGGCCCAATTGGGTGAGCGGTATCAGCTCGGCACCGGCCAGGCGGCCGTAGCTGTCGAAGCGCGGCCGTGCGCCCATCAGCGCCAGCACCTGGGCGATGGGGCCGCCTTCGCTCTTCAGGTTGTCGGTGCCCCACAGCACCATCGCGATGGACTCGGGCAGCGCGTGGCCGGCGCTCATGTGCTTGTCCAGCAGGCGCTGCGCCTGGGCGAAGCCGTCCTTGACCGCGTAGGCGCTGGGGATGCGGAAGGGGTCGAAGCCGTGCAGGTTGCGGCCGGTGGGCAGCACGGCGGGCGTGCGCAGCACGTCGCCGCCGGGGGCGGGGCGCAGGAAGCGGCCGTCCAGCGCGCGCAGGATGCCGTCGATCTCGCGGTCCTCGGCCATCAGCTGGTCCATCTCGCTCAACTGCTGCAGCAGCGCGAGGTCTTCCAGGTCGTCATCCGAGCTGGGCATGCCGTGGGCCACCAGCGCCTCGATGACGGCGCGCTGCGGCTTGACGCCGTGCGAGGCCTTGGCGCAGGACATCAACAGGTCCACCCGTTCGGCCGGGCTGGGCGCCTGGCCGACCACGTGCAGGCCATACGGGATCAGCGTGTACTCGACCTCCAGCACCGCGTCGTTGAGGCGCGCGATGCGGTCTTCGGCGGCGGCGCCCCACGGCGGCTCGGCGGTGGTGAGGTCAAACTCGGCGGCCTGGGCCTGGATCATCAGGCTCAGCTCGTCGCGCTCGACTTGAGCTTCAGGCTCCAGGCTGCGGTAGCGCGCCAGCGTTTCCTTCAGCTCGACCAGGCCCTTGTAGAGGCCCGCCTCGGCCACCGGCGGCGTGAGGTAGCTGATCAGTGTGGCGGCGGCACGGCGCTTGGCGATGGTGCCCTCCGACGGGTTGTTGGAGGCGTAGAGGTACAGGTTGGGCAGGTCGCCGATCAGGCGGTCCGGCCAGCAGCGGGCCGACATGCCGGCCTGCTTGCCGGGCATGAACTCCAGCGCGCCGTGGGTGCCGAAGTGCAGCACCGCGTGGGCGGCGAAGTCCTCGCGCAGCCAGCGGTAGAAGGCCGAGAACGCATGCGTGGGCGCAAAGCCTTGCTCGAACAGCAGCCGCATCGGGTCGCCCTCGTAGCCGAAGGCGGGCTGGATGCCGACGAAGACATTGCCGAAGCGCTCACCCAGCACAAAGATGTGGCTGCCGTCGCTCTGCTGCTTGCCGGGCGACGGGCCCCACTGCGCCTCGATCTCCTTGAGGTATTTCTCGCGCCGCAGGTGCTCGTTGGCGGGGATGCGGTGGTGCACATTGGCCATCGCGCCGAAGCGCGCGGCGTTGCCGGTGATGATGCTGTCGCGCAGCGCGTCGACCGACGCGGGCATGTCCACCGTGTAGCCCTCGCGGGCCATCGCGGCCATGGTGTTGTAGAGCGACTCGAACACCGACAGGAAGGCCGCCGTGCCGGTCGCGCCGGCATTGGGCGGGAAGTTGAAGACGACCGCCGCCACGCGGCGTTCGGCGCGCTCGCTGCGGCGCAGGTCCACCAGCTTGCCCACGCGGGCGGCCAGCGCATCGGCGCGCTCGATGCAGCTGTGCATGTCGTGCGAGTCCACCTCGTTCTCGAAGCGGCAGGCATGGCTGCAACCGGTGCAGGCGATGTGGGTGGCGTTGGCGCGGCCGCCGAACACCATCGCGCCCGTGGCACCGTCCAGCTCGGGGATGGCCACCATGATGGTGGACTCCACCGGCAGCAGCCCGCGCTGTGAGCCGCCCCACTGGTCCAGCGTCTGGAACTCGACCGGGTGCACGGCCAGGTAGGGCACGTCCAGCGCAGCGAGGATGTCCTCGGCCGCCTTGGCGTCGTTGTAGGCCGGGCCGCCCACCAGCGAGAAGCCGGTCAGCGACACCAGCGCGTCGATCTGCGTGCGGCCGTCCGCGCCGTGGAAATAGGCGGCGATGGCCGGGCGCTGGTCGAGCCCGGTGGCGAATGCCGGGATGACGCGCAGGCCGCGCGCCTCCAGCGCCGTGATGACGCCGTTGTAGTGGTCGGCATTGCCGGCCAGCACATAGGAGCGCATCAGCAGCAGGCCCACGGTGCCACGCGTGCCCGTGGTGGCGACCTTGGGCAGGGCGTCCAGCGCGGTGGCCATCAGGCCCACGGCGCTGGGGTGGCTCATGCGCGGGTGGTAGAGCCCCACCTCGGGGTACTCGATGGGCTGCTGCGGCTTGGCGGTCAGGCGCATCGCCTTGCGCGGCCCGTCGGCGTAGCGCTCCACGAGCAGGCGCACCATGTTGTCGATGTTGTCCTGAGAGCCCGCCAGCCAGTACTGCAGCGTCAGGAAGTAGGCGCGAACGTCCTGCGCCGTGCCGGGGATGAAACGCAGGATCTTGGGCAGCATGCGCAGCGTCTTCATCTGCTGCGCGCCGGCTGTTCCCTGTCCCTTGCCCTTGTTGCCATCGTCCTTGCCCGGCGGCTTGCCGCGCAGCCGCTTCAGGAAGGCCATGGCGCCGGTGGCCGGGGCGGCCATGTCGAAGCGGCCCATGCGGGTCAGCTTGGTGACCTCTGCGGCGGACATCGCGCAGACCATGGCGTCGCAGTGTTCACGGCGCGCCTGCAGGTCCGGCAGGATGGGCGTGAAATGGTCTTCCAGGAAGAGCATGGACGCGATGACGATGTCGCCCGTGGCGATGTCGGCCTTGCAGCGGGCCAGGGCCGTGGGGTTGTCGCCCCATTCGGCAGCGGCGTGCACGGTCAGGCGCAGGCCGGGGAGGGCTTTGGACAGCGTGACGTTGGCGCGTTCGGTGGCGCTGGCGAGGTGGCTGTCCATGGTCACGATGACCACGTTCATGCTGCTCGCCCTATCGGCTGAAGTGCGCTTTGGCGTCATAGAGTGTCTCTACGGTGATCACCGGCACGCTCATGCTGAGTGCATACGCCTCGGTGTTGCGGCGAGCCTTGCCGCGCACGAAGAAGGGGATCTTGCGGAGCTCCTTCTCGGCATCTGGTGCCCAGGCTGCCGGGATCGCGGCAGCTGGGCTTTCTTCGTTGTGTTGTGTCTGAACTTGGATCAGCGCCGGGGCTGTCGGAGCCTGGGTGGCCGGGCCGCCGAGGTGCGACGGCGCGGCGTCCTCGTGGAACTCGAAGTCACCCCGGAACATGCCGATCAGGTGTTCCTCCAGGCCCATCATCAGCGGATGGACCCAGGTGTCGAACAGCACGTTCGCGCCCTCGAAGCCCATCTGCGGCGAGTAGCGCGCCGGGAAGTCCTGCACGTGCACGGGGGCCGAGATCACCGCGCAGGGCAGGCCCAGGCGCTTGGCGATGTGGCGCTCCATCTGCGTGCCCAGCACCAGCTCGGGGCCGGCGGCGGCTATTGCCGCTTCCACTTCCAGGTAGTCGTCGCTGATCAGCGGCTCGACGCCGTACAGCGCGGCGGCTTCGCGCACGTCGCGCGCGAACTCGCGGCTGTAGCTGCCGAGGCCCACGACCTTGAAGCCGAATTCGCGGGCGGCCACGCGGGCGGCGGCGATGGCGTGCGTGGCGTCACCGAACACGAAGACGCGTTTGCCGGTCAGGTAGTTGGAGTCCACCGACTTGGCGTACCAGGGCGAGCGCGACTGCGCTTCAGCCGCTGCCATGTCGGGGTCGATGCCCGCCAGCGTCGCGACTTCGCGGATGAACTCGCGCGTGGCCGTGGCGCCGATGGGGATGGTCTTGGTGGCCGGCAGGCCGAGGTTGCGCGTCATCCAGCCCGCCGCCTGGTGGGCGACCTCGGGGTAGAGCACGACGTTGAAGTCGGCGTCGGCCAGTCGCGCGAGGTCGGCGGGTGAGGCATCGAGCGGCGCGACCACATTGACCGCCACACCGAGCAGCGCCAGCAGCTGCCGGATTTCGCGCACATCGTCGCGGTGGCGAAAGCCCAGGGCCGTCGGGCCGAGGATGTTGCAGCGCGGCTGGTTGCCCTTCAAGCGCGGCTCGGTCGGCTTGACCGCCAGATGGCGCACCAGTTGGTAGAAGGTTTCGGCCGCGCCCCAGTTCTCCTTCTTCTGGTAGGCCGGCAGCTCCAGCGGGATCACCGGCACGGGCAGGTTCAGCGCCTGCGTCAGGCCGCCCGGGTCGTCCTGGATCAGCTCGGCGGTGCAGGAGGCACCCACCAGCATCGCCTGCGGCTTGAAGCGCGCGTAGGCGTCGCGCGCGGCGTCCTTGAACAGCTGCGCCGTGTCGCCGCCCAGGTCGCGCGCCTGGAACGTGGTGTAGGTGACCGGCGGGCGCTTGCTGGAGCGCTCGATCATTGTGAACAGCAGGTCCGCGTAGGTGTCGCCCTGCGGCGCGTGCAGCACGTAGTGCACACCGCGCATGGCGGTGGCGATGCGCATCGCGCCGACGTGCGGCGGGCCTTCGTAGGTCCAGAGGGTCAGTTGCATGTCAGTGGCGCCCGGCCGCCCGAAGGCACTGACGCGCCCCCTCGGGGGGCAGCGAGCGAAGTGAGCGTGGGGGCTTGTTCATGTCAGGCCGCCAAAAGGGTTCGACGCGTGAACGGGCGGGTGAACAGTCCCGCGAGATCGCCGGCCTGCTCGAAGCCCTGGATGGGCGTGAACACCAGCTCGATGGACCACTTGGTCGTGAAGCCTTCGGCCTCCAGCGGGTTGGCCAGTCCCAGGCCGCAGACGACCATGTCAGGTGCCGCAGCACGGCAGCGGTCCAGCTGCTTTTCCACGTCCTGGCCTTCGGAGAGCTGCGTGCCCGCCGGCAGCCAGGCCAGCTCTTCGGCCAGGTGCTGGCGGTGCAGGTAAGGCGATCCCACCTCGGTCAGCCGCATGCCCAGCTCGCGTGACAGGAAGCGCGCCAGCGGTACTTCCAGTTGAGAGTCGGGGAAGAAGAAGATGCTTTTTCCGGCCAGCGACGTGCGATGCGCGGCCAGGGCCTGCTCGGCTCGCTTGCGGGCTGGTGCGATGGCTTGTTCGACGGTGTCGGCGTGCACGCCCATCGCTGAGCCTGCGGCGTGCATCCATGCAGCGCTGCCTTCGGCGCCAAGCGGGAAAGGGCTGGCGACTCGCGTGGCGCCGCGTGATTCCAGCGCCTTGGCGGTGTCGCCGAGAAAGGGCTGGGCCAGCAGGAAGCGGGTGTTGGGGCCGACGGCGGGCAGCGTGGTGGAGTTGCGCGACGGGAAGAAGGCGAAGCGCTTCAGGCCCATGGTCTGGAAGAGGCGGCTGAACTGGTCTTCCACCACATCGGCCAGCGCGCCGACGATCAGCAACTCGGGCTCGTGCTGCCGGGTGGAGACGGGCAGCACGGGTACCAGCGCGGCCAGGCAGGCATCCTCGCCCTGCGTGAAGGTGGTCTCGATGCCGCTGCCCGAGTAGTTCAGCACCCGCACCTGGGGCATGAAGCGCTGGCTGAGCCGGGCGGCGGCACGGGACAGGTCCAGCTTGATGACTTCCGATGGGCAGGAGCCCACCAGGAACAGCAGGCGGATATCGGGCCGGCGCTCCAGCAGCCGCTGCACCACGCGGTCCAGCTCGTCCTGCGCATCGGCCAGGCCGGCAAGATCACGCTCGTCCAGGATGGCGGTTGCGAAGCGCGGCTCGGCAAAGATCATCACGCCGGCCGCCGACTGGATCAGGTGCGCGCAGGTGCGTGATCCCACCACCAGGAAGAAGGCGTCCTGCATCTTGCGATGCAGCCAGATGATGCCGGTCAGGCCGCAGAACACCTCGCGCTGGCCGCGCTCCATCAGCACGGGGGCGTCGGTGCAGCCACGGTCGGCCTGGATGGGGATGACCGCGCTCATGCTCGCGCTCCCGCCGCCATGCTGGCCGCGTGGTCCAGCCGCGCGGCGCGCAGCTTCAGGATGAACTGCGTCGCATTGATGGCGTAGCTGGCGTAGGCCGCCAGCGCCAGCCACATCTGCTGCGGCGTGCTGAGCCAGCCGGTGAACCAGGCCACCACGTAGGCGGTGTGCAGGGCCAGCACCAGCATGCTGAACATGTCTTCCCAGTAGAAGGCGGGGGCGAACAGCCAGCGGTCGAAGACCACCTTCTCCCAGATGCAGCCCGTCACCATGATGGTGTAGAGCGTCAAGGTCTTGACCAGCACGGACAGCGCGGCGGCCTGCTCGCCCTGACCCGTCATCAGGAATCGCAGCACCAGCACGAGGCTGACGATGAAGACCAGGAACTGCACCGGAGCCAGCACACCCTGGATCAGCGTCCAGACGCTGGCATCGCGGCGCTCACGCTCCTGCGGGGTGTACAGCGGCGCGCGGGCGGGGCGCGGGCTCTGCCTCAGAACGGTGGGCGAGGCGGCTTGGTTGAGCATGGGGCGAATCTAGGCCCCTGAATTACGACTGTCAATCGGAATTGACGTAAACAAAACTAGACATTTATCGCCCAATGGGGAAAATCAGCTTGACGCCGGCCCGCACGACGCCGACATTGCTTCAGGCGCCCTGTCAACGCAAGCTGACTGAAGCGTCGCAGTCCTCAACAAGAACGCAGATCAAGCAAACAAAAACGGTTAGCAGTAGCGATTTCTGACGCTGCCCAGCGCCGAGGACCGGAGCCGATGATCTCCGGCCGCTCACAGGGAACCCTTGCTGCCAACCAGCCCACGAGGAGATACGTGGTGGCTGGATGGACGATCAATCGGCTGGCCAAGCGCCAGCAAGCGCCGCGCGCCATGGCCGCGGCTTCCCGTAGCACGGCAAAGGGTGAGGTGCGCTTCCAGGCCGACCCGTTGACGCTGGCCGAGATGCTGGCGGTCAAGAGTGCCGAGCTGTCGGCCCAACTCGCGCCGCTCGGCGACGACGAGCGGCCGCCGCTGAGTTCACCGCACCTGGTGTCCAGCAACACGTCGCAGGACCTGCAGCTCTCGCGCATCGTCGAGCTGGAGATCATCCCGCGGCTGATGCTGATGCACAGTGCGCAACCGCTGCAAGACCGACCGCCGCTGCCGGCGCTCGCGTTGACGACGGAGCACGTGCACACGCTGGCCCGCCTGGCCGCTGAAGGCGATGCCGACAGCGCCAGCAGCTACGTGCGGGCGCTGCTGGACGCCGGCGCGTCGCAGGAGCAGGTCTTCCTGGACCTGCTGGCGCCCTGCGCCCGCTGGATGGGAGAGATGTGGGAGGACGACCGCTACGACTTCTCGCAGGTCACGATCGGTCTGTGGCGCCTGCAGCGGGTGCTGCACGAGCAGGGCAGCCGTTTCAACCCCGTGGTCCGGCCCGACGCCGACAGCCACCGCGCCCTGCTGGCCGCCGTGCCGGGCGCGCAGCACACATTTGGTGTCGTCATGGCGGCCGAGTTCTTCAGCCGGGCCGGCTGGGATGTCGAATGCGAGCCCAAGGCCAGTTGGACCGATCTACAGTGCCGCCTCACAGGCAACTGGTTCGACATGTTCGGACTGTCAATCGCGACAGGCGACAGCATCCCTCACGTAGCGTCTGCTATCCTTGACATGCGAGAAGCGTCGGCCAATCGCGATGTTTTCGTGATGGTGGGAGGGCCGATGGCGGCCCAATTGCCGGACCTGGCGGCGCTGTGTGGAGCCGATGCGATGGCCAGCGAGGCCTGCAGCGCGGTGGAAGCCGCTCGCTGTGGTGTCAGCCAGCGCGTCAAGCGAGCTTGACACCACCCCCGCAGTACATCCCGCCGCCGAAACGGACCGTTTTTCATGTCTTTCGGCGGCATCCTGTGCTGCCCCTTGCAACTCAGGGAGCGCGATGCACAACCTTGGCACATCGGCCACCGATCAGCTGTTTGAAGCGCCTGAGCTTTACTTCGCTGATCTGAACGCTGACGTCCTGGCGGCGGTGGTCGCCGCGTCCGCCGATCTGGCCCTGGTGCTGGACGGCCAAGGTGTGATCCGAGACATCTCCCTGGGCACCAGCCACACCCGGGAGCTTGGCGAACTGCGCCAGTGGGTGGGGCGGCGCTGGGTCGAGACGGTCACCATCGAGAACCGCGCCAAGGTCAACTCCATGCTGGCCGCCGCCGCCGGCGGTGCCGGTCCCGAGAACCAGGGCTCGCGCCCCGAGCGCCAGGTCAACCACCCGCTGGCCGGGGGCGTCGACCTGCCGGTCAGCTACAGCATCGTGCCGATGGGCGTGCAGGGCCGCGTGCTGGCTCTCGGCCGCGACCTGCGCGAGGTCGCAGCCGTGCAGCAGCGGCTGGTGGATGCCCAGCAGTCGATGGAGCGCGACTACCTTCGGCTGCGGCACACCGAAGCGCGCTACCGGCTGCTGTTCGAGGCCGTCGACGAGGCTGTGCTGGTGCTCGACGCGAACTCGCTGGTCGTCTTCGAGCACAACGCCGCCGCGGCCCGGGTGCTGGGCGACTCGACCAAGCGCATCGTCGGCCGCAGCTTCACCGAGCTGCTGGCGGTGGAGAGCCAGGCCGAGTCCTATGCCAAGTTCTCGCAGGCGCGCAGTGCCGGCCGCAGCGAGGACATGCTGGTGCGCCTGGCCAATGGCACCACCGAGCTGAAGCTCGCCGCCACCGTCTTCAAGCAGGACAGCACTACCTCGCTGCTGGTGCGACTGTCGCCCGCAAACGTCGCCGCTGCGGGCCAGCCGTTGAACCGTGCAGCCGAGGTGCCCTCGCTGTTGAACGTCGTCAACGCGATGCCCGATGCCTTCGTGCTGACCGACATGCAGGGCCGCATCATCAGCGCCAACCAGGCGTTCAGCGACATGCTGCAGCTGGCGCCCGGCGAGTCGGTGCAGGGGCAATCGCTGGACCGCTGGCTGGGCCGCTCGTCGGTGGACCTGAACGTGCTGATCGGCAACCTGCGCCAGCACGGCGTGCTGCGCCTCTTCCCCACCACGCTGCGCAGCGGCTACGGCGAGCCCGGCGCCGTCGAGATTTCGGCCGTGGCGGTGCCGGACGGCCCGCAGGCCTGCCTGGGCTTCTCGATCCGCGACGTGGCGCGTCGGCTGCCCACCGACGGGCGCTCCAGCCGCCAGCTGCCGCGCTCGGCCGAGCAACTCACTGGCCTGGTCGGGCGGCTGCCGCTGAAGGACATCGTCGGCGAGACGACGGACCTGATCGAGCGCCTGTGCATCGAGGCCGCGCTGGAGTTGACCCGCGACAACCGTGCATCGGCGGCCGAGATGCTGGGCCTGTCCCGCCAGAGCCTGTACGTCAAGCTGCGTCGCTACGGTATCCAAGGGGACTGACGACCCCTCGTCCGGTTCGCGCCTACCGCGCTGCCGACGCAGGGGCAGCGTCTCGGCGGCACGACAACAGCGTCGATGCCAGGTAAGTGTAAATCTAGCTTGACATCGCACTGCGTCAGCCCAGAATAGGCTGCATGCAGCGCCCCGCTCTTTCGGCCGTCGCCGAACTGCTCAAGCCCATCACCTGGTTTCCGCCGATGTGGGCTTTCAGCTGCGGTGTCGTGGCCTCGGGCATGCCGGCCGAAGGGCGCTGGCCGCTGATCGTGGCGGGCGTGCTGCTGGCGGGGCCGTTCGTCTGCGCCACCAGCCAGGCCGTCAACGACTGGTTCGACCGCCATGTCGACGCCATCAACGAGCCGCAGCGCCCCATCCCGTCGGGCCGCATGCCCGGCCACTGGGGCCTGTACATCGCCATCATCTGGACGCTGCTGTCGTTGCTGCTGGCCTGGCAGCTGGGCCCTGCGGGCTTCGCGGCAGCCGGCTTCGGTCTGCTGCTGGCCTGGGCCTACAGCGCACCACCGCTGCGCCTGAAGCGCAATGGCTGGTGGGGCAATGCCGCCTGCGGCCTGTGCTACGAGGGGCTGGCCTGGATCACCGGCGCGGCCGTGATGGCCATGGGCCAGTGGCCGGATGGGCGATCGCTGGTGCTGGCCCTGCTCTACAGCGCCGGGGCGCACGGCATCATGACGCTGAACGACTTCAAGTCCATCAAGGGCGACCAGCAGATGGGCATCGACTCGCTGCCCGTCATGCTGGGCGCGGGCTCGGCCGCCTACGTGGCCAGCATCGTCATGGCCACGCCGCAGGCCATCGTCGCGCTGCTGCTGTGGCACTGGGGCCAGGGCTGGCACGGCCTGGCGGTGGCCGGCCTGCTGGTGGTGCAACTGCTGATGATGAAGCGCTTCATCGCCCAGCCGCTGGCGCGCGCCGTCTGGTACAGCGGCGCCGGCGTGCCGCTGTACGTGTCGGGCATGCTGGTCAGCGCGTTCGCGCTGCGCGGGATCGTGTCATGAGCGGCCACTTCGGCTGGGGCGGCGTGCTGCGCCTGGGGCTCGTGCAATCCGGCCTGGGCGCCATCGTCGTGCTGACGACCTCGACGCTGAACCGCGTGATGGTCGTGGAGATGGCCCTGCCGGCGCTGCTGCCGGGCCTGCTGCTGGCGCTGCACTATGTCGTGCAGGTCAGCCGCCCGCGCATGGGCCACGGCTCGGACCTGGGTCGGCGCCGCACGCCGTGGATCATCGGCGGCATGCTCACGCTGGCCGCAGGCGGCTGGCTGGCGGCGCTGGCCACGGTGTGGATGGGCAGCAGCCCGGCGGCAGGCATTGCGCTCGCGCTGCTGGCCTACACGCTGATCGGGCTGGGTGTGGCGGCCAGCGGCACCTCGCTGCTGGTGCTGCTGGCCAAGCGCGTCGTGCCGGAGCGCCGGGCCGCAGCGGCCACCACCGTGTGGATCATGATGATCGCCGGCTTCGTCGTGACGGCGGGCGTGGCCGGCAGCCTGCTCGACCCCTTCTCGCCCGCGCGCCTGCTGTGGGTGGCGGGCGGCGTGGCGCTGTCGGCCGTGCTGCTGACCGTGCTCGCGCTGATCGGCCTGGAAGGGCCGGCACAGTCCGCCCCTGCTGCTTCCAACGCGCCGGTGCCTTTCAAGCAGGCGCTGGCCGACGCCTGGGCCGAGCCGCGCGCTCGCCGCTTTACCGTTTTTGTCTTCGTCTCCATGCTGGCCTTCAGCATGCAGGACCTGATCCTGGAGCCCTTCGCTGGCCTGGTGTTCGGCCTGACGCCCGGTGCCACCACGAAGCTCTCGGCCGCCCAGCATGGCGGTGCGCTGGTGGGCATGCTGCTGGCCGCGGCGGCCGGCAGCCGCTGGGCCGGCCGCCAGTGGGGCACGCTGCGCACCTGGACCGTGTGGGGCTGCGTGGCCTCCGCGCTTGCGCTGGGCGGCCTGGTCTGCGCCGGCCTCGTCGGCCCGGCCTGGCCGCTGCGGGCCAATGTGTTCGTGCTGGGGCTGGCGACCGGTGCGTTCTCCATCGCCGCCATCGGCTCCATGATGGGCCTGGCCGGGGCGGGCGAGGCGGGGCACGAGGGCGTGCGCATGGGCCTGTGGGGCGCGGCGCAGGCGATGGCTTTTGCGCTGGGCGGCGTGCTGGGCACGGCGGCCAGCGACCTGACGCGCTGGCTGATCGCGGACGCGGGCCTGGCCTACGCGCTGGTCTTCCTGCTCGATGCGGTGCTGTTCATCTGCGCGGCCCGGCTGGCCGCCCGCGTGGAGGCTCGCGCCGCGCCGCGCCGGGTGTTCCTCGGCTCACTGGAAAGGGCGCTATGAACCTGCCTCGACAAGCGGTGGATTACGACGTGGTGGTGGTCGGCGGCGGCCCCGCCGGCGCCACGGCCGCCGATGACCTGGCCACGCAGGGCCTGCGCGTGCTGCTGCTGGACCGCGCCGGCCGCATCAAGCCCTGCGGCGGCGCCATCCCGCCGCGCCTGATCGCCGACTTCGCCATCCCCGACGAGATGCTGGTGGCGCGCGCCACGGCCGCGCGCATGATCTCGCCGCGGGCGGTCAACGTCGACATCCCCATCGAAGGCGGTTTCGTCGGCATGGTGGACCGTGCGCAGTTCGACGAGTGGCTGCGCGAGCGCGCCGCATCGCACGGGGCCGAGCGGCGCGAGGGCAGCTTCGAGCGCCTGGACCGCGACGCGGACGGCATCAGCGTCGTGCACTACAGCGCAGACGGCGGCCCGCAAAGCCTGCGCACCCGCGCCGTCATCGGTGCCGATGGTGCCCGCTCGCGCGTGGCGCAGCAGGCCGTGCCCGGCGCCGACCAGGGTCGTTTCGTGTTCGCGTACCACGAGATCGTCGCCGTGCCCGACGAAACCCCGGCCGGCTACCTGGGCAGCCGCTGCGAGGTGCACTACCGCGGCGAGTTGTCGCCCGACTTCTACGGCTGGGTGTTTCCGCACGGCGCCAGCGTCAGCATCGGCACCGGCAGCGCCGACAAGGGCTTCTCGCTGCGCCGCGGCGTGATGCAGCTGCGCGCCGCGGCCGGCCTGGCCCACGCCCGCACGCTGCGCCGCGAGGGCGCGCCCATCCCCATGAAGCCGCTGCCGCGCTGGGACAACGGGCGCGATGTCGTGCTGGCGGGCGACGCGGCCGGCGTCGTCGCACCCGCCTCCGGCGAGGGCATCTACTACGCGATGCTGGGCGGGCGCCTGGCCGCCGAAGCCGTGCAGCAACTGCTGCGGACCGGCAACGTGAAGTCCCTGGCGCTGGCGCGCAAGCGCTTCATGCGCGAGCATGGCCGGGTGTTCTGGATCCTGGGCATCATGCAGCGCTTCTGGTACAGCAGCGACAAGCGCCGCGAGCGGTTCGTGAGCATCTGCCGCGACCGCGACGTGCAGCAGCTCACCTTCGACGCCTACATGCACAAGCGCCTCGTGCGCGCCAGGCCGATGGCGCATGCGCGCATCTTCTTCAAGGACATGGCCCACCTGCTCGGCCTGGCGCGCGTCTGATGGACTTCCTCACCGAAAGCACGCTGCTGCACCTGGTGGACCTGGTGCTGGCGGTCAGCCTGATCGAATTGCTCTGGCTTTCGGTGTGGCGTCGCATGCGCTTTACAAAGCTGGCGCCCAATCTGCTGGCTGGGTTGAGCCTGACCCTGGCGTTGCGCCTGAGCCTTGTCGGCGCGCAGCCCGCCTGGATCGTTCTCTGCCTGGCCGCTGCCGGTGTGTCCCATCTGCTGGACCTGCTGGCGCGCCGACATCACCCCGGACTTTTCACACCCACCCAGCCCCTCGGGCAAGGAAGGCAATCCCCATGAACACACGTCGCAGTTTCATCCGCCTGGTACCGCTGGCCGGCGCTGGCTTGCTGGCCGGCAAGGCCTGGTCCCAGGCCATGGTCGACGAGAAGGACCCGACGGCCGCATCGCTGGGCTACCACGCCGACGCGTCCAAGATCGACAAGGCCAAGCAGCCCAAGTACGTGGCCGGCTCCGCCTGCGGCAACTGCGCCCTGTTCCAGGGCAAGGCCGGCGCAGCGTCGGGCCCGTGCCCGATCTTTGCCGGCAAGCAGGTGTCGGCCAAGGGGTGGTGCACCGCGTACGTCAAGAAGCCTTGAGTGGCTGAGTCCACCTCCGCATGAGGCTGTTGCCCGCCGATCTCCCCGAGCGAGCGGCCCTCTCGCTGGAGGTGCATGCACGCCCCTCCGAGCCGCTGGCCGCGCCGGGTCGTGCGAGTTATGTGGCCGTGCTGGTGGATGCCGACGAGCGCGAGCGCGAGCTGGCGCATCTGGCCCGGCTGTGCCGTGCGCATGGCCTGCCGGCACCGGTGGCCGAGGCGGTCCACTGGAGCGGCCGCATCGGCGGCGTGCGGCTCAAGTGGGAGCGCCACGGCGAGTTTTCCAGCTACACCTTGATGGCGGTGCAGACGGCCGCGCACGACGCGCCGGCCTTCGCCGATCCGCCGGCGGCCCAGCTGCCATCGGGCTGGCTGGCCGGTGTGCCCGGCATGACGGTCTATGCCGGCCACGCCGAGCTGCTGCAGGCCGAGGATGCGCCGAGCCTGCCTGACCTGCAGCAGGACTTCTTCGCCGGCCATCCGGTCGTCGGCAGCGCTGTGGGCGCCGGCGCCGGCCTGGCGTATTCCGATTTCCTGATCCATGCCGACGGCTTCGGCCGCATCCTGCTGGTGGACCAGGGCTTCACGCCGCTGATGGCCGGCCGCATGCTGCAGCGGCTGTTCGAGATCGAGGCCTACCGCATGATGGCCTTGCTCGCCTTCCCGGTGGCGCGCCGACTGTCGCCGCGCATCCTGGCCATCGAGCGCGCGCTGGCCAGCCTCACCGACAGCATTGCTGCCGACAGCGCCCGCGACGGCAGCCGCGACGAGACCCTGCTGCAGGAGCTGATGCGCCTGGCCACCGAGGTGGAGAGCGGCCTGTCGGCCAGCCAGTTCCGCTTCGGCGCCTGCCGCGCCTACGCCGACCTGGTGCGCACCCGCATCGCCGAGCTGCGCGAGCGCCGGCTGAGCGGCCTGCAGACGCTGGACGAGTTCATGTCGCGCCGCTTCACGCCGGCCGTGGCCACCTGCGCCACCGTGTCGCAGCGCCTGCACGACCTCTCCGAGCGCGTGGCCCAGGCCAGCCACCTGCTGTCCACCCGCGTGGACATCGCCCGCGAGCACCAGAACCACGCGCTGCTGGCCTCCATGGACCGGCGCGCCAAGCTGCAGCTGCGGCTGCAGCAGACGGTCGAAGGCCTGTCGATTGCGGCCATCGTCTACTACATGGCCGGCGTCGTCGGCTACGTCGTCAAGGGCGGGCGCTCGCTGGGCCTGCCGTTGAACGTCGACCTGTTCGTCGGCCTGAGCGTGCCCGTGCTGGCGGTGCTCGCCTACAGCGCCGTGCACCGCGCACGGCGGCATGCCAGTGAACACGAGGCCACCTGAACCCGATGAGCACACCGTTCCCGTTTTCCGCCATCGTCGCCCAGGACGAGATGAAGCTGGCCATCCTCATCGCTGCCGTGGAGCCCGCCATCGGCGGCCTGCTGGTGCTGGGCGACCGCGGCACCGGCAAGTCCACCGCCGTGCGCGGCCTGGCGGCGCTGCTGCCCAGGATGCGCGCCGTGCAGGGTTGCCGTTACCACTGCGACCCGGCCGCGTCGTCCGGCTGCGAGGACTGCGCACGTTTGCGCGCCGGCGGCCGCGTCAAGACCGAGGAGCTGCCCGTGCCGGTGGTGGACCTGCCGCTGGGCGCCAGCGAAGACCGCGTGCTGGGCGCGCTGGACCTGGAGCGCGCCCTGTCGCAGGGCATCAAGGTCTTCGAGCCGGGCTTGCTGGCCAAGGCCCACCGCGGCTTCCTGTACATCGACGAGGTCAACCTGCTGGAAGACCACCTCGTGGACCTGCTCATCGACGTGGCCGCGTCGGGCGAGAACGTCATCGAGCGCGAGGGCCTGAGCGTGCGCCATCCGGCGCGCTTCGTGCTGGTGGGCAGCGGCAACCCCGAGGAGGGCGAGCTGCGGCCGCAGCTGCTGGACCGCTTCGGCCTGTCGGTCGAAGTCAAGACGCCCACCGACATCCCCCAGCGCGTGGAGGTGGTGCGCCGCCGTGACGCCTTCGAGCGCGACCCGGTCGCCTTCACCACGCAGTGGGCCAAGCAGGACGCGAAGGTCAGGCGCCAGATCCTGCACGCCCGCGAGCGCCTGCCCGACCTCGCCATCGGCGACGCCGTGCTGCACCGCGCCTCGGAGCTGTGCGTGGCCGTCCACAGCGACGGCCTGCGCGGCGAGCTGACGCTGATGCGCGCCGCCCGCGCGCTGGCCGCGCTGCAGGCCGCGCCCGAGGTCACGCTGGCGCACCTGCGCCAGGTCGCCGTGCCGGCGCTGCGCCACCGGCTGCGTCGCAATCCGCTGGACGACACCGGCTCGGGCGAGCGCATCGAGCGCGCGGTGGCTGAGCTGTGGGCATGACGGCGCCGGCGACCGTCGGTTGGGGTGAGCACCGCGAACCCCGACATCCACGGCACCGCTGGCCGTTGGGGTTCGCATGGCTCACCCGAACCTACCCAGCCCGCACTCCATGACCAGCCCCGACCTGGCCACCCAGGCAGCCTGGCTGCTGGCGGTGGACCCGGCGGGCCTCGGTGGCCTGTGCCTGCGCGGCCCCGCCGGCCCGGCGCGCGACGCGGTGCTGGCCAGCTTGCGCCGCGCCTTGCCTGACGGCACCCCCTGGCGCCGCCTGCCGCTGCAGATCGACGACGAGCGCCTGGCGGGCGGCCTGGACCTGGGCCTGAGCCTGGCCGCCGGGCGGCCGGTGATGCAGGCCGGGCTGCTGGCCGAGGCCGACGGTGGCGTGCTGCTGTTGCCCATGGCCGAGCGCGTCGATGCCGGGCTGGCGGCCAGGCTGGCGTCCGCGCTGGAGCAGGGCGCGTCGCGCTTTGGCGTCGTGGCGCTGGACGAAGGCCAGTCGGCCGAGGAGCAACTGCCGGCCTGCCTGCTGGAGCGGCTGGCGCTGGTCGCCAGCCCCGCCGCGCCCGATCTGGCTGCCGGCTTCGACCAGGCGGGCGAAGGCCAGGCGCTGCCGTTCGACCTGCGCCAAGCGCGGCAGCGGTTGAGCCGCATCCCCTACGACGACGCCACCGTGCAGGCGCTGTGCGGCACCGCCGCCGCGCTGGGTTTGCAGTCGCTGCGCGCGCCCTGGCAGGCCTGGCGCGCGGCCTGCGCCGCGGCGGCCATCGCGGGGCGTGAGTCCGTCACCCAGGCCGATGCCGAACTGGCCGCGCGGCTGGTGCTGGCGCCGCGGGCGCGAACGCTGCCGCAGTCGGCCCAGTCGGAGGCTGCGCCCGACAGCGAGCCGGAGAGCGCGCCTGAGCCCGCCGAATCGCAGCCTGAACCACCGCCCGAAACGCCACCGGCCGAGCCCGAAGCCTCGGCTCCCGACGATCCCGCCACGGCACCACCCGATGACGCGCAGCAGGCGCAGCAACTGCAGGAGCAGATGATCGCCGCCGCCCAGGCGGCCATCCCGCCCGGCCTGCTGGCCAGCCTGGCCGGTGCGTCCCTCCAAGGCGGCGCAGGCGCCGGCCGGCGCGGCGCCGCCGCCCGCCCGGCGCAAACCGGCCGGCCGTTGGCTTCGCGGCGTGGCGCGCTGCGCGCCGGCAGCCGGCTGGACCTGCTGGCCACCCTGCGCGCCGCCATCCCCTGGCAGCGGCTGCGGCTGCTCGAGCGCGAGCAGCAAGGCCTGGGCCCCGCGCCCGTGCGCCTGCTGCTCAAGCGCGACGACTTCCACATCAAGCGCTACCGCCGCCCCGACGAGACCACCACCGTCTTCGTCGTCGACGCCTCCGGCTCGCAGGCGCTCAACCGCCTCGCCGAGGCCAAGGGCGCGGTGGAACTGCTGCTGGCCGACTGCTACGTGCGCCGCGACCGCGTGGCGCTGATCGCCTTCCGCGGCGAAGGTGCCGAGGTGCTGCTGCCGCCCACCCACTCGCTGGTGCGCGCACGGCGCTCGCTGTCCGGCCTGCCCGGCGGCGGCGGCACGCCGCTGGCCGCGGGCATCGAGGCCGCCTGGCTGCTGGGCAGCGGCCTGCAGTCGCGCGACGGCGGCCGGGCCGTGCTGGTCTTCCTGACCGACGCCCGCGCCAACATCGCCCGTGACGGCAGCCCCGGCCGGGGCCCCGCCATGCAGGACGCGCTGGCCGCCGCGCAGCGCCTGCGCGCGGCGGGACTCGCCAGCGTGCTCATCGACACGTCACCGCGGCCGCAGCCTGCGGCCATGGCGCTGGCGCAGGCGATGGCGGCGCGCTATGTGCCGCTGCCGCACGGGCAGGCGTCGGATGTCTACGCGGCCTGTCGCCGCGAGTGACCCCGTCGGGCCGGCGGCGCCGGGTGGCTGGGCCCGACGGCGGGGGCGCCCTCGATAATCCGGCCGCCCCCGCCCGTTCGAGACGCCTGCCTTTCACCATGGATAAATTCTTGTTGCGACAGCAGGTGCTGGAACGCCTCGCCGAAGACCTGCGGCAGGCCGAAGAGGCCGCGCGCACGGCCCATGAGACGGCGACGCACGAAGAGAACATCGCCGAGAACAAATACGACACCCTGGGCCTGGAAGCCGCCTACCTGGCTACCGGCCAGGCGCGCCGCGCCGAAGCCATCCGCCAGGCCATGACCCACTGGCGCCAGTTCCGCCCGCTCGCCTACGACGCGGCCAAAGGCATCCAGCTCGGCGCGCTGGTCTGGCTGCTCGATGCCGATGGCGGGCAGCAACAGCTCTTCCTCGGCCCGGGCGGGGGCAGCATGACGGTGGTCAGCGGCGATCACACCGTCCAGGTCATCAGCGCCGACGCTCCGCTGGGCAAGGCCCTGCTGGGGCGATGCGAGGGTGACGAGGTGTCGATACAGCGGGCGCCCGTGCGACGCCAGTTCGAGGTGCTGCGGGTCCATTGAGCCGCGGGCGCGCTCGTGCCGAACCGGCGTGACCCTGTCGCGGCCTGCCCTCTGCCCAAACCCTGCCACCCCCTTGCCCATGACCCTCGTTCCCCCAGGCCCCCGGTTGCCGCGTCTGTACAGCTTCCGGCGCTGCCCCTACGCGATGCGCGCACGCATGGCGCTGCTGCACGCCGGGCAGGCCTTCGAGGTGGTGGAGGTGAGCTTGCGCGACAAGCCGGCGAGCCTGCTGGCCTTGTCTGCCAAGGCGACGGTCCCGGTGCTGCACCTGCCCGAGGAGGGCCGTGTGATCGACGAGAGCTGGGACATCATGCGCTGGGCGCTGGCGGCGCCCGATGACGAGGCCTGGTGGGCGCGGGCGCAGTCGCCTGCGAACCTGGACCTGGTCCAGCGCAACGACGGCGCCTTCAAGCACCACCTGGACCGCTGGAAGTACCCGCAACGCCACGCGGGCGAGACCCTCACGCCCGACGCTCATCGCGACCGGGCGGTGGAGGTGCTGCTGCAGCCGCTGCAGGCACGGCTGCACCGCGCGCCCTTCCTGGGCGGCGCCAAGCCCTGCGCCACCGACCTGGCCGTGATGCCCTTCGTGCGCCAGTTCGCCGCCGTCGACGCCGCATGGTTCGCGGCGCTGGACCTGCCGTCCGTGCGGTCATGGCTGAACGGCTGGCTGCTCAGCCCACTGTTCGCCGCCTGCATGGCGAAGCTGCCCGCGGGCGGCGTCCATGCGCCGGAGCCGCACTGACGGCTGCGCCGGCGGGGATCACCCCCCCGCGTGGCGGCCTTCGCCCCCACGGGCACCCGTGGCGCGCGGCGCGAGCCACCGACAATCACCCCCGGGGGCGAGCCCGCCGGCAGACCGTGCCCAGCGGACGCCGCAGCCGCCCGCATGCCACTCGCCAGCTTGTAAATTCCCGGGCTTCTGCCAAGCCCGCACCACGATCTCATGCCCAAGACCTCTCACAAACCTTTCGTCATCGGTGTCGCAGGGGGCAGCGGCAGCGGCAAATCGACGGTGACACGCCAGGTCCTGGCCGCCATCGGGCCGGACAAGGTGGCGGTGGTGATGCAGGACGACTACTACCGCGACCAGTCCCACATGCCGCCGGACGACCGCCGCAAGCAGAACTACGACCACCCGGACGCCTTCGACTGGCCGCTGATGGCGCAACACCTGGCCGCGCTGCGCAAGGGGGAGTCCATCGAGATGCCGGTGTACGACTTCGCCGCCGACAACCGCTCCAGCGACACCATCACCGTCAAGCCGGCGCCGGTCATCGTGGTCGAGGGCCTGTTCGCCCTGTACGACACCAAGCTGCGCAACATGATGTCGCTGAAGATCTACGTGGACACGGCCTCGGACGTGCGGTTCATCCGCCGGCTGCAGCGCGACATCTCGGAGCGCGGCCGCAGCACGGAGTCGGTGGTGCAGCAGTACCTGGACACCGTGCGCCCCATGCACAAGCAGTTCATCGAGCCCACCAAGCGCAACGCCGACGTCATCCTGCCGCACGGCGCCAACGGCCCGGCGGTGGACATCATCACCACCAAGGTGATGAGCTTGTTCCAGGACGTCGAGCGTGGCTGAGCGGCAGGCGCGCATCGCTGCGGCGTCCTGAAGGGCTCACCGGGGCGGCTCTTGCCGGCTCGGCGTCAGACGCCGTCTGGAAGGCCAGTCTCGGCGAGGCAGGCCACGGAAGCCCGCTTCAGACGAGAGGCCGGCTCGCGAGACCGACGGTGTCGGCTGCGCGACGACAACTGCTGGGCCGGTCGCGGGCAGTCGGCGGTCGCCTGTTGATGGGCTGAAGTCAGCCATGAGAGACCGATGCATAACTTCCCCGATGCGCGGGCCTGAGGTGTGCGGTGCAATCAGGGAATGGACAGCTTCTTCCTGATGGGCGCCAAGCCGCTGGTGCAAGACTCGCCGACGATGAAGTTGCACGAGCTGCTGGATTGGGCGGAGATCGCGCACAAGCTCAAGGGTCTGTACAAGCGAGAGGCCACGCACGGCGGTGGTCCTGAGCCCTACTCGCCGCTGGCCATGTTCAAGCTGATGCTGCTTGGCCAGTGGCACGGGCTGTCGGACACGCAGTTAGAGCACGCGCTCAAGGTGCGGCTGGACTTCATGGTGTTCACCGGCTTCGAGCCGGGTGACGGCAGCTTCCCCGACGCGACGACGATCTGCCGCTTCCGCAACCGCCTGGTGACGGCCAAGCTTGACCAGGTGCTGCTGCGCCGGGTCAACGTGCAACTCGAAGGCCGGGGCTTGAAGGTGGCCGGCAGCCGCGGCGCCATCATCGACGCCACGATCATCGAGAGTGCCGCGCGGCCCAACCAGCACGTCGAGGTCGACGACGACGGCCAGGCCGACGTGGTGGACAGCGCCGACGACGAAGCGCGCTGGGTCAAGAAGGGCAAGGACGCGTTCTTCGGGTACCGCGGCTACAGCGCGGTGGACACGGAGGACGGCTACGTCGAACACGTGCAAGTGCACCCCGCCAACGAAGCCGAGGTGAACAAACTACCCGCCATCGTGGACGCGCTCATTGAGCAAGGCATGCAGCCTGAGGGCGTACTGGCCGACAAGGGCTACGCGAGTGCGGCCAACCGCGAGTACCTCAAGGGCAAGAAGATCGGCGATCTGATCCAGTTCAAGGGCAGCCGGGGCCACCCGGTGCATCCCTTGCAAACCCAGATGAACCGGGCCATCGCGACGCTGCGCTACAAGGTCGAGCAGGGCTTCGGGACGATGAAGCGGCGCTTCCACCTGAACCGGGCGAGGTATTTCGGGGCGGCCAAGACGCAGGCACAGATGGCGTGGGCGGCGCTCGGCGTGAACCTGCTCAAGGCGATGAGGAAGCTGCAAAGTGGGCGACTGCAGCCGTGTCCAGGCAGCAGTCCGTCCTGAGGGGGCCAAAAGGCTCGGGGACAGGGATCAAAAAGCGCTAAAACGGCCCGAGAACTCGATTTCGATTGCGCATCTCGAAATCCTCGGCATCGCGGCCATCAGCCCCCCCTGCTGAGGTCAGTCATGCAGCGGTCTCCATGAGCCGATGGTCTAACGGCTCGCGGAAAGCGGTCATTCGGGATGGTTAGGAAGCCGTGGGGCCAACGTTCGCAAGTGCCGTTACAAACGTTCTAGCAGCTTGAAGCTCCTGATCGGTCGCTAATGATCGGGCGAGGACTGCATTGACCCATTTGGGTCCATGTCCAGGCTCCGACCTTGCGTAGCCCTCAAGTTCGCCCACCTCGACGACAAACAGACCACCTGCGCGAAGGGTCGCGAGCAATCTGTCGCATGCCCTTGTTGCGTCCCCTGAAGGAACAAATGCCTTTCCGATGGACTTCGCAAGAGACCAGGGGGACGATCTTTTGAGAATTGAACCTATTGCGACCTTGGCTGTTTGAGGGAAAGACGCGCCCTTTAGATTCGAGAAAACGGCGTCGATCTCGTTCTTTACTTCTGTCGCCGTAAGGTCGGGCTTTTTCGCGTCAATCGCTGCCTTTACTTGGCGCCAGTCTTGCTCGATGGTTGCCCAGTCAAGCCCAAGAGCCTCCACTATTGACCTGAGTGGTTGTTCGTCAGAGAGGACGTCAAAGTCTGCTACCGCCCTAACTGGCACATCGACTTCTCTCAGTGCTCGAATTACCACAGGCAGCCTCGCCTTCCCTCCGCAGTGAGTGAACATCAGGTCAGGCCTACGCAGCGCATGCTGCGATGCCCCCACCACAGAATCCAACACGGCTGAATAGAAGCGACAGTCGGAATCTGCCTCGCAGACGATGACGCTCTCATGAAACAGGCCATCAAGGATGTTCGAGTAGCGAAGCAGCGGATCGCCCCACAACTCCTTTATCCTTTCATTGTTTAAAAGGCGAATAGAGTTCTGCGAGCCAGATCGGCGAATCCGAAGTACTCGCACCGATGGATTTTCTGTTTCCAATACACCGCGGACAACATCAGTGCTATGTGTCGCAATAAGCAATTGGCGGTCTGCGGCGCGGTCAAGGACTAACGTCGTGCCCAGTAGTCGCGCTTGAGGTGGGTGGAGAAACGCCTCAGGTTCGTCGATCAGCATGATGTTCTCGCGGCCGACTGATGTGGCAAGCAGGACGCCGGCAAAGCTGCGCATTCCATCGCCTTGTGTGTGCAGCGTGGGCAGCTTTTCCAAGCGCTGGATGTACGCAATACTGACGCGATCCTCCTCGCCCTCGGGTTTCGGTCTTACTCCAATGTGTACCGGCACTTGGCTACCGGCATTGCGGTGGACAACCAAGTCAAGGCCAAAAGCCTTCTTGAATTTATCGCTGAGTCGGACTTCTAGCTTGTCGTCTCTCAGCAAGAAGTGAAACGGATGGCTTGGATTTTCGCGGGCGAGTGCAATATTTTGAGGCGGGTTGCACAACTGGAGTCGTTCATCCGCGGATAGCAAATGGCAGAACCATCGCGAGAGAGCTCCAAGTACGTTATCCCCGCGTTGCCACTCTGCATGAATCTGATTTTGCTGTACCGCATGGCCAAGAGCTTGATAGATCGGATTTTGAGGCTGACCTTCAACTTGCTTTACGGTCCAAAGTCCAAGCCAATTCATTAATTCGGATACGGATCCGCGTCGAAGCAGTTCCAGGGAGTGCAATACCGGGCTCGGCTGAGCAGGGTTTTGAATCTTGTCGCGTATTGCCCGGAGAGTCGCGCTCTTGCCAGCATTGTTCGGGCCGACAATCAGCACAACGTCGTTCTCGCCAACCTCTACTTGCGTTCCGTCACCGAAGACTAGGCGGCGTATCGCAACCCGCGGAGGGGTTAGGTCGGTTGTGAGCGGCGTTGGATGCGTTGACTCTGGCTGCATGGAGCGACTGTACGGCGTTCGAAGCCCTGACTTGATTTGGACGTCAGTGTGGTTAGCCAATATTCGGCGGTGCGGAGAGTCGATGCCTAGATGGCGCCAGTCAAGCTGATGACCGATAAGGCTCGCAAGCCGCCCTACACCCGTCCGGCTGCGAGCGGCGGCAACCCGCCTCTTGCCGACTTCGCCCGCCTGCACCACCCCCTGCGCCAGACCGTTCACGACCGGCTGGTTGTTGTGAACCCGGCCCCGCCGCCGGTCTGCTCCCACAGCCGCCGCAGCAAGCCATTGACCACCTCCGGCGCCTCCTCGTGCGCCAGATGGCCCAGCCCCGGCAGGGGGTGAAAACTCGCCCCCGGCAGCCACCGCGCCAGCTCCAGCGCCTGCACCGGTGCCACCGTGCGGTCGGCCAGGCCGGCGGCCAGCCAGAGCTGGGCGTCCGGGGCCAGGCGCAGCTGGGGCAGGCGGGCCTGCAGGTCTGCGAGCTGCCAGCCGGCCAGCATGTCCAGCACGCCGCTGACATGCGCGGGCTGCTCGAGCAGCTCGCGGTAGTGCTGGACGCCGGCGTCGTCCAGGCGTGAGCCGGTGGAGGCGATCAGGTTCTTCAGCGCCCTGGGCTGCACTGCGTGGCGGCTGACCCAGGCGGGCAGCCAGGCGCTGCGCGAGGCCAGCCTGGCCACGGCCGGCGCCACCAGGCCGATCAGGCCCGGCAGCGGCTGCAGCGCGCCGTTGACGGCCAGCAGCCCGCGCGCCTGCGGCAGGCCCCCGTCCAGGCGCATCTGCACCATGACGGCCGCCCCGGCGGAATGACCGGCGACCAGGGCGGGCTGCCAGTCCAGCGCGGCGAGCAGGTCGCCCACCGCTGCGGCCATGCGCGGCAGGCTGGCCTGCCGGTCCGCGAACGCGGCCGTGCCGCCGTGGCCGGGCAGGTCGGGGATGAGCACGCTGAAGTGCGCCGCCAGCCCGGGCAGGCAGGCGCGCCAGGACTGCAGCGACGAGCCCGTGCCGTGCAGCAGCAGCAGGTGCGGCCCCTGGCCCATGCGCTGCAGACGCCAGCGCAAACCGCCGGCAGTCAGGGCCTCGGGCCTCTCATGGTCAGAACTCATCACAAACCCGGTTGTCAACAAAACTGGACACGCATAGGATCAAGCCATGTTGACACAAAGTCAGGCGCCCACCGCAGTCTTGCGTGGCGACCCGCGCCCGGAGGCGCTGGTCATCGGCAGCGGCTTTGGCGGCCTGGCGGCGGCGGTGCGCCTCGGCGCCCGGGGCTACCGGGTGACGGTACTCGAAAAGCTCGACGCGCCTGGTGGCCGCGCCTATGTGCACCGCCAGGACGGTTTCACCTTCGACGCCGGGCCCACGGTCATCACCGCGCCCTTCCTGTTCGACGAGCTGTGGGCCTTGTGCGGCCGCAAGCTGAGCGACGACGTGGACCTGCGGCCCGTGGCGCCGTTCTACCGCGTGCGTTTCGACGACGGCACGGTGTTCGACTACAGCGGCGACGCCGACGCCATGCGCGCCGAGGTGGCGAGGTTGTCGCCGGGCGACGTGGCCGGCTACGAGCGCTTCCTGGCCGCCAGCGAGGCCATCTACAAGGTGGGCTTCGAGCAGCTGGGCCATGTGTCCTTCGAGAGCTGGACGGACATGGCCCGCGTGCTGCCCGACCTGCTGAAGCTGGAGGGCTACCGCACCGTCTACGGCCTTGCTGCGAAGCACGTCAAGGACGAGAAGCTGCGCGTGGTGCTGACCTTCCAGTCGCTGCTGGTGGGCGGCAACCCGTTCGCCACCACGTCGGTCTACTGCCTGATCGCGTTCCTGGAGCGGCGCTTCGGCGTGCATTTCGCGATGGGCGGCACCGGCGCGCTGGTGCGCGGGCTGGTCGGGCTGGTCGAAGGGCAGGGCGGGCGTGTGCTGTGCGGCCAGGCGGTGGACGAGATCCTGGTGGAGCAGGGCGCGGCCTGCGGCGTGCGGCTGGCGACCGGCCAGCAGCTGCGCGCCGACGTGGTGGTCTCCAACGCCGATTCGGCCTGGACCTACAAGCACCTGCTGCCCGGCCGCTTGCGCCGCCGCTGGACGGACAAGCGCATCGCCCGCGCGCGCTACTCGATGAGCCTGTTCGTCTGGTACTTCGGCACCTCGCGCCAGTACCCCGACGTGGCCCACCACACCATCTCGCTGGGTCCGCGCTACGAAGGCCTGCTGGACGACATCTTCACGAAGAAGCACCTGGCCGACGACTTCAGCCTCTACCTGCACCGGCCCACGGCGACCGACCCCAGCCTGGCGCCGCCGGGCTGCGACACCTTCTACGTGCTGGCCCCGGTGCCGCACCTGGACGCCGGCGTGGACTGGCGCGAGCGCGCCGAGCCCTACCGCGCGGCCATTGCCAAGCGCCTGGGCGAGACGCTGCTGCCGGGCCTGGAGCAGGCCGTGGTCAGCTCGCTGATGCTGACGCCACAGGACTTCCAGGACCGCCTCAATTCGTACAAGGGTGCCGCCTTCGCGATGGAGCCGGTGCTGACGCAGAGCGCCTGGTTCCGCCCGCACAACCGCAGCGAAGAGGTGGCGCGCCTGTACCTCGTCGGCGCCGGCACCCATCCGGGCGCCGGGCTGCCGGGCGTGCTGTCGTCCGCCCGCGTGCTCGACAGCATCGTGCCGCACGGGCGGGATCTGCCCCGCTCCGACCCATTTCCGGCCAAGGAAGGATTCGCCCATGTCCGCACCGCTTGAATCCCCGCGCCCGTCGCCGCCGCTGCTGGCCGCCGACCTGGCCGCCTGCCGCGCCAGCCTGGCCCACAACTCCAAGACCTTCCACGCCGCCTCGCTGCTGCTGCCGCCCGCCGTGCGCGCGCCGGCCACCGTGCTCTACGGCTTCTGCCGGCTGGCCGACGACACCGTGGACGTGGAAGGCGGCCGGCGCCTGGCGCTGACGCAACTGCGCCGCCGGCTGGACCGCGTCTTCGAGGGCCGGCCCCAGCCCGTGGCCGCCGACCGCGCGCTGGCCGCCGTGGTGGCGCAGTACGGCATCCCGCGGGCGCTGCTGGACCTGCTCATCGAAGGTCTGTCCTGGGACGTCGACGGCCGCGACTACGACACGCTGGACGACCTGCAGGACTACGCCGCCCGCGTGGCCGGCACCGTGGGCGCCATGATGAGCCTGCTGATGGGCGTGCGCGACGAAGCGGCCCTGGCGCGCGCCTGCGACCTGGGCGTGGCGATGCAGCTGTCCAACATTGCACGCGACGTGGGCGAGGACGCGCGCATGGGGCGGCTGTACCTGCCGCGCCAGTGGCTGCGCGAGGCCGGCATCGACCCCGTCGCCTGGCTGGCCGCGCCGCGCTTCGAGCCGGCGCTGGCGTCTGTCGTGCAGCGGCTGCTGGATGCCGCCGACGTGCTCTACGCGCGTGCGGCGGCCGGCGTCGCCAGCCTGCCGCTGGCCTGCCGCCCCGGCATCAACGCGGCGCGGCTGATGTACGCCGCCGTCGGCCACGAGGTGGCGCGCGCCGGCTGCGACTCCGTCAACCGCCGCGCCGTGGTGCCCGGCCGCCGCAAGAGCCGGCTGCTGCTGCAGGCCGCCGTGAGCCTGTGGCCGGCCAGCCGCCAGCTGCGCGAGCCGCCGCTGCCGGCCAACCGCCCCCTGCTGGCCGCGGTGGCCGCCACGCCGGTGTCCGCGCCGGTGCGCAAGGTCGAGTTCGTCATCAACCTCTTCGACCGGCTGGCGCGTCAGGACCGCCAGGCCGGTTGGGGCCGGAGCGCGGCATGAGCGCCGCGCGACTGCCCGCCGGCGCGCGCACCGCCATGCGCGGCACAAAGGCATTGCCATGAGCGTGCTAGCACTGGGCCTGAACCACGGCAGCGCGCCGCTGGACCTGCGCGGGCGCTTCGCGTTCCCGCTGGAGGCGCTGGGCCGCAGCGTGCAGGGGCTGCGCAGCCACCTGGCGCGTGCCCAGCCCGAGGTGGCCATCCTGTCCACCTGCAACCGCACCGAGCTGTACGTCGGCCTGCCCCCCAGCGCCTGCCCGCGCCATGCGATGGAGCTGGCCGAGCCCGCCATCGAATGGCTGGCCGCCCAGGGCGGCACCAGCACCGACAGCCTGCGCGGCCACAGCTACTTCCTGCAGGGGGCCGACGCCGCGCGCCACGCCTTCCGCGTCGCGTCGGGGCTGGACTCCATGGTGCTGGGCGAGCCGCAGATCCTGGGCCAGATGAAGGTGGCCGTGCGCGAGGCCGACAGCGCCGGCGCCCTGGGCACCACGCTGCACCAGATGTTCCAGCGCAGCTTCGCCGTGGCCAAGGAGGTGCGCAGCAGCACCGAGATCGGCGCGCATGCGGTCAGCATGGCCGCCGCCGCCGTGCGCCTGGCGCTGCAGCTGTTCGAGGGCCTGCAGAGCACGCGGGTGCTGTTCGTCGGCGCGGGCGAGATGATCGACCTCGTCGCCACCCACTTCGCCGCACACGGCCCGCAGAGCATGACGGTGGCCAACCGCAGCCGCGAGCGCGGCCAGCTGCTGGCGCAGCGGCTGGGCGCGCAGGCGCTGCCGCTGGCCGAGTTGGGCCAGCGCCTGCACGAGTTCGACATCGTCATCAGCTGCACCGCCAGCAGCCTGCCGCTGATCGGCCTGGGCGCGGTCGAGCGTGCGCTCAAGGCCCGCAAGCGTCGCCCCATGCTGATGCTGGACCTGGCCGTGCCGCGCGACATCGAGCCCGAGGTGGCGCGGCTGGACGACGTCTTCCTCTACACGGTGGACGACCTGGCCCGCCACGTGCAGACCAACGGCGAGCGCCGCCAGGCCGCCGTGCAGCAGGCCGAGGCCATCGTCAGTGCCGGCGTCAACAGCTTTGCGCAGTGGCTGGAGCAGCGCGCCAGCGTGCCGCTGATCCAGGCGCTGCAGCGCCAGACCGAGGACTGGCGCCAGGCCGAACTCGCCAAGGCCCGCCGCGCGCTGGCCAGGGGGCAGGACGTGGAAGCCGTCATGGAGACGCTGTCCGCCGCGCTGACCCGCAAGATGCTGCACGGCGCGCTCAGCGAGCTGCACGGCAGCGCCGGCGAGGCGCACCAGCAGTGGATGGCCTCGCTGCAGCGGCTGTTCCTGCGACCCGCGCCCGCGCGGGACTGAGCGTTCGCGCGGCCCGGCATGTCGTCGCACTGGCTGGGCTTGATCGAGCTGGTGCTGGTGTTCGGCGTGATCCTGGGCTGGGCGGGGTGGCAGTGGTGGGACTGGCGGCGGTGGCGCCGGCGCCAGGACGAGCAGCGCGCGAAGGCCGAGGACGCCGAGAAGGCCGGGAACGCCGACACCGGCGGATAGGTTGCCGTCGGGCTGCTCGCGGGCAGGCACAAGACGGTGCGCGACGCAACAACCGGGAAGCTCCATGCCCTACCAAGTCATCTATTCATCGGCCGCCACGACGCCCCTGCAGCAGGAGGACTTGCACGACCTGCTGACCCAGGCGCGCCGCAGCAACGCCCGCTCCGGCATCACCGGGGCGCTGGTCTATGTCGATGGCTGCTTTCTGCAGGTGCTCGAAGGCCAGGCCGCGGCCGTGCAAGCGCTGATGGCGCGCATCGCCGCCGACCTGCGCCACGAGACGCTCACCGTGCTGCAGGCCGGCGAGATCGCCGCCCCGGCGTTCCCCGACTGGCAGATGGCCTGCGTCAGTGCCACCGCGGCGCAGGTCGCCGTGTGGGCCGGCCTGAGCGCCAGGACGGAGCTGCCAGAAACCCTGGACGCGCTGCGCCGGGACCGTGAGAAGACGATGCAGCTGTCCCGGCGCATCCTGGCCGCGTGGCTGGCTGAGGCCGCGCCGCACGCCCCTGGCGGGTGAGTGCCCGCGGGGTCAAAACACCGCGTGGTCGCCCCGCTCGGGCAGCCGCTGCGTGCCGCTCGCCAGCCCTGCGTAGAAGCTCGCCAGCGTTTGTCGTCCCGTGGCGGGCGTTGCCGCCGCGTCATACCGCCCGGCGGTCGCGTCCCACACCAGCATGGACTCCGTCGCGTAGTAGCGCCCGATGCGCGCCAGCTCCGCCTTCCCGGCGAGCTTGGGCGCCACCCGGCCCAGGGTGGCGAGCGTGGCGATGATGAGGTCCATCAAGCCCACCGGCACCGACTTGAACTTCGGCGCGATGCCCAGCGCCGCGAACAGCAGCTCGCCCTGCTCGCGCGCCGTCAGCGCCGGCCCGGGGCCGCCGATGGGGAGGATGCGGTTGTGACGTTGCGGGTCGGTCAGGCAGTCGGCCAGGTAGGCGGCCAGGTCGTCGTCGCCGATGGGCTTGCAGGCGGTCAGCCGGCCATCGCCGAACAGCAGGAAAGGCCGGCCGCGCCGCACGCGCTCGACCTGGCCCGAGACCGACTTGAAGAAGGCCGTCGGCCGCACGATGGAATAGGTCAGTCCCGACGCCATCAACGCCTGCTCGAACGCCAGCTTGGCCCGCTGGAATTCGAGCCGGGGCTTTTGCACGCAGATCGCCGACAGCAGCACCATGTGGCCCACGCCCGCGTCCCGCGCCGCCGCCAGGGCGTGCAGATGGGCCTGGTGGTCGATGGCCCAGGCGTCGCGCGCCGCGCCGGTGCGCGAGGCCAGGCAGGAGACGAGGGCGTCGAAGCGCTCGCCGCACAAGCCGTCGCGGGCCAGCGAGGCGGGGTCGGCCACGTCGCCGAAGCGCACGGCCGCGCCGGCCAGCAGCCGTTCGGTGTCGGCCTGCTGCAGCCGCCCGCCCACGCCGGCGCGCGGCCGCACGAAGCAGACCACCTCGTGGCCGCGCTGGCGCAGCGCGTGCGCCGTGGCCTGGCCGATGGTGCCGGTGGCGCCGAGCAGCAGCACGCGGGCCATCAGCGCCCCCCTGTCCAGCGCGGCATGCGAAACGGCAGCAGCGCCTGCACCCAGGGCCGGTCGAAGCGCCGCAGCGACAGGCTCTCGTGCACGCTCATCGTGCCGTCGGTCGGGTCGCGCAGCAGCGAGCGGCTGTAGAAGGGGCCGCTCTCCAGCGTGGCCAGCAGCGCGGGCGGGCGCTCGGCGCGGCAGTGGCGCGCCAGCCCCCAGGCGGTGGCGGGCAGGGGGTGCAGCAGCGGCAGCGGGCGCTGCGCCAGGCGGCCGGCGGCGTCCACGTCCAGCGAGAGTGCGCGCGAGGCACCGTCGGTCGTCTGCACCTCGTAGTGCACGCGGCTGAGGCCACCGGGCAGCGCGCTGCGCGACCACTGCCAGCTGTCGAAGTCGCGCGCCAGCGGGCGGCTGCCGTGGTTGGCGTCCAGGTAGGCGCCGCCCTGCCAGCGCAGCGCGGGGGCGTCGAAGTGCAGGTCGACGCGCCCACGCGGGCTGACGGGCTGCCAGAGGTGGCGGCCGGCCGCATCCAGCGCGAAGGCCTGGCCGGGCAGCGCGCCGGGCTGCACATGGATGCGCCCGCGCAGGCGGCGCGGCCAGGGCGCGGTCCACTCGTCGATGTCGATCTGCAGGCTGCCGTCGGCGGCCCAGGCCAGGCGGCTGGGGCCGATCTGCAAGTGCCGGGCGCTGCGCGAGAGCTGGCGGGCGCCGCGCTCCGTCATGGCCCACAGGCGCTCGAACTGCGTGGCACCGGCGGGGCGGCGGTACAGCGACAGGTTGACCGCGCAGTGCGCCTCGGCCGCTGCGCCGGCGTCGCCGTGGCGGCGGCGCGCCCAGGCGTAGTAGGGCGAGAACACGCTGCCGACGAAGGCGATCAGCGTGAGCGCGTGGACGCTGCCGTCGGGCTGCGGGTCGCTCAGCGCGTCGACATACCACCAGGCATAAGCGCCGGCGCCGAGCGCGACGTCGAAGGCAGGCCCGCGAGGATCTGCTCGGCGGCCAGTTGGCCCGACAGCGCCGCCATCGGCACGCCAGGCCCCGGGTGCACCGAGCCGCCCGCCAGGAACAGCCCCGGCACCGGCGTGCGCCCCTGCGGCCGCGAAGTGAAGCTCGCCCGCCAGCCTTGGGCTGCCGGGCCGTACAGCGCCCCGCCGCTGCCCGGGAACATCTGTGCGAAGTCCTGCGGGCGGGTCAGCACTGGTGGCGCGGTGAGCTTCAGGCGCAGGCCGGCGCGCGTCAGTTGGGTCCACATCTGGGCTTCGCATCGCGCGATCTCCGGTTCGGTGAGGGGGCGCGCCTGCGCGCCTTCGGCGGGGGCATTCACCAGGCACATCAGCCGCTCGGGGCGGCGCGCCCCGCCGCGCGCGGGCCGCGCGGCGCCGCTGCGGTCCTGCGCGCAGACGTAGACGGTGGGCGACTCGGGCAGACGGCCGGCGGCGATGGCCTCGAACTCGCCCCGGTAGCCCTGCGGCGGGCCGAAGAAGACGTTGTGGTGCGACAGCTCGAAGCCGCCGGTCTCGGCCTCGCCGTGCCAGGTCAGCGCCGACAGCGAGGGCTGCGCGCGTGCCGGCGTGCCCAGCGCCTGGCGCACCGGCTCGTCCAGCAGGCCGCGGCTGAGCGCCTGCGCGTCGCCGTTGAACACGACGATGTCGGCCGGCAGTTGCTCGCCGTCGGCCAGCGCCACGCCGCTGACCCGGCCGTGCGCCAGCAGCAGGCGCCGGGCCTCGCAGCCGTAGCGGATGCGCACGCCCTGGGCCTGCGCGCAGCCGGCCAGCACCTGGGCCAGGCGGTGCATGCCGCCTTCCACCTGCCAGACCGCCTCGCGCTCGACATGGGCCACCAGCATCAGCGTGGCCGGCGCGTCGAACGGCGAGGAGCCGCAGTAGGTGGCGTAGCGGCCGAACAGCTGGCGCAGCCGCGGGTCGTGGAAATAGCGGCCCAGCTCGCGCCACAGCGTGGTGAACGGCGAGATGCGCAGCAGCTGGCGCAGCCCCGGCAGCCCCTGCTGGCGCAGCACCCGCCAGGCCAGCGACGCCGGCGTGGGGCGGCTGCTCTGCATGAACGGGCGGTCCAGCGTCTCGTAGACCTGGCGCGCACGGGCGCAGAAGGCGCGGTAGCGCTGCGCCTCGGCGGTGCCGCTGAACTCGGCAATGGCGGCCACGCTCAGCGCCAGGTCGGCCGACAGGTCCAGCCGCTCGTCCGGCCCCCAGGCGTGGCGGGCGAGCACCTCGCAGCGGCTCAGGTGCAGGTGGCGGTCCAGCGACTGGCCTAGGCGCTCGAACAGCGCGTCGAACACCCAGCGCATGGTCAGCACCGTGGGCCCGCCGTCCAGGCGCAGCGGGCCGCATTCCACCTGCCGCATCTTGCCGCCCGGGGTGGCCGCGCGCTCCAGCACCTGCACGTCCAGCCCCGCGTGCGCCAGCAGCGCCGCCGCGGTGAGCCCGCCCACGCCGGCGCCGATCACCAGCACGCGCGGCGGGCTGAGGCTGCGTGGCAGCGTGTGCATGCTCATTGACGCCCTTTCCGGGTGTGTCTATGCTGATTGACACATGGTAATGTAATTTGAACGCGACGAGCCCCCGTCTTGCCGCGTCGTCACCAGCAAAGGCCTCTATGTCGCATGACGACCGAATCGAGCGCGCCCTCCGGGCCAGCCTGTCCCCCGTCGCGCAGCAGGGCCACCCGCCCAAGCTGGCGGCGGCCATGCAGCATGCGGTCTTCCCCGGCGGCGCGCGCATCCGGCCCAAGCTGACGCTGGCCGTGGCGCTGGCCTGCGGCGAGGACGACCCGGCCCTGACCGACGGCGTGGCGGCGGCCGTCGAGCTGCTGCATTGCGCGTCGCTGGTGCACGACGACCTGCCGTGCTTCGACGCGGCCGAAACGCGGCGCGGCCGGCCGTCGGTGCACCGCGCCTTCGGCGAGCGCCTGGCCGTGCTGGCCGGCGACGCGCTGATCGTGGCGGCCTTCGAGGTCTTGGGCGGCAGCGCCAGGCGCCATCTGTCGCGCCTGCCGGTGCTGTTGCGCACGGTCACGCAGGGCGTCGGCATGCCCATGGGCATCGTCGCGGGCCAGGCCTGGGAGTGCGAGCCCCAGATCTCGCTGAGCGACTACCAGCAGGCCAAGACCGGCGCGCTGTTCGCGGCCGCGACCATGGCCGGCGCCCAGGCCGCCGGGGCCGATGGCGCGCCCTGGCGGGCCTTGGGTGAACAACTGGGCCAGACCTACCAGGTGGCCGACGACATCCGCGACGTGATGCTGGATGCCAGCGCCATGGGCAAGCCCGGCGGCCAGGACGTGGCGCTGGACCGCCCCAGTTCGGCACGCGAGCTGGGGCTGGAGGGCGCGCTCGCCGAGTTCCAGCGCCTCGTGCAGGCCACGCTGTTGACCGTGCCGGTCTGCCCGGGGGCGTCGCAGTTCCGGCAGTTGATCCGCCGCGAAGCCGACCGGCTGGTGCCGCAGCAGCTCGTGGCGCGCGTCGCCGCCGTGGCCTGACCATGGCCCACCCCGCCGCCCCGCCGGCCGCCTCGCACTGGAGCGACGCGCCGCTGGCCTGGCGGGACCGGCTGCTGGGCAGTGCGCGCTTTCGCCGCTGGGCGCAGGCGTTCGCGCCCACGCGCTGGATCGCGCGCCGCCGCGCGGCCCAGGTGTTCGACCTGGTGGCCGGCTTCGTCTACTCGCAGGTGCTGCTGGCCTGTGTGCAGCTGCGCCTGTTCGACCTGCTGCTGGCCCAGGGCCCGCAGACGCTGGCGGCCCTGGCGCTGCGGCTGAACCTGCCGCTGGCCGGGGCGCAGCGCCTGGTGCTGGCGGCCGTGTCGCTGCGGCTGTTGGAGGCGCGGCCCTCGCCGGGCGGTGACAGCCGCTACGGCCTCGGCCCGCTTGGTGCGCCGCTGGCAGGCAACGCGGGGCTGGCGGCGATGGTGGAGCACCACGCGGCGCTGTACCGAGACCTGGCCGACCCGCTGGCGCTGCTGCGCGGCGAGGCCGCCCAGGGCCGGCTCGCGGGCTTCTGGCCCTACGCCGGCACCGGGTCGCCCGACGCCCTGCCCACGCCGCAGGTGGCCGCGTACTCGGCGCTGATGGCGGCGTCGCAACCGCTGGTGGCCGAGCAGGTGCTGCAGGCCTATCCCCTGCAGCGCCATCGCCGCCTGCTGGACGTGGGCGGCGGCGACGGCGCCTTCGCCTGCACGGCCGCCCGCCACGCGTCGGCCCTGCACGTGCAGGTGTTCGACCTGCCCGGCGTGGTGGCGCGTGCCGCGCAGCGTTTCGAGCAGGCGGGCCTGGCGGCGCGCTGCAGCGCGCTGGGGGGCGACTTCTTCCGCGACGAGCTGCCGGCCGGCGCCGACCTGGTGACGCTGCTGCGCGTGGTGCACGACCATGACGACGAGCGCGTGTTGCGCCTGCTGCGCGCCGTGCGCCGCGCGCTGGCCGAGGGCGGGCGCCTGCTGCTGGCCGAGCCGCTGGCAGACACGCCGGGCGCCGAGGCGATGGGCCATGCCTATTTCGGCTTCTACCTGCTGGCCATGGGGCGCGGCCAGCCGCGCAGCGAAGCCCGCCTGCGCGAACTGCTGGCCGAGACCGGCTTCACGCGTGTGCGCCGCCTGCCCACCCCCCTGCCTTTGCAGGCCAGCGTGCTGTTGGCCGACGCCGGCTGATCAAATAAGTGTAAATCTTAGTTGACGGTTGATTGTGTAAGCGTAGTATGACTCGCATGAGATCCAGAAACGCCCAGACGCACGCCACGGCCCACCGACCGAGCGGCGCCGCACTGCAGGAGGTCGTCTCATGAATACGCTGGCCGTGGTCATCGACCGCCCCGAGCACCTCAGCCTCAGCCACCTGCGGCTGCCGGTGATGGAAGACGAGGACGTCGTTGTCGAAGTCGAGTGGAGCGGCATCAGCACGGGCACCGAGCGCCTGATCTGGACCGGCACCATGCCGATGTTCCCGGGCATGGGTTATCCGCTGGTGCCGGGCTACGAGGCGGTCGGCCGCGTCATGGCGGTCGGTCCGGCCAGCTCGAACTGGGTGGGGCAGCGGGTGTTCGTGCCTGGTGCGCGCTGCTTCGGCGAGGTCAAGGGCTTGTTCGGCGGCTCGGCGTCTCGGCTGGTGGTGCCGGGCGCCAAGGTCGTGCCGGTCGACGAGAAGCTGGGCGAGCAGTCGGTGCTGCTGGCGCTGGCCGCCACGGCCTACCACAGCGTGGCCGGCGGCGGGCAGGGCCAGCCGTTCACGCCGCCCGACCTGATCGTGGGCCACGGCGTGCTGGGGCGGCTGCTGGCGCGCATGAACGTCGCCGCCGGCATCACCGACTTCACCGTCTGGGAAACCAACCCGGCGCGCGCCGATGGCGCCACCGGCTACACGGTGACCCACCCCGACGACGACAAGCGCCGCGACTACAAGGCCATCTACGACGTCAGCGGTGACTCCGCCCTGCTCGACAGCCTGATCGGCCGCCTGGCCTTCGGCGGCGAGGTGGTGCTGGCGGGCTTCTATGCCAAGCCGCTGTCGCTGAACTTCGCACCGGCCTTCATGCGCGAGGCGCGCATCCGCGTGGCCGCCGAATGGAAACGGCCCGACATGCTGGCCGTCAACGCGCTGCTGCACGCCGGCCGGCTGTCGCTGGACGGCCTGCTCACCCACAGCGAGCCGGCCGAGAACGCCGGCGCTGCCTACGCCCAGGCCTTCGGCGATGCCGGCTGTCTGAAGATGGTTTTGGACTGGAGACACCACGCATGAGCACCTCGACGATCCCGGCTGAGGCCACGGTGCGCTTCCAGCCCCGTACTGACGCGCTGCGTGCGGAGGCCGCCATCGAGCCCGACGCCGTCGCCACGGGCCCGGTCACCAAGACGACGCAGATCATCGCCATCTACGGCAAGGGCGGCATCGGCAAGAGCTTCACGCTGGCCAACCTCAGCTACATGATGGCCCAGCAGGGCAAGAAGGTGCTGCTGATCGGCTGCGACCCCAAGAGCGACACCACCAGTCTGCTCTTCGGCGGCAAGGCCTGCCCCACCATCATCGAGACCAGCAGCAAGAAGAAGCTGGCCGGCGAGGCGGTGGCCATCGGCGACGTCTGCTTCAAGCGCGACGGTGTGTACGCGATGGAACTGGGCGGCCCCGAGGTCGGCCGCGGCTGCGGCGGGCGCGGCATCATCCACGGCTTCGAGACGCTGGAGAAGCTTGGCTTTCACGACTGGGGTTTCGACTACGTGCTGCTGGACTTCCTCGGCGACGTGGTCTGCGGCGGCTTCGGCCTGCCGATTGCGCGCGACATGTGCCAGAAGGTCATCGTCGTCGCCAGCAACGACCTGCAGAGTTTGTACGTCGCCAACAACGTCTGCAGCGCGGTGGAGTACTTCCGCAAGCTGGGTGGCAACGTTGGCGTGGCCGGCATGGTCATCAACAAGGATGACGGCACCGGCGAGGCGACCGCGTTCGCTGAAGCCGTGGGCATCCCGGTGCTGGCCGCCATCCCCGCCAACGAGGACATCCGCCGCAAGAGCGCCAGCTACGAAATCATCGGCCGGCCCGGCACGCAGTGGGCCTCGCTGTTCGAGACGCTGGCCACCAACGTGGGCGAGGCGCCGCCGGTGCGACCCAAGCCGCAGACGCAGGACCAGCTGCTGGGCCTGTTCTCGGCCGAGGTGACCGGGCGCGATTTCCAGATGGAGCCGGCGACGCTGTTCGACATGGTTGGCAAGACCGAGCTGATCAAGCCGACGCTCGAAGTGGTCTACGACGCCGCCTGAGCCCGCCATGAGCAATTGCCACGCGACCCCCGAGATGGCTCTGGCCCAGAGCCAGAACCAGAGCGCCGCCACCCGCGAGACGCTGGATCGCTACGCGGCCGACTATCCCAAGGGCCCGCACGACCAGCCGCAGAGCATGTGCCCGGCCTTCGGTGCGCTGCGCGTGGGCCTGCGCATGCGCCGCACGGCCACCATCCTCAGCGGCTCGGCCTGCTGCGTCTACGGGCTGACCTTCACCTCGCACTTCTACGGCGCCAAGCGCAGCGTGGGCTATGTGCCCTTCAACAGCGAGAGCCTGGTGACGGGCAAGCTGTTCGAGGACATCCGCGACACGGTGCACGAACAGGCCGACCCCGAGAAGCTGGACACGCTGGTGGTCATCAACCTGTGCGTGCCCACGGCCAGCGGCGTGCCGCTGCAGCTGCTGCCCAAGGTCATCAACGGCGTGCGCATCATCGGCATCGACGTGCCCGGCTTCGGCGTGCCCACCCATGCGGAGGCCAAGGACGTGCTGGCCGGCGCCATGCTGCAGCGTGCCCGCAGCGAAGCCGAGTCAGGCCCGGTCACGGCCCCCAAGGGCTGGCGCGAGCAGGGCATGGACCAGGCCAGGACGGTCAGCCTGCTGGGTGAGCTGTTCCCGGCCGACCCCATGGTCATCGGCATGCTGCTGGGCCCGCTGGGCTTGAAGGTCGGCCCCACGGTGCCCACCCGCGAGTGGCGCGAGCTGTACGCGGCGCTGGACTGCACGGTGGCGGCAGCCATCCACCCCTTCTACACGGCCAGCGTGCGCGAGCTGCAGGCCGCCGGCCGGCCCGTCGTCGGTTCGGCCCCGGTGGGCGCCGACGGCACGGCCGCGTGGCTGCGCGCCATCGGCGAAGCGGCCGAAGTGCCCAGCGCGCAGGTCGAAGCCGCGATTGCCGCCATCCTGCCCGCCATCCGCGGCGCGCTGGCCAAGTCGCCGATCAACGCCAAGGTGACGGTCAGCGGCTACGAGGGCTCCGAGCTGCTGGTGGCCCGCCTGCTGGTGGAAAGCGGCGCGACCGTGCCCTACGTCGGCACCGCCTGTCCCCGCACGCCCTGGTCCGACCCCGACCGCGCCTGGCTGGAAGCCCGCGGCTGCGAGGTGCAGTACCGCGCGTCGCTGGAGCAGGACCTGGCCGCCGTGCAGCGCCACCGCCCGCAGCTGGCCATCGGCACCACGCCGCTGGTGCAGGCGTGCAAGGAGATGGCCGTTCCCTCGCTGTACTTCACCAACCTCATTTCGGCCCGGCCCCTGATGGGCCCAGCCGGTGCCGGCTCGCTGGCCCAGGTGATCAACGGCGCCATCGCCAACCAGGCGCGCTTCGACACGATGCGCGAGTTCTTCGGCGAGACCGGCAAAGGCGACCGCGCCGGCGTGTGGACCGAAGTGCCCGTGCTGCGCCCTGAGTTCCGCGCCGAGACGAAACGCCAGGTCATCAAGGTCATGAAGCGCCGCAAGGCCGAGGAGATGATATGAGCCCCCACGCTCACTTCGTTCACTGCCCCCCGAGGGGGCGCGCAGCGCCCTTCGGGCGGCCGGGCGGGCGCGGCTGATGAACTTCGTCCTCGATCACGACCGTGCCGGCGGCTACTGGGGCGCCGTCTACGTGTTCACCGCAATCAAGGGCCTGCAGGTGGTCATCGACGGCCCGGTGGGCTGCGAGAACCTGCCGGTGACCTCGGTGCTGCACTACACCGACGCGTTGCCGCCGCACGAGCTGCCCATCGTCGTCACCGGCCTGGCCGAGGAGCAACTGGGTCGCGAAGGCACCGAAGGCGCGATGAAGCGTGCGCATGCCGCGCTCGACCCCGACCTGCCCAGCGTCGTCGTCACCGGCTCCATCGCCGAGATGATCGGCGGCGGCGTGACGCCCGAGGGCACCACCATCGCCCGCTTCCTGCCGCGCACCATCGACGAAGACCAGTGGCAATGCGCCAACCGCGCGATGTTCTGGCTGTGGACGGAGTACGGCGTCAAGAAGGTGCCGGCGCGCAAGCCTTTTGCCGATCGGCCCGTGGGCGAGAAGCCGCGCGTCAACATCATCGGCCCCTGCTACGGCCAGTTCAACAGCGCCAGCGACCTGCACGAGATCCGCCGCCTCATCGAAGGCATCGGCGCCGAGGTCAACATGGCCTTCCCGCTGGGCAGCCACCTGGCGGACGTGGCCAAGCTGGCCGACGCGGACGCCAACATCTGCATGTACCGCGAGTTCGGCCGCATGCTGTGCGAGGCGCTGGATCGGCCCTACCTGCAGGCGCCCATCGGGCTGCACAGCACCACGGCCTTCCTGCGCCAGCTCGGTGAGTTGCTGCACCTGGACCCCGAGCCCTTCATCGAGCGTGAGAAGCACACCACGATCAAGCCGATCTGGGACCTGTGGCGCTCCGTCACGCAGGACTTCTTCGCCACGGCCAGCTTTGCGGTGGTGGCCAGCGAGACCTATTCGCGCGGCGTGCGCCACTTCTTCGAGACCGAGCTGGGGTTGCCGTGCAACTTCGCCGTCGCCCGCAAGCCCGGCGAGAAGACCGACAACGCCGCCATCCGCGCGCTGGTGCATGAGAAGGCGCCGCTGGTGATGTACGGCAGTTTCAACGAGCGCATGTACCTGGCGGAAGCCGGCGCCAAGGGGCCGATGAAGCCGGTCTTCATCCCGGCCTCGTTCCCCGGCGCGCTGATCCGCCGCGCCACCGGCACGCCGTTCATGGGCTACGCCGGCGCCACCTACCTGGTGCAGGAGTTCTGCAACGCGCTGTTCGACGCGCTCTTCCACATCCTGCCGCTGGGCACCGAGCTGGACCGGGTCGACCCGACACCCGCGCGCGCGCTCGCCGAGATGAGCTGGGCGCCTGAGGCCAAGGAACTGCTGGACGAACTGCTGGAGGCCCAGCCGGTGCTGGTGCGCATCTCCGCCGCCAAGCGCCTGCGCGACCGCGCCGAGCTGGCCGCACGGGCGCGCGGCGCCGCGGCCGTGGCGGTGCAAGACATTGAGGGTCATACGCGGCAACTGGCCGCGGCGGCCATCGGGGCACTGACGTGACTTGCGTGATCGCTTGCCCTGAACGACTTGCCGTGGGCCTGCTGCCACGGAAGTCCCTGCCGCGCGGGAGCTGCGCGGCGTTGGCCGAAGGAATCCTCCCCAGGCCATTCTTGAGGAGCTATCGATATGGCTGAAAACAGAACAGGCTCGTTGTCTGGGCTGACTGAAAACGAGGCCCGGGAATTTCACGGCATCTTCATGACCAGCTTCATCGGCTTCACGGCGATTGCCGTGGTGGCGCATGTGCTGGTGTGGATGTGGCGTCCCTGGCTTTGAGTCTTTCTTGAAAGGTTGTCGCCATGGCTGAGATCACGACCGTCCCTGTGAGCAACCCTGCGTTGCAGGACTCCAAGACCTATGAGGCGCTGTTCTTCATGAGTTTTGTCTTCGTGTTCTTCATCGCGCTCGTCGCTCAGGTGCTGTTCCTGAAGTGGCGCACGTGGTTGCCTGGCGCAGAGGGCGAGAAATCGCTGATCCAGGGTGTGAAGTCGGGTGTCTACACCTTCCTGTCGCACCTGAACTAGGAGATAGAAGCATGTGGAAGATTTGGTTGCTGTTCGACCCGCGCCGTGCGCTGGTCGCGTTGTTCGCCTTTTTGTTCGTGTTGGCACTGGTGATTCACTTCGTGCTGCTGAGCACCAACAAGTTCAACTGGCTCGACGGGCCCCGCACCCAGGCGGTGAGCCAGAACTCATCGATGCCCGCACCGGCGCCGAAGTAGTCGGCGCGTCAACGAAAAACACGGCGCGGGCTGACCCTCGCGCCGTGCCCCGACTGCACAGGGGGCTCCGCGTATCGCGTGGGCTCCTCCACGAGAGGTGGCAAGCATGGCCATGCTGAACTTCGAGCGAAAGTACCGCGTCCGCGGCGGGACCCTGCTGGGAGGCGACTTGTTCGACTTCTGGGTCGGGCCCTTCTATGTGGGCTTTTTCGGTGTCACGACCGCGTTCTTCGCGCTGGTCGGCATCCTGCTGATCGTCTGGGGGGCGTCGCAGGGCGGCACCTGGAACCTGTGGCAGATCAGCATCGCGCCGCCCGACCTGAAATACGGCCTCGGCATGGCGCCGCTGATGGAGGGCGGGCTGTGGCAGCTCATCACCGTGTGCGCCACCGGCTCCTTCATCTCCTGGGCGCTGCGCGAGGTCGAGATCTGCCGCAAGCTCGGCATCGGCTACCACGTGCCCTTCGCCTTCGCGGTGGCCATCCTGGCCTACGTCACGCTGGTCATCATCCGGCCGCTGCTGATGGGCGCCTGGGGGCACGGCTTCCCCTACGGGATCATGAGCCACTTGGACTGGGTGTCCAACACGGGCTACCAGTACCTGCACTTCCACTACAACCCAGCGCACATGCTGGCGGTGAGCTTCTTCTTCGCCACCACCTTCGCACTGTCGCTGCACGGCTCGCTGATCCTGTCGGCCACCAACCCGGGCCACGGCCAGGTGGTCAAGACGGCCGAGCATGAGAACACCTTCTTTCGCGATGCCATCGGCTACTCGATCGGCACGCTGGGCATCCACCGCCTCGGCCTGTTCCTGGCGCTGTCCGCGGGCTTCTGGAGCGCCGTCTGCATCGTCATCAGCGGGCCGTTCTGGACGCGTGGCTGGCCGGAATGGTGGAGCTGGTGGCTCAACCTGCCGGTCTGGAAGTGAGGAGAACACCCCATGGCTGAATATCAGAACCTCTTCACCAGCGTGCAGGTCACGGCGCCGTCCTACCCGGGCGTGCCGCTGGGCCGCGACGAGTACCAGCGCGAGGGCAAGGGCCTGCACTGGCACCTGCTGGGCCGCATCGGCGATGCGCAGCTGGGCCCCATCTACCTGGGCTGGCTGGGCGTGTGCTCGCTGATCTGCGGCTTCATCGCCTTCGAGATCATCGGGCTGAACATGTGGGCCTCGGTCGGCTGGGACCCGGTGCAGTTCGCCCGCCAGCTGTTCTGGCTGGCGCTGGAGCCGCCGCCGCCGGCCTACGGCCTGAAGCTGCCGCCGCTGAACCAGGGTGGCTGGTGGCTGCTGGCCGGCTTCTTCCTGACGGCATCCATCCTGCTGTGGTGGGCCCGCATGTACCGCCGCGCCCGCAAGCTGGGCATGGGCACGCACGTGGCCTGGGCGTTTGCCGCGGCCATCTGGCTGTACCTGGTGCTGGGCTTCATCCGCCCCATCCTGATGGGCAGCTGGGGCGAGGCCGTGCCCTTCGGCATCTTCCCGCACCTGGACTGGACGGCGGCGTTCTCGCTGCGCTACGGCAACCTGTTCTACAACCCCTTCCACATGCTCAGCATCGCCTTCCTGTACGGCAGCACGCTGCTGTTCGCGATGCACGGCGCCACCATCCTGGCGGTCAGCCGCTTCGGCGGCGAGCGCGAGATCGAGCAGATCACCGACCGCGGCACGGCCAGCGAACGCGCGGCCCTGTTCTGGCGCTGGACCATGGGCTTCAACGCGACGATGGAGTCCATCCACCGCTGGGCCTGGTGGTTCGCGGTGCTGTGCCCGCTGACGGGCGGCATCGGCATCCTGCTGACCGGCACCGTGGTGGACAACTGGTACCTCTGGGGCGTCAAGCATGGCCTGGCGCCGATGTACCCGGCGGTGTTCCCGCCGGTCATCGACCCCGCGCTGCAACTGCTGGGAGTCAAGCCATGAGCCGCCAGCAACTCCAGCGCTGGGCTGCGCCGCTGTGGGCCAGCCTGAGCCAAGCCCTCGGCGGGCCCGCGGTCGGCCTCGGCATCCAGGCGCATTTGCCTTGCCACGTTCCCGCGCACCGCCAGCCCTCACCGCAGCCAGGAGTGCAAGCATGAGCCGTCTCAACCTCGGCCTGCTGGCCCTCACCCTGACCTGCGGCCTGCTGGCCGGCTGCGAGCGGCCGCCCGTGGACACCGTGCAGCGCGGCTACCGTGGCACCGGCATGGAGCTGGTCTACAACCCGCGCACGCAGGCCGAGCAGGCCGCCAACAACCAGGCACCCGCGCCGCTGGAGGCGGCGTCACCGGATGGCCCGAAGGCCGGGCAGGTCTACCAGAACGTCAAGGTGCTGGGCAACCTCAGCGTCGGCGAGTTCAACCGCACGATGGTGGCCATGACCAACTGGGTGGCCCCCAAGCAGGGCTGCGTGCACTGCCACAACGCCGCCAACTTCGCCGACGACTCGCTCTACACCAAGGTGGTGGCGCGGCGCATGCTGGTCATGACGCAGACCGTCAACAGCCAGTGGCAGAACCATGTCGGCAAGACCGGCGTGACCTGCTACACCTGCCACCGTGGCGAGCCGGTGCCCAAGGAGGTCTGGTTCCAGCCGTTGCTGCCCAAGGGCGCCAACGACTTTGCCGGCAACAAGGCCGGCCAGAACGCACCGGCGCCCAGCGTCGGTCTGGCCGCGCTGCCGAACGATCCGTTCACGCCCTTCCTGCTCGGCTCGGAGAACATCCGCGTGGCGGGCACCGAGGCGCTGCCGGCCGGCAACCGCCAGTCCATCAAGCAGGCCGAGTGGACCTACGGCCTGATGATGCACATGTCCAAGTCGCTGGGCGTCAACTGCACGCAATGCCACAACACGCGTTCGCTCGGCTCCTGGGACAACAGTTCGCCACCGCGGCTGACCGCCTGGCACGGCATCCGCATGGCGCGCGAGTTGAACCTGGAGTTCATGGTGCCGCTGACGACGACCTTCCCGGCCAACCGGCTGGGCCCGGGCGGCGACGTCGCCAAGGTCAACTGCGCCACCTGCCACCAGGGCGCCCACAAGCCGCTGTACGGTGCAGAGATGGCGAAGTACCACCCGGAGCTGCTGGTCAAGGCCATGCCCGCAGCGGCGGCGGCCTCGGGCGTCGCCACGCTGACGCCGGACGACATGAAGGCGCTGGAGTCGCTGCCCGCGGGCGCAACGAAGCCGGCGGCCACGCCCGGATGAACGGCATGCCCAGGGTTTAGGCAGGGCAGGGCGACGCGGCGGGCGCCTACGATCAGCGTGTTTGTGATAATCCACGACGCCACCCGCGGGCCTGCGAACGGCCCCGGCGTGGCGGCATCACCTGATCGAGATTGCAGCCGGTGTCCAAGCCTTCCGACCCAGACCTCAGCGCCCTGTCGCCGCTGGCCACCGAGCTGGCGACGACGATTGCCCGCGTCGCCAGCGACATCGCGCTGGTGATCGACAAGGATGGCGTGATCTCCTCCGTGGCCGAAGGCAGCGCCGTGCAGGCGCAGGGCTGCGGCCATTGGGTGGGCCGGCGCTGGGTCGACACCGTCAGCGCCGGCACGCGCGCCAAGATCCAGTCGCTGCTGGACGAGGTCGCCAGCAGCGGCGTCGTGTCGCGCCGGCGCGAGGTCAGCCATCCGGCCAATCCGGCCAACGGTGGAGAAGAACTCCCCGTCACCTGGTCGGCGATCCGGCTGGGCGCCGATGGCCCGGTGCTCGCCGTGGGCCGCGACATGCGTGCGGTGGCGGCCATCCAGCAGCGCTTCGTCGAGGCGCAGCAGGACATGGAGCGCCACTACTGGAACCGCCGCCAGGCCGAGGCCCGCTACCAGCTGCTGTTCCAGGTCGCCAACGATGCCGTGCTGGTGCTCGATGCCGACAGCCTGCGCGTGCTGGAGGCGAACGCGGCCAGCGCGCAGTTGCTGGGGCATGAGTTGACGCTGATCCTGGGCCGGCCGCTGGCCGACAGCCTGCCGCTGTCGGCGCGCGCTGCGGTGGCCGAGCTGCTGGCCAACGCACGCAACACCGGCCGCGCCGGCGAGATCCGGGTGCGCGCGGCGGCCACGCGCGGCGTGCTGGACATCTCGGCCACGCCCTTCCGCGTGGACGAACAGCAGCAGATCCTGCTGCGAGCCCGCCGCGACGAGGCCGCGGAGGGGGGGCAGGACAGCCTGGCGCTGACGCGCATGGCCGAGTTCGTCGAGATGACGCCCGACGCGGTCGTCATCACCGATGCGTCGGGCGGCATCCTGATGGCCAACCCGGCCTTCCTGCGCCTGATCCGTCAGGGCGACGAGACGCGCGTGCGAGGCCAGGGCTTGTCCGCGCTGATGCTCGATGCCGACGGCGGCTGGTCGCGCCTGGTGGCGAAGGTGCGCAGTGCCGGCATCGTGTCCAACGTGGCGCTGGATGTCGGCTCCGCCGACGGCAAGCCGCTGAGCGTGCGCGTGTCGGCGGCGCTGATGGCGGAGGGCGAGCAGGCCTGCCTGGGCTTCATGCTGCGCCCGGGCCAGCGCCTGCCGGTGCACCTGGCCGGCGACGACGTGCTGACCGGGCTGCTCGACCAGGTCGGGCGCGTGCCGCTGTCGGACCTGCTGGTCGAGGTGGTCCACCGCGCCGAGCGCCAATTGATCGAGAGCGCGTTGCTGCGCACGGCCGGCCAGCGTGCCGCGGCTGCCGTGGCCCTGGGCATGACGCCCGAGGCGCTGGAGCTGCGCATCCAGCGGCATGGGCTGTCCGGGTTGGGTTACCCGGCCGATGCGGGCGGCAGGCCGCCGTCGATCAATTGAGTCCCAGCGCAGCGATGCAAGCCGCACCCGCCTTCGGCCAGGCCGACCTCAGCAACTGCGAGCGCGAGCTGATCCACCTGGCCGGTGCGGTGCAGCCCCATGGTGCACTGCTCGTGCTCGACGGGCCCGACCTGCGCGTGCTGCAGCTCAGCGGCAATGTGTCACGCCTGCTGGGGGCTGAGCCCGATGCGCTGCTGCACCGGCCGCTGGCCGTGCTGGGCGGCGACGTGGCCGAGCGCGTGGCGCAGCTGCAGCGCGGCGCCGACCTGCGCGAGGCTGTCGCGCTGCAATGCCGCCTCGGGCCGTCCCTGCGCCGCTTCGACGGCGCGTTGCACCAGCTCGCCGCCGGCCCGCTGGTGCTGGAGCTGGAACCGGCCGCGACGGCGCCTGATGGCGTCGTACTGCAGGACCTGCCGCCCGAGGTGATGGCGGCCACCCTGGCCGGCGCGCTGCAGCGCTTCGGCGCCGCACCGTCGGTCGGCGTGCTGGCCGACGCGGTCGTGGAGGTGCTGCGCCACCTGACCGGCTACGACCGCGTGGTGGTCTACAAGTTCGACCCCGACGGCCATGGCAAGGTGATCGCCGAGGCGCGCCACCCGCGGCTGGAGTCGCTGCTGGGCCACCACTACCCGGCCAGCGACATCCCGCAGCGCGCGCGCGCCCTGTACCTGCTCAACCGCGTGCGCATGCTGGTGGACGTGGACGCGCCCCAGTCGGCGCTGCTGCCGGACCTGCTGCCGGGCACGGATGCACCGCTGGACATGTCGCTGTGCCAGCTGCGCAGCATGTCGCCCATTCATCTGCAGTACCTGCGCAACATGGGCGTGACCGCCACGCTGACCGCCTCGCTGGTGCGCGAGGGCCAGCTGTGGGGCCTGATCGCCTGCCACCACTATTCGCCGCGCTACCTGCGCTGCACCGTGCGCGCGGCGGCCGACCTGCTGGCCGAGGTGGCCTCGACGCGCATCTCGGCCATCGAGAACTACGCCCACGCCCAGGTTGCGCTGATGGTGCGCCGGCTGGAGCAGCGCCTGGTGGAGGCCACGTCGACCGAAGGCGACTGGCGCTACGCGCTGTTCCGCAACCCGCGCACGCTGCTGCAGCCGCTGGACGCCACCGGCGCCGCCCTGTTCTGCGAAGGCGAAGTGCTGACCACCGGCGAGGCGCCATCCACGCCGGAGCTGCGCGCGCTGCTGGCCTGGGTGCAGGCGCAGCCCGAGCAGGGCGACGCGCCCTTCGCCTGCGCCTCGGTCGGCCAGGCCAGCCCGGCGCTGGCCAGCCTCACGCCCACCGCCAGCGGCGTGCTGGCGGTGCGCCTGTCCACCAACAGCCCGGACTGGTTGATGTGGTTCCGCAAGGAGCAGCTGCAGAGCGTCACCTGGGCGGGCGACCCGTCCAAGCCCATGGTGGCGAACAACCCGCTGGAGCTGTCGCCACGGCGCTCGTTCGCGGCCTGGTCCGAGATCGTGCGCGGCACGGCGGTGCCGTGGTCCACCACCGAGGTGGCGCTGGCGCGCGGCATCGGCGTGGCGCTGGTGGACATCATCGTGCAGGTGCACGCGGTGCGCCTGCTGATCGCCGAGCACCAGCTGGTGCAGATTCGCGGCGCCGTGGCCGGATCGCGCGAGCCCGTGATGGTGGCCAATGCGCAAGGCGAGTTGGTCTTCGCCAACGATGCCCTGCTGGCTCTGCACGGCGCGGCGCTGGGCAAGGGCGGCGCCATCGCGGCGCTGTTTGCCGACGCGCCGGCCGTGGAGCAGGCGCTGGCGCAGATGCGCGCCTCGCAGCACGGCTGGCGGCGTGAGCTGGAGCTGCTGATCCATGACGGCAGCACCGTGCCGATGGCCGTGCATGCCGAGCCCGTCAGCGGCCGCGACGGCAAGCTGCTCGGCTTCGTGCTGACGCTCATCGACCTGCGCGAGGCCCGCCGCGCCGACACCGCGCGACTGAACCTCGAAAGCGCCCTGCGCCTGGCCGCGCAGAGCACGGCCACCGAAGCCGACGAGGTCATCTCGGCCATCCTGACCAATGCCAGCCTGGCGGCGATGGACATCGCCGACGCCCGCGGCGGCCCGCCGGTGGCGCCGCTGCTGCAGGAGCTGGAAACCTCCACCCGGCGCGCCGCCGGGCTGTACACGCAGATCCGCAGCTTCGCCAGCTAGCGCCCGTCCACCCGAGCCCCTGCCTCAGCGTTCACAGGCCCTGGCCTGGCGTGCCGGCCTGCAGTTCCTCGAAGAGCTGCTGGTGCAGGCGAAAGGCCTCGCAGGCCTCGGCCACGAAGGCATCGGCCCGCGCTGGCGTCAGGTCCAGGGCATCCAGGCCGGCACGGAAGCCCCGCTTCAGCGCTTCGACCTGCGCGGGCTCGCCGAAGGCGTAGAACGCCGTGCCTTCGGGCCCCTCCAGCCCGAACTGCCTGCCGACCCGGCGCGCCAGCATCTGCCCGCCGTGCAGGTCGCCGAGGTAGCGCAGGTAGGCATGCGCCAGCAGCAGTTGCGGGTCGGTTTGTGTCAGTGCCACCAGGCGCCGCACATAGGCGGCCGCTGCCGGCAGCAGGGCCGAGGCGGCCTGCCGCGACCCGGCCTGCAACCGGTCGAGATCCCGTTGCAGCGCTGGCAGCCGCCTGAGTTCCGGGCGCCAGAGCCGGGAATCCACGGGGGTCTGGTCCAGGCCGGCCTCCAGTGCCGCGTAGATCGCCCGCAGGTTGCCCAGCAGTGCGCAGTAGGTGGCCAGGCTGATGCGGCCGCTCATCAGGTCCGCCATGATGCCGCTGCGCTCGGCAAGCCTGTGCAGGCCTTGCGTTTCTTCTTTCAGTCGGCTGGCCAGGCCAGCCTGAGTGCTTGTGTCCATCGGCAGATGATGCCTCACGCATGGGCGGCGCACAGGCCAGGCAGCGACGCCGCACGCGTTGGACAATGCCTGCATGAGCAAGGCCTTCACCAAGGAATCCGACGGCGCCGACGACGACGATGACGGCCCGGCGCTGCCGGCCCTGCCGGCCGGCACGCGCAACTACATGACGCCGGCCGGCTATGCGCGGCTGCGCGCGGAGTTCATGGAACTCATCGACATCGAGCGCCCGAGGATGGTCGAGACCGTCTCGTGGGCCGCCAAGAACGGCGACCGCTCGGAGAACGGCGACTACCTGTACGGCAAGAAGCGCCTGCGCGAGATCGACCGCCGGCTGCGCTTCCTGACGAAGCGGCTGGACATCGCCGAGGTCGTGGACCCGAGCGTGCACTTCGGCTCGGAGCAGGTGTTCTTCGGCGCGACGGTCACCTATGCGAACGCCAACGGCGACGAGCGCACCGTGACCATCATCGGCATCGACGAGGCCGACAGCCTGGCCGGCGAGGTGAGCTGGGTGTCACCCATCGCGCGCACGCTGCTGAAGTCGCGCGTGGGCGACGAGTTGCAGCTCGTCACGCCGGTCGGGGTGGACAGGATCGAGGTCGTGGACGTCAGCTACCCCGCGCCCGGGGGCGGGGCCGTTTAGCGCGGCCACAAGGCGGCTGCAACGTGACCCGGTTGCCGCCGGTCGTACGGACAGCCCCTACGGCTTGACGCGCCAGACGCGCTGCACGGGCGACGTGCGGCGCAGCACGCGCAGCACGTCGGCCAGGTGCAGGCGGTCGCGCACGGCGATCAGCAGCGTCAGCTCGGCGGTTTCGCGCATCGGGGCCTCGTCGCTCATGGCGATGTGCGTGATGTCGGCCTCGGCCTGCGCCACGGCCTGCGCCACCTGCGCCAGCACGCCCTTGCCGTTGGTCATCAGCAGCGCGATGCCGGCCTCGAAGCTGCGCGACAGCTCCTCTGCCCATTCGACGGGGATCCAGTGCTCGCTGTCGCGCTGGAACAGGCGCCGGCCGACCGCGCACTCGCAGGTGTGCACGACGAGACCTTCACCGCGGCCCAGGTAGCCGCGCACCTCGTCGCCGGGGATGGGGCGGCAGCAGCTGGCGAGCTGCACCGAGGCGCCCTCGCTGCCGTCGATGGTGACGCCCCCCTGCTCGACCGGCGCCGTCGCGAAGCGGCCCAGCGTCAGCGCCAGCGCATCGGGCTTCTGGCCCTGCTCGGCCATCAGCCGCGCCAGCTTCTTGGCGAGGATGGTCGAGATCTTGCGGCCTGCGCCGATGTCGATGAGCAACTGGTCCACGGTGGCGCTGCCGGCCCAGGCGGCCAGGTCGTGCCAGATCGCGGCGGCCGGGTCGTCCGGCGCCAGGCTGGGCAGGCCCAGGCCCTCGCCGCGCATGGCCTGGGCCAGCATCTTCTCGCCCAGCTCGCGCGACTCCTCCTGCTCCAGGTCCTTCAGGTAGTGGCGGATCTTGGAGCGCGCGCGGCCGGTGCGCACGAAGCTCAGCCAGGCCGGGTTGGGGCTGGCGCCGGGCGCGGTGATGACCTCGACGATGTCGCCGCTCTTGAGCTCGGCGCGCAGCGGCACCGCCTCGCCGTTGACCTGCGCGGCCACGCAGTGGTCGCCGACGTCGGAGTGGATGGCGTAGGCGAAGTCCACGGGCGTCGCGCCCTTGGGCAAGGCCATGATCTTGGACTTGGGCGTGAAGACGTAGATCGCGTCCGGGAAGAGGTCGATCTTCACGTGCTCCAGGAACTCGTTGGCGTCGCGCGTCTCGTCCTGGATGTCGATGAGGCTTTGCAGCCAGCGCGCGTTGGCCTGCTGGGCGATCAGCGCCGAGGCCTGCTTGCCGCGGCTCTTGTAGATCCAGTGCGCCGCCACGCCCTGCTCGGCGATCTGGTGCATGCCCTCGGTGCGCACCTGGAACTCCAGCGGCGTGCCCAGCGGGCCCATCAGCGTCGTGTGCAGCGACTGGTAGCCGTTGTCCTTGGGATTGGCGATGTAGTCCTTGAAGCGCCCGGCCTGCGGCTTGTAGAGCTGGTGCAGCACGCCCAGGCCCGTGTAGCACTGCAGCGTCTCCTCGGTGAGGATTCGAAAGCCGAAGATGTCGCTGACCTGCGCGAAGGACAGGCCGCCCTTCTCGCGCATCTTCTTGTAGATGGAATGGACCGTCTTCTCGCGGCCCTGCACCTCCACGCGCAGCCCGGCCTTGGCAAAGGCGGCGCGAATCTCGCCTTCGATGCGCGACACCAGGTCGCGCCGGTTGCCGCGTGCCTTGCCCACGGCCTTGGACAGCGCGGCGTACCGCCACGGGTGGAAGTACTGGAAGGACAGGTCCTGCAGTTCGCGGAAGGTCTGGTTCAGTCCGAGGCGGTGCGCGATGGGGGCGTAGATGTCGAAGGTTTCGCGCGCGATGCGGCGCGCCTTGTGCGGCGCCATCGCGCCCATGGTGCGCATGTTGTGCAGGCGGTCGGCCAGCTTGACGAGGATGACGCGCAGGTCGCGCGCCATCGCCAGCAGCATCTTGCGGAAGGACTCGGCCTGCGATTCCTCCTTGGTGGAGAACTGCAGCTTGTCCAGCTTGGTCAGCCCGTCCACCAGGTCGGCCGTCGTCGCATCGAACTTCTCGATCAGCTCCGTCTTGGAGATGCCGCAGTCCTCCACGACATCGTGCATCAGCGCGGCCATCAGCGCCTGAGCGTCCAGGCGCCACTCGGCGCAGATGCCGGCCACGGCGATGGGATGCGTGATGTAGGGCTCGCCGGTGGCGCGCTTCTGGCCCAGGTGGGCCTCGTCGGCAAAACGGTAGGCCTCGCGCACGCGCTTGACCTCGGCCTTGCTCAGGTAGCCGAGCTTGGGCAGGAGCGCATCGAACGAGGCCGCCTCCGCGGCCGTTGGCAGAGCCGGCTGGCGCAGACCGGGCAGTGTGAACCAGGCAGTGAGGGAACGTTGGGCCATGCGCCCGAATTTATCCGATGACCTGGTGCCCCTCGTCCAAGGAGTACCTTGGCCGGTCTCCCTGGGGGACGGCGATGCTTGCGGCATTGAGCCGCAAGCATCGCCATGGAGGGCCGGCTTGGGAGCGGCCCGGCGCCCGGCCCGAACTCTCCAATGCAAACGGGCGCCCGAGGGCGCCCGTTGAAAGCAGCTGGCGGTACTTAGACCGGCACCTTGCGCAGCATCTCGATGCCGACTTCGCCGGCGGCGATTTCGCGCAGCGCGGTCACGCCGGGCTTGTTCTTGCTCTCGATGCGCGGGCTGTGGCCCTGGCTCAGCATGCGGGCGCGATACGTCGCGGCCAGCACGAGCTGGAAGCGGTTCGGGATCTTGGTCAGGCAGTCTTCGACGGTGATGCGGGCCATGGTGTTCCTTGGAAAGATGCGAGGCAGGAGCGCGATCAGGGCAGATCGAGCGCCTGAAAGACTGCCGAGCGGTTGCGGCGCTGAGCCAGGTATTTTAGCCGCTGCGCGTGGACGATGGATTTCAGGTCGAAGACGGCCGTGTCAAACACCGCATTCACGACAACGAAATCGAACTTCGAGGCCTGAGCGACCTCGATGCGCGCGTTGTTCATGCGCTGGGCAATGACCTCGGGTTCGGTGTCGCCGCGGCGGTTCAGCCGCAGGCGCAATTCGTCCCAACTGGGCGGCAGGATGAAGATCAGCACCGCGTGCGGGAAGATCTGCTTGATCTGCAAGGCACCCTGGAAGTCGATTTCCAGCACCACGTCCTCGCCGCCCTGCAGTCGGCTCTCGATACCGGCGCGCGACGTGCCATAGAGGTTGCCATGCACTTCGGCCCACTCGAAGAAATCACCGCGCCCAGCCATCGCGCGGAACTCGCCCGGGTCGACGAACCAGTACTCGCGGCCGTGCTGCTCCTGGCCGCGCGGCGCGCGCGAGGTGTGCGAGATGGACACGGCCAGCCGCGCATCGAGCTCCAGCAGTGCCTTGACGAGGCTGGATTTGCCGGCGCCGCTGGGCGCTGCGACGACGAAGAGATTGCCGGGATATTCCATGCCGCTGGGGTGAGTCGTTCGTTCGGAGTTCTGACCTGCGCGCCGAGTGCCGCTGTTCGTGCCGCGATGAACGACGGCCGGACAAGGCGTTTGCCTTTCTGTCCGCCAGCGCCTGCGCCCAGATGAAGGGCCGAATGTTAGCGTGGGCCCGTGTTCGGCCCGGTCAGCGCTCCAGCGTGCCGTCGTGCTGCCCCAGCGTGGGCGCAGCGAAGGACATCGGCCCCGGCGTGCGGCCGAAGACGATGGACCGCGTGACACCGCGGTAGCTGCCCACGCTGGCGTGCTCGAAGTCGCCGACGATGCCTTCGGCCAGCACTTGCGGGTGCTGGAACATGTCCTCGACCTGGCGTGCAGCCGCGCAGGGCACCTCGTCGCCGAACAGCGCCTCCCACTCCAGTGCCGTGCGCGTGGCCAGCGCCGCGTGCAGGCGGGCCAGCAGCTCGCCGGCATTGGCCGCGCGCTTCCTGACGGTGTCGAAGCGGTCGTCGGCCGCCAGGTCGTGCAGGCCCGTGATGCGGCACAGCGCCGCCCAGAAATGCGCCGTGTTCGCGGAGATGTAGATGTAGCCGTCCCGCGCCGGGTGGATGCCGGTGACACCGCCGGAGCGCATGTCGCGGCCGATGTCCAGCGGCTCGCCGCCGGCCCACACCAGGCGGGCCGACTGCATCGTCAGCGCGCTGCGCAGCAGCGACACGCCCACGTACTGGCCCTGTCCGCTGCGCTCGCGCTCGTACAGCGCCGAGGCCACGCCCGAAGCCACCAGCGCCGCCGCGTAGTAGTCGACGACGGAGCCGTAGAGGATCTCCGGCGGCCCGCCGCGCTGCCCCTGCAGCGCGCACATGCCGGTCATGGTCTGCAGCACCTGGTCGTAGCCGGCCTTGTCCTTCAGCGGCCCGGTGTCGCCGTAGCCGGTCACGGCGCAGTAGATGAGGCGTGGGTTGAGGAGTTCCAGTTGCTCGTGCGCAATGCCCAGCCGCCTGGGCACGCCGGGGCGGAAGTTGTGCACCAGCACGTCGGCCTCGCGCACCAGGCGCATCAGCACGGCCAGGTCCTCGGGCTTCTTCAGGTCCAGCACCACGCCGCGCTTGCTGCGGTTCACACCGATGAAGGCGCGGCTTTCCTCGGCCAGCGTGGATGGGTAGTTGCGCAGGTTGTCGCCCGCGGGCGGCTCGACCTTGAGCACGTCGGCGCCCTGGTCGGCCAGCAGCGTGCAGCCGTAGGGCCCGGCGATGTAGGCGCTGAGGTCCAGCACGCGCACGCCGCTGAGCGGCCCCGGCGGGCCTGGACGGTCGGAGGGGGGGAAGGAGGCAGCGGCGGTCACGGCGTCGATTTCTGCAGGTTGGCGTGCAGTCTCGGCCAGCAGCGCGGGGCAACCAAGGGGTGAAGCGTTCGCTCAGGCATCACGGAATCTTGGTTCTTGATCAGGCAGCGGCCGGTGCGGTGGACACCCAGGTGAGGCGCCAGCGGCCATCCTCGCGGCCGCCGGCCAGGAAGTAGGGCTGGAAGTCCAGCGGCGCGCGGTAGCCCAGCGCGACACGCAAGGTCGGCACCGTCTGGCCGGGCACCTCGCTGACCCACTGGTCGAGCGGCGTCTCGGGCAGCTTGACCGTCTCGTCGGTCTTGAAGCCGTCGATGAGGCCGGTGGCGAACACCAGCGGCCCGCGTGTCAGCGCGGCGTAGCCCAGGTCCAGCACGGTCTGGTGCACGGCGCTGCCGTCCGGCGCGCGCGATTCCTGCACGTTGCGGTGGCGGCGCTCGTGCAGCGCCACGCGCAGGGGCAGGTGCAGTTGCACGGTGTCGCCCGGCTGCCAGTCGCGCTCGATGGCCAGGTAGCGGCCCGGCACGCCGTCGAAGCGCTCGCCGCCAACCGTGGCGAACGCGCCCTCGGCCCAGGCCGGGCAGCGCAGCTTCAGCGTGAAGTGCGCGGGCCTGGGCAGCGCCAGGCTCAGCACCACGTCGCCGTCGTAGGGATAGCCCGTCTGCACGTGCAGCCCCACGTCGCCCACCTGCGCGGTCAGCGGTGCGTACAGGTGCACGCTCAGCTCGCCCGCGCGGCCGCTCACGGCCAGCGCCGGCAGTTCCTCCAGCGCCATCGCACCGCTGCTCTTGCAGCAGCGCCAGTAGGTGGTGTGCACGCGCCGGCCGTTGGGGAAGCTGTAGTAGCACCAGTCTTCGCCGTTGGGCGCGATGGCGCCCAGCAGGTCGTTGTAGGCCGTGCGTTCGATCTCCTCGGCGTAGCGCGCGTCGCCGCTGATCAGCAGCAGCTCGCGGTTGAGCTGCACCCAGGCCAGCGTCGAGCAGGTTTCGACATACGCCTGCGGCACGAAACTGCCCGGCGCGTTGAAGACCTCGCGCGAGCGATGCGCCACGCCGCCCCACGGCCCGCCGCCCAGGCTCAGGTGCTGTTCGCGGATGTTGCGCCACAGCGCCTGCACGGCCTGCAGCAGCTCGGGCCGGCCGGTGGCGCGGTGCAGCTTGGCCAGGCCGACGAGGTTCCAGATCAGCTGGTAGGCCTTGCCGGTGGCGATGTAGGCCGCGTCGGTGCCGTCGAGCGCGCGGCTCAGCAGCGCCAGCGGCGCGTGGCGGTCGGCCTGCCGCAGGATGAGTTCGGCCAGCGCCAGGTAGCGCGGCTCGCCGGTCACGAAGTGCAGCTCGCACGTCGCGTCCAGCAGCACCGTGGCCGACATGCCGTGGTGGTTGCCCAGCGTCGTGATGTCGATGCCGCCCTCGGTCAGCGCCTGCGCGCACAGGTCGCCGATGCGGCAGGCGGCCTGCAGCCAGCGCGCCTGGCCGAACTGGCGGTGCGCCTCGATCAGCCCCAGGATGAGGTAGCTGTGCGTCCAGATGTCCCAGGTGCGCAGCGTCGGCGCGCCGTCCCAGGTCAGCGGCTTCGGAGCCTGCTTGACGGTGAACCGGCGTGGGGGCGCATAGGTGCCGAGGTAGCCGTCGGCTTCCTGCTGCGCGCACAGGAAGTCGGCGACGGCACGCACGTTGGCGGCCAGTTCGGCGTCACTACTGCGGGCCGCGGCGCGCGAGGCGGCCACCAGCCATTTGCCGGCGTGCTCGCCGTACCAGTCGCCTTCCAGGTTCTGGTCGGCGACGGCGCGCAGGAAGAGGGCAATGGCGGGGCTGTCGGGCCCCGCGATGAAGTGGTGCAGCCGGCCGCGGCGGCTGGCTTCCATGGCCTCGCCCAGCAGGCCGCCGAGTTGCACGGTGGTGTTCATGGTGTCTGTGGTTTTGGGGTTGTCAGCCGGCGGGCGAGGGCCCGGACATGGGCCGCGCCTGCCGGCGATGGGCGGGACGCTGCGCGGCGCCCGTGCTCACGCAGCGTCCATGGCGCAGCGAAAGCCCACCATGCCCGAGCGGTCCTTGCACGGCGCCATCAGCAGGTACTTGCCGTGCTGGTCCAGCCGGTAGGCCTGCGGGAAGTACCAGTGCGAGGTCTGCGGCTGGTAGCTGCTGCCGCCGCGCAGCACGGCGGCGCGGGTGTGCTCGTCGGCGTACTCGTCGGTCCACTGCCAGACGTTGCCCACCAGGTCCAGCACGCCGAAGGGGCTGGCGCCGCGCGGATGCGCATCGACATCGGCCGGTGGCGCCAGCGTGCGGCCGGTGTTGGGCGGCGGCACGGCCGCGGCGTCCCAGGCCTCGCCCCACGGATAGGCGCGGCCGTCGCCGCCCTGGGCGGCGTACTGCCACTCCCATTCGTGCGGCAGGCGCTTGCCGGCCCAGGCGGCGTAGGCGCGGGCGTCCTCGATGCCCACCCAGGTCACGGGCTTGTCCGCCCAGCCATCGGGCGGCGCACCGTGGACCCAGTGGCGCAGGAAGTTGTGCGCATCGGCCGGCTGGTAGCCTGTGGCCTGCACGAAGGCGTGGAACTGCGCGTTCGTGACCGGTGTCCGGTCCAGGAAGTAGCGCGGCATGGCCATGCGGCGGCGGTGCTGGCGGCGCGGCACGTCTTCCCACGGGTATTGCACGTCCAGACCGGCCCAGGTCTGGCCTTCGACCTCGACGCCGCCGACGACGAAATCGAAGTCGCCGGCCGTTATCTCGACCATGCCCTCGGGCGCCTCGCTTGCACGTGTGGTCGCAGGGATGTCGACCAGCTGCTGCACCAGCGGGCGCCAGGTCTTGTCCAGCACCTGCAGCGGCGTTCGCGCCAGCTCGGCCATGTCGCGCAGCAGCGGCGCCAGGTCGTCGATCGCCTCGCCGGCCGCGACGGCCAGCAGCGCGCCGAAGCCGCGCGGCTCCAGCGCCACCTCGAAGACGGCCTGGCCGGCGGCGATGCGCGGTTGCACTTCAACGCCGTTCCACACGTCGAAGTAGCGCGTGCCCTCGGCGTGCTCGACGGCCAGCTGTTCGCCGTTCACGGCGTACTCGTTGCGGTTCACGACCGTCCACAGCCGCCTGCCGCCCAGCGGAAAGCTGCTGGCGAACACGCCAGCCTGCAGCGTGGGCGCATACGGCCGCCAGTCTTGGCTGACGAGCAGGGGCGCGAGCGCGCGGTAGAGCGTCGCGATGCGCTTGAGCGTGGCGGCGTCGCGGTCGGTGAAGCCGTTCCAGATGCCCCAGACGTTCTCCCACGCGTTGTAGCCCACGCCGTTGAAGAAGCAGTACTGCAGGTCGTTGTTGCGGTCACGGCTCCAGCGGTTCTCCAGGTTGATCATGTGGCGCGGTTCCAGCCACTTGAACTTGGCGACCACGGGCACGACGTCCTGCGGCACCTTCTTGCCCCAGCTCTGCACGTTCCAGATCAGCTGCTCCTCGCAGGAGATGGTGGACTCGGGCTGCAGCACGACGTAATGGCCGCGCCGTGCGCAGGCGTCGAAGAACGCGCGCGGCACGCCGTTGTAGGTGTCGCCGTTGATGCCGTCGGCGCCCACCGCCTCGACGATGCGGGCGATGGCCTCCCAGTCGCTCTCGCCGTGCTCGCGCGTGCCGTGGTCCCAGGGCTTGGTGGGCAGGAAGACCTTCACGCCGCGGGCGTGGAAGGCGTCCACGGCGCGCTTCAGGCCGGCCAGACCGCCGGGCAGGTCGTGCGCCAGGTCGGTCTGGTTGCGGTCGTCGATGCCGATGTTGGGGTAGACGTACCAGATCAGCACGCTGTCCAGGCCGCCGAAGCGCGCCACCAGGTCATCGAGGTAGCGGTCCACCGTGTACTGGCCCGTGGACGCGTCGAAGAAGTAGCGGTCCTCCACCATCATCTGCGCGTGCACGAAATTGCGCTGCGCCCACTGCAGCTCGGGGCGGCGGTAGTTGGCGTCGTCGTAGCCGATGCGCACCAGGTGCTCGCGCTTCCAGTCGCGCAGGTCGCGCAGCCAGTCGTCGGCGGTGCCGTTGACGTCCATCTGCCAGTGGCCGATCTCGGCGAAGGGCCAGCCGGGTGCCTTGCCCGGCGTGGGCAGGTAACGCTGCGTGGTGACGTGGGAAAACTTGTACTCGGCCATGGCGCTCAGGAAGGGATCAACGGGACTGCAGGAAGGCGTGGATGTCGTGTCGGTCCGGGATGCTGCTTTGCGCACCGGGCCGCGTGCAGGTGAGGGCGGCGGCGGCGCAGGCGAAGCGCAGCGCCTCGGGCCAGCGTGCGCCCCGGGCCAGTTCGGCGACCAGGGCGCCGCAGAAAGTGTCTCCGGCCGCCGTCGTGTCGACAACCTCCACGGCAAAGCCGGGTTGCGAGAACCAGGCGGCGCCGCAGCGCGCGCGCACGCCGCGTGCGCCCAGCGTGACGGCGACACAGGGCACGTCCAGCGCCGCGATGGCGGTGTCGATGTCGTGGCGGATGCCACTGATGGCGGCCAGCTCGCCCTCGTTGACGATGAGCGCGTCCAGCGCGGCGAGCAGGGCGCGCGGCAGCGCCTGGGCCGGCGCACCGTTCAGCGTGACGTTCAGGCCGGCCGTGTGCGCTGCGCGCGCAAACGCGGTGACGGTGTCCAGCGGCGTCTCCAGCTGCAGCAGCAGGTGGCTGTAGCCGCCGAGTGCCGGCAGGTGCCGGGGCGCCAGGCCCGCATTGGCACCGGGGGCGACGGTGATGGCGTTCTCGGCGTCGTCGGACACGCAGATGAAGGCCGTGCCGGTGGCGAGGCCTGCGGGCCGCACGACCAGCGGGCGCACGCGGGCGGCATGCAGCGAGGCCTCCAGCTCGGCGGCGTAGGCGTCGGTCCCGAGCGCGAGCAGCATGTCGGTCGCGACGCCGCCGGCGCGTGCGCAGGCGACGGCCTGGTTGGCGCCCTTGCCGCCGGGGTAGGTGGAGAAGGCGTGGCCCAGCACGGTTTCGCCCGGCGTGGGGATGCGCGGCGCGCGCACGACGAAGTCCAGGTTGGCCGAGCCGGCCACCAGGATGGCAGGGGAAGTCATCGCTCGATGGCCTGGTAGACGAGGTTGTGGAAGGCCGCGGTGGGCCGCGGCGGGTCGGCCGGCAGGCCGCGTGGGAGGTGCTGCATCATCGAAATGGCGACGAGCCGCTCGCGCGGGTCGACGGTGAAATAGGTGGTGGCGGCGCCGGGCCAGCCGAAGGCGCCTTCGGAGCCGAGCCGGCCGCGGCGGGCCGGGTCCAGCACCATGGACACGCCCAGGCCGAAGCCCTCGCCGGGACCCAGGCCGTTGCCCACGTCCAGGTGCGCGACCTGGTTCATGCGCATCAGCGCGACGGTGCGGGCCGACAGCAGCCGCCGGCCGCGCCAGGCGCCGTCGTCGAGCAGCATCTGTGCGAAGCGCAGGTAGTCGGGCGCCGTCGAGTACAGGCCGCCCGCGCCGCTGTCGTAGTCGCGCAGCGGCACGCCCGGCGTTGTCGCCGAGCGTCCTGGCGCGAGCACCAGCCGGCCGTCGTCGCCGACGGACGTGATGTCGGCGATGCGCTGGCGCTGCGCGGCGGGCACGGTGAAGGCGGTGTCGGTCATGCCCAGCGGGTCGAAGATTCGTTCTTGCAGAAAGCGGCCGAAGGGCTGGCCCGACACGGCTTCGACGACGCGGCAGAGCACGTCGGTGTTGATGCCGTCGTAGCGAAAGCGGCTGCCGGGTTCCACGGCGAGCGGCACGTCGGCAACCCGCCGGGCGAGGCCGGCGAGATTGGCGGCGGCCTGCGGCTCGACCGCGGCGTTGTCCGTGGCGATGCCCGACGTGTGCGTCAGCAGGTGGCGCAGCGTCAGCGCCTGGCGTGGCCTGGCGCCGCCGCGCAGCCGCAGGTCGGCGAACTCGGGCAGGTGGCGCTCCACCGCATCGTCCAGCGTCAGCGCGCCTTCCTCCATCAGCATCAGCACGGCGGCCGAGGCGATGGGCTTGGTCATCGAGTAGATGCGGAAGATCGCGTCGGGCGGCATGGCCTCGCGGCGGGCGAGATCGCGGTGGCCGTGGGCGCGCCAGTGCACCAGGCAGCCGTCGCGCGCCAGCAGCACGACCGCGCCGAGGTGGCCGGGGCCGCGGACGCCGGCGCGCGTGTCTGCGTCGAGAAACGCATCCAGCCGCTGCAGGCGTTCGGGCGAGAAGCCGGCCGAGGCCGGCGTGCACGACGGCAGCACCGGCTCGGCCCGTGCTGCGGGCCAGGGCAGCGCCGCGGCACCGGCCAGCAACAGGCGGCGGTGCATGGCGGGCGCTGCCGTCTCTGGCGTCAGAAGGTCACCGAGTGCGTCACCGACACCACGCGGCCGCGGCCGGACGTGAAGTTGCGGAAACCCGCCACCTGCGACCAGCTCAGCACGTAGAACTTGTTGGTCAGGTTCTCGATACCGACGGACGTCTTGCCGCCCTGGCCCCAGTCCCAGTTGGCGCTGAAGTCGAACAGCGTGTAGCCCTTGGTGTGCTCTTCCGAACTGGTGCCGACGTTGAGGTCACGCGAGCGCAGCTTGGTCGCGCCCAGCGTCAGGTCGGCCTGGGGCATGAAGTTCCAGGTCGTCGACAGGCCGATCTTGTCGGGGTTGATGTCCAGCACGCCCATCTGCTTGGTCAGAGGCCCGCCAGACGTGAACCAGGTCTTGCCGGCCGTGTGCGAGTACAGCGCCGAGAACTTCAGGTCGCGCGAGGCGCGCACTTCACCCGTCAGCTCGTAGCCGTTGATGTTGACCGGCTGGCGCGACAGCAGGAAGTCGTTGGTGACGGGGTCGATGGCCAGCGACTGGCCGAAGCTGGACTTGCTCTTGTAGTACGACGCACCGAACGAACCCATCTTGCCGCGCCAGTTCAGGCCGACCTCGTTGTTCTTCACGATGACCGCCTGCAGGTCGAGGATGCCCGCGACCGACTGGCCCGGGTAGTTGATGTTGCGCAGCGGAATGCCCACGTTGGGCAGCGTGAACCCCTTGCCGGTGGAGCCGTATGCGGACCAGCCGTCGCCGAACTTCCACACCACGCCCAGGTTGGGCAGGTTGGCCTTGTAGCTGAGCTTGCCGCCCTTCACGTCCACACGGTTGCGGTAGTAGGTGGTCTTGTAGTCGGCGACCTCCAGCTCGCCATCCTCGCGGCGGAAGCCGCCGGAGACGGTCACCGGGCCGATGTCGTACGACGCCTGCAGCCAGGGTGCGACGCTGCTGTAGTTCATCGGCGGCACCCACAGGCGGTCGGTCAGCGCCAGCCACTGGGCGGCCGTGTCGTGCGTCAGGTCGACGCCGCCGCGCAGTTCCAGGTCCTTGATGCCGAACACGTCGCCATGGGCGTAGGCGTTGCGCAGGCCGTACTTGCGCGTGCGCACCTCGGACTGGTCCACCAGCGTGCCCAGGGGCTTGATGAGCGGGTCCTGGCGGTCGGCGCCGTCCTCGGCCGGATAGCGCATGCGCTGGTCGGCGTAGTAGGCGTCCAGCGACAGCGTGCCGCCCCACAGGTCGTCGTTGCGGTAGGAGACGGTGCCCTGCTTGAAGTCGTTGATCTCGGACAGCGTGCCGAAAAGGCCCGGGCGCTCTGACGTGTTGGTGGAGCCCGCGGTGCGGTCACCATCGACGAGGTGGTAGTTGCCCTTGCCCTCGATCTTGAAACTGGAGTAGGACACCTGCACGCGCTGCTCGCGGTTGGCGCCGAAGTTGTAGCCGGCCTTGGCGTAGATGTTGTTGGACGTCGAGTCGGCCACGGAGCCGCTGGTGTTCAGGCCGATGCGGCGGCCGTTGCCGTCGTAGGTGATGCCGCGGTCCATGCGCGACAAGGCACCGATGAAGTCCCAGTCCTCGGCCTTGTAGGCGTAGTTGGCGCCCAGCTTCCAGCCGGCGCTGTCGTCCTTGAACTGCGTCGTGTAGCGCGCCGACAGCGTCACCTCGCTGCCCATCTTGGTGGGCACCTTGGTCAGGTAGTTGATGATGCCGCCGGCCGCGCCAATGCCCTCGGACGCGGACGGGCCGTTGATGACCTCGATGCGGCCGATCAGGCCCATGTCGGTGAAGGTGCCGTTGCGCGTGCCTTCGCGCAGCGGCGAGCCCTGCGGCACGCCGTCGAGCAGGCGCAGCGCGATGCGGCCGCGCAGGTTCTCGCCGGTGTTGCTCATGGCCTGCGACGACTCGGCGTAGCCCGGCACGATGCGCGACAGCACAGCTGTCGCGTCGTCGGTCAGGTTCAGCGTGTGGCCGATCTCTTCCTTGCTGATCAGCGTCACGGCGCCCGGGATCTTGTCCACGGCCTTGGGCACGCGCGTGCCGGTGACGATGACGCGCTTGAGTTCCGTGCCGTCGGCATTGGTGTCCGCGTCGGCGGGCGCCTGCTGGGCCTGGGCACCGACCGCGGCCAGCGCGGCGAGCGCCGCCAGCGCGACGGCGCGGCGCGGCGAGGTGGGCTGGATGTTTGTGTGGCTCTGGCGGGCCTGGGCTTGTCTCGTCATCGTTGTGCTTTCCATCAAATCTGTGGGTGCGCCTTCTTGACACGACGCCTGCGGGCGCTCGCGTGGTGGACGCTGGCCCGCAGTCTCAGCCAGTGCGCGGCGGGGTCACACCCTCGTCACGTATGTTCAGGCCCAAGAATTTGTTGTGTGCCGATGCCGCCACTGCGGCGGGCGGGCACTCAGCGCGCGTCGACAGCCGCCCGCGCCTCGCGCAGGAAGGCCGTGACGAGGCGGTGCCGCACGGTGGCGCGCGACCACACGACGCCGATGCGGCGCGGCTCGCTGGGCAGCGGCAGTGGCAGGCACACCACATCCAGGCCTTCCGGCCAGGGGCGCAGCCAGTCGGGCACCAGCGAGACGCCCAGGCCGCGGTCCACCATCACGGCGATGGCGTTCAGCGCATTCAGCTCGAAGCGCTCCTGAGGCTCGATGCCGGCGCGCTGCAGGTATTGGTCGGCCACGCGGCCGCCCCATTGCGTGCGGTCGTAGCGCACCAGCGGCTCGCTGCGCAGCAGCTCGTGCGGGTCGCGGCCGGCCCACTTGCGGGGTGCGAGCACGACCAGGTCTTCCTCGCGCAGCAGCTCCCAGCCGCAGGTCTTGGGCAGCGGGAAGGGCGCCTCCAGCACCACGGCGGCGTCCAGGTCGCCGGACTCGACGGCGCGGTACAGCTCCGGCGAATAGCCGGGGCGGATGAACACCTTGAGCTTGGGGTGCAGCACGACGAGGCGGGCCAGGATGTCCGGCACCAGGCCGGTCAGCGCGTTCGTGCCGGCGCCCAGGCGCAGCTCGCCCGCGGGCGTTTCGTCGGTGGCGATGGTGCGCAGGTCGGCCACGCCGCGCAGCAGCTCGCGCGTGCGGTCGAGGATGCGCGAGCCGGGCTCGGTGACGTGCACCGAGCGGCCCGCCCGGGCGATCAGCGGCGCGCCGATCTCGCGCTCCAGCGTGCGGATCTGCTGGGCCACGGCGGCCGGCGTGATGTTGAGCACCCGCGCGGCGGCGGCCATCGACCCATGGTCGACGACGGCCACGAAGGTGTGCAAAAACTGAGTCTCCAACGTGCGAATCCTGGCTCAGCTCTGAGTGGCTGGCTGTACGCCCGAGGTTACTCCACGGCGTCCTGCTTGTAGATCGTCAGCCCGCGCAGTGACCGTGTCGGCGTCGGGAAGAACAGGCTCGCCAGGTAGCCCACGACGATGCACAGCATGATGGACACGCCCAGGTACAGGTAGGGGTGCACCAGGCTGAAGGACCAGGCGATGGTCGTCAGCACGATGGCCGATGCGACGCCGATGGCCACCCCCGGCGAATTGGCCCGGCGCGTGAACATGCCCAGCGTGTAGGCGCCTGCGAAGCCGCCGCCCAGCAGGCCGGCCAGCTCGATGGAGACGTCGAACAGCGAGTGGATGTCGTAGCGCGACAGCAGCAGCGCGAAGCCGATGCCCAGCAGCCCGGCGGCCACCGTCATCCATTCCGCGAAGCGCACGCTGCGCGCCGGGTCGGGGTGCTTCACGAGCTTCTCGTAGAAGTCCACCGAGGCCAGCGTGGAGACGCTGTTCATGATGCTGGACAGCGTCGCCATCGCAGCCGCGAAGATGCCCGCGATGATGAGGCCGGTCAGCCCCGTGGGCAGCTCGGCCGCGATGAACAGCGGGAAGGTCGCGTCGATGCTGAGCAGCGGGTTCATGCGCTCCGGATGCGCCTTGTAGAAGACGAACAGCGCCGTGCCGATGCCGTAGAAGACGATGCCGCCGGGGATCATGATGGCGGCGAAGGCCCAGATCGAGCGGCCGGCCTCCTTGGCATTGGGCGTGGACAGCGTGCGCTGCATCAGCACCTGGTCCTTGGGGAAGGTCAGCACCACGTCGAACAGCACGAGGAAGATGAAGCCCCAGACGGTGGCCTTGCCCAGGTCGAAGCTGAAGTCGAACACGCGCGTCTTGTCTTCGGCCGCCGCGGTGCGCACGAACTCGGCCCAGCCGCCGTCCAGCGACCAGACGATGAAGCCGATGGCGAACAGCGCGCCGCCCATCTTGACGACGAGCTGCACGATGTCGGTCCACACGACCGCCTTCATGCCGCCCAGCGCCGTGTAGCAGATCGTGAAGAGCCCCATCATCAGGATGCTCCACGTCACCGGGATGCCGGTGATGGTGGCGATGGCCAGCGACGGCAGGTACAGGATGACGCTCATGCGGCTGCCGAGCTGCGTGAGCATGAACAGGCCGCTGGCCATCATGCGGATGGCGGGGTGAAAGCGCGTCTCCAGGTACGAGAACACGCTCATCAGGTCCAGCCGGCGCAGCAGCGGCACGATCCACACGGCGACGAACATCAGGCCGACGACGGCGATGAGGTTGTTCGTCATGTACTGCCAGTTGGTCTCGAAGGCCTTGGCGGGAATGGCGATGTAGCTGATGGAGCTGGTGTTGGCCGCGTACAGGCTGATGCCCGCCGCCCAGAACGGGATGCTGCGGCCGCCGACGAAGAACTCGCTCGTCGACTGGCGCTTTTCCTTCAGATAGAAGTACAGGCCGATGCCCAGCATGGACACCAGATAGACGACGATGACGACCCAGTCCAGCGTCTTGAGCAGCAGCTTGCCGGATTCGATCTCCAGCGTGCCGGTCTTGCCGGCCGCGTCCGTCCACAGCCAGCCGTCGCGCCAGGGCAGTGCCTGGCGGGTGCCGGGCAGAGCGCTGTCGGGCAGGTCGGCCCAGGACTGCGTGATGGTCTGCCAGCTCATCATGCGCGGCGCGCCGCCCGCCGTCGGCTCGACGACGAAGAGCACGTGCGCCTGGCCGCTGGCACGACCCCAGGGCCCGGCCAGGCGGCCGGGCACGTCGCCGCGAGCGACCCAGCCGGCCTCGGCCGTCCAGCGCCACAGGTGGTCGGCCGAGGTCGGGTCGGCGCCCGCTGTGACGACGTAGGTGGCCCGCGTCTGCACGACGACGGCGCGCGGCGTCGCATCGCCGGGCCAGCCGGGGTGCGTCTGCCAGCGGGCACCGGCCCCCTGCAGCGGCAGTTGCAGCAGCACGGCGCGGCCCTGGGCGTCCAGGCCGGCCAGCCAGAGCTGATCGGCCGTCAGCGCGGCGCGCGCCTCGCGCAGGGGCATGGGGGGCGCGGGCAGGGGCTGCACCACCAGGCGCTCCTGCTGCAGCACCAGCCGGGCGATGGCCGCGGTCTCGCCGTTGGCGCCGAGCAGCAGCACGGATTGGCCAGCACCGGTGGCCGTGCCCTGCACCGGCTGCGGCGGCGTCCAGCCCTGGTGCTGCCAGCGCTGGCCGGCGGCGTCGAGCAGCCAGGCGCCGTCAGGGGTCAGCGCGGCGGCGCGGCCGTCGGCGACGGCCAGCGCCTGGGCGGGGGAGGGCAGGGCGGGCAGTGCCGCACGGCGCAGGTTGACGAGGCTGTCGGCGTGAGCGGCCCAGGCGGTCAGTGCGAGCAGCAGCGCGAAGAGCGGCCGGCACCAGGCTGAAATTCTGTCGATCAAGGGGTCACTCCGCGGGAGACGTTCAACAAATGGCGGGCACGTTGCACGAAAGGGGCATCGATCATCTGGCCATCGACGGCGACGACGCCGAGGCCTTGCGCCTCGGCCTGGCGGGCTGCGGCGTCCACGCGTGCCGCCCAGGCCAGCTCTTCCTCGCTGGCGCCGAAGACTTCGTTGGCCGGCGCGACCTGGCGCGGGTGGATGCAGCTCTTGCCCGCGAAGCCCAGGCGACGGGCCATCTGCGCCTCGGCACGGAAGCCTGCCGTGTCGGCCAGGTCGGGGTAGGCGCCGTCATAGGCAGGCACGCCGGCCGCGGCCGCCGCCATGCGCAGTGTGTGCAGCGTGGCATGGACGTTGGCGGGGTCGTGGCGCGCGATGCCCAGCGGCTCGTAGAGGTCGGCCAGGCCCAGCTGCAGGCCGGCCACGCGCGGGTGGGCCGCGCCGATGTCGGCCGCGCGGTGCAGCGCTGCGGCGCTTTCGATGTTGACGAGCAGGCCGACCGGCGCCGTGAGGCCGGCGGCGGCCTCCAGCTCGCCGAGCAGGGCGGCGACGTGCTGCACGTCGGCGGCGGACTGGGCCTTGGGCAGGTTGAGCCAGTCCAGGCCGGGGCGCATCAGCGCCCGCACATCGTCGTCGAACCAGGGCGTGCCGGGCGCGTTGATGCGCACGATGACGAGCGGCCGGCGGGGCAGGGCGGCGGCCCGCGCGAGGAAGGCGGCCACGTTGGCGCGCGCCTGGTCCTTGGCCTCGGGCAGCACGGCGTCTTCCAGGTCGAAGGACAGGGCATCGGCTGCGCCGTTCAGCGCCTTGTCGAACAGCTCGGGCCGGGCGCCGGGCACGAAGAGCTTGCTGCGAAAGCCGCGCAGGGCGGCGGACGGGCGGTTGATCATGGCCGGCAGTGTGGTCGAACCCACCCCCGCGGACACCGCGGGCGAGGCATCTTCAATCGATAGTTTTGCTTGCGCCCGGGGCATGCGCCGCGGGCGCCCCGCTGCTCGCCGGCAGCGGCGGGGCGCTTTACCCGGCCAGGCGCTTCGGTCGCGACCGGGTGTGCGACCATCGGTGCTGGCGAGGTCGAGCCGTGCTGGCCGCGCCGCCAGCCCCAGGTAAACCCGTTCGAAGTGCGCGTCAGGCGCTGCCTAGAATTTGCCGCACTGCACAGGAGACACCCGCATGGCGACTGCCCGCAAGAAGCCGGCATCCACGACTGAGCAAACCGCCGCCGACGCCAAGCCGGGGCTGCGCATCCTCAAGAAGTACCCCAACCGCCGGCTCTACGACACGCAGACCAGCAGCTACATCACGCTGGCCGACGTGAAGCTCATGGTGCTGGACGGCGTCTCGTTCGAGGTGCACGACGCCAAGACGCAGGAAGACCTGACCCGCTCCATCCTGCTGCAGATCATCCTGGAGGAGGAGACGGGCGGTGTGCCGATGTTCTCCACCAGTTCGCTGGCCCAGATCATCCGGTTCTACGGCCATGCGATGCAAGGCGTCATGGGCGGCCTGCTGGAGCGCCAGATGCAGGCCTTCACGGACATGCAGTCGCGCTTCTCCGAGCAGACCCCGGGCATCCCGTTCACGCCGGACGCCTGGACGGGGCTGATGGGCGGCTATGCCGAGCAGTCCAAGTCGCTGATGAACCAGTGGCAGGAGCAACTGAAGAATGCCGGCGCCATATTCCCGTTCGTGGCGCCGCCGGGGCCCAAGAAGCCCTGAGGCCTCGGGCTGCGCAGGCGCCTGGAGTCGCAGGCCGACCGATCGCAGTCGCCCCCACCAGACGGCCCCGCGGGGCCGTTTTTCATGGATCGACGAAAATAGCGCGATGAATGAATCCGCCACCCTCGCCGCTCCGGCCGCTGCGCCCAAGATCGGCTTCGTATCGCTCGGCTGCCCGAAAGCGCTCACAGACAGCGAGCTGATCCTCACGCAACTGCGCGCCGAGGGCTACGACACCTCCAAGACCTTCGCCGGCGCCGACCTGGTGATCGTCAACACCTGCGGCTTCATCGACGACGCCGTCAAGGAAAGCCTGGACACCATCGGCGAGGCGCTGGCGGAGAACGGCAAGGTCATCGTGACGGGCTGCCTGGGTGCCAAGGCCGGCGCGGGCAGCAGCGATGCCGGCAGCCTGGTGCGTGAGATGCACCCCAGCGTGCTGGCCGTGACCGGCCCGCATGCGACGCAGGAGGTCATGGACGCGGTGCACTTGCACGTGCCCAAGCCGCACGACCCCTTCGTGGACCTGGTGCCCAGCTACGGCGTGAAGCTCACGCCCAAGCACTATGCGTATCTCAAGATCAGCGAGGGCTGCAACCACCGCTGTTCGTTCTGCATCATCCCGAGCATGCGCGGCGACCTGGTGTCGCGACCCATCGGCGACGTGCTGAACGAGGCCCGCGCGCTGTTTGAAAGCGGCGTGAAGGAACTGCTGGTCATCAGCCAGGACACCTCGGCCTACGGCGTGGACGTGAAGTACCGCATGGGCTTCTGGGACGGCAAGCCGGTCAAGACGCGCATGCTGGACCTGGTGGCGCAGCTGGGCGAAATCGCCAAGCCGTTCGGTGCCTGGGTGCGGCTGCACTACGTCTACCCGTACCCGCACGTGGATGCGGTGCTGCCGATGATGGCCGAAGGCCTGGTGCTGCCGTATCTCGACGTGCCGTTCCAGCATGCCCACCCGGACGTGCTCAAGCGCATGAAGCGCCCGGCCAACGGCGAGAAGAACATGGAGCGCATCCTGCGCTGGCGCGAGGCCTGCCCGGAGTTGGTCATCCGCTCGACCTTCATCGCCGGCTTCCCTGGCGAGACCGAGGACGAGTTCCAGTACCTGCTGGACTTCATGAAGGAGGCGCAGATCGACCGCGCCGGCTGCTTCGCCTATTCGCCGGTGGAAGGCGCGAGCGCCAACGACATCGAAGGCGCCTTGCCGCAGGACGTGCGCGAGGAGCGCCGCGCGCGCTTCATGGCCGTGGCCGAACAGGTCTCGGCCGCCAAGCTGCAAAGCCGCGTGGGCCAGACGCTGCAGGTCCTCGTCGACGCCGCACCGGCGCTGGGCCGCAAGGGCGGCGTGGGTCGCTCGTACGCCGACGCGCCCGAGATCGACGGCACGGTGAAGATCCTGCCGCCGGAGAAGGCCAGCAAGACGATGAAGGTGGGCGACTTCGTGCGCGCCCGCGTCGTTGCGGCCGATGGCCACGACCTGGTGGCTTCACTGGTATGAAGCAGGGTCCGTCGACGGCCCTGATCCACCACTCTTACCGCGCCCCCGACGGCTGGGATGCGGTGCCCGTGCCCGTGGCCAAGGCCTCGACCGTGCTCTTCAAGAACACGGCCGACCTGCACAAGCCCCGGCCGCGCGATGGGCTGACGTACCGCTACGGCCTGCACGGCACGCCCACCAGCTACACGCTGGCGGCGCGGCTGGCCACGCTGGAGCATGCCGAGCACTGCCTGCTGGTGCCCAGCGGCCTGGCGGCCGTGACGCTGCCCTCGCTGGCCATCCTGCGCCCGGGCGACGAGGTGCTGGTGCCGGACAACGTCTACGGCCAGAACCGCTACCTGACCGAGTCGTGGCTGCCGCAGTGGGGCGTCACGCACCGCTTCTACGACCCGCTGACGGTGCCGGAGCTGCGCGAGAACACCAAGCTCGTCTGGCTGGAGGCTGCGGGCTCGATCACGCTGGAGTTCCCCGACCTGCTGGGCACGCTGGCCGCCTGTCGCGCGCGCGGCGTCACGACGGCGCTGGACAACACCTGGGGCGCGGGCCTGGCCTTCAACGGCTTCGAGCCGGCGCCCGGCACGCACCCGGGTCTGGGCGCCGACATCGTCATGCAGGCGCTGACCAAGTACCCCAGCGGCGGCGCCGACGTGCTGATGGGCTCGGTCTGCACGCGCGACCGCCAGCTGCACGAGCGGCTCAACCATGCGCATGAGCACCTGGGCTACGGCCTGGGCCAGAACGACGTGGAACTGGTGCTGCGCGGCTTGCCGACGCTGGCACTGCGCTACGAGGCGCAGGACCGGGTCACGCGCCAGCTCGCCAGCTGGATGGCCGGCCGGCCTCAGGTCGCGCAGGTCTTCCATCCCGCGCTGCCGGGCTCGCCGGGGCACGAGCACTGGCTGGCGGTCGGCGGCGGCGGCGCGGCCTGCCTGTTCTCCGCGGTGTTCAAGCCGGGGTACGGCGCGGCGCAGGTGGACGCCTTCGTCGATGCGCTGCAACTCTTCGGCATCGGCTACTCCTGGGCCGGCCCGATGAGCCTGGCCGTGCCCTACGACATGAGCCGCAGCCGCAACCTGCCGCTGCCTTTCGACGGCGGCACGCTGGTGCGGTTCGCGATCGGCCTGGAAGACGCTGCCGACCTGAAGGCCGACCTCGAGCAGGCGCTGTCAGCGCTTGTTTGAGACCTTGTGCCGCATCAACTGGCCCCGCTCGCGCTCCCAGTCCCGCTGCTTCTCGGTGTTGCGCTTGTCGTGCTCGGCCTTGCCCTTGGCCAGCGCGATGTCGGCCTTCACGCGGCCGCCCTTGTAGTGCAGGTTCAGTGGCACCAGCGTGAAGCCGCGCTGCTCGACCTTGCCCACCAGCCGCTTGATCTCGGCCTTGTGCATCAAGAGCTTCTTCGTGCGGTCGGCCTCGGGGTTGACGTGCGTGGAGGCGCTGCGCAGCGCGTTGATGCGGCAGCCGATCAGGAACAGCTCGCCGTTCTTGATGAGCACATAGCCATCGGTCAGCTGGACCTGGCCCGCGCGGATGGCCTTGATCTCCCAGCCGGACAGGACGACACCGGCCTCGAACTGTTCTTCGATGTGGTAGTCGTAGCGGGCACGGCGGTTCTCGGCGATGGACATGGGCGCGCAAATGGGGTCGAAACCCCTCAATACAATTTGCGGATTCTATGAAGCAGGTCAAAAAGTCCGTTCTGCTCTGGTACACGCCCCGCGAGATGTACGAACTGGTCACCCAGGTGGAGCGTTATCCCGAGTTCCTTCCGTGGTGCAACAAGGTCGAGGTGTTGGCGCAGGACGGCGATGCCGTCACGGCGCGGCTGCACTTGGCCTACGCCGGCGTGCGCTATGCGTTCACGACCCGCAACCGCAACGCCGACGGTGAGCGCGTGCACATGGCGCTGGTCGACGGCCCGTTCTCGGACCTGGACGGGGTGTGGCAGTTCCTGCCGCTGAACAAGCCCGGCACCACCGGCGAGCCCAGCGCGTGCAAGATCGTCTTCGAGCTGAACTACGCGTTCAGCAGCGGCGCGCTGGAGGCCGTGGTCAGCCCCGTGTTCGACCGCATCGCCAACACCTTCGTCGACAGCTTCGTGCAGCGCGCGGAAAGCCTGTACGGTGCGCGTTGAACTGGTCTGGAGTCCGCAGGCGGGCGACGTGCAGCACCGCTGGCTGGACGTGGAGGAGGGCGCCTGCGTCGAAGCCGCGCTGCGCGGCTGCGCCGATTTCATGGCGGCCTGCGACGGGCAGGGGCTGGACCAGTGCCGCATCGGCATCTGGGGCCGCGTGAGGCCGCTGGCCACGCCGTTGCGCGACCGGGACCGCATCGAGGTCTACCGGCCGTTGACGGTGGATCCGAAAGAGGCGCGCCGGCTGCGCTATGCCAAACGGGGTGAGCGCATCGTGTCGCGCCACCGGCCCAGGCACGCCGGCTGAGGCGCCCGGGCGTTCAGCGGCACTCGCTGGTGATGAGGTCGCGGGCGCGGCTGACTTCGGCGGCGATCTGCGCGTCTTCCATGTAGATGCGCTCGCCCTTCTCGTTGGTGCGGGTGATGCGCCCGCCACTCTGCAGGTCGCGCAGGTTGGCCTGGGCGCGGCTGCAGTTCTCGCGCCGCTGCTGGGCCGCGCGGCGCTCGTCGTCCTTCTGCTTGGCAGCCTGGCTGTCCTGCTCCTGCTTCTGGCGCGCGGCGGCTTCCAGCTCGGCCTTGGTCGGGCCGCTGGCGGCCGGCCGGGGTGCGGAGGCGGCACTGGGCTGCATGCCGGGCGGCGCGACGACGATGGTCGGGCGCGTGACGACGGGGCGCTGCAGGATGTCCTTCTCCGGCGTGCCGGACGGCGGCGGCATGTCGCTGTACTGCACATTGCCCTTCGCGTCCCGCCACTTCCATTGCGCCTGTGCGGCACCGGTCATGGCGAGGCAGAGCAGGGCGAGGAGCAAGGTTTTGCGGGCCATGCGGTCAGTGTAGCGGCGAGGGCCTCCGTATAATGCCGCTTTGCGTCTGGAGCTTTCCTCATGCGCCTTCTCGGCAAAGCGCTCACCTTCGACGACGTTCTGTTGGTGCCAGCGTTCTCCCAGGTGTTGCCCCGTGACACCAGCCTTGCGACCCGCCTGTCGCGCAACATCCCCCTGAACCTGCCGCTGGTGTCCGCCGCGATGGACACCGTGACCGAAGCCCGCCTGGCGATCGCGATCGCGCAGGAAGGCGGCATCGGCATCGTGCACAAGAACCTGACCGCCGAAGCGCAGGCACGCGAAGTCGCCCGCGTCAAGCGCTACGAGAGCGGCGTCGTGCGCGAGCCGCTGACCGTCGGCCCCAACACCACCGTGCGCGAGGCGGTGGAGCTGACCCGCCAGCACGGCTTCTCGGGGTTCCCGGTGGTCGAGGGCAAGCGCGTCATCGGCATCGTCACGGGGCGCGACCTGCGCTTCGAGACCCGCATGGACGCCCGCGTCAGCGAGATCATGACGCCGGCCGAGAAGCTCATCACCGTCAAGGACGGCGCGTCCACCGACGAGGCCAAGGCGCTGATGCACAAGCACAAGCTGGAGCGCGTGGTCGTCGTCAACGACGCCTTCGAGCTGCGCGGCCTGATGACCACCAAGGACATCACCAAGCAGACCAGCTTCCCCAACGCCGCGCGTGACGCCCAGGGCAAGCTGCGCGTGGGCGCGGCGGTCGGCTTCGGCGACGACACCGAGCAGCGCGTCGAACTGCTGGTGCGGGCCGGCGTGGACGCCCTCATCGTCGACACGGCCCACGGCCACAGCGCCGGCGTGCTGGAGCGCGTGCGCTGGGTCAAGCGCGCCTACCCGAACGTGGACGTCATCGGCGGCAACATCGCCACGGGTGCTGCGGCGCTGGCGCTGGTGGAAGCCGGCGCGGACGGCGTCAAGGTCGGCATCGGCCCCGGCTCCATCTGCACGACGCGCATCGTCGCGGGCGTCGGCGTGCCGCAGATCACCGCCATCGACAACGTCGTCACGGCGCTCAAGGGCACCGGTGTGCCGGTCATCGCCGACGGTGGCGTGCGCTACTCGGGCGACCTGGCCAAGGCCATCGCCGCGGGCGCGGACTGCGTGATGATGGGCGGCGCCTTCGCCGGCACCGAGGAAGCGCCGGGCGAGGTCATCCTCTACCAGGGCCGCACCTTCAAGAGCTACCGCGGCATGGGCTCCATGGGCGCGATGGCCAAGGGCAGCGCGGACCGCTACTTCCAGGACACGTCGGCCAACAATCCGAACACGTCCAAGCTGGTGCCGGAAGGCATCGAGGGCCAGGTGCCCTACAAGGGCTCGGTGGTGCAGGTCATCTTCCAGATGGCGGGCGGCCTGAAGGCCTCGATGCACTACTGCGGCTGCGGCTCGATTGCCGACATGCAGGACAAGGCCGAGTTCGTCGAGATCACGACGGCGGGCATGCGCGAGAGCCATGTCCACGATGTGCAAATCACGAAGGAAGCACCGAACTACCGCAGCGAGTGAGCTGACAGCAGACGAAGACGGGGCGAACGCGAGTCGCCCCGTCTTGCTTTGACCGGACCGCATGACGACCACCGCCTCCCCGACCGCAACGCGCGCCCCGGCCATGGGTTTCATCATGGCGGCGGTGTTGATCGACATGATCTCCATCGGCCTGATCGTGCCGGTGCTGCCGCACATCGTCGGCGTGTTCACGCACGGCAACGACGAGCAGACGCTGGGCTTCCTGATGCTGACGCTGGCCTTCGGCGTCGCCAATTTCTTCGGCTCGCCCGTGCTGGGTGCGCTGTCCGACCGCTATGGGCGCCGGCCCGTGCTGCTGATCGGTTTCGCCGGCCTGGGCCTGAGCTTCTTCGTCACGGCAACGGCCCCCGCGCTATGGGTGCTGGTGGTCGTGCGGCTGTTCTCGGGTGCCATGCAGGCCAACATCGCCATCGCGAACGCCTACGTCGCCGACATCACCGCCGGTGAGGACCGCGCCAAGCGCTTCGGCCAGCTCGGTGCGATGTTCGGCCTGGGCTTCATGCTGGGCCCCGTCATCGGCGGCCTGCTGGGCGACATCAATGTGCGCCTGCCGTTCTATGCCGCCGGCACGTTGGCCGTCGTCAACTGGTGCTACGGCTTCTTCGTGCTGCCCGAGTCGCTGCCGCCGGACCGGCGCCGGCCGCTGGACTGGCGCAAGATGAACCCCGTCGCGTCGCTGCAGGGGCTGACCCACCTGAAGGGTGTGGGCCCGCTGGTCAGCGTGCTGGCGCTGTCCTCGCTCGCGCAGTTCATGCTGCACACGAGCTGGGTGCTGTACACCAAGTTCAAGTTCGGCTGGGGCCCGGGGCAGGTGGGCTGGTCGCTGCTGGCCGTGGGCGTCGTCTCGGTCATCAGCCAGGGCGTGCTGCTCAAGCCCATGCTCAAGCGCTTCACGCCGCAGCGGCTTGCGGTCATCGGCATGACCTCGGCGTCGCTGGCCTACCTCGGCTTCGGCCTGGCGAGCGCCGGCTGGATGATGTATGCCGTCATCGCGCTGAACCTGTTCGGCGGCGTGGCCGCCGCGGCGATGCAGAGCATCATCTCCAACGCGGCGGACGCCACCAGCCAGGGCCGCACCATGGGCGCCGTGTCGTCGCTGAACAGCCTGATGGCCGTCTGCGCCCCCGTGGTGGCGCTGGAGTTGCTGCGCTGGGTGTCCGACCGCCCGCCTGGTGACCTCGTCATCGGCCTGCCCTTCTTCACCTGCGCGGCGCTGCAAGCCGCGGCCATGCTGATCACCCTCCGTTTCTTCCGCAGCCACCCGCCGGCGCAGCCCGTGCAGCCCGCCTGAAAGACGCTCCATGCAACACGACAAGGTCCTCATCCTCGATTTCGGCTCCCAGGTCACCCAGCTCATCGCCCGCCGCGTGCGCGAGGCAGCCGTGTACTGCGAGATCCACCCGAACGACGTGTCCGACGACTTCATCAGGAGCTACGCGCCCAAGGCCATCATCCTCAGCGGCAGCCACGCGTCCACGTATGAAGACCACGAGCTGCGCGCGCCCCAGGCCGTGTGGGATGCCGGCGTGCCGGTGCTGGGCATCTGCTACGGCATGCAGACCATGGCCGTGCAGCTGGGCGGCAAGGTCGAATGGAGCGACCACCGCGAGTTCGGCTACGCCGAGGTGCGTGCGCACGGTCACACGAAGCTGCTCGACGGCATCCAGGACTTCGAGACGCCCGAGGGCCACGGCATGCTGAAGGTCTGGATGAGCCATGGCGACAAGGTCACCGCGCTGCCGCCCGGCTTCAAGCTGATGGCCTCGACACCCAACTGCCCCATCGCCGGCATGGCCAACGAGGCGCGCGGCCTGTATGCCTTCCAGTTCCATCCCGAGGTCACGCACACGCTGCAGGGCGCGGCCATCCTGACGCGCTTCGTGCGTGACATCGCCGGCTGCAAGGGCGATTGGCAGATGGGCAGCTACATCGACGAAGCCGTCGCGCGTATCCGCGAGCAGGTCGGTGACGAGGAAGTCATCCTGGGCCTGTCTGGCGGGGTCGATTCGTCGGTGGCTGCCGCCCTCATCCACCGCGCCATCGGCGACCAGCTCACCTGCGTCTTCGTCGACCACGGGCTGCTGCGCCTGAACGAGGGGCAGATGGTGATGGAGATGTTCGCCGGGCGTCTGCAGGCCAAGGTCGTGCACGTGGATGCCAGCGAGCAGTTCCTGAGCAAGCTGGCCGGTGTGACCGACCCCGAGAAGAAGCGCAAGATCATCGGCGCCGAGTTCGTCGAGGTCTTCCAGGCCGAGGCCGGCAAGCTGAAGAATGCGAAGTGGCTGGCCCAGGGCACCATCTACCCCGATGTGGTGGAGAGCGGCGGCACCAAGACCAAGAAGGCCACGACGATCAAGAGCCACCACAACGTCGGCGGCCTGCCCGAGACGCTGGGCCTGAACCTGCTGGAGCCGCTGCGCGAGCTGTTCAAGGACGAGGTCCGCGCGCTCGGCGTGGCCCTGGGCCTGCCGGCCGACATGGTCTACCGCCACCCGTTCCCCGGCCCCGGCCTGGGCGTGCGTATCCTGGGCGAGGTGAGGAAGGACTTCGCCGACCTGCTGCGCCGCGCCGACGCGATCTTCATCGAGGAGCTGCGCAACACCCTCGACCCGGCCACCGGCAAGAGCTGGTACGCGCTGACCTCGCAGGCCTTCGCCGTCTTCCTGCCGGTCAAGAGCGTCGGTGTGATGGGCGACGGCCGCACCTACGACTACGTCGTGGCCCTGCGCGCCGTGCAGACCAGCGATTTCATGACGGCCGACTGGGCCGAGTTGCCCTACGCGCTGTTGAAGAAGACCAGCGGCCGCATCATCAACGAGGTGCGCGGCATCAACCGCGTCACCTACGACGTGAGCAGCAAGCCGCCTGCGACCATCGAGTGGGAGTGATCCAAAGTTGCGCCGGGTCGTCCAAGCGATCCGGTGCTTTGAAATAAACCCAATCATTACAAGGGTTTAGGTGTTCCCAGACGTCCAGGTCGTCCCACAAGAGCCCAGCCGGGGCGACGGTACTGAAGACAGCATCAGAAAGCTGGTCCCTGACGATCCGAGTTGATACCGTCGGACCCTCTGACGGTATCGGTTTGACCTGCCCCCAGAACCCGTACCAATCGTTGTGAGGAATCCGCTGGGTTGAAGGAGATTACTCCTGGGTTTGCTGCGGCGCCGGGACGGCGCCGCTGGTAGTTCGGCGGTGCTGCGCATCGAACTTGGCTGGCGGCATCCGCCCGCAGCTGCTGTGCGGCCGCACCTCGTTGTAGTCGATCCGCCAGCGCGCGATCTCGACGCGCACCTGCTTCAGACTCTGGAACCAGTGCTCATTGAGGTACTCGTCGCGGAACTTGCCGTTGAAGCTCTCGATGTAGGCGTTCTGCGTGGGCTTGCCTGGCTGGTTGAGGATGTGGCGCACGCCCTTGGCCTGTGCCCAGGCCATGAAGGCCCGGCTGGTCAGTCAATGAACGCCTCAGATCTTCACGGATCTGAGGCATTTTTGCGTTTTGGTCGGTGACTTGACTGTGGCGTGCTGAGTCGACGCGACTCTGCGACCGCTGCATGCCGAAATTCCCCGGCACGATTGCCTTCCACGAGTGGCCTCACGGCGCTCACCAGCTCAGGCAGCCCTGCCGGGTTTGTCCTGGTGATGACAAGCCGTTGCCGGCGTGTCGCCCAATCGAGCTTCAGTGCGGACGCGGGGCGCACACAACCGTCACGCGTCCTGCACATCGCATTCCTACAGTGCGTCGCGAGCCCCGCCCCGGCTCTCATCCACGGAGTGCACCCATGTCCCACCCAGATCGCCGCGGTTTCCTGCGCAGCCTCGGCCAGGCGGCCGGCGCCAGCGTAGCGCTGGCCAGCTTCCCGCCCGTCATCCAGCGCGCGCTGGCCATCCCTGCCAACCAGCGCACCGGCACGCTGCACGACGTCGAGCACATCGTCATCCTGACGCAGGAGAACCGCTCGTTCGACCATTACTTCGGCACGCTGGCCGGCGTGCGCGGCTTTGCCGACCCGTTCCCGGCGCCGACGCTGGACCGTGCCGGCACCTTCACCGGCAAGACCGTCATGGTGCAGCCCAACGGCAATGGCGGTGCCAAGGTGCCGGGCCGGCCCGACTGGGGCAGCCGCACGGCCATCGCGCCCTTTCACCTCAACACGCAGCAGGACTTCTCCGTCATGCGCGTCACCGGCACGCCGCATTCGTGGACCGACGCCCAGGCCGCCTGGGACCACGGCCGCATGAACAACTGGGCCAACGTCAAGCAGCCCCATTCGCTGGGCTACTACAAGGAGGCGGACATCCCGTTCCAGTTCGCGCTGGCGCGCGCCTTCACGCTGTGCGACCACTACCACTGCGCCACGCAGACCGGCACCAACACCAACCGCCTGTTCCTGTGGAGCGCCAACAACGACCCGCTGGCCCTGGGCGGCGGCCCGTCCACCGACAACAGCCACGACTGGTTCGACCCCAACCCGCTGACGGACTACACCTGGACGACCTACCCGGAGCGCCTGCAGTCCGCCGGGATCTCCTGGCAGGTCTACCAGAACATGGACGACAACTTCACGGACAACTCGCTGGCGGGCTTCCGCCCGTTTCGCGACGCCTGGTACGGCCGCCCCGGCTTCTCGCAGGCGCTGAAGGACCGCGGCGTCACGACGCACGACCTCGACAAGCTGAAGGCCGACGTGCTCGCCAACCAGCTGCCGCAGGTGTCCTGGATCGTCGCGACGGCCGAAGGCTCCGAGCATCCTGGCCCGTCCAGCCCCGCGTCGGGCGCCGACTACACGGCCCGCGTGCTGGAGGCGCTGACGGCCAACCCCGATGTCTGGTCCAAGACCGTGCTGTTCATCAACTTCGACGAGAACGACGGCTTCTTCGACCACCTGCCGCCGCCCGCCGCACCGTCCTACCAGACCTGGGACGCCGACCCGGCCAAGGCGGTGCTCGCCGGCGCGTCCACCGTCGACACCACGGGCGAGTACCACCACATCCTCAACGGCAGCGACCCGACCTACCAGCACCGCCCCTACGGCATGGGCCCGCGCGTGCCCATGTACATCGTGTCGCCGTGGAGCAAGGGCGGCTGGGTCAACTCGCAGGTGCACGACCACACGTCGGTCATCCGCTTCATCGAGGCGCGCTTCGGCGTGCAGGAGCCGCTGATCACGCCGTGGCGCCGCGCCGTCAGCGGCGACCTGACCGGCTGCTTCGACTTCATCCGCCCGGAAGACAGCGCCTTCCTGCAGAACCTGCCCGCCACCGCCGCGCTGCGGGCCCGCGCGCTGGCCTTGCAGGGCACGAAGACGCCGGCCGCGCCGACCAGCCTGGTCGCGCCGGTGCAGGCCAGCGGCATCCGAATGGCCCGCGCACTGCCCTACGAGCTGCAGGTGCAGTGCAGCGCGTCGTCGTCCGGCGTCACGCTGAGCTTCCAGAACGGCGGCACGGCCGGCGCGGTGCTGCACGTCTACAACCGCCTGGCGCTGGACCAGCTGCCGCGCCGCTACACGGTCGAGGCCGGCAAGCAGATCGACGGCGCCTGGGCCGGTGCGCCGGGCGCCGCCTACGACCTGTGGGTGCTGGGCCCCAACGGCTTCCATCGCCACTTCGTCGGCAACCTGCCGACGGCCGCGGCCGGCCAGGCGCGGCCGGAGATCCGCGTGCAGGCCGACCGCGTCTACCTGGAACTCGCCATCGAGCTGGCCAACACCGGCGCCAAACCCTGCACCTTCGTGCTGCAGTCGCACCGCTATGCCAGCCTGCCGGACCGCAGCTGGATCGTGCCCGCCGGCACCACGCAGGCCGTGCGCATCCCGCTGGACGGGGACCACCGCTGGTACGACCACAGCGTCAAGGTCGCGGAAGTGCCGGGCTTCGGCCGCCGGCTGGCGGGCCACGTCGAGAACGGCGAGCCGTCGATCAGCGACCCCGCGATGGCCGGCGCCGCCGTGCTGGACCAGACCCACCCCTGACCCGCTTTCTCACCGACAAAGGCAAGAACCATGATCCGACACACCCTGGCCCTGGGCCTGCTGACCCTCAGCCTGGCCGCACAGGCGCAAGCCACGCTGGGCGCCAACCTCATCGTCAACGGCGGCGCCGAGAACGGCGTCACCGGCTGGACCGGTTTCGACGGCTACTCGATGTTCCAGTCCGTGGACTACGGCAGCAACTGGGTGCTGCCCACGCAGCCCGGCCCCGTGGACCGCGGCCTGAAGATGTTCACCGGCCTGACCGCGCAGGCCGCCGGCTTCCAGACCATTGACCTGGGCGCGCTCGCCGGCCAGGCGCTGCACTACGACCTGACCGGCTGGCTGGGCGGCTGGGCCAGCCAGGGCGACAACGCGCTGCTGTACGTGTCCTTCCTCGACACGCTGGGCAACGAGATCGGCTCCGCGTCCATCGGCCCGGTCACGCCGGCCGACCGCAACAACCAGACGGGCCTGTTCTACCGCTCGGCGGCCGGCGACCTCCCGGTCGGCACGGCCTCGCTGATGTTCTCGCTGTCGATGGAGCGCCAGGGTGGCGGCGACAACGACGGCTATGCGGACAACCTGTCCTTCGTCGTCAGCAGCGTGCCGGAGGGCAGCACGCTGTTCTACACGCTGGCAGGCCTGGGCCTGCTGGGCAGCGTGCTGGCGCGCCGTCGCCGCTGACCGTCGGTCGCACGTGCGGTTGAACGCGCAGCCCCGGGAGGGGCTGCGCATCTCTGAACGGCTCAGGCCTGCTGCGCGCGGGCGCGGCGGCGGGCCACGCCCAGCAGCAGCGGTGCGCCCACGGCCGCCAGCAGCAGCGCGCTGGGTTCGGGCACCGGCGTCGCCGAGATGATGGTGCCGGGCGCCGCGGTGCCCGGGCCGATCTGCCAGGCTGGGCTGGACGTGAAGTCGATGTTGCCCACCGTGTAGGTGCCGCCGTTGCTGGCGATCACCCAGACCGGATCGACGAACGGCTCCTCGGTGGACTCGGCGACGATCCAGTACTGCGTGCCGGCCTGCAGCGTCGGGTGCAGCACCGAGTTCAGCGTCTCCAGCACCGGCGACCAGCCGACCGCCGTGGTCGCGAACGTCCACGACTCCAGCACCGTGCCCGAGGGCGCCGTCGCGCCGCTCTGCAGCGACACCGTCAGCGTGCGGCCGGGGTTGTCGAAGTCGTTGCTCATCAGCCAGATGCCGACCGAGTCGAACGAGTAGGTCTGCGCGGCCGTGAAGCCGATGGTGACGGACTGGCCGACGAACACGTCGTAGCCCCAGTAGCCGAAGAAGCCGCCTTCCGGCGAGCCGGTGTCCAGCAGTGTGTCGGCGCTGGCCGGGCTGGCGAGGCTGAAGGCGCAGAGGACACCGGCGAGGCACGCACGCCAACGATTGACAATCACCATGAGGAACTCCATCGAATGCTTCAGGCCGGAAGACCATCTCCCGGCGTCACGGCGACGATGCTAGGAGTCGCCGTTCGCGCAAGCTTGATGAAATCCTGATGACCGCCCCCTAGTTCATGTCGAGACAAACCCCGACGACTGCGCTCGCGCTGGACGACGCCGGCCTGCTGCAGGCCGATGGCACGGCGCTGAAGCTGCCGCCCAAGGAGCGGGCCGTGCTGCGGCTGCTGCTGGCGCGTGCGCCCGGGGTCGTGCGCAAGGACGAGTTCGCCGCCCAGGCCTGGGCCGGCCGCGAGATGTCCGACGAGAGCCTGGCGCGCTGCATCAGCCGCGTGCGCCAGCTGCTGCAGCCGCGTGGCGTGCAGGTCGAGGCCGTCTACGGGCTGGGCTACCGGCTGGTGGACCAGGCCGCGCCGGCGCCCGCAGCCCCGAGCGCCCAGGCGCTGGACAGCCACGCCCACGCCCGCCAGCTCATGCAGCAGCGCACGCCGGCTGCCATGGGCCTGGCCATTGAGCTGCTGCGCGACCTGGTGCGCGAGTCGCCGTCCTTCGGGCCGGCCCGCGTGGCGCTGGGCGACGCGCTCGCCATCGCCGTGGGCTGGGGCCACCTGGCGACGCCGGCCGCCGTTGCGGAAGGGCTGGCCGCGCTGGACGGCCTGGACGCAGGGCTGCCCGGCCTGCACGCCGCCCGCGGCGCGCTGCTGGACATGGCCTGGCGTTTCGACGAGGCGCGGCGCAGCTTCGAGCTGGCACTGGCCGCCGACCCCGACGGCACCGACACGCTGCTGGGCTTTGCGCGCCACCTGCTCTACACCGACGACGCGGCCGGCGCGGTGGCGCGCCTGCGCCGCGTGCGCGAGCTGGCGCCGCACGCGCTGCACGTGCGCATGACGCTGACGCGCGCGCTGGTGCAGGGCGGCCATGGTGCCGAGGCGGTGGCCGAGGCGCAGGCCACCGTGCGCGACAACCCCGGCCAGTTGCTGACGCTGGCGTTCTCGCTGGCCATCCAGTCCATGGTGGCGCCGCAGCCCGAGCTGGAGGCGGCGGCGCTGCGCCTCACGCGGGGCCTGGACACGCCGCCCTTCGTCTGGACCGTGGCGTCCTTCGTGCTGTCGCGCCTGGGCCGCCGCGAGGCGACGCTGGACATCGTCGACACCGCGCTGCTGTGCTCGCGCACGACGGCCGGCGAGGCGGCGCTCTACGCGGCGCCGCTGGCCGCGCTGGGCGAGCACGACCGTGCCGCGGCGCTGCTGCGTGCCGCCGTGGACGAGCGCTGCGGCATGATGGCCATGGTGCTGCGCGACCCGGCGCATGCGCACTGGCTGCCGCAGCACCCGGCCGGGCGGGCGCTGCTGCACGATGTGTTCGGCGAAGCCTCGCTGGCCTGATCAGGCGACCCTTTCGGAGAAAGACATGCGTGCAGCCTTCAGCCTCCTCGCCCTCGTCATCGTTGCCGCCATCGTGCTGTCGCTGGCCAGGAAGCAGGCCACGGCGCTGAAGCCGGTGGCTGCCGGCGCGAGCGCCCCGGCCGGCGCGCTGCTACAGCCGCAGGTCGTGGGTCAGCAGGTGCAGTCCGCCGTGGATGCCGCAGCCCGTGCCACGGCGGACGCCGCCTCTGCCGCGACGAACTGACGCCGTGCCCGGCCACAAGCTGTTCTTCGCGCTGCGGCCGGACGAAGCGACGGCCGAGCGCATCGCGCGCGTCGTCGAAGCCGAGCACAGGGCGCGCGGGCTGCCGGCACGGCTGCGGCCCAGCCGCATCTTTCACATCACGCTGCACTACTTCGGCTTCTTTGACGGCGAGCCCGATCCGCAGCGCGTCGCGGTGGCAGGGCGCGCGGCGTCCGAGGTGGTGCGGCCGGCGTTCGACCTCGGTTTCGAACGACTGGAGAGCTGGGGTGGCGACGGCGCGCGCCAGCACCCGTTCGTGCTGACCGGCGGCCAGGGCCTGGAGGCGGTGCGCGACTTGCGCGACGCGCTGGCCGACCGCCTGGCGGCCCACGGCCAACCCGTCGACAAGGGCTACGAGCCCCACCTGACGCTGCGCTACGACCAGCGCAGCGCGCCCGCATGGCCTGTGGATGTGCCGGGCTGGGTGGCAAGCGAGTTCGTCCTCGTGCGCAGCCCGCAGGGCGCCACGCGGCACGACGTCATGGCACGCTGGCCTTTGCAGGGCTGAGCTCGCCGCCCTCGTCCAGGTGCCGGCGCGAGCCGAGCACGCGGGCATAGGCCCAGGTGAACTCCGCGCCCACCAGCAGGATCTGCGCCGAGAAGTACACCCACACCAGCAGCGCCACGACCGACGCCGCCGCGCCGAAGCCCGAGGCCACGCCGCTGTGCTGCAGGTAGCTGCCGATGGCCCAGCGGCCCAGCTCGAACAGGCCGGCCGTGACGAGGGCGCCCAGCAGCACGTCCTTCCAGGCGACGCGGGCGCGCGGCATCCACTTGAAGATCAGCGCGAACACCGCCACCACGAGACCCTGGCTGACGATGGCGTTGGCAATGGCTGCCACACGCAGCCAGCCGCCGAACCATGGCTGCCACCAGGCCTGCGCGGCGCCCAGCAACGCGCCCAGCAGCAGCGACACCAGCAGCAGGAACACCAGCCCCAGGATGAGGCCGAAGCTCAGCAGCCGCGTGCGCAGCCAGTTCTGCCAGCCCTGCACGGGCCGCATGGGCACGCGCCAGATGGTGTCCAGCGCGTCCTGCAGCTCGGCGAACACCGTCGTGGCGCCGACCAGCATCAGGCCCAGGCCGATGACCGTGTGCAGCCAGCCGCCTGCCGGCCAGGCCACGCTGCGCAGCATCTCCTGCACGGTCGCGGCCGCCGCTGGGCCCAGCAGGCCGTCGAGCTGGCCGCCCAGCTGCCCGCGCACCGCATCGCCGCCCCAGATGAGGCCGGCCACGGACACGACGATGAGCAGCAGCGGCGCCAGCGAGAACAGCGTGTAGTAGGCCAGCGCCGCGCCCATGCGCGGGCCGCGGTCGCTGAGGAAGCCGTCGACGGTCAGGTAGACCACGCGGCGCAGTGCGCGCAAGTCCCTAGCGAGCCGCATCGCGGAATATCCAGGCAGGTGTCATGCAGCGCAGTGTGTCCGCGGTGCGGGGCCGCGCCTTGGCGGCCGATGGCCGGTCCGTCTGTAGGACGAGGCTGGTGCCGTCCTACGCCGGCAGGCGCTGCCCGCTGACCATCGCCGGCACGGATGGCGCTGAACATGACCGGGACATCATCTCGCCCAGGAGACACCGCCATGTTCCTCAAGCAAGTCCTCGCCCTTGTCGCCGCATCCACGCTGGCCGCCAAGCTGGCCAAGCATCTCAATCACCGCCACCAAGTGCGCCGCGCGCATGACGAACATCGCCGCCAGCGCGACGATGTGCACCGTTGGGAGGCCGAGGGCGGCAACCTGCCCCAGCCGCCCAAGCGGCATTGAACCCGCATGCGGGCTGACGCGCCGAACAGGGCGCATCAAAAAACCGCCCGAGGGCGGTTTTTCTTCGAGGCCGGGCCATGACGGCCCGGCGTGTCAGAACTTGTCCTTGTTGAACCAGCTGTCGGTCGCCTTGCGTTCCCAGCTGGCGATCTGGTTCTCGGCCTCGTCCTTGGCCACGCCATAGCGCTCCTGGATCTTGCCGGCGAGCTGGTCGCGGCGGCCGGCGACGACGGCGAGGTCGTCGTCCGTCAGCTTGCCCCATTGCTCACGGGCCTTGCCGGTGACTTGCTTCCAGTTGCCTTCGATGCGATCCCAGTTCATGTGGACTCCTTCGTGTGATGGGGATGCCGGGCGGTGCCCGGTCCACGGCTATCGGCGCCGCGGTCCCCTCACTGTGCGTGGCGCCGCGGGCCGTGCGGGTCGGTGCAGGTGGAGGCGATCTGTAGGAAAGGTCTGATCGGTCGTGCCATCCTGGGGGTGTCGGCCGCGTTGACAGTGGCGCACCGGTGAGCCGCCGCCCATGGGTGCTGCAGCCGCTCGTCACCTGCTCGTCACCTGGGTGTGCCGCACTGGCGTCGCGGGCGCGGCAGCGCCGGAATGGCGCGCTGCGTGGCATGGGCCGTGCAACGCCTTGCGGGTCGCGTCGTTGCGACGTCACGGAGGACGCCATGACCTTGACTCTCACCCTTTTCAAGCGCGCTGCCTTGGTGGCCTGCCTGTTGCCGGCCGCCGCGTTCGCCTCGGTCCAGTTCACCGATGGCGTGATGGACCCGGCGCAGTTCTCGGCCGCGCCGCTGTACCTGCAGCCGGGCACCACGCTGACGACGAGCCAGACGGCCAGCGGCAACCCCGGCACGGGGCTGCAGGCGCTGACCGGTGCCCTGACAGGCCAGGACGGCTACTCGTGGACGGCCGGCTACATCTACGGCGGCTTCAGCTACGACCCGGCGGTGTCGGGCGCCATCGCGGGCATCGACTTCTCGCTGGACCGCGCCATCGACTTCAACGACGGCGGCGTGCCGCTGGCCGGCGCCACCATCACCGCGCGGGCGCTGATCCTGCAGAACGGCGCCTACTACATGGCCGTGTCCGCGCCGGTCGCGCCGACCGGTTACGTGACGATCACGATGAACGGCTTGCAGGCGGCGGATTTCGGCCTGTTCGACTTCTCGGCCAACACGCTGGACATGAGCGTGCACCCGGACTTCGCCAGTGGCGCGATGGGCCTGGGCTTCGCGATGCGCGGCATCGCGGCCGGCTACCCGCCCGGCGACACGCTCACGCTGAACGGCTACGCCGACAACTTCTCCATGCAGATCAACGCCGTGCCGGAACCCTCGGCCGGCCTGCTGCTGGCCTTGGGCATGGCCGCGATCGCGTTGCGGCGCCGCGGCATGCGCGGTTGATTCAGCCGGCCACGATGGCCTGCGCCAGTGCCCGCACGCTCAGCGGTGCCGAGCCCTCGGCCTTGTTGGAGATGGTCACGAACACGTCCTGCCCGGCGCCGGCCGTGCCGCGGATGACGCGGGCCAGCGCGGCGCGCGTGTCCGGGTCGGGGTCCAGCATCTCGTTGAACTCGCCGTAGCGCTTCTCGGCGTCTTCATAGCCGTAGGGGCCGTGCAGGCGGTTCAGGTTCCAGCGCGCCACCAGCGGGCCTGGCCACAGTGCGCGCAGCAGCGGCAGTTGGTCCTGCAGCGGCGGCAGCTTGGGGTGCAGGCCCAGGCAGTAGGTGGCGCCGGTGTCGCGCAGCAGCGAGGCCAGGTCGGGCATCAGCCATTCCGGGTTGCGAACTTCCACGGCGAGGACGCCGTGCGGCGGCTTGGGCAGCGCCAGCAGCAGCGCATGCAGCCGGTCCAGTGACGCCGTCATGTTCGCCAGCAGGGGCGGTGGCAACGGGCTGAGCTGGAAGACCAGCGCACCGAGGGTGGCGCCCAGGCCTTCGTACGCGGGCTCGATGAAGTCCTGCAGCGCTGTTGCCGCGTCCAGGAACAGCGGGTTGGGCTGCTGGCCGCGGCCGTCCTCGCTGCGCAGCAGCGCGTCGGTGACCAGGCTGGGCGCCTTGACGGTGAAGCGAAAGCCCCGTGGCACTTGCTGCGCGTGGCGCTCGAACTCGCTGGCCGCCAGCGGCCGGTAGAAGCCGCGGTCGATGCCCACGGCGCGCAGCAGCGGGTGGGCTGCGTAGGCCGTGAGGCCGGTCTTGGACAGCGTCGCCTCGCTGTGCCGGCCGGCCCACACCAGGCCCTGCCAGCCGGGGTAGCTCCAGGTCGACGTGCCGAGGTGGACGTGCGGCGACAGCGCGGCGGCGAGCGTCTGGTCGTCCGCATGGGGTGGCAGGGGCTGCACGCCGCGCGGGCGGCTGGCGGGCAGCTCGCCGCCAAAGAGTTGGTCTTGCATCAGGAGGTCGGCAGGGCGGGGCAGCAGTGATAAAGCCCGTCGTGGGGTTCAGGCGCGCAGTTGCACGCCGGCCTGGGTGAGGGCCGCATGCAGCGCGCGGGCGAAGGCAAGGGCGTGCGGGCCATCGCCGTGCAGGCAGAGGGTCTGCGCCTGCAGCGGGACGGTTTCGCCGGTGACGGCCACGACGCTGCCATCGCGCACCATGCGCAGCGTGCGTGCGACGGCTTCATCGCTGTCGTGGATCAGCGCGCCGGGCTGGCCGCGCGGCACCAGGCTGCCGTCGGCGCGGTAGCCGCGGTCGGCGAACACCTCGGCCACGGCGCGCAGGCCGGCGCGTTCGGCGGCGCGCAGCAGCTCGCTGCCGGCCAGGCCATAGAGGGCCAGCGACGGGTCCACGTCGAGCACCGCACCGGCCACGGCGTCGGCCAGTGCCGGATCGCGTGCGGCCTGGTTGTAGAGCGCGCCATGCGGCTTGACATGGTGCAGCCGCCCGCCGGCGGCGCGCACCAGCGCGTCCAGCGCGCCGATCTGGTAGATCAGGTCCGCGCGCACGTCGGCGGGTGCGAGCTGCATCTCGCGGCGGCCGAAGTGCTCCCTGTCCGGGTAGCTCGGGTGCGCGCCGAGGGCCACGCCGCGTGCGAGTGCCGCCGTGACGGTGGCCTGCATCAGCCGCGCATCGCCGGCATGCCAGCCGCAGGCGATGTTGGCGGAGCTGACGAGCGTCAGCAGCTCGTCGTCGTCGGGCGCGCCTTCGCCGAGGTCGGCGTTCAGGTCGACATGCATAGCGCAATCCTCATCTGGTCCAGCAGCCATCGTTGTTCGCGCAGCGCGGCCACGGCGTCGTCGGGCGTGCAGGGCACGAAGCGCAGCCGCGCGCCCAGGCGCAACTGCCCGAGTTTCCACAGGTCGGCGCGGATGACGACGCCGATCTTGGGGTAGCCGCCCGTCGTCTGCGCATCGGCCAGCAACACGATGGGCTGGCCGCCCGGCGGCACCTGGATGACACCGGGCAGCACGCCATGCGAGGCCAGCTCGCCGCCATGCTCGCGCACGAGGGCCGGGCCGGCGAGGCGGTAGCCCATGCGGTTGCTCTGCGGCGTGACCTGCCAGTCGGCGGCCCAGAACGCTTCGCGCGCCGCAGCGGAAAACTCGTCGTGCTCCGGGCCGGGCAGCACCCGCACGGTCGAATCCCATGCAGGCGGGCGGATGCCGATGCTGCGCCAGGGCAGGGCGGCCGGCGTGGCCAGCGGCAGCCGGTCACCATCGCGCAGCGCGCGGCCGGCCAGCCCGCCGAAGCCCGCCTTCAGGTCGGTGCTGCGCGAGCCCAGCGCCTCGGGTACGGCGATGCCGCCGGCCACGGCCACGTAGCTGCGCATGCGCTCGCGCGGCGCGGCGAGCTTCAACGTCTGGCCGACGCGCACGCGGTGCCGCCACCACGGGCGCAGGGGCTGACCGTCGAGGCGGGCCTCCATGTCCGTGCCGGTGATGGCGATGCAGCCGTCCGCATCGAAACGAAGCGTGGCCGGGCCCAGCGTGAACTCCAGCCCGGCTGCATGGACCGGGTTGCCCACCAGCAGGTTGCCCTGGGCCAGCGCCAGTTCGTCCAGCGCGCCGCAGCGGCTGATGCCGCGGTCGCGCCAGGTGTTGCGGCCCAGGTCCTGCACGGTCGCCAGCGGGCCGGCCCGCAGGATCTCGATCACAGGCGCTCGGCGACGAAGCGCACGCGGTCGCCGGGCGCCAGCAGCGTGGGCGGCTCGGCCTGCGGGTCGAACAGGGGCAGTGCCGTGCGGCCGATGAGCTGCCAGCCGCCGGGCGTGGCGAGCGGGTAGATGCCGGTCTGTGCACCGCCAATGCCGACGCTGCCGGCGGGTACTGCCACGCGCGGTTCGGCGCGGCGGGGCGTGTGCAGCGCGTCGTCCAGCCCGCCGAGGTAGGCGAAGCCGGGCTGGAAGCCGATGAAGTAGACGACGTACTCGGCCTGCGTGTGGCGCTGCACGACCTCGTCGGCGCTGAGGCCGCAATGCGCAGCGACGTCCGCCAGGTCGGGGCCGTCCTCGCCGCCGTAGCGCACGGCGATCTGGACGAGCCGGCCCGCCTTCTGGCACGCGGGGGGCTTGTTCCACAGCGCCTGCGCAGCCTCGGTCAGGTCGGCGGCATGCGTGTGCAGCGGGTCGAACACCAGCATCAGGTTGTTCATGCCGGGGATCAGGTCCTGCACGCCCGCCACGCCCGCCAGCCCGGTGGCGAGCTGCCAGATGCGCTGCTGCTGCGCCAGCGACAGCGGCGCCGGCAGCGTGCAGCACAGCGCCGTTTCGCCCAGGGGATGGATGGCCAGTTCGGTCATGGCAGCAGCATGCCATGGGTAAACTGCGGGCCCAGATGACCGAGCCCGCCCTCTCGCCGATGTTCACGCCCGCCGACGAGTACGCGATGCGGCTCGCGCTGGACCAGGCGCACAACGCCTGGCTGGTGGGCGAGGTGCCGGTGGGTGCCGTCATCACGCGGGCCGGCCAGGTCGTTGCGACCGGCTACAACCGCCCCATCACCACGCACGACCCCACGGCCCATGCCGAGATCGTCGCGCTGCGCCACGCGGCCACGCTGCTGGAGAACTACCGGCTGCCGGAGTGCGAGCTGTTCGTGACGCTGGAGCCCTGCGCGATGTGCGCGATGGCGCTGATGCATGCGCGGTTCAAGCGCGTGGTGTTCGCGGCGCGCGACCCCAAGACCGGCGTGGCCGGTTCGGTCATCGACCTGTTCGCGCAGACGCAGCTCAACCATCACACGGCCGTCCAAGGCGGGCTGATGGCGGACGCTTCCGCGCAGTTGCTGCGCGACTTTTTCAGCGAGCGCCGCGAGGCGGCCCGCGTCCGCCGTGCCGAGCGGCAAGGCCTGATCCCGACTGGCGAAGCCACGCACCTGGACGAATCCTGATGACCTCATTGACCTTGTTCACCCCGTCCGGCGTGCTCGCCAAGGCGCAGCCGCTGCGGCGCGCCGCCAAGCGGCTGACCCAGCTCGGCTTCGACGTCACCACCGATGCCGATGCGCTGGCGAAGCACCAGCGCTTTGCCGGCGACGACGCGACGCGCCTGGCCGCGCTGCACCGGGTCGCGGATGCCGCGCCCTCGGTGGCGCTGGCCACGCGCGGCGGCTATGGGCTGACGCGGCTGCTGGACCAGATCGACTGGGGCCGCCTCGCGCACAGCGTCGAGCACGGCACGCGCTGGGTGGGCTACAGCGACCTGACGGCGCTGCAGAACGGCTTCATCGCCCGCCACAAGGGCCTGGCGATGTGGTCCGGCCCGTTGGCCTGCGAGGACTTCGGCCGTGCCGACGACGACGGCGGTGTGGACGAGGTCACGCGCGACTGCTTCCTGGAGGCCATGAGCGGCGCGCTGGAGGCCGTCGGTTTCCGCGAGAGCGGCGCGCCGCGCGGCGAGACGCCGTTCGACGGCCTGGAAGCGCGCGGGCGCCTGTGGGGCGGCAACCTGACGGTGCTGTGCTCGCTGCTGGGCACGCCGCACTGGCCCAAGGTCAAGGGCGGCATCCTGTTCCTGGAAGACGTCAACGAGCACCCCTACCGCGTCGAGCGCATGCTGCTGCAACTGCAGCAGGCCGGCGTCATCGACGCGCAGGCGGCGGTGCTGCTGGGCGACTTCGGCAAGCCGGCCAAGTCGGCGCTGGACGGCGGCTATGGCATCAAGGATGCCGTGGCCGCGCTGTGCAGCCGCACCCGCACACCCGTGCTGGCGGGGCTGCCGTTCGGACACGTGCGCACCAAGGTGTGCCTGCCGGTGGGCGCGACGGTGGAGCTGTACGTGCAGGGTCGCGAGGCCATCGTCGGCTGGCAGTCCGACCCGCGGCTGGCCCACGGCGCGCACGACCATCACCACCATCACTGACGGCACCCCGGGTTTTCATGCCGTCATCGCCGCTTGCGGCACTGTGGCCGGGACGGGTGGCCCGACTATGATTCCGTGCATCGCCCCGGCCTGTGTCGGGGCGCTTGCTTTTCAAGGGCGGCGTGGTGGCGGTTTCCTGCAGTTGGGCGCGTTGGATCAGGGCAGCGCTTGGCCCGCTGGCGCTGATGGCCCTGGCCGGCTGCAACAACAGCCCCTTCCCGCAGGGCGCCGAGCGTGAGAACACGCTGTACATGGCCTTCACGGAGCGCTCGCCGCGCTACCTGGACCCGACCTCGTCCTATGCCGCGCCCGAGAGCACCTACGTCTACGAGATCAGCGAGCCGCTGTACGGGTATCACAACCTCAAGCGGCCCTACACGCTGATCCCGCGCGCCGCGGCCGAGGTGGCCGCACCGTACTACCTGGATGCCCAGGGCAGGCGCCTGCCCGACGACGCGCCGGACGCGCAGATCGCCGAGGCCGTCTACGACATTCCCATCCGCCCCGGCCTGAAGTGGTCGCCGCACCCGGCGTTCGCGAAGGACGCGGCGGGGAATTACCTCTTTCACCACCTCAAGCCCGGTGAACTGGGCGACAAGCGCAGCCCGTTCGACTTCCCGCAGCTCGGCACGCGCGAGGTGGTGGCCCTGGACTTCGTCTACGCGCTCAAGCGCCACGCCAACCCACGCATCGAGACGCCGTTGCAGGCGGTGTTCGCCGAGCACGTGCTGGGCCTGACGGACTACGTGGCGCAGATGAAGCGCGAGAGCGCGAAGCAGTTGGCCGGCCTGCCCGAGACGCTGGCCGACAAGCCCTTCCTGGACCTGCGCCAATGGCCGCTGGCCGGCGCGCAGGCCGTCAACGACCATCTGCTGCGCATCCGCCTGAAGGGCCGCTACCCGCAGTGGCGCTACTGGTTGGCCACCAACTTCGCGGCCGCCGTTCCCTGGGAGGTGGACGCCTTCTACGCCCAGCCCGGCATGGCCGCCAACTCGCTGGGCTGGAACCAGTGGCCGGTCGGCAGCGGCCCGTTCATGATGACCGAGTACGTGCAGGACCGCCGGCACGTGATGAGCCGCAACCCCAACTACCGCGTCGACACCTACCCCTGCGAGGGTAGCCCGGGCGACGCCGAGGCCGGGCTGCTGGCGGACTGCGGCAAGCGCATGCCGTTCGTGGACAAGGTCGTCACCATCAATGTGAAGGAGAAGGTGCCGATCAAGGAGTTGTTCAAGCAGGGCTACCTGGACCTGCCCGAGATGGACCGCGCCGACTGGGGCGTCAACCTGGCCGTGGACCGCGACGACTCCGACGACGTGAAGCGCTTCTATGAGGAACGCGGCTTCCAGTTGCCCATGATGGTGGACATCACCAACTGGTACCTGGGCTTCAACTGGCTGGACCCCGTGGTCGGCAAGGGCGACACGCCGCCGCAGCAGCAGCGCAACCGCGCGCTGCGCCAGGCCATCTCCATCGCCATCGACTGGGAGGAGGGCTATGGCCGCATCTTCCGCGACCAGGGTGGCGACGCGGCGCACGGGCCCATCCCGCCCGGCGTGTTCGGCTCCAAGGAGGGCCAGCCGGGCGAGTTCAACCCGGTCACGCACCGATTGGTGGACGGCAAGCCGGTGCGCCGACCCATCGAGGATGCGCGGCAGTTGATGGTGGATGCCGGCTATCCGGGCGGTCGCGACGTGAAGACGGGCAAGCCGCTGGTGTTGAACTACGACTTCCAGCGCGTCGTCACGCCCGAGCTGAAGGCCCAGAACGACTGGCTGGTGCGCCAGTTCGCCAAGCTGGGCATCCAGCTCGACATCCGCGCGACCGACTTCAACCAGTTCCAGGAAAAGATCCTCAAGGGCAAGCACCAGATCTTCTGGTGGGGCTGGTTCGCCGACTACCCGGACGCCGAGAACTTCCTGTTTCTGCTCTACGGCCCCAACAGCAAGAGCCTGCACGAGGGTGAGAACACGTCGAACTACGCCAATCCGGAGTTCGACAACCTGTACCGCAAGCTGCAGTCGCTGCAGGACGGCCCGGAGAAGGCCGAGGTCATGGCGACGATGAACACCATTGCACGCCAGGACGCGCCGTGGGCCTGGGGCTACTGGAGCTATTCGGGCGTGGCCTTCCAGCGCTGGGTGCACAACGGCAAGCCGGGCGTCGTCGTGCGCGACCGCGCGCGCTACCTGCGCATCGACGCAGCCGAGCGCGCGCGCAGCATCGCCGCGTGGAACCGCCCGGTCTGGTGGCCGCTGCTGGCGCTGGCCGCCGGGGCGCTGGCCATCTTCATCGCGACGCGCCGCGCCTGGCGCGCCCGCGAGACGGCCACGGCGCTCGCGCCGCCGGGCGAGGGGGCGCGCTGATGCTGCACTTCGTGCTGCGCCGCCTGGGTTACGGCCTGGCCATCCTGGTGGGCGTGAACCTGTTCACCTTCTTCCTGTTCTTCTCGGTCAACACGCCGGACGACATGGCGCGCCTGAACATCGGCGGCAAGCGCGTGACGCAGGCGCAGATCGAGAAATGGAAGGAAGAGCGGGGCTATGACAAGCCGCTCTACTACGACGAGGCCAAGGCCGGCGGCGAGCAGTTCACCCACACCATCCTGTGGGAGCGCTCGGTCAGCCTGTTCGCGCTGGACTTCGGCAGGAGCGACGCGCGCCAGGCCATCAACATCGGCCACGAGGTCAAGGTGCGCATGGGCGTGAGCCTGCAGCTCGCGCTGCCGCTGTTCATCCTGCAGGTCATCGTCAGCGTCGCGTTCGCGCTGCTGCTGGTGTTCTTCCGGCACACGCGCATCGACTTCTGGGGCGTCGTGCTGTGCGTGCTGATGCTGTCCATCAGCAGCCTGTTCTACATCATCGTCGGCCAGTTCCTGTTCGCGCGCGTGCTCAGGCTGGTGCCGATGAACGGCTTCGCGCCGGGGCTGGACGCGGTCAAGTTCCTGATCCTGCCCATCCTGCTGTCGCTGCTGTCTCGCCTGGGTGGCGAGGCGCGGCTGTACCGCGCGATGTTCCTGGAGGAGATGGGCAAGGACTACGTGCGCACCGCGCGCGCCAAGGGCCTGAGCGAGGGCCAGGTCCTGCGCCGCCATGTGTTGCGCAATGCGCTGATCCCGATCATCACCAGCGCGGGCAGTTATCTGCCGTATGTGTTCCTCGGCAGCCTGGTGTTCGAGAGCTTCTTCGGCATCCCGGGCCTGGGCGCCTTCGTCATCGAGGCCATCACGGGCCAGGACTTCGCCATCGTGCGCACCATGGTGTTCCTCGGCGCGCTGCTCTACATCGCGAGCAATGTGCTGATCGACCTGGCCTACACCTGGGTCGACCCGCGGGTGCGGCTGTCATGAAGCCGGTGCTGCTGTGGACCGACCTCGCGCTGTGGCTGCTGGCCGCCGCCCTGCTGGGCTACGCTTGGCGCGTGAAGGCCAACGCCAACCTGCGCGCCAACTGGCAGCGCGTGCTGCGCGACCCGGTGGCGGCGAGCGCGGGCGTGGTGATGGCGCTGTTCCTGCTGCTGACGCTGGTGGACAGCATTCACCTGCGCCGCGCGCTGCCGACGACAGAGGGCGCCGCCGTGGTCTACGACACGCGCACGCTGTCGGCGCTGGACCTGCTGCTGGCGCGCCAGATCGACATGCGCGAGGTCAGCTACTCGCTGCCGCTGGGCGCGCAGGGTTTCAACAAGGAAAGCCTCACCGACGCGGCCGGCCAGGTGCGGCGCGACTACCCGCGGCTGCAGTTCGGCGGCGCGCATCTGGCCGATCCGGTGTCGCAATGGGCCGGCGACGTCGCAGCCCGCGTCGGCGTGGGCCTGGCGGGCGGCGCGGCCGTGGTGCTGCTGATGATCGCGCTGGCCGCTGCGGCATTGGCCCCTCAGCACGACGGCTGGCGCGGTGCGCTGAGCGACCTCGCCGCCGACCGCACGGTCTATCCGCTGCGCGCCATCCTCGTCACGCTGGCCGTCGTCGCGCTGCTGGCCGGGCCGGTCATCGCGCTGATGCCGCACTACCACGTGTTCGGCACGGACCGCACCGGCAACGACGTGCTCGTGCAGGCGCTCAAGAGCGTGCGCACGGCCTTCGTCATCGGCGCGCTGTCCACGCTCGCGACGCTGCCCATCGCGCTGCTGCTGGGCGTGCTGGCCGGGTACTACAAGGGCTGGGTGGACGAGGCGATCCAGTACGTCTACACGACGCTGAGCTCGGTGCCCAACGTGCTGCTGATCGCCGCCTGCGTGCTGATGGTGCAGGTGTTCTTCGACAAGAACCCCGACCTGTTCGAGACCGCGGCCGAGCGTTCGGACCTGAAGATGCTGATGCTGTGCCTCATCCTCGGCCTGACCGGCTGGGCGGGGCTGTGCCGCCTGGTGCGCGCCGAGACACTCAAGCTGCGGGAGCTGGACTATGTGCAGGCCGCCACCGCCTTCGGCGTCAGCGATCTGCGCATCATGGCCCGCCACATCGTGCCCAACGTGATGCACCTGGTGCTGATCACCGTGGTGCTGAGCTTCTCGGAGCTGATCCTGTACGAGGCGGTGCTGACCTATGTGGGCGTGGGCGTGGACCCGGTCATGAACAGCTTCGGCGGCATGATCAACCTGGCCCGCGCCGAGATGTCGCGCGACCCCATCGTCTGGTGGAGCTTCGCCGCCGCCTTCGGCTTCATGGTGGGCCTGGTGCTGGCCGCCAACCTGTTCGCCGATGGCGTGCGCGATGCGTTCGACCCCAAGGCCAGGTACGCCCGGCCGCGCCTGTTCCGGCGCAAGACGGTGGCCGCCGATGCTTGAGATCGACGATCTTCGGGTCGAACTGGACGCCGACGCCGGCCCGGTGCGCGCCATCGACGGCATGCGGCTGGCGCTGTCGCGCGGCGAGACCTTCGCGCTGGTCGGCGAAAGCGGCTGCGGCAAGAGCATGACGGCGCTGGCGCTGATGCGGCTGCTGCCCGAGAGCGGCCGGGTTGCCGGCGGCGTAGTGCGATTGGACGGGCAGGACCTGCTCGCCCTGCCCGAGAGCCGCATGCGCGAGGTGCGCGGCGGCCGGCTGTCGATGATCTTCCAGGAACCGGCCACCAGCCTGAACCCGGTCATGCGTGTGGGCGAACAGGTCGTGGAGGCCATCGAGGCGCACACCGACCTTCGTGGCGCCGCGGCGCGGGCCAAGGCCATCGACTGGCTGGCCCGCGTGGGCATCCCGGAGCCCGAGCGGCGCATGGCCGACTACCCGTTCCGGTTGTCCGGCGGCCAGAAGCAGCGCGTGATGATCGCCATCGCGCTCGCCGCCGAGCCCGACTACCTGATCGCCGACGAGCCGACGACGGCGCTGGACGTGACCATCCAGGCGCAGATCCTGGACCTCATCCGCGACCTGCAGCGTGAGCGCCAGCTCGGCGTGCTGCTGATCACCCACGACCTGGCGGTGGTGAGCGGCATGGCACACCGCGTGGCGCTGATGTATGCCGGCCAGATCATCGAGGTCGCACCGGTCGAGGAGTTCTTCGCCCATCCCAGGCATCCCTATGCGCGGTTGCTGCTGCAGGCGCTGCCCGATGCCGCCCGCCGCGGCGAGCCCTTGGCCGCGATTGCCGGCATGGTGCCGCCGTTGTGGCTGGCGTTCTCCGGCTGCCGCTTCTGGCCGCGCTGCGACAAGGCGATGGGCCATTGCGCCAGCATGCGGCCCGAACTGACCGAGGAAGGCCCGCAGCACCAGGTGCGCTGCCTGCTCTACAGCCACCCCGGCGACACGCTGCCGCGGGCGCCAGCCACGCCCCGGGATCTGCCGCCGGTGCCGCCCGGGCAGGGTGCTGCGCTGCTGGATGTGCGCGACCTGCGGGTGCGCTTCACGCTGAAGACGCCGCTGTTCTTCCGGGGCTCACGCCACTTCGATGCGGTCGCCGGCGTCAGCTACCAGCTCGCGGCGGGCCGCACCCTGGCGCTGGTCGGCGAGTCGGGCTGCGGCAAGACGACCTCGGGCAAGGCCATCGTGCAACTGCTGCGCCGCCACGCGCAGGTCAGCGGGCAGGCGGTGTTCGACGGCCAGGATCTCTTCAGCCTGCACGGCGCGGCGCTCCAGCGGGCGCGACGCAGCGTGCAGATCATCTTCCAGGATCCGTTCGCGTCGCTGAACCCGCGCATGCGCGTGGCCGACGTGCTGGAAGAAGGGCTGATCGCGCTGCGTCCGGAGCTGGACGCCGGGCAGCGATTGGCGCGGCTGCACCAGCTGGTCGACCAGGTCGGGCTGCGCCGGGATGCGCTGCAGCGCTGGCCGCACGAGTTCTCGGGGGGCCAGCGCCAGCGCATCGCGATCGCCCGTGCGCTGGCCGTCGAGCCCCGGCTCATCGTCTGCGACGAGCCGACATCGGCGCTGGACGTGTCGGTGCAAGCCCAGATCCTCAACCTGCTGCGCGAGCTGCAACGCGAGCAGGGGCTGGCCTACCTGTTCATCACCCACAACATGGGTGTGGTCGAGTACATCGCCGACGACATCGCTGTCATGCAGGCCGGTCGCGTCGTCGAGCACGGCAACTGCCAGCAGGTGCTGGCACGCCCGCGCGAGGACTACACCCGCAGGCTGCTGGCTGCGGTGCCGCGGCTGAGGGCGCGGCCCGCTCAGGCGTAACTCGCTGTACCTGCCGTGGCCGTCCGCGCGCCCGTTCGGCGGCGAGCTGGCCTATCGGGCCTGGCGTCGCGCCGTTGCGGACCGGAATCGATCATTCAAGATGCCGTCCCATCGCGCCGCATCATTTTTTGTGTGTGGATGCTTGTAATCCCGCTGTTTCCTCTGCTGGGGTTAGCCCCATGAAATCGCCCTTTGCGGCGCGGCTAAACTGCCAAGGCGGCCAGTATTGGCCCGGGTGTAGCGGGGCTATGCCTGGTTCGTGGCGATGAAATGCATGCCCGACGGCCACACCGGCCACCGGGCGTTTTTTTTGGTCGTCGCCAGGATCGCGATGTTTGAGCACTGAGTGGGCTGTGTGTGGTCGACGAGAAAGATCGTTCTCCACGCGGTCTAGAATTCCGCCCTTCGGGAGCTTGATGATGGCTGGGACGCAACTCCCACCATCCGACCGACAGCTTCCCGAGTCGAAGTCATTGACTGTGATCTGTAGTTGCAAGAAGGAGCGCGCATGAATTTTGCGCAGGAGAAGCAGGGCGCGTCCCGGTACTCGGGCATCGGGGCAGTCGTCCTGATCCACGTGCTCATCATCTGGGCGCTGGCCAGTGGTCTCGCCCGCAAGGTGGCGGAGAAGGTTGTCGGTCCGATCGATGTCAAGGTGATCGAGGAGAAGGTCAAGCCGCCGCCGCCGCCCGAGAAGATCGTGCCGCCGCCGCCGGACCTCAAGGCCCCTCCGCCGCCGTTCGTTCCGCCGCCTGAATTCCAGGTGACGGCACCGGCCCCGCCGGCGCCGGCTATCCAGTCGACCCAGGTGGCACCGCCCGCCGTGTCTGAAGTGCGTCCGGCGCCGCCACCGGCTCCGGCAGCGCCGCCGGCAGCACCGCGGCCGGCCAAGATCACGGCCGCCATGGTCTGCACCAAGATGAGCAAGCCGGAGCTGCCTTCCGTCAATTGGAGCGGCGAAGCCCTCTACAAGGCGGTGGCCACGGTCAAGGCGGGTCGCGTGACGGCGGTTGAAATCACTCCGCTGCGCGGCGGTGTGGATCGCAAGGCCCAACGTGCCCTGATCCAGTCCATTGAAGCGACGCTGCGTGACACCTACGAGTGCCCGGGCGATCACGTGTTCGAGCAGGAGTTCCAGTTCAAGGTTGATTAAGCAGCACCCCGCCTCGAATCCGGCGCCCCGTTCGGCGCGTCGACCCACATCAAATCAGAATCTTTCCGTAGGAGTTGACTCCATGATCTCTCGCATCACCGGCTTCTTTGCCGCCATCGCAGTGGCTGCGGCCCTGGCTGTTTCGCCCGTCCACGCCCAAGACCAGGCTGCTTCGGCGCCCGTGGCTGAAGCTGCCGCTCCCGCAACCGCTGCCGCTCCGGCCAAGCCGATCGACAACCCCTACGGCCTGCAGGCCATGCTGGCCCACGGCGACATCGTCTCCAAGACCGTGCTGGGCCTGCTGCTGATCATGTCCATGGGCAGCTGGTACATCCTGATCGTGCGCCTGTGGGACACCAGCAAGCTGAGCTCCGAAGCCAAGGAAGTGCGCGCGTCGTTCTTCAAGAAGCCCAGCCTGGCTGACGGCGTCAAGAGCCTGAAGGAAGAAAGCGCCTTCCGCTACATCGCCTCTTCCGCTGTCGAGGCTTCGCAGCACCACGAAGGCGCCCTGACCGAGAACATCGACCTGAGCAGCTGGGTCACGATGAACATCGACCGTGCCGTCTCCGACGTCAACAACAAGGTCGGCGCCGGTCTGGGCTTCCTGGCCACCGTCGGTTCCACCGCTCCCTTCATCGGCCTGTTCGGCACGGTGTGGGGCATTCTGCAGGCGCTGACCGCCATCGGCGTGGCCGGCCAGGCCTCGATCGACAAGGTTGCCGGTCCCGTCGGTGAAGCGCTGATCATGACCGCCATCGGTCTGGCCGTCGCCGTTCCGGCCGTGCTGGGCTACAACTGGCTGGTCAACCGCAACAAGGGCGTGATGGGTCAAGTCCGCGCCTTCGCCGGCGACCTGCACGGCGTGCTGATGGGTAACCGCTCGGTCGCCAAGCGCTAAGCCCAGCCTGCTCGCAAAGGAGCCAAAGCATGGGCATGAACGTCGGATCATCCTCCGGCGGTGAAGACGAGGTGGTCTCGACCATCAACACCACGCCCCTCGTGGACGTGATGCTGGTGTTGCTGATCATCTTCCTGATCACCGTCCCGGTGGTGACGCAGTCGATTGCGTTGAATCTCCCCAAGGAGACCAACGTCGTGCGCGTCACCAAGCCGGAAAACATCGAACTCTCGGTCAGCAAGGACGGCGACGTCTACTGGGGTGCGAAGCTGGTTCCCGACATGGAGGAGCTGGTGAAGCGCCTCGGCAAGGAATCGGTCAAGAACCCCCAGCCCGAGGTTCACATCCGCGGCGACGACAAGTCTCGTTACGAGTCCGTCGGCCGCGTGGTCTTCGCCTGCCAGCGCGCTGGCATCATGAAGATCAGCTTCGTCACCGAGCCGCCTGCGCGCGGTGGTTGAGGCCAGGAGTCAAGCATGGGAATGAATGTAGGAAGTTCCTCGGCGAGCGGTGAGCCCGAGGTCATGCTGGACGTCAACACGACGCCGCTGATCGACGTGATGCTGGTGCTGTTGGTGATGTTGATCATCACCATCCCCATCCAGCTGCACTCGATCAACCTGGACATGCCGCCGCCGAGCACGACCCCGCCTGATCGGGAGCCAGTCGTGCACACGGTCGTCATCGACTTCGACGGTACGGTCTACTGGGACGAGGCCGCGTTGCCGAACCTGGCCGCGATCGACGCCAAGATGATCGAGATCGGCGCGCTGCCGGTGAATGACCAGCCCGAAGTGCACATCAAGCCGAACAAGCTGGTGGACTACGGTGCGGTTGCCGCCGTCATGGCTTCGGCCCAGCGCAACAGCGTCAAGAAGATGGGCATGGTGGGTAACGAGCAATACGTCAAGTGACGTGGCCCTCGGTCAGCACCAACGAACGCTGAAACGTTGCATGCGCGCTGCCCGAAAGGGCGGCGCGTTTTTTCTTTGCAGGAGAGCAAGTTGAACACTTTGAAAACCATGGTGGCTGTCGCTGTTGGCGCCCTGGCCCTGTCCCTGAACGGTGCGCCTGGCGCGGAGTTCGGCTTCAGCAAGGCATCCGCCCAGGAGAGCGTGCGCAAGGAAGTCGGCACGCCGCTGACCGAAGCCAGCAGGCTGGTCAAGGCCGGCAAGTTCAAGGAATCGCTGGCCAAGCTGCGCGACGCCGAGGCCGTGGGCGGCCGCACCGCCGCCGAGAACAACGCCATCGAAGGCGTGCGCTTCTCCGCCGCCATGGGCGCCAATGAGCCCGACACGATGGCGCGCTCCTTCGACGCGCTGAAGGGCGCTGGCAAGCTGTCCGGCGCGCAGCAACTGCAGTACATGGAAGCCATCGCCGGCACCTACCTGCGCAACAAGGACAACGCCAAGGCGTTGAACTGGGCGCAGCGCTACTTCAAGGAAGGCGGCAACAGCGCGACGATGAAGCAGGTGCTGCAGAACGCGCAGTTCCTGTCGGGCGACATGACCGCCACGATCAAGGACACGCTGGACGAGATCTCCGCCGACGAGCGCGCCGGCCGCACGCCGTCCAAGGACAAGCTCAACCTGCTGTTGTTCGCGGCGCAGAAGAAGGGTGATGTGAACGCCGAGAGCGTCGCCACCGAGAAGCTGCTGAACTTCTATCCGGACCCCAAGCTGTGGGCGCAGATCCTGGGCAGCCTGCCGCAGAAGAAGAGCTTCGACACCAGCCGTTATCAGCTCGATCTCTACCGCCTGCGCCTGTCCACCGGCAACATGCGCGAGGCCAACGACTACATGGAGATGGCCCAGCTCGCCGCCCAGGCCGGCGTGCCTGAAGAGGGCAAGCAGGTCGTTGACAAGGGGCTGGCCGCCGGCATCCTGGGCCAGGGCGCCGAAGGTGCACGCCACAAACGCCTGGCCGACCTGATGGTCAAGAAGATCGGCGAGAACAAGGCGGCCGCCGCGGAGAACGAGAAGGCCGCCGAGGCGGCCAAGGACGGCAACGCGCTGGTCACGCTCGGCTTGGCCAATGCGTTCGGGGGCAACGCCAAGAAGGGTGCCGCGCAGATCGATCAGGGCATCGCCAAGGGCAACCTGAAGCGCCCCGAGGACGCCAAGCTCTACCTGGGCCTGGCCTATCTGCAAGGTGGCGACACCGCCAAGGCACAAGCTGCGTGGAAGACCGTCAAGGGCACGGACGGCGCTGCCGACCTGGCCCGCCTGTGGATCATCCAGTCGCGTTCGGCCAAGCGCTGATTGGCGTCAGCCCAGCAAAAAGGGCCTGGTGTGAACCAGGCCCTTTTTTTCATGCGCCCGCGACGCTTACTTCGGCGCCAGCCGGATCGCGCCGTCCAGGCGGATCACCTCGCCGTTCAGCATCTCGTTGGTGATGATCTGGTGCACGAGCTTGGCGTAGTCCGCCGGTGTGCCCAGGCGGCTGGGAAAGGGCACGTTGGCGGCCAGCGCGTCCTGCACCTCCTGCGGCATGCCGAACAGCATCGGCGTACCGAAGATGCCCGGCGCGATCGTCATGTTGCGGATGCCGTTGCGGGCCAGGTCGCGCGCAATCGGCAGCGTCATGCCGACGACGCCGCCCTTGGACGCCGCATACGCCGCCTGGCCGATCTGGCCGTCGTAGGCCGCGACAGACGCCGTCGAGATCAGCACGCCGCGTTCGCCGGTGCTCTCGGGCTCGTTCTTCGCCATGGCCTCGGCGGCCAGGCGGATCATGTTGAAGCTGCCGATGAGGTTGACCGTGATGGTCTTCGTGAAGCTCGCCAGCGGATGCGCGCCGTCCTTGCCCACCGTCTTGACGGCCGGCGCGATGCCGGCGCAGTTGACCAGGCCCGTCAGCTTGCCCAGGCCCGTGGCCGCGGCGACGACGGCCTGGCCGTCGGCCTCCTGGCTGACGTCGCACCTGACGAACACGCCGCCGATCTCGGCCGCGACGGCCCGGCCGCGCTCTTCCTGCAGGTCGGCGATGACGACCTGGGCGCCGTGGCTGGCCAGCATGCGCGCCGTGCCTTCGCCGAGGCCCGAGGCGCCGCCGGTGACGATGAACACCTTGCCTGCGATTTCCATGAGTTCAGTCTCCTGGGTTGGTTGACGTAAACGTCAATTGTGGCCGACAAAAAAGCCGCGGGCCATGGGCACCGCGGCTTGTTCATGAGGGCGTGGAAGTCAGGCCAGCGCGGCCAGCGCCTTGCGCGTGATGTCGTCCACCGAACCCACGCCCTCGATGCGGCGGTACTTGGGCGCATGGGCGTCGCCGGTGGCGGCCCATTGCGAGTAGTAGTCGACCAGCGGGCGCGTCTGCGCCGAGTAGACGTCCAGGCGCTTCTTGACGGTCTCTTCCTTGTCGTCGTCGCGTTGCACGAGCGGCTCGCCAGTCACATCGTCCTGGCCTTCGACCTTGGGCGGGTTGAACTTGACGTGGTACGTGCGGCCCGAGGCCGCGTGCGAGCGACGGCCGCTCATGCGCTCGATGATGGCGTCGAAGGGCACGTCGATTTCCAGCACGTAGTCCAGCTTCACGCCGGCCGCCTTCATCGCGTCGGCCTGCGGGATGGTGCGGGGGAAGCCGTCGAACAGGAAGCCGGCAGCGCAGTCGGGCTGGGCGATACGTTCCTTCACCAGGTCGATGATCAGGTCGTCGCTGACCAGCGCGCCGGACTTCATGACCGCATCGGCCTTCAGGCCCAGTGGGGTGCCAGCCTTGACCGCCGCGCGCAGCATGTCGCCGGTGGAGATCTGCGGGATGCCGAATTGCTTGCAGATGAAGGCAGCCTGGGTGCCTTTGCCGGCACCGGGGGCGCCCAGAAGAATCAGTCGCATGGGTCTCCTCGTCCTATTCGTCCCATGAAGGGGCTGTGAAAAAGTCCCGCTTCAGGTCGGTGGACGAGTATCGCATGTGGACTTTCGCCGGCCTGACGCCGCGACCCGGGTTCAACCCGCGATCAGGCGCCGCACGCGGTCCAGATCTTCGGGTGTGTCCACGCCAGGCCCCGGCCGTTCACCGCTGACATGCACGGCGATGCGCTCGCCATGCCACAGCACGCGCAGCTGCTCCAGCGACTCGATCTGCTCCAGCGGGCTCACCGCCAGCGTCGGGAAGCGGCGCAGGAAGCCGGCGCGGTAGGCGTACAGGCCCACATGGCGCAGCGCACCGTTGGGCTGGCCGCCGCCATCGCGCCACCAGGCGATGGGCGCGCGCGAGAAATACAGCGCCCGGCCGGACCGGTCGGTGACGAGCTTGACGACGTTGGGGTTCGCGAACTCTGAAGGGTCCGTCAGCGCATGCGCCACAGTCGCCATCACGCAGTCCGGCTGCGCGGCGAGCGTGGCGGCGCAGGCGTCGATCATGGCGGTGGCGATCAGCGGCTCGTCGCCCTGGACGTTGACGACGACGGCATCGTCGGCCAGGCCCAACTGCTCGACCGCCTCGGCCAGGCGGTCGCTGCCGGAGGGGTGGTCAGCGCGCGTCATCAGCGCCTGCACGCCGTGCGCCGCGCAGGCGGCGGCCACTTCGGGCGCATCGGTCGCCACGACGACGCGGTCCGCACCGGACTCGGCCGCGCGTCGCGCCACGCGCACGATCATCGGCAGGCCGGCGATGTCGGCGAGCGGCTTGTTGGGCAGGCGGGTCGACGCCAGCCGCGCCGGGACGATGACGGTGAAGCCCATCACTCGGCCGGTGCGAACGGCAACGGCGAGGTCGACGCCTCGGGGTCCCAGGGCTTGGCCTCGCTCTCCAGCATCAGCGGGATGCCGTCGCGGATCGGGAAGGCCAGGCGGTCGGCACGGCAGGCCAGCGCGGGCAGCTCGCCTTCGCGCAGCAAGGTCAGCGGCCCCTTGCACAGCGGGCAGACCAGCATCTCGATCAGTCGTTGATCCATCGGGAGGGAAACAGGCGTTGGAGGTGGATGTCCAGCGCAGCCTCGAAGTCGAGGGCCGGGCCGGCGTCGAGGGCAAAGTCTAGCGTCACGACCCAGACCGGCGTGCGGCCGACGCGGTCGGGTGGCAGCTTCACCGCGTCCTTTTCGGTCAGCAGCACACCGGCCGTGTCCTCCGGCCAGGGCAGGTCCGTGAAGTCGGCATGGTCCGGCAAGGGCACCGGATCGAACGCCAGGCCCAGGCCCGCCAGCATGTCGAAGAAGCGCTGCGGCCGCGCCAGGCCCGCACAGGCCAGCAGGCCGGGCCGGCCGCGCAGTGCCAGCAGCGTCGGCATGTCCGCCGGCCGCCCCGCCCACCAGCCGGCCAGCGGCACGGCACCCGCCAGGCGGCGCCGGGCGACGAAACCGGGCAGCGCCGTGCTGGGCTGCGGTGCGTTGTAGACGACGAGTTGGTCCGCCGCCAAGGGTGCGGGCGGTTGGCGCAGCGGCCCGGCGGGCAGCAGGCGGCCATTGCCCAGCCCGCGCTCATCGAACACCAGCAGGCTCAAGCTCCGCGGCAGCCGCCAGTGCTGCAGGCCGTCGTCGCTGACGAGCACGTCCAACTCGGAGTGCGCCGTCAGCAAGGCCCGCGCCGCGGCGACGCGGTCGCGCCCGACACCCACCGGCACACGGCCGCGCAGGTGGATGAGCAGCGGCTCGTCGCCGGCCTCGCGGGCGGTCGACACCCGCGTCACGAGGTGCACGCCGTCGCCCTGGCGCCCGTAGCCGCGCGACACCACACCGGCGCGCAGGCCCCGCGCGCGCAGCAGCGCCAGCAGCGCCAGCGTCGTGGGTGTCTTGCCGGCGCCGCCGACGATCCAGTTGCCGACGACGATGACGGGCACGGGCAGCACCCCGGGGCGCTTCAGCCCCGAGCGGTACATCCACGTGCGCAGCGCGAGCAGGCCGCGGTACAGCCAGGACAGCGGCAGCAGCGCGGCGGACAGTGCGCCGCCGCTCAGCCACTGCGCCTGGAGCCGATCAGCGAGCGTCGGTCTGTGCAGCGAAGGTGACACGCGTCAGGCCCACGCGGCGGGCCGCGTCCATCACGTTGATGACGGCCTGGTGCGGCGTGGCCGCATCGGCCGAGATGATCAGCGTCGCCTCGGCATTGCCGGCGGAGGCCTGGCGCAGCGCGCCGATCAGGATGTCCACCGAGCGGCCTTCCACCGGCTGGCGGTTGACGACAAAGCGGCCATCGGCCGCGATGCCGACGATGACCTCCTGCGGCCGGTCCTTGAGCTTCTCGGCATCCGCCGAGGGCAGCGTGATCTGCAGCTCGGTGAACTTGGAGTACGTCGTCGACAGCATCAGGAAGATCAGGATCACCAGCAGCACGTCGATGAACGGGATCAGGTTGATCTCCGGCGGCTCGGTGCGTGGGGAACGGAAGCGCATGGTGCTGGCCTCGTGCTCAGGCCGTGTAGCGGCGCAACTGGCCCAGCAGTTGGTCGGCCGCGGCTTCGAGTTCCAGCACGTACTCCTCGATGCGGCCCTTGAAGTAGCGGTGGAACATCAGCGACGGGATGGCGATCATCAGGCCGAAGGCCGTGTTGTAGAGCGCGATGGAGATGCCGTGCGC
>Ga0116227_10000036_pt1 | contig 228115 bp, 187 predicted proteins | sample S1TSphgellanicum_FD_89693 | JGI IMG/M metagenome (GOLD analysis project Ga0116227, IMG submission 89693) | Host-associated microbial communities from peat moss isolated from Minnesota, USA - S1T2_Fb - Sphagnum magellanicum MG | ecosystem: Host-associated > Plants > Peat moss > Unclassified...
GCTAAAATAAAAGCTTTCCGTGCTACCTCAAGAGGCGTTAGGGATACAACTTTCTTCCTGTTCAGACTGCAAAATATCTATGCCTAAATAAATCAAGCCCACAACTTTTCAGACTGATCCGAAAGTACAACGTTGGTAATAACGGAAGTTGGACCAACTCTTTTCGCAAAACCAATCGCAACGCTGTTAAATTAAAATTAACATTCTGTTACTTCTTCTGCAAAAGGGCTTTTATTCATAATTACTCCAGATTTGCATTGCTTTATTTGCCAATGGAAATTGTAACGGTCGATTAGGCGATTGCGTTTCCAAATTATAAAGCTGATATGACAAATAATAGATCCGCCTCATCTAAATTCTCTGCTCTATTTTTAATAATGATGATATTAGCTTTTGGCTATAACTGCTTTGCGCAAAAGGTTGTTATCAATATGGTTTATACATCAGATGCGCATTATGGTGTTAAACGTAAAGCTTTTCGGGGCGATAGCAATGTGCTTGCCCATGTGGTAAATGCAGCGATGATCAATCAGATCAACACTTTGCCCAATTTAACACTGCCGGAAGATGGCGGTATACTGGCAGGTTCGAAAGTGGGCGCAGTGGATTACCTGGTTCAATCAGGAGATATTGCCAACCGGATGGAGATACCTTATCAGTCTGCAGCAGCAGATTGGGTACAGTTCGAGATTGATTACATGCAGGCTCCTAAGTTAAAGGGGCATAATGGCCAGCCCGCCCAGCTTTTGTTGTTGCCGGGTAATCATGATATTTCTAATGCTATTGGTTTTTACAAAACGATGTTGCCGCTTACAGATCCGTCATCTATGGTAAACATTTATAATTTGATGCTGAAGCCTAAAGCACCTATGACTAATACCGCATACGATTACGCAAAAGATAAGATCAATTACTCAAGGAATATACACGGTGTGCATTTCATGTTCATAACCCTGTGGCCAGATTCGGCAGAACGGATTTGGATGCAGAAAGACCTGGATTCTGTATCTGCTACAACGCCTGTAATCCTTTTTACCCACGATCAGCCTATCTCAGACGCGGTTCATTTTACAAATCCGGTTGCCCCGCATCAAATAGTTGCCAATAAAAAATTTGAGAACCTGTTGGCCGAACATTATAAAGAAGCAAGTACCCCCGCTGCCGAAGCGCCATCTACCAATATAGAGCAACGTGGCTGGGTTAAGTTTTTAAAATTGCATCCCAACATCGTAGCCTATTTTCATGGCAATAGTAACTGGAACGAGTTTTACGATTATACCGGCCCGGATAGTGATGTTAATCTGAAAGTTTTTAGAGTCGACTCGCCTATGAAAGGCAAGTTCTCGGCTAAAGACGAAAAACTGATGTCGTTCCAATTGATCACTTTAGATCCTGTCGAGCAAAAACTTACTGTGCGCGAATGCTTGTGGAATACCGAGCCAACAGAGAAAAATCAACCCATAGTATTTGGTAAAAGTATAACAGTTTCAATCAAAGCTCCAGTGAGTAATTAGTATCAGAATAGTGGATATTTAACATCTATCAGACTCCTCCATAAAACGAGTGATTCTGTCGATAAAGGTTCTCAATTGGCCGATTAATGCTTAATTAAAGCACTGCATTTGTACCTTTAATTAAATTCTGCATACTAATGCCAATTATATCTTCTAAACGCATATCCATAATTACCCAAGGGCTTATACTTTTCGGGCTGCTGATCATCCATTGCCTTCCGCTGATCTGGAGCTTTGTTTTCCCATTTCAATTCTGGATTAAGCAATTGATATTTTTCTTTGTTTATGTATTTATATTTTATCTGAACTTAAGGCTGCTGGTGCCGAAATTACTTTACCAGGGTAAAACCGGGATTTTCTTACTAGCCGTATTTGCAATTCTGGTTTCTATAATTGTGCTGAGCCACCAGGTGGAGCATCTGCTTAATCTGGACCAGATCATGAAAAATAGATTTCATGTCTCGTCTCAGGATAAACATGCAGGTGAATATCTTGCCGACTTTGGAACCATCATCATTACCTTGTTGTTGATTGGTAGTGGCACCGTTATCAGTATTTCGCAAAAGGTACAGGTTGATGAAGTACTGCGGCAGAACCTGGAGCAGGAGAAAATCAGTTCAGAGTTATTGTTCCTTAAAGCACAGATCAACCCACATTTCTTTTTTAATATTTTGAATAATATTTATGCCCTTACGGCGTCAAATGTTTCGGGTGCAAGGGAAGCGGTTTATACTTTATCCCACCTCATGCGTTATGTGTTGTACGATACCAAACATCATTTAACCACCTTAACCAAAGAAATTGCCTTTGTAGAGGATTACATGAAACTAATGGAACTACGCCTAACAGATAAAGTGCAGGTGATATTTGATAAACCGTCCCACATACACGAAGTGCAGGTAGCGCCAATGTTATTTTTACCGTTTATAGAAAATGCTTATAAGCACGGCATTAGTAATAATTATCCAAGCTATATTTTTATCGGGTTGGAGCAATCGGGCGACACTTTAACTATTGAGGTAAGAAATTCATTGTTTGACATGCAGCCCGATAATAAGGAAGAAAGTAACGGAATAGGCCTCGTTAACACGCGCCGGCGGCTTGATTTGATATATCCGGGCAAATACTCTTTAAAAACTGAGGCTAATGCGCCGGTTAAAGAATACCAGGTTGTACTTAAATTAGATACTGTATGATTTTGAATTGCATTGCCGTTGATGACGAACCCCTGGCTTTAGATATGGTTTGTTCATACATAGAACAAACGCCATCGCTTAACTTAGTTGGCCGGTATGCGGGTTCTGTTGATGCCCTGAGGGGGATACATGAAAAAGATATAGACCTCATCTTTTTGGATATTCGCATGCCCGATTTGAGCGGCATTGAACTTGCCCGGATCTTGGAGCAGTACCGCGTTAAAGGAAATATGCGGGTTGTATTTACCACCGCATTTGATCAGTATGCTTTCGACGGTTTTAAGGTAGACGCGCTCGATTACCTGCTTAAGCCTTTCAGTTTTGTTGATTTTAGCAAAACAGTTACTAAAGCGCTGAGTTATTTCGAACTGATCAGGAATCCTGAAACGCAGCCGCTTATTAAACCAGAAGAGCCCAAAGAGCAGGAACCTAAATACCTTTACCTAAAAGTGGAGCACCAGCTGATGCGTATTGCCTTAGATGATATTATTTACATAGAAGGCCTTAAAGACTATGTTAAGGTTTACCTGCTAAGTGAACCCAAACCCGTTCTCTCGCTGATTAGCATGAAAACCCTGGAAGAGAAGCTGCCTGCTGATAAATTTATGCGCATCCACAGGTCGTTTATTGTATCGTTAGATAAGATAAAGGCCACTAATAAAAAATCCATCCAGATTGCGCAGGCTACCATCCCCGTAACGGATCAATACAAGGAGATTTTTAATAAATTCATCGAAAGCTGGTCGTAATAGTTTTATAGGCTATCTATTAAAAAGCTAATTCTGTCTATGATTAAGCGCTAGTTATCTATAGCGGTTTTTTATCCCATCAATAAAGATGTCATTTGTACAATTAATAGATGGTGTTATGGATAATTCAACCCCGGTTTCTTTATTGGCAAGTTGGCCCGAACAGAGGCATACGCTCACCTCGTTTGTTAAGGTAAATAATTGGTATCTGTCTTTTGATAAGACCAATGCCGTTTCAGAAATTAATAGCGCCGAAGATCTGCAATTACGTGAGCAAATGTATAAACTGATATTAAAGAAAATCGGCCTTGCGTAAACAGTCCCCGTTTACAGTACTAAATAAATCTTTAATATTTACAACATAGATTAAATTGCCAATTCCGTCTATAAGATTGCCCTAAGTGTCGATTGCAGTCTTTGAAGGCCATTAAATAGCTGTTATTTGTAATATCTCTTGAGACGAGATTTAGTTGATTACTGAAATATTTTCGGTAAGGTGCGTTCTGCGTGAGATACAGAACGCACTTTTTTTATGCCCAATCGAAGTCGACAGTCTTGTTATTCAGCTGCCATTTCCGGGGTTGGTTGTGGCTCATCCAGTCTAGAGGTTCGCCCAAAGGCTGTACTTTGGCTGCTTTAGCAAAGGCATCTTTTACAGCAGCTTTTTGCACCGCACCCATCGCTTCGGGCTGGCCCGAAACAAATAGAGGGGCGCCGCTCTCAGCCAATAAAGACAGCCATTGCTTATTTCTGCTCCACTCAATTTTGGTTGTAATCCCTACGCAATCGCCATCAACAGCATAAAACTTATTATGTTGCGGCAGGCGGAAGGCCAATGTATTTACGCCCATTTTGCGGGTGCGTTCCCATTCGTTGCCGCTAGTATCATCACCAATACGGCATAGCTCAAATATGCCCGCGCTCAGATGGCTTATGGTGTTACAGCCAATAATGTAGATACCATCGCCGGCAGCATCGCGGATAGAGCGATATAGGTGCAGGATAATTTCGGCATTAGTTTTACTGCGGTCGTTAAAATTCCAGCCTGGTGAGGTTATGCCATCCTTCATGTTCATACCCCAGCGCCCAGTGATATCATAAGTGGTAAAATCATGCTTTACCATTTCGTAGCCCCACTGTTTATAAATATCAAAATTATGCCTGATGCGCTCCATGTTTTCGGGTATGGTTGGATCAAGCACTGGTGCCTTAGGGTCATCACGCCCTTGAATTTTAGGTGCCAGTAAATTCGGTTTCTCATCATGTCGGGCACAGAGTGGGCGCATCCATAAACCGGGGCGCATGCCTAGTTTCTTAATCTCATCACCCAGTAAATGCATGTCTTTAAACTTATCGTTAGGCTTAGAGAAATCGTCATTCCAGCCACCATCACCCGGTAATAAGGGTGAGTAAGTTGCCCAGCCCGCATCAATTACAGAGAATGGTTTGTTATTGGTATCTGTAACCAACTCACTCATCATGGCGGTGGTTTGTTTAATCAGATCGAAGTTGTTGTTGCCATAGGCGAAATACCAGTCATTTATACCGTAAACGGGTTGTTTGGGCAGGCGGGGTTTCTCGCACATCATCCCGCAAAAACGATGATCGGTATGGAAAGGATTTTCGCCGGGTTTGCCTTGGGTTGTAATAATATCTGCCGCATGTAATACTCTTGTTCCTAACAATACGCCATTGCCGCCCGAGTGTGTATCTAAGGTAAGTTCAAGGCTATCATTATTAAGCCCCCACCAGCATAAGGCATTGCCGCCTGTTTTTACACCGAAGCAGGCAGTTTGCTTGGCATCATGTATAATTACGTACCATGGGTTTTTAACACTTGCTTTATTGGTTTTCCATTGCAGGTCGCCGTAAGAGCGTTCCCAGGCGTCGCCCAGAAAGCTGGCCGTCGCAGGGATGTTGTGTGCCCATTTTAAACGTACAGCATCAAGCTGTTGGCTTGGTGAAGTAACATAAACTCCTTTGGCGTTGCCATTAGTTTTTATGCTTACTTCGATGTCCTTATAGTTAAAAGAACCATTGCTTAATTTCAGTTTAAACCAATCGTTACCAGATTGTGCCCAAACCTCGTTTGGTATATTGATGATGTTGGTTTGAGGCGATGTAGCATAAGTAATTCTGCTTAGCAACGCAGCGGCGGCCGTGGTTGATGTAAGTTTTAAAAAATGACGTCTTTGCATAGTGGTAGAGTGCTTAAAAATCTATTTCGTTTTAAACGGGTATTTCTTTAGATATTGACTAGCCTTCTTGTGGTTTATGCCAAGCGGGCGTGATGGTTAGGCATAGTTAGCATTTTTATAGTAAATGTCAAACTTACAGGTAGTTTTAAGGGCGGCATTACTGCGCCGATGTATAATTACGCAACATGTATTAACATTTTTAGTATAGATGTTAACAAAAGTATCATGGTAGATATCCGTAAAAAAAGATATTATCTATCCAATTTTAACCAATATAAATTACAGTCGACCAGCTGTAACTACACTACAATTTTATAAATTTTAAGAACTACGCTGTTTAACCCGTGGTAAAGAGATTCTATATAAATTAATTAATGTAAATTATACGTTTATTAATTGAGCAACCTAAATTTTCGCTATATTTAATTTACCAATTATATCCATACCAATTATTTATGGTGCGCCTAAAGTTTTGTATTCCTTTCATACTATGTTTTGTGCTGCTGCAAAGTGTGTTTGCGCAGGGTGATCAGTATAATTTTTCTCATCTTGATATTACCAACGGACTGTCTGATAACCAGGTTAATAGTATTTACAAAGACAGTAAAGGTTTTATGTGGTTTGGTACCACCTCTGGTCTTAGCCGATACGATGGCTATAAGTTCAGGGTATTTAAGCATAATGCTAAGGATCGCCGCTCACTAGGCGAAAATTTTGTTTTGGGAATTGATGAAGGCCCCGATAACAGTCTATGGTTATTTACACATAGCGGCATCAGTATCTACAATTCTACTACCGAAAACTTCAATAATGACATCCTTGCCGAACTGTCGCGCTACAAAATACCAACCACGCAGATAACATCAATAAAAAAGGATGCCGAGGATGATTTCTGGTTTATAACCAATGGTAAAGGGGTGTATTGCTATCACCCTAAAACTAAAGTAACAAACCATTACAGTACAGCCTCTATACTACATGAAAATACTGTTAAAGACATTGCAGTTGCAGGTAAAAATAATATTTGGCTGGTTTATAACGATGGCGTTATTGATGAATTAGATACACGCACTAATAAAATTAAAATCCGTTATACAGGTATTGCGCAGGCAGATCACGATAAACCGAAATACTATAATTTAACGGTCGATAACAAGAATAATGTTTGGGTTTACTCTGATGCGGGGCCTATCGGTGTTTATTGTTATAATCCTAAAAAGCAGTCCCTTATTCATTTCAGTAAGGATACGCCGCAAAACAGGCTTAACTCTAATATTACTAATAACATTGTACAGGCCGAGGATAACAAAATTTGGATAGGTACAGACCATGGCGGTATTAATGTGATTGACCCTGAAACCAACAAGGTTGAATACCTGATGAATAAAGAGGACGACCCAAAATCGTTAAGCGGTAACAGCGTAGTATTGTATAAGGACGATGAGAACATTATCTGGGCCGGTACTTTTAAACAAGGTATCAGTTACTATCATAAAAACGTTACCCAGTTTCCGCTGATCAAGCACTTTGTATCTAATGAGAAGAGTTTGCCTTATGAAGACGTTGACCGTTTTGCCGAAGACGCAAACGGCAACCTTTGGATAGGTACAAACGGTGGTGGCTTAATTTACTATAACCGTGCTACGCAAACCTATACCCGCTACAAACACAGCGCAGCCGACCCCAGCAGTTTGACCAATGATGTAGTGATTAGCCTGTGTATAGACCATGATCGCCATTTATGGGTAGGCACCTACTTTGGCGGGCTGGACCGTTTTGAGAATGGCAAGTTTGTACACTATCTACATAGCGACAAAGTTGCCGGCAGTATTTCTGATAACCGCGTAAACAGTATTATGGAAGATGCCTCGCAACGTTTATGGGTAGGCACATTTACCGGGCTCAATATTTACGACCCTAAAACCAATAGTTTTCTGCACCCCAAATATTCGATGCTGTCTGAGTATACATCGTCCATGTTGCAGGATAAAGCAGGCAATATTTGGCTAGGGCGTGACAAGGGTGTTGATATGATAGAAAAGCGTACCAACACGGTGAAACACTATTTCTATCAGGCGCAAAATCCCAATAGTTTGGCTGCTAATGATGTTAATAATGTTATCCAGGATAGCAGGGGGTTGATATGGATAGGCACAAAAGACGGCCTGAGCATTTTAAATACGAGCAATCAGCAGTTTACCAATCTGGATGAAAGTAAGGGCTTGCCCGCCAATAACGTGCTGACTATTTTGGAAGATAAAGGCGGCAAAATGTGGATCAGTACCACTAATGGTTTGGCTAGTATCGGCCTGTCGAAAAAAGGTGGTGCTTACCAATACCAGATCAATAAATACAACGAATTTGATGGTTTGCAGGGCAGGCAGTTTAATGCTTATGCAGCATTAAAATTAAGAAGCGGCGATATTATGTTTGGCGGGGCACATGGCTTTAACATGTTTAACCCACGGGCTGTAAACGCTTATGCGCCGAAACCTAAGCTGGTTTTTACAGATTTTCAGCTGTTTAATAAAAGTGTTACGGTCGGCGATACCGTAAACGGCAAGGTATTTTTAAACAGATCGATCACGGAGACCAATTCTGTGGTATTGCATCATAATGAAAACGTTTTTAGTATAGAATTTGTAGCCTGCGATTTTTTAAATGCAGACAAAATCAGATACGAATACACGCTCGAAGGCTTCGACAAAAATTGGATTATATCGCCTCAGGATAGTCGTAAGGCTACTTATACAAATTTGGATGGCGGAGACTATACTTTTAAAGTTAGGGCCAGAAATATAAACGGTACCCATTACGATGATGAGATCACGCTGAAAATTACCGTACTACCTCCATTCTGGAAAACACCTTTGGCTTACATCACCTACCTGTTGCTTGCCCTTGGTTTTGTATTTTACCTGAGGCACCGTGGTATTATTAAAATTAAACGCGAGTTTGAAGCCCGACAGGAAAAGCTGGAAGCCGAACGAAAAATTTTGCAGGAACGCGAAGAAGCTCAACGCATGCACGATCTTGATTTAATGAAGATCAAATTCTTCACCAATGTAAGCCACGAATTTAGAACGCCATTGTCGCTGATCTTAGCGCCCATTGATGAGTTGATTAAAGTAATAGATAAGCCAGAGTTGCAGCATCAGATTGTGATGATTAAACGCAATGGTAAACGCTTGCTTAACCTGGTTAATCAGCTGTTGGATTTTAGGAAGATGGAGTTTAATGAGCTGAAGTTATTTATAAGCCAGGGCGATATTATTAAGTTTATTCGCGAGGTGTTTTCGTCATTTACTGATGTGGCGCGGCAGAAACAGATCCAGTACATTTTTGACAGCGAGGTATGCTCGTACATCACTAATTTTGATCATGATAAAGTTGAGCGGATTTTTTTCAACCTGCTTTCTAACGCCTTTAAGTTTACGCCATCGGGAGGTCACATCAGCGTGTTAATTAGCCTGGGTAATTGCCCGGATGGCCACGAAGGTAATATGCTCGAGATTAAAGTGATTGATACAGGTATCGGTATTGCTAAAGAAAACCAGGACAAGATATTCGAACGGTTTTTCCAAAACACCATGCCCGAAAGTTTGCTGAACCAGGGCAGCGGGATAGGCTTGTCTATCACCAAAGAATTTATAAAAATGCACGGTGGCAAAATAGCAGTAGAAAGTGAGCCTGATTACGGTAGTTGCTTTACCATAAGCCTTCCTGTTGGTGTGCAATGCGAGGTTGTTGAAGTTGTGCCGGTATTGGAAGAACATATACCAAAGCCGGTTGACGCTAAAGTTAGCACATTGGGATCGGCCAAAAAGCCCACTATTTTATTGGTAGAAGATAACGATGATCTTCGCTTTTATTTAAAGGACAACCTCAAAAATAACTTCCATATTATAGAAGCCGTAAACGGTAAAGACGGCTGGCAAATGGCACTTGCATTACATCCAAAACTGATTGTAAGTGATGTAAACATGCCGGTGATGAATGGCTTAGATCTATGCAAAAAGATTAAGGAAGACAGCCGCACCGCGCAAATCCCCATCATCTTATTAACCGCTTTAATTGAAGAAGAAGATCAACTGGCCGGATTGGAAAGCGGTGCCAATGATTACATCTCCAAACCGTTTAGCTTCGAGATCTTACTATCAAAAATTCATAACCTGTTGCGCATGCAGCAAACCATGAAGAAAACCTACGAGAAGCAGGTGGAAGTTAATGCGATGGACATAGAAGTGGTATCAGAAGACGACAAGTTTTTGAAAAATGCCTTCGCCTATATCGAGTTAAACATCACCAACCCTAATTTCTCTGTCGAGGAATTAAGCAGGCATTTAAACCTGAGCCGGGTTTCGCTCTATAAAAAATTGCTTACGCTCACCGGCAAAACCCCGGTTGATTGTATCAGAACCATCCGCCTGAAACGAGCGGTGCAATTATTAGAGAAAAGCAAGCTGAGCATAGCCAATGTAGCTTACGAAGTTGGTTTTAACAATGCCGCCTATTTTGCCAAGGTATTTCGCGAAGAGTTTGGTATGTTGCCGTCCGAATATATTGTGGAAATGAAGAACAAGGAAAAGGCCGAAGCATCAATTTTATAAAACCCCGAATATTTTACATGAAGATCAAAAAGATCCTTACCCTGCTTGTATTTCTATTACCATTTTACAGTATAGCCCAAACCGATTTAAAACTGTGGTACAAACAACCCGCCAAGGTTTGGACAGACGCCTTACCAGTTGGCAACGGACGCCTTGGCGCAATGATATTTGGAGGTGTTAAGCACGAACTGATTCAGCTAAACGAAGCAACTTTATGGACCGGCGGCCCCGTACGTACCAATGTAAATCCGGGTGCCTACGCTAATCTTCAACTAGCCCGAGAGGCGCTTTTAAAACAACAGGATTACGCGAAGGCCTACGAGTATGCCAAGAAAATGCAGGGCTATTATTCGGAGTCCTACCTGCCATTGGGCGATCTGACAATTGACCAGGATCTTAAAGATGCAAACCCATCTGCCTACTACCGCAGTCTTGATATTAAAAATGCAGAATCTACAACCAGTTTTGTTGCCGATGGCGTAACGTATACCCGGAAGGTGATCAGCTCTGCGCCCGATCAGGTAATTGCTATCCATCTTACGGCTGATAAACCACATAAACTAAGTTTTAAAATTGGTACAAGTAGCCTTTTACGTTGCGAAAAAGAGGTGGTATCATTTGATGAGATTGCCATTAAAGGCAAAGCACCAGCGCACCTGGAACCCAACTACGTGAAATCTGATAAGCCACTTAAACAGGACGACAGCACAGGTTGCCGCGGCATGCGCTTCGAGTGGCATGTAAAAGCGCTCAATAAAGGCGGGGCAATAATGGTTGATACCAGTGGCATCACTGTCGAAAAAGCGACCGAAGTCACAATATTTTTATCAGCTGCAACCAGCTTTAATGGTTTCGATAAATGCCCCGTATCCGAAGGGAAAGATGAATATCTTATTGCTACCGAATATTTGAATAATGCTTCAACCAAAAGCTGGAAGACTTTATTAGCTAGACACCGTAAAGATTATCAGCAGTATTTTAACCGGGTATATTTCAAGTTATCTAATCCCAAAATAGATAAAAACCTGGCGCTGCCAACTGACCAACGGTTGCTTGCCTATGCCAATGGTAGCCAGGATCTGGGGCTCGAAACGCTTTATTATCAATATGGGCGGTACCTGTTAATCTCCAGTTCGCGCACAAAAGGTGTACCTGCTAATTTGCAGGGCATTTGGAATAAAGAGCTCCGCCCGCCTTGGAGTTCTAACTATACTACCAACATCAACGTGCAAATGAACTACTGGCCGGCCGAAGAAGCTAACCTATCTGAAATGCATGTGCCGCTGCTCGATTTTATTAAAAATGAGGCCACAACAGGCGCAGTTACGGCCAAAGAGTTCTATCATGCAAAAGGCTGGGTGGTGCACCATAATAGCGATATCTGGGCACTATCAAATCCGGTTGGCGATAAAGGTAATGGCGATCCCACCTGGGCCAACTGGACTATGGGTTCGCCATGGCTTTCGCAGCACTTGTGGTGGCATTACCAGTTTACCAAAGACAAGAAATACCTCAATGATTTCGCTTATCCATTAATGAAAGGCGCGGCTCAATTTTGTTTCGATTGGCTGGTAGAAGATAAAGATGGTTACCTTGTAACAGCGCCATCGGTATCACCCGAAAACGTTTTTATCGATGATAAAGGGCAGAAGGGCAGTGTTTCGGTTGCCACAACGATGGATATCTCCATTATTCGCGATTTGTTTAATAATGTGATTAGCGCCGCAGACGAACTGGGCATCGACCAAAAGTTCCGGGATTCTGTAATTGCTAAGCGCGATAAATTATACCCTTTCCACATCGGTAAAAAGGGGAACCTGCAAGAGTGGTATAAAGACTGGGAAGATGCCGAACCGCATCACAGGCACGTATCGCAATTGTTTGGCTTGTATCCGGGTACGCAGATATCTCCTATACAAGAACCAGCGTTAGCGGCCGCCGCGAAAAAGACACTCGAGTTAAGAGGTGATGCTGGCACAGGTTGGAGCCTTGCCTGGAAAATTAGTTTCTGGGCCCGGTTATTAGATGGTAACCACAGCTATAAATTATTGAAAGATCTGCTACGGGCAACCGATCAGCCGGGAACAGCATACAAGGGTGGTGGTACCTATCTTAATTTGTTTGATGCGCACCCGCCTTTCCAAATTGATGGAAACTTTGGCGGGGTAGCCGGTATGACAGAGATGCTTTTGCAAAGTCAATCTAACGAGATCTATCTGTTACCCGCATTGCCTGATGCATGGGCTGCCGGAGAAATTAGGGGACTCAAAGCCCGCGGGAATTTCGAAGTCGGCATGCAATGGAAAAATAAGAAAATAGTTAAAGCATCTATCCAGTCGGTTGTAGGAGGTCCGTGTGTGATCCGTACTAATGAACCGATAAAAATTGGTGGGATAAAGGCAAAATCAAAACAAACCGATCATGGTTACTTAACCAGTTTTGTATCCAAAAAAGGAGAAAATTATTTAATTAGCGCAGTAACCCGGTAATTAAATCCAAAGTAATTCTGTATCCTGCTTATTTTGTAAATTATAACCATAAACGTGTGATGACGCATTTATACGTTCTACCGTGCGTAAACTAAGCCTTTCGTAAACATTTGTATTATACTTATTACTAATTGTGTTATTGGTTTGTGAAAATCAGGACTAGTTTAGGCCTTGAGTTTTACATCCAAAAACCCGCATTTAATTTACAGGTACGAATAACATTATAGAGCAGATGAAACGACAGATACACAAAGCCATTATATTTAAGTTGGCGTTAGTACTATTAATTGGGTTACAAATAAGGCAGGCCAGCGCAGCCGTAATATCTTATACAAAAAGCGCCGCCGGGGTTGTTTTTAAACTGGATAAAGGTTTAATGAACATCAAGGTTTGCAAAGCCGATATTGTTGAAGTTAAGTACACCATGCTTAACGCCTTCCCGGATAAGCCATCATTAGTGGTAATTAACCCATGGAATGAGAAAGCCGCTTTTACCGTGGCCGATAGCAAGGGCAAAATTGTAATCACTACATCTAAGCTAAAAATCAATGTAGATAAAGCTACCAATGCCATCACCTACACCAGGTTAAATGGCTCGGTAATTACAGCAGAAACTGGTGATAACAAAAGCATGAACAAGGCTACCATTGCCGGTATCGAAACTTATAACTGCACCACCCAATTTAGGTCACCTGCTGATGAAGCTTTGTTCGGCCTAGGTTGCCATCCCGAAGATTCGCTATCTATCAACTACAAAGGCCGCAACCAGGAAATGCTGATCAAATACATGACCGGCGCTATACCGGTTATGCTATCTACCAAAGGCTATGGCTTGTTGTGGGACAATTACTCGGCCTCTAATTTCTACGGCGCCGAGGCTAATAACAGCCAATACAAATACGTGTCAGAGAGTGGTAAGATGGTAGATTACTACTTTTTCTACGGTCCAGATTTTGATCGCATTATTGATCTGTACAGAACCGCTACCGGTCGTGCGCCGATGTATCCAAAATGGTCGTTCGGTTTGTTTCAGTCTCAGGATCGGTATAAAACTCAAGCAGAAATACTTTCTGTAAAAGATAACTACCGTAAAAATCATATCCCGGTTGACGCATTGGTGCAGGACTGGTATTGGTGGTCGCCACTGCCAATTGGTTCGCACATCATGAACAAGGAACGCTACCCTGATCCGAAAGCTATGATTGATGAATTGCATAAAGCCAACCTGCATGCCATGATCTCTATCTGGCCGGTATTCGGCAGCGGAACCAATGATTTTAATGATTTAAAAAGCAAAGGCCTTTTAACCAGCATCACCTGGGATAACTTTGTTACCCACACCTTTGATACCTATTACGATGCCCATAACCCTAAAGCAAGGGATTTATATTGGCGACAAGCTAAAGACAGCATCATTAACCGCTACGGCTGGGACGGCTGGTGGGTTGACCAGTGCGAACCCGACAATGGTACCCTGCTTGATGAACGTCGCCAGGCTAATTTCTCGGTAGGTAAAGGGATCGATTATTTTAACACTTACTCTTTAGAGCATGCCAAAGGTATTTACACCGGCTGGCGAAAAGATATAGCAGGCAAAAGAGTGTATTTGCTGATTAGACAGGCATTTGCAGGTTCGCAGCATAATGCAGCTACGTTGTGGTCGTCTGATATTACTACAACCTTCCAATCATTCAAAAACCAGGTGCCGCAGGGTATCAACGCCTGCGTATCTGGCATGCCTTACTGGACATCGGATATTGGTGGTTACCTCTCACGTACAGACCCAGATGGTATACCTAACTGGAGCCAGCCGCAATATCGCGAGCTGTTTACCCGCTGGTTTCAGTTCGGTACGTTTTGCCCGATATTCCGTATACACGGTAAAGGCGAAAGGGCTTTATTTTCTGATAACTGGGATGCTAAAACCAAAGCCATCCTGTTAAACTATGATAAACTACGGTACCGTTTGCTACCATATATTTACTCGCTATCGGCCAAAGTAACCAGTGATAATTATACCATGATGCGCTCATTAGCATTTGATTTTGGTAGCGATAAAAACGTTTACAGCATTCCAGATCAATATATGTTTGGTCCGGCGTTTTTAGTTAACCCGGTAACACAGCAATTGTATACCGGTAGCAATGCCAATGATCTGCCAAAAACAAGAAAAGTATACCTGCCAACCGGCACCAAATGGTATGATTTCTGGACGGGCGAAACTTTAAATGGTGGCCAGTCTATCAACGCCGCTGCGCCAATTGATGTGATGCCATTATATGTAAAAGCCGGTTCTATTGTACCAATGGGGCCAAATGTAGAGTATGCTACACAAGCTACCTCTGCACCGATCGAACTTCGTATTTATCCTGGTGCTAATGGCGAGTTTAAGTTTTATGAAGATGAGAACGATAGCTATAACTACGAAAAAGGTGCTTCGTCAACCTTTGATCTTAAATGGAATGATCAATCGCGCCAACTGACTATTACTGCACGTAAAGGAACCTTCCCAGGGATGGCTAAGCAACATAAATTTAATGTGGTTTTGGTTAAAGAAGGGCGTGGTGTAAATACAGCCATTAGTGCAAAGGCGGATAAAACTATTAATTACGATGGTAAGCCACTAACAGTTAAATTATAATTTTTCAACGCATAAATCTAAACCCTATCATAACACCATGAGGAAAAGCATATTGTTGTTAACGCTTATTTTAATAACAACAGTAAACTGTTTTGCGCAAAAAAGTCCGTCGGTAAATGTTGGCAGAGAACATCTACTGATGGACTTTGACTGGCGCTTTGCTCTTGGCCATCCTTATGATACCAAAAAAGATTTCGACAACGGAACAGCCTATTTCTCTTACTTCGCCAAAACAGGATCTGCAGATGGGGCGGCTTCATCACAATTTGATGACCGTACCTGGCGCAAACTGGATTTACCACATGATTGGGCTGTTGAACAAGGCTTTAGTGCGAAGGCAAGTCTAAGTCATGGTTTTAAGGCTATAGGCAGGGAGTTTCCGGATGCAAGCGTGGGCTGGTACCGCAAAAAGTTTAAGGTCCCGGCTTCTGATTTGGGGAGGCATATCAGCATTGCTTTCGATGGCGTTTTTCGTAACTCTATCGTATGGGTAAACGGCCATTATTTGGGTACCGAACCCAGCGGCTACCATAGCTTTGAGTACAATATTTCTGAATATCTTAACTACGGTGGCGATAACGTTATTGCTGTTAGGGTTGATGCCACGATGGAAGAAGGCTGGTTTTATGAAGGAGCCGGTATTTATCGCCATGTGTGGTTAAACAAAACTAATCCGCTACACGTGGCCACCAATGGTACATATGTTACTACTAAAGTTAACCCTAAAACGGCTGATGTAACCATTGTGGCTACAGTGAGTAATGATGGTGAGATGACTCGCAACTTTAATATCATTCAAACGATAATTAATGCCGAGGGGAAAAAAATAGCGACAGGTATTCGCAAAAATATCGTGCTAAAGCCTTATACATCGCAAGATGTAAAAAGCTTGTTGACAGTTGTTGATCCAAAATTATGGTCGATAGAAACGCCTTATTTACACAAACTGGTTACCGAGGTTGAAGAAAACGGCGTAATTGCAGATCGGTACGAAACTACATTTGGTATCCGCACCATTAGCTTCGACGCTAATAAAGGTTTTTTCCTCAATGGCAAACGTGTAGAAATTAAAGGCACAAATAATCACCAGGACCATGCCGGTGTAGGCACGGCTTTGCCAGATGCTGTGCAGGATTTTCGTATTGGTTTATTGAAAAGTTTAGGTAGTAACGCTTACCGCTGTTCGCACAACCCGCCAACGCCCGAGCTTTTGGATGCCTGCGATAGGATGGGCATGCTGGTGATTGATGAAAACCGGATGATGGGTACATCATCAACACAATTAAATGATCTTAAAAGATTGATTATTCGCGATCGAAATCACCCTAGTATCATCAGCTGGTCGGTTGGTAATGAGGAGTGGGGGATTGAAAATAGCATTACAGGTGCGCGCATTGTAAACACGATGCAGCGTTTTGCTAAAAGCATAGATTCGACCCGGTTTATTACGGCTGCCTTTAGCGGAGGCGTGGGTTCAGGCATTTCGAACGTGTTGGATGTAATGGGCTATAATTACGTGGCCAATAAAAATACAGATGAGCATCATCAAAAATATCCTAAGCAGTTAAGCTGGGGTACAGAAGAAGGCTCAACTGTTACTACTCGCGGTATTTACTTTGATGACTCGACCAAGCACCAGCTTGTTGCTTACGATAGAAAACAGAATAATGATTTTTTAAGCCTCGAAAACGGCTGGAAATATTACTACAAGCGCCCATACCTGGCAGGCATGTTCATTTGGACGGGTTTTGATTACCGGGGAGAGCCTACACCTTTTGGCTGGCCCTCCGTTTATTCTTACTTCGGGATGCTTGATGCCTGCGGATTTCTGAAAGACGATGCCTGGTATTTAAAAGCCTGGTGGAGCGATAAACCAATCGTACACCTGCTACCACATTGGAACTGGGATGGCAAAGAAGGACAGGACATTCGTGTTTGGGTACATAGTAATTGTGATGAGGTGGAACTATTGCTGAACAAGAAAAGCCTCGGCAAAAAAGCCATGGAGCAAAACGGCCATCTGGAGTGGCAAGTTAAATATGCGCCGGGTACGCTCGAGGCAGTAGGTTATCGCAAGGGAGTGAAGATTGCTTCCGACTTGGTTAAAACAACCGGAGCACCTACAGCTATAGCATTAACCGCAAACAGGGAAATTATCAAGGGCGACCGGGAGGACGTTGCCATGGTAACTGTACAAGTTGATGATGCTGATAATTTATTAGTGCTTACGGCTGATAACGAGATTGAATTCTCGATAAAAGGCCCCGGTAGGATTATCGGTGTAGGCAATGGCAACAATACATCTTTGGAGCCCGATAAATATTTGGAAACCATTGCCACAGCCGATATAACCAATTTAAAAGAAAAGAAATTGACAGGCGAGCCACAAGCAGATGAACTAAAAGTTGATTATAACGACACAGATTGGAATCCAGCTTTTAAAGATGAGCGCGACCAAAAGTTTGGCGAAACTGTTAAATCGTTGATCTATCGTGGTGCCTTTAATTTACCAGCTGACGAAAGCAAAGCATCCATCACATTCTTTTATCGTAGCATAGGCAAAACTCAATCGGTGTATATTAATGGTAAAGAGATGGGGCATAATCTGCCTGCAACTAACGAAGGCAATGGGTTTAAACTAGATCAATCATTGATACATCCGGGGCAAAATACAATTGCGATTGTGGCTACGCCGCTTACCAAAAAGCACAGTTGGGATGTTATTAATACCAACCCAGGCCTTGTACAAATTTTGTATCCTGCCGAAACATGGAAGCGTAAACTGTTTAATGGTTTAGCCCAGGTAATTATCCAATCAACCGGTGCCCCCGGCGAAATTGTGTTAATCGCAACATCAAAGGCGGTAAAAAGTGGTGATATTAAAATTAAAGTAATTCCGCATGCAAGTCGGGCTATTGAAGCCGCCATTCAATAAAATCCCTTAGATAATTATTGCTGCGGAGACTAAAATGTAGGGAAAATCAAATTCTGCCGTAAGTTCCCTTTCGACGAGCTAAAGTGTAGTGACGTCTTTGCTTAAGGAGCTTTAGAAAGCTCTGCCCCATCGGGGCTACCTGTTTGTAGATAATAAATCAATAAAAACAAGAACGCTCCGTAGGTGCGTCTCTCAGTTGGCAGATGAAATGTTGTGTTATGAATGGGTAGCCTCAAACTAGGCACAATGCAGCCCCACCCCTCCCGTGGGGCGGGAATTTATCGCAAACTAATCTTCAGAACACCTCTGACCTAGCTCGGGCAGCGTTCTCCAGCCTATCTATATTATCCAGTCAGATCTTCATATTTATAATTATTTGTGGTTTGTGCTACTAATACTATTTAATAGTTGTAATAAATATGCCTTTAATTATTGCTAAAACGTTCCATACGCCTTATTGTAAGGGTTTTGTTACATGGTTAACATTTATAGCATAATCATTATCAATAGTGTTATCCCTTTTCTGGCATCCTATATACATTTATAAACACAACCAATTATAAAACTACGGGCTTGTTTTTTTGCAAGCGCGGTTTGCATCGAAAAAATTAAAATTGTCATAACTACGGTTATTTAAGGCTTAAGGTCTGCAAATTTCCGTGCTATAAATACTTATACCAATCTTTTAAACCAAGTAATAACTAAATGGACTCAAATGAAGAAACATGTACTTTTTAACAAATTTGATAGTTGCAAAAGGCCGTTTTTGGTCTTGTTGTTAACTATACTAACATGCTATACGGCGTTTGCCCAAAACCGGCAGGTTACAGGTAAAGTAACCTCGGCCGATAAAGGAGCCGGTTTACCGGGAGTAAGTATTCGTGTTAAAGGAACTTCGGCAGGTGTGGTAACCGATGCAGGTGGTTCTTATAAAATATCTGCTCCGGCTAATGCTACACTGGTATTTAGCTATGTAGGGTACGCATCGCAAGATATTACTTTAGGCAATGGCAGCGTGTATAACGTGAAACTGGTATCCTCGGTAAATAATTTAAGTGAAGTGGTTGTTGTATCTATTGGATACGGTACCGCAAAACGTAAAGATGTTACAGGCGCTATCAGTTCGGTAACTGCAGAGCAGATCGCTAAAGTGCCGGTTACATCTGTTGATCAGGCTTTACAAGGTCGCGCTGCGGGTGTTCAGGTAACCAATAATGATGGTGCGCCGGGTAACAGCGTAAGCGTTGTTATACGCGGTGTGGGTAGCCTTTCTAATAACGACCCATTGTACGTTGTGGATGGTTATCCGATATCGGGTGGCCTCAATACCATCAATCCTAATGATATTGCCTCTATCGACATTTTGAAAGATGCATCTGCCACTGCCATTTATGGTGTTAGGGCAGCTGGTGGTGTGGTTATTATTACTACAAAGCGTGGTAAAAGAGATGGCCTGCAGGTATCATTAGATGCTTACGGATCTCTGCAAACCAAACCTAAAATGTATAAAGTATTGAATGCACAGCAGTGGGCAACACTAGCCAACGAAGACCACGCAACGGAAGGTTTTAGCGAATTGCCGGAATGGAGCAATCCTGCCGCGCTACGGAATGTCGACTGGCAAAATGCGGTTTACAAAAAAGGTTCTAAGCAAAACTATAACCTGGCTATCCGCGGTGGTAATGAGAAGGTACAAACAGCATTCTCCGCCGGATACTACGATCAGCAGGGTATCGTATTGGGGTCATACTTTAAACGCCTTAACCTGGCCATGAATATTGATTACACGGTTAATAAATGGCTTAAATCTTCAACCAGTGCAAAATTTGCCAGAGAGGATACTAAAAATCCATTTGGTACAGGCCCGCTATCTCAATTAAGTGAGTTGATCCCTACCATTACTGGTAATAAACTGACCGATCAGATTAAGGATGCGAATGGTAACTACGGTTTTTATAACCCCATAAACACCTACACCAAAAGCTGGGCTAACCCGGTTTACACTATCGAAACTACCGACGCAAAGAATCTATCCAACAACTTTTTAAGTAACAGCTCATTAGAGGCTACCATTATTGATGGGCTCAAAATCAAAACTAACTTTGGTTTAAACGTGAGTGATTTCTCGGGCTACTATTTTACGCCGGAGGATGATCGAAGTTCTCAGCAATATAATTTAAACAGCCCGGCTGTAAGTTTCTATTCGCAAAATGCCAGTAATACTTATGAGTGGCTTTGGGAAAATACGATATCATACAACAAAGTATTTGGCAAACATGCCATTGATTTCGTGGGTGGTGTGTCTCAGCAATCAACTACTTACCGTAACGTTGGTGGCCAGGGTGATAAATTGCCAAGTAACGCCATTAGGGATTTAAGCCAGGTGCAGGATTTAACGGCCTATGGCGGTCAACAGGTTCAAACTTTAGCATCAGAGTTTGCGCGATTAAGCTATAAGTTTGATGATCGATACATCATCACTGGTACGGTTAGGCGTGATGGCTCTTCTAAGTTTGATACCGATCACCAATATGGCGTGTTCCCATCAGGAGCCGTTGCATGGAGGGCAAAACAGGAATCGTTTTTAAAAGATGTTAACTTTCTGTCTGATCTGAAATTTAGAGGTAGCTACGGTGAGGTAGGTAACCAGGCCGGTATCCCTCCGTTTAAATATTTGGCGCAATATACCTCTGGTGGTCCGGCAAGTTCGGCAACCAATGTGGGGTATCCATTTAACAAAATATACCAGGGCGGTTTAGCGCTTACCCAGCTAGAGAACCCAAATCTGAGATGGGAGACTGATAGGTTGACAGACATCGGTATGGATGTTGCCTTTTTACGTGGCGACCTAACCTTTACTGTTGATTACTACAAAAAGATATCAAAAGACTTTTTATTGGTAGTACCTACAGCTACACAAACCGGCTTTGCTAACCAAACAGAAAACCTGGGCAGCATTAGCAACAAGGGGTTTGAGTTTGCTGCTAATTATAACCACTCCACATCAAGCGGACTTAGATATGGTTTTGGTTTATCAATCACAACTGTTAATAACAAGTTGTTGAGCATCAACAAAAGCACTACCTATATCCAAAACCTAGTAACACTGCCGTTGAATGCCAGCGGCTGGAATCCTTTTAGCCAAACCAATATCGGCCAGCCTATTGGTGAGTTCTTTGGTTACAAATCATTAGGTATCTTCCAAAATCAGGCACAGATCAATGCTTTAAATGCTAAGGCGCCACGTGGTTATTATCAAGGTACAACCGGTCAGCCAACCCAACCGGGCGATCGTTACTTTGCAGATGTTAACGGAGACGGCCAGATCGATGCATCAGACAGAACTAGTCTTGGTAGCCCTATCCCTAAATTTTATGGTGGTTTTAACATCGACCTGTCTTACAAGGCCTTCGACTTTAATGCTTATTTCTATGGATCGTATGGTAACAAGATTTTCAATTACCAGGAGCGCAATCTGGAGAGCTTCCAGGCACCAGGTTTTGTAGGGGTTGAAAACGTAAGCGAGCAATATTATCTGAACCGCTGGACGCCGACCAATCCATCAAACCGTTTTGCACGGGTTACTTATAATGATGATGTAAGCGGTAACAACGTACCCTCGAGCGTATATGTTGAGAACGGCAGTTACCTGCGGTTACGCAACGTTACCCTGGGTTACACCCTGCCAGCCAGCCTGGTTAAAAAGGCTGCGATAACCAAAGTTAGGGTTTACGTATCAGCACAAAACCTATTTACTATTACCAAATACACAGGGCTTGATCCGGAGATCGGTAATGCTACGGGTACAGACCCCAACAACAACAATGCTGCGGCAAGCGGCCCTACAGCTGCGGGTGTAGATGCGGGTACTTATCCATCATCTAGGTTTTTTACCCTGGGCTTAAATGTAACGTTTTAGTAAACCGATAAATATTAAAAGACATGAAACTTAATATAAAATACGTCTTAACTGCCTGGATCGTGGTATTTATGATCCCGCTGGGCTGTAAGAAAAACTTCCTCGATCAAACGGATTCGCAGCACCCCACATCGCAGGTGTTGTTTCAAAAGGCAGCTGATGGTGTTGCTTTGGTGAATGCCATTTATGATACCTATCAGAACTCAGATCTGCTATTGAAATCATTGTGGTACTACGCCAATTATCAAACCCACGACTTTTTAAACTGGGGGGCCGACCGTTCTTATAACACGTATTCAATCCCATCCAATTTTGCTGCGATTGAAACTTTCTGGTCGCGTGCTTATATCGGTATTGCCAGGGCAAACTCTGCTATCCCAATATTAGCAAAAATGAAGGCAGATGGTATTTTGGATGCCGACTTAGCCAACCGCTTAACCGGCGAAGTTTACTTTTTACGCGGTATGACTTACTACTACCTGGGAGCAAGTTTTGGTGGTGTGCCTTTAGAGTTAACTACAGGCGCAAACGCGGGTTTAACACCAAGAAGCAGCCAAGACGATGTTTTTAAACAAGTAGTATCTGACTTAAAAATGGCATCTACTTTATTGCCATGGAAAGAAGATCTGCCCACTTCGGAACTAGGTCGTGCATCAAAAGGTGCAGCGCTTGGTTATATGGGCGCAGCCCAAATGTGGATCAAAGACTATGCCGGCGCGCTGGCATCATTTACCGCAATTGATGGCAAATATCAGTTAATGCCCAACTATATCGACATCCATGAATACGATCATCAAAATAACCAGGAATCATTATTCGAAGTTCAGTTTGAAGTGGCCGGCACCCAAAGCTGGGGTAATGGTAACGAGGTGGCCTGGATAGGTTCATTCGGTATGCCCGAGGAAGTATCTGGTTTTGGGTATGATTTTGCAAGCCCTCCTTTGTATACGTCTTTCCAGGCGGGTGATAACCGTAAACTTGCAACTGTAATTGGTCCGGGTGATGAGAACCCTAGTCCGTTGATTAAAGCTGCAGGCGGTATTGCTATGTACCCATTAGTTGTTGCCGGTTTTGCAAACAAAGATCCGCGCTATATTGGCGATGATGGTAAAATCATCAACACCTGTGGTACTAAAAGTAAGCCATGGCTGGGATCAGATAATTCGCAATTGCGTTCTGGTTACTATACCGAAAAAATGTGGAGAGATCCAAGCCTTACAGGTGCAACAGGTAACTCGATAATCTTCGGTGCGCAAAACCAGATCTTGCTACGTTATGGCGAAATTTTGGTTGATAAAGCAGAATGCCAGATCCGTACAGGTGATGTGGCAGGCGGTTTAGCTACTTTAAAGACAGTCAGAAATCGCGCATTTGGCGGTGCCGCACCAGCCGTAATGAGCGATGGTGCCAACTATGATGGTACACCGGGTGCGCCAATTACAGATCCATTGCAAATGGTTTACAGCGAATACAGGCACGAACTATCTGGCGAGTACTCTACTTTTTATGATTTAAGAAGAGCCGATGTAGCGATAAGTTTCGTAAAATCTGCTTACGGTATAACTATCCCTGCGGGTCGCGATTTGTATCCTATTCCGCAGTACGAAATAGGGCTTAATCCAAACTTAACGCAAAACCCTGCATACAAATAAGAAGATTTGAGTTGATTAATAAATGAAAGAGGGCTGGCTTTATAGCCAGTCCTTTTTTGACGTTTTAAGCAATTTGATTATCGGTTGATCCGACCCTTTTCTACAACCAATTTATAATACCTTTAAAGTAGACCGAACATCAGCTTTAAATTTCATTGATTGCAACCGTTCACTAATTATATGAACAAAATTAAGATCGTTATTCTGCTATGTGCGTTAAGTTATATCTCGTGTAAAAAGCCAACGCTGTTTGAGCAGATCCCATCATCGCACTCGGGCATTGATTTTAATAACAAGATAACCGAAACTGATACCATAAACCCCTTGGATATGGTAAACATATATAACGGTGGTGGTGTAGGCGTGGGCGATTTTAATAATGATGGCCTGCAGGATCTCTACTTCTCGGGCAACATGGTATCTAACCGTTTGTACCTAAACCAAGGCGATTTCAAATTTAAAGATATCACCAAACAGGCCGGTGTAGATGGTATGGGCCGATGGGGCCGCGGTGTATCTGTGGTGGATATTAACAATGATGGATTGATGGATATCTATGTTTGTAATACGATCTATCCGGATTCGAACCGCAGGGTTAATCTTTTATACGTTAACCAGGGATTGGATAAAGAAGGGGTACCGCACTTTAAAGAAATGGCGAAGGCGTATGGGCTGGATATTCACGTGCAATCAACCATGGCTGCTTTTTTTGATTATGATAACGATGGTAACCTGGATATGTACCTCACCGTTAACGAGGCGCACGCCAGTGAGAACCCCAATATATTTAAACGGCAAGATGTTTCGCAGCCAAGCGTTGGTAAGCTGATGCATAACGAGTGGGACCCGGTATTGAAGCATCCTGTATTTCATGATGTATCTGCCAAGGCAGGTATCAAGTTCGCTGGCTTGGGGCACGCGGCCACTATTGTAGATATTAACCGGGACGGCTGGAAAGATATTTATGTATCTAACGATTTCCTATCGGCCAATGTGCTGTATATTAATAACCACGATGGCACGTTTACAGATCGCTCTAAAGAATATTTTAAGCATACCTCATACAATGCCATGGGGCAGGATGTGATTGATATTAATAACGATGGACTTGCCGACGTTTTTGAACTGGACATGAACCCCGAAGATAACTACCGCAAAAAAATGATGATGGGGGCCAACAGTTATCAATCGGTACAAAACTTTGATTATTATGGTTACCAATATCAGTATGTACGTAATACATTGCAGTTAAACCAGGGTTCCCGGGTTTTGCAAAATGATACCATTGGCAGCCCTGCCTTCAGCGAGATTGGATTTATGAGCGGCGTTGCCCAAACAGACTGGAGCTGGACACCACTAATCACCGATTTTAATAACGATGGCTACCGCGATATTATCATCACCAACGGTTTTCCCAAAGATGTTACCGATCACGATTTTATGACCTACCGTGAAAATGCATTTGTGGCACAAACCAAGAAACAGGTTCTGGATCAGATCCCATCAGTCAAGATCCATAACTATGCTTACCAGAACAAAGGCGATCTTACTTTCAGTGATGCTACAAAAAACTGGGGTTTAGATGTGCCCACCTTCTCTAACGGTGCCGTTTATGCCGATTTAAATAACGACGGTGCCATGGACATGATCATCAATAATATTAATGATGAGGCGCTCATCTACAAAAACACATCGCGTGGTAAAGACACATCAACTACCCACTACCTACAGGTAAAGTTTAAAGGCGATAGTCATAATCCGGGCGGTTTAGGTACTTGGGTTGATATTTACTACGACCATGGCAAACACCAGGTTTCTGAGAATAACCCTTACCGGGGCTACCTCTCTACCGATCAAAACATCGCCCATTTTGGCTTGGGTAAAATCAGCACGCTTGATTCTGTAGTTATCCGCTGGCAGAACGGTAAAAAGGAGGTATTGAAACAAGTGAAAGCTAACCAGATATTAACGGTAAATATCACTAATGCCAAAGAACCTTATACCTGGGCGCAACCAAAAATAGCAAGTTCAGCATTATTTAAAGAAGTATCGAAACCTAAGAATGTGGAGTTTAATTACAATGAATATGATTTTGTTGATTTCAATATCCAGAAGCTATTACCGCATAAATTATCGGCCTATAGCCCGGCTTTGGCAGTTGGCGATGTAAACGGTGACGGGTTGGATGATATGGTAACCGGCGGCAGTTCGCTTACCCCGGCAAAAGTATTCTTGCAGCAGCCCGGTGGCAAATTTATAACCCGAGATTTGTTTAAAGCCCCAAATGCTTATGCCGATAACCGCAAGGATGAAGGTGTATTGCTTTTTGATGCCAATGGCGATGATAAGCTGGATCTGTATATCTCTAGCGGAGGATATCTGAATGCAAGCGGAAGCAGTTCTTATCAGGATCGGTTATACATTAATGATGGGAAGGGTAACTTTACTTTATCGCCCGATGCGCTGCCGGTAAACCATACCAGTAAGCTATGTGTAAGGGCTTTTGATTATAATAAAGATGGCAAGCCAGATCTGTTTGTATCGGGCAGGGTTGATCCGTGGAATTATCCTAAACCTGTATCTAGCTTTATCTTCAGAAATGATAGTAAAAATGGCGTGGTGAAATTTACCGATGTAACCAACCAGGTTGCACCAGCACTAAAAAATATAGGCATGGTATGCGATGCCCTATTTACCGACTATGATAACGACGGCTGGCCCGATCTTGTACTGGCAGGCGAGTTTATGCCGGTAACGTTTTTAAAAAATGACCACGGGGTGTTTAAAAATGCAACTTCAACCACAGGTATTGCCGGTCAACAAGGTTGGTGGAATAGTATCGTGGCAGGCGATTTTAGGCATACAGGCCGTATGGATTATATTGTTGGTAACTTTGGTTTAAATACCCTGTACAAAGCGAGTAACGAGTATCCGGTTTATATAACTGCTAAAGATTTTGATAAAAACGGAAGCTTTGCGGCCATCCCATCTATCTTTCTGCCCGATCAAAATGGAGATAAAAAAGAGTTTCCTGCGATGGGGCGCGAGGATATGCTGAAACAGATGATCAGCATGAAGAAAAAGTTTACCAACTACAAATCGTACGCCACAGCAACGATGGACCAGATCTTAACTGATGATCAGAGGAAAGGAGCAATCAGGTTAAAAGCTAATCAGTCGCAGTCGTGCTACCTACGGAATGATGGCAATGGAAAGTTCACCATGATCCCGCTACCCAAACAGGCACAGATCTCGGCCATTAACGGTATGGTGGTTGATGATTTTGACGGCGATGGCAACCTGGATGTGATCATCAACGGAAATGATTTTGGTACCGAGGTTGGAATAGGACGTTACGACGCTTTAAACGGGTTGATGCTTAAGGGCGATGGTAAGGGAAGCTTTACTCCGCAAAGCATCTTAAAAAGCGGGATCTATATTCCGGGCGATGGCAAGGCCTTGGTTAAGCTGCGAGCCAGCAACGGTAATTATATGCTAGCCGCAAGCCAAAATCGTGGGCCAATGAGAGTGTTTGAACTGAAACGACCGATAACTAATATTAAACTGCTGCCGGATGATGCCAGTGCCATTTTAACAGATAGCAAGGGACAAAAGCAAAAGCAAGAGTTTTATTATGGTGCGTCGTTTTTGTCACAGTCGGGCAGGTTTTTAACTGTTAATAAGGATGCTAAATCTGTGCAGATTACCAATAACAGAGGACAAAGCAGGACGGTGCCTGTTAATTAGTTAAGTTTGGTTAAAGGGGTGTCAATATTGCTGCTTAAATAGCGATTTTTTAAAGTAAATATCAATATTTGCAGGCATGACAACTACCGGTACCACTCCAAACAGACTAGAAAAGCTAACCGAAATAAGCACAGGCTACAAAGCCTTTTTATATGACTGCGACGGCACACTTGCCGACAATATGGAAGCCCACCGCCAAACTTATATCAAAGTGGCCTTAGATAAAGGCTTTGTATTGAATGGCGATATCATCGATGAACTCGCAGGCTGGCCGACAACCAAAGTTATTGAAGAGATCAACAGAAGAAACAATACCAACTTTGATCCACAGGAATTTAATGACTTGAAATACAGGTTATACCTGAATGAATATATCGATCAAATTAAACCAATTGATTTTGTGGTTGACCATCTGAAAGCACACGTAGGTAAAGTTAAAATCGGTGTAGTATCTGGCGGAAGCCGCGAAGCTATTGAAAAGACACTGCGTATTATCGGTATAGATACTATGGTTGAAGTAGTAGTTTGCGCCGGCGAAACAGAAAGAGGAAAACCATACCCTGATCCATTCTTAGCAGCCGCCGAACAACTGGGCGTTGCCCCGGCAGATTGCCTTGTTTTTGAGGATGGCGAGGCCGGCGTAATAGCTGCCGAAGCCGCCGGAATGAAATGGGTTAGAATTGATAAAATATAAGCGCTGAGATAAAAAATAGTCTAAACATGATACAACGTTCCAGTTTAAAAGCCGGGACGTTCTTTGTTTCAACCCTACCGTAACCGAACAATCGCTGTATCATAACCGAACATTTTAGTAATGCTTGATTATGATTAATTTACTGGTAATTAAGTATTTGTAAATATGGCATTGAGTTGGTTATTACTCACGTGGGAAAATCTCAAATCATATGATTCGCAATTATCTTAAAATCGCCTGGCGTAACCTGGTAAATAACAAAGTTTACAGCGCCATAAATATTGTTGGCCTTGCAGCAGGTATGGCTGTGGCTTTATTGATTGGCTTATGGGTATTTAACCAGTACTCGTACGATAAATTTTATCCCAATTATAAACAACTCTATCAGGTAGAACTCAACATCAGCACCCAGCACGATGGCGAACATACGCAGGCGGCGGTAGCCGTTCCGTTGGCTGATGTGTTGCGCAGGGATATCCCCGAAATTAAACGAGTAGCCGAAACCGATTGGGTGGGCATGCAATGGCATGATCTGTTAATCGGCGATAAAAAGCTGTACCTGGGTGGCGGTTCTGCTGCTCCGGATTTTTTAAAGATGTTCCAGTTCCAATTTGTGGAGGGTAACAATAAGGTAGCGTTTACTGATCCTAATTCGATCATCTTAACCCAATCTACCGCTAAAGCACTATTCGGTAATGCCAGTCCAATAAATAAGGTGCTGCGTTATGATAATAACCAGAATTTGAAGGTTACGGGCGTAATTAAAGATCTGCCTAAAAACTCTACCATACAGTTTAGCTTTCTCACTCCGTTTGCCTTTAAAGAGCAAACCGAAAGCTGGATGAAAAATGCCCGCAATACCTGGACTAATAACTCTTTCAACATATATGTTGAATTACAGCCCGGTGCTACCTACGAGCAGATGGCTGATAAGATAAAGGGCATTGTATATAAGAACAGTGAGTTGATGCGCCCCGGCCACCCACAGGTTGTTTTGCACGCCATGAAAGATTGGCACCTGTACTCTGAGTTTAAGAATGGTAAGGCCGTTACCGGTTTTATACAATATGTGCGCATGTTTAGCATTATCGGCATTTTGGTGCTGTTAATTGCCTGTATTAATTTCATGAATCTTTCTACCGCGCGCTCAGAAAGGCGTGCCAGGGAAGTCGGCGTTCGCAAAGCCATCGGTTCGCAACGTAAGGATTTGATCTTCCAATTTTTGACCGAGTCTGTGCTGATCAGTTTTGTGGCCTTTGTACTAGCAATCGTATTGGTGGAATTTGCAGTAATACCTTTCAATAACCTTACGGGTAGTTCTATTGCTATCCCTTATGCTAATCCTTTGTTTTGGGCGGGTATGTTATTTTATGTGCTGTTCACCGGTTTGTTGGCTGGTAGCAGACCTGCGTTTTATCTGTCGTCATTTAACCCGGTACAGGTTTTAAAAGGAAGCATCCAGGTTGGTAAAGCCGCGGCACTGCCACGAAAAATGCTGGTGGTATTACAGTTTACTTGTTCAATAGCGTTGATCATCAGTACGATAATCGTTTATCAGCAAATACAATATGCCAAAAGCAGGCCGGTTGGTTATAGCGGCGACCGCTTACTGATGACTGATATGAGCGGCGACCTGGTTTCGCACTTTGATGCCCTCCGCAGTGATCTGTTAGCATCAGGCATGGTTGACGATGTGGCATTTGCGTCGAGCCCGATCACCAATATATACAGCCACATGTCGCTTGATAAATGGCCGGGTAAAAACGCGGGAGATGAGTCTGTAAACATCGGCTGGATCAGCGTTTCTGATAACTATTTTAAAACCTTGGGTATGCCACTTAAAGAGGGCAGAGGTTTTACTAATAGCTATACCAACGACACAAGTGATGTGATCCTAAACGAAGCGGCTATTAAACGTATCGGCCTTAAAGATCCAATAAATCAAACTATTGTGTGGAATGCCACCAACAAACCGGTACGTATTGTAGGGGTAGTAAAAGATGCCCTGATGGAATCGCCGTTTACGCCTGTGGCGCCAGCAATATTTACGCACGATAAAGGTGGCAGTTGCATTATGTATCGTCTATCGGCCAATGCCAAAACACATGAGGCCATAGAGAAGATCACGAAGATATTTAACACTTATAATCCAGCTTATCCTTTCAGCTACACGTTTGTGGATGAAGAGTATAATAACAAGTTTCACCTCGAAGTATTGGTTGGTAAACTGGCAGGCATATTTGCCTCGCTGGCTATTTTTATATCCTGCCTCGGCCTGTTTGGTTTGGCAGCTTATGTAGCCGAGCAACGCACTAAAGAGATTGGCATCCGCAAAGTATTAGGTGCTTCAATAGGGCAGGTATGGCTCTTATTATCGCGCGATTTTATATTGCTAGTGGTGATTAGCTGTTTACTGGCATCACCCATAGCGCTTTACTTTTTAACCAACTGGTTGCAGAAGTATGATTACAGGATTAGCATTGGTCCGGGTGTATTTATTGCATCAGCAGCAGTGGCAATCGTGATTACCATGCTTACCATCAGTTTCCAGGCGGTAAAGGCGGCATTAACCAACCCTGTAAAGAGTTTACGAAGCGAGTAGTTTAACCAAGATCAAAGTAAGCGATCCGGGGTTATTGACCAGCCCCGGATCATCGTTTTTTTAAAAAGTTCTTTGTGTAGTTTGTAGCCATTGCGCCAGGCCTGCATTTTCTTTTGTACCGGTTAACGCAATAACGCGGGTGAATGCGGGCATATTAGCAGTTTGAGCGAGCTTGTAGAAGTAGGCTGCATAAAATTGATCGAAGAAGGTTTTTTCGGTCTTCTTTTCAGATAGCTGTCCGGCTAAGGCGAAGATGCTTTTTAGCTGATATTCGAGCAGATCTACTCCTTTTAGGTTTTTTGATTGTGATGCTTGTACCACTAGCGTAATGCTCAGGTTAAGGCTGCTGGTTTCTTTATCGTCTTTGGGCGAAATTGTAATAGTTGTGCCTCCGTTAGGGTTTTTAAGCGCCCCGCCTTGTATAATATGCTGGATGTTGGCATAGGCTTCGGCTGCGCGCTGGCCCGTTGGCTCTAATAATATGAAGCTGCAAAAGCCCATCAAGGCATTGGCCCGTTTATTTTGATGAAACGTTACCAGCGCATACAAACGCTGGCTGCTGGCATTTTTAGGGTCGTGTTTAACAGCTTCAATGGCGCTGTTTTCGGCCTCCGCAAATTGTTGATTACGGAAATAGGCGATACCCAGGTTATAATAGATTTGTGGGTAGTTGGGGTTTATCTTGATGGCTTCGTTGTAAATTTCGATCGCTTTTTTGGGTTGGTTGCTTTCGTCATAGATGCTGGCCAGCAGAACATATGCGGCCACGCTCAACTCCGTATTGGAGGATTTATCGGCCTTTTCCAAATGCGGGATAGCATCATTTGGTTTTTTAAAGGCATAGAGCGAATAGGCAATTTCGTAATTGGCGTATCCATTATCGGGATCAGCCTTTAGGGCTTCGTTAAATTTGTCGATGGCTTCGGCGTACTTACCCTGATTGTGAAAAGCTACGCCTTGTTTAATTAAATCGTTGGTTGGGTTCTGAGCCGTTGCAGTAAGATGAATAGCGCAAAAAATGATAAGCAATAATAAAAGCTTGTGCATGTTTTTCATCCTTAAAACTAAAAAATGGGTGCTGCAAAGTCAAATTTCTTTCACATTAACACTTTTGTTTTTAAAGCGGGTTATCAATTACTGACATTAGGTTGTGTATGTAACTTGCTGTTACTATATTAAACCCCAATTACATAACGGTAATTTATATAAAATAGGGGTTTAAATGTTTTGGTACGAAGATGAGGTTAGGCGCCTTGAAAAAGAACGGGCGAAAGTAGGTGTTGATGCCGAAACTATATTTTATGGCAGCTCAACCCTGCGCCTGTGGGCCAGCCTTTATGATGATCTTAACCAACTAAAACCAGTTAACCTGGGCTTTGGCGGATCTACACTGGCCGCCTGTGATTGGTTTTTTGAGCGCGTTATGGAACCGTATCACCCCAAAAGGATTGTGATATATGCCGGGGATAACGATCTGGGCGATGGCCGCCATCCCGAAGAGATATTTATATTTTTTCAGCAGTTGGTGGTGAAGATCGAGAAACGCTTCGGCAATTTGCCTTGCTATTTTATCTCGCTAAAACCTAGCCCGCATCGCTGGCATTTGGCAGATCAGTTTAAGTATACCAACAATTTAATTGAGAACGAAATTGTGAAGTGGGACGGCAACTGGCGTTTTATCAATGTGTTTAAGCAAATGCTCGATCCTACGGGTAAACCGCGGCCCGAGCTTTTTGATACCGACGGTTTGCACTTAAGTAAAAAGGGATATGAGTTGTGGAAAGATGTGGTAAGCAAAAGTGTTACCTTAAATCAATAATCTTATGTTAATTATATCGTAACATGCAGTAGGGATATTCATGAGCAAAGCGAGGCCAGAATGAACAGGGAATATTATAAGTGGTTTAGCACCAGTTTACAGCGCAAAATGGAGCTCCTTATCTTCGGTCATGCTGGCCGGGTTGTGCTGTTTTTCCCCACCCGGATGGCCCGGTTTTATGATTACGAAAACTGGAAAGTAATTGAAGCCCTTGAGCCGCAAATAAACGCCGGCGAAATGCAGGTGTATTGTGTAGACAGTATTGATGCCGAAAGTTTCTACAATAAAAATATCCCGCCTGCAGATCGTATTAAAAGGCACCTGCAATACGAAACCTATATTATTGAAGAGGTGATCCCCTTTATGTATGTAAAAAACGGTACCCGTATTTTCGAGGTAGCCGGTTGCAGCATGGGCGCCTATCATGCCGTAAACCTGGCCCTTAAATATCCTGCGCTTTTTAAAAAGGTAATTGGCATGAGTGGTCGCTATGATCTTACCATTTCCATGGAGCATTTTAACGACCTGTTTGATGGTTACCGTAACGAGGATATCTACTATAACATGCCGCTCCAATACGTGCCCAACCTAAAGGATGAAAGCACCCTGAATGCTATCCGCAATATCGAAATTGTGCTCGTGATTGGTCAGGTTGATCCTTTTTTGCCCAATAATGATGCGTTTAGCAGCCAGCTGCGCCAAAAAGGCATTAACCATCAGTTCTACATTTGGGATGGCTATGCCCATAAGCCTAAATATTGGAGCAAGATGGTGCAATTATATTTGTAGGCCGCTGGGTGTGCAATATTTAATTTCTAAATGGGTAACATTTCCCTGTCAAATCTTTTCTGCTCAATAACATAACAATTTGTTAACACGCCTTTTTTAACAATCACATCTGTTATGCTTTTATTTGATCAGTAGCCCAACTATTTATCACTTAATTGTTTGTAGATAATTATATGTCTGTAATACTGAGTACAATCACGCTTCCTTTTATTGGTGAAATTGGGCTAAGCGGCTCCTTGCTGCTGGTTTTCTTTATCTGCTTATTCGCTGTTGTGTGCTTTGAGTTTGTAAACGGGTTTCACGATACAGCCAATGCGGTTGCAACAGTAATTTATACCAAAGCGCTAAAACCGGTTATCGCCATTCCATGGTCGGGCTGCTGGAACTTTTTGGGCGTATTTCTGGGCGGGGTTACTGTGGCCATGGGAATACTTAAACTGGTGCCATTAAACGAGCTGATGCGTTTACCAATCCAGGTTGGTGCATGTCTGGTTATTTCTGTACTGCTGGCTTCTATTTTATGGAATATGGGCACCTGGTATTTAGGCATTCCCTGTTCCAGCTCGCACACCATGATAGGGGCTATGATAGGTGCTGGCTTAGCATTTAGGTGGTACTATGGTGGTAAAGGCGTAAACTGGGGACAAGCAGAGGAGATAGGCTTGTCGCTGATCATTTCACCAGTTATAGGTTTCGGTTTAGCGGCTTTGTTGATGCTTTTCCTGAAGCACATTATCAAGTCGAAATCCCTGTTCCATATTCCGCAGGGCGAAAACGACAGGCCCCCAATATTGATTCGCTTGTTGCTGATCACAACCTGTACGCTGGTTAGTTTCTTTCACGGTAGTAATGATGGGCAAAAAGGAGTGGGTTTACTGATGCTGATCCTCATTGCTTTTTTACCAGCCAAATATGCAGTAAATCATAATATCCACAACGATAAAATCCTGTTGGCATTGAATCAGACCGAGCAGGTGATACAACGACAGTCTGTTACATCTCAGGATACAAGCAATCAATTTGTTAAATTAAAAACAGCTGTAGAGCAGTGTAAAACACGCTTGTCGCTTAAAAATACCACTGATAAGAATGCGTCATTTCAATTCAGGCTAGCGGTGCAGAAAGTAATTGGCGGCATCAGGAAAATATCAGAAGACGATAAAGTTAAACTGGCAGATGCCGACAAACATACACTTACAACCGTATCCGAAGAATTGACCCATGTAACAGACTTTGCCCCCATCTGGGTTATCGCAACCATATCCGTTTCGCTGGGTTTGGGTACCATGATTGGCTGGAAACGCATAGTAGTAACCATTGGCGAAAAAATAGGTAACGAGCATTTAAACTATGCCCAGGGTGCCACTGCCGAGATCGTAGCCGCATCAACCATTGGGCTGAGTACGGCTTTTGGTTTGCCGGTAAGTACAACGCACGTACTCTCTAGCGGTATTGCGGGTGCCATGGTAGCATCGGGCGGTACTAACAATCTTAACAATAAAACGTTAAAAAATATAGCGATAGCCTGGTTGCTTACTTTGCCTGTTGCCATTGTGTTGGCGCTGGTGCTGTTTGTCGTCTTCCATCTGTTTATTCAATTCTAACCTTAACCTGCCGAAATGAAACAAATACTTGTTGCCACAGATTTTTCTAACAGTGCCGCCAATGCCATGAGGTATGCTATGGAGCTGGCCAAAGTATTGCATATGGAGGTTTGTGCCATACACGCCATACATCCAACCGAAGGCATCAATAACAGCACTTATAATGCAATTTTTATTGAGGACTACTACAATAACAAAAGGCAAGCACTGGCACAGTGGGTTAATAAGTATAAAGATGACGAAAGGTTTGATAATGTTAAAGTAACTACGCTTTGTGATGTAGGTTTTTTACGAGCAGTAATAACACGCTATGTTAAAAACCACCCTGTTGTTTTGCTGGTAATGGGTATTACCGGTGCAACCGGTATATCGGGCATAGTGGGTAGTAATACCAGTATGATGGTAACTAAAGTAAAGATCCCCACATTGGTTATTCCGCTCGAAAGTCAGTTTGCCAAATTCCCGATCATTACGCTGGCTACCGATTATGAAACCCGGTTATCTGCCGAAGATGTAAACGCCTTAAACGAAATGATTAAGGCTTTTGGATCAGAAAAAATGAGAGTACTGTATGTGGCCGAAAACAATGATCCCGAGCACCTGGCAACGGGCGAAACTAAGTTGAAGGACTTAATTAAACATACCGAGCTGGAGTTTAACTATATCCATAGCAGCAATAAGCTAAACGGCATTATGGATTTCATTAATACCAACGAAACTGACTTGATCTGTTTGGTAAAACATCATCATAATATAGTTTACCGCCTTTTTACCCGCAGCACGGTGAATCAGATCATCAATAAATCGGTAAAGGCCATCCTGGTTTTGCACGAATAACTGCTGTTGAAGCACTCTTAGGGCGTTATATCAGCCATAATAATTTGATAGCCAAACACATTTTGGATGTTTTGATTGTATATTGTATAAGATTCAATCAAAATTTCACCTAAATTTAATATGGCAGGTTGGTTAAAATGGACACTTAGAATATTAGCTGGCCTGATATTGCTGATTGTTATAGCTTTGGTAAGCGTTACCCTTTATATCAGCAGCCACAAGGCTAAGGTATTGGCAATGATCAATACCGAGCTGAATAAAAACCTGGATGGTGGTTCATTAATCATCGGCGACCTTGATCCATCGTTTCTCAAAAGCTTCCCTGGTGTTTCTTTAACCCTCAAAAATGTACTGATCCGCGATAAAAAGTTTGCCGAACACCATCATACGCTGCTCGATGCCAAAGATTTTGATGTATCAGTAAACACTGCCCAGCTTTTAAAAGGTACTATCGCCATAGATCATATCGATATTAACAATGCCGCAATAGATATTTATAGCGACTCTACAGGCTATAGCAATACTTCAATATTTAAGAAAGGCAAAAGCAAGCCTAAAAACCCTAAAGATAAAAGCACCACATCGGCCGAGTTAAGTAAATTTAATTTGCACAATGTTAGTTTAACCATAGATAACCAACATGCAAAAAAGCTGTTTAAGTTTGATGTGAACGAACTTAAAGGTGAGATGCACTTCCCCGATTCGGGTTGGAGAGCTAACGTGCATATGCAGGTTATGGCCCGAAGCCTGGCCTTTAAACTAGAGCACGGTAGCTTTATTAAAGATAAAATGGTAGAGGGCGATCTGATAGCCGGCTATAACGAAACCAGCAAAAAGATCAACGTAACATCCAGAAACTTTAGCATCGGCGGCGATCCGTTTACGTTGAACGCCCTGTTTGCTCCGGCTCATAATTCAATGGATTTTACTTTCCATGTGGATGCCGATCAGATCCTTTGGCGGCATGCATCATCATTGGTATCTGCCAATATTACAAAAACGCTTAACAAATTTAATCTAGATCAGCCAATAGGTGTAAAGGCAATTATCTCGGGCAACTTCGGCGGCGGCGACCCTTACCTGCATATCAACGCTAAGGTAAGAAACAATACCCTAACCATACCGGGTGCTACCATTACAGGTTGCAATTTCGACGGTTTGTTTACCAACAACATGGTAAATGGCAAGGGTTTTAGCGACGAAAATTCGGTTATTAACCTTTACAAATTTAGAGGTGCATACAAGGGTTTGCCGTTTTTGACAGATACCATCAGCATTATTAACCTTACTACACCTATTGCAGTTGGTAACGTTCACTCTAAATTTCCGCTTACAGATCTTAACGGTATTTTTGCCAATGTGCTTCGTTTCAATGCAGGTAGCGCCGATATGGATGTGCGTTTTAAAGCTGATATCGTTAACCTACGCTTAAACAAGCCTTTTATTGCCGGGTACGTTAATGTTAAAGATGCCGGGTTTACATATCTGCCCAATAACTTAACCCTTAAAAATACATCACTGGGTATGCAGGTTAATAACGGTACGCTGTTGGTTAACAATGTGCGGGTGCAGGTTGGGCAAAGTATTGTAACCATGAGTGGGCGGGCCAACAACCTAATGAACTTGTATTACAATGCGCCCGAGAAGATATTGGTAGACTGGAATATCAACAGCCCACAGATTCATCTCGGCGAGTTTTTAGGGATTTTAAACCGACGAAAAAAAGCAGCCGTAAAAAGTTCTGGTAACAGTAACAGTGGTAATATGGTTGATCAGGCAACTAATGTGATCAATAAATCGCATGTGAATTTGAATATGCAGGTGGCCAACGTGTATTACAATAAATTTTTGGCTACCAATGCCAAAATAAACCTGCTAATGTCTGAAGACGGGATCGAAATAAAAGATATCGATCTTAAAACTTCGGGCGGTACGCTGGCTATCAAAGGCCGCATTGTGCAGGATAATGTTGCCAATAGGTTCGATGTAAGTACGGTAGTTAGCCATGTTAACATTCACGATTTCTTTTACGGGTTCAATAACTTTGGTATTAGTGCGCCGACTTATCAAAATTTAAAGGGCTTATTATCTGCCAAGGCACAGCTGGCGGGTACCTTTAATGGGCACGGCGGTATTTTGTCGAAATCGTTAAAAGGCACGGTTGTCCTTAACCTGAAGGATGGAGCTCTGATTAATTTTAACCCTTTAAAAACGGTTGGTAAAATTGCTTTCCCGTTCCGTAATCTTAATAATATTGAGATACCTAACCTGGATGCCAATTTTGACATCAATGGCGATATGGTCACCATTAAACCGATGAAAATTACTTCGAGTGTAATTAATGCCGATGTGGCCGGGGTATATGGCCTAAACAGGGGGACGGATATTGCCTTGGACGTGCCATTACGCAATCCCAAAAAAGATACCACCATTACCGATAAAGAAGAGTTAAACAAGAAAAGGTATAAAGGTATTGTATTGCACCTGGCTGCTAAAGATGACGGTACCGGCAAGGTGAAAATCGGTTTTAACAAGGATCATAAGAAAGATTAGGTTGCATTACTAAAGTGTTCGCTATATTTAGGCAGACATCAACCTATGCAAAACCTCCCTAAACGCCTTTTATCCATCGACGTGCTGCGGGCACTCACCATGTTCCTGATGATTTTTGTGAACGATGCCAGCGGGGTAAAACACATCCCTGAATGGATAGATCATGCTAAAGGAGATGCAGATGGAATGGGCTTTGCCGATACGATATTCCCGGCATTTCTTTTTATACTGGGCTTATCTCTACCATTCGCCATCAATAATAGGATTAAAAAGGGCGATTCATCAGCACAAATTCTCATTTATATTTTAACCAGAAGTGCAGCCTTGCTCATTATGGGTTTTTACCATGTAAATATTGAGGACTACAAATTAACAGGTGCTTTAATCCCTCGGGCAGCATGGGTATTAATAGTTACGATTGCTTTTTTCCTGATCTGGCTGGATTATCCCGAAACCATGGCCAACGCCAAAAAGTATACGCTAATGGGGGCTGGGCTGGCTTTATTGATTGCCATGGCAATCGCATATCGGGGTGCTGATGAAGATGGTCATTCTATCGGGATGCATATTTCGTGGTGGGGGATACTGGGGATCATCGGCTGGTCGTACCTGGTTTGTGCCTGTATTTACTTTGCTGCTAAAGGTAAGTTGGGCGTTCTTGTAACTGCGCTTGCAGTGTTTATTGCCATTAATATTGCGGAACATATGGGCATATTAACCGAAAAGTTATGGGTGATTAATGACGCATCAGCAATAACATTAACCATGGGCGGCATTGTAGTATCGAGATGGTATGCAGAATGGGTTGAAGCAGGCAAGGCCAAATTGATACCGCTTTTTTTTGTTGGTACAGGAGTATTACTTATCGCCGCTGGTTTGTTAATTCGCCCTTATGCTGATGGTATTTCGAAAATAAGATCAACCCCGGCCTGGGTGTTTATCTGCGCGGGCATCACCATATTAATGTTCCAGTTGTTTATCTACATTGTTGATATGCGGGGACGGAAGAATTTTCTGAAAGCCATTCGCCCGGCGGGAACGAGTACACTTACTTGTTACCTGATGCCTTATTTCCAGGTATTTTTGATGGAACTGTTTCATGTTAAGTTTCCATACTTATTGCGCAACGGCTTGCCGGGTTTGCTGCGATCAATAGCGGTATCATTTATATTAATATGGCTAGTAGGCCTAATGGAAAAAAAACGTTTAAGATTGAAGATTTAATTTATGATTGCGAAGAAAACCGTCTTTTTATTATTTGTATTGTTATTGAGTTTTGGCATCGGTAAGGCACAAACCAAGGCGCCTAAATTTAGGGTTATAGCGCTTTATGAAAATGGCGGGCACCATGCGGAATACACAACGCGAGCTCGGCTTTGGTTAGATTCATTAGCCGCGGCCAGAAACTTCGCCATAGATTATATCCAAAACACGGATAAAATTGATGATGCTTTTTTAGCCAATTATCAACTCTTTATTCAGCTGGATTACGCACCTTACGCCTGGAAAGATAAAGCAGTAAAAGCTTTTGAAAACTATATTACCCAGGGCAAAGGCGGCTGGCTGGGCTTTCATCATGCCACCTTATTGGGCGAGTTTGATGGCTACCCCATGTGGCAATGGTTTCATGAGTTTATGGGCGGCATCAGGTTTAAAAACTACATAGCAACTTTTGCCCAAGCGCGGGTAAATATCGAAGATGAAAAGCATCCGGTAATGAAAGGCGTTTCCTCATCATTTATGGTAGACCAGGAAGAATGGTATACCTACGATAAAAGCCCTCGGCCTAATGTGCACGTACTGGCATCGGTGGATGAATCGACATACTCGCCCGATTCTGATATTAAAATGGGTGATCATCCTGTGGTGTGGACCAACCCTAAATACAAGGCCCGCAATGTTTATATTTTTATGGGGCATTCGCCGTTGTTATTTAATAATAAAGATTATAAAACGTTGTTTACCAACGCTATTTTTTGGGCTGCGGGTAAATAGCGCGAATTTTTCCCACCAGCGACCGTGTTTTTACGGGTAAACAAAACTTTATCAGAAAATGATTATTGTCACAATATACGATCTGCATAATTTCCTATAACCAATGAAAAAAATATCACCACGTGTGCTCGCTACCATTTTATTGTCGGCCACTTTTGTAATGATCTTTGATCCCGTTTTTGCCGGATTCATTCAACAGCGCCCAGGTGGCGGTGGTCAAAGGCCTGTAGGTGGCCAACGGCCGTCAGGCGGAGGAGCCCGTCCATTAGGCGGTGGGCAGCGTCCATCTCGCCCACAACCAGGCAATACACATAATCCAGGCAACAATCATCGTCCGCCAGGTAACAACCATCGTCCACCAGGTAATAATCACAGGCCTCCGGCTAACAACCATCGCCCACCAGGTAATAATCACAGACCGCCGGTTAATAACCATCGCCCGCCTTTGCATAACAGACCTGGCTTTGGTCATCGCCCTCCGGTTGCAAGGCCGCCCATATACAGGCCGGCACGCCCTGTAGTTATTTACCGCAGGCCGTACCATACCTATCGCTATCATTCGTATCGCCCTTATTATTGGGGCCCATCATGGCATCCGCTGGGCTTTATTGCAGCGGCATTGGCCACTACGGCTATTGTAATAGCTGTTAATAATCAGCATTATCATTATGATAATGGAATGTATTATGAGCCTACATCTGGCGGATATAAAGTTGTGCCGGCTCCAATTGGCGCATCAATTACCGTGTTGCCCAGCGGTTATGCTACGGTGCCTGTTTCGGGTGTTAGTTACTACTATTATGGTGGTGCATACTATACCCGTTATAACAGTGGTTATCGCGTTGTTGGGCCGCCTGTTGGGGCCGTGATAACTGAACTGCCCGATGGTGCGTCTGAAGCTACCATCAGCGGTAACAGGTACATGGTTTACAACGGCGCTTATTATCAACCCGTTTACGTAAATGGGCAGGATAGTTACGAAGTGGTTGATATACGTGTACGATAAAAATAATCGAAAAGATATCCAAAGTTCTCAGAAATTAACCTGGGGCTTTGGATATGTAAGTTCAAAAAGAAAGGTATCCTTACGATGAAAACGTGTTGCCAAATTTACAAATGCAGGCATGGGTAAATGAGAATACTCGCTCGCCCGATTCTGACATTAAAATGGGCGATCATTCCGTGGTGTGGATCAACCCTAAATACAAAGCCCGTAACGTTTATATTTTTATGGGCAATTCGTCGTTATTATTTAATAAAGATTATAAACCTTATATACAATGCCATTTTTTGGCCTCTGGTAAATAATAACGTCAAAGCGGCAACTTAAAACCCCGAAGTTGCGTAATTAAAATAGGCTCATTTCCCAATTTTAATGAAATAAAACGCTTATGTTAGAAACCGTATTTTTGTACAGCCTATTGATATTTAATTAAGCCCCAAGAAACTATGACTAAAATCCCAAAAAGGGGAATTGCCACAGTATTGCTATCGGCAACATTTGTAATGATACTCGATCCTGTTTTTGCCGGTATGGTGCCGCAAAACCAAAACCAGGATCAAAAACCAGCTAATCAGCGCCCGGTGCGTCCGGCTAATGGTAGTGGCACCCAGCAACGCCCAACAAATAATAATCCACAACAACGCCCACCGGCAAGCAACGGCGGCCAGCCTGCACAAGGTGGTCAACGGCCACAAGGGGGTGGGTGGCAACGCCCGCCTGCTAATAATGGCGGCCAGCCTGCGCCGGGTAATACGGGGCAACCTTCACAAGGTAACGGCGGTCAGCGGCCGGGTGGTTGGCAACGTCCGCCTGCTAATAATGGCGGCCAGCCAACGCAGGGTAATGGCGGTCAACGCCCTCCTCAAGGCAATGGCGGCGGGCAGCCAACACCGGGAAATGGCAGTCAACCTCCGCAGCAAGGTAATAACGGCGGTCAGCGGCCGGGTGGTTGGCAACGTCCGCCTGCTAATAATGGCGGTCAGCCAACGCAGGGTAACGGCGGGCAGCCTCCTCAACAAGGCAATGGTGGTCAACGTCCTCCTCAAGGCAATGGCGGTCAGCCAACGCCGGGCAACGGTGGGCAACCTCCTCAGCAAGGTAATAATGGTGGTCAACGCCCACCGCAGGGAAATGGCGGTCAGCCTCCTCAGCAGGGTAATAACGGCGGTCAACGTCCGCCTCAAGGTAATGGTAATGGCGGCCAGTGGAATGGTGGCCAGCGTCCACCGCAAGGTAATGGGGGCCAGTGGAATGGTGGTCAACGCCCACAAAATGGTTATTACAGACCGGGCAGCAATGGCGGTGCCCGTCCGCCGGGTGGCTATTACAGGCCGCCGGTTTATCACCCAAGTCGCCCGGTTTACGTTTATCGCAGGCCTGCTTATGCTTATCAGTACCATGCTTACCGCCCATATTACTGGGGGCCAGCATGGCATCCGGTTGGCTTTTTCGCAGCTGCGTTAGCTACTACAGCTATTGTTGTTGGTCTTAATAGCCAAAGTTATTATTATGATAATGGCGCTTATTATGAGCCTGCTGCTAATGGCTACCAGGTAATTGCGGCTCCGATAGGTTTAGTAATAAATGACCTGCCTGCCGGTTACAGCACCGTAACTGTTGGTGATTATGAATACTATTATTTTGGAGGCGATTATTATGTACGTACACCAGCCGGGTTCCAGGTTGTAGAAGCGCCTATTGGCGCCGTGGTAACCAACCTGCCAGAGGGTGCCTCGGAAACAGTCATCGACAATGAAAATTTTATTTATTACAACAATGCATATTATCAGCCTATCAATATCAACGGGCAAAATTGCTACGAAGTGGTAGATATGCGCGAGCAACCACAGCAGTAAAATATGATATAAACAAAACAAAGTCCCTCAGTTTATGGCTGAGGGACTTTGTTGTTTTATAAATCTGCTTACCAGAACTTCACATAAAGCGCAGTAAGCAATAATAGCGTAACAATAATGAGCGCTAACGTTGCCGGATCAACCTTAAACATTTTGGTGTCGAGCACAAAAGCTTTCGGGTTAATTTTCGGTCCGGCGAAGCTTACCAACACCATCACAATCATGGTGAACAGGAACGACAATCCCATACAAATCAAAAACGGAATTTCATAACCACCCTTGCCATTAGGGAAAGCGGTATACAAAAAGGTTTCGTGGCCGAATATGGCCGGGGCATAATTGTTAAACAATACCGACATCAGGAAGCCGGTGATAATACCTGTAATTGCCGCTGCACCGGTGGTACGTTTCCAAAAGAAACCCAGTATAAATATGGCGAAGATACCCGGACTAATAAAACCGGTATATTTCTGAATAAAGGTAAAGCCGCCCTCGCCGCCGATACCAAGTAAATCTTTCCAGGTTAGCAGGATCGACATCAACATCGCAATAGCAATAATGATACGGCCCATACGTACTAATGATTTTTCGTCGGCATCTCTTTTAATGTATTTTTTGTAGATATCCAGCGTAAAAATGGTAGAGATACTATTGGCCTTGCCAGCCAAAGAGGCTACAATAGCCGCGGTTAAAGCGGCGATTGATAAGCCTTTTAATCCGCTTGGTAAAAAGCCCAATACAGCCGAGTAGGCATTGTCAGAATTTAGGTGCCCGCCTGAACTCATCTCTTGTTGCAAGCCGCCATGTTTGTACAATACGTAAGCCGCAATGCCGGGTAGTACTACTATGATTGGCATGGCTAGTTTCATTAAACCGGCAAATAAGATACCTGTACGGGCGGTTTTTAGGTTTGCGCCCAATGCCCGTTGGGTAATGTATTGGTTACAGCCCCAATAATTTAAATTCACAATCCATTGGCCGGCAAAGTACATAGCGATGCCGGGTAACAATAGATATTTATTGATCTCTACCTGCGATGCATGCGGCCCCGGTTTAGGTAGTATCATTTTAAAGTGTTCCGGAGCATCTTTGAGCATGGCGTTAAAACCGGCAATAGCATCATGCCCGAAACCGAATTTTTCGCTCACCAAGGTCAGGGCGATATAGGTAGTGGCCAGGCCACCTATTACCAATACCGTAACTTGGATTACATCAGTAAAGCCAATAACCTTCATCCCACCCAAGGTAATAATGAGTGCGAAAATGGCTAAGGCGATAATAATATAGTGGAAATATTCGCCACCGGCTAAATTGTTAATGGCTAAGGCACCCAAGAACAGGATAGAAGTTAGGTTAACGAAAATATACAGAAATAGCCAAAAAATGGCCATAATTAAGCTCACAGTTTGGTTATACCTCGTTTCGAGAAATTGAGGCATGGTGAAGATCTTATTTTTAAGATACACAGGGATAAACCATACGGCCACAATGATAAGGGCAATGGCGGCTACCCATTCGTAAGCTGCAACAGCCAGGCCCACAACGAAACCGTTGCCGCTTTGACCTATAAACTGCTCTGCCGAAATATTGGAGGCGATTAGGGACGCACCAATAGCCCACCAGGTAAGGGACCCTTCGGCCAGGAAAAAATCTTTTGAATCTGAAACGCCTTGTTCTTTTTTGCGGCTATATACCCAATAGCCATACCCGGCCACAATGATAAAATAGACCACGAAAATGACGTAATCAATAGTTGAAAACTTGCTCATGTTTAAATTAATTGGTGTTGGTTAAAACCGGGAGACGTAAAACCCATCTTATCTGATCTCCCGGTTTTTATTAGGTTATATTATTTGTAGGATACCTCGTTCCAACGCAGCTCGTTACGCAGCTGATCCAGCTTGGTATCCCTACCGATGCGGATAAACTCCAGTCCGGCTATATCGGCAAAATCCTGTAAGTGTTCTGCAGTCAAATTCTGGCTGTAAGCAGTATGGTGTGCACCACCGGCGTAGATCCAGGCTGCACAACCGGTTTTCATATCGGGGTATGGTTTCCATAATACGCGTGCTACAGGTAGGTTTGGTAGGTCTTCAATGGGTTCAATGGCTTCAACCTCGTTAACAATCAGGCGGAAACGATTACCCATATCCACGATAGAAGCATTAAGCGCTTCGCCGCCGGCCACGTTAAATACCAAACGCGCAGGATCGGCCTTGCCACCAATACCCAGTGGGTGTACTTCTAAACTTGCTTTGCCATTGATTAGTGAAGCATCAACTTCCAGCATGTGTGATCCTAATACCAGCGCGTTGTTCGGGTCGAAGTGGTAGGTATAATCTTCCATAAAGGCGTTACCGCCTTTAAGTCCGGCACCCATTACTTTGCAGGCACGTACTAAGGCAGCAGTTTTCCAGTCACCTTCGCCAGCAAAACCGTAGCCATCGGCCATTAAGCGTTGGGCAGCAATACCTGGCAGTTGGATCATGCCGTGCAGGTCTTCGAAGGTATCGGTGAAACCTTTAAAGTTGCCATCAACCAAAAACTTGCGTAAGCCTAATTCAATTTTGGCAGCTTCGTAAACTGATGAATGTTTGTCGCCACCTTTTTTCAGGGACGCATCCATGGTATAAGTATTTTCATATTCGGTAAGTAGGGCATCAACATCGGCCTCACTTACTTCGCTGATCAGTTTTACCAGGTCGCCAATGCCATAAGTATTTACAGCGTAGCCAAATTTCATTTCGGCTTCTACTTTATCGCCATCGGTAACAGCTACATAGCGCATGTTATCACCAAAACGGGCAAATTTAGCACCTTGCCAGTCCTGCCATCCGGCTGCCGCGCGGGTCCAGGTTTCAATCTGAGTGATAACCTCCGGGTCTTGCCAGTGGCCTACAACCACCTTGCGGTTTTTGCGCAGGCGCGATACCATAAAACCAAACTCACGGTCGCCATGGGCGCTCTGGTTCAGGTTCATGAAATCCATATCGATAGAACTCCACGGTATATCGCGGTTATATTGGGTATGCAAATGCAGCATTGGTTTTTGCAGAATACTTAAGCCGCGAATCCACATTTTGGCCGGTGAAAAAGTGTGCATCCAGGTTATGATACCAATACAGTTTTCGGCAGAGTTAGCCGCTAACAGGGTGTCATAAATTTCTTCGGGCGTCTTAACAACCGGTTTGTAAACTATGGTTACCGGGATCTTAGCATCGGCATTTAAACCATCGGCTATGTGCTGAGAATGTTCGGCCACCAGTCGTAAAGTTTCTTCGCCATATAAGTGCTGGCTACCGGTGATAAACCATACTTCAAAAGATTTTAAGTTGATCATTATTAATGTTTTTTTAGATTATTGGTTGATGGGCGAGAGCCTGAAAAGCGCTGCGCCATGTTTATTTATTTTTTGTTGATAGTTGCTTTGATAGGTACCGACAGTTTGCTTTTTCCACAGGTCGCGCAGGGATACTTTACCTTTAAAACCTAGTGCAGATAGGTCAATATTTACTTCGCTATTCTCATCTTCTAAGTTAAATGCCGCCACATAAATATCTTTTGATCCCGGTATTTTCGAGTACCAAACCATGCTATTGTTATTATGGTAAAGTTCTTTTGGGTTTTGGCCTTTTTGATTTACTGCCAGTACTTCAGAATTGTTAAGCAGCTTCAAGTCAAGCGGCCTGTTCTCGGGCATGTTGCCGCCCATCATTAACGGCGAGCGGTAAATGCACCAGAATGTCATGTGGGTATAAAGCTCATCATCGGTAAATTTGCTGTAGCGCTCGGGGCCAACAGGGCCACGTTTGGAGAGCTTGCCAATTTGCAGCATATCGCAATCTGGCCAATGGCCGGGGCCACCAATGCCTTGCCAGTTGCGGGCATAGGCAAACATGTTGAGCAATTCTTTCCAGCTATCCCAAAAATCATCTGCCATGCGCCATTGGTTGGCGTATTGTTTAACGTGATCAGCCTCTTTAACAGGAGTTTCGCCGGGCGAGATGCTCAATACTATTGGCCTTTTACTATGTACGATGGCTTTGTGATAACCCTCTATTTCTGCCTTGTGATAAGGCCTCGAAATGTCATCTACCTTAATAAAATCTACACCCCATGAGGCGTACAGATCGAGGATAGAATTGAGATATTCCTGCGCACCGGGCTTGCTCATATCAAGGCCGTACATGTGGTTCATCCAGTCACATTTGGAGGTGGTATCGGCAATCATATCTGCCGTAATACCCTTGGCGCCCAATACCGGCGACTTAGCCCAAACTGCTTGCCGTGGGATACCCCGCATTACATGTATGCCGAATTTTAAACCCAGGCTGTGCACATAATCACCCAGTGGTTTAAACCCCTTACCGCCAAATGCCGAAGGAAATTTGGTGGGCTGAGGCATTAATCTTCCCCATTTATCCATGGTAAGCCAAGGTACAAAAGAACCATCCTGTAGGTTTTTTTGGAAGGGATTACCAATATTACTGCCCGGAGGGTTATCATACGACCATAAAAAATCGACCACCACATATTGCCAGCCGTAAGGCTTTAGGTACTTGGCCAAATAACGGGCGTTCGTTTTTACTTCGTCCTCATGCACCGCCGAGCCATAACAGTTATAGCTGTTCCAGCCCATGGGCGGGGTGGCAGCTATCTGCTGGGCAGAGGCAGTGCTCATTGTTGTGATGAACGCCAGAATAAAGAGATAAACCGTTTGCATTGATCTGATTAGTTTATTGTCCGTAATATGAGTCGGGCCCGTGTTTGCGCTGGAAATGTTTGTTAACCAATGCGTCTTTTAATCGCGGAGCATTGGGGTTGATCTGCTCGGTGAGGTAAGCCATTTGGGCTACAGCTTCCAATACGGCGCTGTTATACACTGCTTTATCGGCAGTTTTACCCCAGGTAAAAGGGGCGTGGTTGCCTACTAATACCATTTCAACTTCTTTATAATCCAATCCGTTTTCTTTGAAGTGATTTAAGATCTGGAAGCCGGTTTGATGCTCGTAATTACCTTTGATCAACTCATCGCTCATGGGTGGCGCGCAAGGCACATCTATAGTTAAATGATCTGCATGCGTGGTGCCAAAAATTGGGATATCGCGTTGCGATTGCGCCCAGGCTGTTGCATAGGTAGAGTGTGTATGCACAATGCCGTTGATACCTTCCCAATGTTTGTATAAAACAGCGTGGGTAAGGGTATCAGACGATGGCCTTAATTCGCCCTCAATAATGTTGCCGTCGAAATCAACGATTACCATTTTTTCGGGAGTAAGATCTTTATAAGGCACACCGCTTGGTTTAATGGCAAACACGCCTAGTTCGCGATCTGCAGCGCTTACATTGCCGAAAGTGAACAGCACTAAACCTAGCTTAGGTAACTGCATATTGGTTTCATAGGCAGTTTGTTTAATGTGATGATACATGCTCATGATAATATGCTTGTTTGATCAGCCGAAACACTTTTTGATTGCGCAATCTGGAAGGCGATGAAATCGCCCAGACCTTTGTATTGTTCGTAACGTTTGGCGTAAATTTTTTGGTTGGCTTCGTTAGGTTCGTATGATACATCAAAGCCGCGGCCCATTGCAGTCATTGCATCTTCAACCGTTGGGTGGATACCTGCAACAACGGTTGCAAACATGGCTGCACCCAAAGCGCAGGTGTGTTCAAATTGATGGATACGGATTGGCATACCCAAAACATCCGCCATCGTCTGCATTACAAACGGCGACTTTTTAGCCACCCCGCCAATACCGATGATCCCTTTAACCGGGATACCTTCCTGGATAAAACGATCTACAATACTCTTAGCTCCAAAGCAGGTGGCCTCTACCAGTGCGCGAAAAACACGCGGCGCATCAGATCCTAAACTTAGGCCGGTAATGGCACCTTTAAGCATTTGATTAGCATCTGGCGTGCGGCGGCCATTGAACCAATCGACTGCTAATTCATTAACATCGTCAATAGGTAACAAGGCTGCCTGGCGACTCAGTTCTGGAATGATTTGCTCAGATAGCTCGGCTTTTAAAGCTTCCGCAATATCAGAGTTGATCACTTTCGAGCTATCCAGCAGGCTATTTAGCGGCCATGAAATAATGTTTTTGAACCAGGCATAAGTATCGCCAAAGGCTGATTGCCCAGCCTCCAGGCCAACCATGCCGGGTATTACTGATCCGTTTACCTGTCCGCAGATGCCTTTAACCAGTTTGCCTTGAATATCCTGGGTAGGGGCAACCAAAATATCGCAGGTTGATGTACCCATTACCTTACTTAGATGGTATGGCTCAATCTGGCCGCCAACGGCACCCATGTGGGCATCGAAGGCACCTACGCCAATTTTTACATCTTCGGACAGGCCTAAACGTTGTGCCCACTCGGTGCTGATTATTCCCGCGGCTATATCAGATGTATAAGTATCTTTAAATAACTTGCCAGTAAAGCCTGTTAAAAGTGGATCGAGGGAGGAGAAGAAACTGTCCGGAGGTAATCCGTCAAATTCTTCGGCCCAGAGTGCTTTATGTCCGGCAGCACATCGGCTGCGTTTTATTTCGGCAGCATCAGTACCACCAGTTAGCAAGAACGGAATCCAGTCGCAATGCTCAACCCATGATTGAGTGGCATTTCTAACCTGCTCATCTGCCCTTAAAACATGGAGCAACTTAGCCCAAAACCACTCTGAGGAGTAGATACCACCCACATATTTCAAATAATTAATATCGAAACGTGTGGCATGCTCATTAATCTCAGCTGCTTCTTTAACGGCAGTATGATCTTTCCAAAGCACAAACATGGCGTTGGGGTTATTCTCAAATTCTGGCAGTAAAGCAAGCGGGGTGCCGCTAGCATCAACTGCAACTGGCGACGAGCCGGTGGTATCCACAGAAATGCCTTTGATGTTGTGTGCAATGGCATTGCCGCCGGCTTGTTTAATACAATCTTTAATGGTGATTTCCAGCCCTTCGATATAATCTAAAGGGTGCTGCCTAAACTGGTTTTCGGCGGGTTTACAAAATAATCCCTTCTGCCAGCGGGCATAATAATAAACTGATGAAGCAAGCTCCCGGCCATTTAAGGCATCAATAATTACGGAGCGAACAGAGTCTGACCCGTAGTCGACTCCAATCACAAATTGGTTAATACTCATAAGTGGTTTATAATACGTGTTGAAATAACACTTATTTTATGAGATAAAAAAATTTATTTAAGAAAACATTTAATTTTTTTATCGAAAACCGCTGGAAAGAGGTATTAAAGCAGATTACCCGGGTTGGGTATAAAGTTTAGAAAGGCTTGGAAATTAGCATAATACTGCTGCATGTTGAGTTGGTAGTAATATGCACCACGTTTTGAGCCCGATTTGTCTTTGTCTTCGAGTTTCATCATTAAACCGGTAGCTAAAACGCGTTGGCGGAAGTTCCTTTTATCTATAGTAGTGTTGTAAACACTCTCGTAAAGGTTCTGCAGTTGCGGTAGGGTGAATTTTGCGGGAAGCAGCTCAAATAAGATAGGGTGAAGCGCTGCTTTATATCTGATTCGTTTCTTGGCCAGCTCAACCATATCCTGTTGGTCGAAAATTAATTTGGGTACGCGCTTCAGCGGAAACCACTCGGGGTGATAATCGCCACTGAGTTGGGTTTCATACTTGTTGATGTCAATCAGGGCGAAGTAAGTTACTGATACAGTGCGCTCTATTGGGTCTCTTAAAGGATTGCCAAAACTATGAAGTTGCTCTAAATAAACCCCTTCGAGGCCTGTTAGTTGCTTTAAAATGCGATTTGAGGCCTGGTCTAGGCTTTCGGTTGGCTGTACAAAGCCGCCCATTAAACTCCATTTATCCTTCTCTGGCTGGAAACCTCTTTTAATTAACAAAATCTTTAACGTCTCGCCGTCGAAGCCAAAAATGATACAATCTACTGCTAATAATAGTCGCGTTTGTTTGGAGTATCTGATCATGTTTGGTTTTAAGTGTGGTTGAGTTTATTATCAGTACGTAATGTAGGCAAAATTATAAAATATAAAAATAAGTTTAAAAATATTGTTAAATAAGCTCTAAAGGCTTATTTGGGCACTTTGATAGTGTAATAATCACACATAAAAAATTAAATTTTTTTTAAGTGTTTATTTCACGTTTATAAAAAAGTATTATACCTTAGATTTTAATTACCGCTTACAACAGCGCTAATCGACCAAAATAAATCTAATAAAACCAAATATTATTAACCGGTAGCGGCGATAGTCGATACCAGATTTAAGCATTATGAGATTGACTAAAAATCACTTTTATATAACTGCCTGGGCACTTATATTTAATTTTTCGTGTTCACAGCCTTCAACCACAAAGGCTACAAGTACAACAGATAGCTTAAACAATAAGGCTACTGTGGTTCCAGATTCGGCAGCTTTTAAATCAACTATTGATGGTAAGCAGGTTGGGCTGTTTGTTTTAAAAAATAAAAACAACGCTTCTGTAGCGATCACCAATTATGGCGGCCGCCTGGTTAGCCTGCTGGTGCCGGATAATAAAGGGAAATTGACTGACGTGATACTAGGCTATGATAGCCTGAAAAGTTATCAGAAACCTAAAGAACCTTATTTTGGTGCTATCATAGGCCGTTACGGCAATCGCATCGCCAAAGGTAAATTCAATATCGATGGTAAAGCTTACCAGTTGGATATTAACGATGGGGTTAATACACTGCACGGTGGCTTTAAGGGTTTTTACTCGCGTGTGTTTACGCCTAAACAAATAAGTGCTAATGAGCTGCAACTAACTTACACTTCTGCAGATGGCGAGGGCGGTTACCCAGGTAATTTATCGGTTAAAGTTACTTATACATTAAGTGATGACAATGCCCTGAAAATTGCTTACGAAGCAACTACCGATAAACCAACCATTGTAAACTTAACCAACCACGCTTACTTTAATTTAAACGGCGCGGGCAGCAAAACCATTACGGATAACCTGCTTAAAATTAACGCCGACCGCTTTACCCCGGTTGATACCACGCTAATCCCGACAGGGAAATTACAAGCGGTTAAAGGTAGCCCTTTTGATTTTACAGCTTTCAAAGCCATCGGTACTGACATAAGCAAAACCGATGAGCAGCTGAAAAACGGCAAAGGTTACGATCACAACTTTGTGCTGAACAAAGCCGATATCAATACCTCTGTTGCCACGGTTAAAAGCCCGGTAACAGGCATTATTATGGATGTTTATACCGAAGAACCCGGCCTGCAATTTTACAGCGGAAATTTCTTAACAGGTGCAAGTCATGATGGCAAACATGGTGCTGCTTATGGCTACCGCTCGGCTTTGTGTTTAGAAACACAGCATTTTCCTGATTCCCCAAATCAGCCATCGTTTCCATCAACCCTGTTGAAGCCAAACCAGATATATAAAACCTCCACCATTTATAAATTTTCTGCAAAGTAATTAAGACCCCAAACCAATCAATTAAACCACCAAATTATGAGAGAACGTAGACCTAAAAAATTAAGGAGCCATGGGTTTTCCCTGGGACTTCTGCTCATGCTGCTGATTGCTTCAGTTGGCGTAAATGCGCAAAGCCGGCAAATTAAAGGCTTTGTAAAAGATGAGGCTGGCAAAGTATTGCCGGGCGCTACTATCACCATTAAGGGTACCAAAAAGGTTACCTCTGCCGACCCTAATGGTATGTTTTCTATAGATGCCGAAAAGGGGAACAGCCTCGAGATTACCTTCGTAGGCTTTGTTACCCAGGATATTGTTGTTGGCGATCAAACCAACCTTGTTGTATCATTAGTGCCACAATTTAACTCACTGAATGAAGTTGTTGTAGTAGGTTACGGTACCCAGAAAAAAGAAAACTTAACTGGTTCTGTTGCTGTAGTTAACGTACAGGATGCGGGTAAACGCGTAACCAACGATGTTGCCCGTGCCTTACAAGGGCAGGTTGCCGGTGTACAAGTAAACGGCTCAGGTGTACCGGGTGATGGCGTATCAATCCGTATCCGCGGTGTAAGTTCGCTGAATAATAACAACCCGCTTTACATTATTGATGGGGTACAAACTCAAACACCCTATGATTTCCCGGTGGGCGATATCGAAAGCATCCAGGTAATTAAAGACGGCTCGGCCGGTGCTATTTATGGTTTCCAGGGTGCTAACGGTGTTATATTGATCACCACTAAAAAAGGAAAAATTGGCCCTGTTAAAATTAACTATAACGCTTACTACGGCAGGCAGTACAACCCGAAAAAGCTTTCGGTTACAGATCGTACCCAATACCAACAAATAGCAGACGCAGCCGAAACTAACGCTGGCTTATCATTGGCTCCGGGTAATGATCCATCATCACCAAGCTATATCACCAATGTAAATACAGACTGGCAAAAAGCAAACTTTACCACCGGTAGTACGCAAAACCACGAGCTTACATTTTCGGGCGGTAATGAATCTACCACCTATAACCTGGCTTTTGGTTACTACAACCAAAGTGGTACAGTAACAGCGGGCCCAAACTACAGGCGCTACAACATGAGCGGCAATTTGCAGGGTAAAAAAGGTATCCTAAGCTACGGTGCCAAAATGGCCTTTACCGAAGCTTATTACAAAAACTTAGCTTACCCACGTTTACATGGTACCGGTAACGAAGTTATAGATATGGTAACCGCCATCCCAACCATGCCGGTTTACGACCCAAGCCGCGAAGGTGGTTACGGTGGTGTTGATCAAAATACTCAACGTGCCATTTCATTAAACGTAATTGGTGTTAACAACCTGATTCAGAATAACAGTCAGCACGATCGTTTTTTGGGTGCTGCATGGGTAGGGTTAGAGTTTTTCAAAAACTTCAAATACCTGTTAAACGTAACGTTTGATCGTACCGATTTCCGCAACTTCTATTTTGAACCAACTTATGATCTGGGTTGGTTTTATCCAAGCACATCTGCCTACCACAGCGATGGCCGCGGCGAAAACTATACCGCACTGATTGAAAATACGCTGAGCTATAAATTCTCAGTGCATAAAAACAATGTGGAATTATTGGCAGGTACTTCGTACCGTCGCGATGCCGCTAATACCATTACAGGTACTGCTACCAATCTAACGCAGCCATATATTTACTCGTTCGATAATGTATCAGATCAAAGCAATACTGCACTATTTGGTAACTCTGCCGAGCGTAAGTTTTATTCGCCGATCTTCGGTCGTTTAAACTACGATTATGCAGGTAAATACCTGTTAACGGCCAACTACAGAAGAGATGGTTCATCACAATTGCGTCCCGAAAACAGGTACGGTAATTTTGCAGGTGCTTCGGTAGGATGGATACTGACTAAAGAAACCATTTTCCACCTGCCAGATGCGATTACCAATTTAAAGCTTCGTGCAGGTTATGGTGTGCAAGGTAATATCAACTCGCTATCAAGCTGGTATCCTTACCAAACCATCGTAAACTCTAACGCCAGTTATGTATTTGGCAACACCCTGGCTGCAGGTACAACCCAAACCCAGGTATTTGACCAAACCAACAAATGGGAGCAAAAGAAGTCGACCAATATTGGTTTAGATTTAAACATGTTTCATGATCGCTTAGCGTTTACGGCCGAGTATTACAACAACAAGATCAACGGTATTTTGCTGGCTGTGCCAATCCCAATTTCTGTAGGTGCAATTAATACACCCACCGTTAATGCGGCTTCATTTACCAATAAAGGTTTAGAGTTTACGGTAACCTATCACAGCAAAAACACAGGCAGCTTCCATTACGATATAAGCGCTAATGCATCAACGCTTAAAAACAAAGTGTTGTCATTAGGTCAGGGCAATAACCCTATCTACGGTGCTTTTAGTAAAACTGCTGTAGGCGGCGAGGTAGGCGAACTGTTCGGCTATCAAACCGAAGGTATTTTTCAAAATGCTAATGATTTAAAAAATCACGCTACCCAGGTTGGTGCCGGTGTAGGTGACGTTAAATTTAAAGATCTAAACGGCGATGGTATTATTACCGATGCCGACAGAACTTATTTAGGATCTGCCATCCCGAAACTTTACTACGGTTTCAACTTCAATGTGGCTTACAAAAACTTCGATGCTACTTTGTTTATCCAGGGAAATTACGGCAGCAAAATAGCTAATGGCGTTTACCAGGCCCTAATGACTGGCCAATACGGTAATCAAAGTACTGATGAGTTAAACTACTGGACCCCGAGCAATACCAATACCAACGTGCCCCGCCCAATCATAGGCGACCCTAATGGTAACGGTAGAAACTCTGACCGGTATATCCAAAGCGGCAACTTTACCCGTTTGCAAACTGCACAGATAGGTTACACCATACCAACAGATCTGCTGAACAGAACGCACGTGTTTAAAACCTTCCGGGTTTATTTATCAGGGCAAAACCTGGCAACTATAACCGGCTACAAAGGTTACGACCCGGATTTTGGTAACGACGGTACACTTAACCGCGGATTTGATTATGGTTCATTCCCTAACCCGCGTACTTTCTTAGTAGGTGTACAAGTAGGTTTATAATTATCAACCATTAACATTAGTAAAATGAAAAATATATACAAGAAAGCAGTAGTAGCCAGTTTAGCACTCTCTGTTTTTGCCATAGGGTGTAAAAAAACGGCCCTTGATACCGTAAACCCTAATGCCCAAACCACAGAAACATTCTGGAAAACATCTGACGATGCGGTTAAGGGTGTCAACGCTGTTTACGGGAGTTTAATTATTGATGGATCATACATGCGTTTTAGCCCGATTGTAGAAAATACACGTGGCGACGATTGTACAAGTAATAGCCCATGGGATCAGATCTATAACATGGGTAAATTTAATATGGCCAGTAGTGGAGATGGTGTGCTGTTCTCTTGGACAGCTTACTATCAGGGCGTTTTAAGAGCCAATGAGGTTTTGCAATACGTTCCGGCAATTAATATGGACGCCGCTTTGAAAAACAGGGTGCTGGGTCAGGCTTATTTCCTGCGTGCCCTGTTTTATTTCCACCTGGCCGATTTTTATAAAAATGTGCCGATGCCACTAACCCCGGCACAATCAAGCGCAGATTATTTTGTTAAGCAATCAACCCAGGACGAAGTATGGGCGCAGGTAATCAGCGATTTTACAAAAGCTAAAGACCTGCTGCCGGTATCGTACGCTAATTTGGGTACGGTTGATGCACAGGTTGGCCGTGCTACCAAAGGCGCTGCGGCAGCATTTTTAGGTAAAACTTATTTGTTTACCAAAAACTATACAGCGGCAGCAGATCAATTTAAATCTGTAATTGATTTAAATATTTATAGCCTGATGCCTAATTATTACGACAACTTCTTCGCCAATTCAGAGAACAATGCCGAGTCAATTTTCGAGGTTCAGTTTTCAAGAGATGCCGGAGGTACCGATCTGGGCTGGGGCGGCGATCCATCATCTGGCTGGGGTAAAACATCTGCACGTGCGGTTACATTTGGTGCGGCCAGTTTTGGTTTTGGCGATGTGCAGCCAAGTGCAGCCTTGTATAACGATTTTCAGTTAGAAAAAACGGTTACAGGTAGTGTTGACCCACGTTTGGATGTAACCATGTATTACAACAAACCGGGCGAAATGCTTTACGGCGTGAGTTTTGCCACTGCTTATGCAGGTAGTTCATCGCTTAACCAGTTGTGGTGCCATAAATACGAGAATGGGGACAGCGGCCAAACCAACGAGTATGACTGGCGCTCTGGCATTAATGAACGTTTGATGCGTTATTCAGATGTATTGTTAATGTATGCCGAGTGTTTAAACGAAACCGGCGCAACTGCACAGGCATATCCATATATTCAGCAAGTGCGTACCCGTGCTAAACTGCCAGATTTGGCTACTACTAAGCCGGGCTTAAGCCAAGCTCAAATGCGTGATCAGATTGCTCACGAGCGGTTCCTGGAGTTTGGTTTAGAAGGTCACCGTTTTGATGATATTCGCCGCTGGGGCTGGTTGCAGGATGCTACTAAATTGGCATATTTGAAAAGCCGCGATCCTGAGTTTAATACTTATGTTGCAGGCCGCGAGTATTTGCCGATACCGCTTACAGAGATACAGACCAATGTTGGCCTTGTACAAAACCCAACTTATTAATTGAGATTGATTTATAAATATAGTTGATTTACTAAGCTGGCCCTGTTGTGGGGCCAGCTTTTACAGCATTAACACAAAACCATTTTATCGTGAAAGCAAAAAAACTTTACTTGTCTCTCCTTTTTTCATGCGGACTAGCTTACGCTTCGCAAGCCCAAACTACCATTACGGTTGCCGCCGGTAATAACCCGGCCGACCCGGTGATCAGTAAATACATTTACAGCCATTTTGCAGAGCATCTGGGCCGTGGTATTTATGGTGGATTTTATGTGGGCGATACCTCAAAGATCCCTAACACAAACGGGGTGCGCAACGATGTGATTGCCGCATTAAAAAAGATGAAAATCCCTTCGCTGAGATGGCCGGGAGGTTGTTTTGCTGATACTTACCATTGGAAAGACGGTATTGGCCCTAAGGATAAAAGGCCAGCCATTGTTAACAAATGGTGGGGTAACGCTATCGAGGATAACAGCTTCGGTACGCACGATTTTTTAAACATGTGCGAACTACTCGGTGCTGATCCATACATGGCCGGTAACGTGGGCAGCGGTACAGTACAGGAACTAGCCGACTGGGTTCAATACACCACATCGGATAATAAAAATCCAATGTCAGACCTGCGCCGTGCCAACGGTCGCGATAAACCATGGAAGGTAAAATTCTGGGGTGTGGGTAACGAAGCCTGGGGCTGCGGTGGTAACATGACGCCTGAATATTATGTAAATGAGTTTAGAAAGTACTCAACTTTTATGAACAATGGCGGCCTGTTCCGTGTGGCATCGGGTGCTAACGTAGCCGATTATCATTGGACAGAAACCCTGATGAAGAACATTCCTAAAGATTTGATCGAAGGGATTGCGCTGCACAGCTACTCATTTGTAGAGTGGAACAAAAAAGGCCCTGCAACAGGTTTTACTGAAGAACAATATTTTAGAACGATGAAAAGTGCGCTGTTTATGGATTCGCTGGTCATCAACCACTCTAAAATAATGGATAAATATGATCCAAAGAAAAAAATAGCCCTTGTTGTTGACGAATGGGGTGGATGGTACGATGTAGAGCCAAACACTAATCCGGGCTTTTTATATCAACAAAACAGCATGCGCGATGCCATGATTGCAGGCGCTACACTAAATATATTTAATAACCACGCCGATAGGGTGCGTATGGCCAACCTGGCGCAATGTATCAATGTACTGCAATCTGTGATCCTGACTGATAAAGACAAAATGATCCTGACGCCAACTTACCACGTGATGGAAATGTACAACGTGCACCAGGATGCTACGCTGCTGCCGCTAACCATCAAGAGTGATGATTATGTTTTTGGTACCGATAAACTACCTGCTATTTCGGCTTCGGCATCGAGAGATAAAAATGGTGTAGTGCATATTAGTTTGGTAAACATCGACCCAAATCATGTGCAGAAACTAGCCTTGAATATTAGCGGAGAGAAATTTAAGGGTGTCACCGGTCGTGTACTGGCATCAGCAAAAGTTGGTGACTACAACTCATTCGCGCAGCCAGACAAAATTAAACCAGAGGTATTTAAAGGCGCATCTGTAAAAGGGGATGTTATCAACATTACCATGCCCACAGCATCTGTTGTGGTGCTTACTTTAAATTAAACGATAACGCAAATAATTGTTTGTGATGGTGAATTTAAAATACTTATTGGCAGCTATCGCCGTATCGGCAATAACGGCTTCGTGCAGTAAAAAGGGCGAGAGCCCATCAACCGGTGGCGGTACCAAAACAGATAGCACCGTAAGCACAACCACGTTTGATATCAACACTATTAATGATACTTATGCAGATGTAGCCCCATTTATTTACTATCCTAAATGGACGGTTTACAACGTGCACGACCCATCTATTAAAAAGTTTGGCGACTACTATTACTGCTACAGCACAGATGTGGGCTATGGTATAGATGTTCGCCTGGGTTTGCAGATTCGTAAATCTAAAGATCTTGTTAATTGGCAATATGTAGGCTGGGTGTTTTCGGCCTTGCCAACTAAAGGCGCTGCTTATATTACCGGCAAAGGTGGTACACCGAACAACTCGTTATGGGCACCCTATGTGTTGAAGTATAATAGCGAGTATCGCTTGTATTACTCGCTATCGTCGCCAACTGCGCGGTTAAGTGTAATTGGTTTGGCAACCGCTACATCGCCCGAGGGCCCTTGGACAGAGAAGGGCGTTGTGGTAACATCGGCCAATGATAATACTACGCAAACCAATGCTATTGACCCTACGGTAGTAACCACTGCGGCGGGCGATCAGTATATGTACTACGGCTCGGCATGGGATGGTATTTACATGTTGAAGTTGAACGCCGGTACAGGTTTGGCTGCAAGCGATGGTGATAAAGGCACCCGCATTGCCAACCGTGGTTTTACAGCAGGTGCCTATAACGGCAATATTGAAGGTGCCGAGGTAATTTATAACCCAACGCTTAACAAATACTTCCTTTTCATCTCTTACGATTGGTTGCAGACCAAGTATAACGTAAGGGTAGGTCGAGGCGATAGCCCGACCGGTCCGTTTTTGGATTATAACGGGCATGATCTGAATACGAATGAAGATCATGGGCCGATGATTGTGGCACCTTATCAATTTGCCGGTCATGGCGGTTGGCAGGGTACTGCCCACTGTGCTGTATTTGATGATGGCAACGGCCAGTATTTTATGGCGCATCAGGGCAGGCCATCAGTAAACTCATACTTTATGGATCTGCATGTGCGCAAAATTTCGTGGACTGCGGATGGTTGGCCGGTGGTATCGCCAGAGCGATATGCTAACGTAACCCAAACCGCCGTTGCATCAACTGATCTGGCTGGAACCTGGGAACGCATCCAATTGGATTACCGTGTGGTGCCGGGTTACGCCGATACACAAACCTCACCAGATTTACAGGTGGCATCTAACATTACCATCGCCGCAGGCGGAACGGCCAGTGGTACCGGTATGACTGGTACCTGGACTTACGCCTCGCCATGGTTACAAATTAAGTGGAGCAACGGCACAACAGAAAATTTAAAAGTAGAGCGAGAGCGCGACTGGGAAAATAAAGTGGCTTCGACCATAATTTTTACTGGATTAAATAATAACGGCATTGCCGTTTGGGGTAAGAAACGATAAATGGATACGTTTAACAATATGAAAAATAGTTTATTAATGCTGGCCTTGGCGGCAAGTACGGCCACATTTGGTCAGGCTAAACAAGCTAAGTCTACGGTTTACGTGGTTAAGGCAGATAGCATAAAAGCGCATGTACAGCCAACCATGTACGGGATATTTTTTGAAGATATTAACATGGCTGCCGATGGAGGTGTATATGCCGAGTTGGTGAAAAACCGCTCCTTTGAATTTTATACCAATTTAATGGGTTGGACCGAGCGCCAAAAAGATGGTGGCAAAGGCAGTGTAAAATTGGTTGACCGTAAGGATGAGCGCCCCGAAAATCCGCACTTTGTTACCCTGGATGTAACTGCCGGAACTTACGGCTTAAATAACGAAGGTTTCCGCGGCATGGGTATCAAGCAGGGCGAAACCTATAGCTTTTCTGTAATGGCACGCCAGCATGCGGATAGCAAAATAAAACTTACGGTTGAACTGGTTGATGCTAAGGGCGCAGTATTTGGCCACGGCGAATTAAGCCCGGATGAAACCAATTGGAAACGATATAATGTAAAGTTTGCGGCTACTGCAACGGTACAAAAAGCAAGCCTGAACCTATGGGCAAAAAATAGCGGATCAATTGATCTGGACATGATCTCGCTATTCCCCGAGCATACCTGGAAAAACAGACCGGGAGGTTTACGTGCCGATCTGGTACAAAAACTGTATGATTTGCATCCCGGTTTTCTGCGTTTCCCTGGCGGATGTATTGTAGAAGGGCGTGATCTGGCAAATCGTTATCAGTGGAAAAAATCAATCGGCGATATTGATAAACGGGAAAACATCATAAACCGTTGGAACACCGAATTTAAGCACCGTTTAACTTCTGATTACTACCAAACCTTCGGCCTTGGTTTTATGGAGTATTTTATGACTGCCGAAGATATTGGTGCCGAACCACTGCCAATTTTAAACTGCGGGATGGCCTGCCAGTTCAATACTGGTCAGTTGGCACCGATGGATCAACTTGATCCTTACTTGCAGGATGCTTTGGATCTGATTGAGTTTGCCAATGGCGGCCCCGAAACCAAATGGGGCAAACTGCGTGCAGATTTAGGTCACCCAAAACCATTTAACTTAAAGCTGATGGGTGTTGGTAACGAGCAATGGGGCGAGCAATATATTGAGCGCTGGAAGGTTTTTGAGAAAGCCATCAAAAGTAAATACCCTTACATGAAACTGGTTTCGAGCGTTGGCCCTGATCCGGACGGCTCTAAATTTGATTTTCTGAATGCTACGCTACGTGGTTTCCATGCCGATATTTTAGATGAGCATTACTACCGTGCGCCGCAGTGGTTTTTAGATAACGTAAAACGCTACGACAAGTACGACCGTAAAGGCCCTAAGATATTCGCAGGCGAGTATGCCGCACAAAGCGTAGCCACTGGTAGCCCCGAAAATAAAAACAACTGGCAATGCGCCATGTCTGAAGCAGCCTTTATGACCGGCCTTGAGCGTAACGCAGATGTGGTAAACATGGCCTCATACGCCCCGCTGTTTGCCCACGTTGATGGCTGGCAATGGACGCCAGATTTAATCTGGTTTGATAACCTGACATCATACGCCACACCTAACTATTATGTGCAGCAATTATACTCGGTAAACAAGGGGACGGATGTGGTGCCAGTAACGCTGAATAACCAAGCGGTTACCGGGCAAAATGGTACTTTTTCATCAGCAGTACTCGACGGCAAAACGCACGAGCTGGTGATCAAAATAATCAATACGACTAAAACAGTACAGCAAACTAGTTTTGTGGTTAAAGGCACTAAGGGCTTAAAGGCAACTGGCACAGTTACCACCCTGCAAAGCAATAATCTGGATGCCGTGAACTCGCTTACTGGTGACGCGGTTAGCCCTAAAAAGCAAAGCATCGCGATAGCTGCTAATAACATTAAGTTGAGTTTGAAGCCCTATTCGTTTAACGTGATTAGAGTTAAGCTTAACTAATATGAAGAAGTTAATCCTTCTACTAATCCTAATCAATTCGGCCATGGCTTATAGTCAGGATTTAAAAACGGGTATTTCGGTGCACGACCCGGTGATGATTAAGCAGGATAGTACCTATTACCTGTTTTGTACAGGTATGGGTATTACCGAGTGGTCATCTAAAGATATGATCCGCTGGAAGCCGGAGAAAAAAATCTTCGATAAAGCCCCGCAATGGGTTTTGGACGATCTGCCCGGTTTTAATAATCATATTTGGGCACCCGATATTTCTTTTTATAACGGGCAATATTACCTGTATTATGCGGTATCTGCCTTCGGTAAAAATACTTCGTCCATAGGTTTGGCTACCAATAAAACTTTAGATCCGGAGAGCAAAGATTACGGATGGGTAGATCATGGTAAAATAATCCAATCGCACCCCGGCGTGGATAATTGGAACGCAATCGACCCTAACTTAATCACGGATAAAGATGGAACGCCTTACCTTGCGTTCGGCTCTTTTTGGGGAGGGTTGAAGATGGTGAAACTATCTAAAGATAGACTGCGCATCGACGAACCTACAACTGCTTTGCCAACTATTGCAAGCAGGCAAAAGCATGATGTTAAAGAAAACCTGCCCGCTGTTGACGGCAACCCGATTGATGCTGGCGGCAATGCAATTGAGGCTCCTTTCATCTTTAAAAAAGGAAAATACTTTTACCTGTTTGCATCGATAGACTATTGCTGCAAAGGGCCAAAGAGTACGTATAAAATGATAGTCGGGCGTTCTAAGAAATTGTTGGGTCCTTATGTCGATGAAAACGGTATGGCGATGGATCAGGGCGGCGGCAGTATTGTATTAGAAGGCGATAAAAACTGGTATGGCCTCGGCCACAATGCGGTGTGTGATTTTGATGGTAAAGATTATTTGATCTTCCACGGATATGACGCTAACGACCGGGGAATTCCCAAACTCATTATCGAGCAAATTAATTGGCAAAAAGACTGGCCTGTGGTGACTGCACCCCCGGCTTCTACTAACTAAGTTATACATGAAATTAAAAGGTTTAATACTGGCCGGCATGGCCTTGTTCGCAGTCGGGCATGTTTATGCTGCCGGTGTGGATACATTAATCCATACCACAGGCAATCCGTTATTTAAGCATGAGTACACGGCCGATCCGGCGGCGATGGTTTATAAAGACAAGGTGTACCTGTATACCGGGCACGATGAAGCATCTGCAGGAAAAAATGGCTATGTAATGCATGATTGGCGCTGCTTCTCCTCATCAGATATGGTGAATTGGACCGAGCATAAAGTACCCCTAAAAGTTACCGATTTTGCATGGGCCAAGGCCGATGCCTGGGCTTCGCAGGTAATTGAACGGAATGGTAAATTTTACTGGTATGTAGCTGTTGAGCATGGCAGCGTCCCTGGTAAAGCTATTGGAGTAGCTGTATCTGATAGTCCGGTTGGGCCGTTTAAAGACGCGCGCGGATCGGCTCTGGTTACTAATGATATGACTAAGGCAGCCACACATTCATGGGATGATATCGACCCAAGTGTTATAATTGATGATGATGGGCAGGCTTACTTGTTTTGGGGTAACGGTATTTGTTACTACGCCAAACTTAAAGCCAACATGACAGAGCTTGACGGACCTATTCAATCCATCAAACTGCCAAATTATACCGAGGCACCATGGATACATAAACGCAATGGCTGGTATTATTTATCTTACGCGTCAGAGTTTCCCGAGAAAATCTCTTATGCTATGAGCCGCAATATCAATGGCCCCTGGGTGTATAAAGGTATCCTGAACGAGATTGCCGGAAACTCAAACACCAATCACCAGGCAATTATTGATTTTAAAGGCAAATCATACTTTATCTATCATAACGGTGCGCTGGCCGATCCAGGTAGTTTCCATCGTTCGGTATGTATAGATTACCTATACTATAATAAAGACGGTACCATTAAGCGGGTAGTAATGACCAGCGAAGGTGTAGGTAAAGTGAAAAATTAATCCGGCTTGAATAAATAACAGGTGCTCCATAAGCAAGCCTAAGCCATCAGTATAAAACTGGTGGCTTTTTGGTTGGCGGTTGTAACTATTGTATGACGTGCTGCACACCTCGGTCTGTTTTTATAAATTAGGTTCATGAAAATCCCTGATCATTATTTAAACTTTAATAACTGGCGAAAAGTAATGCCGGTTGTTTTAGGGCTGATGCTTTGCAACAGCATCTCATTTGCGCAAACGCCGGATAAGGCCGTTATTGATGCCATTGTAAAAGAAGAAACTGATAACTCGCAACTCGAAAAACTGGCGCACGAACTTTTTGACGAGATTGGGCCACGTTTGGTGGGTACTCCGCAAATGAAGCAGGCCAATGACTGGGCCGTTGCTAAGTATAAAAGCTGGGATATTGATGCCCATAACGAAAAATGGGGCGAGTGGCGTGGATGGGAGCGTGGGGTATCACATATTGACATGGTTTATCCGCGTGTAAAATCATTAGAAGGTACGCAGCTGGCCTGGAGCCCGGGTATGGGCAAAAAGACAGTTACCGCCGAAGTGATTATCCTGCCAGATTTGGCCGACTCTGCTGCCTACGCCGCCTGGATGCCAAGTGTAAAAGGCAAATTTGTAATGGTATCAATGAAGCAGCCAACCGGCAGGCCAGATTATAACTGGCAGGAATTTGCGCTGAAAGAATCATTCGAAAAAATGAAAGCCGAGCGTACCGTCCAGACAGATGCCTGGAAAAAGCGGATTGCCAAAACAGGTTATACTACTAAAACATTACCGGTAGCGCTTGAGAAAGCTGGTGCCGCTGGTATCTTAACCAATACATGGTCAGCCGGGTTTGGGGTTGATAAGATCTTTAGCGCTTATACCAAAACAATACCTACTGTCGATATCGGCTTAGAAGATTATACCTTGCTTTACCGCTTGTCAGAAGGCGGCAATATCATCCCTAAATTGAGCATCCATACAGAATCGAAAGAGCTGGGTGTTGTGCCAACCTTTAATACCATTGCCGAGATTAAAGGATCAGAAAAACCGGATGAGTATGTGATGCTATCGGCCCACTTCGACTCATGGGATGGTGGTACTGGGGCTACAGATAACGGCACAGGTACGTTAACTATGATGGAAGCCTTACGTCTGCTGAAGAAATTTTATCCTCACCCAAAACGCACCATATTAGTTGGCCATTGGGGCAGCGAAGAAGAAGGCCTGAATGGCTCACGTGCTTTTGTAGAAGATCATCCAGAAATAGTTAAAAACTTACAAGCATTGTTTAATCAGGACAATGGTACCGGCCGTGTGGTTAACCTATCGGGACAAGGTTTTGCTGATTCTAAAGACTATCTAACCAGATGGCTTGCCGCTGCACCAGATAGTTTGAAAAACCGTATTAAAACAAGCTTCCCTGGTACACCGGGTGGTGGCGGATCTGATTTTGCTTCGTTTATAGCCGCAGGTGCACCGGGCTTTTCGTTAGGCTCGTTGAACTGGTCGTACGGGTCATACACCTGGCACACCAACCGTGATACTTACGACAAAGTTATTTTCGATGATCTGCGCAACAACGCTATGTTAGCTGCTATTATGGCCTACATGGCTAGCGAAGATCCGGCTAAAACATCAACCGTAAAAACCGAAGGCATTAAATGGCCGGTTCCGGTTAAAGCCATAAGAAGAGGTGGGTTAGATAAGTAAATCAAGCTAAAACTCTTAATTAGACGAAAAGCCCTCAGTTTATGCTGAAGGCTTTTTATGTTTTTAGAATTGGGGCTTAATTAGGGTCTGATCATTTCAACGTGGTCTATGCCATCTTCGTCATAATGCTCACCATCAACAATAAAACCTAGGCGTTCGTAAAATTTGATAGCGTAAGCTTGTGCACCAATCCGGATAGGTTGCTTGCCGAATACCAGTTCGCATTCATCGATAGAAGCCTGAACTAATATTTTGCCTGCACCGGTGCCCCTAACATTCTGACTGGTGATAATGCGGCCAATAGAAATTTCATCGTAAGATACCCCGGCAGGTACCAGGCGCGAGTAAGCCACCAGCTCATCGCCGGCGTAAAGCATCACATGGTAACATTTTTGGTCTTTGTTATCCGGTTCCAGAAAAATACAATTTTGCTCAACCACAAATACCTCGCTGCGGAGGCGTAGTATATCATACAGTTCAAAAACACTAAGTTCTTGAAATGGCTTGCAAATTTTAGTATACTCCATATTATTTAATGGCGCAAAATAATGCTTTTATTATAAATGTACCCTATATCAGCCCAAAGGCGCGGGCATATTGCACTAGCTCCATACTGGTATCTACATTTAATTTTTTGCGGATGTTGCGGCGGTGGGTTTCTGCCGTGGTGTACGAGATGTGCATCATCCCGGCAATTTCGCTGGTATTAAAACCAAGGGCTACGTGTTTAAGTACTTCCTTTTCGCGCTTGCCCATTTTGCTGAATAGCTGGTATTTTTCGCGGATAAAATTATTGTCCTGCCTTATTTTCTGCGCCTGGATAATCAAATCCGGGACCTGATCAATACGGGTACCAATTACAATGGTTAATATTGGCTTGCCGGTTTCATCCCAGGCAAATATTCTAAAATCCACCATGTTCCAAACCCATGTGCCATCTTCTTCTACATATTTTACCTGTTGAAAGTAAGAGAAGGTCTCGTCAGGGTCGTTGCGTTCAATTAGTTCTTTTAAACGTGGTAAGTATTCGGCTATATCTTCGGGCGGATAATAAACTTCTATATACTTTGATCCTAATTCTTGGAGAGCTTCTAACGTGGTATCAATTTTTTTTAAGCCGTTGGGCGATAGATATACCACATTAAAATCAATATCATGTATTACAACAACTCCAGGCAGGTAGGGTGATATTTCATGTATGGACTGGATTCGGGCTTGTATTTCTGGCGGGTACTTTTCTATGTTAGGTATAGGCATTCCTTTATTTTAACTATTAATAGCAATATAAGGCATTTATTATAATCAAATTACCTGTTTCCAAGTATTGTCCGCTTTTTGTTCATATGGTAATTTGGTGGTGTTGAGTTTGGGGGGCTTCCTTACTCAGCAATTGCTTGATAACGATTGCGATAATGGTTACAGGTGGGGTTAAATGACTTAATCAGTATTAGATTTAACTAAAAAAAGAAAGCCCCCTGGCACTCGCTGCTGGGGGACTTTCAACCTAAACCTTATCACAATAGGTAAGCAAGAATGCTTACTTGCTATTAAAAACGATAAACTATTTCGAATAGTATTTATTTGTAACGAAAAAAGCTTTTAGTCGACCACTGAGAGCTTTTTGCGTTACATTAATTTGTAGTTAAGTAATTTATTTTCAATTGGTTTTGGCTAATGAATTGTATTGAAAAAAATGTATTTTTACTTCCGAAAATGAACCGTAACCGTCCACATCGTTATAAAAGTGTAAGTAAAAAATGGCTGTACCTGGCTGTTGTATTACTCACATTACTAAGTATTTCAGGCTTAGCGATTCCCGGGCAGGCCAAACTTTTTGCACAGCAAACCACACGGTTTGTAAGTAAACCCAAGGCGATTAAAAAAAGCATTACTTATCAGCGTGCTTTATGCCATGTTAAGCCAGAAACCAAATCGGGTTTTGGGCTATTTTTGCTGTTGTTTGATATCGATTTAAGTAAACTGCATGGTGAGCGTAGCAAAGTAAAGTCGGCTTGTTGCGCTTGTATAAACTCCGCGCAATCTAAAATCTTCTATCATACTAAAACCATTCTTCAGGCCTCAGCGGATGCGCCTGCTCTGCCTTTAGCATAAATCTTTCCATTTATCGCCTTAGCGATTTTCAATTTATTTATTCAAGGTGTATGATTTGCTGCTTTATTGTATGCAGTATGGGCATGTAGTTTTCAAAATTTCAGAACATGAAGATTTTCAAAAAGGTGATCCGTTTAATTGGGCTTATCTTGTATATGACATTGGGCGTAGCAGGTATTGCCATAGGTGTCATTGCGCCCGCACTTATTAAAAATAGAAGGTTATTTATTGATAACGAAGTTAAAATAGAACTGGTTGAACAAAAGGAAAAAGCTGATAGAGGGGAGGCTTATTAATATAATTATTCTTTTATCTGTTAATGTTGATTTTTGAGTTTTCATGATGTTCTTATTATTGATCAAAAGTCGAGGTGGCATTGCCATATCACTTACCAAAGGCCTCTGCATGCGACACTTCGAGAGCCTCGGTGTAACAGTCATTTTTCACAGTATCGAATAATCGTCCAGTTCGTCGACTAAACCAACCTATACGTCGATTAATCCTGCAGTACACCCAAAGATGAGAATTAGTTGACAGTTGATACCGCCTAAAAGTCGTTCATTTGTCTGACGGAAATGTCAAACTAAGTAATAAAAAAATGGCTGTAAGGGATACAGGGGCAGAACAGTTGATAAAAGATACTGCAAAACGAATGTTTTTTGCGGAAGGCAAAATGAATGCGACCACGCAGGATATTGCCGATGCTGCCGGTGTAACCCGTACGCTGGTTAACTATTACTTCCGCTCTAAAGAGGCCTTGTTTAAACAGGTATTCGATGAATCCATGCACGATATGGGACGCCGCATGGACGAAGTATTGGTAGCTAACATCGATTTTCAGAAAAAGATAGAAAATTTTATTGAGCTATTTTACACCCAGTTAACTGCTTACCCTTACCAGGAGGCTTTTATGATTAGCGAGATTAACTCATATGGTTTTGATATCCCACATAAACAACGTTCGCCGGTGTTAGAGAAGTTTCTAAAAGAAATTCAGGCACAAATGGATTTGGGTGTTGTAAAAAAAATGAAACCCATTAATTTTTTAATCAACCTGTTTGCCTTAATGGCATATCCATTGTTAACCCGCCCGCTGTTTAAAATCGTGTTCGAAATTACTGACCCACAATATGATAAGTTAATGCATAGCCGAAAGAAAATGATAATCGATATGCTGTTTAATTAATAATTTTTTTGCCTTAAAATTGACGGTAGTGTCAAACTAAAACTTCAAATACAAACATCAACACACACAAACTCTATATGAATTCCCAATTAATAAAAATGAAGAAAGCTATCTTCCCGGGCACGGTATCGGCCCTGGCTATACTCGTTTTATCGTCATGCGGTGGTGGCCAAAAGCAGGGCATGGGCGCTGGTCCTGGTGGGCCACAGCCACCGGCAAGCTACCAGGTATTTACCGTTGCCCCGCAATCTGCCACGCTTAACAGCGACTATCCCGCCACCATGCAGGGCGAGCAAAATATCGAGATCCGCCCCAAAGTAGATGGCTTCGTAGATAAGATTTATATCGACGAAGGTTCGGTAGTTAAAAAAGGCCAGCTATTATTTCGCATCAGTGCGCCGCAATACCAGCAGGATGTAAATAACTCAGCGGCAGCAATCAGCAGTGCCGAGGCCGATGTTAGCGCAGCACAGTTAGCGGTTGATAAAGCTAAACCATTGGTAGAGAAAGACATCATCAGCCATTACGAATTAGAGTCAGCAGAATATACGCTTACCGCGCGTAAAGCTGCCCTTGCTCAGGCTAAAGCAACTTATAACACGGCTAAAGTTAATTTAGGCTATACCGAGATTGCCAGCCCTGTAGATGGCGTGGTAGGTACATTGCCTTATAAAATAGGTAGTTTGGTAAGCAGTACCAATACCAGCCCTTTAACTACGGTATCAAACATTGGCAAAGTGTATGCTTATTTCTCATTAAACGAAAAGCAATTGCTTGATTTTTCGAGAACTGTAAAAGGAAGCACCCTGAATGAAAAACTGGCTAATACACCAGCAGTAACACTGATCCTGTCAGACGGTACCACTTACCCGGAAAAAGGCCGTGTAGAAACTATTGCAGGTTTAATTAATACTGAAACCGGTTCGGCTAGTTTCCGGGCTGCGTTCCCTAACCCAGTTCATTTATTACGTAGTGGTAGCAGCGCTAGCGTACGTATCCCACAAACGATTAAAGATGGTATCCTGATTCCGCAACGTTCGGCTTATGAGTTGCAGGGTAAGCACTTTGTTTACAAGGTTGATGCCACCGGTTTAGTTAAGAGCACCGAAATTGAGATAATGGACCTTACAGCGGGTCAATTTTATGTAGTAACCAGCGGATTAAAAACAGGTGATAAAATTGTTTATGATGGTAACAGCTCATTAAAAGATTCGGCTAAAGTTAAGCCCGAAGAAATTGATGCTAACAAGGTTTATCAGGACATTAACAAATAACCGAGGCTTTCTTAACTGATGGATGCCGTGAGGCATTCGTCTTCAAATATTCAACATAAACAATTATTATGTTACGCAAATTTATAGAACGGCCGGTACTATCTACCGTAATATCGGTCATCATTGTAATACTGGGTATACTGGGGCTAACCTCGTTACCTATCTCTCAATACCCCGAAATTGCCCCGCCAACTGTACAGGTTTCAACCTCGTACCAGGGTGCCAACGCCGATGTGGTAATGAACAGCGTTATCGTACCGCTGGAAGAGCAGATAAACGGTGTAGAGAACATGACCTACATGACATCTACCGCCAGTAATGATGGTACCGCCACCATTACCGTATACTTTAAACTGGGTACAGATCCCGATCTGGCTGCGGTAAACGTGCAAAACAGGGTATCAAAAGCTACCAGTTTACTACCGGCCGAGGTTACCAAGGCCGGTGTTACCACTGCAAAACGCCAAAGCAGTATGGTGATGATCTTCTCTTTATACAGCGAGAATAAATCATTCGACCAAACCTTTTTGCAGAACTACGCCAACATTAACCTGTTGCCGCAAATCAAACGGATTAGCGGTGTTGGTGATGCGAGCGTGTTTGGTTCTAAAGATTACTCGATGCGGATCTGGTTAAAACCGGATGCCATGGCTACTTATGGTTTAATTCCCGATGACGTAAACAATGCGCTTGCCGAGCAAAATGTTGAGGCTGCGCCGGGTAAGTTTGGCGAAAACAGTAACCAATCTTTCCAATACACTATTAAATATAAAGGCCGTTTAAAAACACCTGCCGAGTTTGAGAACATCGTAATCAAATCAACAGGTAACGGACAAATATTAAGGCTGAAAGATATTGCCCGCATTGAACTGGGATCACTAAGCTATTCGAGCAGTACCTTAACCAACGGCTACGAATCTATTGGTGTGGCTATCAACCAAACCGCGGGATCAAATGCGCATGAGTTGATTAAGCAGCTGGAAACAACTATTGAAGCTTCTTCTAAATCTTTCCCTCCGGGAGTTCACTATTCATCTTTATTGAATGCGAACGACTTTTTGGATGCCTCGATTGAAAAGGTAATCCACACGCTGATCGAAGCCTTTATATTGGTATTCATCGTGGTATTTATCTTCTTACAAGATTTTAGGTCGACATTAATCCCAGCCATTGCGGTACCTGTGGCCATTATAGGTACCTTCTTCTTCCTCAACCTATTTGGGTTTACAATCAACTTGCTTACGCTGTTTGCATTGGTACTTGCGATAGGTATTGTGGTGGATGATGCCATCGTGGTGGTCGAGGCTGTGCACGCCAAGCTGGATCATGGTTATAAATCGGCCCGAAAAGCAACCATTCGTGCCATGGACGATATTAGCGGGGCGATCATCTCTATTACTTTGGTAATGGCGGCCGTATTTGTTCCGGTATCATTTATTACGGGTTCGGCAGGGGTGTTTTACAAACAGTTTGGTTTAACGCTAGCGATCGCGATTGTTATTTCTGCGATAAACGCTTTGACTTTGAGCCCTGCGCTTTGTGCCTTGTTACTGAAACCGCATGATGAAGATCAGCATCATAAAACTACCTACCTGCAACGTTTTTATAATGCCTTTAACACCTCGTTCGAGTCTGTTACCGGTAAGTACAAACGCTCTGTAAACTTCCTGATTGGCCGTAAATGGCTGGCTGGCTTGGGTATTGTGGCCTTTGCAGGTATCTTCTGGTTTTTGCTGAAAACTACGCCAACCGGTTTCGTGCCTAATGAGGATCAGGGCGTGTTGTTTGCCAATATCAGCTTACCGGCCGGTGCCTCGTTAGAGCGTGGTGCGGTTGTAGCCAAAGAGGTGGATGCCATTATCCATAAACTACCGGAGGTTGAAATGACGCTGCAAATTACCGGTCAAAACTTTATTGCCGGTGCGGGCGGATCATACGCAATGATCGTTATCAAACTAAAACCATGGGATCAGCGTAAAGAAAAAGGGCAGGATTTAACCAGCTTAACCGGCAAATTATTCGGAATGAGCTCTGGTATTAAAACTGCGCAGGTATTATTCTTTGCGCCGCCAACACTGCAAGGTTTTGGTAACAGCAACGGTTTCGAGTTCCAATTACAAGATAAAACAGGCGGTGATATCAGCAAGTTTGCAGATGTAAGTAACAAGTTTGTAGCTGCGCTAAATCAACGCGCGGAGATTCAGTACGCGGCAACTTCATTCAATATTAACTTCCCGCAATACCAGGTTGATGTTAATGTGGCTAAATGTAAAGATGCCAATGTTTCTGTAAGCACCGTACTGGGTACGCTGCAAGGTTATTATGGTGGTTTGTATGCCTCAAACTTCAACGAGTTTGGTAAGCAATACCGCGTAATGATTCAGGCTGATGCGCAATATCGCGGTACGCCCGAAAGTTTGAATAAGATCTATGTGCGCAATACTAATAATGTAATGTCGCCTATTTCTGAATATGTTACGCTGAAAAGGGTATACGGGCCTGAAGCCATTAACCGTTTCAACTTGTTTACATCCATCGCTATACAGGGTTCGCCTAAGCCGGGTTATAGCTCTGGTGATGCCATTAAGGCTATTGAACAGGTTGCTGCACAAACACTGCCTGTTGGTTACAGCTACGAGTACTCTGGCTTAACCCGCGAGGAGCTATCGAGCGGAAGCCAGACCATCTTCATCTTTATGCTGTGTCTGATCTTTGTTTACTTCTTGCTAAGTGCGCAGTACGAAAGTTATATCCTGCCTTTTGCCGTATTGCTTTCATTGCCTATCGGTTTGGCTGGTGCTTTCATTTTTGCTAAGATCTTCGGGGTAGAGAATAACATTTACTTACAGATCACGCTTATTATGCTCATCGGTTTGTTGGCAAAAAACGCCATCCTGATCGTAGAGTTTGCCGTAGCGCGTCGCCGCCATGGTTTAAGCATTGTAGAAGCTGCCGTAGAAGGTGCAACCGCACGTTTAAGACCAATTTTGATGACTTCATTTGCCTTTATCCTGGGCTTGGTTCCGCTGATGGTTGCATCTGGTGCAGGTGCTGTGGGTAACCGCTCTATCGGTACGGGTGCTGTGGGTGGTATGTTGATTGGTACGCTGTTCGGCTTGTTTGTAATCCCGGTATTGTTCATCATTTTCCAAAGCTTGCAGGAGCGCATTAGCGGTACACCGAAGTTTATCCCGGTAGTTGATGACGTGGAAGAAGAGGACGAAGAAGTTGCACAAGCATAAGCACGATTGATTATTAAAGCATTTAATAAAATGACAACAAAATATTATAAATATATCGCCCTCGTTTTTGCCGGGGGAATGATCGTGGCTTCGTGCAACGTATCTAAAAAATACAAACGCCCCGATGTGACGGCCAGCAACCTGTATCGCGATAGCACAAACGCAGATACCACCTCAATGGCCAACCTGCCGTGGAAATCGCTTTTCGCCGATACGGTTTTGCAGGGTTTAATACAAGAGGGCATTAACAATAACTTAGACTTGCGTACCGCGGTATTAAAAATTGCCGAATCGCAGGCCACCTTACGTTCGGCTAAAATGGCTTACTTCCCAACTTTGGATGCCTCAGTGCAGGCAACCAAGGCTAAGTCGTCGCAAGCGGCTTTAAATTTCCCTGCTGGTATCGGGATTAACCTTAACACCACCACATACCAGGCAGCACTAAGTGCCAGCTGGGAGGTAAATGTTTGGGGCCAGTTAAGCAGTTTAAAACGCCAGGCCGTAGCCAACTTTTTGGAAAGTGAAGCCAACAAACGCGCCGTGCAAACGCAACTGATCGCAGATATTGCTAATGATTATTATACGCTATTAGCTTATGACCAGCAATTGGCTATTACTCAGCAAACGGTAAAAAACCGCATTGAGGATGTACAAACCATGAAAGACTTGAAAGAAGGCGCCGTGGTAAATGGTGCAGCCGTGGTTCAAAGTGAGGCTAACCGCTATGCGGCTGAGGTTACTATCCCCGATATTAAACAAAGCATCCGCGAAACAGAAAATGCCCTGAGCATCTTGCTGGCGCGTGCGCCGGGGCCTATCAAACGCAGTTCGATAACTGAGCAGCAACCTCTGTCTGACCTGAAAGCTGGTTTATCAACCCAGTTATTGCGCAACCGTCCCGACGTACAGGCTTCGGAGTTTGCATTCCGCTCGGCGTTTGAGAATACTAACGTGGCACACTCTTATTTTTACCCAACGTTAACTATTACTGCCGAAGGGGGGCTATCAACCTTGCAGTTAAAAAACTTCTTTGATAACTCTATATTTTACAACCTGGTGGGTGGTTTAACCCAGCCTATATTTAACAGAGGGCAAAATAAATCGCGTTACCATATTGCGCAGGCGCAACAGGCAGAGGCATTCAATACCTTCCAACAGACTATCTTAACAGCTGGTCAGGAAGTATCAAATGCATTGTACTCTTATGAAAATGCAATATCAAAACAACAAACCAGGCAAATGCAGCTAGCTTCTTTACAAAAGTCGGTTGAATATACAAAAGAGTTGCTTCGATACAATTCGTCTACCAATTATACAGACGTGTTAACATCAGAGCAAAGTTTATTAGCTGCTCAATTGAGCGGTGTAAGTGATAAGCTACAGCAATTGCAAGCCATAGTTAACCTTTACAGGGCTTTGGGCGGCGGATGGAAATAGAGAATGAGTGATTGATTTAATTTGATTTAGGGACGGATCTGTAATGGATCTGTCCCTTTTTCGTTTTTAAGTTATGAATGAGTGAGTGAGCCAAAATTTCGCGCGCGTCTTTGACGCGTGCGGACTGGTAGGGTATTTGTAATGCCCGTTGTAGTTTGGAGCATGCCGCTTAAGCACGCGTTGAAAACGCGCGCAAGGGGCTGAATTGTTTCGTACCTCAATGACGTGTTTGAAGGAAGGTTTATCCCCTCGGTTTCAAATTCACATTCTCCGGTGGCAATGGAATAAACTCAGTTTCACCCGGCACTTGCGGAAACTTCTGTTCCTGCCAATCTTTTTTAGCTTGCTCTATCAATGCGTAATCTGATGCCACGAAGTTCCAGTAAATGAAGCGCTGCTCGGGTAGCGCATCGCCACCGAAAAAATAGATGGTTGTATTTTCATTCATGGTAAACTCGCAAAGCTGGCTGTCCTTGGCAACTAATAATTCTTTGGGTTCGAAAGTGGTGCCGTCGTTCTCAATACTACCTTCTAAAATGTATAACCCGGCTTCACCGTAAAGGTCTTTACCGATTTTAACCGTTTGCTTCCTGCTACTTTTCAACTCCAAAAAATATAGCGGACTAAATACCGGTACAGGCGATTTCTTATCCATAAATGCCCCGGCTATCAGTTTATATTGAACCCCGTCTTGGTCCCAGGCGGGTAGTTCTTCTACATCAGCATGGAAAAATGACGGTTCCATTTGCTCCAGTTCTTTGGGTAAGGCCACCCAGATCTGTAAGCCATGCAGGTTTTTTTCGCTGTGGCGAAGATATTCTGGCGCTCGCTCAGAGTGGGTGATGCCTTTGCCGGCGGTCATCCAATTTACCTGGCCTGGTTTAATTTCCATTTCTGTACCCAAGCTGTCTTTGTGCATAATGTTGCCTTCGAATAAATAAGTGAGGGTTGACAGGCCAATATGCGGGTGCGGCGCTATATCTAAGTTTTCTTCGGCTTTCAAAGCGGCCGGTCCCATATGGTCTATAAATATAAAAGGGCCAACCATGCGCTTGTCTTTAAAGGGCAGCAGCCGACCAACCATAAAATTGCCAATATTACGTGGGCGTTCTTCGATAATAAGATTGATGTTTGACATGTGAACTGCAAATTAAATTCAATACAAGATAATCAAAATAGGAATGTTTGTGTTGAGGTAGGAGAATGGGATCGCAATATCGTGGACGAAAAAGGCGACTAGCAAATCAAACTTTAATAACAATAACTTAGCAGCATGAACATTTATCAGCAAGCCGTTCGGCTTAGGGCAAGGACAAGAGGATTCCATATAATAACTGATGAAGTATTACAGGCACTCCCTGAATTACGCGAGTTGAAGACCGGAATTTGCCAGGTTTTTATTCAGCATACTTCTGCTTCATTAACTATTAATGAGAATGCCGATCCTACTGTACGGATGGATTTCGAGATGTATTTTAATAAGGCCGTGCCCGAGAATGATCCAGATTACAGGCACTATGACGAGGGCTCGGACGATATGCCCGCGCATTTAAAAGCTGCCATGCTGGGTAGTTCTGTAATGATCCCTATCCGTAATGGTCGCTTAGCATTAGGCACCTGGCAGGGTATTTACCTGTGCGAGCACCGTAACCATGGCGGTAGCCGCGGCATTGTAATTACCGCCTGGGGTACTGTTTAATAAGATATATAATGAAGGGCCCCGTCACTACTCGGGACCCTTCGAACTCAACTGATTTGAACACTCAATAAACACAACGGTTTAAAGCTCTTCTCCGTGCTGACTGATGTCGAGCCCGGCAATTTCTTCCTCGGCAGTTACGCGTAGCGGACTAATTAAGTCGGTTACTTTAAGCAACAACAATGAGCCGAAAAACGCAAATGCCGATACAGCCACTAAGGCTACCATGTGGGTGAAAAATAAATGAGTTTCGCCATAAAATAACCCATTACCTGTTGCATTGCCGCCGTTTACATTTTGATGCGCAAACACACCGGTTAGCAGCATACCCATCATGCCGCCAACACCATGACAAGGAAATACATCTAAAGTATCATCGATAGATGTTTTGCTGCGCCACATTACCATCAGGCTGCTCACTATTGATGATACGATACCAATAACCAGCGAGAGGGGTATACTAACAAAGCCGGCCGCGGGAGTAATAGCCACAAGACCAACTACTGCGCCAATACAAGCTCCCATAACTGTAGGCTTTTGTCCTCTTATCATCTCGAAAAATATCCATGCCATTGCCGCCGCTGCAGATGCCGTGGTAGTAGTAGCCAATGCTGTAGCTGCTAAAGTACCAGAACCCAATGCCGACCCCGCGTTAAAGCCAAACCAACCGAACCAAAGCAAACCTGTACCTAATAATATATAGCTGATGCGTGCCGGGTTATGCGCTTTATAGTTACGTTGTTTTAGGTACAGCGCAGAAGCCAAAGCTGCCCATCCGGCCGACATGTGTACCACGGTCCCACCCGCAAAATCCAGTACGCCGGCTTTAAACATTAACCCATCCGGGTGCCAAGCGGAGTGCGCCAATGGGGCGTAAATGATTACGATAAACAAGCAAATAAAAATAAGGTACGAGGTAAAGCGAATGCGTTCGGCAAAAGCACCCGTTATTAAAGCAGGTGTAATCACTGCAAACTTAAGTTGAAACATGGCAAACAATACCAACGGGATAGTTGGGGCTAACTTCCAGGTGGCGTTGCCCAGCATGCCCTTCATCATAAAAAAGGTTGCCGGGTTACCGATAACGCCATGGAACGAATCGCCAAAAGCCAGGCTGAAGCCAAAGATTACCCAGATCACAGTGATAACGCCCATACACACAAAGCTTTGCATCATGGTAGAGAGTACATTTTTTTTACTTACCATGCCGCCATAGAAGAAGGCCAGGCCGGGTGTCATTAATAGTACCAGCGCGGTTGCGGTAAGTAGCCAGGCAGTATCGCCCGAGTCTATTTTGCTGTCTTTTACAGTAACGGTATCAATAGATGGAAATACGAGCGCAAGCACTATAATAAGCGCCAGTATGATAAAAGGTAAAATCTTTTTCATTTGTTAGTTTTTGAAAATGGTGCACCCGTGCAGGCCCGATAAAATGAGCTGCCTGGGCATGGGTTTAGTGATTGTTAATAGAGATGAATAGGGGAGAAATACCTCGTAAAGTAAACGCGCGCATACGCCATTATGCGCAATGCCATGGCATCCGCATAGGGATGCTTAGGGCATGGAGCGTTACAAAAACAATAAAAAGTATTTCAAAAGGGGGGTATCACCAAAAAACGTGGAAGGGGAAAAGAATAAGCTTGCTCGAGCTTAAATGCCCGGCACCAACGCTTAAAAAAGTTATAGTTAACGATTTATAGCCTGTATAAAAATAGCCTGCATTAAGCAGCAGCGACTTTACAAAACTACCGCCGCGTTGTGATTGCGCCCTATAAATTTGAAAAGTGCAATTTAAACCTAAAAAATAAATGTAGTGAGTGCGATTATTTTTAGCCGTGCCCAAAAGGGCTTTGTGCGATGGATTTGAGTAAACAGAATTACATATTTTGCCGTCTTCGCTTTTTAATTGGGTGGCGAAGACGATAGAAAAAAGAAAAATAAGTTTAAAAAACCTGTAATTCATTATTATTTATGCAATATTGTTTGTTTTTTTTACCAAAATAAACAATTTATATAATTTATTTAGATTTTTATCTGATTAAACTCGCATATTATATGTCTTTTTATGATTTTATTAATTTATGTATATTTTTTTCAGGTATTTGATGATATGAATTAAGATATAACGACGGGAGATTAAATTGTATGCTAGTTTTATATTTCGCTATGCTTAAATAAAGTATTCTTGAGATAATTGATAAGTTTTCCCTCGTAATTCCCTATTTGTAATTACTTATTTAAGGAATTAAAAAAAATGCAATCATGTGTTTTTTTTAGTTTTTATTTCTCTAGCTTTAGATTAATAAACACAATTAATAAACTTAAATCTTATTTAATTATGGATGCATTTATAGGAGAAATCAGAGCTCTCCCGTTTACTTTTGTACCTTACGGCTGGATACTTTGCGATGGTCAAAATTTAAACATAAATCAATACCAGGCACTGTTCGCCGTTATTTCATACCAATATAACGCAACTCCTCCAACCGGCACATTTTCAGTACCTAATCTGCTTGGGAAAACAGGAGTAGGTGCTGGCACAGGGCCAGGATTAACACCGCGAACAAACGGGCAAGCTGGCGGTACAGAAACTGTGCAACTTACTGCAGCACAAATACCAATTCATACACATAGCTTTACAGGTGCTGTAGGTGGTGCCAATTTTAGAAAACCTGTACCCTCTGATACTACTTTTTATTTAACAAATACGGGCTATGGGCCAACAGGTGCAACAACTTTTACGGCCGCGTCAGGTTATACAGGCACAATGCCGAGTATTGGTTTAAATCCTGCAAGTATTAGCAGTGTAGGTGGTGTAGCTGCTACAAACACCGCGGCTCCTCACGAAAACAAACAACCATACCTTACTTTAATGTATTGTATTTGTTATAATGGAAACTATCCTTCAAGAAGTTAATTAACCAAATCTTATCAAAAAATTTTAACCAATAAATTATGGCAGATTATTATTTAGGAGAAATCCGCATGTTTACCTGCTCTTATGCGCCACAAACTTGGCACCTTTGCGATGGTACTATGTTAAACATACAGCAAAACGCTGCATTATACGCTTTAATAGGTACTCAGTTTGGCGGCGATGGCCAAACAACTTTTGCATTACCCGATTTAAGAGGGCGTACTATAGCAGGTATACTTCCAAGCTCACCGAGTTTTCAAAAAGTTGGCACAAAAGGGGGGATAGAGGGCGAAGTGCTTACCCTTGCCGAAACACCGCCTCATACACATGTTTTTGGGGTTAGCAATACAGCAGGTAATACTACATTTGCCGGCAAAATATTAGCCGAACCTGTTGGACCAAGTGGTACCCAGGTTAATATTTACAATACAAATGCTTCTGCCCAAACTACATTAAACACTGCAACTATTGGCAGCGCAGGCGGTGGCGCAGCGCATAATAATATGCAGCCTTTTACAACTATAAATTATTGTATTGCGATACAAGGGGATTTCCCGCAAAGAAACTAATGTCATAAACCTTAATTACAATTAATATGGATTACTATTTAAGCGAGATTCGCATTTTTGCCGGTAACTATGCTCCTGTAGATTTTAAATTGTGTGATGGTTCTCTACTGCCTATCAATAGTTATCAGGCATTATTCACCTTAATTGGCACCAAATATGGTGGCGATGGGGTTAACACATTTGGCTTGCCAGACCTTCGTGGTCGGCTCCCTGTTGGACAGGGAACAGGAACAGGTTTAACACCACGTTTGATGGGTAGCACGGGCGGTGCCGAAACTGTAGCGGTAGATTCAACCCAAATACCTGCACACAGCCATAATTTTGTTGTAAGTACGGTGCCTGCTAATATTTCTCAAAGTACTAACGCACCTACCGGTTCTTCTTATCTTGGCGTAGCAGCTTCTAATGCCGGGGTTGGTGTAGCTTACATATCAGCAAGTGCAACAGGAGTGTCAACAGCCGATTTAAACAGTGGTGCGGTTATAGCAAATCCAGGTGGCCAGGCACATAGTAACCTTATGCCTTTTGGATGTATTACTTATATTATATGTGTTCAGGGACTTTTTCCGATGCAGAATTAATTCTTCTCTATATTGAACATACCAGGCATCAGAATCGGTGTTATTTCTAACACCGATTCTTTTATTCCGTTTACCTATACACTTGCTACTCAAGGGGTACTGGCGCATGTCTTTTTTAGCCCATCAGCAGATCAGTTTGTAAACCAAAAAGTGGCAGCTTTTATTCAGCAAACTAAAATTCCTTATACCGAAGAAAGAAATACCTCAAAAGATATTTACCAGTGGCTGCAAAATGGCAATTATGATGTATGTTTTGTTTTAGGCTATGCAAATTTGATAAAGCTCGATCGTCTGAAACAACAATCTACCCAATTATTTAATATCCATTTTGGCCCTTTACCTGGCTTTAGGGGTGCTGTACCTGTATTTTGGCAATTAAAATACGGAATGGATACTGTAGGCCTTGCTATTCACCGGTTATCAGAAAAATTTGATGATGGCCCCGTTGTATGGGCAAAAAGCACCCCCAGCCTTCCATATTATAATTATCAGGTTGTAAATGATGTATTGGGGCAGCTTTGTGTAGAAGGAGTGTTCTATATTTTAAATCTGCTGATGCAAAGGATGCCTTTACCAACCATTGGTGCCAGTATGCCTATGGCCTATCAAAAGCGCCCGGGTTTAAATGATGTAATGATTAATTGGGGGCAGATGGATGCACCGGAAATTTGTAACCTAATCAAAGCTTGCAACCCCTGGAACAAAGGAGCCCTTAGTATTTTTAAAGAACAGGAAGTTAAATTACTGGATGCTATAATTGTTACAGAACAGTTTGCCAACAATGTGCCTGCTGGTACGATAGTGGCCGATAATGGGTGTTTACATATTTATTGCCGGGATGGCCGGATTATAAATGTGAATATGCTGTTTTTTAACAATTCGTTTTTACCGGCATATTTAGCCAAAAATGCAGGCCTATTAAAAGGTGAAAAGTTTAGTTGATTTTATTCGGAAAATAAATAAATATTAAAACTATTTTTTACTTTTAACAGTATAATACATATTTGCAGTTACTTAGATACTTGATAAAAATATTCTTATTAAAACAACATGCCAATTGATATGACAACATTAGAAAATTTAGATTTATCTACAGCGCCTTCAACCAAAAAGAAATGGGCTGTACCAACAATTGATGTAATTGGTACCGATGAAATACAAAGCGGAGCCAACCCTAAGGCTACAGAAGCCGCAAGCGGCACACCTTACGTTAGCTAAATAATTATACGAGTGGTTATAAACTTTATAACCATTCATATTTAAAGCCTGGCTTTTCGCCACGTTCATAATTAAATACAACTTTTCGCCCGTTGTGGTTGGATAGTTGTGCTATTATTACTGGCATATTAAGGCTCGAGTCGTAAGTGCTTAAGCATTGGTTTTCAAACACAGTGATATCGGTAAGCAGGCTTAAATTCTTATAATTTTGAATATCCTGCGGTATTTCAAATCTAACCTGCTGGGGGTTTTTACACTGCCTACGCCCAATGGCATACACTGTACCCAAATTTAACCTTTCAGGTATTAGGTTGGGTGTTAAATTACGGTCTGTCTCTTTTTTATTATCAAGCAACTGCGCAGTAACCGTTATTTTTTCTGGTATAAAAAATGCTTTTTCATGCATTTGGGGTATCAGGTTCAGCATAATATCAACCTGGGGTTCTTTGCGCAATGCATTAAGCATGGTTTCAGAAATAACCATGTGGATGGTTTGGTTTTCAGGCAATTTATAAGTGGTGGCATCAGCGCATATCCATTCGGCTACATAATCTTCTATCCCCAAACCTTTGTATAGTTTTTTTGCTGCTTTAAGGGATACTTCATTAACATCCAATAAATGAAAAGCAATTTCATTAGCTGTAAAACGAGTTGTAAACGGCGTAAGCAGGGTTGCATAGGGCCCGCAGCCTGCGTATAGAATATGAATACGCTCGCCCGGGAATGTGGCTTGTAGCTGGGCTATTGCTTTATTAATTCCCCGTATAAAAACAGCGGTACGCTGTATTTCAAGCAGGCAAAAAGCAGCTTTAATTGGCGAAATAGCTTTGCCCGATGGCAGCATAATATCCTGATCGGTAATGTTGCCTATTGCAATACCCGAGTTTGTGGCGTAGAAGTCAGCCAGTTCGTGCAAATCGTTGTAAATATCTTTAAAGGCTGTAGGTTTAAAAAGTAGGGTATTGGTTGATTGTTCGAGGATAGACATTGCGAGGTTTATTAAAGGTTTAGAAAAGCTAATACAAGTGATGTGCGGTGTTTATCAAACATTCATGCCCGGTTTATCGGGCCTGCAAAATATTGATCAATGTTTCGTACCAGGTTTTATTATGGGCGAATAAGCCGTTATGATCTATGATCAGGTAAACTGTTTCCAGTGAGTGCCCGTTATAAAACTCAATTCGTAAAGGCTGCCAGAAGGCACCAAAGTTTTTTACTGAGGTGAGCTTAAATACTTCGTCAAAACCGAGGTATATTTCATTAATGGTACTCAATGAAATGGTTATGTCAAGGTCGTCATTCACACCGTCGATAATTAGCTGGTTGTCTGTTAATGCAATATAGCCTGCATGGTTATGCAGCGGGTGGCCAAATGATACAAGCGATGCCGTAAATTTTACGCCTTCACTAATCTGCGCATACTCATAGGCATAGCTCCACAATACTTTTCCTTGTAAAATAAAATCTTGGTCCATAGCGGGTTTGGTTAATCTAAAATAACTTGTTTTTGGGACTTTATGCTGCGCCAAAAACTATATTTAGCCTTCCTTAAAAATCTGCGTTAGGGATAGAAGCGGATACCGGCCACGTGCTTAAGGCCTGCAGGCGTATGAGCGCATAGCCCGGCCCAAAGGGAACGCCATAATTTATGCCATTATATATTTTCAATATTGTATAGCTCTTTAAAGGGTTCTCAACCCTGCTTACTATTCTTTCAGTACCCCTATGTTAATATTCGTGTTGATAACAGGAGTGATTTTTCCTTTACCCTTTCCGCTTTTCTTGCTAACTTAGAGGCTGTGGATAATTTTATAGTTTCGGCCCGTAAATACCGCCCGGCTACTTTCGAAACCGTTGTAGGTCAGCAACATGTGACCAACACTTTAAAAAACGCGATTAAAAGTAATCAGCTGGCGCAGGCATTTTTATTCTGCGGGCCACGTGGGGTAGGTAAAACCACATGTGCGCGTATCTTGGCAAAAACCATCAATTGTACCAACCTGCAGCCCAACGGCGAGGCTTGTGGAACTTGTGATTCTTGCCGCGCATTTCAAAACGGAAATTCTTTTAACGTACATGAGCTGGATGCGGCATCAAACAACTCTGTTGATGATATCCGTAACCTGATTGACCAGGTACGTATACCGCCACAAGCCGGCAGGTATAAAGTATATATTATAGATGAGGTGCACATGCTATCGCAGGCGGCGTTTAACGCTTTTCTGAAAACGCTTGAAGAACCACCCAACTATGCCATTTTTATCCTGGCTACTACAGAGAAGCACAAGATTTTGCCAACCATTTTATCGCGTTGCCAGATCTTTGATTTTAACCGCATCAGGGTAGAGGATATGGCTTCGCACCTGGCATCTATCGCCCAAAAAGAAAGTATTTCTTATGAGGATGATGGCCTGCATATCATAGCCCAAAAGGCTGATGGTGGTTTGCGTGATGCCTTATCGATGTTCGACCAGATTGTTAGTTTCTCTGGCGGAAAAGTAACTTATAAAACCGTAATTGATAACCTTAATATTCTTGATTACGATTACTATTTCAGCCTTACAGATAGCCTAATGAATGAGGAAACGTCGAAGACCCTGTTAATCTTTGATGAAATCCTTTCTAAAGGGTTTGATGGCAGTCATTTTATCAACGGCTTATCTAATCACTTCCGTAACCTATTAGTAGGTAAGGATGCCGCTACGCTAAAATTGTTAGAGGTGAGCGATGGCGTTCGCCAGCGTTATTTACAACAATCGCAGCAGGCAACAGGATCATTCTTGTTATCGGCCTTAAATATCGCCAACCAGTGCGAGATTAATTACAGGCTGAGTAAAAACCAGCGGCTGCAAGTAGAGTTGGCGCTGCTCAAAATGTGCCACCTGCCTTCGGCCTTTAATCTGGCAACTTCACCATTACAAAACGGGCAGGCTAATGATAGCCAGCTAAAAAAAAAACCAGTAACTGAAGCAGTTCAGCCGCCTATAACTAATGAGCCGCAGGTTGGTTATCAAGCTGCAAAGCAAGAAGTGTCTAGTCCACAGGCTGTTGCGCAATCGCCGCAAATAGCACCGCCCGTTACTACCAGTATACCTAAGTTAACACCTCCGGTTACTGCTCCGAGCGCGACGAGTACCCCGTCAATATCCGGCGAAAAGCCGAAGATTGTGATGCCCATGCGATCGACCATGACGCCTTCGCTTAACGCAGTTGCCACGGCCACTGCCGAAGTTGGTGTTGATGATGACGATCCTTACATTAAAGGTACCGACCAAATGCCTTTTACCATGGATGCCTTTTTGCAAAAATGGAGCGAATACACCGTTAGGCTGAAAAATGAAAGTAAAATGGGGCTTTTTACCATTTTTAGTGCCAATGCACCAGTGATGGTCCGTCAGAATGAATTTGAGGTTCTGGTAACCAACAAAGCACAGGACAACGACTTTAGAGATGAGAAGCCAGCACTGATGAACTTTTTACGTAGCGAGCTGAGAAATTTCAGTATAGAAGTAAAGGCGCGTATCGAAGAAATAACAACAGTGAGAAGGCCATACACAGATGTTGAAAAGTTTCAGCACATGGCTGCTAAAAACCCACAATTAACTGAGCTGTACAAGCGTTTTAATCTCGATCTTAGTTAAAAACAGATCTGTCTAAAATACCTATGAATAACAGTTATGTAACTTTAAACGTGGCTGATGGTACAACCATGCAAGCTTACACCGCTTTACCGGGCAATGTAAATGAAAACACACCGGCCATTATCGTTTTTCAGGAAGCGTTTGGCGTTAACGGGCACATACGCAAAGTAACCGAGCGTTTTGCCAGCGAAGGCTATATTGCCATAGCACCCGAATTATTTCACCGTACCGCACCTGTGGGTTTTGAGGGCGACTACAGCGACTTTGCTGCCGTAATGCCACATTACAGTGCTTTAACCAGAGAGGGCATGCAGGCCGATATTACTGCGGCCTACAACTGGCTTAATACCCAAGAGGCAGATAAAGCACGCATTTTTAGCGTAGGTTATTGTTTGGGCGGTCGTGCTTCTTTTCTAGCTAATGCTACTGTGCCTTTAGCGGCAGCAGTTTCTTACTATGGCGGTGGTACAGATGGTTTGCTTGATCTTGCCGATCAGCTGAGTGGCAAGCATTTGTTTTTCTGGGGAGGTTTGGATACACATATTCCTAAAGAAACGGTTGATAAAATTACCGAAGCTTTAACTTATGCGGGCAAGCCTTATGCAAATGTTGTTTTCTCTGACGCTAACCACGCTTTTAATTGCGATGAGCGCCCAAGCTTTAACCCGGCTGCCTCGAAAGAATCATGGGCTTTAACGCTGGAATTTTTGAGGAACAATTAAAATCTAAAAGAAACTTTGTCATTCAGAACGTAGTGAAGAATGACAAAGTTTCTTTACCCTTAAGGCGTTGTAACCGCAACAGGTATTATTTTTCCATTGAAAAACTTGGCACCTGTAATAGCAAAATCAGCAATGTATTTACCCATCTCAAATGCCATAACCGGCGACTCATAACCAGGGAAGGCCTGCTCTAACATCTCTGTTTGTGCAGAACCTAATGCCAGGCAGTTTACGCTGATTTTTTGCTCTGCCAGTTCTTGCGCCAACGTTTCGGTAAAGTTGTGCAGTGCGGCTTTGCTGGCCGAGTAGGCAGACAGTCCTTTAAATTTAGCACTGCCCTGAACGCCGCCCATGCTGCCGATGTTTACAATGTGTGATCCTGCGCTCATCATTGGTAACAAAGCCTGTGTAATACGCACATGCGCCAGGAAATTGGTTTGCATCATTTCTACAAAGTCCATCTCATCCAGTTCGGCAAATGGTTTGTTGATGAGTGCGCCCGCGTTGTTGATCAGGATATCAATATGGCCGTCGAAACGGGCATTGATAAACTGTTTCAGGTCGTTATAATCGTCGTGTACCAGATCAAAAGCCACCGGGTAAATGGTACAACCGGGGTTAAGGCTGTTAGCAATTTCTTGCAACCGGCTCAGTTTATTTTGCGACCGCGCCAGTACAATTACTTTATAATGATCTTTTAATATTAATTCGAGAGCGGCCTCGAAGCCTACGCCGCTACTGGCACCGGTAATAATGATATTCATGTTTTATAAGATAAAAGAAAGATCAACTGGTAGTCATTGCGAGGTATGAAGCAAAAGCCTAATTATGCAGGTCCATTATACAGAGCTCTATAAGTAGGATACTTCGACGGAGCTCAGTATGACAAAAGCGTCGTACCTCGCAATGACGTGCGGCCGATTTTAGCTTGTGTAAAGCAAGTGTTGAAAATACAAACAAAATTTTACACTACCAGTTTTTGCTCTACCGGATGTTTAATTAAATATAGGCCATCATTAATGAGCTTTTTAAGTTCGGGTTCGTTGCTGGCTTTGTTATCTAAAAACGCTTTTATTTCATCGGCAAGTTGCGGTTCAATTTCTTCGTGATCCAGTATTTCTAATAACTCCAACGCGCAAAGCCAGTCATCCGAATGGTTTGTTTGTAAGGTTTGCCATATTTTATTGAGATCTACATATGCACTGTGCGATTGCCGTAAATCCCTTACCTGTTGGTATACTTTATGAAGCTCGATTATGTTGTCATCGTATTGCACATGCACGGTGTTGGTATTTGATTTGTAAACGATCTCCTCAAAGGCTTCTTTATCGGCTGCGCCGCAAAAAACAGAGGTAATCTTTTCGCCTACGGCCATGTCGTAAACGCCCCAGCTAGGGTCAAACAGTATATTTTCTTCAGCGTCTTTAACTGTACAATCTGTAAAGCAAATCAGCTGGATCTTGTCATCATTAATAGCAATGCTTTTAACGCGGCCACTAACGGTAATGCCGCTTTGGAAAATGAGATTAGCAATTTCGCCAACGTCAATTTTCGCTGCATCCAGATCTTCAAGTTTAAAATCTTCCAACGGTTTTTCATGGCCTTTTAATTTGCCTACCGGCGAACTAAAGCCATCCTTGTGGTAGTTTTTCCCATGACCTTGCAATTGTTTGTTGTCGACAGACAGGATGCTTGGTCCTGTTGTTTTGATGAAGATTGGCTGGTTGTTCTGCTGCGCGAAATTTGCGAAAGTGCCACTCACTTGCAATCCCGAACTGTAAACTGCCGTACAGGTATTTTTACTGTCGACAGCCTTTTGTAATCCATAAACCCCGCCCCGCCGGAACGACATGGTGTTGGCAAACTCTTCCAGAACATCGATAAGGTTTTGAAACGTTGGCGTTACAAAAAGTTGTGGTTGTGTTTTGGTAATGTCGTAAGTATAATTAATGGCATCAATGGTATAAGATAGTTTGGCAATATCAGCTTGCATGCAACTCGCACTTTCGCCAATAGATGATAGTAAGCCAGCGCCGTAAATCTTCGGGTTATCAAGCGGGCCAATCAAACCATATTCAACCGTCCACCAATGCAGTCGACTTAGTAGAGCCATTTCTGATGGTTCGCCAATATGCTCTTGTCTGTAAGTAACCAGCGCCTCTGCTTTAGTTATTTCTTCGTGATCGGCATCGGGCATTTCTTTTAGAATAGACAAGGCGCGAATGGCCTCATATAACTCAAAATCCTGGGCCGAGAACATGGCTTTAGCGCCTATCGATCCAAAATAACTGAGGTATTCGTGGTAATCTTTATCAGCAATAATAGGAGCGTGGCCGGCCGACTCGTGGATGATATCCGGAGCAGGCGTATATTCAATATGTTTTAACTGGCGAATGTCTGCCGCGATAACCAATACCCGGTAAGCCTGGTATTCCATAAAGGCAGCCGGAGGGATAAATCCATCAACAGTAACAGCGCCCCAGCCAATTTGTGCCAGGGCATTGTTCATCTCTTGCAGGTCTGGAATTTTCTCGATGGTTAGTCCAGCCTTTTGTAAGCCTGGGATGTAAGGATAGTAGGCGACATCTTTAAGATAGGCATAGTTTTGGCGCATTACATAACGCCAAACGGCATGATCAACCGGGGTGTAATGTTCGTAGTGCTGGTCTACAATAAACTGCTTTAAATGCCGCGGTAATTTGGCTACCTGCGGATTATTAAAATCATTAAAATCGCTCATTGCGTATAATTGGTTTACAATTAAACGCAAAATTTTGCAAATAGTGATATTAATATTTCGGAATTCGGATGTTCAATTTGGGAGTTATATAAACAATTCGCGATATCAACAAGCCTCTGTTTATTGACGAATTAAGATGGATTGCTTTCCTCTACCGGAGCTGTCTCGTGATCCATAGGCGGCAGCCCTTCTTCTAAACGGCTTGGGCGTAACACATAGTAGATACCGAATAAGGCTACAATAAGAGAGATCAAATAGAAAGAAATACTCAAATAAACTGCTAAGCCAACCTGCATATTAAATACACCGGCAAGGCGGGTAAATATAGCTTCGCGGGCACCAGCACCACCTAATGTAGGCAATACGGCGGCCAAGGCAGATAGTAAGAATGAAAGTAAGTAAGGCGCAAATTTACCGTGGAAATCTTGACCAAGTAGTACCAGTAAAATGGTTAATACCTGTAATGATTGTACCATTACCGCCTTAATGTGCGCTGTGAAGAAATAGCGCCCGTAATCTTTAAAAAAGAAGTGCACAACACCATAGTAAATGATACTGCCTACAATAAATATACTGCCGGGAATGGCGAAGTGCAGATCAATCTGTGGGATGAAAATAATAAGCGCACAAACAATCAGTCCGATAGCCCATAAGCCGCTCAAACGGTCGAACAGTAATGCCCAGAATACCTTTTTAGCAGGTAGTTTATAGCGTTTGTTAAGCAGCCATATTTTATAACCATCGCCACCAATACCACCCGGAAGCAGGAAGTTGTAGAACATACCCAACAGGTATAAGCGCAGGTTAAAACGCCAGTCGAGCTTTAAACCGATAGATTTTATAAAGCTGAGTAAGCGCCATGAAGAAACAATGGTAGAGATCATAAAGGTGATCAATGCAGCGCCCATCCACCAGTAATTGGCGTGTACCAACCTGTCTTTAACTTCCCAAAGCGGTACTTTGCTAAATACATACCATAGTAAAGCTCCGGTTACAACTACCTTTAGGATTAGCTTAGCGGCATCCCATAACTTCTGTTTAGTAGTTTTGGGTGTTTTAGGGGCAACAAAATCTTCCGTTTCACTCATTTGGGCGCAAAGATAATATTTTTTACTTTTTAGCTAATTAATTGATTGTGTGGTAGAAGTTAAATAAAGTTAATTATTTAAGTGAGTAGTTGATTAGGTGAATGGTGCTTAAAAGGCTTAGATGGATGTTTTAACCAAATTTGCCGCTTAACTTAATCGAAACTTACTTATCACCAAACGTTTACAAATCGGAGACAACTACTCACTATTCACCTACTCAACTTAATCAACTATTCCGTATTTTTGCGCAAATTTTAAGCAGATGAGTAAAGTACAAGTGGGCTTGGTGCAAATGAGTTGTACTGCAGATAAGCAGCAAAACTTGCAAAAGGCTATTGAGAAGGTTCGTGAAGCGGCCAAAAAAGGTGCGCAGATCGTTTGTTTGCAGGAGCTTTTTACCTCCCTTTATTTTTGTGACGTAGAAGATTACGATAACTTTAAATTGGCCGAGCCAATCCCTGGTCCATCGACAGATGAGTTATCTAAGCTGGCTGCCGAGCTTGGTGTGGTAATCATTGCTTCGTTGTTTGAGAAACGTGCCCAAGGCCTTTACCACAACACCACTGCTATTTTAGATGCCGACGGCCAGTATTTGGGCAAGTATCGTAAGATGCATATCCCAGACGATCCGGGCTTTTACGAGAAATTCTACTTCACCCCGGGCGACCTGGGTTATAAAGTTTTCAAAACCAAGTTTGCTACCATTGGCGTGCTGATCTGCTGGGATCAATGGTATCCTGAAGCTGCGCGAATTACCGCCTTAATGGGTGCCGAAATCTTGTTTTATCCTACCGCTATCGGCTGGGCTACTACCCAAGATGCTGATACCAATACCGAGCAATACAATGCATGGCAAACTATCCAGCGCTCGCATTCAATTGCAAATGGTGTACACGTAGTAAGTGTAAACCGTGTAGGCGAAGAAGCTGGCGTTGAATTTTGGGGTGGATCATTTGTATCAAATCCTTTCGGTAAAGTGATGTATCAGGCTTCGCACAGCGAAGAGGAAGTTACGATAGTTGAACTGGATTTAAATAAAACAGATCATTACAGAACGCACTGGCCGTTTTTGAGAGATAGAAGAATTGACTCTTATCAGCCGATTACTAAAAGACTAATAGACGAAGACTAAGAAAGTCCGAAAGTCGGAAAAGACCGGAAGTCCGAAAGAAGAAACTAAATGGGATTTAAGTTTGAAAAGCTTATCGTATGGCAAAAAGCAGTTGACTTATCAGCGGCTATACATGCACTTACTTTAACCTTTCCAAGAGAGGAGCTGTTTATACTTACTTCGCAGATAAAGCGCGCTGCTGATTCAGTTGCACTTAATATTGCAGAAGGTTCAACCGGTCAGTCAAATGCAGAATTTAGTCGATTTATTGGCTATGCCTTGCGATCAAATATAGAAGTTGTTAGTTGTATCTATTTGGCGCAAAAGCGCAATATGATTGATCCTGATAATTTTCAAAGGATATATCAGCAATGCGAAGAAATTTTGGTAATGCTTAATTCTTTGCGAAATACGCTTAAATAATGAATCAAAATCAAGAAGATAATCTTCCGGACTTTCGGACTTCCGGACTTTCGGACTTGAAGCCCGGCGAAGCCGGTTTTACGTTCCCTGCCGAATGGGCTAAGCACACCGCAACATGGTTGAGCTGGCCTCACAAGGAAGAATCATGGCCGGGTAAAATCGGGCTCATCTACAGCAAATACTGCGAGTTTATCAAGGTGGTTGCCGAGGGTGAAATTGTACGCATCAACGTAAAAGACGAGCTGATGATGGCCTTTGCCAAGCAACAGTTAGAACTGGTTGGTGCAGATTTGAGCAAGATTGAGTTTTACGAGTTCCCTACTAATGACGCTTGGTGCCGCGACCACGGCCCGGCATTTTTGATCAATGCCGAGACTAAAGAGAAAGTAATTGTTGATTGGGGCTACAATGCCTGGGGCGGCAAATATCCGCCGTTTGATTTGGATGATGTCATCCCAACCCGTATTGCTTATCAGTTTGGCTTACCGGTTTATCATCCAGGCATTGTGATGGAAGGTGGTTCGGTTGATTTTAACGGAGCAGGTACGGTGTTGACTACTACCGCTTGTTTGCTGAACGAAAACCGTAACCCGCATTTAACCAAAGAACAGATTGAAGTATACCTGCAAAACTACTATGGTGTAAAACAGGTGCTTTGGCTGGGTGATGGTATTATAGGCGATGATACGGATGGCCATATTGATGATGTTACCCGCTTTATTAATGAGGATACCGTAGTTACTGTGGTAGAAGATAATCCCGAAGATGAGAATTACCACATCCTGCAAGAAAACCTCGAGACTTTAAAAACCATGCGCCTAATTGATGGCAGACCGTTAAATATAGTTGAGCTGCCAATGCCAGATGCGGTAATCTACGACGATCAACGTTTGCCGGCATCATACGCCAACTTCTACATTGCTAATAGCGCCGTAGTAGTACCAACTTATCGTTGTGACAAAGATGCGCTGGCTTTAGAGATTCTACAAAATTGTTTCCCTGATCGTAAAGTGGTGGGCATCGATTCAACAGATATTATCTGGGGATTGGGTAGTTTCCATTGCCTAAGTCAGCAGGAACCAGCGGTTTAAACCCTCTCAATCCTTCCCGAAGGGGAGGCTTTTTGATTTTTGTCATCTCGAACGTATGTGAGAAATCTTCTGCGGTATACACTATTGAAGTGGTACAAGATTTCTCTCTATCGTTCGAAATGACATAGTTTAATAAAAAACTATGCCCGAGATCATCCTACAAACCTTTATCAAAGCACCAGTAAAGGTTTGTTTTGATCTGTCGCTAAGTATTGATCTCCATAAAATTTCCACAGCCCATACCAACGAAGAAGCGATCAACGGTACTACAACTGGGCTCATCAAACTTGGCGAATTTGTAACCTGGCGAGCTCGCCACTTCGGTATTTGGTTTAAGATGACTTCTGAAATTACGAGCCTCGTACAGAATGAATCTTTTACTGATGAAATGGTGAAAGGACCTTTTAAGTCGATTAAGCATACCCATACTTTTCTGGCTGCTGATGGCGGGACATTGATGAGGGATGTTTTTCTGTTTAGGTCTCCGTTCGGGATATTGGGGTTTATCGCTGATCAATTAATTCTTACTGCCTATCTCAGGAAATTACTAATTGATCGTAATGCGATTATTAAAAAGTATGCTGAGGATGAATTGTGGGAAAGGCTCCTGAAGAGCTCAGGATGACAACACGCCGGTTGATAAAAATAAAAGATTTACACCCCATCAACACAATTCACCTAATATCTTCCATAACTTTAAATATGGAAACCCTTGCAGCCAAAATCCCCAAAAAGATCTTCGCACGCCAGCACGAAATTACTGCGGATTACCTGAAGGCGATAGATAAACACCTGGACGATATTTTGAGCGGTGCAGCTATTGATATGTTCGAGATCAGGGATTTTGCGGAGTTGCTGCATATTCATCCTACGCATTTGAGCAATACTATTAAATTAACTACAGGTAAGGCGCCTTGCTATTTTATTGAGCACCGCATCCTTGATATAGTTCGCGATCAGTTGGTAAATACCAATATGCCCATTGCCGAAATCGCCCGTAACTTAACTTACGATCCATCTAACTTCACTAAGTTCTTTAAACACTTCGAGGGGATGACGCCGAATCAGTACCGCCAGTCGCACCAAAATACTGAAACAGTCACCATTTAATCTGAAGTAGTCACCATAATTTCGGTTGCAACTATTTGGACATTTGTATTGTTCATTTAACAATCAAGACATTATGGAAGCAACAAACAAAATAGCACTGGTAACCGGCAGCAGCCGCGGACTAGGTAAAAACGAAGCCCTTGCACTGGCCAAAAAAGGCAATGATATAATCATCACCTACAACAGCCGCAAGGATGAGGCCGATAAAGTGGTAGCTGAAATTGAAACCCTGGGCCGTAAAGCCATAGCCCTGCAACTTAATACCGGCGACGTTAAAACCTTCGATGCTTTTAAGGCCGAGTTATTAGTAGAACTGCAAAAAGTATGGGGTGTAAGTCAATTTAACTTTTTAATCAACAACGCAGGTATCGATGCTGCCGCGCCATTTGCGCAAGCCACCGAAGAAGATTTCGACAAGCTGTTTAATATTCACTTTAAAGGTGTTTTCTTTTTAACCCAAACACTATTGCCGGTTATTGCCGATGGTGGCCGTATTATTAATACATCAACTGGTTTAACCCGCTTTGCAACACCTGGTTATGCAGCTTATGCATCAATGAAAGGTGCTATTGAAGTATTAACCAAATACCTGGCTAAAGAGTTAGGATCGCGTGGTATAACAGTTAACCTGATTGCACCTGGCATTATTGAAACAGATTTTACCGCAGCAGCCAGGGAACATCCGGGAGTGATCGAGTTTTTATCATCACAAACTGCACTGGGTCGCATTGGTCAGCCTGATGATATTGGCGGTGTGGTTGCATTTATATGTTCAGAGGATGCCCGCTGGATCACTGCGCAGCGTATTGAAGCATCAGGTGGGATGTTTTTGTAAAAGAATTATCCCAACCCTCCCCAAAAGGGGAGGGCTTTTTGCTTTATACCAGAGGGTGTCATGCTGAGGCACTCGAAGCATGGTGTAGTGCCCTGCCCGTTATCCTTCGACGGAGCTCGGGATGGCAGGGCTCTTTCGTTCATTTACCGGCAATTCACTCCCTCACTCATTCTCTCCTTCACTCACTGCTTTTTTCACCGAGCCATCAACCCCGTTTACCGAGTTTTTTTCACTAACAGCCAGTTATTAATTGGCATATGTGCATTGTTATTATAGTTTTGGATAAGATTTTATTTCAGAACAATGAACAACGACACAATATATCCTAAAAAGCCCGGTAACGGAAAAGCCATCGCCGGACTTGTACTGTTGATTTTTGGAGCTATTTTGCTTTTTCAACAGTTAAACTTCATGGTAGCACCGTGGTGGTTATTCAGATGGCCGGTTATTCTTATCGTTGTAGGCATCTATAGTGGTGCCAAACATAACTTTAGAAATACCGGATCAATCATCATGATCGTAGTTGGCGCACTGTTTTTGGCCGACGATATTTTCCCCGGTTTCGATCTTTCGCACTTCATCTGGCCGCTTATATTAATCGTACTTGGCCTTTGGGTTATCCTGGGTAAAGACAAATTCAAAAAAAGTTTCGGACGTAAGTGGGGACATCAGGATGATACAACCAACGCCTACGATTATAACTATAATTATAAGTACGCGGCTCCAGAGTGGGATGCCAAAGTAACTACTGATGAAAATGGTAATCCAATTGAACCAGAGCCTACTGCCGCCACACCCGGCTCTACCAAACGCCCGCCATTAGGCGATGATTATATCGATACCACATCTGTATTTGGGAGTGTACATAAATCAATCCTGTCTAAGGATTTTAAGGGCGGCGAAGTGGTCAACATCTTCGGCGGCACAGAATTAAACTTCACACAGGCCGATATCAGCGGAAGGGTTTATATAGACATTACCCAGCTGTTTGGCGGTATCAAAATCATTGTACCACCACACTGGCAGGTAACATCAGATATGGCTGCGGTATTTGCAGGTATCGATGATAAACGCCGCCCCGGAACAATGCCACTAAGCACCGAAAAGATTTTAGTACTCAAAGGCACCTCAATATTTGCCGGGGTAGAAGTTAAAAGTTACTAATCACAATTACACTAAAACAATAATTCATGAACTGGTACGTCGCAAAAGTTATTTTCCGCATCATCAGTAATGAAGGCAACCACCAGGCGCAGTTCGATGAGCAACTGCGCCTGATTAGTGCCGAAACCCGCTGCCAGGCCTTTGAAAAGGCAGCACAGATTGGTAAGGATAACGAAGACCGTTTCCTTAATGATCATAAACAAACCGTTAAGTGGCAGTTTGTAAACGTAGCGAAGTTAACCAGCTTACCGCGTTAACCGACGGAGCCGAACTTTATTACAACATACACGAGGCAGATAATGCCGATGTGTATATAGGATGGGCAAATCATAAAGCAGCCCTCATAGAATTGGACAATTAAAAACAGATCGTTTTGAGTGCACCTGTATCAACTTTTGTAAACCTTCGCTGGGGCTTTGTAGCCTGCGGTGCCATTTGGACTGCATTGCAGGTGTATTTGATACATAGCTTTGGTTTTAACTGGTACGTAGCCTTTACAGATAGCATCATCAGTTCGGTTGCGCTGGCTGGTGCCTGCTGGTTAATTGATAACACGTTAAGATTTTATCAGCCATCAAAAAGCAGCTATTTAAACTTATTAATCTGGTGCGCATTGCTTGCTGGCATTTGTTTGGCTATTTCGCGTTTTGCATTGCCGCCACTTATTCACGATGGCGAGTATTTTGTATTCGTGATCAAATCATTGATCATCCGCTACTTTACCAACTTTTTAGCCATTGGCTGGATGGCTATGATCAGCTTGGTATGGTATGCCCAGCAGGATAACAAAGAAAACGAAAAGCGCAAAGCGGAAGCCGAGAAGCTGGCCAAAGAGGCCGAACTTTATAACCTGCGCCAGCAATTACAACCACACTTTTTGTTTAATAGCTTAAACTCTATTAACGCCCTGATCGGTTTTAAACCAGAAGAAGCCCGGAAGATGATCCATCAGCTATCAGATTTTCTGCGTGGGACTTTAAAGAAAGACGATCAGCAACAGGTTACTTTAAATGAAGAACTGGCGCACCTGCAATTATACCTGGATATTGAAAAGGTACGTTTCGGGCACCGTCTGCAAACCGAAATTAGTTGTGATGAACAATGCCGTACAGCTGTAATGCCGCCCTTGCTTTTACAACCCGTGGTAGAGAATGCCATTAAATTTGGCTTATATGATACCACAGGCGATGTAGTGGTAAGCCTGCGAGGCGAAGTTGACGAAGGTTACCTGGTAATTATTGTACAAAATCCATACGATCCACAAACCGCCAAACCCCGCCAGGGTACAGGTTTTGGCCTGAGTGGGATGCAACGCCGTTTATATTTAATATATACCCGCAACGATTTGGTTGAAACCTATGTAAATGATAATATCTTTACAACTATAATAAAAATACCTCAGCCCTAAATGAAACAAGTATTGATCATTGATGACGAACCCCTTGCACGCATGGTGGTTCTGGAATATCTGCAAGATTATAAAGACAGTATAAACGTTATACAGGAATGCGGCGACGGCTTTGAAGGCATGAAAGCCATTATGCAATCGCAGCCAGACCTGATATTTCTTGACGTGCAGATGCCTAAGATCAATGGGTTTGAGATGCTTGAGTTACTAGAGCAGCCACCCGCTGTGATTTTCACCACGGCTTTTGATGAATTCGCCATCAAGGCTTTTGAAGCGCATGCGATAGATTACCTGTTGAAACCTTTCAGCAAAGAACGTTTTCATAAGGCTGTTGATAAATATTTAGCGCAAAGCGGCACACCAGTTCAGCAGCAAAAACAAACGGAGAGCTTATTGGAAGAAGTTGCTACGCAGTCGCCGGTACAACACGATCGTATTGTGGTGAAGACGGGTACAAAGGTTAAAATCATCCCGGTACATGATGTAATTTACCTCGAAGCTGATGATGATTATGTAAGCGTGCACACCACCGAAGGCTCATTCCTGAAAAACAAAACCATGAGCTTCTTTGAGAAGGTGCTCGACGTTCGTCAGTTCGTCCGCGTGCACCGCTCATACATTGTAGCTATAGATCAAATTACCAGGATAGATCCTTACGAAAAAGATTCACACATCGCCATCCTCAAATCGGGGGCTAAGATTCCGGTTAGTAAATCGGGCTATGTGAAGTTGAAGCAGGTTTTGGGGATATAGGAAGCCCCTAACCCCCTGAAGGGGGAAGAGAAGTTTCCCGAAACCGGTGTACATACTGAGTTCCGTCGAAGTATGTTATAGAGGCCTCTCCCTCATGTTCGAGGACCTCAATATAACAGGCAAGTAATCTTCAATTTGTCATATTGAACGTAGCGAAATATGACAAATACGCCGGGTAGAATCATCGCTTCAACTCCCATTTCTTCTCCACAACCTCCGCCTCCAAAAAAGCTTTCTTAAATTCCTCATTATCCTTAAACTGCAATTGCGAAAGCACTCTTGTTTCTAGATGCACTTCAAAAATTTTATCCTCAAAAGGCCAGGGCGAAACATTTAGTGAGGCATCGGTAGCCCGCTTCAAAGTATACTGTCGGTCATCAAACCCACGGCTAATCTCAATAACCCGATGCTCCGGCTGCACTTCATGCTGGCAAAGCAATAGTGAAAATGCATCGCACCATTCCATTAATCCGTAAATACGGTCGGCTTCTGCTTTGGTAATTTTTAGTTCTTTGCACCATTGGGTTTGCTGTTGATGATGATCTTCTAAAAAGTGCTTCACCAATGGGTTAGTGTCAATCTCTTTTTTATACAAAAAGCACATGTGCATCGAAGCCAGCAGTGCCGTATACCTGCTTCGTGATAAGGAGAAATCCAACAATCGCTGGCAACGATCCGGCTCAAATAATTTCATAGCAAAATTAACTGGGCCGCCTTGTGGTGTAAGCAGGTCGTTTTCTTCCAGTTCGGTTTGGGCATCATCATGGCCGGCTATGGCAATTACAGTTTCAGTCCAGCGTTGTGGGCGGGTTTTGATTTGCCAGTGCATTGCCAGCTGAGCAGCCAGCAAGCCATGCGCCCGTTGGGTGATAATTTCCCAGCCTTGTTGGGTGTAGTTAACGATCATGATAGATTATACGATGAAAAGGGCGGGTTGTTTTAGATAACAAAAAAGGGCGTCATCGCGAGGTACGAAGCAATCTCGTAGCTAATACAGATCGAATACAGCATATGACGAGATTGCCACGCTATCGCTCGCAATGACAAAATTAAAACGCAATCATCTACTTTTTCAACCGCAAAATACTCCAATCACTATCTACCTTCGTAATCACATTACCCAGCATCCCCAAACCCGTCACATCCATCTCAATTAAGTCTCCGGGTTGCAGCCATTGTACAGGGTAGTCAGCATCGTTCAATAAACCGGTTCCATTCAACTCTAAAAAGCAACCTGTGCCTACGGTGCCAGAGCCTATTACATCGCCGGGTAATAAATCACAACCGTAGGAGCAGCGTTCAATGATCTCTGCAAAGGTCCAGTCCATATCGGCAAGGTTGCCGGCAGATACTTGCTTGCCATTTACACGGCAATTCATTTGCAGGTTATAAGCATTTCCGGCGTGGCCGGGTTTAGCATCAATTTTATACGGCTCCAGTTCATCAGGAGTAACCAGCCAGGGGCCAATTACGGTCGAAAAGTCTTTGCCTTTGGCAGGGCCAAGGTTAAGCAGCATTTCTTCCATTTGCAGGGTGCGGGCGCTCATGTCGTTCATAATCATATAGCCGGCAATGTAGCTGTCGGCGTCGGCTGCTTTAATGTTGCGGCCTTTTTTATTGATCACGATGGCTACTTCAAGTTCAAAATCGAGCTTATTGAAATGGTCTGCCATGCAGGCAACTTCGCCGGGGCCTTGTATGGCGTTATGGTTGGTAAAGTAAAATACAGGGTATTGATCAAACTCGGGTATCATGGGCACCTTGCGGTTACGGCGCGAGGTTTCTACATGTTGCCTGAAAGCGTATGCGTCGCGGCACGAAGTGGGGTGGGGTACGGGGGCTATCAGCTCGAAGAATAATTCTTCCCGGGCTTCCAGCTTGCCGCTGCTAATGGCCTGGTGTACACGTTGTGCATGTTCCATTAGCTCGTCGCCTTCGGCTAAAAAGGCGTTCATATTATCGGGGATCAGCTTATCGCAGGAGTGCAGGTTATAGATGTGGCCGTTTACAAAAATGCCCAAATGCTCCCGGTCTTCGGTTTTGTAGGATACTAACTTCATAAGGTTGATAATATTGGTGGTTAATCAAAACTAAAACAAATTTTGTTGCGTTAATATTATGCTTGCATATTAATTTTTATGCGCTAACTTAGCCCCTACCAAAAATACCCATGAACCTGTTTAAACAGACATACCACGTACAAAGGCTGATCTCGATGCGAATCGTTGCTGCTATTCGTTACGCTATGCTGTCCAAAATAGTGTTCGCTCAATACTCGGTTACCCTTTAACCGATTGTCAGGCCCAAACCTCTTTAGGTATAGGCTGCAATCTGCTCAATACAACTATTTTTTTGCTGTAACGTTTTACTATTAACCAATTAGTAATCATTATGCCTTTTTACCATACGCTGGGAGAGATCCCTCATAAGCGTCATACCATTTTCCGTAAACCGGATGGTTCGCTGTATGCCGAAGAACTGGTTTCGACCGAAGGTTTTTCGAGCATGTACTCGCTGGTGTATCACTGCTATCCACCTACTATTGTTAAAGAACTGGGCGAACCTTACAGTGTCGAACCTAAAATAGCGCGAGAAAAGCATCTGAAGCATACCAGCTTAATCGGCTTTAATATCCAGCCCGAAGACGATTACCTGAAAAGCCGTAAGCCTGTACTGGTAAACAGCGATCTGCATATTTCGCTCGCGGCACCACGTCAAAGCATGACGGATTATTTTTATAAAAATAGTCAGGCCGATGAAGTGGTGTTTATCCATAAAGGTTCGGGCGAATTGAAAACCGGTTTCGGTAACATCAAATTTGAGTATGGCGATTACCTGGTTATCCCTCGCGGAACCATTTATCAACTGCATTTTAATGATACCGACAATCGCTTGTTTATTGTAGAAAGCTTTAGCCCGATCCGTACGCCCAAGCGATACCGAAACGCTTTTGGCCAGCTGATGGAGCATTCGCCCTATTGCGAGCGGGATATCAAACGTCCGCAAAACCTGGAAACCCATGATGAAAAGGGCGATTTTAAAGTACTCATCAAAAAGCAAGGGCTCATCTATCCGTATATCTACGGCACCCATCCCTTCGATTTTATTGGCTGGGATGGCCTGCATTATCCATGGGCATTCTCTATCCACGATTTCGAACCGATAACAGGTCGACTGCACCAACCGCCACCGGTGCACCAGACGTTCGAGGGCAATAACTTTGTGATTTGCTCATTTGTGCCGCGTAAGTTTGATTATCACCCGCAGTCAATCCCGGCGCCCTACAACCACAGCAATGTGGATAGCGACGAATTGCTTTACTACGTAGACGGCGATTTTATGAGCCGTAAAAATGTGGTGAAAGGGCAAATTACCCTGCATCCCGGCGGCATTCCGCATGGGCCGCATCCGGGTTCGGTAGAAAAATCGATTGGGAAGGAGAGTACGGAAGAACTGGCAGTAATGATAGATCCCTTTCACCCGCTGATGCTAACTGAGGACGCGATAAATATAGAAGATCCGAATTATTATAAGAGTTGGGCGGAGTGAAATGACCCACCCAAACCCTCCCCGGAAGGTAGGGCTTTAAGAGATAGCAAATTAAAATATAAACACATTAAATTAAAAGTCTCCCCTACCGGGGGAGATTTAGAGGGGGCTATATGGAAGCACTAACAATAGAACAACCGACAAAAACAACAGATTTCCTGCCGTTAAACGGTACGGACTACATTGAATTTTATGTAGGCAATGCCAAGCAGGCGGCGCACTTTTATAAAACGGCCTTCGGGTTTCAGAGTCTGGCATATGCCGGTCCGGAGACAGGGGTGCGTGATCGGGTATCATATGTACTGGCTCAAGACAAAATCAGGATTATGCTGACTACGCCGCTGCATTCTGATCATCCGATTGCCGAGCATATCAAGAAACATGGCGATGGTGTAAAAGCGCTGGCACTTTGGGTTGATGATGCTTACGATGCTTTTGAGCAAACCACCAAGCGGGGGGCAGTTGCTTGCCAACAACCGCAAACGTTAACTGATGAGCATGGCGAAGTACGCACCAGTGGTATTGTTTTGTATGGCGAGACGGTACACTTGTTCATCGAACGTAGAAATTATAACGGCGTATTTTTACCGGGCTACAAGGAATGGAAATCTGATTATAACCCGGAGCCAACCGGTTTGCTTTACGTAGACCATTGCGTGGGCAATGTGGGCTGGCATAAAATGAACGAATGGGTTAATTTTTATGAAGACATTATGGGCTTTCGTAACATCTTAACTTTTGATGATAAAATGATTTCGACCGAATACTCCGCTTTGATGAGTAAGGTAATGAGTAATGGAAATGGTTACGTAAAATTTCCGATCAATGAGCCAGCCGAGGGCAAAAGAAAGTCGCAGATTGAGGAATACCTGGAATTTTACGAAGGCGAAGGCGTACAGCATATGGCTTTGGCCACGCACGATATAGTGGAAACCGTAACTGCATTAAAGAACCGCGGTGTTGAGTTTTTAACAGTGCCTACCACTTATTACGATGACCTGCTTGACCGTGTAGGCCATATTGACGAAGACCTGGAACCATTGAAAAAGCTGGGCATATTAGTTGACCGGGACGACGAAGGATACTTGTTGCAGATTTTTACCAAACCGGTAGAAGACAGGCCGACAGTATTCTTCGAAATTATACAGCGAAAAGGCGCCCGCTCATTTGGTGCCGGTAACTTTAAAGCCTTATTCGAAGCCATTGAGCGCGAGCAAGAGCTAAGAGGGAATTTGTGATTAATAATACCCTGAAAAGGGGAGGAGCCAGGCGAGAGCCTGGCTTTTTTATTGCCTGGTAAATTCATCTGCAAAGGGGGTGTTTTCACGGTATTTATTGAGTGATAATACGGATTGTACTGTTTCTGTATTTTTTGTCTCTTTAAATCATATTTGTTTAATACACCTAGACCTTATCAAAACCCATAGAAGAGCCCTCTTCTACATCATCGCAGAATACAAAGCCCGTGTAAGCGGGCTTTTGTAGTTTATAAGCTTTTCACTAATTTGAGGTACAATTATAAACTTACTTGTTGAGCAACGATTTGATTATGGAAAACATTGATCCACGTGTTGATGCTTATATTGATAAGGCTGCAGATTTTGCCAAACCTATATTGGCGCACTTGCGCAAACTGATTCACGAAGCTGCGCCGGATATAAAAGAAACCATGAAGTGGGGGCACATACATTTCGATCTTAAAAGCCCGGTATGCTATATGGATGCATTTAAACAGCATTGCCGTTTTGGGTTTTGGCATAGCGGTTTGCTACCTGATCCCGAAGGATTATTGCGAGGGCATGGTGATGACGGCGGGCCGTTAACTCAATTAAAAACTGTTGCAGATTTGCCCGTAGATGAAATATTGCTCTGGTACATGCGCCATGCCGTTGAGAACAACCGGGCGGGTATTAAGCCATCTAAAGCGCCTAAAGCCGCAGCTGTTAAAACAGCATTATCCGTTCCTGATGATTTTGAAGATCTGCTGGATAACAATGCAACTGCCAAAGCATATTTTGATGCCTTTAGTTACTCTAAACGTAAGGAATACCTCGATTGGTTTGCCGATGCCAAAACAGAAGCCACCCGACAGAAGCGTATGAACACCGCTGTGGAGTGGCTTGCAAAAGGTAAATCCAGGAATTGGAAGTACCAGTAAAGATTTAAGCTATTCCCTTTGTGTCATTGCGAGGAACGAAGCAACCTCGTAGCCATTCATATCGAATAAGTATGGGCGACGAGGTTGCCACGCTATCGCTCGCAATGACACGGGGAAAACAAAATTACGCTATATAACTCTCCAAAATCTTAAATCCGGTCTCGGTAACTAACTCAACCTTATCAATGGTTTTAGGCAGCAAAATGCAATCGCCCATTTTTACGTTGTAACTTTGGTCAGCATACTTCAATTCGTAAGCGCCTTCCACACAAACGTGTATCACGAACGAATCCAGGTTGCTGTAATCTTTTGATGTGCTTTCGGTAAAATCCAGTACATTGGTGGTAAAGTAAGGGCAGGTTACCAGGTGTACATCCTGATTTTTTTGTGGGGTGTATTTGGTTTTGTACTCATCGTAAAACTTATAGTCGATAGCGGCTAAAGCTTCTTCGGTATGCAACTCACGTTTGTTGCCATTGGCATCCACACGGTCGAAATCATAAATACGGTAAGTAATATCAGATGTTTGCTGAATTTCTGCAATTAACAAGCCTTTACCAATAGTATGTACACGGCCTGCAGGTAAAAAGAATACATCACCAGCACTCACTTGCTCCCGGTTCAATATATCCATTAAATGGCCGCTGTTCAGTTTATCTAAATAAACCTGCTCGTTAACTTCCTGGTTGAAACCGGTAATTAATGACGAACCCTGATCAGCCTCAATCACATACCACATTTCTGTTTTACCAAATGAGTTGTGGCGTTTCTTAGCCAATTCATCATTAGGGTGTACCTGGATAGACAGGTCATCATTGGCATCAATAAACTTAATCAACAAAGGGAAAATATTACCGAAGTGATCGTAAACTTTTTTACCAACCAACTCGTCTTTGTATTGCTCTAATAAGTCGGCAAGCGATTCTCCGTCAAGAGCACCGCCATCAACAACAGAAACATCGCTCTTAACACCGGATATTTCCCAGGTTTCGCCGCAATTAGGCAGGTCGCCAAAATCTTTATGCAAGTAAGTTTCAATCTTGTGCCCACCCCAGATCTTGTCTTTGTAAATGGTTTTAAATTTTAATGGATATAATGATGACATGGTAAAATGTGTTTTTTATATATTTTTAAGGAGGATGTTTATTTCTTTAATTAATTCTGGTAAGAAATACTGTTTTACGGACCAGATGATATCATAATCAATACCAAAATAGTCGTGAACAATTCGATTTCTCAGGCCCCGTATTCTATGCCAGTCTATTTGTGGACATTTGTCTTTATATTCATCCGGCAAGCGGATTGTAGCCTCAACTATTATTTCAATGTTTCTAATAACGGCATCAATAACCATGGTGTTAGAAACGAATTCATCGTAAGTTAAGCCATTAGTATAATTCATTACTTTATCAGCACTTTCAAGTATATCTTCCAATAAAGCAATTGATGAACGGCTAGACATACAGAACATCTGGTTCAATAAATTTCCAATATTTCGGCTTAATTCCGTTTCTTGAAACCAGATCAACTTTCCGTTGAAGTTTATCTTCTAGTTCGTCTGCTAAAGTGACAAACTCTATACCTATAGGCCTACTGAATGACACTACAATATCGATATCGCTTTTTTCTGTAAAATCATCACGTACAATGGAGCCAAATAATCCAAGAGTACTTACACCGTATCTGGTTGATAACTCGGGTTTAATTTCTTTTAATGCAGACTGTATGGTTTCCAGGTAAGTCATAAACAAATATAAGTATTAAACAACAAAGGCCGCTTAATGTTAAGCGGCCTTTGTTAATATTCAATAAACTGCAATTAATTACTTACCTAATTTTGCTTTCAGGTTTTCGTTAATTGCTTCTAAAAATTCTTCGGTATATAAGTAATCTGTACCGTGTTCAACTTTAGGTTTAATGGTGATAGCCAAATCTTTGGTCATTTTACCACTTTCTACAGTTTCGATACAAACAGCTTCTAATGCTTTACAGAAATCGATCAACTCCTGATTGTTATCTAAAATACCACGGAACTCTAAACCACGGGTCCAGGCAAAAATAGATGCAATTGGGTTGGTAGAAGTTTGGCGGCCGGCTTGGTACTCGCGGTAGTGGCGGGTAACGGTACCGTGTGCAGCTTCAGCTTCCATAACAGTACCATCTGGAGTAACCAGGGTAGATGTCATTAAACCTAATGAACCAAAACCTTGAGCTACAGTATCAGACTGTACGTCGCCATCGTAGTTTTTACAAGCCCAAACAAAGTTACCATTCCATTTAAGGGCAGATGCAACCATGTCATCAATTAAGCGGTGCTCGTAAGTGATACCAGCATCAGCAAATTTCTGTTTATAATCGTTTTGGTAGATCTCTTCAAAGATATCTTTAAAGCGACCATCGTATTTTTTAAGGATGGTGTTTTTAGTTGATAAGTATAAAGGCCAGCCTTTCATCAATGCCTGGTTAAAGCAAGCATGAGCAAAACCTTTGATAGACTCATCAGTGTTATACATTGCTAAAGCAACGCCATCACCTTTAAAGTTAAATACCTCAAATGATTGCTCTTCGCTGCCATCTTCTGGTGTGAATTTAATAGTCAGTTTACCTTTTCCTTTTGTTAAAAAGTCGGTAGCACGATATTGATCACCAAAAGCATGACGGCCAATGCAGATAGGAGCAGTCCAGTTTGGTACTAAACGAGGTACATTGTTCATCACAATCGGCTCGCGGAATACGGTACCATCCAAAATGTTACGGATAGTTCCGTTTGGCGATTTCCACATTTGTTTCAAACCAAACTCTTCTACACGGGCTTCATCCGGTGTAATGGTAGCACATTTAATACCTACACCATATTGTTTAATGGCATTAGCAGCATCAATGGTTACCTGGTCGTTAGTTTCGTCGCGGTATTCAATGCCCAGATCGTAGTATTTGATATCCAGATCTAGATAAGGCAGGATCAGTTTATCTTTAATAAACTTCCATATAATGCGGGTCATTTCATCGCCGTCCAGTTCTACAACCGGATTTTCTACTTTAATTTTTGACATTTTTGATAACTTTTCGGTTAGTGGTGTCAAATATATAAAATTGAGTTAATCAATATTAATTAAAACCAAAATGTGTGACATTGTAAATACATTTATACACATGGGTGAGAAAGGAGTGGAGGATAGAATGAGTGAAGGATTAATTAAGTGAAAAGCATCATTACGACGAGGCAATCGCAAAATGTAAGTATACTTTGCATAGTCAATAAGAAACACAAAATATTGTGCCGCTACGAGATGTCGGTTCCTGTTCAGTTTTTCGCTGCTATCCCTATTCACTCATTCTGTCATTCAGTCCTTCACTCATTATTTTTTTCACTAACTTGCTAACACAAACATCAACTCACTGCGTTTTACATTACACAGTTTAACTGTAAATATTAAAAACTACACCTATGAATATTGATCAATTGGACACAGAGTTTGACGATGAAAACCTGGACAGAGATAAAACATTAAAAGATGATTTGGGCGAAGAATCTGCTGCCCAGAATTTAAAATACGACCCTGAAACCGATAGCTACGAAATTGAGGTAGAAAGTGACGACCCAGATTATGATCCGCCTGCGTTGTTTGATAGCGTTGCGCCGGGTGGTAGCGATGCCAATTCAGATTATGATGAGGCTAACCCTTATGATACCCGTGGCGAATATGATAAAAACCGCTCGGTTGAAACGGATGTAGATTCATTAGGTATGCACATCGACGACGGTAAAATTGCAGAACTGAGCCCGCTTGATGAAGAGCTGGCGCGTACACCCGAGGATGACCGGGACGATTTGGACGAAGAAGGTTATCCGAAAAATGACGGCGATTATCAGAAATAAAAACATTTATAAATTGAGAAGGCAGGCAGTTTTTGCCTGCCTTTTCTGTTAAAATGATACGAGGCAAACGGATATAATTCGCTGCCATGGTAATTTCTATGGCAGAAATTTCACATTAATTTCATTTAATTATTACAAATGACAGGCGATGAAACAAGAACCATTCCTTTACATTTGATAACACTATGGCAAACTTATTTTCTCCGATTACAATAAAAAATATAGAATTAAAGAACCGTATTGTAGTATCGCCAATGTGCGAATACTCGAGTATAGACGGTTTTGCTAACAACTGGCACCTGGTACATTTAGGTAGCCGGGCTATTGGTGGCGCAGCTTTAATTATTACCGAAGCCAATGCGGTATCACCCGAAGGAAGGATCTCTTACGGCGACCTGGGCATCTGGAAAGATGAACAAATTGAAAAGTTAAAAGAAATCACTGATTTTGTACATGCACAAGGTGCTTATATAGGTACACAATTGGCACACGCAGGCCGTAAAGCCAGTCACGAGAAACCGTGGTTAGGTAATGCACAAATTCCGGCAGATCATGAAAATGGTTGGGAAACTTTTGCTCCAAGTGCAGTGCCATTTACAGAAACAGAAGATGCACCTACCGCGCTTGATAAAGCAGGCATTGAAAAAGTAAAGGCAGATTTTAAAACTGCAGCTATCCGTGCCGACAAAGCAGGTTTCGATCTGATTGAATTGCACGGTGCACATGGTTATTTGATTAACCAGTTTTTATCGCCTTTAAGCAACAAGCGCACCGACGAATACGGCGGCTCGTTCGAAAATCGCATCCGTTTCTTATTAGAAGTTATTGATGCTGTGCACGAAGGTTGGCCTGCAGAGAAGTTATTGTTTGTACGGATATCAGCCACAGAATGGGTTGATGGCGGTTGGGATGCGGATGACTCTGTAGCGCTGGCAAAAGTTTTAAAAAATAAAGGCGTTGACCTGGTTGATTGCTCTACAGGCGGAAATTCGCCATTACAACAAATACCGGTTAAGCCAGGGTACCAAGTTGAGTTTGCCGAAAAAGTAAAACACGAAGCAGGCATACTAACCGGCGCGGTGGGTTTAATTACTACACCAAAACAAGCCGAAGAAATTATAAGCAGCGGCCAGGCCGACGTAGTATTATTAGCACGAGAATTTCTGCGCGACCCACACTTTCCATTGCGTGCTGCGCATGAGCTTAACGTAGACGTTAAATGGCCTGATCAATATGACAGGGCTCAATGGAGAAAGAAGTAAGAAAGCAATCGGAAAGTTGGGAGACCGAAAGTTCGAAAGCAAGACATTAACAAATTATCAAATAGAAAAATCAACAAATTATCAAATAGAAAAATCAACAAATTAAAATCACTATGAAACGTACAGCAAACGCCCATTGGAATGGCACACTAAAAGATGGTAAAGGTGAGATAACCACCCAAAGCACCACGCTTAACAAAACCCAATATTCTTTTAAAACCCGTTTCGAAGATGGTGTAGGTACCAACCCAGAAGAATTAATTGCAGCTGCACACGCAGGTTGCTTTACCATGGCGGTTGGCGCAGCGCTTAGTCAGCAAGGTATTACACCTGGCAACTTAACCACCGATGCTATTTTAGACCTGGATATGGTTGCTTTAGAAATTAAAGGCATCCACCTGGAGCTTAAAGCATCAGCAATCGACGGCGTATCTGAAGATCAGTTTAAACAAGTGGCCGAAGGCGCTAAAGCTGGTTGTATCATATCAAAAGCTTTAAGCGTGCCAATCACCTTAGGTGTAACTTACGGAGGTTAACTAGAGCCTCACCGAAACCCGCTCCAGAGGAGAGGGCTTAAAAAATACAACTTCATCTCCCTCTCCATTGGAGAGGGTCGGGGTGAGGCAAAATACAAAAGAGCCGATAAACTAATCGGCTCTTTTGTTGTCTAATAACTATATTTAAATTATTATGGCCTCAACCTCCCGTTCGCGCGTTTCCTATAGCCTTATCGTATCCCTGGTGATCGTGGGCTTCCTTGTGTTCCTTTTCTTCTACCTCAAACATCAATTTACAACAGTACATACCGAAGTTAATGAAGATGTGATGGTGCAAAAAATAACCAGCATGGGCAAGCTCGAACTGGTGAAATACTCGATGAAAGATGTGATCGAGAAGAAGGAGAGCCATATGATTCTGCCCGACGAGCGGGTGCTTTTTCTGGCGGTAGGCGAGGTAACCGCCTGTATCGATCTCACCAAAATAAAAAAGACCGACATTACCCAAACGGCCAACCACGATACGGTTACTGTTATGCTGCCCAAAGCCGAGATCTGCTATGTAAAGCTCGACCACCAGCGTTCAAAGGTGTATGATATTACAGGTGCCCTCTTCCCTGGCAATGCCAAAAATATGGTAGAAGATATTTATAAACTTGCCGAAAAACGCCTGCTGGATAATGCCAATGATATGAACATCGTCGGCAAAGCGCAGGATAATGCGCAGTTGATTTTTAAGCCTATCTTAGAGAATATTTCGGGTAAGGTGGTGGTGATTAGGTTTAAGTAAAGTATCTTCGTGCCTACGGATAAATTAATAAAATCCTAACCATTGCATATATTGCAGAGGCGAAATGCCTGATCACAATAAAATGAATAAATTATATCCCTTACCTGTATTTGCTTTGCTAATTATGTCTTCGTGCAACTATAGCAGTAAGTCTTCTAATAATAATTTGGCTTCTAAACTAAGGGGAGATTCGGTATCACTGGTAGCTAAAAAGGCTGACTTAGCTAAAAAGTCAAAAGAAGCTAATTCGGCAAGTGATAATGATAGCTTAAAATACCTATTAGGAGTATGGAACTTAATAGGTTCAAATAATCCTACTTTTGAAATCAAAAAATCTTCATTTTATTACCCCGAGCACTTTAAATCATATCAATATAAGATCATTAAAGACAGCGTTAAGATATACTATGAAGACTTTAACGAAAGTTTTGCTTTTGGATTTAAAGGTAAGGATACACTTACTTTGAAAGGAGAAGACGGCCTTTCTGTTTATTATCGAACTAAAGAGTAATCACGTAGCTGTCGCTCCTTTCTACATCAGATAATTACATCTCTTGCGCGCGTTTGCAACGCGTGCTTAATAGGTTGGGCATTTATAATGCCCGTTAAATAGGCAATCAATAGGCATTAGTAAATGCCCAACCAATCCGCATGCGTCAGAGATGCTCCGGAGAAAGTAGTTTTCTTCTTAATAGAAAGCACAACCCACAAAAAAGCCCTCTCCTTTAGGAGAGGGCAGCAGTATCATTGTACCTCACGCTCACGGGTGGGGCTTGAGGTTTTTAGAATCGTGTATACAACGCAACCTGCGCTACGTGATTCATGGTGTTCGCCTGTGTTTCTACCTGGTTAATGTACTGGTTTAAGTAACCGGCTTCCATATCAAAAAACTTGCTGAAACGGTAACCGAAAGCTACATAAGCACGGTTTTGATCAAATATACTTCCGTTGGTGGCATCTTTGTTTTGTACGTTGGCAAATACCTCATTTTGCAGGGCCACGAAGGTACCTTGGGTAAATTCATTCACCTTGGTGGTGGGTATTACGCCGCGGATGAAGTAGCGCATACGTTGTGCAAAAAACTCTTCTTTAGCACCCTGGCTGTCTACAAAACGTTGCTCTAACCTAAAGCGGTGCATTACAGCTGTACGCTGTATTTTGTGCGAGTAAATGTACTGCTCCCAAATACGTTGCTCGCGGCGGAAGCTGTTTTCTGTATCTGTTACCTTGTGGGTGCCGGTGTATAGGTAGCCGACGGTGGCAATCTTGTTTTTCTTAAAATAATAGCTTACTCCGGGGCGGATCAGCGGGTTTTTAAGGTAGGCCCAATCATCGGCAGACCGGAACTGAGCGTCGAACATCATGCCCCAGTGTTCAGAGAATTTCTGTGTGTGGAACCAGGCTCCCCAGCCCGAAAACTCTTGCTTCTGCGCCTGCGCATTAAATGCCAGGGTAACAGCTGCCAGAGCCATTAATAGTTTTAGTTTCATAGTTATCCTAAGTTGTAAAGTTTGGAATTTGGCCAAAAATAGAAAATTTGACCCGAACAGACAGTCATTTTAGCCATCAGCCCATTAAAAATCATCGACTTATATAACTTTAAATGTTTAAAAATATTTTACGAAGCAGGATATTCGTGGGGGTTGCTATTTCTTGCCCTTGCCTTCTACAGCTTCTTCGGCTAAAGTTTTTTTGCCTTGCCTGCGGGTCCAAACTTGGCCTAAGTGGCGGGTTGGCACGTTATCACCCAATAACTTGCCCCAGGGTTTGAGATCATCAATACGGTCGAAAATAATTTTGAGCACTGCCACAAAAGGTACGGATAAAAACATACCCGATATACCCCATAATGCGTTACCCAGCAATACAATTACGATTGAAATTAAGGCATTGATCTGTACTTTAAATGACACCACCCTCGGGAACACCACGTTATTGTCAATAAACTGGATAATGAGGTAAGAGATGATCACGCCAAGTTGCGTTGAGTAGCCGTCTTTGGTTACCGTAGCCATTAATATAGGCAAAGCGATTGCGATGATACCACCGATATAGGGCAACATATTTAGGATGGCACCGATAACGCCAAGCAGGATAGCGTATTTAACGCCTAATAAAAGCAGCGCGGTAGAGTTCATGGCGGCAACGATCACCATCTCGAACAATAGGCCAACAATATAGCTTTGCACAGCAGATTTGGTTTCTTTCAAAATCTCGGCTACTCGTGCAGAGTTTTCTTCGGAGAATACTTCGTATAAAAAACTTAATATAAGTTGCTTGTAAAACAGCAGCATAAAAGTATAAACAGGTATCAGAAATACAACACTAAGCGTGCCTAACACCGTATCCAGCGTACGGCCAACTAGTGCTTTGCTATTGTTTAATGTACCCTTAATAAAGGCCACCTGCTTTTGTGTTTCAATGCCGAAATGCGTGTAAACCCAGGCTTCCAGATCGGTAATAATTTGGCCGAATTTTTCTTTCAACGCAGGCAATGAATCACCAAAGGCCATAATTTGCGATGACAGCAAATAGGTTAAGGCGGCTATCAATATAAGCGTGATTAATAGCGAAAGTATAATGGACAACACCTTCGGTATTTTATGTTTCTGCAGCCAGTTGCTTAGCGGGTTAAGCAATATAGATAGTAACAATGCAAAAGCCAGCGGAACCAAAATATCGCCCAAAGCCGATAGCATATAAACGAGCAATATCAGCCCGAAAAGGATTACTGTTGTTTTAAGATAAAATGGGTATTCTTTAATGGCCATATAATAGTTGAGGGATACTATTATAGGGAATGGAAAAATGGGGAATATGTTTTGTTTGAAAATGTTTTTCCCTTCTTGAGAGAGGTAGGGGGTGTGTCTCTGCGAAATGCGTATGCTTTTATGTCACAGATAACCCGCCCCTGCCACTGCGCAAGCCATCGCAGCCCCTCCGAGGAGGGAAATTGAACTGTTCATTAAACAAAAAAGGTTCCACATCACTGCAAAACCTTTAGTCCTTATCTTTTTAGCTTTCGCTTAGTTTTTCAATAAATTTTTCCAGCTTACAAAATCACCGATGATCTTGTCTAGTTGGTCTGCAGGTACGCGTTCTTGCTGCATGCTGTCGCGATGGCGCAGGGTAACGGTATTGTCTTCCAAAGTCTGATGGTCAACCGTGATACAGAAAGGCGTACCAATAGCATCCTGGCGGCGGTAGCGTTTACCAATAGCATCTTTCTCTTCGTATTGCAGGTTGAAATCCAGTTGCAGGCTTTCCATTATCTCGCGTGCTTTTTCTGGCAAGCCATCTTTTTTAGTCAGCGGGAAAATTGCAGCTTTAACTGGTGCCAGGCAAGGGTGCAGGTGCAATACAGTACGGCTGTCTTGTTTATCTTCTGTGCTCAGGTCTTCTTCTTCGTAAGCATTGATCAGCGTTAGCAAAAACATACGATCCAAACCAATCGAAGTTTCGATTACGTAAGGGATGTAGTTACCGTAAGGTTTACCGTCTTCGCCCAGTTCGGGATCAAAGTACTGCATCTTTTTACCAGAGAATTGCTGGTGCTGGCTCAGATCGAAATCTGTACGGCTGTGGATACCTTCAACTTCTTTAAACCCGAACGGAAATTCGAACTCGATATCAAAAGCGGCATCGGCGTAGTGAGCCAGTTTAGTATGTTCGTGATAACGGTATTTAGCGGCATCAATACCTAAAGCCAAATGCCATTTTAAACGTGCGGTTTTCCAGTGCTCAAACCATTGTTTTTGTGTGCCGGGGCGAACAAAGAATTGCATTTCCATTTGTTCAAACTCGCGCATGCGGATAATGAACTGGCGGGCAATAACCTCATTACGGAAAGCTTTACCAATCTGGGCAATCCCAAACGGGATTTTCATCCGGCCAGATTTTTGCACGTTAAGGTAGTTAACAAAAATTCCTTGTGCAGTTTCTGGGCGCAGGTAAACTTTATCAGCATCATCAGCAATAGCGCCCATCTGGGTGCTAAACATCAGGTTAAACTGGCGTACGTCTGTCCAGTTGCGGGTACCGCTGAGCGGGTCTGCAATTTCATGCTCAATGATCAGGTCGCGCAGGCGGGTTAGATCATCTGCCTTCATGGCATCGTCAAGCTCTTTTTGTAAAAGCTCAGCTTTATCTGTTTTGCCGTCTTTATCGTAACGGGCAATTTTATCTTCTAATAATTGGTCGGCGCGATAACGTTTTTTCGAATCCTTGTTATCAATCATCGGGTCGCTAAAACCACCTACGTGGCCGCTGGCTTCCCAAATTTTGGGATGCATAAAAATAGCCGAATCAATACCAACGATGTTCTGGTTCATTTGCACCATTGCTTTCCACCAGTAAGTTTTGAGGTTATTTTTCATCTCAGCCCCAAACTGGCCGTAGTCATAAACGGCACTTAAACCATCATATATCTCACTCGAAGGGAATACAAAGCCATACTCTTTGGCATGTGCAATTACATTTTTAAATAGTTCGTCGGTGTTTTTGCTCATAACGGGCGTAAAGATAAGTTTTTTGAGGAAGTCGGGAAGTCCGAAAGTCGGAAAAGTCTTTATAAGTTGGGAAGTCCGTAAGCCCGTGAGTCGGAAAGACGGAAAAGCCTATAAATTAAGAGAATTGTAGGAGGAAACTTCTAAAATTTGAAATTATCTTGCGGACTTACGGACTTCCCGACTTTCGGACTAAATAATCTTCCGGACTAATTGCTACTTTTACGCCATGAGTATCCGGGTTGAAGCATTAACCAAAATTTATGGTACGCAAAAAGCGGTAGATGGTATCAGCTTTAGTGCAGGCAAAGGCGTAACAGGTTTCCTTGGCCCGAATGGTGCAGGTAAATCTACCACCATGAAAATCCTGACGGGCTTTATTCCGCAAACATCTGGTAAAGCTACCGTGGCTGGGTTTGATGTTAATACGCAATCGTTAGAGGTTCGTAAAAATATTGGTTACCTGCCCGAGAGCAACCCGCTTTACCTGGATATGTATGTGAAAGAGTCGCTGGCTTTTATAGCCGGGATTCATAAAATAGCTTCGCCCGAGGCTCGTATTGCCGAAGTTATTGAGCAAACCGGCTTAGGCCCCGAGCAGCATAAAAAGGTAGGCCAGCTATCAAAAGGTTATCGCCAAAGGGTAGGATTAGCGCAAGCCATTATCCACAACCCTGAAGTTTTGGTATTGGATGAGCCTACTTCAGGCCTCGATCCAAATCAATTAGTGGGTATCCGTCAGCTGATTACCGAACTGGGGCAGTCTAAGACGATTATCCTTTCTACCCATATCATGCAAGAGGTTGAGGCTGTTTGTAACCAGGTGATTATCATCAACAAAGGAAATATTGTTGCCGATGATACGCTTGATCAATTGCGAAGCAAAAACGCCGGGCAATCGCTTGAACAGATTTTTATTAAGTTGACTAATAATTAAATAAGCTTATCAATCCTGCACGTCATTGCGAGGTACGAGCAATCTCAGACCTATTAGCACTAACTAAAATTAAAGCACGACCTTTTTGCTATTTTAGCGCAATGGAACGAGGTGGTTGTGTTTACATATTAACCAATAAACTCACAGCGTTTTATATACAGGCGTAACGTCTAATTTGATCGGCAGAGTATGGCAACATAAAAATAAGATATACCCGAAAAGCTTTACCGCTAAATATGGATGTGACAAGCTGATTTATCACTATATGTACTTTTATATTGAAGAAGCGATAGCAGCAGAGAAGATAATAAAGGGAAGTAGTAGAGATAAAAAGATTAAATGGATAAGTGATATAAATCCTGAATGGAGGGATTTGTATGACGAGTTAATAAAGGAATAACAAAAAGCACGTCATTGCGAGGTACGAAGCAATCCCCAACTTACAGAGCTGTTCTGTATAGTTGAACTGCATAGTCGGGGATTGCTTCGTACCTCGCAATGACGTGCGTGGGAATACAAGACATAAAATAAATGTTCACAATACTAAAAAAGGAAATAGTTTTATACCTCAGTTCAATGGTAGCTTATATTACCATTGGTGTATTTTTAATCGTCCTCGGTTTATTCTTGTGGGTGTTTCCCGATACCAGCATTTTGGAGTATGGTTACGCGAGTTTAGAGAGCCTTTTTAATACTGCGCCTTACTTGTTTATGTTCCTGATCCCGGCCATTACCATGCGATCATTGGCAGAGGAACGCAGGGAGGGGACGTTTGAATTGCTGGCTACAAGGCCGGTTACTTTCGGGCAAATTATCATGGGCAAGTATTTTGCCTGTGTAGCTTTGGTGCTTTTTGCGCTGTTGCCAACTTATGTTTATTACTATTCTGTTTCGGCATTGGGTAGCCCGCAAAATAACATTGATACGGGGGCTGTTATTGGTTCTTATATCGGTTTGTTTTTGCTGGGGGCATCGTTTGTTGCTATAGGGCTTTTTGCTTCGGCTATTACTAAAAACCAGATCATTGCATTTACTATTGCGGTATTCCTTTCGTTTTTTGTTTATAGTGGGTTTGATTCTTTGAGCCAGTTGCTGAGTTTGCAGAACACTGGCATTGATCAATTAGGCATCAGCTCACATTATAGCTCGGTAAGCCGTGGGGTTTTGGATACGCGCGATCTATTTTACTTTATAGCGCTTACCGCGCTATTCATTTTGTTGGCATTGGTAACTCTTAAACTACAAATGCAACGCAAGTTGATGCAGCCCGATGTTTATATTTATGCAGGTGTTTTTGTGGTGGCTATTCTGGTTGCCCAGGTCGGCTTTACCCGTATCGATTTTACCAAAGAGAAACGTTTTACGCTATCACCCGTAAGCCGCGATATGATGGATAGCTTACGTACGCCTGTTAACGTTACTGTGTATTTACAAGGAGATAATCTGCCGGGTGGGTTTAGGCGTTTACAACGTGCGACACGTGATATGCTGAGCGATATGCAGGCCTACAGTCATCGTAGTTTACATTTTGAATTTGTTGATCCGCTGAAAGGGAAAGGCCAGGCCGATCAGGATTCGACAATTAAAAACATGATGGCGGGGGGTATTGAGCCTACCAACCTTTCTGTAAAAACCGATGATGGGTTGACTCAGAAACTGATTGTCCCGGCTGCTTTAGTAACTTGCGGCGATAAGCAAGTACCTATTAATTTACTACAACGCCGTATTGGTTTAAGTGATGATGAGGTTTTAAATAATTCGATCCAAAACTTAGAATACGCTTTTTCATCAACCATAAAAAAAGCTATTAAAGGTGGTAATCAGCAGATAGGTTTTATCGAAGGCCATGGCGAGCTGAATGACGTACAATTGCATGATGCGATCAACACGCTATCAAACGGCTTTATGGTGGGCAGGGTTGATCTGACTAAGATTTCACTGGCTGATCTGCTAAAAGTTAAATTAGTAGTGATTGCCAAACCCGAAAAACCTTTCGCCGAAGTCGAGAAATTTAAGATCGACCAATACCTGATGCATGGTGGTAGCATCTTATGGAGCATTGACCAGGTAAGTGCCGAGTTGGATAGTTTACGTGGTCACGGAGGCGACCAGCTGGCTTTCGGTAAGCAATTGAACCTCGACGACCAATTGTTTACGTACGGCGTGCGCATTAATTATGATCTCATTGCTGATCTTAACAGTTCGCAGATTCCAGTAGCTACTGGCAGTGTAGGTGGGCAGCCGCAAATACAAATGGTGCCCTGGTTATTTTACCCACTGCTGGTACCGGTATCGCACAACGCAATTGTAAAAAATGTTGATGGTATTACTACCCAGTTTATTAGTACAATGGATACTTTGGCAGTTAAAGGAGTTAAGAAAACAATTTTATTAACAACTTCGCCATATAACAATAAGATCACGGCACCGCATATGTTATCCCTGGCGGCTATCGAACAACAGCCTGACCCTAAGGTATTTCAAAGTCAGCCTAAAACGGTTGCTGTATTGTTGGAGGGTAAATTTAAGTCAGACTTTATGAACCGCCCGGTACCAGAGGGAATCAATGGGCCGGTAGATGTATTGCAGCAAAGCAAGCCTGCCAAGATTATTGTCATCAGCGATGGTGATATATTTAAGAACCAGGTGGCGGCAGATGGTTCGCCTTACCCATTGGGTTATGATCACTATACGCAGCAAACATCTGGCAATAAAACACTTTTGCTTAACATGGTAGACTATTTAACCGGCGATACCCGTTTAATTGCATTGCGTACAAAAGAAATTCAGATAAGATTGCTGAATAAAGCACGTATCCGTAACGAAAAACTATATTGGCAACTGGTAAATAACATAGTGCCGCTGGCATTGGTGTTAATATTTGCTATTTTTCAACATTATGTCCGCAAACGAAAGTATGCGCATTAATTTTTTTACTTTTGATTGATTAAAGCTACATCTGGAATGAGATTTATTGTTTCTACATCAACATTACTAAAGCAACTACAGTCGGTAAGCGGCGCGTTAAGTAACAGCACCGTATTGCCTATTCTGGAAAACTTTTTATTTGAAATTAAAGAAGGTACGCTAACCATATCGGCAACTGATTTACAAACCAGCATGACTACCTCGCTGGCTGTTGAAGCTAAAGAAAATGGCCGTATAGCTATCCCATCACGCATATTGCTTGATACCCTTAAGTCATTGCCAGAGCAGCCGGTGGCTTTCTCTGTTGATGATAAAACCTTCGCCATAGAAATTAACGCTGGAGATGGTAAATACAAACTGAGCGGCGAGAATGGCGAAGATTTTCCTAAGATCCCGGTTGTAGAAAATGCAACTTCGGTTAACCTGCCTGCATCTGTTTTGGCAGAGGCTATTAACAAAACCATTTTTGCGGTTAGTAATGATGAGCTTCGCCCGGCAATGACCGGTGTTTACGCACAATTATCTACCCAGTACTTTACCTTCGTAGCTACTGATGCTCACAAGCTGGTGCGTTATCGCCGTAAAGATGCTAAGGCCGAAAGCACTACATCATTTATCCTGCCTAAAAAAGCATTGAACCTGTTAAAATCATCACTACCATCTGATGATGTTAACGTGGCTATTGAATATAACAACACCAGTGCGTTCTTTAAATTTGGTCACATTAACTTAGTGTGCCGTTTAATTGACGAACGTTACCCGGACTACGAAGCCGTTATTCCGCAAAATAACCCTAATAAGCTGACGATAGATCGTTTATCGTTCTTAGGTTCATTAAGCCGTGTAGCTATCTACGCTAATAAAACTACCCACCAGGTACGTTTAAAAATCAGTGGCAGCGAGTTAAATATTTCATCAGAAGATATTGACTTTGCTAACGAAGCACACGAGCGTTTAACCTGCCAGTACGAAGGCGAAGATTTAGAAATCGGTTTCAACGCCCGTTTCCTGATCGAGATGCTGAAAAATTTGGCTTGCGAAGAAGTTAACTTAGAAATGTCGACCCCTAACCGTGCTGGTTTATTATTACCTGTTGGCGGCGACGAAAACGAAGATGTTTTAATGCTGGTTATGCCGGTTATGTTGAACAGCTACGCGTAAGTTATATCGAAAATATTTAACAAGTCCGGACTTTAAAAGCCGGACTTTTTTGTTGAGTGATACTAAAACCTGCCTATATCTGTTATAATGCAGGCAGAAAATACATGAAATTTAGACCGATAATCATATTACTAACCGTTATTGCCAGCATTTACGGTTGCGGTAAGGCCAGCGATGCGCCCATTGCCACTTCTCCTGCTACCTTGCTTAATGTTATTAATACGTCGGCAGATACGCTTAATTACTATTTAAACGGCACACGGCAAAATAGCCAGTCGAGCATTTATTCGGGTGGGGCTACCGGTTATTTGTCTTTACAATCCGGAACACAGAATTACCAATTTAAAAAGCTTGGCCAAAATGCTTTGTTATTTAGTTTGCCTTTAACGCTTGATACCATACATTTTGCTTATGTTAAAAACGATACTGTTAAAAATGCTACCAGCGGGGCCTTATCGATAACAACCAGCAGTATTGTAGGCTATACACTGTATGTAAACGGCGAAAGCGCAGATAAAACATTTTTAAAGCTGGACACTATTAAAAATACTTCGGATAGTGCAACTGTGAGGTTTGTGCACTCGGCTTATGGAGCGCCGGCATTAGATCTGACTATTGGAGATGTAAGTTTTAAAAATCAGAGTTATGGCAGCAACAGTAAATTTAAAACCTCACTTGCAGGGGCTAACAAGGTAATAACGGTTTATTTAGCAGGCGGTTCTGTTGCCAAGGCTACACAAAAAGTTACCTTGTTAAGTGGTACTGTTTATACATTATATGTTAAAGGAGTGCCGGATGGGGTGGGCAAATCTGCACTCACGGTTGGGGTGTTTGTAAATCAACAATAGTATTAATTGCGCAATGAGTAAGACAACCAATAAATATATATATAATGTGCTAATGTTATTAATGGTAGCTGTTATGGGCATACCGCTAATAGCTTCTTGTGGTAAATCTTCTGATGGATCGGTAAATACCTATAACTCTCAATTGATTGTAGCTAATTTATCACCAGACGTTGGAGCAGTAGATTTATATATTAACAATAATATCCAAAATGGCCTTACCCCGTACAAATATCCTACCCTGGGCGCATATTTTTATATGAACACCATCGGCTATCCAATACAGGTGAGGTCTAATGCCAGCAATAATAAATCGATAATAATTAAGGGAGATGGTAATCCGATGGTTACAGACAGCCTGCCGAACCGAAATGCAAAGTATACGTTGTTTATTACGGGAGTAAAGGCGGATGGTAGTTTAAACTATTTGTTCCTCGTGGATACCTCTAAACTATCAGCCGTAGGCAAAGGCAAGGTTAGATTTATCAATGCTTCGCCACGTTCTGGTGCATTTGATGTTTATGCTAATCAAACTCTGCTTTGTCAAAACATCGCACTTAATAAGTATTCGCCTTATGTAGAGATGCCTGTAGGCGATTATGATTTTAAGATTTACGCCAACGGCGATGTTTCTACCGTACTGAGTGAAATAAAACAAACTGTAGGCGACGGGAAATTATATACGCTTTTTACCTATGGTATTGTAGGGCGTACAGATAGTGCTTCTTTTGCATCAAATGTTATTGTTAATAAATAATAAGTAGGCCGATATATAAGCTATATTTTTATTTTTGTTCCAAATAACTCACATTTTGGAAGTAATAAAAAGTATCATCGATTTCGTTCTTCATATTGATAAACACCTGAGCCCGGTAATAAGCCAGTATCAGGGTTGGACATACCTTATCCTTTTCGTAATCATATTTGCCGAAACCGGTTTTGTGGTTACCCCGTTTCTTCCTGGTGACTCATTGTTATTTGCAGCAGGTGCTTTAATAGCAGCGGGCGATACTGGTTTAAGTATTTCGCTGCTGGCATTAATACTCGTTGTCGCTGCTTTTACAGGCAATACCGTAAATTACTTTTTGGGTAATTACCTGGGCGAAAAAGTATTTAAGCCCGAAAATAAAGTACTAAAGCTCGAATACTATATCAAAACACAGGCTTTCTTTGATAAACATGGCCCTATTGCTGTAATACTAAGTCGCTTTATTCCTATTATCCGCACCATTGCACCATTTGTGGCCGGTGTGGGCCGTATGTCTTTTGTTCGTTATAGTATTTACAACATTATTGGCGGTACAGCATGGATACTACTTTTCTTGTTTGCCGGTTATATGTTTGGTAACCTGCCTTTCTTTAAAACTCATTTCTCTGTAGTTACCATCGCTATCGTTTTAATCTCTGTTGTGCCAATTATCTGGGGCATTATTAAGAGTAGAAGAGAGGCAAGGTAAGAGAGAGGCAAGAGCCATGAAACAAGATTTACTCCACCCCGTCATTGCAATGTCGGGGTGGAGTGGATTTGTACTATTTCTTCCTGGCGTTCTTAACTACAATAATTCCCTTAAACGCTATTTCCTCTTTACTTAATTTAGCCCTCTCTTCCTCACTCATTATAGTATCAATTAGCCTGTTTAGATCCGGCTGGCCAGCATCAACCCAGGCCGAATACCAATAGCTACCTACGGCGAGTATCGCGGTGCGCATGCGGCGTTCTACCATGCCGCGCATGAGTTTGTTGTAGGCCGCACAGTATTCGGGCGAATAATCATTAACCTTTCGGGCGCCGCGTTGCTGCTGGCTGTATTTTTTATCAATTGGGAAATTATTGCTAAGCATTTGTTCAAAACGGACTACAGAGTCTACACTTTTATAAGAACTTCGGCAAAGGATAAAAGCCTCGGATAGCGGGTTTTCGATGTAGCGGGCCTTGCCGGCGTATAAATGATACTGATCTGCAAATTGTTCGGGCAGGCGGCTTTCCCAAAGTGCATGGATACCTTTCTGGTTGGTAAGCTGCCCGTCATAATTCATGGTGGTGTGCAATGGTACACAGGCGTCAGATACGTAATGTCCCAGATCTGCCGAGGTATGTAAGATCCCCGTTGTATCATGCGCCTTAAAAGCTCGTACCAATTTGTAGTATTGATATTGGATACTCCAGGGCACGGTGCCGTATTTAACAATAGTATCTTTGCTGTAACAATTGATAGCGTCGAACCATTTATGGGGCATGGTTTTAAAAGGCGTTTTGCCGTAATAATCGGCATCGAAAAAATGATGAGGCGCTTCAGTGCTATCGGTATAGCGGCGTTTATCTGCAGTTATGGCGTGTTCTGTAATATAATCGATGTTGGTTTTGTAAAAAGTTGCCATGCCCTTAGGCAGGGTAAACACGGCCAAATGATGGATACGATAGTGTGCAAAGAATCCCCATGAGGAACATGATAGCAGGATGATAAGGGCCAGTAATAACCGCAAGGCAGGTTTCATTGCTCAAATATAATAACATGCCGCAATCCTGCTTTAAAGCGCAGGCTTTAAATAAAATTATTATCTTTGCGATGTAAAAGAAACAGAAGCACTTAGTGTTGAAAAATATTTAAAAAGGTCTTTGAACTTTAAAATATTCACCATATATTTGCAGTCCGAAAAATAATTAAGAATACTTAGCTAAAATGGCAAATCATAAATCATCAATTAAAAGGATCAGAGCCAACGCTACAAAGCGTTTACGCAACAGATATCAGGCTAAAACTACAAGAACCGCTATTAAAAAATTAAGAGGTTCTACAACTAAAGCAGATGCAACTCCGCTTTTAAGCAAGGTTATCTCTATGCTTGATCGTTTAGCTAAGAAAAACGTGATCCACAAAAATAAAGCTTCGAACAATAAATCAAAGCTTACTAAATTTGTTAACACTTTAGCATAAGCTAAACTAACAGAGAATATAAAAGGGATAATGCCGCAAGCATTGTCCCTTTTTTGTTGCCACGATTTTTAATACCTTCCCATCGTGGAACCATACGAAACCAAGATCAGTATTAAAGCCTGGGCCGAAGAAGACCGCCCCCGCGAAAAGTTAAACGCTCAGGGCCGTCGTGCTTTAAGTGATGCCGAATTGATAGCCATCCTCATCGGTTCCGGCAACCGCGATGAATCTGCGGTCGAGCTGAGCAAGCGCATTTTACACCACTACAATAACGATCTTAATAAACTGGGCAAGGTTTCTGTAAACGAGCTTTCCCGCTTTAAAGGCATCGGCGAAGCCAAAGCTATCTCTATCATAGCAGCTCTCGAACTCGGCCGCCGACGAAGCGATACCGAAACCAAGGTTGCCGATATAATAACAAGCAGCAATAGTGCCTGGCAAATCCTCCGCAGGCATCTGGTTGATTTGAATCACGAAGAATTCTGGATATTGCTGCTAAGTCGGAGCAATAAGGTAATCGCTAAAGAATTGATCAGTAAAGGCGGCCTTTCGGGTACCGTAGCCGATCCAAAGATTATTTTCAGTATTGCCCTGCAGCATCAGTCATCGTCCATTATACTGGCGCATAACCATCCCTCAGGTAATCTAAAACCGAGTCAGCAGGATATTGATCTAACTAAAAAGTTATATCAGGCCGGGAAAATCTTAGACATCAATGTTTTTGATCATTTGATTATTACGGATGATGGGTTTTTGAGTTTTGCTGATGAGGGGCTTCTTTAGGTTATTAGGTTTTGCTGTAGCTAAGTCTGTGCTATGTAGGTCGGGGATTGCTTCGTACCTCGCAATGACGGAGAAGTCGAGACCGATAGAGCTTATGAGCTTATTCTTAAATCGCACTATCCTTTTCATCCAAAATCTTATCTTTGCCGATTATCATCACATCGAATGAAGATATCTTATAATTGGCTTAAAGATTTTATACAAACAGATAAAACTCCGGCAGAAATTTCACAGATCTTAACCGGTACCGGTTTAGAAGTGGAAAGCTTGGAGAAGGTACAGGCTATACCCGGCGGACTGGAAGGGTTGGTGATTGGCTACGTGAAAGACTGTGCCCAACACCCTAACGCCGACCGTTTACGTATTACCCATGTTGACGTAGGCGTTGGCGAAGATTTACAAATTGTTTGCGGCGCACCTAACGTGGCAGCCGGACAGAAAGTGGTTGTTGCCGTAGTAGGTACAACTGTTTACCCAACCCATGGCGAACCTTTTAAAATTGCTAAATCAAAAATCAGAGGTGAGGTATCCGAAGGGATGATCTGCGCTGATGACGAGATTGGTCTGGGCGAATCGCATGCCGGGATTATTGTATTGCCGGAAGAAGCAGTAGTTGGTACGCTTGCTAAAGATTACTTTAGCCTGAACGACGACTACATGTACGAGATTGGTTTAACGCCAAACCGGGCCGATGCTACTTCGCACCTGGGTACTGCGCGTGATATTGCTGCTTACCTGCGCACGCATATTACCAAACCTGATGTTTCTGCCTTTGCGGTAGATAACAACGATTTGGTGATTCCTGTTGAGGTTGAAAGCAAGGCGGCTATCCGTTACAGCAGTTTAACTATATCGGGCATTAAGGTTGGCGAATCACCAGCCTGGTTAAAAGAACGTTTGGCTGTTATCGGCGTGCGTGCTATTAATAACGTGGTTGATATTACCAATTTTGTGCTGCACGATTTAGGTCAGCCGATGCATGCTTTTGATGCTGATAAGGTAACCGGTAACAAGGTAATTGTGAAAACAGTTGCCGAAGGAACCCCTTTTATCACTTTAGATGGCGTTGAGCGTAAATTGCATCAAGACGATCTGATGATCTGCAATACCGAAGAACCAATGTGTATAGCTGGTGTTTTCGGCGGTGCAACATCTGGTGTAAGCTATACTACTACCAATATATTTTTAGAGAGCGCTTACTTTAACCCGGTTTCGGTACGTAAAACATCAAAACGTCTTGGGCTTAAAACAGATTCTTCTTTCCGTTTCGAAAGAGGTACAGATCCAGACATGACCGTTTTCGCATTGAAGCGTGCAGCCTTGTTAATTAAAGAAATTGCCGGTGGAACTATTTCATCCGACATATCAGATATATATCCGGCCAAAGCCGAAGCTTTCCAGGTAGAGTTTAGCTACAAAAACGCTGTTCGACTGATTGGTAAGGAGATCCCAGCTGCCGAGATTAAAGCTATTATCCAAGCCTTGGATATTAAGGTTGAAGAAGAGAGCGCTGAAGGCCTGCTATTAGCTGTGCCGGCCTATCGTGTGGATGTTACCCGCGAGGTTGACGTGATTGAAGAAGTGTTGCGGATCTACGGCTACAATAACATTGAAATTCCTACGCAGATCCGCGCTTCATTAAATACTTCGGTTAAGCCAGAGCGCGATACCATTCAGCGTATTATTTCTGAACTACTGACCGCGAACGGTTTTAACGAAATGTTGGCTAACTCGTTAACCAGCTCTAGCTATGCGACAGATTTGGAGCATGCAGTAAAAATCTTGAACCCATTGAGCAATGATTTGGACATTATGCGCCAAACCTTACTGTACTCGGGTTTAGAAGCTATTGCACATAATCAAAACCGCAGAAACCCTAATCTTAAACTTTATGAGTTTGGTAAAGTTTACGGCGTTAAAGAAGATAAATACAGCGAAAGCCGCCAGTTATCATTGTTTATCACGGGTGCAAACCAGGGAGAGCAATGGGGCCATAAATCAGAGACTGTATCTTTTTATCACCTAAAAGGTGCAATCGATGAATTGGTTGATCGCCTGAACCTGAAAGACTATAGCGTAGAAGATGTATCTGATGACGAATTATCATACGGTTTGCAATACAACTACCGTGGTGGTAAAACACTTGTTAAATTTGGTTCGGTACAAGCATCAGCGTTGAAAAAAACAGATGTGGAGAAAGAAGTATTTTTCGCCCTGTTTAATTTTGACCTGATACTGCAACTGGTGCAAAAAAATAAGATCACTTACCAGGAAGTATCTAAATTTCCGGCTGTAAGACGCGATTTATCGATGCTGGTTGATAAAGCAGTTACTTTTAACCAGCTAAAACTGATTGCTCAAAAAACCGAGCGTAAGCTATTGACAGAAGTTAACGTGTTTGATGTTTACCAGGGCGATAAATTGCCAGCCGGTAAAAAATCATATGCACTCAGCTTTATTTTGCAGGATGAGGAGAAAACCCTTACCGACAAAGCGATTGACAGCATAATGCAGAAATTAATTTATAACTTAGGAAAAGAAGCAGGAGCGGAGATCAGGAAATAATTTTGAATGAGTGAATGGCTAAATGATAGAATATTGTTCATAGGTCTTTAATTTAAAAATTCACTCATTCTATCATTCACTCCTTCAATCATTAATTAAAGATGCCTTCAATAACAGAACAGTTATCAGCAGTTACGGAAAAAACAGAGCGACTAATTGAGCTTTGTACTGTTTTGCAGCAAGAAAATGATCTGCTGAAGCGCGAAAGAGAAACGCTTACAGGTACTATTAAGGAGAGTAAGAATAAGCACATTGAACTGGAAGAGAAGCTTCGTGTATTGAAACTGGCTAAATCATTTTCAGAAACCAATGAAAAAAGCCTTGACATCAAGCAAAAAATTAACGAATTTGTGCAAGAAATTGATAAGTGTATTGTGTTACTAAAGAAGTAACGCAAAAAAGTGAACAAGCTCAATGGGAGAAATCTCCATAAAAATAAATATTGCTGACAGAGTTTACCCCTTAAAGGTAAGCATGGAAGAGGAAGAAATAATACGCAGGGCAGCTAAGCTGATCGGTGATCGACTGAAAGAATATCAGGAGAATTATGCCGTTAGGGATAAGCAGGACCTACTTTCAATGGCTGTGCTTCATTATGCAACAGCATCATTAAAGGCAGAGCGTAAGGTTACGGTTGAGGACACGGAAGTGGCCGACGGCGTATACAAATTAGACCAATTATTGACCGATTTTTTCTCGAAGTAATAACGTTCTTACATACAAAGGGCAAAATTTAACCGCGGTTAAATTTTAAGTTTCACTACTGAAAACAGGAAATACTGTGATCGGGCGGACTAATAGCAGGCGCTTAATGCTGTGATGTCCCCCTGTGAATTTGTTTCCAAAGCGATGACACTTGAAATTTACTTGCGGTTTTTTTATACATATATAACCATTATGAACACACTTTATGTAATTATCGGACTCCTGATTGGTGCCATTATCGGTATCGTCATCGGTCGATTCCTTCTACGGAAGCTATTTAAGGAACAAGAAACATCAGCTCAAAATAAAGTTAAGAAGATTTTAAAAGAGGCAGAAAACAACGCTGAGATTCTGAAAAAGAACAAGCTGTTAGAAGCTAAAGAGAAGTTTTTACAGCTAAAAGCGGAGCATGAGCAGGAAGTTAATTCAAAAAATAACAGCCTGAATCAGCGCGAAAATACGCTTAAACAAAAAGAACAATCATTAAACTCTAAGCTGGAAAATGCTAACCGCCGTGATGCGGAGGTAGAAAATACACGTAAAAATCTGGAGCGCCAAACCGAAGTTGCCGTTAAAAAGCAAGAGGAAGTTGAAGTGCTAAAACAACAACACTTACAGCAATTAGAAACCATTGCCGGTTTAAGCGCCGAAGAAGCTAAAAACCAATTGGTTGATAACCTGCGCGAAGAAGCCCGCACCAAAGCCATGATGCAAATCAAGGATATTGTTGACGAAGCTAAGTTGACCGCAACCAAAGAAGCTAAGAAAGTGGTTATACAAACCATTCAGCGTACAGCTACTGAGAGCGCTATCGAGAATACAGTATCTATCTTTAATATCGAGAACGACGAAATTAAGGGCCGTATCATTGGTCGTGAAGGTCGTAACATCCGTGCGCTGGAAGCAGCAACCGGTATCGAGATTATTGTTGATGATACACCTGAAGCTATTATCCTTTCTGGTTTCGACCCGGTTCGTCGCGAGATTGCCCGTTTGGCCATGCACCGTTTGGTAACAGATGGTCGTATCCACCCGGCACGTATTGAAGAGGTTGTTGCTAAAACTAAAAAGCAGATTGAAGAAGAAATTGTAGAGATCGGCGAGCGTACCGTGATCGACTTAGGTATTCACGGTTTACACCCTGAGCTGATCCGTATGGTTGGCCGTATGCGTTACCGTTCATCTTATGGTCAAAACTTGCTGCAACACTCGCGCGAAGTAGCTAATTTTTGTGCTACTATGGCGGCAGAGCTGGGCTTAAACGTAAAACTGGCTAAGCGTGCTGGTCTGTTACACGATATTGGTAAAGTACCGGATGATAACCCAGAATTGCCACACGCAATTTTAGGTATGCAACTAGCCGAAAAATATAAAGAACACCCGGAAGTTTGTAACGCTATCGGCGCTCACCACGACGAGATCGAGATGACTTCAATGATTTCGCCGATCATCCAGGCTTGTGATGCCATCTCTGGCGCACGCCCTGGTGCACGCCGCGAGGTGGTAGAAAGCTACATTAAACGTTTGAAAGAACTGGAAGAGTTAGCACTATCATACCCCGGTGTTGAGAAAACCTTCGCTATACAGGCCGGCCGCGAGCTGCGTGTTGTGGTAGAAAGCGAAAAGATCAGCGATGCACAATCAGAAATACTGGCAGCAGATATTTCAAACCGTATCCAAACAGAGATGACCTATCCAGGCCAGATCAAAGTTACCGTAATCAGGGAAACCCGTTCGGTAGCGTTTGCTAAGTAATAGCCCCTCCCAAACCCTCCCCTAAAAGGGAGGGCTTATAGATATTTTAGTATTGAAACCAAATACAACAAAAACTTCTAAGAACATCAGTGGGGCCCAGCGCCCCATTGATGTTTATTTTGCGCTGTATAACCAGCGTTATCCCTCTGTTGGCGATAAGATTATATTGAGCATTTTTTTGCTCTTCCTTTATTTTGCACTATTGAGTTTGGTGTGGATTATTCCTTTTCCGCAACTTAACTGGTTGAAAAGTTTTAAAGGGTATTTTACCTGGGCATCATTTTATGTTGCCGGCATAGGCTTTTATTTTTACAAGCAGTCGCCCGTATTATCTTATTTTTTGTTTATTCTTTTGTTCGCTTTGTCTTACGGCGCATCGCAATTGGCAGAAGTGGGAGCATTGGTTGGCCCACCCGTTTGGACAATTTGCGTGCCGATCTTAATTGCATCTTCAGCGAGTTTATTTTTTATAACCCGTAAAAGGCAATTGCCCTTTTTTAGCAGTATACTACAACTACCGGTATGGCTGGTTAGCTTTTTGGGTAAAAAGTTGGGTGCCCGGTTATAATCAGAAATATCAATTTCTTTATATTGTTCGCTAATAGATTGTTAAGAAATAGGCATTAAAATTATTGTTAAGTATCGGTGCTGTTTTTGCGTCAAACATAATGGTGCGTTAACATTGGCTTAATATTATTGCTGAACCTTTGTGCTCAAATTGAACACACATGAAGAAGCTCTACTTTATTCTCTTATCCGTTCTTTCAATCTGCTTTACCTATTCTGCCCAGGCGCAGATCACAACCACTGTATTAAGTGGTAAGGTTGTAGATTCAAAAGGCGTTACTATGCCGGGTGTAACCATCCAGGCTGTAAACACAAGCACTGGCACACGCTATGGCGCTCAGACAAACTCTGATGGCCGTTACACCATTGCCAACGTTAACCCAGGTGGTCCTTATACCATTACCGTTACCTTTATTGGTTACAAAAAAGAAGAACGCCCTGATCTTACCTTTAACTTAGGTAACATGACGTTTAATTTCTTGTTATCAGAAGAGGCTACAGCTTTGAAAGAGGTTACTGTACGTGCAACCGGTGGCCCAACTAAAACTGGTGCAGGTACCCGTATCGGTCAAAATCAAATCAAAACGTTACCGTCTATCAACCGTAACTTTCAAGATTTAACCCGAGCTACGCCGCAAAGTAACAACAACTCTTTTCAGGGTACTAACTACCGTTATAACAACGTAACGTTAGATGGTGCTATCAACAACGATGCAATTGGTTTCAGCCCTTCATTGGGCGGTCAAAACAACGCATCTGGTCAGGTTGGTAGCAGTACACGTACCAGCCCGGTACCAATGGATGCCGTACAGGATATACAAGTTTATGTAGCTCCTTTCGATATTAAAATTGGTAACGTATTGGGTGGTAGTATTAACGCTGTAACCCGTAGTGGTACAAATGATGTTACTGGTTCACTTTATACTTACGGCCGTAATGCAACCTTAACAGGGCCAAACAACGCTTCTGCAGCAGCGGGTGGCGATGGTGCAAAAGAGCCTAAAGATTTTCATGATTACCAAATTGGTGGCCGTTTAGGTTTCCCGATCATCAAAAATAAATTGTTCTTCTTTACCAACGAAGAGATCAACCGTCGTCAGGATCCTGTTATTTCAGCAGCCGGTACGCCAGGTTCTTCTAAAATATTAAGTTTACAAGATGCGCAAAATCTTGCTGCTGCATTTAAAACGTTTACAGGCGGTTTAGATCCGGGTACTTATGGTAATACTACCATCTTCTCAAATTCTAACAAATTCTTTAACCGTTTAGACTGGAATATCAACGATAAAAACCAGTTAACTATCCGTAACAATACCATCAGCTCATCTGCAACCAACTTAGAGCGCGATCAAAGCAACTTCCGTTTCAGCGGTATTGATTATACATCACACAACAACTCAAGCTCAACAGTTGCCGAGTTAAAATCAAGAATATCAAACAACGCAAGTAATAGCTTATTGGTTGGTTACTCAAACGTACATGATTATCGTGATCCTAACTCGAACCCTGCTTTGCCGCAAATTGAGATTACTGGTAACACCCCTGGTACTACTATTTTTATGGGTACAGACCGCGAGGCTGCTATCTTTGATATGCGCCAAAAAACTACTGAGTTAACCGATAACTTTACCTTAACAAAAGGTAAACACACATTTACTTTCGGTACGCACAATGAGTTTTATAACATCACTTATAATTTTGTTAACGCATGGAACGGTCGTGATGCTTACAGCAGTATTGCAAACTTTATCGCTAACAGCCCTTCACGTGTACGTGCTAACTATAACTATACTGATAATACTCGTGATTATATCCTTAGTCACCCATCAGCACAGTTTAAAGTTAACTTGTTAAGCTTATATGGTCAGGACGAAATCCAGTTAACTGATAACTTCAAATTAACTGCTGGTTTGCGTTTTGATTATGCAGGTGTACCAGACAAACAACCTTTAAGCTCTAAAACTACTGGTGCCCCTGTTGATCCTAACTATGGTAACACATTTACTTATACTTTACCAAAAGACATCCAGAACAAATACCTGAACAATGTTGAGATCAACCCACGCGTATCATTTAACTATGATATAAATGGTGATCAAAGCGTTATTCTGCGTGGTGGTAGCGGTATGTTTACAGGTCGTGTTCCATTTGCATGGTTTGGTTATGCATTTTACAACAATGGTGTAACTTATGGTGCATATGATAAAAGATCATCAGCTGGTCCGTTTACTCCAGGCACAAACCCAGTTCAAGCACCTGCAAACGGCGGCTTAGGGTTTGTTAACCAACAAGTACCAGCGGTTAACACCACTTCAAGCGGTGCAACCCAGGTGGATATGATTGATAATAACTTTAAAATGCCACAAGTTTGGAGAAGCAGCTTAGCTGTTGATTACACTACTCCAGACCAATGGAAATTCACTTTAGAGGGTATCTACACTAAAGTTATCCACGATTTAAAATTCCAACATGTTAATACTACCGATCAGGTAACTTATTATCCTTACGATACGCAGCATCAACAACCAATATTTGTTAATACTAAGCCAAACGCTTTATATACTAATGCTTACTTATTATCAAATACAAGCGAAGGTTATCGTTACAGTGCAACTGCACAGGTTGCTAAACTGTTTAACTTAGGTGCATTGAGTAGCTTAAATGCAACATTGGCTTATACCTATGGTCACTCTAAAGATGTTACCAACGGTATCCGTAACTCAATGGAGTCTAACTGGCAGTTAAACCAGGCCTTAAATCCAAACAATCCAGGCTTGGCTAACTCAAACTTTGATATCCGTAATCGTATTGTATCAACCCTTAACTACATGGTTAACTGGGATGCTGCTAAAAACTACACTGCTAACTTTACATTCTTCTTCAGCGCTCAATCTGGTAACCCATACACATTTGGTTTCTATCCAAATGCTATCGATGGAACTGGTCAGCAAGTTAGCTTAGCCTACATCCCTAAAGTTGGCGAAACTGTTAAGTTTTTCAGTGACATTGCAGGTGGCCAAACTGCTGCTCAACAAGCTGCTGCATTTGATGCCTTTATCGATGCTAATAAATACTTGAAATCACGTCGTGGCGACTTTACTCAACGTAACGCTGCTTTCACTCCGTGGAACAATAACTTAGATTTCCGTTTCGCTCAAGACTTCAAATTCGGTAGCGGCAAACGTAAACAAGTGGTCACGTTCACTTATGATATCGTTAACTTAACCAATTTGTTGAACAAGAAATGGGGTCAATACTACTTCTCTCCAAACACTTACAACTCAACTTCGAGCATTGGTTTAACACCAAAAACTACTCCTACTTTTGCTAATGCATCAACGCAAACACCAACTTATACATTTACCAACCCTGGTTTACCGTATTCTGTTGATTACTTTGCTTCACGCTGGCAAATGCAGTTTGGAGTGCGTTACAGCTTCTAAGCGAAATTTCAGAATAGTAATTATATCAGAGGGCTCCCGATTTATCGGGGGCCTTTTTTGTGGCCTCGCCCAGTCCGCTCCAGAGGAGAGGGGGTGAGAATTTAAACTCGTCTAATAAAACAAATACGACAAATATTCCTTATATTTGGTAAAAATGTCGGATATGACTGTTTTGCATCAAAAGGAATATCGCACAATTAACTTCGTGAGTTTATTGGGTGGGGTAGATTTGATTACCGAGAAGATAGGCTCGGCTTTCGATCTGATTACATTAAGTAATAAAGGGATTAAAAAAGCATCTTTAGATGCATTGGCCGGCCATATGGGCATGACCAAGAAAAACTTTGCCGAAGATATCCTTAACCTCTCTGTTAAAACCTTGGAACGCAAAAAGGATAGTGACGTGCTCGACAGGCAAACTTCATCGCACGTAATAGAAGTAGCCAAGGTGGTAGAGCATGCTTTTGATGTTTTTGAAGATGAAGAAAAAGTGCAGAAATGGCTTAATACTCCCAACCGCGCACTTAACCAAATGAAACCTCTGCAATTATTTTATATGCCTACCGGTTTAGGTTTGGTTGATAATGTTTTAGGCCGGATAGAAGAAGGTGTTTATTCCTGATGCTGGTTTACCGTATTGTAAAGGCACAAAAGCGAACTAAGGATTTATCGGGTATGGGCGCATTTAAAGAAGGCGGTCGTTGGAATAATCCTGGTACGTATATGCTTTATACTTCCGAGAACAGTTCTCTCTCTTACCTCGAAAGCCTGGTGCATTTCGAGGCCGAAAATACGCCCCCTAATCTGTACATTATTACAATCGATATTAAGGCTGATGATAGCCTGATCTATATACTCCCGCCAAATGCGTACCCGCAAAACTGGCAACAAATTGGCAGCCTCGCCAATAAAAAACTAGGTGATCAATTAATGGAAGAGCAGGCCTTTGTGGCTATTAAAATAAAATCGGCCATTAACACACTCGAATATAATTACCTGTTAAATCCACTCTTTCATGGGTATCATGATTTGGTTAAAATTATTGCTGTGGAAGAGTTGCCTGTGGATGTAAGGTTAGTGAAGTAGAGGCTTTAATAACTCAAGGCTGTCATGTTTGAGGCACTCGAAACATGTGTGGTGGCCTCTCTGCCGTAGCAGTCTCCGACGAAGCTCAGACAAAACTATTTATTAAAACTGAAAGCCCCTTAGCTTTCACTAAAGGGCTTTCTATAAGGCTGGGTGTTGTATTCAATTACCATCTTCTGTAGCCATGGTATCTGTTGTGATAAACAGCATGGCCATAATATCCGCGGTGTACATAAACCGGCCTGCGGTAGTAGCCGTATCCATAAGCGGGGGCATCATAATATACGGGTGCCGGTGCGTAATAAGCTGGAGCCGGTTGATAATAAACTACGTGGCGGTGCGGATAATAAGGTGTACCAATATTTAAACCTACATGTACGCCAACTTGTGCTTTTGCTGCATTGATAGTAAACAAGGCAACTATTACTGCTAAAAAGGTTATACGTTTCATAATCGTTGTTATTACTAAATAATTGATGCTTTTCAGCATCGTTGTTATAATATTATGACAAGGATCGTGCCGAAGGGTTTAAGAGTTTAACTGATAGTTGGGTGGGTTAAAAGGTAAGTTGTTGTTTTAGAGGATGAAAAATTACCTCCCGCCACTTTTGTCATTGCGAGGAGGAACGACGTGGCAATCTCGTCGTCAATGCTTATTCGATCTGCATAGTTACGAGATTGCCGCGCTATCGCTCGCAATGGCAAATTTGAGGACACAAAAAAGCCCCTCTCGGTGGAGAGGGACTGGGCTGAAGCTCTTTGAATTACAAATTCTTAGCCAGCTTCATTAACATTTCTTGCGGAACCTTTTGCAGATCGAGTACCAGGAACCCATCCAGGCAATCGGCAAATTTAGGATCTATGTTAAAGCAGATGATTTTAGCGTTAAGCGATATATACTGACGTAGCAGTACAGGCACTTTCATGTTACGTACTTCCAGTTCAGAGATCAGGTTGTCGAGGTTTTTTAGGCTGTCTTCACCAGTTAACAGCAGTTCGGCATCTATACTCGAAAAATCAACCTTAAATTGTTTACGAGGCTTTACATATTCTGCCATTTCATGGTCGAAATGGTTACGGGTGATGTAATCTACGATCAGTGATTTAGAAAACTTAGAAAAGCTATTGCTGATACTCACCGGGCCAATCAGATAGCGGTAACGCGGGTTATCAATCAAAAATTTAAGGATACCTTTCCACAGTAAAAATAGCGGTAACGGCTTTTGCTGATATTCCTTACGGACCCATGAACGGCCCAGTTCCAGGCTGCGTTTAAGCACAGGCGTAAATTGAGATTTGATTTTAAATAAGGTAGCGGTGTAAAAACCTTTTTTACCCAGGCTATAAAAAATCTCATCGCCTAAACCAATGCGATAGGCACCAACCACCATCTTAGTTTCTGTATCCCAGATAAACAGGTGATTGTAGTAAATATCATACTCGTCCAGATCGATGCTCTTGTTACTACCCTCACCAACCTCCCGGAAAGTAATTTCACGTAGACGGCCAATTTCGCGGATAATATTAGGGATAACCGAGGTAGGTACTACAAATACTTCGTAGGCCTTTTCTTTAGTTATAAGGTAGTCTTCGCGTAGTTGTTCAACCTCTTTTTCAAGTATATCATTGGCAATAGATGCTTCAATGTCTTCTGCCTTTTTTCTGATCTTAAAAAGATTACGCGGGTTGAAGATTTTTTTATCCTCTTCCAGTCCGGTGCCCAGGGCATAGGTTTTGGCGCGTAAAAAGTTAAGTAGTTTTACCGGATCTTTGTTATCAGGTACCTCCTGTACGTTAATTGGCTTGCCAATACGCAGCTTAATGGTTTGGCCTTGTTTGTTAAAGAGCTCTGAAGGCAACTTTGCCGTACGCAAAGCCGGATGGATAAGGCTTAACAGGTTAAACAATAACCCATTGTTGCCATGGAAATAAATTGGTACAACTGGCACCTTAGATTTTTGGATTATCTTACCCACAACCGGGTGCCAAAGGCGATCTGTAACCTGCTGCTGTTCTATTTTAAAAGTAGATACATCGCCAGCGGGGAATATCCCGATCGGTGTGCCGTTATTAAGCATCTCGAGCGTTGATTTAATACCACTGATGCTCGATGAATGCTCTATGTTTTCGAACGGGTTTACAGCAACAAAATAATCGCTAAGGTTGGGAATCTTTTTTAATAAAAAGTTGGCCATTACTTTAGCATCAGGCCTGGCCATACATAATATTTTAAGCAGTACCATGCCCTCTATACCACCATAAGGGTGGTTGGCAATGGCAACAAAAGCGCCATCGGCAGGGATGTTTTTAAGTTCTCTTTCGTCAAATTCTATTTTAACACCGCAGCCTTCTAAAATCGCGTCCACAAAATCGGGTCCGACTTTGGGTTGTGCCTGGGCAAACAGATCGTTTACCTGGTTTATTTTCATAATTTCCATCAACAGGGCAGCCAGTCCGGGCATTTTCAGCTTATCTAACTTGGTGGCTTTTGCAAATTCCTCTGTGGTAATTACCTTCATATATTCTTTATACGGATGTTGATGTATATAACTTCAAATTTATTAAATTAACGGCTAATATGGTCTCTGGTGTTAAATCTTATCTCAAAAATTACCTCTCCATCACAAAAAAGGATTGGAACGGCCTGGTAGTCTTGGTTGTACTGATTATATTGGTTTTGCTGCTGCCATATGGATATAGGCTATTTCACAAGGATAAGGTAATCAATTTTAACCAATTTAACGCAGATGCCACACTATTGCCCGCCGAAAATGCCGATAATGATAGTAATACTGGTAATACTAAACAACCGCATCCAACATTATTCGCTTTTAATCCCAATCATTTACCCGATGATCAATGGCGCAAACTAGGCCTGAGCCAAAAACAGATCGAAGTTTTAAAACATTATGAGGATAAAGGCGGCCGATTTTATAAAAAGAGTGACGTGCAAAAGATCTATTCTATCACTCCCGATGACTATAAACGGCTCGCACCCTATATTCAATTACCAGACGGTGCAACTGCCATTATCGATATTAACCATGCCGATTCTGCATCATTAGTAACGCTCAAGGGTATCGGCCCGGCCTATGCCATGCGCATTATCCGTTACCGTACCAAACTCGGTGGCTTTTACAGTAAAGAGCAATTGAAAGAAGTTTTCGGTATTGATGAAGAACATTACCTGCTGATTAAAGATCAGCTTAAAATAAATCCCTCGACCATCTATAAAATCAATATCAATAAATCCACTTTTGATGATCTGCGCCGCTACCCATACCTAAGCTATAAACAGGCTAATGCAATTATCCAATACAGAAGCGAGCATGGTGATTATGACAATTTGGATGATATGAAGGATGTGGCTATTTTGGATGAAGCGACATTGAATAAAATTAAGCCATACCTGGTTTTTAAATAGGTTTTTACTTTACGGCATACCTGTAAACGGCATGGCCAATGTGGCCATTTTCATCAATTCCTTCAACAATAACTTTGTAATTGCCTGTGCCATCTGCGTTGTAATAGCTAAATGAAGCCTGCCCTTTAGTATCCGTAGTTACTTCAGGCTGCCAATAGATGGTCGATCGCAGGTCTGGGCGTACATTAGCTAAAGCCTGTGCAGTAGTGTATTTAGGCGAATAAAATTCGCGCGTAGTATGAAACCCATTCGCTTTAAAAGGTAACAAGCCGGGGCTAAGTTCATTTGGTGTTTTTGTGGCACCACCCGTTTTGGTAGTAAATAACAACACCCCGCTACCCGAACTAACACCATATATTAACGCATTGGTGTTTTTTAAAACTTCTACTGTTTCTATATCTGTTGGATTAAGGTCTTCAAAAGATCCGCCATAAGCTCCATCAATCACAATTAACATAGGCGAAGTATTACTCAAGCCATTTAAATAAGCTTTGCCGGCTCCGAAGGTTACACCACGAAGCGATTTACTTAGAAGTACTGTAGTCATAGTGCCGGCAATCTTATTATCGCGCATATCAATCACTTGGTCGGCATGCCCAGGCCCAATGATATTTGATGACCGGTACGATATAATCTTCACTTCTTTAAGCATCTTATTATGCAATGCCTTATCTGTTTGTATGGCCTTGGCGTTTTCTAAATAGGCCTGTATGTCTGAGCCAGGTTTACCGAGAACGTACAATGGATCAACTTTAATTGGCGGTTTATCAGCATCAAGCGTCAATTTTATTTTCAGTTTGCTGGTCGAATCTCTTGCGTTTAACAAAAAGCGGGTAGTATCGGTAAACATCATGTTTCCGAAAGTAAACTTGCCATTGGCGTCCGATTTTTGCAAATAAAATTGTCCGCCTTTCACGTCCATCAATGTTATGTTTCTATCAGATATGGGTTGCTTATTCTGCGTATTAATTACAAAACCAGTTATAGCCATTGTTTTCTCGGCTTCAAATTTGAGAGTAGAAGTAGTGTCTGTTAGGATTTGTTGCCAGGTAAAGTGCCGGTAACCCTGAGTTAATAATAACGCATCAAGATCATCTTTAGCCTTGTCGCTTTTATCGTCGAAGTAGTAATTAGGTTGCTCTATGTAGCCTTTTAAGTCTGAAGTTAGTAGTAAATAAGCTAATATAGAAGCATGATCGTTACCATCAGGAATTTTGCTTTCGTCAATTACGGCTACCGAATAATGGCCTTTGCCCGGCATTTCAACTTTAGGGATGGCGTTAATGCGTACATCTACTTTGTCTCTTTTATTGTAAACAGGTTGGGTTGTACTAACATTAATATCAAGTTGATCGGCAGGGTTTTGAATGAAGGCCAATCGTTCACATAAAGGCATACCGTCGGTGCCGAAGGCAGTAAACTGTGCGATGCCGGTTGCAAACTTATCTAAAGGGATGTTAAAGTTAAGACCCTCAATATCCGGTTTAACACTGATGTTGGTCAAGATGCCACCTGAGTATATGGATAGTGTGTAGGTTTTATTCTGTTCGTAAAAGCCTTTACTAGTGTTAATGGTAACAGACACCATATCCGTAAAATTACTCACGGATAAGACCATGCCTTCGAGTGCAGATGTAGGCAGGTTAGCAATATGTTCAACGCTGTCTTTAAATTTATACTTCGCACGATAAGTTTTCCCTTTTTCGGGTACAAAGCCAAAGCTCCCCATACCCAAATGCGATGAGGTAAATTGCGCCACAGGTTTGTTAGTGTTATCGACAATAACGCCATTAACATCGGTACCCAAACCGTCGGTGCCAATAGCTTTGAAGCCCATGTTGCTGCGTAAATCGGCAACTATACTGCCACCTTCGGGAAAAAACTGTAAATCGGCCTGGCTAATGGTATTGCTGCTCAATGTATTTTCATATACTGCCGCCATGCTTTTTAAATTACCTATTTGTATGATTTCATTAAATACATCGGTGTAACTATTATTCTGTATCCATTGTGTATACGCCCTAACGCGATAATTGCCTGCATGTAATGTATCTGGAAGCGCGAAATCGCCCCGGCCTAAACCGTTATTAAGTTGAAGTTTAAGTGACTGATTAATGTGGCTAGTAGGGTTGATTAGATCTACATAAAGTATCCTACTAATGTTGGATAACATGTGCTGATCTCCCGCAGTTACATACGCTTTAAAAAAGATAGTGTCGCCAGCCACATAGCAGGGTTTATCCAACTGCAGGTATGTCTTTTCTATTTCATGACTGGCTTTAAAGCGTTTAATTTTTGCAGCGAGGTTTTCTGTAAAAGTAGTACTGGTTTGGGCATAAGCAGGCGCAGCCAGCAAGCAGATCAAGAATAAAAAGTATGATAACTTTTTCATTGTGATGGCAAGAAATTAGGTTATTGTGGTAAAAACTGCACTTATGGTTGCAGCAGCCTATAATTGTTATGTAAATATAATTAGAAACTTACTGCAAAGCAAGAGGCTTAAAGTGCTGTGTACGATTTGTTTAAACTGCTTGTTAGTAATCTCAAATCTCTCATCTTAAATCTCATATCAAAATATTATCTTTGCCCATGCAAGAAAAAATCCTCATTCTTGACTTTGGCTCGCAGTTTACACAACTCATCGCGCGCCGTGTCAGGGAGCTCAATATCTATTGCGAGATCCATCCCTTCAATAATTTTCCAGAAGTTGACAGCACAGTAAAAGGTATCATCCTTTCGGGTAGCCCGTATTCTGTACGTCAGGAAGATGCGCCGCATTTCGAATTTGCCAAACACCACACCAAACTGCCTATTTTAGGCGTTTGTTACGGTGCACAATACGTTGCTCATTTTAATGGTGGCGAGGTTAAGGCTTCTAACACCCGCGAATATGGCCGCGCTAATTTGCAATACATTAACCAGCAAAATCCGCTGTTTAAAGATGTACCGGGCAATTCACAAGTGTGGATGTCGCACGCTGATACCATTAAAAGTATTGCCGATAACTTCGAAATCATTGCAAGTACAGATAATGTGGAGGTTGCTGCTTACCAAATTAAAGGTACACAAACCTTTGGTATCCAGTTTCACCCAGAGGTAACCCATAGTATTGATGGCAAGCAATTGCTGCAAAACTTTTTGGTTGACATTTGTGGTTGCGCACAAGACTGGACTCCAGACTCGTTTGTAGAAACAACCATCGCTGCCCTAAAAGAAAAATTAGGCGACGATAAAGTAGTTTTAGGTTTATCAGGTGGTGTAGATTCATCGGTTGCTGCCGTGTTGCTGCATCATGCTATCGGTAAAAACCTGCATTGTATTTTTGTTGACAACGGCCTGTTGCGTAAAGACGAATTTGAGTCGGTACTCGAATCGTATAAACACATGGGCTTAAATATAAAAGGTGTTGATGCTAAACAACGTTTTTACGATGCGTTGAGCGGATTATCTGATCCAGAGAAAAAGCGTAAAGCCATTGGCCGCGTATTTATCGAAGTATTTGATGACGAAGCACACCAGGTACAAGATGTTAAATGGTTAGGCCAGGGTACTATTTATCCGGATGTGATCGAATCTGTATCTGTTAAAGGCCCATCTGCTACCATTAAATCACACCATAACGTTGGCGGTTTGCCAGATTTTATGAAGCTTAAAGTGGTTGAGCCGCTAAATACTTTGTTTAAAGACGAAGTTCGTAAAGTTGGTAAAGCTTTAGGTATTGATCCAAATATTTTAGGCCGTCACCCTTTCCCTGGTCCAGGTCTGGCCATCAGGATCTTGGGCGAGATTACGCCGGAGAAAGTTGATATTCTACAGCAAGCCGATGCAATTTACATCAACAATTTACGCTCGGCTGGTGTTTATGATAAAGTTTGGCAGGCAGGCGCAATTTATTTGCCTGTACAGTCGGTAGGGGTAATGGGCGATGAGCGTACTTACGAAAACGTAGTTTGCTTACGCGCAGTGGAATCATTAGACGGTATGACAGCCGACTGGTGCCACTTACCTTACGACCTGTTAGCTAAAATTTCAAATGAAATCATTAACAACGTAAAAGGTATCAACCGGGTAGTATATGACATTAGTTCGAAACCACCGGCTACCATTGAGTGGGAATAAGTATAAGTTACTGATATTATCGGTTGTGTTTTGGGCGGCAGCATGTTCGCCCAAAACGCATCCTGTAGTCAGTAAGCCACAGCCCCAGCCGGTAGTTGCCCCGCCAAATGCTACGGTTACAAAACCAGTAGCTAAGCCGCCGGTTAAACCTGCCGTAAAATTACAATCGCAAAAGGTATCATCCATTGCGATGTTATTGCCTTTTAATCTCGATAACCTTAACGTTGGCGGTAGATACAGTAAAGCCGATATGCAAAAGGCCAATATGGCTGTGGAGTATTATCAGGGTTTTAAATTGGCGCTCGATTCGCTTACAGCCAATGGTTATAACTATCGCTTGCAGCTTATCGACTCTAAAGATCAACCTGCCGAGGCGCATAACCTGTCCTTGAACCCCAAGGTGCAGAACAGCGATTTAATTGTTGGTCCAATATTTCCGGATGGTATTAAAGCTTTTGGTGTAAGTGCAAAGCCGTTATTATCGCCACTGTCGCCATCATCTCCGGCAGGTTTTCATAATCCATCGTTAATTACTGCTATTCCTCCTTTGGCCTATCATGCCAAAACGAGTGCCCAATACGTTAACGATAAGTTGAAGGCTAAAAAAGTGTTCATTTTAAAATCCGGTTTTACCGAGGATAATAAATACATTATTCCTTTTAAACAACAACTGGATAGTCTGAGCAAGTTAAAAACTAAGGTAATTCCGTTTGTGGTTGTACGAGGAGTTTTGACCTCGTTGCTGCCGCAGCTATCTAAAACAGAACCTAACGTATTTGTGCTGCCCACTACCAACCAGGCATTTTTGCAGGTAACGTTACGGTCGCTGGATACTTTGGCAAAGAATTATCCGGTTGTGTTAATTGGCCACCCAAGTTGGGAAAAGCTTACCTTTTTAAAAGAAGATCTGTTACAGCGTTTAAAGACGATAATAACTTCGTCTGATCATGTAAACTATAAAGCTGCCAATACCATTGCTTTTATCAAAGCATACCGTAAGGCTTATCGTACCGAACCCAGCGAATTTGCCATTAAAGGTTTTGACGAGGGATTGTACTTTGGCCGATTAATGGCTGAAGATGAAACGGGAGCCATTAAACCTGAACAGCATGACTTTATTGGCTTGCATAATGATTTTCATTTCGTAAAAAAACCTGCAACGGGTTGGGTAAACACCCATGTTTATATATTGAAATACGCTAACTTTGAGTTAAAAGCGATAGAATGAAGGCACTGAATCAGCTTAAAACTTTTCAACGAATTTTGGCTGAATACCCGGCTGATGTACCTTTAAGTAAGTTTTTGCCGGGCTTTTTCAGGCAAAACAAACAGATGGGTTCTACAGATAGGAAGGTGGCCAGCCGTTTAATCTATAATTATTTTCGTTTGGGCAGGGCGCTAGCTAATCACCCGGATGAAGACCGCTTGATGGTTGCCGAATTTCTATGCAATAATCAGCTTAACTCTTTCATTCAGCATTTTAAACCAGACTGGGCTGCGTGTATTGGCTTTACACTGGATGAAAAGCTCAATATTGTTAAAACTTCTTATCCCGATTTTAAGCTCGAAGATATATACCCCTGGTCTAACCAGCTATCTACCGGGATTGATCGCGAAGCCTTTCTAAAATCATTTTTTATCCAGCCCGATCTGTTTATTCGCGTGCGCAAAGGCTTTGAACAACAGGTTAAAACCGAACTTAAGAACGCCGACGTAATCTTCCGAGATGAAGGTGATGGTTGCCTGGCCTTGCCCAATGGTACCCGTTTGGAAGCCATTTTCCAAAAGCAGCACTGGTTTGAAGTGCAGGACAGATCATCGCAACAAACCGCGCAATTCTTTCAGCCCGAAAAATGGGAACACTGGTGGGATGCCTGCGCAGCATCCGGCGGTAAATCGTTGTTATTGCATGAGCTGGAACCTACGGTTAAATTGGTAGTATCAGATATTCGCGAAAGCATACTGGCCAACCTCGACGAACGCTTTGAGCAAGTGGGCATCCGTAAGTATCAAAAGAAACTGGTTGACTTAACCGGTAATGTAGAACCAGAATTGCATGGTTATGAGTTCGATGGGATCATCCTTGATGCGCCATGTAGTGGCTCCGGTACCTGGGGCCGAACGCCCGAGATGATCAGTCAGTTTGAAACGCATCGCATGGAGTTTTTCCAGCATCTGCAAAAAGCCATCACCCCAAACGTGGCCAAATATTTAAAAGAAGGCAAACCGTTAATCTACATTACTTGCTCTGCCTTTAAAGCCGAAAACGAAGATGTGGTTAATTACATGGTTAAAAACTTTAACCTGAGACTCGAAGAACAACGAGTGCTAACAGGTTACGAGCATAAATCAGACACCATGTTTGCAGCCAGGCTGATTCAAAACCCTCGCCCGGTTATTAAAGAAGAAGCAGAGCCAAGCTGGAACCCGGATATGATATTGCAATAAGGGCTAAAATTTAAAAGATCGACCTAAAAATTAGTACTTATCGATATCCCATAAGTACGCGGATTAGCTAAGTGTGATGCTCCAAAATCATATGCATAATCAATAACCTTTTTGTTGGCTATATTGCTTTCCCATAAAAATAGGCCGAACCTTCGGGTTTCTAAACCAAGGCGTGCGTTAAATTTGCTATAAGCTTTTTGTTCAATCTGGTTTGCCAAATCAAAATACTGATCGCCGAGGTAACGCCACTCACCGCGGGCGATAAGCCTAGCCATTTGCGGGCCTCCCAAGGCGTAATTATATTGAACAGCCAGCGTAGAAGTGATGTTGGGGGTATAAATCTGATGGTTGCCCTTTAGGTCTACAACCGCGCCGTTATCACCTGTAACCAAATCTGCGTAACGGGCGTAGGTATACCCCAAATTATAATCGAAGGTAATCCATTTTACAGGTATGGAGTTAAGTCTTAGCTCAGCACCTTTACTGTTAAGCCTGCCTGCGTTTTTGGTAATGGTTATTGCATCGGGCAAAATTAATGTAGGTACCTGGGCGTTGTTTACATGGATATAAAATGCCGCCAAATTTAGTCTCAGTTTATTATCAAAAAAGCTGTTTTTTGAGCCCAGTTCAAAGTTGTTACTATACTCCGGATTAAAGGTATAAAGCGGTGGCTGCGATGGATCAGATGACAGTTCGGTTATTCCTCCGGCTCTAAAGCCCCTGCTATAGCCCGCATATAAATTGCTATTGGTGGATAGATGATAGGCAATATTAAGCTTTGGTGAAAAAGCTTTGAAATTTGCTTTAGAAGACGTGTCAGACCGGGTAATTATGGCGGCTTGTCCATCAGGCTGATATTCGCCAATTACGTTTTCCTTCTTGTGTTCGTAATCATACCTCAAACCAGCGGTTATCTCTAAATTACTGGTGATGGTATAAGTGGCTTGCGCATAACCGGCTAAACCAAGGTTTCTGTCGGTATTGGTATTAATGCTGGTAAAATTACTCACCGGCGAACCTATGGCTGCTGCGTCGGCACCGTAATGGGTACCTACCCGGTTGGGTGCATAGTGATAAAATCCATAAATACCGCCGGTCCATTTTAATTTAGAAGTTGATGAGGAAGGCGAAGTAAACCGGAACTCCTGGATACCTGTTTTTACATTATTCCATCCGTCGCCATAATTATTTACAATCGAAACCGCATCCAAAGGTGAAAAATCGCCATCAATTGGTGTGGTATAGTACCTGTTATTAACCTGGTATGACGATAGCGAAGAAAAGTTAAAGCTGCGCCCGGTGTAATTGATACCCAATGATGTATTGAAAGTGTTATCAATCATTTTGGTGGTTGCATTCTGATTTACCTGGTATGGATTATCCAGTGCATCTGCAGGGGTGCCTGCAAGGGGGAAGGCGCCGTTGTTACGGTTATTATAATTTTTGGCATTTAAGGTTAAAGCCAACCGCGAGTTTGCGATAAACTTCAAATAATAATTACCCAAGAAAAAATGCTGCTTATCAAAATGGGTATTATTGTAGGTATTGGTGTAAAAGCCGTTAAAAGCCGAGTAAACCCCGGCAATACCCAGGTATAATTTGTTTTTTAGCAGAGGGGCTTTAATCCCGAGTGTATATCGTTGTTCACCATAATTTCCAAAGTCCAAACCCGCAAAGCCGCTTAATGTATTTGATGGTTGTTTGGTGATCACATTGATTACGCCGCCGGTAGCATTGCGCCCATAAAGTGTTCCTTGAGGGCCGCTTAATACCTCAATCCGCTCCACGTCCAACAACTGTGGGATATAGGTATCCAGGTTGTATTGATTTACACCATCAACATAAGTGGCAACAGCCGGATCATAAGATGTAGTTACAATGCCTCTTATCCCGGTAACGGTGCGATTGTCGCCCGGCCCGGCCGAATATAGGTTTGGTGCAATTGCCGTAAGATCTTTTAAGTCCCATAGCCTATAGTCACGCACTTGCCTGGCGCTTAGTGTAGTAATACTTGAGGGGACCGATTGCTCGTCTTCTTCAAGTTTTTGGGCGGTTACTGTCACCTCGTCAAGCTGTTGATCTGATGAAGTAAGCTGTACGTTGATCGTTTGGTTAGGCGTCTTTATGTTTATCGGGTAGCTTTTTGCAGCATAACCAGCTGCGCTAACGTGAAGTATGTAATTACCTGTTAGGATTTTCGCGAAGCTAAATTTGCCTTCCTTGTCTGTAAGAGTGTGGTAGCCGGTGTTTAAAAAATAGGCAGTAGCTCCTGATATTGGATGATTTTGCCCGTCTGATATAGAACCGGATAAGTTGATAAGCGCCTGACTTTTGACAGAAACTGATAAGAAAATGAGAAGCAAGAGGGTAAAAGTTATTTTCATATCATTATTATACACGTAGGTGCATTGATTTATGTCAAAGAAAGGATTTTTAATGCTTATGGGTTGATTTGCATCGTTACAATGCTTCAGCTACAAATGCGTGTTACTCCTAAATAGTTTAATAGCGATAGCCAACAGGATAACGCCGAACGCCTTACGCAGAATATTAACCCCGGTTGGGCCCAGGAGTTTTTCAAGCCATTTCACGTTTTTAAGTACCAGGTAAACTACCAGGGTGTTGAGCACAATACCAACTACAATGTTCTGGGTTTGATATTGCGATTTAAGAGATAGCAGGGTAGTCATGGTGCCGGCACCGGCAATAAGCGGGAATGCAATCGGTACGATAGAAACCGTGGTAGGCATTTCTTCTTTAAAGAGATTAATACCCATAATCATTTCCATGGCGATGATAAAGATCACTAACGAACCCGCAATGGCAAAGGAAGCTATATCCAGGCCAATAACTTTTAAAATACCTTCGCCTGCGTAAAGGAAACCAATCATTAATATTAACGCAGCAATACTAGCTTTCTCAGATTGGATATGCCCAACGCGGCTTCTGAGTTCGATAATAACAGGTATGGTCCCCAGCACATCAATGATGGCAAAGAGGATCATGGTTACAGAGAGTATTTGGTTAAAATTAAAATAGGTCACTCGATGCGGTTTTGTTGTTCTTTCGATTTCAACCTGAAAGTAAGTAAAAAACCGATTAAAATATAGAACGAAGATAGAAAAAACACCGAATGTATGGATATGGCGCTGATTAGCCCTGCGCCCACGGGTCCTAAAGTTTGCCCGATGGAAGCGTATGATTGGTTAACCCCCAGTATCTCACCCTGTTTGCGTGGATCGTTATGATCGGCAATAATGGCATTGAGCATGGGGTTGCGCAGGCCGTTAAACATACCATAAACAAACAGGCACACGCCAAATAAAAGGAAGGTTTGCGTAAACCCGGCGGCGAACATAGCAGCCATACAACACATGGTAGAGAGTAGGAGTATTACCGATTTAGACGGGAATATCTTGGTAAACAGCGATACGCACATCTGCATAATAATACCCGTTACCGCAAAGCCGGCGTAAAATAAACCGATACCTGTAGGGCTAAGCTTCAATACGTCAACACTAAAGGTTTGGAAGCCGATGATCATCGTAAACTGCGCCATAGTAAGCAGGAAACCTGTGAATACAGCTGTGCCAATCACCGGTTTTTTCATGACAGTGGCTAGCGATGTAAATGTGAATTTGCTTTTCTCGCCAAGGGCGCGTTTATCTTTGGTATAGGTTTCTTTCAATAAAAAGATGGTTGCCAGGGTGCCTAATAAAGCAATGCCTGCGGCAAAGTAAAACGGAAATTGCAGGCCGAACCTACTAAGCAAACCGCCAAGCGCAGGCCCGCAGATAAAGCCAAATCCAAATGCCGAACTAAGGTACCCAAATCTTTTTGCCCGGTCTTTAGGGGTAGAGGTATCAGATACCATGGCCTGGGCTACAGATATGTTACCGCCGGTTATTCCGTCCAGTATTCGGGCAGCAAACAACATCGTAATACTATGCGCGGTTGCAAATAAAAGGAAAGAAATGAAAGTACCCGCCAAGCTTATAGCCAATACAGGCTTTCGGCCCCATTTATCAGAGATTGCGCCTAAAAGGGGAGTCGCAAAAAATTGTGCAATAGAAAAAGACGCTGTTAAATAACCAACTGTTTGCTGATTAATACCAAACGTTTTACCATATGAGTATATAAGCGGAACAATGATGCCGAACCCCAGCGAATTGATTATACAAACACAAATAAGTACCCACAGATTTTTATCGGCTTTCATTAAATATATTTCTTAGATCGTATCAGAATATAGCTCGGGTTTTAATCTGCTGGCTAGATAACCGGTAGCCAATTCGGGGTTTATATCCGCTATAAGCACACCGGTTTTTCCGTAAGGTTGATGCGCGATATATTTCCCGTCTGGCGCAATTAATGAAGTGGCCGACTCAGGAAAATCTGTTGTGTTGTTTACGCTGGCAAAGTAAATACTGTTTTCTATAGATCGCATCGTCATTGCCTTTTCATAATAAGGATTATCGGGATGTCCCCAAACCGTAGGTTTAACACCTTTGATATTGCTGCCTGCAAAATGTGGATGAAAAACAATCTTTGCGCCGCGCCTGGCTGCCCATCTAACGGTTTCTGGGTAGCGGAAACCTTCGTGGCAAATTACTATGCCAAACTTTACGCCATTTACCTCAAAGATGTGGCGCTCGGTGCCGGGTACCCATCTGTTATCTTCTGATGGATCCAATTGGTTTTTGGTCTGATAGCCCATTACTTCGCCTTGGTTTGATACCACAAAGGCAACATTAAAAAAGCCGTCTTTATTTTTCCAATCCATCGGGACAATCATGGCGATGTGATGCTGTTTTGCAATCTCACAAACACGGTTTAACGCCTGCTCTAATTTTGGCTGCGAGTGCGGTTCAACAGTAAATTCTTTGGCGGGATAACCGGGTATGTACGACTCGGGGAAACATATAATTTCTGCTTCCTGCTCTGCTGCTTCTTGAGTCAGTTTTTCTGCCCAATACAATCCATCATCTATAGATTTTGGGAATGGGGGGGAGGCTAATGCTATTTTCATGGAATTGGTAACAGGTGGTAATTGTTAGGCAATATCAACAAAAAAGGTTCTGCTTTCACAGAACCTTTTTCAATATTTTCAAAATAATATGTTATTCTACATATTTTGGATTTGGCGGATCGTTAGGCGTCTCGTTAATGCCATGGCGAACTTTAGAGTGTTTAATACTGTAAGTAAAGTAAACTATAAAGCCAATAATAAGCCAAACAATTAAACGTGCCCAGTTTTCCCAGCCTTCGCTCGCAATCATAAATAAACAAACCAATGCGCCTAACGGGCAAACAATGTAATATAAAGGCGTTTTGAAAGGGCGGTTAATACCCGGGTCGGTTCTGCGCAAAATAAAGATACCTGCACAAACCAGTACGAAAGCGAACAGGGTGCCGATACTCACCATATCGCCCACTATACTATCTGGCACAAAACCCGCAAATATAGATACAAACCCAAAAAACAACCATTGTGATTTGTATGGGGTGCGGTGTTTAGGATGCAGTTTTGAAAATACACCGGGTACCAGTCCGTCTGTGCTCATGGTATAAAATACACGGGTTTGGCCCATTAACATCACCAGGATCACCGATGAGAAACCTGCCAGAATTGCAACCGTAACCAGTTTAGCAAGCCACTCGTAACCCGGCATGTGATGACGGATTGCATAAGAAACCGAAGCCTCACTGCCCTGTGATAAAAACTCTTTGTAGGATGCAATACCGGTTAATACGTGCGAAAACAGAATGTATAAAGCAGTACAGATAACCAACGAAATTAAAATACCCATCGGCATATCTTTCTGTGGGTTTTTAGCTTCCTGTGCAGCAGTTGATACCGCATCAAAACCGATGAAGGCAAAGAACACGATACTTGCACCGCGTAATACCCCAAACCAACCGTGGTTACCCGAATCGGCATAATTATGCATTACGCCTGTGTTTAGTTTAATGCTACCTGCGTTAGCCGGGATCATGTAAGGTGTGTGGTTCAACGGGTTTATAAACTGCCAGCCGAAACCGATTATCAATAACACAATAGCTACTTTTACCAATACGATGACGTTATTTACAGCTGCAGATTCTGCTGTACCGCGGATCAACAACATGGTTAGTAAAAAGATGATCAGGATTGCCGGCAAGTTAACCAGGCCGTGTACGCCTGCATCCGATACCTGGAACGGCGAATGGCACCATTGATAGGGTATGGAGAGCCCGAAAAACGTTTGTAGTAAATCATTGAGGTATTGCGACCAACCTATGGCTACTGTAGCCGCACCTAAAGCATATTCAAGCACTAAATCCCAGCCTATTATCCATGCAATAAATTCGCCCATGGTGGCGTATGAGTAGGTATAAGCACTACCGGCAATAGGTATCATACTTGCAAATTCTGCATAGCATAAACCTGCAAGGGCGCAACCAACGGCAGCAATTATAAAAGATATAGTAACCGCAGGGCCTGCGTTACCACCTGCAGCAGCAGCTGTACGCACAAATAAGCCTGCACCAATAATAGCACCTATTCCCAATGCAATTAAAGCGGTTGGTCCAAGTGTGCGTTTTAAGGTCTTCTCCGATTCGGCTGATGCAGCCAACAACGACTGAATGGACTTCTTAATAAATAAACTCATTGTTTTTGTTCAGTTGTAAGGATTTAATCATGTTTAGCAGTCCCAAACGTACTTAATTTTCTCCAAAAACGGAATAGCACACCTGTAACAATCAAGAATAAGAAAACAAAAAGCCTAAATATATGTAGCAACGTGCAGTTGTGGCGGTAAATGATGCTAAAACTAGTCTTTTGGAGTTAATTTACTGGTGAAGAATGCCAAAATGTGAGGGGTATAGTCACTTGGCTGTCTGTAACGCTTTTCCATTAGCTTATTAATGATTCAAAGACTATAAAATCTATAGAACTTTAGAGAAATGGCTGGCTATTTAAAAATAAAGCTAGTGGTTGGGATGGTTCGCCAGTCCCGCTTTCCGCTCATACTGCACGGATACGTATTCTACCATTCCTAATAAAAACGGATTGTGCGTTATTAAAGGAAGTGCTTATAGGTCTGAGATTGCTTCATCATACCTCTTCGCAATGACGCGAAAGGTGGAAAACAAAAAAGGGAGACATTTACGCCTCCCGTTTCTTTATGACTTCTTTTCTGCTTTCCCTACATGTACAATCATCGATTGTATCTTGATCTCTTTTTGAATATGCTTATTCGTATTCACCTCTTTATGTAAATGCGGTGCAATCACCAAAGAAACTATAGACATCAGCTTAATCAAAATATTCATTGATGGGCCGGAGGTATCCTTGAATGGATCACCTACGGTATCACCGGTAACAGATGCTTTGTGTGGTTCCGATTTTTTGTAGAAGATTTCCCCATTAATTTCAACACCCTTCTCAAATGATTTTTTGGCGTTATCCCAGGCACCGCCAGCGTTGCTTTGAAACATGCCCATTAGCACACCCGATACCGTTACACCGGCCAGCAGTCCACCCAATACTTCGGGGCCGAAGGCGAAACCAATAATGATAGGGGTGATCAACGCAATAGCTCCAGGTGCAATCATTTCGCGGATAGAGGCTTTGGTCGATATAGCCACGCATTTTTCATACTCAGGCTTGGCTTTATATTCCATAATGCCCGGTATCTCGCGAAACTGGCGGCGAACTTCTTCCACCATTGCCATTGCCGCACGACCTACAGCTGAGATACATAGTGCTGAGAATATGAAGGGGATCATCCCTCCTACAAATAGTCCGGCTAAAACATCGGCTTTATAAATATCAATATGATCTATACCAGCTACGCCCACAAAGGCTGCAAATAAAGCCAGTGAGGTTAAGGCAGCAGATGCAATGGCGAAACCTTTACCAGTAGCAGCAGTAGTGTTACCAACGGCATCCAAATTATCTGTGCGGTGGCGTACTTCCTCTGGCAGTTGGTTCATTTCGGCAATACCGCCTGCGTTGTCGGCAATTGGCCCAAATGCATCTATAGCTAATTGCATAGCCGTTGTAGCCATCATACCGGCTGCGGCAATAGCTACGCCGTATAAACCGGCAAAGTGATAAGATCCATAAATACCCGAAGCCAACACTAAAATAGGCAGCACGGTTGATTCCATACCAACGGCCAAACCTGCAATAATATTAGTAGCATGGCCGGTTGATGATTGCCTGATGATACTCATCACCGGGCGTTTGCCCATGGCAGTATAATACTCTGTAATGATCGACATCAGGGTGCCTACAATAAGCCCCACAACAATCGACATAAATACCCCTGTTTTGGTAAATACCAATGATCCGGCTTTGATATTCCCATTAATATCAAGGTCGCGCGTAAGGTATAAATTTCCGGCAGGTAACATCCATCTCACCACAAAAAATGTAGCTATGGCGGTAAGCACAATGCTCATCCAGTTGCCTATGTTCAATGCATTTTGCACACTGTCGGTTTCTTTTTTGATTCTTACAAAAGATGCGCTGATAATAGAGAATATCAACCCCACACCTGCAATAACCATTGGCAACAAAACAGGTGCAATGCCGCCGAAATTATCATGTGATACAATCTCTCTACCTAATACCATCGTAGCTAACATAGTTGCCACGTACGATCCGAATAAATCGGCACCCATACCGGCTACGTCGCCCACGTTATCGCCTACGTTATCGGCAATAGTAGCAGGGTTACGCACGTCATCTTCTGGGATGCCTGCTTCAACCTTACCTACAAGGTCGGCACCTACGTCGGCAGCTTTGGTATAAATACCGCCACCTACACGGGCAAATAGTGCGATTGATTCGGCCCCTAATGAGAATCCGGCTAAAACTTCGAGGGCCTTCTGCATCTCTTCGCCGTTCACATTACCATGTACATTTTTAACATAAATGGTATAAAACACAATAAACAGCGAACCTATGCCGATTACTGCTAAACCGGCAACACCAAGGCCCATTACGGTGCCGCCAGTAAAAGAAACCTTGAGCGCCTGCGCCAAACTGGTTTTTGCAGCCTGCGTAGTCCGTACGTTGGCTTTGGTTGCAATACGCATCCCCAAAAAGCCTGCGAAAGCGGACAGAAAGGCCCCGATAATAAATGAAATGGCAATTACCGGACTAGAGGTTGGTACCGTTGTACCCGAATAGGCCAGCAAAATAACGGCAATAATGGCAAAGTAACCCATCACTTTCCATTCTGCACGTAAAAATGCCATGGCGCCATCGGCAATGTAACCGGCAAGAGTTTGCATACCCTCGTCGCCCGCGTCCTGTTTGGTAACCCAGGCAGCCTTGCCGATCATGACGGCAATACTGATGAGCCCGAAAACAGGGATCAGATAAATTAAGTAAGTGTTCAAGAAATCCATATGGTCGGTTATAATTGGTATAAAACGAATGTTCGTAAAATTTTTGGGACTTGCAAGTATTTGAGCCTGAATTTGTAGCGCCATTATAGGCATATTAAATTTTTTAAATAGCTTAGGGCTCCAATTCACAAACTATTGATGGAACACACTCCCGCAAAGAAAGAAATGAAACATGAGCTGGGCTTGCTCGATGGCACTATGCTGGTAGCAGGCTCTATGATTGGCTCTGGTATTTTTATTGTAAGTGCCGACATTATCAGGCACGTAGGCTCGGCCGGCTGGCTAATCGCTATCTGGTTGCTTACCGGTTTTATGACCCTTACCGCAGCCGTTAGTTATGGCGAATTAAGCGCCATGTTCCCCAAAGCAGGTGGCCAATATGTATACCTAAAAGAGGCCTACAACAAACTGATTGCATTTTTATACGGCTGGAGTTTTTTTGCCGTTATACAAACCGGTACTATCGCTGCGGTAGGGGTAGCGTTTTCGAAATTTACCGCCTATTTGATCCCTGCGGTTAGCGAGGATAATATCCTGTTTAAAGCAGGGCATTTTACGATCAGTGCCGCACAGATTGTTTCTATCGTATTAATTATCATCCTTACCTACATTAATACCAGGGGCGTTAAAACAGGTAAGATCATCCAAACTACTTTTACCTTAACCAAGTTGGCCAGTTTATTCGGGCTGATCATCTTCGGATTCATCATGTTTAAAGGCGATGTATGGCATGCCAACTGGACTAATGCCTGGGACATCCACTCGCTTAGTACAACAGGTACCGTTGCCGGTCTGGGTATCACAGCCGCACTAGGCGCTATTGCCGCATCTATGGTAGGTTCAATCTTCAGCAGCGATGCCTGGAATAGTGTAACTTTTATTGCAGGCGAAATGAAGAACCCGCAGCGTAATGTAGGTTTAAGTCTGTTTTTAGGTACGCTGATTGTAACATTGATTTATGTATCAGCAAACGTAATGTACACCGCTGTTTTGCCTTTGCATGATATTGCAACTGCAGAGAAAGACCGCGTTGCAGTAGCAGCTTCGCATGTGATATTTGGTAATGTAGGTACGGTGGTTATTGCCCTGATGATTATGGTATCAACCTTCGGGTGTAACAATGGACTAATTTTGGCTGGTGCACGTGTATACTACACAATGGCTAAAGACGGGGTGTTTTTTAAGCGCACCGGCACACTGAATGAGAACGCAGTACCTGAGTTTGGCCTGTGGATTCAGTGTCTGGTAGCATCTTTACTTTGCTTAAGCGGACGATATGGTGATCTGTTGGATATGATCTCGTTTGTGGTGGTGATCTTTTATGTGCTTACCATTATCGGTATCTATATTCTGCGTGTTAAACGCCCTGACGCAGATCGACCTTACAAAGCATTTGGCTATCCAATTTTACCTGCTATTTATGTGATAATGGGAATAGCGTTTTGTATTTTACTGTTTATTTACAAACAAGAATATACCATATATGGCTTGGGTATTGTATTAATCGGTATCCCAATTTATTATATTTCGCAAAGGAATGTGAAGGATGGTGGGGAAGAGGTTTACGAGAGCCCGGTTTAGTAACTAACGATCTTATTGCACGTCATTGCGAGGAACGAAGACAACCGACCGTAGGGAGCTCATTAATGCCAATAGAAATTAATTATAGCATTAATAATCTCTGCCCTATTAGCACTAACTTGAATAAAGTATAAATCCGTTTTTCATTAGGAACTGTAGAGTGGTTTATTAATCGTCAGTGGATGTTCTTTTTCTTTTCTCTCAAAAGAAAAAGAACCAAAAAGAAAAGTCGTGGCTGCTTTATTTTCTATTAAAGGGTGTGCTGGGGCAGGTGTTGTGCTATCCGAAAATAAAGATGCCACATTGTTAGGTTATTAAGAGTTCTTCGGTGTAGTTAGAAAATTTGTTATGATTAGAGGTAGAAGAAGAAATATTAGTCTAAGAAACACACCCCAATCAACGTTTGCTGCAATTTGCAGTGACTGTGCTTTCACCTATCGAGATGGGAATTGTAGGGCAGTACATAAAGCACAAGCCTTCAATAACGGGTGTGTCCTCATCGCCATACTTTTACTCCTTGGGAATTGCTTGCATGCTCAATCCCTCAATCAAAAGCTACAATCAGCAGCAAACCATCTTGAACAAGATGCACAAAGTACTTATGCATCTATCTCACTAACTGTGCTTGATGCTAAAACCGGTGAAATAGTTTTCAGTGCCAACCCCAACATGGGTTTAGCTCCTGCATCAACCTTAAAAACTGTTACCACCATTACAGCCATGAATTTGTTGGGACCAGATTATCGGTTTAAAACCACTTTATCAGGCAGCGCTGGCGGTTCGTTAAGTGCCGATGGTACCTGGAATGGTAATATCATGATCAATGGTGGTGATGATCCAACGCTGGGCAGTTTCCGTTGGGAAGAAACGAAAGAGAGTTTTGTACTTCATCAATTTGTAGAAGGGTTGAAGAAGGCCGGTATTAAAAAAATCAATGGCTCTATCATTGCCACCGGAACAAATCATCCTCCCCAAGGCTGGATCTGGCAGGACATGGGCAATTACTACGGTGCCTTCCCCAATAATTTATGCTGGCGCGAAAACTTATATGATATTTTGTTGCGGCCAACACAGGTTGGCAAGCAGGTTGCCATGGCTGGCACCGTTCCTGCGATGCCTTATCTGCAGTTTATTAATCAGCTGATCACAGGGACAACTGGTAGTGGCGATAATGCTTATGCTACGCTGCCGGTTAATAGTAATAAGGTTTTTCTGCAAGGGACTTATGCAACAGATCAGGAGAAAAGAAAGATCGCAGCAGCCTTGCCTGATCCGGCTTTTGAAGCGGCTCGTCGCCTGAAGGATACTTTAGAAAGTGCCGGAATTACCGTAAGCGGCAATGCAACGTCTGAAACTGTAATAACCACAGCCAATAATAATTTCGACGTTAGTTTAGGCAAAGTCTTCGTAACCCACTACTCGCCGCCGTTGCGAAAGGTGATTTATTGGCTTAACCAAAAAAGTATCAACCTCTACGCCGAACAAATCCTATTGGCCATGGCCGATTCATTAAAAACTACAGATTATCCATCTGTAACCCGCAACTATTGGAAGGCGCATGGTATTGATATTAATTCCCTGAATATTGTTGATGGCAGCGGACTGTCTCCCGGTAACCGAGTTACCACCATGACAATGGCGCGCATACTGCAAACGGCTAAAAAAGAAACCTGGTTCGCCGATTTTTATGAGAGCCTACCGTTGTACAATAATATGCACATGAAAAGCGGTACCATCAACAACACCCTGGCTTATGCCGGATATCAAACCTACAATGGCCGCGAGCTTTGCTTCTCTATCATCGTAAATAACTACAACGGACCAAGTTCCAGCATTAAGCAAAAAATGTTTAGGGTATTGGACGAAATGAAATAGAGAAACAGGAACCAAGACCGCCATTGCCGTAGAGACACAATACTTTGTGTCTGCTTTGACTCGATTCTCTTTTACTACACCCCTGCATATTAAATCATACAACGGTATCTTCCTCATCTATGTAATTTCCCCAATTTTCAACCTATAGTTGTAGTAAATTACGCTATGGTTAACTCGTGAGTTTGGTATGCTATTGGCTTATAGATAAATACAAACAACATTATATGAGTCAGCCTTTACGTTTAACTTATGGAAATTCGGATGTAGTATTTTATATCCTGAATAAAAAGCCATCCTTTAATAATCAAAAAATTGATATTATGCTCGAAGGCGAAACCTATCAGCTACAAAAATTTGCCGGTAAATGGGGCACCAATAATGTCGACGAGCCCAGGCATGGTGTGATTAATGCTATTGGTAATATGATTTCCCTGCGGTATAGGATTTGATGAATTTGGTAGCACCATTACTAGAAAGATGTTCGCCACGCTTGTATTTCTGTAAAAAAAGCTACATTGAGTTATTGTGAAATGTATCATAGTGGTTTAGTTTATATGCAGTTTATGAGGTTTAGGCAAATCAATTATTTTTTATTCCTGGTAGTTTTAATAAGCAGTTTTTCCATCATTGGCTGTGGCCAAAATCAGGAACATAAAAAGGCAGCCGCCCCAAAAGATTCTCTCGCTAAGGAATGGGACAAAACCATCCCTGGTAACTTTAGTGAGCAGGTGAGTTCAACTTTCGATAGTACCCAGATTGACGCTTTTGTTAAACAATACCCCGATCTTAGAAGCTACACTGGCGACGTTACCCAATTTTACAAAAAAAGAAATTATGCCTATGCCTGGTTTGATGGTGGTAAGCTGATAGAACAGGCATCTAACCTCGCTAACCGCGTAGGTAATTTAAAACGTAACGGCGTTTATAAAGAACTGCCTTATCAAACCAAACTCGATTCACTGATCAATAATATTAATCCGAAGAAAAGTCAAACGGACATTAAGGTAGAGCTGATGCTCACTTACGAATACTTTGCTTTCTCGCAACTGGTATGGCAGGGGATGGATGAGTCGGCCAGTAAATCTGCCAAATGGTATTTGCCCCGCAAAAAGGTAGCTTATGATCAATACCTCGATAGTCTTTTAAGCGCTCCCGCAGGTCAGGCTAAAATTAACGAGCCCGTATATCGCCAATACGAATTACTGCGCAGTTATTTACGCAAGTACCGCGCCCTGCAAACCAAGGAAGCGTGGGCGCCAATAGTGCCCTCCAAGATTTATAAGGTCGGCGATTCATCCGCAGTTGTCACATCTATAAAGAGGCGTTTATTCCTCCTCGAAGATTTTAAGGGCGATACCACCAACAAAGTTTACACGTCCGAACTGCAAACGGCTGTTAAAAGCTTCCAATTAACACATGGACTTACTACCAATGGTTTATTAAACAAACCAACCGTTGCCGAGCTTAATGTGCCTTTGAGTAGTCGCATTACAACCATTTTGGTAAATATGGAGCGAAGCCGCTGGTTACCGGTAAGTATGGATTCGTATTATCTGGCGGTTAACATCCCCGAGTTTAAACTGCATGTTTACAATGCCGATACTTTATTATGGAGTTGCAATGTAGTTGTAGGCCAAGCCGTTCATCAAACCACGGTGTTTTATGGTGAAGTTAAGTACGTAGTGTTTAGCCCATACTGGAATGTGCCTCCGGGCATATTGAAAAATGAGATTATCCCCGGTATGAAACGTAATAAAGGTTATTTGGCTGCACATAATATGGAATTAACCGGATATGAGGGTGGTTTACCTGTGGTGCGACAAAAGCCTGGCCCGGCAAACTCATTGGGATTGGTTAAATTCTTGTTCCCCAACAGTTATAATATTTATTTGCACGATACACCTTCCAAATCGTTATTTGGCGAAACCACCAGAGCATTTAGCCATGGTTGTATCAGGGTGGGCGAGCCGGTTAAGCTGGCCAATTTTCTGCTGAAAGATTATAAACAGTGGTCGCCGGAGAAAATAGATAAAGCCATGCACCAGGGCCGCGAGCAGTATGTTACGCTGACTAAGAAAGTACCTGTTTACATTGCCTACTTTACCTCATTTGTAGATCGCGATGGCAAGGTAAATTTCCGAAAGGATATTTATAACCTGGATGATCATTTAGCATCGATGATCGTATCTGGCAAAGGAAAATATTAAGATTAGATCGTTGTAGAACGAAAGCCTGTAATAAAATTGCAGGCTTTCTTTTTTACTAATATTTTCAATTAAACGTTTTTGTTATCGGGTTCAAAACTGGTTAAGTTACAAGTTAACTGATGATCCCAGTTACCGGTTTGGGCTGCGGCATTGTAAGTTGTCCTTAAAAAGCTAAGCAAGGTTTCTTCTGGGTTATCGCTTTTTTGTATGTGCTCATAGTTCAGGAAATATTCGCCCATTTCTTCGCTATAAAATGCTTGCTCGGGTTCAACAGGCTGTTTGCCGTAATCTGGTTGCGATGGGTAACAGTAAGAGTAAAAAGCCGGGAAAGGGTATGACTCGCCGCCACCCCAAAAGCCTGCGCTCGATACCTCGTGCGAATAGGCTTCGCGCATAACGCGGGCGGGCATATTGGGCATGCTGCCTTGATGCGGCGGCGCAGGCCTGCCAGAGAAACGGGTTACCGCCAAATCAAACGCGCCCCAAAACAAGTGTACAGGGCTGCATTTACCGGTAAAGCCAGCTCTGAATCGTGTAAATACAGCTTCAATCTTTACTAAGGCTTGCCAGTAGTTATGCATTATGGAAGCATCATAAGTTTTATGTATTTCGTCTTCGGCAAAGGGGATGGCATCTGCTAACTCGTTCGGTTTGGCGTAGATTTCAACCTCGATACCCATCTCTATTAATAAACCGAATAGCTCATGATAGAAGCTGGCTACGGTTTTTGGCTCTAGCTTTAGTTTTTCTAAGCCACCATCGCTGGCTGAGATAATTAACTGGTGATCTATAAAGTCAAAGTCGATCTGGAAATTTCCCTTCTCGTAGGGGATAGGTCCCGTCGTTAATCCCCTCGATGATACGTAGAGCGTAACATGCCAGGCATGATTGATCCATGGGGTGTTAACCAACCTTATTTTGCCAACAATCTGCGTCCAGAGTTGTACGGTTAATAAAGTATCCTTTAAGCTGTTGTAATCAAGCTCTGGCCAGTTAGCGGCTGTTGGGTTTTTGCTCATCAGTATGCTGGTTAATGTTAAAGTAACGGTTGGTTCTATAAGTTGTTTATGCAGGCTATAACAATAAAAAAGGTTCCGTATATTATGCGGAACCTTTTCAATATTTTAAATAATCAAAGCTTAAACGCCCAGATCTTTGATAATGGTATCAATCTTAGCGTCAAGTTGCTTATCAGTTTCTTCATAAGCTTCTTTGCTGACCAGTTTGCCGTTTACGCTGCAATAGAATTTAATTTTAGGCTCGGTACCAGATGGGCGGGCCGAAATAATACTGCCATCGGCAGTAATGAATTGTAACACATCAGATTTAGGGAAATCCAGTTTGGTGATCTCGTTAGTATTTAAATCTGTTTCTACACCCAGTTCATAATCTTTCAACGTGATCACTTTTGAACCGCCTAAAGTTGCCGGAGGATTGGTTCTGAATTTTTCCATCATGGCTTTGATGTCTTCGGCACCGCTCTTGCCCTTTTTAGTGATCGAGATCAGCTTTTCTTTGTAGAAACCATATTGGATATAGGTATCAACTAAAGCCTGGAACAAGCTGCTACCTTTGTCTTTGTAGTAAGCAGTCATCTCGGCAATAAACGCGCTCGATACTACCGCATCTTTATCGCGTACCAATTCACCTATCAGATAGCCATAGCTTTCTTCGCCACCGCCTATAAAGGTTTCTTTGCCTTGCAGTTTGGTCATCAGCTCGCCAATGTATTTAAAGCCGGTTAGGGTGTTAAAGAATTTAACGCCTTTTGCTTTCGCGATAGCCTCAATAAGGTTAGAGGTTACAATGGTTTTAACAATATATTCTTTACCAGTTAGTTTACCAGCATCTTCCCATGCAGAAAGCAGGTAATTGATCAGCATGCTGCCGGTTTGGTTACCGTTAAGCAATATAAATTCGTTATCGTTATTTTTAATAGCTATACCGACACGGTCGGCATCTGGATCTGTTGCCAGTACCAGGTCAGCATCAACCTCTTTTGCTTTTTTAAGGGCAAGGGTTAAGGCTTCTTTTTCTTCGGGGTTTGGATAGATAACCGTTGGAAAATTACCATCTGGCGTGGTTTGCTCATCCACCAAAATCACATTCTCGAAACCGAACATCTCCAGTGCTTTTGGCACCAAAGTGATACCAGTACCGTGGATAGGAGAGTAAACGATTTTTAAATCTTTCTGGCGTTTGATCGCATCTTTAGACACCGAAAGCTCGGTGATCTTATCCAGGTAAAGCTGATCTATCTCCTCGCCAATCAGTTCTATATTTTCTTCAACACGATCAAATTTAACATCGTCGATGCTTTTGATCGCAGCAACTTCGTCCATCACAGCCTGATCTTCAGGGAATACAAACTGACCGCCGTCAGCACCGTAAGCTTTGTAACCATTGTACTCTTTAGGGTTATGTGATGCGGTAAGCATTACACCGCTTTTGCAACCTAAATGGCGTACCGCGAATGAAAGCTCTGGCGTAGGGCGTAAAGCCTTAAAGAAATAAACGTGGATGCCATTAGCCGAAAAAACTTCGGCAGTAATGTTAGAGAAAAGGTCGGCATTGTTACGGCTATCGTGGGCAATGGCAACTTTAACTTTTTCGTTAGGATATTTTTTCTTCAGGTAGTTAGCCAGGCCTTGGGTAGCTGCCCCGATAGTATATTTATTGATGCGGTTTGAACCCGGACCCATTGTGCCGCGCAAGCCGCCGGTGCCAAATTCAAGATCCCTGTAAAAAGAATCTGTTAATTCTGTAACTGCATTTTCATCAAGTAATTTTTGTATTTGTTGTTTAACATCAGCGTCATAGCTTCCTTGAAGCCATGAATTTACTTTCTGAAGAATGGTTGGATCTAATTCCTGCATGGAGTGATTGTTTTGTGTTTTTCAGGGTGATTAACTCTGTTTATTCAAATATGATAATAAAAAGTATTTTATATAATAGATCGCAATCTATAATGTTTAAAAAATCTCGAATGTGTAGCAAAATGCGAAATACAAAACTATTTCAGCCTTGCATCCCAGCAATCATTTTGATCATTGGCTAAACTACCTCTGCAACTACAAAGGTGCTGCCACCCACAAAAACCAAATCACCCTCTTTTGATGCCAATTGTGCTGCCGATAAGGCGTCTTTTACAGTTGGGTAAACTTCGCCTTGTAAGCCTGCCTCACTTGCTTGTGATTGTAATGAAGCAGCATTCAATCCGCGTGGAATATCTGGCCTGCAGAAATAGTATGTGGCATCCTGCGGCAGCATTTTTAGTATTTTGCTGATGTCTTTGTCATTCACCACACCAATTACAAAATGCAGGTGATTGTGTTTTACCGAGGCGATATTTTTCAGCACTTCCTGTATACCTTCTGGGTTATGGCCGGTATCGCAAATGGTAAGCGGGTTAGTGCTCAGCGTTTGCCAGCGACCTTGCAACCCGGTAATGCCCTGCACGTTTTTCAACGCTGTTTCCACGTCGGCATCAGTAATAGTGAAACCTTGTTTGCGAAGTTCTGCTACCGCGGTTAAAACTGTTTTTACGTTTTTAAGCTGATAAGAACCTGTTAAATCCAGCTGGAGATCGATTGTCAGTTGTCTGTTATCTGTTGTCTGTTTGGGGGTGGCGGTTAAAGTAAGGTATTTGTCAGATTTCTCTTTTACGTCAATATCCCAGCGCTCGGATGCGAAGGTAAGCGGAGCATGTTGCTGTTCTGCCTTTTGTTCGAAAACCGGGGCAACTATTTTTTGATACTCGCCGATAATAACCGGGATATTGGGTTTGATGATGCCTGCCTTTTCACCTGCAATGAGGGGTAGGGTATCGCCAAGTAAATTCATGTGGTCCCAGCCGATGTTGGTGATTATAGACACCAATGGGGTAATGATATTGGTCGAATCCAGCCTTCCACCTAAACCCACTTCGATGATGGCGATATCCACACTGTTCTTGGCAAAATGATCAAAAGCAAGTGCAACTGTCATTTCAAAAAATGAGGGCTGGATAGCTTCGAAATCTGCCTTGTGATCGGCTACAAAATCAACAATATCCTGCTGCGGCATCATCTCGCCATTAATGCGGATCCGCTCGCGGAAATCACGCAAATGGGGCGAAGTATACAGGCCTGTTTTATAACCAGCTGTTTGCAGTACAGCAGCCAGCATGTGCGAGGTTGAGCCCTTGCCATTGGTGCCAGCCACATGGATGCTTTTAAATTTATTTTGTGGATTATCTACGAGTGCACATAAGTCTAGCGTATTGGTCAGATCAGCCTTATAGGCCGATGAACCAACCCTGGTGAACATAGGGAGTTGAGCGTATAGATAATCGAGTGTTTCTTGGTAGTTCATTTATTTAAGTGGCAGGAGTTAGTAGCAGTAGCAGCCGGGACGACGTTTAGTACAAAGTTAATTAGTAGGCGACTTAGGCAAAAACTTTTCTGGGTTGTTAGCCATTGAATTTAGCATTCGTCCTATTTCTTCATATTTCTTTTGAAGTATATTATAGTCTTCAATATTTATATATCCGAATTCTAAAGCGAAATCAATCCAAATACTTGTTTCGGTTGCTTCGCCATCAGCATCGGTCATTTTTGAAGTGAAGTGTTTAGGATATATGCGCTTTCGATATCCTTCGCCTATGTTGGCACAGACGGAGCGTGATGATCTTCTAATCTGATCTGTAAGTGAATAAGTTTCTTCTTTCGGAAATGTTTTGGTAATTATAAATATAGCTTTAGCAGCCTCGAAAGCAAGTTGATAAACTTTAAGTTCTTTAAAACTACCTGTCATGGTTTAATACGATTGGGGCTGACTGCTACTGCCACTCGTCACTACTACTTCTTTTAGTTTACTTTAAATACGAAAACCACAGTTCCCGTTTGCAGATCCGGCGCATTGTCTAACGCATTTAGTTTGGAGTTTTTTACAGCATCCTCACATTTTTGAAGCAGGTCGGAATCTGTAATAGTAGTGCCACGGGCTCCTGCACGGGCGTAAACCACGTTGCCATTTTTATCAACCCGAAGATCAACCACCACTTTACCAATCTGGCGTTTACCGTCTGGCTTAGCCGGCGAACTGGTGAAGTTCCGTTGTGGCATACCGGTAAGGTTACCGCCATTGCCAGAGCCTGTGCCGTTATAGTTATTGGTAAGCGTTGTACCCGTTGTTTTACCCTGGTTGCCGGGTGTATTGCCAGTACCGTCACCTTCGCCGGTGCCGCTATTGGTTTTGCCTTTGTATAGGGCATTTTGGTTCACTACAGGTTTAGGCTCGGCCTTGGTAACCTGTTGTTGAGCCTTTACTGTTTCGCTTGGTTTCTTATCGTTACTTACCTCGGGTGCGTCTTCTGTATTTTGGGTAACTACCTGCTTACTGCTGTTATCAACCGGGGTAGGGTCTTCGGTTGGTGGGGCTTTGGTTACTTTGTCTGGCTTGGTGTGGTTGGCATGTTCGGCAACCGAAGGTTCTTCTGTGCTCATGTAATCGCTGCCCATCCCTTCGTCAACTGTACCGTAGTTTACGAGTATTCCACCGGTACCATCTTCCTGCTTTACGGGCATTTTAAATACCATAAAATAACACATAGCAACAATGAGCGCCAGGATAATGCCTGTTGCTATAAATGCTTTGGGGTAGTTATTTTCTTCGTGGCGGTAGTCCATAGTGCAACTATTTAGGCTCGGTAGCCAAAACCAGTTTTATATTTAATTTTTGTGCGGTATCCATTACTTGTACCACGTTTTGGATGGCAACGGTACGATCAACATATAACACAATCGTAAGTTCGGTAGCAACGGTTTTGTAAGATGCCAGTGTGGTAGATAGATCTGCTTCCTGAACTTCTTTTTTGTCTACATAATAACGCAGATCTTTAGTTACCGAAACCGTAATGGTTTTCTTGGATACCGACTGGCCTGATGACGATTTCGGCAGCATCAGCTTAATCACGTTCGGGTTGGTTACTGTTGATGCAATTAAGAAAAACAGCAGCAGGAAGAACATGATATCGTTCATGGCCGAAGTATGCACTTCGGCAGATGCCCGGTTACTTCTTTTTTTCAGATTCATTTGCTTGGTTCTTCTAGCAGGTCAATAAATTCAATGGCATCGGTTTCCAGTTTCAGGATCACCTTATCAACCATCATATTCAGGATATGATAACAAACGTAAGCTACTATACCGACAAACAGACCTGCTGCAGACGTTACCATCTTCACATACAAACCGCCTGAGATTACGCCCATGCTAATGTTGTCTGTTTTAGAAATATCGTAAAAGATCTTGATTACACCCGCAATGGTCCCCAGGAAACCAAACATGGGTGCAATACCGGCTACAATACCGATGATGCCAATGTTTTTCTCGAGTTTGGATACTTCGATTTTACCAATGTTTTCGATAGCGCCTTCAATATCTTTAATAGGGCGGCCGATACGGAGCAGGCCTTTTTGCAGCATACGGCCTAGTGGTGTGTTGCTGTTTTTGCAGATGGCAATGGCCGATTCTAATCTGCCATTATGGATATTATCACGTACCTGTGCCATCAGGCTCGATTCGTCTCTGGATGCTTTGCGAATGGTGAAAAACCGTTCGAAAAATATAACCAGACCCAATATGGCCAGGATACAGATTGGCACCATTACCCAGCCACCTTTAATCAGCAGGTCGCCAAAACGCAGGTCTTCTTGCGGTATGGTTGTGGGGGCTGCAACGGCATGGTTAAGCGTATCAACAATATGTGTGGCGGTATCAGTTATCAGCATTAATAGCATCATTTGTATTTTTACTTATAGGGTTCTACGAATATAAATTTGGCTTTTATTGTTCTTGGTTTAAGGATCTCTAAGCGGACAGAATCTGCCTGCTGTTTAGTAGGCTGGTATCCGAATACGATTTTATAAACAAAAAATTCTTTCCGCTGCACCGAATCCAAAAGGCGAGCTTCGGGATGGCCCAATGCTCTGTAATTGGTAACGGCGCGAATAGCGTTTGCATAATTATTAAAGCTGCCTCCCAAAATAAGCCAGGTATCTTTAGGGATTTCGCCAAGTATCGGAGCGGCATGTACAATAGGTTGTGCAGCCTTAACAGTTGAGTCTGCTTTTGCAGCTGTTTGCGCAAGTGCTAACGTGTCTTTTTTAATTGTATCGGTATCGGCCTTTACAGATGCAGGTTGAGCTTTTTGTTGAGGCTTAACAGCAGTAGTGCCATTAAAGTTTATTATTTTATACTGATACGCCAGGAAAACTGCAATCGCCGCGATAATAAGAACGGCAATAATCCAGTAAATGGCTTTGCTTTTAGGCTGTTCTTCAATTTCTTCTTCATATACGGGTGGTGCCTGAGCGGGTTCTGTTTTAACATTTACCGGCTTTGCATAAATTTCATTTACCGTAACAAGAGGAGCAGGTTTTATCACGGGCTCTGGAATTGGAGCTGGAGTAACAATTTCAGGAGTTGGCTCGGGAACTATTACTGCCGGAACTTCTGCCTCTTCTTCAACCGGCTGAATTTCGTTTACCAGCTTCTGTATTTTAACCGGAGGCAAGCCATACAAAGGCGAGTTATAAACCGTTTCTGCTTGATGCGATTTGAAAACTAAGATTGAGCGCTCATTGATAGAGAACGAACCAAGGCCTTCAAAATCAAATTCACCGGCTGCTGCTTTTGCTTTTATATTGTCGGCATATTTATCTATAAAATATTTAGCCGAGGTAGGCGAAATATTACGTGTCTCGGCCACATAGTGGAGCAGGATGTTATCTTCATCATCTGGATGAGGGGACGCAAACGTGGTTTCGTAGTAAGGTGGATTAAGCGTGCCGGTTTCGTTATCATAGTAACTGCTTTTACGTAAATGCACAAAGAAGCCCAACCCCGGCACATTTAACTGGCCGTGTTGCTGTAATAACTGACTAACATAATTCGATAAATCCATCCCCATATCAGCTTGTAAATCGGTTAACTGTTTATCAGAAACCGAAGCCAACGCCTCCAAATATATTAAATCCGTAATTACGATAGTATAACCAAGTCTTATTATTGCTATTTAGCAGGTTGTTTGCTTGTAGAAATACAGATATTTTACGGTTTATTTTATAATTGGCACCTGCACTAACATCGGCGTAAGAAGCAATGGTATACGGTGTGGTCTTTTCCTGATCGGTTAATGAAAGTACACTGCTACTTGCATATGGCAGGTCTTTAGTTTGGCCACGCAATAGCAGGGTACCTGTAATGTTCAGTTGATTGGTAATATGTAACACGGTACCGGCAGTAACATTATATTTAGGCATGTTCCAGGCTTCGAGCTGGCTGTTCATGTTGTAGTCTTTAAACTCAGCTTTACCGAAAATGTCGACATCATCAGATGCTTTGTAGTCTAACTCGCCTCTAAAACCGCTAACCTTTGATTTACCGTTATCATAAATAACCTGGAATTGGTTATTACCCGTATTCGGCAAAAAGTTACTTACAAACAAAGCCATATCCTTAATTTGGTAACGGAAAACCTCAGCCTTAAAGCCTAAGCCTGGCGCAATAGTACCTTTAATACCGGCCGTAAGATCGAGTTGATCTACACTGTTTTTGATGTTAATGTTCTGACCGATGAAAGGATTTTCATCAGCAAAGGTTTTCAATGATGCTTTGTTTACATCGCCTTTTGCTTCTACATATAAACGCAGGTAATCTGGTATTACCTGTAACTCTGCTTTGGCGGCAGGTAGTACAGATACACGTGATGAGAAACCAAACTCGGTAACGATGTTTACACCTGCATCAATTTTATAATTATCGCCCTGAAACTTAAGATAAGGATTTAAGCGAAGCAAGCTGTTATTAATACTGTAGGCATTGTCTTTTTGCGAGCTCATGTCCAACGTACCACCCAAACCGGCGTAAAACTGCTTAATGGTTTGATTAAGGAAACCGGTTAACACGATGTTGTTTTCGCGGGCGTTAAAGGCATTGCTAAATACATAGCCTTTGGCTTTTAAAGCATAATCCAGAACACGGTCGGTGTCTTTATAGTTTTTGGCCAATTCGCCCTCGGCGCTAATGGTGCTAAAATGTTGGTGTGCTGGGTCTGCTGTTACAGGTGGCGTTTGCAGCGCATAACCGTAAAAATAGTTGCTGCCATAATTATAGGTAACACGTCCGCTTAGAGTATTTGTCTCGCCAATTGATTTACCGAATACGCCAATTTCTTCGCGGCTTTGGTTTTGCTTGTACTCATCAGAGCCTTGCTGGCCTAAGTGTTTTGCCCATGCACCAAATTGCAAGGCCTGGTCTTTCCCGTTATCAACATAGGCTTCAGCAAAGGTGGTTTTTAAGTTACCTACGCCAACTTTTACATAGTTGTTGTACTGGATCGAGTCGCGCTCGGCAGCCAGCTTTGCAGCCTCCAATTGCTTGATGGCTGTGTTTTGCTCTAAGCGTTTATCAATACTGGTATAAGTTAAAGGCGCTTTGTATGAAATTTTATCTTCCAGATCTGGGTTACGGCGAATTTTTACCGCATCGGCCAATACCGGTTTGTAGGCCGTGGTTACAATGATCTCTTCGGATAAGCTATTATTCTTATTAGGATCTGTAGCTGGATTATTATTGTTGCCGCCTTTTTTAGAGGTATCCCTGGCAGCAGATTTAGCCGCCACATCACCTAGCTTTTTGGCATTAGTGCTTTTAGTAGGTGAGATAGCCACAGGCTTTTTGGCCGCAGGTTTAGCTGTGGTTTTGGCCTTAGGCTTTGGTTTTGTTGTTTGTGCGTTAGCAGCGGAAAAGCAAGCAACTGATCCTAAAACAAGCAAGGTGTAAATATATCTTGATTTCATCATTAGTTGTTCTCTTGTGCTTTTTTGTTATTATTTTTCTTATCTGTCGCCGCAGGTTTGGTAGCTGTGGTATCTGTTGCTGTTTTAGCCTCTGGTATAGCAGGCGATAATCTTTTCAGCCTTTCTGTCGCCGTAGGGATAATGTCGTCGTCAACCTTATAATTATCGAGCACACTTTGCAGTGTAGCCTTAGCCTGGAAGTTGTCTTTTAGCTTCACATAATTATCTGCCAGCAAAATGAATGCTTTGGCCAACCAGTAATCATAGTTAGGCATCTTATTTACCAAATCGAAACAGGTTTTTTGCGACTCTTTATACTTGCCTTTATTGTATTCAACCAAGGCAATATTATACTTGGCTTCGGCGGCGCTGATTGTTTTGGTATTAGCTACAGTATAGTTCAACTCCTTTAACGCAGCGCTGGTATCGGCTTTATCTAAGTAAGCTTTACCCGCGTATAAGCCGGTTTTAAATTTATCCTCGTCTGATGATTTTTCGTTCTCGCGGATCAGTTTGGTGTACTTTAAAACATCGTCCGACATTTCCATTTGCGAGTAGCAAAGCACCAGGTTATTAATAGCGTAGGTGTAATCTGCTTTATATTCAGAGTTTGTTTCCAGCCTTTTCAGGAATACGATAGCTTCGTTATACTTTTTCTGTTTCAGATAATAGTTAGCCATACTAATGAGTGACTTTTCTGTATAAGGACTTGTCCAGTCGTTCAGGATCACGTTGTAATCTACTACGGCCTCATCTCCACGGTTTAGGTTAACCAGGGCTTGTGCACGGATAAAGCGCATTTGCTTTTCATAGATCGGCTTGGGGAATTTATCGTAATAAGCATTTACTGCCGATACGGTACCTTGCCAGTCGCCCCTTAAATAAAGGTTGTTGGCGGCTGTCGACATAATATCTTCCTGCTGCGAAGTAGTATAATTACCAATAGGCGTAGTGGTTGCGTAACTGATAAATGTTTGCGCATCACCCTTATCAGTATAGATCTTCTCTATCTGTTTTAAAGCCTGTTTACCTTCATCTGTTTGTGGGTATTGTTGTACCACTTGTTTAAATGAGGTAACTGCATCATCATCGCGGTTGGCGTTGTAGTCAATTAAGCCGATTGAGACCAATGCACGTGGCACATAGCTGCTTTGCGGGTATTTTTTGATCATGGCCAGCATTTGCGTTTTAGCCAGTTCGCCATCGTTTTTCAAAAAGTTGGTGTAGGCGATCTCGAAATCGGCATCATCTGCAAAGTCTGAGTTGGGGAAACGGGTTAACACATCATTCAGTGTCGCAATCTTAGCATCCGGTGCACCGGTTAATCCCTGGATCATACCGCGTTGAAACAAGGCATAATCTTGTCCCGGGCTTTGCTGGGCTATAATACGGTTATAATATTCTAATGCGCGGCTGTAGCTTTTTAATACAAAATAGCTATCACCTAAACGGGTAATGGCATCGTTCTCTGTGTTCTGATCTTTACCCGGTCCGCTTAAGAATTTCTCGAAATAGTTGGCTGCTTTGCTGTAAGCTTCGGCATTGAAGGCAGAGTAAGCCAGTGCATAGTTGGCAAAGTTGTACACATCCGTTTGCCGGGCTGCAGGCATATCCAGGAAGGCCTCAAATTTCTGTACAGATTCGGGGTACTTACGTACTTCGTACATGGCTTCTGCCTCCCAATAGGTAGTTAAAGCAGTAACCTTATCATCCATTGGGTATCTTAACGAGCGGATGAAAATACCGATGGCATTTTCAAAAGCACGTTCGTTAATAAACTCTAGTCCGCGGTAGTAAGTAACTTTCTGGTAAGCTACTTTGGCCGGTTCTGATGTATTAACAATAGGTTCAAGAATTTCAACTGCTTCGCGATAATTGCGCGAGTTAAGCAGTTCTTCGCCTAATAATATCTTTACTTCATCGGTGCGTTTGCTACGCGGATAGTTTTTTAGGTATGTGCGGGTAGCATCTAAGGCTTGGGTGTTAAAATCAAGCTCGTAGGATAATTTAGCGTATTGGAATAGTGCGTCCTCTTGCAGCTGTTTATCAAATGTTAGTTTCGATGCTACAAAGTAAGCGTTACGGGCACTTTGGCGGTTGTTGAGCTTTAAGAAAACATCGCCCAGTGTATAGTTACCGTTTTGGCTGTAAACATCGGCGCCGTCAACCAGTTTCTCTAACTCAACAGATGCTTTCGGATAATCCTTAACCTCGTAGTAGGCATAACCCATCTGATAGCTATCCTGCGTATTCTGAGTTTTACCCTGATCCTGATCTTTAAAACGAGTGTAGTATTTAACTGTGTTAGGATAATCGGCCTTGGCAAAATAAGATGCAGCGATGATCCGCAGCATCTCGGTTTCGTGCTGTTGGTGCGTTTTGTTGATGATCGGGATGGCGTAACTTAAAACATCATCATAACGTTTATCTAAAAAGTAAACAGCGGTAATATAATAAGGATAGCTGTTTTCGTATTTTTTTGAATTTTTTAGTTTCTCGAAGTTAACCAACGCAATGTGGTAGTCTTTATTTAAGTAAGCAATGTAGGCAAAATAGTACGTAGCATCTTCGGTATAAGGCGAGTGGGTATTACGCACATCGCCAAATAATTGCTGCGCATTTTTTAAATCGCCGGTGGCGAAATAAGCGTAACCTTTACGAAACTTATACTCAGTGTTTTCTTGGCCGTTAAGGTCGCTTGCTTTTACTTTATCAAACCAGCGCAATGCATCGGCATAACTGGCTCTTTTAAAATAAGAGCGGCCCATCTGGAAGTAGGCCAGCTTAGTGAACGGGTTTTCTGGATGGTCTTTAATAAAATGCAGAAACATGCTTTCGGCATCATCATTACCCAACTCAAGAGCGCAAAGCGCTTCATAGTATTGCGAGTTTTCTTTAATTAAAGAAAGTTCCGACTCGAATTTAGATTGATTGGTGGTTCGGTATCCGTAGTTTTCTACCTGGCGAAACTGCTCTGCGGCAGCAACGTATTCGCCTTTGTCTAGTAGTTCTGTAGCGGTGTGGTATGTTTTGTAAACCTGGAACGATGGATTTTGCTGGGCTTGTGTTGTAGTAAAAGCAAAACATAATGGTGCCAGTAAAGCAATGTATTTGGGTTTAATCATATGTTGATGATAACAGCGCTGCGAGCAGCTATAAATGCACTTCTCGGTAAATTTCCACAAAGGTGGTAAATTACTTTCTATAACGAAGGTAAAAAAATGATGGTATAGGTGCCCATAAAAAAATTGAATAATATGAAAATATATAGCACCGTAATATTGAAAAAACGACAACGTTTATACTAAGGTTTGATGAAGATAATTGTGCGTTTGAAAAAGATAAATAATCGGTCTGTAGTGCTGGCTTTAATTTTAAATTTGCTGATTTTCAGCGCCTTCAGGTTGTCAGCACAGGTAGCTACCTCATCGTTGGTATTACCCAACACGCCAATTAATATCAAGGCCGAGGGCTTTTACATTGCCGCTATTATTGATGAGCGTGCAGATGAAAAAATAATTGCCCGGTTAGTTCCCATTTCGACTAATTCAGACAAAAAAATGACTGAGTCAATCGCTTTACAAGGCGGCGGGTTGACATCCATTGAGCAATATCTTAAACAAAATTTCCCTTATCATAATAACGATAAGCCCATTATAATAGGGGTACAGAAACTGTTTGTTGATGAAACGGTTTTGCCCGATGGAAGGGTTGATGGTAAGGTAGATCTGTCAATAAATTTCAATCTTAAAACAGGGGAGGAGATGGACGCACACCTAACCAATTATAAGGGTACTTTACACTATACTCATAGTAATACTCAAACAGGAGTTGCAGAATTGGCTTTAAGAAATACGATTGAAAGTTCGATGGTTTATTTCAATAATTGGATGGGTAAACGGACGGGCACTAATCCATTACTGGCTAAAGAAGTAAAGCTAGCTTTTAGTGATTTTCATGATCCAAAGCCGGAAGACGATACGATATATTATAATAAAACGAGGCCAATTACCTGGGCCGATTTTAAAGATACACGACCTGTCACTAGTAAGTACGCCGCAGCCGTAATGCCGGGCTTAGGCTTTACAGAGCAAACTTCTATTAACAAGGGGATTATAGCTGTACATATAGAAATGAAAGTTTATCTACCTAAGAGTTCAAGTTGGGTAAACGCCGGTAGCCAAAGCGATTATAATCTTAACCATGAGCAAAGGCATTTTGATATCGTGAAGTTGGTGAGTGAGCGTTTTAAACGAGCAATGCTGGCCGAAAAATTGCCTGTACTAAATTACGACGGTAGTATTAACGTAGCATACTTTGATGCCCTGCGTGAAATTGACAGATTGCAGAAACAATACGATGATGAGACCAGCCATGGTACCAGTCAATCTGCACAAGAAAAGTGGAATAATTATATTGATAGGGAGCTTGCCGTTTTTAAAAACTAGGCGGCGGCGTTTGGTAGCTGTCTTTGTATTTTTTGCAGCAATACGTTAATATCGAAAGGCTTGGCCAGAAAATCGTCTGGTGCGCAATCTTGCTTTAAAACATCAGCAATGTTGTGACTTGCCGAGATCATGATAACCGGGATAGTTCGGGTTTTATCTTGAGATTTAATAGTACGGCATAAGTCGCGGCCATCTGATGTGCCGAGCATAATATCCATCAGTATTAAATCAGGCTCATTTTCTTGAATTTTATCGAAAAGCAATCTACCGTCAGAAAGCGTATCCACCTCGTAACCCGAGTCTTCTAAAATAAATTGTAAAATATCTAAGATATCTTTATCGTCATCAACCGCTAAAATCCTTGTCATTACAGGTTCTTAAAATTAGTGTACAAATCGTCGTTTTCTCTTCGGATTTGGTCAGTTACATCCTACTTGCGTCCACTCTTATATACAGTGAATTACAAAGCGTAATATATACACAAATGTGCAATTACTGTACCATGTTTTTTGATTTATGTAAAATAGACGTTTCAATTAAACCGAAGGGCCTTTTAAGTTGTTAGGTTTGGCTGTATAGATATATACGCACTATATCCATATATGAAAAAAATACTGCAATTATCTGCGTTTCGGGGGCTTATTTACACATTGGCAATAAGTCAGCCTAAAAATTTATCAGTGTAAAAGAGAAACAGATTGTTAATGTTAATAACAAACCTTTTTTAATTAAAGGCACCAACTTGGGCAATTGGCTTACACCCGAAAGCTAGATGTTTAAATTTAAAGACATTAGTTCGCCTAAATTGATCAATAAAGAAAAGTTATATGATCAGGGAATGATCAGAATTATAATCTGGTCACTCCTTAATTATAAGGAAGGCTCAAGTCGTTTGTCTAAATTCGGTAAATTCTGATCTAAACTTCATCAACAAGGTTGTTCACCTTGTCAATCAGTTCAACCAAGTCAAAGGGTTTGTCTATAATGGCGTCGCAACCGTAGGCAAACAGTTCTTCACTTCTGTTAACATAGGCCGAAAATATAATGATCGGGATTGCATTAAAAGCAGGTACTGCTTTTATCTGGCGGCATATTTCGCCACCGTTAACGTTACCGAGGCGATAATCAAGAATAATAAGATCGGGCAAAAAATCGGTAACCACAGCAACGTAATCGTTGGTATCAGATTTGGCCATTACCTCAAATTTTTCGTACGCCAAAGTCTCCTGCACAATATCAAGTATATCCTGATTATCGTCGATTATCAAAATTCGTTTTGCCATAATTAAAGGGTTAATTGAAATGGCTGGGACTCGGTTATTAAGGATCGGAAATTATAAAAGCAAAACAGTTTAAAAACTGCGAAACGTAAAGGCTGTCAAAACCGTATCAGGTTATCAATTAATATGTAAAGATATATATTAATGGGTAAAATCGAAACCCTTATATTGTCATAAATTTGTTTCAAATACCAGTTATACCTACGTCAATTAACACGCTATCAGACAAGTTCTTTTTAAGGGTTTCTCCAGCTTTGGTATAGGCTTGTATTTATCAGCCGAAACTATGTCATTACACCATGGTGAGATCGATGTAAAAAGCGAGGATGAGGGGAGATCAACCTTTTACTTCCGTTTACCCAAAAATGGATAAAAGAAAAACGCCATACTTTTTTACGGTATGGCGCTTTTCTAACACTCAATTACATCCCCTCAATGTACTTAGATTGTAACAAAGGCTGTGCCTGAATTTATCTTTGGTTAATTTTTATTAACTTTTATTTAAAATAGCCTGTCGTCAGCTTTGAAAATTAGGGAGTTAGAATTTCAATAACTGTAATCCTGTTTCTGCATCATGGTGCCTGTTTAGATATACAGGTGTCTCTGTAAGTATGATTTCGAGGGTGGGATGTACGGTAGCCGCTAATAGATGGCCACCTGTTGTGCTGCCATTTGCTTTGCCTAACACTGCATGGGCATGGATCTGGATTTTGTTTTCTTCGGTTAGTGTGATGTTGCCGTTAAAGCCTAGTACTTCTGTTTGCTCGTAAACAGGCAGATGGTTATAATCTTTAGTCTCGAAATTAAAGAAAGCTAAGGTGGCTTCGCTAAAGGCACCAATGGCCGTAAACTGGCTTGCGCTTAACTCTTGTTGATCGGCAAAATCAGTGATGCATTTCATTACGTCGTCGCCGGTATCTAATATTAACGCGTAAGTTTTTAGGTCGCCGTTATTTAATAATCTGTGTCTCATATCATGTATCGTTATCAGATCAGAACAGCCAGGAAAAAGAATTGATTGAGAGGATGGAGATTAAAAAGCTTCACCCAAAGCTAATACAAAGCCCGAATAACCTTTGCTTACACCATAATCAAGCGCTATGTTAGTGTTAGAGCCCTTGTTAAACTTAATGCGCAAACCGCCACCACCAGCCGGGTGGACGTATTTAAACTGATGCGTGTTTGGCTCGGATACCGAAGTGCTGTTGGCAAATAGTACGAAACCTAATAAGCCACTTGGTAAAATATCCCTGCGATACTCTGCTTCCATGTAAGCCAAACTTTGCCCCCGGTAACGATTTTGCTGAATACCCCGGCCGCTGCGGTTATAAAAATCCCAGCCAATGCTTGGTAAATCGAGGTAGGGTACACCTTTATCTAAGGTGGTCCAATAGTAAGTCCAAAGTGCCAGCATGTTTTGTTGGCGGGTTTGGGTAAAATGGATGTATTTACGCACATCAACATAAAGTGATTGCCAACTGGCATTACTACCTAGCATGGGTGTGTTATATCGATAAACCAAGTTTGAGTAGCAGCCTGGCAGCGGGTTAAGCGAGTTGTTGCGGGTATCGTAAAGCAAGTTTAGCGTAACGCCAGATGATAAGGAGTTGGCATTGCTGGTACCATATTGGTAGCCCGTAAATTGCTGTATATTTTGTACATTCTCGTGCTGGGCATTAATCTCGACATGGTAATCCAGATCGTAACCTATACCTGCAAAAAAGTAGGGGGTAATACGTTTAAGGGCGCTTTGATAAAAACGGATATATTTATAATCGACGTTTATTTTATGATCTTCTGTAGTTGCGCCCCCAAGCCCCCAGGTGTACTGCGGATAAACCAAAAAGCGGGTATCGCCCTGTATAAACCAATCGTTATTATTAAGCCAAATGTTGGAGCGTAGCGGTAAGCCGAAACGGCCTGTAAAGTTAAAATAGGGTGTAAATGTTACGTTAGATATGTTGGTAGTTTGCCTGTCGCCAACGTAAAAACCTGCTGTAGTAGAGGTAATAAGCGCCCGTCCACCACCGGGAACTGCGGACGATATAGGCAAAAAAGAAAAGTAAATAGATTTGCTGGGAGTTTCTTCCAGGCTGGTGCTCGTAGTTGTGTTGCCTAAACTAAACAAGTTTTTAAACACACCAATGATGTCTTTTTGTCCAACTGTATCTGGTTCTTTCGGCGCGCTACCAAACGGGCCATTGTTTTGGGCAAACAGCAGGCTTGGTAACAATACAAAAGATAGCCATAATACAAGTTTCTTCATCAATGCGTTAGTTCGAATTGTAAGTTAAGCAACTTCTTGCAAAAAGTCAGCCAAGTGTCAAAAAATATATTTGTTAATTTTAACGGTCAATAAGTGGATATTGTTGCGAAAAATGGCCAATTTTCGTCTTGCAGGTATAGGGAAGTCTTCGGCTTTACTGAGGGAGATATCAAAAAAATAAGCCCCTCGACCTAAGTCAAAGGGCTTAAAAAAATAAGTTCCGAAACTCTTAATTATGGTAACGGTATTTTGCACGGCGTACCAGGGTATGGTGTGCACGCCAGTTTGCGCGATGTTTTCTTTCTACGTTTTTGCGGTGTTCATTACCAATAATATAACCACCACCTGCGCCAATAGCACCCCCAACAAGGGCTCCGCCTACACCATGGCCAATAAGCCCGCCTGCAACGGCACCACCAGCACCGCCTATAATTGCACCGCGACCTTGGTCGCTAAGTTTACGATGAGTTTGCGCTTGTGTATTTGCGGTCATTAACGCAACACTAAATATTAAGCTAAAGCAAAAAAATATCTTTTTCATGGTTGTATCCTTTTATAATAAATACACCTATGCAAGTATCAGACCATAATTTGATTAGATGAATTTTTGATGAAGGGGGCGTTCGGTAAGTTTTATAATAGCTTATTTTGTCCTGATTTTACTACAGTTTTATGTTTAAAAAAGGTTTAAGAAAAAAAAAATGTTAAATTTTTTCGTTTCAATTAAACCCAATTAATGTCGGATAGTCATAGCAACAAAACCCCTATTATCATGAAAAAAATCAGACTTTTATCCGGAGTATTACTACTGGTAACAGTGAGCGCCTGCAACAAGTACGATCACGATTACAGGCAAAGCAATGACGATCGTTCGCAATCCAACAATAGCGGCAATGCAGCCAATATTGTTGGATCAACCTTAGCCAAAGACGCAAACGGAATTGTAAACCTCGTAGCTGATGTAACACTCAGCGCACAATCAATGGTTAATGCACATTCGGCATGTGGTACTATTAAATCTGATAGCAGTAGCCGGCAAAGTACATCTGGTGCAACCACAACCTACAATTATTTAACCAACAGCCATTTAACAGTTTTGTGCAACAGTAGTAGCCAAGCCGACAGTGCCCTCAATGTTGCTACCTACAGTGGTAATTTTAGTAATGCCAACTTAACCTCATCCAATTCTGGTAGTTCTACCTTTAACATCGGTGGTATCCTGGCATCAGCTACTAATTATACCGTTGACGGTGAATACAAACGCAGCGGAAATTACCAGTACAATACCGGCACCAAAAGCACTGTGACCAGTAGTACAGATATTGTACTTAACAAGCTATTGGTTAATAAGCCCTACCGGGGTATTGTTGGCGGTACAGCTACCTTTACCATCACTGGTACAAATACGGTAGGTACCACAGCCAATACTAATGGAAACTACAGTTATGCCGGCACCCTTACATTTAACAATACTAATTATGCCACTTTAACGCTAAATGGTACCAGCTATAAGGTGAACCTCATTACAGGCGCAATTACAACATCCTAAAAAATAACTCCGGTTTATGTTTTACCAAGGCAACCTTTGCGGTTGCCTTTTTAGTTTGTAAGGTCAGCAAACACTAGCACAATGTTTGAGTTGTATAAATGAACTTAAATACCAGTTCTATTATTTGATAAACCTGTTTATGACCATCAATGACGACAAAGATGCGCACGCTTTTTACGCTGAAGCCCTTACTACGTTAAAAGAAAGCAATATTGATTTTATGTTGGGCGGAGCCTTTGCTGTATTTCATTATACAGGTTTGTTTCGCGATACCAAAGATCTGGATGTGTATTGCCGCTATGCCGACTGTACCAAAATGTTAAAGTTTTTTGCCGATAAAGGTTACCGGGTAGAGTATACCGATGTACGCTGGTTGGCCAAAGTTTTCAAAGGCGACTACTTTATCGATGTAATATTTGATACCGTAAACAATATTTGCAAGGTTGATGATAGCTGGTTTGAGCATGCTACCAACGCTAATTTTTTCGGCTGTGATGTAAAAATTATCCCTGTCGAAGAATTATTCTGGTGCAAAATATATGTGCAAAACCGCGAGCGTTATGACGGTGCCGACATGAACCACATTTTGCTTAAAGCGGGGAAAGATTTTGATTGGCAGCGTTTGTTTGACAGGGTGGAGCAGCACTGGCATTTGTTGTTGGCACAGATACTGCAATTTCAGTTTGTGTATCCGGCAGATTACCGCGAGATAATACCCAAATGGTTATTTGATGAACTGATACGTAAAGCTAATGAACAATACGATTTACCTGAGCCTGTAGTGCGCGTTTGCCGCGGACCGATGATTGACCAAACGCAATATGCGGTTGATATTAAGGAATGGGACTATAAATCGTATACAATAATAACTGTATAGAAAAATTATGGAAGTTACCAAGATAACGCGTATAGCTGCCGTTGGCGATATTCATGTACGCGAAACTGATAAAGGTAAATGGGTTGATTATTTTAAAGAGGTATCATCAAAAGCAGATGTACTATTGATCTGCGGTGATTTGACTGATACGGGTGACGAGGACGAAGCAGCCTTGTTGGCCGAAGAACTACGCGCCTGCACTATACCGGTGGTTTGTGTGCTGGGGAACCACGATTATGAGAAGGGGAGGCAGAAGCTAATCAGGCAAACGATACAGAGCCATAATGTACATGTTTTAGATGGCGAAGCAATTACTATTGGCAATGTGGGTTTTGCAGGTATTAAGGGTTTTGGTGGGGGCTTTGATAACCATATGCTCAGTATGTTTGGCGAAAATGCCATGAAAGCTTTTGTACAGGAAGCTGTTGACGAGGCCTTGCATTTGGAACGTGCTCTGGATAAGTTAGACGCCGATCCGCAGGTACATTATAAGATAGCGGTGTTGCACTATGCACCAATTAAAGCAACTGTAATAGGAGAGCCAGAAGCTATTTTTCCTTTTTTGGGGTCGTCGCGATTAGTGGAGCCGATGATTCGTAAAGGAGTAACGGTGTGTTTCCACGGCCATGCCCATGCTGGTACGTTAGAAGGAGATATTAACGGCAAGATTAAGGTTTATAATGTAGCCAAACCTATATTGGTAAAGGCTGGATATCAGTGCCCATACTATATGTATGAGTTGCCGGGCTAAGCGATGTCTTATTCGGCTCTTTTATAAACAAGTTCCTGTTCTGTTTTATTTTTTTCTTCTAACAAAACAGCGAGCGAGCGCTGGATCTTATTTTGCACATCGCGCGGTGTATTTTTAATTTGCTTTAAAAGGATAACGGCCTTTTTAATGTTGTTGAGTTTCGCCTTGTCTTTTTTTGAATTTTCCATTGCTCAATAATTAGGGCTATTTGCTTTTTAGTGCTTCAACCAATTTTTTAAGTTCGTAATTCAATATTTTTTCAATCTCTAATTGCTTTTCTGCCAAATCCATCTGCAGTTTTCTAATGTTGTCTAAAACAAGTGCACTCTCGGGATACGATACTGTTTTTTTACGTAGTACCGCTTCCTGATTTTTTATTTTAGAAATCAGTTGTTCTTCCTGCATCCTGTAATGGAGTAGTGACTGCATATAAATAGACGACCGGCTTTAATAAGTGGTTAATACGTTTGCTCTTTTGTTTATGTTTTGCCTTTAAGGAAATAATTATTAACACATTTATTAACATATTAAAGTTGAGGCAGATAAAGTGCTGAGGTCAGTAAAGATTATTGTCTTTTACCATCAAGCCATAAATTGTTAATTTCACAGCCATGAAAAACGCGCTTTTAATTTTTGCCGCTTTTATTTGCCTGTTGGCCACAGCATGTACATCTGGCCTTGATAATAAACAACTGGAAGGTAAATGGAAGTACGTGAAAGTAGGTGTACCTAACAGTAGCCCACCCGATACCGTTACCACTGCCGACTTAGAAGAGAATAAGCCCTACATAGAAATTAAGGCCGATGGCAGCTATAGTATCATGTGGGGAGGCAAGTTGCTTTCGCACGGATCATATAAGATCTCGGGCAAAAACCTCAATATGCACGAGTTATTACCTGATGGTAAAAGCCGCGATTTTCCATTTTTTGTTTCTGCCTTAACCGATAAGCAGATCACTTTCGAAACCGTTGATAAAGATGGCTCGCAGGTTACAGCTGTTAAAGAGTAAGCCGCCTTAAACTATTTATGGAATTGGCCAAAGTGTAAAAGGGCTCCCGCGGGGTCAATTACAAAGCATTCATCGCCCCAGTCATCTCTCTTTATCGGGTGTAATTTTACGCCAGGGTATTTTTTATCTAATTGTAAACTGCTTAACCACGCAAAGCATTCTTCCACATCTTTAACTTCAATAAAAAGCATGGTATTGTTAAGCCAGTCTTCAACATACGCATCTTGCAGGTAGAAGCAGAACTCATTAAGCCGGAGCAGGGACATATTTTCTGAAAGCGGTATTTCCTGAAATCCTAAATCGGTATAAAACGCTTTTGATACATTAAAGTCTTTTGAGCCGATGAATGTTCGTAAAGAGATGATTTCTAAGTTTATGTTATTCACTTTTTTTTGCCAATAATACAAATCATAAACGAGTATATCTATTGAAACTAAGGTGTTACACCAACACTAATTACAAGTAATTTACTACTTTAGCCAATGCGGCGATCAAGCTGCCGATATACCATTTAACCCTTTATTAATCACATGGCCTTACTGACCATTTCGTTTTGTATTGTTCTGCTCGTGCTATTAGTGAGCTGGGCCAAAGTTACCCCCTTTCTGTCTTTATTAATTGTTTCTGTAGTTACGGGCCTGTTACTAGGCATTCCGCTCGATAAAATTAGTGGCTCTGTACAAAAGGGGATGGGCGATACGATGGGTTCCTTGCTCATCATCATTTGCCTCGGCGCCATGCTGGGTAAGCTAATAGCCAGCAGCGGAGCCGCCCAGAAAATAGCCGATGTACTGGTTAAAACGGGCGGTGAACGAAATATTCAATGGGCGTTGGTAATAGCAGGGTTTGTGGTGGGTATACCCTTGTTTTATGGTATTGGTTTTGTGCTGGTAGTACCGTTAATATTTTCAATCTCTTACAAGTATAAACTTAATGCGGTATATATCGGCTTGCCTATGCTGGCTGCATTATCGGTTACGCATGGCTTTTTACCGCCGCATCCATCGCCAACGGCGTTAGTAAAACTATTTCATGCAGATATGGGGATGACGCTTATCTACGGCATCATCGTAGCCATCCCAACCATTATTATTGCCGGGCCGCTTTACGCATGGACACTAAAGGGTATTAAATCTGAACCCTTGGCTACCTTCCGCGCAGCAGACTTGTCTGAGGCCGAAATGCCGAATGCCTTCAATAGCTTTTTTACCGCCTTATTGCCTGTTATTTTATTGATGCTGGTTGCTATATACCCACGTTTAAATGTGCAGGATGCATCTATTAACAAACTGGTTGCCTTTATTGGTGACCCAGCCATTGTAATGCTGATTGCCTTGATATATGGCACGTTTTCATTGGGGATTAGTAGGGGTAAAAAGATGAGTGCCTTGAGCGATGTTTACGTTGAGGCCTTGAAAGATATTGCTGTAATCTTACTAATCATCGCCGCCTCTGGCGCCTTTAAACAGGTATTGATTGATAGCGGCGTAAGCAGCGTAATTGCAGATCAGATCCAGAAGTTAAATATCCCACCACTGATTATGGGATGGTTAATAGCCGCCATTATCCGTATCAGCCTTGGCTCGAGTACCGTAGCCGGACTAACCGCCGCCGCCATTGTTGCACCTATGATTTCTCAATACCATGTAAACCCCAATCTGATGGTATTGTCCATAGGTGCAGGTAGCCTGGTACTATCCCATGTAAATGATTCTGGCTTCTGGCTTTACAAAGAATACTTTAACCTCAGTATCAAAGACACCCTCCGCTCATGGACGATGATGGAGACATTGGTGGCCGTAATTGGATTGGCAGGTGTGATGATTTTGAATGTGTTTGTGAAGTAGAGAAGGGGATTAATGATCAACTTAACTAAGCAAAAATTATATGACCTCGTCCGCTACCGCAAGTTTCCAACTTGTGGTTAATTATGTGTAAGGTTTCACCTTACGGAAGCTGAAAGCTTCACCAGTATAAAGTCACAAGTTACGCTACGCTCTAAACTTGCGAAAGTAAAGGGCTGAAAGTTCAACATTACACTTCATGTACGCCGTGCTAAACTTTGGATGCCAAAAGTTAAAATTATAGTTTTTGGCATCCAAAAGTTATAATTTTAACTTTTAATAATATTTGACCATTCTTTTTATATATCCAAGGGTCATTTTTTAACTTGATAATACTATCCTTTAAATGAATAGCTGCGTAAGCACTATTATCATAAAAAAGGTTCAATTTTTCTAATTGATTACTTTTATAGTTTCTTACATATACAAATGGGAAAGAATGTTCATTAACATCAATAAATTTTTTAATAACAATACCCTCAAAAGACGATTTCTTATATCCTTTATACAAAGAACAGTTTACTTGATTACTACGATGAATCAAATAGTAGATAAATGAAAAACAAAGCACGAGGAATATTATGTTTTTATATGCTCTTTTCATTTTTTAATTTAGAACCTACAGCATTTCATAAGATAGGCCCGGCACATTAAATCTTAACTCACCCTCTTTCCCTGCAATAACATATCCATCGCATCATCTAATGATCCTGCTCTAATCACCTCGCCAGAGTTAACAAAGTAAATCTCGTCTGCATTTTCGATAGTATTTAAACGGTGAGCGATGATCACACGCGTTGTGGTAGCAGGTAAATTGTTCAGAATGTCGCTTAATAGCTTTTCTGTAATGGTATCGATGTTAGCGGTTGCTTCATCTAAAATCAGGATCTGCGGATTACGTAACACAGCGCGCATAAAGGCAATCAATTGTTTCTGGCCAAGGCTGATGCTATCACCACCCGAAATAATCGGCGTTTCCAATCCGCTTTCAAAAATGGCGAGCAGGCTGCCGAGGTTAGCATCTACAATAACCTTCTCCAGCTGCTCGTTGGTGTAGTCTTTATAAAGTTCGTTGCCGTATAAAATATTGTCTTTTACAGTACCGGTGAACAAAAATGGTTCCTGCAAAATGAAGCCTATTTTTTGGCTGCGTTCTTCGGGAGTATAAGTGCGAATGTCTTTGCCATCTAGTAACACTAAGCCCTTTGATGGATCATATAACCGGGCAATCAGCGACGCTGTTGTTGTTTTACCGCCACCTGTTGGGCCAACCAATGCGTAAGTTTTACCCTGCTCCAGTTTAAAGCTGATGTTATGGAGTATCTCCCTGCTTTCGTCATAACCGAAGTGAACATTTCTAAATTCTAGTAAAGCGGCTGACGGTTCAACGATACCTTGGGTGATCTGTGGCAAATCGGTTTCGAGAGATAAAATTTGCGAGATACGGTCCCAGCCTGCCATAGCCACCTGGAAGTTAGTCCACAATGCGGCTAACTGGCGTAGCGGGTTGTAGAAGTTATTGGCGTATGATAAATAACTTACCAATAAACCGATCGAAAATTCGCCGATAGAGATCAAATAAATACCGAACGACAGCACGATCAACTGCGCAATGCTGGCAAACAAGCCATACACAGGCACAAACACGTTGTTTGCTAAACCTGCGCCAATGGCTGTTTTATAGTTTTCTCGGTTGGCAATATCGAAACGTTTTCTAAAATAATCGCGACGGTTAAAGGCGATAATTACTTTAAAGTTATTGAGGCTTTCCTGTATCTCGGCGCTCATACCACCCACACTTTTTAAGTTAAGGGCATTGGTTTTTTTAATCCATGGGGATAAAACCAGTGTTAAAAAAAGAATAACCAAGGCAGGGCATAGGGCAGCACTACCCAATTTAATATTGATCAGCAGCAAGAAAATACCTGCACCAATCATAGTAGTGATGTTACCGATAAATTGCATCAGTGATTGCGAGAAAAACTGGTTGAGTTTATCTGTATCATTATTCACACGAGAAATCAGATCACCTGCTTTATTTTGGTTAAAGAAGCCTACCGGTAGTTGCTGCAGCTTGTTAAATATGGAGTTGCGGAGGGTAAACAGCATACGCTGGCCAACGCCACCCATTAGCGTGGTTTGCTTATAACTGGTAAACAAGGCCACGAGGTACATGCAAAGTAAAATGATTGCGTTGTGGATCACCCCGCTGTAATCTTTATGCTGCACATATTTATCAATAGTGTGCCCAATAATAAGCGGACCCAATAAATTGAGGGTAGAGTTGGTTAATATAGCGCCAAGGGCTATAAAGAGCGTACGCTTTTCGTGCGCTATGAGTTGGAATAGCTTTTTGAGGCCGGCAAAGGTTGATGTTTTTTGCTGCTCTTTGCTAAGTTTATTTAAGTCGTAATTCATTGTGTGTGCTGAGCAGTAAATTAATGGGCTATGCCGGTTTCGTAATTGCTGGTACTTTGTTGCGAGTTAAAAATCTGTACATAATCTGTACTTGTTTTCATCAGATCATCGTGTAGGCCGCTGGCAACAATTTCGCCCTGCATTAACAGGATGATCTGGTCGTAATGTTCAACCGAAGCTATTTTTTGGGTAACCGAGATTAATGTTAAACCCGGATAATTTTTCTGAATGTTGGTCAGGATCTTCTTCTCTGTATTGTTATCAACCCGTGCGGTAAAATCATCCAGCAACAAAACTTTAGGATTAACAGCCAGGGCACGTGCCAGCATAATGCGCTGCTTTTGCCCGCCCGAAAGGCTGGAGCCCCGTTCTGATACGATGGTATTAAGTTTATCCGGCAGGCCATCAATAAAACCGCGCAGCTCGGCAGTATCAATAGCCTTGTCGAGCGATTCATCCGTAACGGTATCGCTAAAGGCAATATTCTCACGAATACTCATATTGAAAATAATACTATCCTGAAACACAAAACCAACCTGGCTGTGGAAACTCTCGCTGTCGTAACTGTTAATGGGTTGTCCGTCGAATAATACTGAGCCGCTTGCTGGGTTTATGAGGCCGGTAAGCAGATAAAGCAGTTGTGTTTTACCTGCGGCGGTAGGGCCAATTACGGCAATTTTTGAACCGGCTGATACTTTCAATGACACATCTTTCAATGCTGGTTTTTGTCCGTAGCTAACAGATATATGTTGCAGCTCAACATCACCACGCAGCGTTTCTTTTAGCGTGCCGGCTGCTGCAACATCGGGTGCGTTTAAAACTACATTAATGCGTTGAAAAGATGCCGTGGCCTGGGCAATAATATTGCTCATAAACCCAATTACAAAAATAGGGAAGATGATGAGCGATAGGTAACTATTAAAAGCAGCAAAACTACCCAGCGTCATACTACCCGTAATTACAAAGTGGCCGCCCATTACCAAAATGGTTAAGGCTGCGATGTTTGCCGTAAACGTTACGATAGGGATAAGCCCGGCAAAGAAGCCTAAAATTCTTAATCCGTATCCCTTGGCTTCTGTATTGGCTTCCAAAAATTTATGGTACTCCAACTGTTGGGAGTTGATAACGCGAATTAATGCGGCGCCTAAAATACTTTCGTTAATTACTTTATTCAACTGATCAATAACGCCGCGGCTTTTGATAAACAGGGCACGTACGTTCTTTAACACGTAGAAGAACACACCGGCTATGATTGGGATAATGGCGATAACGGCCAGCCCCAGTTTCCAGTTAATGGTAAGCAGTAAAATACTACCACCTATTATAATAAACAGCGATGATACGATAGAAACCAATGCCTGCGATACGAACAGTTTGATCGAATCTACGTCGGCAGTTAGATTGGTTAATAATTTGGATGGATTGGCCATCTCAATAAAAGCATAGCTTTGGCGTGATATTTTATCAGATAATTTTTGCCTTAAATCTCGAGCCACACGCTCTGATGCGTAGGTTTGGATCACCGTTTGCAGATATCCGAAGATAAAAATAAGCAATACAGCGATCGAGAACTTTTTGATGATGGCATCAAATACAAACACTTTTTTGGTGTAATCATCTATACCGCTGGCTATAATTTTAGGCAGCCAAAGGTTAATGCCGTTACTCAATAAGGCAAACAGTAACAACAACATAACCAGCCCCATATAGGGTTTTAAAAGACTGAAAACGCCGGGTGGTTTGCTGGTTGGTTTGGGTGGGGTTGCTTGCATTTATACTTTAATTAATAGGCACGTTACCTGTAATGACGATTGCGGATGCGAAAGATTTTAAGCTTTTAAAATAAATGGTAATCTTAACCCGAAACTAAATATTTTATTGAATATCCGCTAACGCTTCTTAAAGCTTTACATGCCAGTGAATTTACGCATTTGTAGCTGTTGTTTCAACGAGTATTGACATTGGGCTGAATGAAATTTTGCTAAAAATATTAACAAAACCGCTATCTTTAAATTTATAATTAGATCAACATCAGCTTATAGTTTAACCATGGCAACAGAAGTAAAGTGTCCGAGTTGTGGTCACGGCTTTCCGATTGAGGAAGTAATGACCGAGGAGTATAGAAAGCAGCTTCGTGTTAAAATGCAGGAATATACCCGGCAAAAAGAAGACGAATTTCGTAAAAAAGAAGACGAATTTAATATCCGCCAACAAGAACAACAAATAAAATTCGACCAGCGCCTGGCCGAAGAGAAAAAGCAACTACAGTTGACCCTGGAAGGAAATCTGCGCAAAACTATTGCCGAAGATTTTGAGAACCAGATGCAGATGCTGCACAGCAATGCCAAAGAAACCGAAGAGAAACTAAAGATCAGTCGCCAAAAAGAACTGGAGTTTTTGCAGCGTGAGCAAGGCCTTAAGCAACGCGAAGAGGAGATGCAGCTGGAAATGCAACGTAAATTGCAGGAGCAACGCAATGATCTGGTGGAACAGATCCGTAAGCAGGAGAGCGAAAAACATACTATAAAAGATACCGAAACCCAGTTGCGCATGAAGGAACTGGAAATGCAATTGGAGCAGCAAAAAAAGCTGGCCGAAGAAATGAAGCGTAAGGCCGAGCAAGGCTCTATGCAATTGCAAGGCGAGGCGCAGGAGTTGGTGCTGGAAGAATTATTGCGTACGCATTTCCCTTTTGATATGATAGGTGAGGTGGGTAAAGGTGTGCGTGGGGCAGATTGTATCCAAACCGTGCGTAACCAATTTGGGCAGGAATGCGGCCGTATTATTTACGAGAGCAAACGTACCAAAGAGTTTGGCGGCGATTGGATTGAGAAGCTTAAAAAAGATATGCGGAACACAGGTGCCGATGTGGCCGTTATTGTAACCCAATGCTATCCGAAAGATATGGATTGCTTTGGCGAAAAAGATGGCGTGTGGATCTGCTCGTTTGATGAAGTTAAGCCGGTTGCCTACATTTTGCGTGATACCGTAATTAAAGCTTCTGCCATTATGCGTTCGCAGGAGAATAAGGGTGATAAGATGCACCTGTTGTACGATTTCCTGACTAGCAACGAGTTCTCTGAACAGTGGAAGGCAATCCGCGAAGGCTTCATGAGCATGCGCATGTCGATCTTAAAAGAACGCGAAGCCATGGAAAAACTCTGGAAAAGCCGCGAAAAACAGTTGGAAAAAGTATTGCTAAGTGCGGCCCATATTAAGGGTTCGATAGAAGGTATTGCTGGTAGCGACAATATCCAACTGAGCCTTACGGATGATGAGGATGAAGTGGTGATGATTGATTAAGTAGTACGTTGGACGTGATACGTTTTACGTAAGAAATCTTTAAATAAACAAAACACAATTGCTTATTTGAAATTCGCCTTAACGTCGGACGTCCTATGCCGATTTCAAACTCATATTAGTCGGTTCGTCATGATGGCTCATGCGGGCGGTTTCTATATGATAATATTTGTGCAGGCGGCATATTTTAAAAATGGCTGTCAGTACAATAACGCCGGTTAAAGGTCCTGCCCAGAAAATCCAGTAACCTGTATAGTCATTGCTTACCACTGCCGGGCCAAAGCTACGGGCTGGGTTAGTGCTGCAGCCAGAGTAGGCAGTTTCTGCCCAAACCATAAAGCTGTATAAAAAGGGCATGGTATAAGGAGTATAGTTGCGTAGCTTGGGGCTGCCTACAAATACAAATATTACGAGCACTAATACTGCGGTTGTAACTACTTCGCCAATAAAAGCACCCATTTCGCCGCGAATGCCGGGGAGTGTATTGCCATAGCCAACACTTTTACCTTGCTCTCCCCATAATAATAGCGGGATACAGCCAACCACAGCGCCAAGCATCTGGCTAATCATATAACCTACTAGGGCTTGTGGTTTCATTTTGTGCCGAAGCCAAAAGGCAATGCTTACAGCCGGGTTAATATGCGCCCCACTTATTTTACCCACCGGCGAAAGCGTTACCGCGCAACCTGTACAGCCAAATAAAAACCCGGTGAGTAACCGTCGCGCATCTACAGAAGGTATGTAGTGTGCCACGATAGATCCTTTACCCCAATCTAATATCACAAAACTTAAACCAACTCCTAATAATAATGCCGTACCTACAAATTCTGCAATGAAATTAAAGTACAAGGGTTTAGGGTGCTGCATATTGGATAAATACTAATCGATTAATGACAAAAGATAAAAGATGTTTGGGTTAGAACAAAATATAGTAAATTTTCATATCAAATTTGTTTGCCATCAAATCTTTTGTCCTTAATCCATCAGAGTTTATCCCGTTAACGTTCGGCAGATAAGGCATCTAAAAAAGGGTCTTTTTACGGTACTGTATTTATGGATTTTGGAAAGAATTGTTTGTAGATTTAATTAGCGTTTAACCAATCACTTAATCCCAATAATCATGGCACTTAAAACCTTGACCCCGGCTCAGAAAACCGCCTACAAAAATCTAAACATCGATCCTAAAAACAGAATTATCATCAGTTTAGATGGCGGTGGGATAAGAGGAATATTGACGCTGCAAATGCTTAAGAAAATGGAAGAGATTGCGGGGATACCCCTAAATCAATTTTGTGATCTTTTTGCAGGTACTTCAACTGGAGGTATTATTGCAGGGTTACTGGCCAGCGGGCATTCGGCAGTTGAAATCGAACAGCTTTATATTCAGTTGGTATCAAAGGTTTTTCTGAAAAGAGGTTTACTGGCAAACCGCTTTTTAAACCCGCCAGCATATGACAAAAAGAATTATAGAGTTGCGCTAGAACAAGTTTTGGGGGATGCTACCCTGAAAGATGTTTGTACGAAAAATAATGTCGATATTTTTATAACATCTAAAGACTTAACAGATAACGAGGAAACGTATTTTACCTGTTTTAATACAACTGAGGTAAAAGGTACTTATCAGGATGCTTTGTTAAGAACTGTTTTGGAAGCAACGATGAGCGCACCGACCTATTTTAGCCCCTTGGAAAGGTTTGTAGACGGGGGCACAACCACTTATAATAATCCGTCGCTGGCGGCTATTATGGAGGCCGTTAATTATGATGGTGTGGGCAGATACAGCCTACCCAATATTACCATGTTTAGTTTTGGGACAGGAAAGCTGGTGAAATCTGTTTCGCCACAGCAGGCTGCCAATCCAGGCGGTATCGATGCTTATTTCTGGTTAAATTACGTAATGGATGAATCGAGTCAGGACGCGAGTACCATGCAGGTTGATTTGTTCAGGGCTGGGATTATGAAGTTGGATTATCGTCGGTTTCAAATCTCGTTTGATACAGCGGCCATTCAAAAATTACCAAATCTTGATATAACCGATCTCCATTTTACCAATGCCAACAATTTGCATAGTTTAACAGATGAAGATTTAAACGTGCAAATGGATGATGTGAGCAAATTTGATTTGATGAAGACAATAGGCACGGCCATGACTCAATATATTATGGACGATAGTAGTCAATTTCAGCGTGACTTAAACAATACACCTCATCTAAGAGATGAGCTTGTTACGGCATTTGATAATGTTGGCACAATCAAAGCAAATGTTACAAATTCTGGCTGGATTGATAGTCAGCCTTCCAGCTAAAGTAACATAAATGAATAAAACCCGATAAACCATCTGTAGGTGGGCTTTACATCTGAAACAAAAAAAAGCCTCCTTTTTGGGGAGGCTTTAAATAATTCGTTTGCTATTGTAGGGATCCAGGCCGATCATCTGCTTGGGCTATTATGCTTTTGCCTTAGCTTCTCTGTTCTTGGCATGCGAACTCATGAAAGGGCGTTCGCAGAGAATATGGAAGATATATCCAAAGCCAACCCCTATAATTACCTGTACGGTAAAGGCAACCCAATATTTGTCACCTATAAAGCCTAATTTAATCATCAATTGGCGCGGAATTGCTATTACAGCAGGATGAGATAAGTATATGCTGTAAGACATGGTTCCCAAAAAGGATAATATTTTAACGAAGCGATTTTTTATCAAAATACTATCAAAACGATATAGCAGTAGTAAAACGAATGAAAAAATCAATCCAAATATGGCTTGTGTTCTGCTGGCAGGATGGCCAAGTGAGTAATGGCCTATATGTAAGTACGCAAAGAGAAGTATTAATATAGATGTTGTGCTTAAGAAAAGCTTTGAGCGGAAATTTCCGGGATCTTTAATTAATATGTAAACAAATGCGCCCATGCCAAAAAGATACCACAGATCCAGTGGAAATGGGCAGGTTTCCGGTGAAATTATCAACCATAATAATGATGCTTGTGTAAGTATAAATAGTATATTATGGAAACTGTAATTAAGTTTTTTATTTAAAAAGATGCATGCTGTCACTATAATATAGAATGCTACTTCGTAACAAAGCGACCAGTATATCGCTTGTATTGGCTTTATATGAAGAGGTAATTGTGTGAGGGTTAAATTTGCAAAGTAATAAATGAACGAATTATTTAGAAACTCTGGTTTATGGCTTGGAGGTGGAATAAGTCTGAGATGTGCAGCCAATATAATACCCAGCGCTAAAATAATAGCAAGAACGATCGATGCGTAATAGGGTGGAAAAATTCGTCGAAATCGAGCTTTCAAAAAATCCATAGCAGACTTTTGTTTAATTATGGCATTATCCGCAGCTAGTACGATGCAATACCCTGATATTACAAAAAACATTGCTACTCCGAGCTGCCCAAACATGCTAAACATATAGAGGTAGTTCCTTTTAAGTAATGCCGCGGCATCAGGAATAACGCGAGTATCAGTTATGACAGTAGAGCATGCATGTGCCATTACCACCCACATTGCAGCAAGGGCACGCCACGCGTCTAACTGCCGGTATACTGAGGAGTTAATAGTTAATACATGAGATTGGGGCTGTTTTTCACCGAATATTTGCATAGGGTATTGAGGGGTAAATTAAAAGATTTGATGTAGTTTAATGGAAACACCAATAGCAAGTAATAAACGTGGGTTTTAAATTCACTTATTGACTTCTAATGAAGAAAATGTACTGTTTTTAGTCGTTTTATTTCTTTTGTAGAGATTTAAAATGAGTGTCTTAGCCGGAATTTCAATTGCGTAATAAGTTACTATTGAAATGGATATTAATGCCAAAATAAAAATGCCTAGCGATAGGGAGTCCGTTACCGGACGAACGAAGTTTGTAAAATAAGTATAAACTGGATATTGAAGAATGTAGATCCCATAACTTACTTCGCCGGATAGGATAATGAGTTTATTGTTAAAAATAGGGGTTTTGTCTTTGTCGAAGCTCGTGATAGCCAGTACTAATAAGAAATAAGCAATTGCAAGTATTCCTCCGCCGAGCAGGTAATGATCTACGGGTAATAGCTGTTTGGTTAAAAAGATAGTCGTAAAGCAAAATAGGACGCATAGTGAGCTATTACGAGTATTTTGTAAAAAAGTTAACTTGTTATCTATAAATACTTTACCGCAAATGGTTCCCAGTAAGAATATTGAGATTTTAAAAACGGGGTGTAGATAAAGAATAGATACAATCTTTTTTAGAATAGGAGACAGGCCCTCATGGTGTTCAATTTTGAATAATATTCCGGTGATGATTAGAGCCGCTAAAAAATAACCAATTGCCTGTTTTTTATAAAGTGAATAGTTCTTCTTCATCAAAAGGAAGGTGAATGGAAATAGAGCATAGAAAAAGAATTCGGAAGAAAGTGTCCATCCAGGGTAATTGAAGGAGCCGGCATATAGCCATCTTTGAATTCCTAATGACTCGAAAATTAATCGGTATTTTACAGTATTAGTATCAATTGGCTTAATAAGATAGTGAAATGCCGCTAATACAATTATTGCAAATAAATATAATGGATAAATTCTGGCTATACGTTTTATATAAAAATCCCATTTTGAAAAAGTTGCCGACTCGTTTTTTAGAAAATTGCTATTGGCCAAAATCATTACGAATCCGGAAATGAAAAAGAAAAAGTTTACCGCTTCATTGCCATTCTTTATTATAAAGTCGACATTGGGTTGTATTGATTTTGGGGTATAATGATATAATACTACGGTTAATGCTGCAAGGAATCTCAGGGGATATAGAGGATTTGTATTTCTATGCATAGTAGACTAAATGACAATTGTGGTAATGTTTTTAAAGCCGAAAGATACTGTATAAAATAGAATTAAGTGTTAAGAACAAAAAAAAGCCTCCTTTTTGGGGAGGCTTTTTTTGTTTCAACTCGAATCAATAGTTTATTTAATTAGGGATTAAATAGCTTAGTTAATGTTAGATTTTCGAGCTGTTGGCGTTAGTTTAGTTAGTTTAATGCGTTATTGTGATACAATGATACTATTTATTGCTTTAAAATCAAAATTTTGCAATAAAATATTGATAAAAATATATTTTTGATAGCGATTATTGAGTTTTACTTGCTTTTTCTACCGAATCTTGCTGTTGTTTCTCTAATTTCTTCTTTTCTTTTTCTTTTTTGTTGAAAAATCCCTTTAAAAAGAAGTTATGTTGAGCCGCTTCAAGGTCGTCATTTAATTTTACGGAGCTCTGTTGTAATTGTTCAATAGTTGTTTGCACTTTAACAGCAGCTTTTGGGTCATTTAGTAATACACCAATCGCATTGTCGGTGGTATTTAACTTGTTGCTTGCCTTGTTTAGATTGTCCGCAAAGGTGCTTGCTGTTTTGGTTGTTTGTTGTAATTGCTCAACCGCACGCTGAAATTGTTTAAATGTAGCAGTATCAGTAGCAAATTTATTAGCGAGGCCATCTTTACTGTTCAATTTAACGCCATATTGATTTAACTGATCGGCCATGCGGGCTGTATTGGCTGTAGTGCGGTTTAAATTCTCTACCACAGATTTAAAACGAACAGAAAGTGCAGAATCTGTCAATAACTGGCCAACTAATCCTTTTCCGCTTACAATGTTGCGGCTTAAGGCTTTAAAATCGGTAGTAATAGCCAGTAAGTTCATGTTGTTTTGCTGCAGGGTTTTCATGATATCATCCGTGCTCATCATCGATTCGGCTTTTAATCTATCCCCTTCATCAATCATTGGGGCATTGGGGCTGCCGCCATCAATTACCAATATCTTGTTGCCGATAAAGCCTTCAGAACTTACCCGTACACCAGCATTTCGGTGAATGTACTGTTGGGCGTTCTTATCAATATTCATGGTAACATAAACCTGCGAAATACCGGTAAACTTAATAGTGCTTATGGTGCCGACCCTAACGCCCGAAAACCAGACATTGTTACCTTTCATCAAGCCATTAACATCATTAAATACAGCGCTGATGTGTATGCCGTTGCTAAAACTTTTGCGGGAGTTACCGAATGTAAAAACGGCAACTATAAATATGACTAAGCCTACGGCTATAAATATGCCTACCCATACGGCCTTTTTGTTGTCTGCGTTATCCATTAATGTGTAAAGTTATAATCGTAAAATGCTTTCACTCTTTCGTCTGTTGTGTCAAAAACTTCCTCGAAACTGCCCTGGCGTTCAAACTTGCCATCTAATAACATCACAATCCGGTCGCCGGTTGATTTGGCGCAGGTTAAATCGTGAGTGATGATAATAGAAGACGTGTGATACATTTGCTGCACTTCGTTAATCAGTTCGTTAATCTCGATACATGTAATCGGGTCGAGGCCCGCTGTGGGCTCGTCATATAATACAATTTCGGGTTTTAATATCAATGTACGTGCAATACCGATCCGCTTTCTTTGTCCGCCCGAAAGTTCTGACGGCATTTGATTGATAGTTTGCAGTAAACCCACGTTGTCTAATACCTCTTCTACCTGCATATTGATTTCCTGGCGGGTCAATTTAGGGCTGTTGCGTACCAGCGGAAATTCTATGTTTTTTCGCACAGTCATACTATCATATAAAGCGCTGTTCTGAAACGAAAAACCTACTTTAATACGTAATGCCCGCAGTTCTTTTTCCGACAGGTTATTCATATCCTTACCCAACACCAGTACTTCGCCGGCATCGGCAGTAAGCAGGCCCGATATAATTTTGATCAATACCGATTTACCTGTGCCAGAACGGCCAAGTACTACCAGGTTTTCACCCTGGTAAAGATCAAGATCTACACCGCGCAATACGTGATTGGTATCAAAGGACTTTTTTAATCCCCTGATGGTAATCACCGTTTGGTTATAATCAATATTTGTATTTGGTTTCGCCATAAATTATCTAAACCAGCCCACTATTTGTACAATCACAATTTCTTCAATAAATACTAAAAACATGGCTGTTACCACTGCCGAGTTTGCTGCCTTACCCACACCTTCTGTTCCACGAGATGAGTTATAGCCTTTATACGCACCTACAATGCCTATTGTGAATCCAAAAACAATGGATTTGATAAGTGATGATTCGAAATCCAGAAAGGATAAAGGTTCAAATACCTGGGCAATAAATGTGCTGTAGCTGGTGCCCTCATTTTGGTGTACGTTTAAAAAACCTCCCAATATGGCCACAAAGGCAGCGAAGGTTGATAAGATAGGCACTGTAATGGTAGTAGCTAACACGCGTATACACACGAGGAATTTAAAGGGGTTGGTGCCCGATACTTCCATAGCATCAATTTGCTCGGTTACTCGCATCGAACCCAATTCGGCTCCAATGCTAGATCCAACACGGCCTGCCGTAATAAGCGCCGTTACAAGTGGCGCTAGTGCCCGCATAATGGCGATAGATACCAGTGAAGGTAGCCAGGATGTTGCCCCAAACTCTGATAAGGACGGCCGCGACTGTTTAGTAAAGATTAAACCTACGATAAACCCGGTTAGGGTAATCAGCGCCAGTGAACGTACGCCAACTTCATAGCATTGTCTTAACAATTCTTTACCTTCATAAGGAGGTACAAATGCTTCTTTAAAAAAACGCAGAATAAAGCGCACTACGTCGTATAGATCTGCAAAAGTGCCTGCCAGGCGCTTGGCTAATTTATTAGGCGGTTTAACTGGTACTTGTTCTGCGGTGCTATCTGGTGTATCCATTAATCATTTTATGGTTGATGGTTATTTACTATTAACCATGTTTACTTACAAACACTAATCGATGTTGTTTTAACGATTGGGCGTAAATTAAGCAGTTTTACATTAATAAGTATAAATCAGTTTTTATTAATGACAACAATTATTAATCATTTTTTAAAAATATAGTAAATATTGCACTCTTATGGTTAAATTTGTATTACCAATTTTTAACCTATTTAATTTATGACAGGGAACGTGATGCGCGAGATTACTCCGCTTACTCCGAGTGATTGTTTTACGATTTTTTCGAGAACTAAACAAAAGTTCGACTTTCCACTTCATTATCATGACGAGTACGAGCTTAACCTGATCTTGCACGCTAAGGGTGCAAAACGAGTTGTGGGCGGGCATATCGATGTAATTGATGATTTAGAATTGGTGCTTATCGGCCCTAATTTGTACCATGCCTGGTTTACCCATCAGTGTCAAAGCGAATCTATTACGGAAGTAACCATCCAGTTTCATAAAGACTTATTCGACGAGCGTTTTCTGAAGCGTAACCAGTTGAATTTTGTGCGTAATATGCTCGATCATTCGCAGCGGGGCGTACTTTTTTCACCAGAAACTATCGCTTTGCTTAAAGACAGGATTATGTCGCTGGATAAGAAAAGTGGCTTTGATTCTGTTTTAGAGCTGCTTTCTATCCTGCATGACTTATCTGTTTCGCGTAATTTTAAAACGCTGTCTGATCTTAGTTTCTCTAATGATCGCTTCCAGTATAACAGTCGCCGGATAGAGCGGGTGTTTGAATACATGAACATCAATTATAACAGGCAGGTAACCCTGGCCGAGGTATCAAAGCTGGCCAATATGCCCGAAGCCTCCTTTAGTCGCTTTATAAAAAAGCGCACTGGTAAAACTTTTATTGATACGCTGAATGAGATCCGCCTGGGTCATGCTTCACGGATGCTGATCGATACTACGAATACCATTGCCGAGATTGCTTACAAATGCGGCTTCAATAATATCTCTAATTTTAACCGAATTTTTAAACGAAAAAAATTCTGCATCCCTAAAGAGTTTAGAGAAACTTACGCGGGCAACCGGGTATTTATTTAGGCTTATCGGGCCGATTTAACCAATCGATTAAGAATTGTGTACTTAGTTTGGTTAAAAAAGTATTAGTCTTCTGCTGCTTTAATATATAGTTTTACCCCGCCAATAAATAGCAGGTTTAGTAGATATTTATTATCCTTAGCTGCTAAACTATAAGCCCGATATCAATGAAACTATCTCTGCTGGATGCTTCTATTATAATCGTATACCTTATATCAACCATTTTTATTGGTTTGTGGTATCGTAAAAAAGCAACCCAAAATAAAGACAGCTATATGCTGGGCGGCCGCACGCTACCCTGGTACAAGTTGGGTTTAAGTGATGCATCTGACATGTTCGATATTAGCGGCACCATGTGGATGGTGAGCCTGTGCTTTGTTTACGGCATGAAAAGTATCTGGATTCCCTGGCTTTGGCCGGTTTTTAACCAGATCTTTTTAATGATGTACCTATCGCGCTGGTTACGCCGCTCCAATGCCAGTACAGGTGCCGAGTGGTTGGAAACCCGTTTTGGTAAAACAGGTATCGGAGTAGGTAATTCGCACAAAGTTGTCATTGCATTCGCTTTATTAAGTTGCCTTGGCTATCTCGCTTATGGCTTTATAGGCCTTGGTAAATTCATCGAAATTTTTGTTCCCTGGGACGCAGTGAAGGCTTACGTGCCCTTCAATGTTACCCCGCAATATGTGCCTCATTTTTACGGCATCATCTTTACGCTATTTGCTATGTTTTACTCCATTTTGGGCGGCATGCATAGTATTGTGCTGGGCGATATTATTAAATATTGCATCATGACGGTGGCCTGTATCTGGGTAGCTATTATTGCTGTTGTCCGTATGCAAGGTCATCACCTAGATGTGCCTGATGGATGGTATAGCCCGTTTTTCGGCTGGAAGTTGGGGATGAGCTGGACAGGTATTATTAGCGATGTAAACCAAAAGATCAAGAGTGATGGGTACTCGCTATTTGGCATCTTTTTTATGATGATCACCTTTAAAGGCATCTTCGCAGCCCTGGCAGGGCCTGCTCCCAACTATGATATGCAGAAGATCCTGTCCACACGCTCACCCGAAGAAGCCAGTAAAATGAGCGGTTTTGTAAACGTGATGCTACTGCCTATCCGCTATTCACTCATTATAGGATTAACGGTGTTGGCTCTGCTGTACTATAATCAAATGAATTTGAAAGATGCTAATGGGACTGTGGATTTTGAAAGGATCTTGCCTGCTGTAATCAATAACTTTTTACCGGTTGGTTTGGTGGGTTTAATACTAACCGGTTTGCTTGGTGCTTTTATGGGGACTTTCAGCGGCACGCTTAATGCAGCCCAAGCCTATATTGTAAACGACATCTACCTTAAATATATTAACCCAGAAGCTTCTACCAAAAAGATCATCTCTATGAATTATATGGTAGGCATCGTGGTAGTAATTATAGGTGTAGCCCTGGGCTTCTTTGCTAAAGATGTAAATGCCGTTTTACTGTGGATTGTATCTGCCCTTTACGGCGGATATGTAGCCTCAAACGTATTGAAGTGGCATTGGTGGCGCTTTAATGCTAACGGCTTTTTTTGGGGGATGCTTACCGGTATTGTAACTGCGCTGGTTTTTTCGAAACTGATTGATGATGCTCAATTGCTTTACTGGTTCCCGGTGCTGTTTGGCTTATCGCTGGCTGGTTCTATTATTGGCACCTACTCTGCGCCTCCTACAGATATGGCAGTGCTTAAATCGTTCTATTCAAATGTGCGCCCATGGGGATTTTGGGGGCCGGTGGATGATGCTGTGATAGCTGATGATCCCAATTTTCAACGAAACAAAAACTTTAAGCTTAATATGTTTAACGTGGTTTTAGGTACCATAGCGCAACTATGCTTTACCATTTTACCGATGTACCTCATACTGATGCAAAAGATGGCATTAGGTATTACGGTAGGTATTTTGGCAGTGATTTGTGTTATCCTCAAAAAAACATGGTGGAACAAACTGAGCGATTATTAATAAAACGATGACAGAGCAATTTAACCTACGTTTATCACAATTAGAGCAGGACTGGCTGCAGCTGGTTATTAAAGAAAACCATAAGGTTGAGCCTGGTAACGGTATCTATCATCGGTATCAAAATCCGGTGATCACGGCAGCGCATACACCCGTATTCTGGCGTTATGACCTCGATCCCAAAACCAACCCATACTTGATGGAACGTTTTGGTATCAATGCTGCTTTTAATGCCGGGGCCATGAAGTGGAACGGTAGATATATAATGGCGGTGCGAACAGAAGGCCTGGACCGGAAATCGTTTTTCGCGATTGCTGAAAGCCCGAACGGTGTAGATAATTTCAAATTCTGGGATTACCCGATCAATCTGCCCGAAACAGAAGATCCTGATACCAACGTTTATGATATGCGTTTAACCCAGCATGAGGATGGCTGGATCTACGGTTTGTTCTGTACCGAGCGCCGCGATCCTGAAGCGCCACTGCATGATCAGTCGATGGCGGTTGCCGCTTGTGGTATTGCCCGCACTAAAGATCTGGTTAAATGGGAACGCCTGCCTGATTTAAAAACATCATCGGCGCAACAACGTAATGTGGTATTACACCCCGAGTTTGTGGACGGTAAATATGGTATGTACACCCGTCCGCAGGACAGTTTTATCAATGCTGGTACTGGCGGCGGTATAGGTTTCGGCTTGGCTGACAGTATGGAAAATGCAGAGATAGGCGAGGAGAAGATCATCGACACTAAACAATATCATACCGTTTACGAAGCCAAAAACGGGCAAGGTCCCGCCCCAATAAAAACAACAGAGGGTTGGCTGCATCTGGCGCATGGTGTGCGCAACACGGCTGCAGGCTTGCGTTATGTGTTGTATATGTTTATGACAGATCTGCATGATCTAACCAAGGTAATCTATAAACCCGCAGGTTATTTCATAGCACCAGAGGGTGAAGAGCGGATAGGGGATGTATCGAACGTGACCTTTAGTAACGGTTGGATTTTGGATGATGACGGCACCGTGTTTATCTATTATGCTTCATCTGATACTCGCATGCATGTTGCTACCAGTACGGTTGATCAGCTGCTTGATTATGTTAAGCATACGCCAGCAGATGGACTGCGTTCGGCAGAATCTGTGAAAACCTTGTGCAGCATCATTGATAAAAATAAAAAATTAAATAAGTAGCTTCGGATCAACCTTTCACTAACCTATGAATACTGATTTATCCGCAGCACTACAGACTTATAAAGATGAATTAAATACCGAGTTGATCCGTATTATGGATTACTGGTCGAGGTATACCGTTGATGATAAAAACGGGGGCTTTTATGGTAAGATAGATCAGCATAATAACGTTGCCCCAAATGCGCCTAAAGGTTCAGTATTAAATGCCCGCATTTTATGGTCATTCTCTGCAGCTTATAATCAAGACCCAACACCCTATTATTTAGATCTTGCTCAGCGGGCTTATGAATTTATAGTTAAGCATTTTATCGACCATGAATATGGAGGCGTTTACTGGACGGTTGATTACCAGGGGAAACCTTTAGATACTAAGAAACAAGTTTATGCCATTGCCTTTACTATTTATGGTTTGAGCGAATATTACATTGCTTCGAAAGATGAAGAAGCAAAAAACTGGGCAATCAGGCTTTACCAATTGCTGGTTGAAAAGAGCTTCGACAAAATGAAAACAGGTTATCTTGAAGCTTTCGACAGGGAATGGCAACCGATATCAGACCTTCGCCTAAGTGCTAAAGATGCCAACGAGAAGAAGACGATGAATACCCATTTACACGTACTGGAAGGTTACACCAACCTGTACCGTATTTGGCCTGATGGTGGTTTGCGGAAACAGATCTTAACGCTGCTTTATGATTTTATTGATTATTTCATCAATCATAAAACACATAGCCTGAATTTGTTTTTTGATGAAGATTGGAAGCAACGATCTGACTTGATTTCATACGGGCATGATATAGAAGCGGCTTGGTTGGTGTTGCAGGCTGCTGATGTAATTGGCGACGACAAATTGGTAGCAGAACTGCGCGACCTTGCTGTTTTAATTGCTGAGAGCTCAACCCAGGGTTTGGACAAAGACGGTGGTATGTGGTATGAGTATGAACCATCTGAGCAGCATCTCATCCGCGAAAAACACTGGTGGGTGCAGGCCGAAGCGATGATTGGTTATTTAAATGCCTACCAAATAGGCGGCGACGAAAAATATGCCGAACTTTCCTTAAATAACTGGTCCTTCATAAAGGACAAGATTCTGGATGATAAAAACGGCGAATGGCACTGGGGGGTAAACCAACACGGCCAAACGATGCCCGATGAAGATAAAGCAGGTTTATGGAAATGCCCTTACCATAATACCCGCGCTTGTATTGAGATTATAAACCGAATAAATAGTATTTCATAATAGATTATCATGAAGTTTAACCACCTAAAAAGCCTGGTTCTTATTGGCATAGCCAGTTTTATAACTGTAAATATTACAGTTGCTCAGGATGCAGCCGCGCCGGTAAAAGTTGTAAAACAGGCAGAGGCTGATAACAGTCAGCTGGCACGGACACCGCCCATGGGTTTCAACACCTGGAACACTTTCCAAACCAATATCAATGAGCAGATGCTTAAAGAAATGGTGGATACTTATGTATCATCGGGCATGCGCGATGCTGGGTATAAATATTTTGTACTGGATGATGGCTGGATGACCATGGATCGCGATGCCAAAGGCGATCTGGTAGCCGATCCGAAAAAGTTTCCTAACGGGATGAAGGCTTTTGCTGACTATGTACACTCGAAGGGCCTGAAATTCGGCATCTACAATTGCGCAGGTGATCGGACTTGTGCAGGTTATCCGGGCACCCGTGGTCACGAATATCAGGATGCACGTCTGTATGCATCATGGGATGTTGATTATTTGAAATACGACTGGTGTAATACCGATAGTCTTAACGCCCGCGAAGCTTATATCACCATGAGCAAAGCTCTAAAAGCAACCGGCAGGCCAATCGTGTTTAGCCTTTGCGAGTGGGGAAACCATCAGCCGTGGTTATGGGGTAAAGGTGTTGGGCAGCTATGGCGCAGTACCGGCGATATCTGTAACCAGTTTGATAAAGACAAAAATATTGGCACCTGGACTGCTCTAAGCGTAATGACGATCTTAGATAAGCAAGATAAAATTCGCCAATATGCTGGCCCCGGTCATTGGAATGATCCGGATATGCTAGAGGTTGGTAATGGTATGAGCGTGAGTGAAGACCGTGCGCATTTCTCTTTATGGTGTATGCTGGCTGCTCCTTTAATGGCCGGTAATGATTTAAGAAAGATGTCGCCGCAAACCCATGAAATTTTGACGAATAAAGAAGCTATCGCGGTTGATCAGGACTCATTAGGGATCCAGGGGTTTAGATTTTATGCCTTCGATGGTTTAGAAATTTGGGTAAAACCGTTAAGCAAACAAGATGTGGCAGTTTGTTTCCTGAACCGCAGCTCGCATCCACAAAACATCAATTACGTGTGGGAAGAGCATAAATTACAAGATACCATTTCGCACCTCAATATTAACTTTACAGAGGATACCTATAAAGTACGTGATCTGTGGGCTAAGAAAGATCTAGGCACCACAAAGAAAGTATTTAAGCAAGTAATTGCCTCGCACGATGTGGTGATGCTGCGTTTGCATAAAGGAAACTAATTTGTAAATAATTGGTTGCAATAAAGCCGGCTTACTGTTAATAGGCCGGCTTTTTGGTAGATTATAAAAAAACTTATCAATTTTGCAGGCCGTACAAACGGCAATTTATGTCAACTCATGAAAAATATCCTGTTATTTATTATAATGACTGTTTTAGCTATTAGCGATCTAAAAGCGCAAGTTAAACTCAACATACCCTGCGACCCAAAGGCTACCAAAGAAACTCGCAATCTGTACAATAATATGCAACAGTTGGTTGAGAAAGGTATTATGTACGGCCATCATGATGATACAGGTTACGGAGTTAACTGGCGTTTGCAACAAGATAGTTCGGATGTTAAAGCTGTTACCGGATCATACCCCGCAGTATATGGCTGGGATCTGGCCCGGATTGAACTTGATAGTACGGCCGATATTAATGGTATTCCTTTTGAAACTCAACGTCAATTGGTAAGAGATGCTTATCAACGCGGGGGCGTCAATACTTTTTGCTGGCACCTGGATAACCCGGTTAATGATAAAACGGCTTGGGACACCACTGCAAACAGCGTGAAGGATATTCTTTCAGAAGGCATCGCGCATGATAAATATGTAACCTATTTGGATAGGGTGGCAAAGTATTTAAAAAGTTTAAAGGGAGATAATGGTGAAGAAATCCCTGTTTTGTTCCGCCCTTTTCATGAACTTACTGGTGGTTGGTTTTGGTGGGGAAACAAAACAACAGATCCGCAAGACTTGATTGCAATATGGCGTTTTACCATAGATTATTTAAGAAAAAATAAGAAGGTACATAACCTGTTGGTTGTTTATTCTACCGCGGATTTTAATTCGCCCGAAGATTTTATGGCCCGATACCCAGGCGATGACTATGTTGATTTTATGGGTTTCGACTTATATTGTACCGATAGCGTACCCCGGTTTGTACAGCGTTTTGATAAGCAGTTGTCCATTCTTCAGACCGTGGCCGCCGATCATCATAAAATAGCCTGCGTTCCCGAAACTGGTTACCAAGGCATTCCCGATGCTGACTGGTGGACGTCAACTTTACTGCCCGAGATCTCGAAGTATAAATTATCTTATCTGCTTACCTGGCGTAACGGTAATGCAAATCATTACTATGCGCCGTATCCAGGCCAAAAAAGTGCTGCGGGTTTTGTGAAATTTTATAATAGCCCGAATGTATTGTTTCAGGATAAACTAACGCCTTTGGGAATTTATGGTAAGGCTTTGAAATAGTAGATAAAAGTAATGGCTTTTTAGTTCCCTCTTTTGGAAGGGAATTGGTAGCTGCACTCCTTAAAAAGCGTTCAATTTATCAATCACAAATTGCACATCCGCTTCTGTGTGGCAATAAGAGCAAGGCAAGCTCAATGTGGTTCTATGAATTTCTTCAGAAACAGGGAAACTTTGTCCTGCTAATAAAGGCAGTAATGCTTTTTGTTGGTGAGGCGGTACCGGGTAATGAATCTCTGTACCGATACCTTGTTCAAATAAATAATTCTTCAACTCATCACGACGTGAATGTCGGATATTAAAGATGTGGTAAACATCTGTATAATCGGCATCAACCACTGGCAATATAAAGTCTGATTTTAGCTGTTCGAGGTACATGGCGGCCAGCTTTTGCTTATGGCTATTAATCGCATCCAGCGCTTCTAGCTTAATCTGCAAAAATGCAGCTTGCAATTCGTCCAGACGGGAGTTTACGCCCATGTACTCATTATAGTATTTCTTTTCAGAACCGTAATTGCGCAGTTTGTGCATCTTGTCGGCGTAATCCGCATTGTCAGTTGTAATGGCCCCTGCATCGCCCAAGGCTCCCAGGTTTTTAGTTGGATAAAAGCTAAATGCGCCAAATTCGCCAAAGGTTCCGGTCTTTTTATCTTTAAACATGGCGCCGTGTGATTGTGCACAGTCTTCAATCAAAGCCAGGTTATATTTCTCTTTAATAGCCATTATAGCTCCCATATCACAGCTTTTGCCATATAGATGTACAATCATTATGGCCCGTGTTTTCGGGGTAATAGCTTTCTCTATTCCTGCCGGATCAATATTATAAGTTCTAAGATCTGGTTCTACCAATACCGGAATCAGGTTATTATTGGTGATTGATAATATAGTGGCGATATAGGTATTAGATGGTACAATTACTTCGCTACCCGGCTCAAAATTGAATGTTTTGAGGGATAGGGTTAATGCATCAAGTCCGTTGGCTACTCCCACACAATGAGCCGATTGGTTCCACTCTGCAAATTGTTGTTCGAAATTGGCTGTGTACTTACCGAGAATATACCAGCCACTGTTTAAAAAATCATCAAAACGCTGTTTAAAATCATCGTTAAACGGTTTATTTAATTTAAACAGGTTTTCGTAGGGAATCATTCTTTATGTGGGTATGGGTCGAAAATATAATCTTTGGCATCGAACGAAGTAGAAGCTAGCACCAACAATATAGCATCTGGAGAAAAGTTTTGCATCACGTGCCAGTCCTGGGTTTCCAAAATGAGGCATTTATGCGGGCTGTCCATTTCAAATGTTTCTGTTTTGGTGCCGTTATCGTTAACAATGGTGCAGCTGCCCTGTATGCAGATAGCTGCTTGCACGGTTTTATGGTGCCGGTGGCCGCCGCGCGCCGAGCTATCAACGCCGTATATATAAAACAGGCGTTTAATATCAAAAGGTATTTCTTCGTCTAGTACGGTTAAGTTACCGCGTGTATCACTAAAAGTAGGGATGTTTATCAAGTAGGCCATTCGGTAGCTAAGTTACAACTGATCCAGCAAATCCAACAATTTGGTATCTGCATCTGCACTAAATTTTCGTGCAAACAAATCATCTGTACTCTGCAACGCTTCAAAATCCTGTATGTTTAAAGTTTTTGGATGCGACCCACCCGCCGACCAATCGATATACCGGAAATCGTTATTAACCAACTTGTCTCTATAGTCCGAATTCATGAGCACGGTTTGAAAAACAAACTCATCACTGCCCCAGGTAAACAGGAGAAATCGCTCTAAATGGGGTTTACTTTCCACATAATCCACCACAAATTTTGCGCAATCTATGCTCAGCATCCAGAACATCGACTTACCGTAAGGTTTCAAATCTTCGGGCAATTTGCGTTTGGGGGTAAAAATATTGATCAGTCGTTCTAAACGATAACGGCCTTTAAATGTAAAGTTGGCAAAGTGATAACGGGTTATACGTGGCAAAGCCTCTAACCAATCATCTTGTATACTTTCATATTCAATAAACTCTTTACCCTGGTTTCGCTCAAAAAAATCAAGCATATACGCTGCCGGCTTAATTGGGTAATCCTGCCCGCTTATAAAGTTGATATAGTCGTATTTAATACCTGTAGACGCGATTTCTTTAATGCACTTAAAGGTAGCTTTAATAGTATTATAACCTGCCCAGCGTACATCTTCACGGTTATGTACCAGAAAAACATTGGGATATTGCTGTAAGTAGAGATATGGTTTGATGTTGAACTTTTTATCTACATGGATGTAGAAATCAAAATCAGGGTGTGATAACCGTTTGATCAGCCGCTCCGTTAGTTTCGGGTTGGTATAAGTGAGTATAAGGTGCGCGACTTTCATTATAGTTAATAGTACGGCAAAATTATCCAGATAGTTTTTTGTTGCCCAACGAGTAATATTAATAATACCATGCCAAGTATCGCAAAAGTTGTAGTTTGTGATATTTTGATGATAAATGAATAAAGTGAATAGATTTCATCAGCAAATAATAAAATTTCATTAGTAATTGTTAAAAGGCATTTAAAGATAATTGTATCTTTAGTTAATTATAAACCGATTTCTGTAACCAACAGAAAGCTAACCAATTATTGAAAGATGCCTTACATTCCTTTAGATGATAAGCTGCCCGGTATAACAGGATTATTAAATTACCGCCTGGACACAGCTTTGCCCATTCGCGAGCTGACCCAAATTTTATTACGTGGCGAATCGACTTTAACAGAGGGCGAACGAGAACTGATTGCTACAGTAGTGTCGCATGGTAATGAGTGCAAGTTTTGTACTGCAGCACATACAGCCGCAGCTGACGCACTGCTGGGCGAGTCGGACACTGCCGAAAAAGTGAAAAACGACCCGGACTACGCACCCGTAAGTGTGAAAATGAAATTCTTATTGGAGATTGCCCGTAAGGTACAGGTTAATGGAAAAAATGTAACGCCAGAACTGGTATCACTAGCTAAAGAAGCTGGCGCCACAGATCTGGAAATACATGATACCGTGCTGATTGCAGCATTGTTTAGCTTATATAACCGTTATGTTGATGGTTTGAACTCGGTTACGCCAAGTTTAGAATCGGGCTTTTATGATCGCCTGGGCGGAATCTTAAAAACAAGCGGCTATATGCCGTCAGAAAATAGGTACGCCGCTTTGCAGGCAGAAACCGCAGTTCAATAATGTTATTTTATGACTATTAAGAATAAAGACCGCCTTTTTTGGATTGGGATATTGTTATTATTGGTACCAGGTTTGGTACATGCTTACCTGTTAATGCCATTTCCAGGCAGTCAGGATTTGGAGGCGATCAGGGTTTCTTATTACCTCGAAAAAATAGTATTGCCCTTGCGCATATTGGGTGGCATATTGGTAATATGGTATCTCATCGCTTTCTTTAGCAGAGACACACGCTTGCAAATGGTGTGGAAAGTAATTACACTATTAATATGTGTGGCTGTTTATTGCGTAACAGATGTACAATACAAAGCCGAAAAGATGTTCGAAGAGCCGCACGCTGTTGTATTTGCCAATGCTTTGCAAAATAAAGTTCCGCAAGGGTTTGTGATATTAGGTGTAGTTAATAACGGGATTGCCAAGGCTTATCCACTTGTTTACCTGGGTTATCACCATAAAGTACAGGATAATGTGGGTAACGAAGCCGTGTTGGTAACCTACTGCACCATGTGCCGTACGGGTAGGGTATATAGCCCCATTGTTGATGGTAAGCGACAAAATTTTAGATTGGTAGGGGCAAGGCATTACAATGCAGTTATTGAAGACGAAAGTACAGGTACCTGGTGGTATCAAGCTACCGGGAAAGCGGCAGTAGGTAAATTAGAAGGTGCTTCACTAAAAGAACTTAACTACGAGCAAACCACCTTAGAGGCTTGGCTGCAAAGGCATCCAGGATCGCTGATTATGCAGCCCGATAATTATTTCGTAAAAGACTATGCCGATCTTAAAAATTATGATCGCCGCCAGCCGGTAGATAAAGATAGCCTGTTAAAGAATAAGGATTCGCTGGTTAGAAAAAGCTGGGTTATTGGTGTGGCTGTCAATGGTAAAGAAAAAGCTTACGATTGGCGAGCTTTATACAAGCAACAAATACTAAATGATAGTTTAGGCAAAATGAGTTTGCTGGTAAGTATAGCTAAGGATAGTCTTAATTTCCGCGTGCTGAATAGGATGGTAGATAATAAGCCTTTGCATTTCAGTATAAACGCCGCAAATGTGCTTACCGATGCAGAGACAGCTTCCCTTTGGAATTGGGATGGCCTTTGTACCGATGGAAAATTAAAGGGTAAACAACTAAACACTGTGCAGGCTTATCAGGAATATTGGCACTCATGGAAACACTTTCATCCAGAAACTACGCTTTGGAGTGGTAACAACGCGGCAATGCATCTGGCAAAATTATAATCAGTTTTGGGCGGATTATCATTACTTTTTACGCTGAACAAATAACACCTTAGTAATACAATTTCTTTGTTCTAAGGAAGTTGCCAATTAAAGATCAGCACAATGACTAAGCTTAATTTACTTTTTATTTTTTTCGCGTGCATTGTTCATCAATCCATTGCGCAAACATTTAATATTAAAGATTACGGCGCCATTGCCGACAGCAAAACTGTTAATACCATAGCCTTGCAAAAGGCCGTAGATGCCTGTAGCGCTAATGGTGGTGGCATGGTTTATGTCCCGGCTGGTACCTTCATCACCGGGACCTTCCATTTAAAAAGCAATATTAACCTGCATTTGGAAAGTGGCGCTGTATTAAAGGGCAGCCCTGATCTTAAGGATTACCTGAGCTACACCATGCCTGTTTATGGGCTCAACTATTACGGCATGTTATATACAACAGATGCCGAAAATGTTTCGATAACCGGCACTGGTACAATAGATGGTAATAATCTGGTGTTTCATGATTTTACTAAAGCGAAGAAGATCGATTCTGAAGGTAGCAAGCTCACTAGGCAGAAAGATGATTTTCGGCATGTGGAGAGTGGGATAGGCGACGGGCCGGTAGTCCCTAATAAAGATCGCCCGCACCAGATGGTGATATTCTCTAATTGCAAAAACGTACACATCCGCGATATATCGTTAATTAACTCGCCTTTCTGGACCTTGCACATCGCCGATTGCGACGACGTGAATATTACAGATATCCGTTTATGGAGCGGGATCCTAGTACCTAATGCTGATGGGATCGATGTAACAAGCTCAAGTAATGTGGTAATTAAAGGTTGCGATATTAGGGCAGGTGATGATGCGATCGTTGTGGTGGGTTATGATCATCATTTCGAGATCCCTGGCTTTAAGGGAATAAAACACATATCAGAAAACGTTATTATTTCGGATTGCAATTTGCAATCGTACTCGAGTGGTATCCGTATTGGTTTCCTTGATCAGAGCACAGTGCGCAATGTGCATGTGAGCCATGTTAACATCACTAATTCAACCCGTGGCATTGGTGTCTTTTTGCGTGATGAAGGCTCGTTGGAAAATATCACCTTTTCTGATATGCATATAGAAACCCATCTGCATACCGGCGATTGGTGGGGTAACGGCGAGCCGATTCATATATCGGCAGTAAGAGGAAAAGAGAATGTGAAAATGGGGGCGATTAAAAATATAGAATTTAATAACATCAGCTGTATCGGCGAAAACGGCATGCTGATCTACGGCTGCGACGAAAGCGTGATTCAGGATGTACGTTTTAATAATGTATCCTTCCAGCTACAAAATAGTAAGCTAAACAGTATTGCAGGTGGCAATATCGATATGCGTGGCGCGCTGTATCCCAAAGACCAATTATTTGCAAGCGAGATACCTGGTTTATTGGCGCATTATGTAGATGGCCTGTCAATCAATAATTTTAGGTTAACATGGGACGGTACGATCACCCAGCCTTATTTTACCAATGGAATTTCGGTTGATCATTTTAATAATCTTTCAATCCTGAATTTTAAAGGTACATCGGCTCCGCATAATTCAAAAGCCAGCATTTTGGCGCTGAGTAATGGTAACGGTGCAGAAACAGATATGAAAAGCGTATCTCAAACTAATATTACTGGTTTTAAAATTTTGAGGTAACACTTGACCAATAAACTGTGGTTAATTAAAACCTTTTGTTGTCGGCCGAACTTATTAGTTTTTAACTAAAATAATATTTATGAACGCCTATCAGCAAAAATGGATCGAAGTTTTACAACATGCCAATGTACCTGGATGGGAAATAAATGCGCAGGAAGATGATATTCTGATCCATGTACCAGATAACCATAGTATTAAAGAGTTAGCCAATAATCTGGAAATTGTATTGGCAGAAATATCGCTGGACATTACTTTGCCTAAAGAACGATTAAAGTTTATCATCAGAAATTTTCGGGAAGAGGTTGATTATGTCCTTAATCCTGATGAAAGTGATTTGGAAAGCGATAAAGCTTAAACCTATTCCTATTTTTTGCCTAATATTGGCGAACATTAAGGTAAGCCAACAATGATCGATCAGCAGATAAAAGCAGTTATAAGGGATATTCAAGATTTTCCAAAACCAGGTATTATATTTAAGGATATAACACCGATACTAAAAGAGCCTCAACTTTGTAATGATATTATAGATGCTTTTATTAGTCAGCTAAACGGCACCCGGGTTGATGTTGTAGCAGGGGTAGAGAGTCGTGGTTTTCTGTTTGGTTTAACACTGGCCAATAAACTGGGAGTTCCGTTTGTGCCGGTGCGCAAGGCCGGTAAGTTGCCTTATAGTATCAAACAAAAAGTTTATGAACTGGAGTACGGTACCGCTACCATCGAGTTGCATACAGATGCGTTTGAACCTGGGCAACATGTATTGATCCATGATGATCTGTTGGCAACGGGCGGTACTGTGAACGCGGCGAGCGATTTGATACAAGAGATGGGTGGGGTTGTAGCCGGTTTTTCGTTTGTAGTTGGATTAAATTTTTTGAATGGAAAAGATCGCATTACACCGATAAGCGATAAAATCATAGTACTGGCCGAGTATTAACAGTAGAGTTTTTTTCTGCGTTAGCAATTGCAGTGAGAAGCCCGGAATGTAGCGCAGCGAAATGATGACTTGTAACGAAAAGCGCTGGTCGAAGGTAATGCCATGAAAGAGAATCGAGAGTCAGGAACTAAAATAGAAAATTGAAACTGCTCGACAGCTTAAATATGATCATGGACCTTTGTAATATGCAATTTATGTTTTGTTAATTCTGTAGTTCAGTAAATTTTGGTTCAACGCAATAATCGCCCTGAATAAGATAGAAGGAGTCCCTTTAACTTTTATAAATACTATTTTGAAAATCAAATATTTCGCTTATCTTTGCCGTCCCTGAAAGGAGGTATGAGGGTATATGATTATAGTAAATATTAAAGACGGAGAATCGTTAGACAAAGCGTTAAAACGTTTCAAAAAGAAATTTGAGAAAACCGGTGTATTACGCGAACTACGCAGTCGCCAGGCTTTTGAGAAAAAATCTGTTTCCCGCAGACACGAGATCAAACATGCGATCTACAAACAAAATATGAATTTAGACCAAGCGTAACTTTGAAAAAAAGTTAAACTTTGTTATCATAATATTAAAACTATTTGTACATTGATTTTTTCAATGAGCAAATAGTTTTTATGTTTTTAGAGCGGTTTATCCAATATATACAGCACGAGAAGCGCTACTCTGCGCATACTGTAATCGCTTACAAAAATGACCTGGAGCAGTTTATTGCTTTCTTAAGCCAGGATCACGAAGAAATTCCGGAACTTTCTGAAATAACACATCACCACATCCGCCAATGGATTGTGACATTGATGGATGACGATCGCAGCGCGCGCACCGTTAACCGTAAAATAGCCACGCTTCGCAAATACTTTAAGTTCCTGGTTCAGGAAAAATTGATAGAAGTAAATCCTGCTTCGCGTATACAAGCCCCCAAAATTTCGAAACAACTGCCAGTGGTAGTGGAGGATGAGAAGTTATCCAAAATGCTGGATGGCGAGGATATCTTTACGCCCGATTTTAAAGGCGTGCGCGATAAGTTGGTTATTGAACTATTATTTGGTACCGGGATACGCCTTGCAGAGCTGCTTGGTATCAAAGAAACAGACTACGATGCTTATGAAGGGACCGTAAAGGTGTTGGGCAAACGTAATAAAGAACGTATAGTACCTGTGAATACCCAGTTAAAATATTTGATTGCCGATTACCTGGTATTAAAAAAAAGTGAAATTTTTGATAACAATTCGTTAAGGCTGATCGTTACAAATAAGGGAGCCGATGCTTATCCGAAACTAATTTATTTAATAGTGCATAAATATTTGTCAGGCATATCAACACAGGATAAAAGAAGCCCCCACGTGCTACGGCATACTTTTGCAACAACTTTGCTAAATAAAGGGGCCGATTTAAACGCTATTAAAGAATTATTAGGGCATGCAAGCCTCAGTGCAACCCAAATTTACACCCACAACTCAGTGGAACGTTTAAAATCTATTTATAAACTGGCCCATCCAAAGGCCTAAAACAGGAGGAATCATGAAAATTTCAGTTCAATCAATTCATTTCAATGCCGACAAAAAATTGTTAGACTTCATACAGAAGAAAGTAGATAAACTGGACCAGTTTTATGATAAGATAATTAGTGGTGAAGTTTACCTGAAATTGGAGAATGTAGAAGATGAAGCAAACAAAATTACAGAGATCAAATGCCTGATACCTGGTAGCCAGTTATTTGTAAAAGAAAAGTGCAAAACTTTTGAGGAAGCTACTGATTTGGCAGTTGAAAGTTTACGTAAGCAGATTGAACGTCATAAGCAGAAAAAAGCCTCTGCAGCAGAGACAGCCGCGAAAGTGGTACTTAGCGAAGCAGCGTTAGAAGACGAGTTTTAAGCATAAAAAGGCCATTTAAAAGGCCAAAATCGGCGGGTTTTAAGCCCGTCGATTTTTTTTTGAAAAAAATTTTGTTCTGGTACAAAAATGTGTAGATTTGCATTCCCTTTTGAGAAGGTCATCAACGAAGAAGACAAGCATCAAAAGAGTTCTTTAAATTTATTGTTAAAAGCCTCCTTAGCTCAGCTGGTAGAGCAACTGACTTGTAATCAGTAGGTCATTGGTTCGATCCCGATAGGAGGCTCAGAAAATTTTGATTTTCGATTTGTAATATGGATTTAAAAGTTCATATTTGCGACCCGAAACAAACAGAATGTTTCGATGGGGGGATTCCAGAGCGGCCAAATGGATCAGACTGTAAATCTGCTGTCTTACGACTTCGGAGGTTCGAATCCTCCTCCCCCCACAAGTAAAGTCAATGAGTGAGTTGTTGATTGAGTGAGTAAGTGAATAATTATTCGCTAATTCAGTCCTTCACTAACGCACTCATTGTTATGCGGAAGTAGCTCAGTTGGTAGAGCGATAGCCTTCCAAGCTATAGGTCGCGAGTTCGAACCTCGTCTTCCGCTCGGTAGGTTATTAAGTTACTGAGTTGTTAGGTTTAAGAGATTAGTGTCAAAGTAACTTAATAACATATAATAACTAATAACCTGGGCAAAAAAGAATAAGCCGACGTAGCTCAGGGGTAGAGCACTTCCTTGGTAAGGAAGAGGCCAAGGGTTCAAATCCCTTCGTTGGCTCGGAGTTTTATAGTAATATAATAACGACAATTTAAATAGAAAATTAACCTACAAACATTTTATAAATCATGGCAAAAGAAAAGTTTGACCGCAGCAAGCCGCACTTAAACATCGGTACAATCGGTCACGTTGACCACGGTAAAACAACCCTTACCGCAGCTATCACTAAAGTTTTGGCTGACAAAGGTTTTTCAGAAGCTCGTTCATTCGATTCAATCGACTCTGCTCCTGAAGAAAAAGAGCGTGGTATTACTATCAATACTGCTCACGTTGAGTATTCTACTGCTACCCGTCACTACGCTCACGTTGACTGTCCAGGTCACGCGGATTACGTAAAAAACATGGTAACAGGTGCTGCTCAGATGGACGGTGCAATCATCGTTGTTGCAGCTACTGATGGTCCAATGCCTCAAACTCGTGAACACATCCTGTTGTCTCGCCAAGTTGGTGTGCCTTCATTAGTTGTGTTTATGAATAAAGTTGACATGGTTGATGATCCAGAACTATTAGAATTAGTAGAAATGGAAATCCGTGAATTATTATCATTCTACGATTTCCCTGGTGATGATATTCCTGTTATTCAAGGTTCAGCTCTTGGTGGCTTAAATGCAGAACCAAAATGGGTTGACAAAATTATGGAGTTAATGGATGCTGTAGATAACTACATTCCAATCCCTCCACGTTTAACTGACTTACCTTTCTTAATGCCAGTTGAGGATGTATTCTCAATCACAGGTCGTGGTACTGTAGCAACAGGCCGTATCGAGCGTGGTGTTATTAACTCTGGTGAGCAAGTAGACATCCTTGGTATGGGTGCTGAAAACTTAAAATCAACTGTAACCGGTGTTGAAATGTTCCGCAAGATCCTTGATAGAGGTGAAGCAGGTGACAACGTAGGTTTATTGTTACGTGGTATTGACAAAGAAGCTATCCGTCGTGGTATGGTTATTTGCAAACCAGGTTCAGTAACTCCTCACACAGATTTCAAAGCAGAAGTTTACGTATTATCAAAAGCTGAAGGTGGTCGTCACACTCCATTCTTCAACAGATACCGCCCACAATTCTATTTCCGTACAACAGACGTTACAGGTGAAATTACCTTAGCTGAAGGCGTAGAAATGGTTATGCCAGGTGATAACGTTACGATCACTGTTTCTTTGATCAACGCAATCGCAATGGAAAAAGGTCTACGTTTCGCTATCCGCGAGGGTGGTCGTACAGTAGGTGCTGGTCAGGTAACTGAAATTTTGAAATAAAAAATTTCAAAAGGTTAATTAGAAACGTAAGTCTGCATGTGTAAACTGCAGACTTATGTTTTCTTATAATACACGGGAATAGTTCAACGGTAGAATAGAGGTCTCCAAAACCTTTGATCAGGGTTCGAATCCTTGTTCCCGTGCTTAACAACTTTGATTAAATAACAAGATGGCTAACGTAGCTGAATATATTAAAGGATCTTACATTGAGTTAACTCAAAAGGTAACATGGCCTACCATACGTGAACTGCAGAACAGCGCAGTTTTAGTATTGGTTGCTGCTATCATTATCGCCCTTTTGGTTTTTGGTATGGACCAGATTATCGGTTATTTAATCAAATCGTTTTATAGTTCACTTACTTAATTTAATACATCGGGATGAGTGAAAATTTAAAATGGTATGTAGTAAGGGCCATTAGCGGGAAAGAAAAGAAAGTTAAACAATATTTAGATGCCGAAATTAGTCGTTTGGGCCTTTCGCATTTAGTGCCACAGGTATTAATACCTACAGAAAAGTACTACCAAATGCGTGATGGTAAAAAGATTGCAAAAGAACGCAACTTTTTCCCTGGTTACGTATTAATGGAAGCAGCACTGGATGGTGAGCTTGAGCACATCATCAAAAATATAAATAGCGTTATTGGTTTCCTGGGTGATAAAGCCGGAAATGCAATACCACTTCGCCAAGCCGAAGTTAACCGTATCTTGGGTAAGGTTGATGAGATGACCTCACAAGGCGAAACGATGAATGTACCGTATTACGTTGGCGAAAACGTTAAAGTAATGGATGGTCCATTTAACGGCTTTAGTGGTGTAATTGAAGAGGTGAACGAAGAAAAAAAGAAACTGAAAGTAATGGTAAAGATATTCGGGCGCCGTACGCCGCTTGAGTTGAATTACATGCAGGTAGAGAAAGAATAACAGATTTGAAATGTTAGATATGAGATTTGAGAATCTGTGCTAACGTCGAAGATTAAAAATATATAGAAGCGGGTAAGATGACATGGGTTTCAAATCTCACAGGTCAATACTCAAATCTAACAAAGAGTGTTAAATGTTACAAAGCTTCCACTTACTAACATTAAGTAACAAATAAATCAAAGTAAAATGGCAAAAGAAGTCGGTGCAATGGTAAAGCTGCAAGTAAAGGGCGGCGCTGCAAATCCTTCTCCTCCAATTGGCCCTGCATTGGGTGCAAAAGGTGTGAACATCATGGAGTTTTGCAAGCAGTTCAACGCACGTACCCAGGACAAACCTGGTAAAGTGCTTCCTGTAGTTATTACTGTTTATGTTGACAAGTCTTTTGATTTTATCATTAAAACTCCACCGGTAGCAATCCAATTATTGGAAGTTACAGGTTTAAAAAGTGGGTCGGCAGAGCCAAACCGTAAAAAGGTAGCTAGTGTAAACTGGAGCCAGGTTGAAACTATCGCCAAAGATAAAATGACTGACTTAAATGCATTCACAGTAGAGTCTGCCATGAAAATGGTGGCTGGTACTGCACGCAGTATGGGAATTACCGTATCTGGTACAGCACCCTGGAATAATTAATTAACACAAATCAGTTAAAGAAAGTGGCTAGATTAACAAAAAATCAAAAAGCAGTACTCTCCAAAATTGAGGCTAACAAATCGTATACATTACAAGAAGCAACTGCTTTGGTAAAGGAAATAACCACTACCAAATTTGATGCTTCGGTTGATATAGATGTGCGTTTAGGTGTTGATCCGCGTAAAGCCAATCAAATGGTACGTGGTATCGCAACATTACCTCATGGAACTGGCAAAACTGTACGTGTATTAGTACTTTGTACTCCTGACAAGGAACAAGAGGCTAAAGACGCAGGTGCAGATTTTGTAGGTTTGGATGACTATATTGCTAAAATAGAAGGCGGATGGACTGATGTTGATATTATCATCACTATGCCAAGCGTTATGGCTAAAGTAGGTAGACTAGGACGTATCCTGGGTCCACGTAACTTAATGCCTAACCCTAAATCGGGTACTGTAACTCCAAACGTTGGACAAGCGGTAACTGATGTAAAAGGTGGTAAAATTGACTTCAAGGTTGACAAAACCGGTATCATCCACGCTTCAATAGGTAAAGTATCTTTCGCACCTGAGAAGATTTATGAGAATGCTTTAGAAGTACTACAAGTAATCTCTAAATTAAAACCTTCTTCAGCAAAAGGAACATACTTCAAGAGCATTCACGTCTCTTCTACAATGTCGCAAGGAATTACAGTTGAAACTAAATCAGTAGCAGGAATTTAATCATGAACAGAGAAGAAAAAAACGACCTAGTTGTTGCTCTTGCTGATCAGATGAGAGAGTTCGGTAACTTTTACATTACCGATACTTCAGACCTGTCAGTTGAAAAGATCAACAAAATCCGTCGCAAATGTTTCGAGAGTGACATTACCATTAAAGTAGCAAAAAATAGCCTTATCCGTAAAGCTATGGAAGCCGTTGGTGGCGACTTTGACGATGTATTCGGTGTATTAAAAGGCGCATCATCTATCATGTTCTCTAAATCAGCTACTGCCCCGGCAAAACTGATTAAAGAACTTAGAAGAACAGGTGATAAACCAGTTTTAAAAGCTGCTTACATTGATTCAGCAAGCTTTATCGGTGACGATCAATTGAACGCTTTAGTTGCATTGAAATCTAAAGAACAATTGATTGGTGAAATCGTAGGCTTATTACAATCTCCTGCTAAAAACGTTATTTCTGCATTACAATCAGGTGGAAATACAATTGCAGGCCTTGTTAAAACATTACAAGAAAGAGAAGGTTAACCGAACGCCTTACAAAAAGTTCGAATTAAACAAATTACGTAATTAAGAAAAATTTAAAATAAAATGGCAGATTTAAAATCGTTTGCTGAACAGTTGGTAAACTTAACAGTAAAAGAAGTTAACGAATTAGCTCAGATCCTTAAAGATGAGTATGGTATTGAGCCAGCTGCTGCTGCAGTAGCTGTTGCAGCTCCTGCTGCTGGTGGCGATGCTCCTGCAGCTGCTGCTGAGCAAACATCTTTTGATGTTATCTTAAAAGAAGCTGGTGGTCAGAAATTAGCTGTTGTTAAATTGGTAAAAGACTTAACTGGTTTAGGCTTGAAAGAAGCTAAAGACTTAGTTGATGGCGCACCAAAAGAATTAAAAGCTGGTGTTTCTAAAGAAGAAGCTGAATCACTTAAAAAGCAATTAGAAGAAGCAGGCGCGGTTGTTGAAGTTAAATAATTTCAACTCCAGGCTTTAGCCTTAAGCATAAGACTCCGACCTTTTTTGGTCGGGGTCTATTGCTATTTATATGGTTCTCATTTTTTGCTTGAATGTCTAAGAACCAGTTTTGCACAGAGCAAAAGAAATTTATAAATTTTAAATTATAATCCCTTGGCAAACAACAATAATCAAAGAGTAAACTTTGCAACCAGCAGGCACGTAATTGATTACCCTGATTTTCTGGATGTTCAGTTGCAATCTTTCAGGGAATTCTTTCAGCTAGAAACTACTTCAGATAACCGTCATACCGAAGGCTTATTTAAAGTATTTGCTGAGAACTTTCCTATCTCAGATTCAAGAAACATCTTTGTTTTAGAGTTTCTTGATTATTTTATTGACCCGCCACGTTATGATATACAAGAGTGTATCGAACGCGGATTAACTTACAGTGTTCCGTTAAAAGCCAAGCTGCGTTTATCATGTAATGATGAAGAGCACGAAGACTTTGAAACAATTGTACAGGACGTTTATTTGGGTACCATCCCATACATGACTCCAAAAGGTACATTTGTGATCAACGGTGCCGAGCGTGTAATCGTATCTCAGTTACACCGTTCACCTGGTGTGTTCTTTGGTCAGAGCCGCCACACCAATGGTACCAAATTATACTCTGCCCGTGTTATCCCTTTCAAAGGATCATGGATTGAGTTTGCTACAGACGTTAATAACGTGATGTATGCTTATATCGATCGTAAAAAGAAATTCCCGGTTACTACCTTACTTCGTGCCATCGGTTACGATTCGGACAAGGACATCTTGGAATTGTTTGAACTTGCTGACGAGGTTAAAGTAAGCAAATCTGGCCTTAAGAAATTTATTGGCCGTAAGCTTGCTGCAAGGGTGCTTAAAAAATGGGTTGAAGACTTCGTGGATGAGGATACAGGTGAAGTTGTATCTATCGACCGTAACGAGATTATCCTTGAGCGCGAAACCGTACTGGAAGACGACCATATAGACATGATCATCGATGCAGGTGTGAAAACTATTATCCTGAACAAGGAAGATGCTTCTACCAGCGGTGATTATACTATCATATATAATACTTTACAAAAAGATACTTCGAACTCGGAGAAAGAAGCGGTTGAGCACATCTACCGTCAATTACGTAACGCTGAACCACCTGATGAGGAAACTGCCCGTGGTATCATCGATCGTTTATTCTTCTCTGATAAAAGATATGATTTGGGCGATGTGGGTAGATACCGCATCAACCGTAAATTGAAGTTAGAGACTTCTAACGAGACTAAGGTTTTAACCAAGCAAGATATTATTGCAATCGTTAAATACCTGATCAAATTGATCAACTCTAAAGCTGAGGTGGATGATATCGATCACTTGTCAAACCGTCGTGTTCGTACGGTGGGCGAGCAGCTTTATGCACAATTTGGTGTTGGTTTAGCACGTATGGCTCGTACCATTCGTGAGCGTATGAACATTCGTGACAACGAGGTGTTCACACCAACCGACCTGATCAATGCACGTACACTATCTTCTGTGATTAACTCGTTCTTCGGAACAAACCAGTTATCACAGTTTATGGATCAAACCAATCCACTGGCAGAGATTACGCACAAGCGTCGTCTGTCAGCTTTAGGCCCCGGCGGTCTGTCGCGTGAGCGTGCAGGTTTCGAGGTTCGTGACGTTCACTACACCCACTACGGTCGTTTGTGTACTATCGAAACTCCAGAAGGGCCAAACATTGGTTTGATCTCATCACTTTGTGTACACGCTAAGATCAATAACTTAGGCTTTATCGAAACACCTTACAAACGTGTTACTGACGGTAAAGTTGAAGTTAATGAGCCAGTAATTTATTTATCTGCAGAGGATGAAGATGGTAAAACCATCGGTCAGGCTAATGCGCATTATGATGATAACGGTGTTTTTGCCAGTCCACGTGTTAAAGCACGTTTCGAGGGTGACTTCCCGGTTATTGAGCCAGAGCGTCTGGACTTAATGGACATTGCGCCTAACCAAATTACCTCGATCGCGGCTTCGCTGATTCCGTTCTTAGAACATGATGATGCTAACCGTGCCTTGATGGGATCTAACATGCAACGCCAGGCAGTGCCTTTGTTGCGTCCTGAAGCTCCTATTGTTGGTACTGGTTTGGAAGGCCGTGTAGCAAAAGATTCTCGTACCCTGATCAATGCCGAAGGCGATGGTGTGGTTGAGTATGTTGATGCTAACGAGATCCGCATTAAATATGATCGTAATGATGATGACCGTTTGGTATCATTTGATGGCGATAGCAAAAGCTATCGTTTAACCAAGTTCAAGAAAACCAACCAGAGCACAACTATTAACTTGAAGCCAATTGTTAAAAAAGGCGAGAAAGTTTATAAAGGACAAGTATTGTCTGAAGGTTATGCTACTCAAAACGGTGAGCTTGCATTAGGCCGTAACTTAAAAGTGGCGTTCATGCCTTGGCAGGGGTATAACTTTGAGGATGCGATCGTAATTTCTGAGCGTGTTGTATCACAGGATATCTTTACTTCTATCCACGTTGAAGAGTTTGAACTTGAAGTTCGTGACACTAAACGCGGTGAAGAAGAGTTAACTGCTGATATCCCTAACGTATCTGAAGAAGCTACTAAAGACCTTGACGAAGACGGTATCATCCGTGTAGGTGCCGAGGTTAAAGAAGGCGATATCCTGATCGGTAAGATCACCCCAAAAGGTGAATCAGACCCGTCACCAGAGGAAAAACTTTTACGTGCCATATTTGGTGATAAAGCCGGTGATGTTAAAGATGCATCATTAAAAACTCCGCCGTCTATCGCGGGTGTGGTAATCGATACCAAATTATTCTCTCGTGCTAAAAAGACTTCAAAAGCTGAAGAAAAAATGCAATTGGAGAAATTGGATATCAAGCATGAAAGAGCTATTAAAGAATTAAAAAATACCCTGATCGAGAAATTGTTCGAGATCGTAAACGGTAAAACATCTCAAGGTGTATTTAACGTTTACAAAGAACTTCTTGTGGCTAAAGGCGTTAAATTCACCCAGAAAATTTTGGTTGAATTAACGTACGAAAACATCAACCCAACAAAATGGACCACTGATGATGACAAGAACGATCAGATTAAATTATTACTGCATAACTACGGTATTAAAACAAATGAAGAGCTTGGAGCTTACCGTCGCGATAAATTTGCGATCAGCGTAGGTGATGAGCTTCCATCTGGTATCGTACAAATGGCTAAAGTTTACATCGCTAAAAAACGTAAGTTAAAAGTAGGTGATAAAATGGCGGGCCGCCATGGTAACAAGGGTATCGTTGCACGTATTGTACGTGACGAAGATATGCCGTTCCTGGAAGATGGTACGCCGGTTGATATCGTATTGAACCCACTGGGTGTACCTTCGCGTATGAACTTGGGCCAGATCTATGAAACCGTATTAGGCTGGGCAGGTAAAGAACTGGGCATGAAATTCGCTACTCCGATTTTTGATGGTGCAAGCTATCAAGAAGTGGAAGAGTGGGTGGCTAAAGCAGGTTTACCGGCAACAGGTCGTACCTACCTTTACAACGGCTTAACCGGTGAGCGTTTCGACCAGACAACCACTGTAGGTATTATTTACATGTTGAAACTGGGCCACATGGTTGACGATAAGATGCACGCCCGTTCAATCGGCCCGTACTCGCTTATCACACAACAACCATTGGGTGGTAAAGCTCAGTTCGGTGGTCAGCGTTTTGGTGAGATGGAGGTTTGGGCACTGGAAGCATTCGGTGCGGCTAACATCCTTCAGGAAATCCTGACTGTGAAGTCGGATGACGTAATTGGACGTGCCAAAACTTACGAAGCCATTGTTAAAGGCGAAAATCTGCCTACACCATCAGTTCCAGAATCATTCAACGTATTGGTTCATGAGCTAAGAGGTTTAGGTTTAGATATCACATTAGAATAATGAATGAATTAGTGAAGGATTGAATAATTATTATTCAATCCTTTGTTAACTTCTACGTGCAAGTAGTGATTAGTTCACTCATTCACTAAATCAGTCATTCAATAATTAAAACAAAGGGAGACTATGTCTTACAAAAAAGATAATAAAATCAAAAGTAACTTCACCAGTATTACGATCAGCCTGGCCTCTCCGGAGTCTATTCTTGAGCGTTCAAGCGGTGAGGTTTTGAAACCTGAAACCATCAACTACAGGACTTACAAGCCTGAGCGTGATGGTTTGTTCTGCGAGCGTATTTTTGGTCCGGTTAAAGATTACGAGTGCCATTGCGGTAAATACAAACGTATCCGTTACAAAGGTATCGTGTGCGACCGTTGCGGTGTTGAAGTAACCGAAAAGAAAGTACGTCGTGAGCGTATGGGCCACATCAACTTGGTGGTTCCTGTTGCGCACATCTGGTATTTCCGCTCTTTACCAAATAAGATCGGTTACTTACTGGGCTTGCCAACTAAAAAGCTCGACCTTATTATTTATTATGAGCGTTATGTAGTTATTCAACCGGGTATCAAAGAATCTGACGGAATCTCTAAAATGGATTTCCTGACAGAAGAAGAGTACTTGGATGTTTTAGATACGTTACCAAAAGAAAACCAATATCTTGACGATAAAGACCCACAGAAGTTTGTAGCTAAAATGGGTGCTGAAGCGTTAGAAGAATTATTAAAACGCCTTGATCTTGACCAACAATCTTACGACTTACGTCACCAGGCGGCTAATGAAACTTCTCAACAACGTAAAAACGAAGCTTTAAAACGCTTACAAGTTGTTGAAGCTTTCCGCGATGCACGTACACGTATAGATAACAATCCGGAGTGGATGATCGTTAAGATCGTTCCGGTTATCCCGCCAGAGCTGCGTCCATTGGTGCCTCTAGAAGGCGGCCGTTTCGCTACATCGGATTTAAATGACCTTTACCGTCGTGTAATTATCCGTAACAACCGTTTAAAACGTTTGATCGAGATTAAAGCACCGGAAGTAATTTTACGTAACGAAAAACGTATGCTTCAGGAAGCGGTTGACTCTTTATTTGATAACTCACGTAAAGTAAACGCTGTTAAAACTGAAGGTAACCGTGCCTTGAAATCACTTTCAGACATCTTGAAAGGTAAACAAGGTCGTTTCCGTCAAAACTTACTAGGTAAACGTGTCGATTATTCTGCACGTTCGGTAATTGTTGTAGGCCCTAACTTGAAACTGCATGAGTGCGGTTTACCAAAAGATATGGCTGCCGAGCTGTTTAAACCATTTATCATTCGTAAGATGATCGAAAGAGGTGTGGTTAAAACGGTAAAATCAGCTAAAAAGATCGTTGACCGTAAAGACCCATTAGTTTGGGATATTTTAGAAAACGTATTAAAGGGTCACCCTGTGTTATTAAACCGTGCGCCTACGTTGCACAGGTTGGGTATCCAGGCTTTCCAACCAAAACTGGTAGAAGGTAAAGCGATCCAATTGCACCCGTTAACATGTACAGCATTCAACGCTGATTTTGACGGTGACCAGATGGCAGTTCACGTACCACTAGGTAACGCTGCAATTTTGGAAGCCCAAATCCTGATGCTTGCTTCGCACAATATTTTGAACCCTGCCAACGGTACCCCAATTACAGTACCATCACAGGATATGGTTTTAGGTCTTTACTACATTACTAAAGGCCGCAAAACTGACGAAGGTCGTATTGTTAAAGGACAAGGTTTATCTTTCTACTCTGCCGAAGAGGTGATTATCGCTTACAACGAGAAGGAAATTGACCTGCATGCATTTATTAAAGTAAAAGCAAACGTTAAAGAACGCGATGGCAGCATTGTTAATAAATTGATTGATACTACCGTAGGCCGCGTATTGTTTAACCAACACGTACCAGAAGAAGTAGGTTACATTAATGAGTTGCTGACCAAAAAATCGCTTCGTGATATTATTGGTGAAGTTGTTAAAAACACCGGTATGGCTCGTGCAGCACAATTCCTTGATGATATTAAGGAGTTAGGTTTCCAGATGGCATTCCGTGGTGGTTTATCATTTAACCTTCAGGATGTTAACATCCCTGCTCAGAAAGTTACTTTAATCGAATCAGCAACCAAAGAAGTTGAAGAGGTTATGGGTAACTATAACATGGGTTTCATCACCAACAACGAGCGTTACAACCAGATCATCGATATCTGGACACGTATCAACAACCGCTTAACCGCGAATGTAATGGATATCCTGTCTAACGATAATCAAGGTTTCAACTCGGTTTACATGATGCTTGACTCTGGAGCACGTGGTTCTAAAGAGCAGATTCGTCAGCTTGCAGGTATGCGTGGTTTGATGGCTAAGCCTCAAAAATCAGGTTCAGGTGGTGAGATTATTGAAAACCCGATCTTATCAAACTTTAAAGAAGGCTTGTCGGTATTAGAGTACTTTATCTCTACCCACGGTGCCCGTAAAGGTTTGGCGGATACAGCGTTGAAAACTGCAGATGCTGGTTACCTAACCCGTCGTTTACATGACGTTGCGCAGGACATGATTGTTGGCGAAACTGATTGCGGAACTTTACGTGGTATCTATACTACTGCATTAAAAGATAATGAAGATATCGTTGAGCCATTATACGATCGTATTTTAGGTCGTACTTCTCTTCACGATGTGCATGACCCTATTACCGGCGAATTGTTGGTAGGTGCTGGCCAGGACATTACTGAAGAAATTGGTAAAAACATCGAGAACTCTCCTTTGGAAGGTATCGAAATCCGTTCGGTATTGGCTTGCGAAAGCAAACGCGGTGTTTGCGGTCTTTGTTACGGACGTAACCTGGCATCAGGTAAACGTGTACAAAGCGGTGAAGCTGTGGGTGTAATTGCAGCACAGTCAATCGGTGAGCCGGGTACGCAGTTAACTTTACGTACATTCCACGTGGGTGGTACTGCATCAAACATTGCGGCAGAGTCTCAAATCAATGCTCGTTACGAGGGTATTATTGAGTTTGAAAACATCCGTACTGTTGAATATCAAACAGCTGAAGACGGACCTGTACAGGTTGTTTTAGGCCGTTCTGGTGAGTTCCGTATCATTGAGGAAGGAAGTAATAAAGTAATTGTTACCAACAACATCCCTTACGGTTCATACCTGTATGTGAAAGATGGCAGCAAAGTTACCAAAGGCGACCGTATCTGTTCATGGGATCCGTACAATGCGGTGATCATCTCAGAATTTGCGGGTAAATCAACATTCGATGCTGTATTAGAGGGTATCACTTTCCGTGAAGAATCTGATGAGCAAACCGGTCACCGTGAAAAAGTAATTATCGATACCAGGGATAAAACTAAAAACCCTGTGATCCAGATTACTGATACCATGGGTAACGTAATTAAAGGTTATAACATTCCGGTAGGCGCACACATTGCGGTTGACGAGAATGAGAAAATACAAACCGGACAGGTAATTGCTAAAATTCCTCGTTCAACTGGTAAAACACGAGATATTACAGGTGGTTTACCACGAGTAACTGAATTGTTTGAGGCTCGTAACCCGTCTAACCCGGCCGTTGTGACCGAGATTGATGGTGTTGTAACCTTAGGCGGTGTAAAACGTGGTAACCGTGAAATCACCATTGAATCAAAAGACGGACAAGTTAAAAAATACCTGGTGCCACTTTCTAAGCACATCCTGGTACAGGATAACGACTTTATCAAAGCTGGTATGCCATTGTCAGACGGTTCAATTTCACCTGCTGATATCTTAGCGATTAAAGGCCCTGCTGCCGTACAAGAGTATCTTGTTAACGGTATCCAGGAAGTTTACCGCTTACAGGGTGTGAAAATCAACGATAAACACTTCGAGGTAATCGTACACCAGATGATGCAAAAAGTACAGATTGAGGATCCGGGAGATACTCGTTTCTTAGAAAAAGAAGCAGTTGACGGTTGGGACTTCATGATGGAAAATGATGACATTTTCGACAAGAAAGTTGTTGTTGAGCCAGGTGATTCAAACTCATTGAAAGCAGGTCAGATCGTTTCATTACGTAAATTAAGAGATGAGAATTCAATCTTGAAACGTAAAGATTTGAAACTGGTTGAAGTAAGAGACGCTATTGCAGCAACATCTAGTCCGCTGTTACAGGGTATTACCCGTGCTTCATTAGGTACCAAATCGTTTATCTCTGCAGCATCGTTCCAGGAGACCACTAAAGTACTGAACGAAGCCGCTATCGCAGGTAAACGTGATAAAATGCTTGGTCTGAAAGAAAACGTGATCGTAGGTCACTTAATCCCTTCAGGTACTGGTATGCGTATCTATGATAACGTACGTGTAGGTTCACAAGAAGAATTTGATCGCCTGATGGCTTCTAAAACAGAAGACGTCGAGGCATAATCAAAATGATTATATAAAAGGCTCCCTGGGAAATCCGAGGGCACTGAAAAAGTAGTTCAATAACACGGATTACAAGAAGCGATCAAGAGAAAGGCAACTTTACTTGGTCGCTTTTTTTGTTCTGATTATTTTGTGAAGGTAGCTTGTTGTGAAAGACA